>JAESFU010000086.1_pt1 | contig 194888 bp, 181 predicted proteins | sample 9269461 | NCBI WGS metagenome assembly JAESFU01 (sample SAMN14502556, study PRJNA617107) | algae metagenome | isolation source: Stenomitos rutilans HA7619-LM2 and co-occurring heterotrophs from cave walls | place: USA: Waikapalae cave, Hawaii | collected 2009-07-28 | reverse complement strand
CGTCCCCGTCATTGGACGCCACGCCCGTGTTCAACTGTGCGGTGACACCGGCCGCAGCCGACGAATAATCCGCCGTGTCGATCCCGGCCCCGCCGATCAGGGTGTCATTACCCGCTCCGCCGATCAGACGGTCGTCGCCGTCGTTGCCGGACAAGGTGTCGTTGCCTGCGCCGCCGTTGACCAGATCGTTGCCGCCGTTCGCGTTCAGGGTGTCATCGCCGCCTTGGCCAAACAGCTCATCGGCAAACGCCGTGCCGCTGGTGACATCGTTGGCACCGGTGCCACCGAAATACTGACCGCCACCGGCCCCGACGATCAGCGTGCCGTCGGCAAACTGAAGGCGCTCGATGCCGGTCAGGGTATCGGTACCGTCCGGACCCGTAACAGTGGTCACGCCGTTCGTCGTGCTGACGGTCGAGGTGGCGATCGTGCCGCTGAAGACGGCCGTGTCCGCGCCGTCGCCACCGTCGATCGTGTCGTTACCACTCAGACCTGTGATGACGTCGTCGCCGGCATCGCCGTTGATGGTGTCCCCAGCCGTTGTACCGGACAGGGTGTCGTTGCCCGAAGTCCCGTTGATGGGCCCACCGCCGACGATGGTGTTGCCGTTGATGTCACGCAGACCGTCCGCGAACTGCAGTTGTTCGACATTCGTTAACGTATCGGTTCCGTCGGCACCACTTATGGTCGTGACGCCGTTAGATGTGCTGATCGTATAAGCCGAGCGATTGCCGGTGAACACGGCTGTATCGGTGCCTGCCCCGCCGTTGAGCACATCATTGCCACCCGCCCCGATGAGCGTATCGTCGTCCGCGCCGCCGTTCAGGGTGTCGATGCCCGAACTGCCTTCCAGACGATCAGCACCGGCATCGCCGTTCAACTCGGACCCAGTGGCCGTGAGCGGCACTGTGGGCGCGTTGGCGGCGGAGACGTGCAGCGTATACCTTTCGCCGGCTCCTGGTGGACCCGACGTAAACGGCGAGCTTGTATTGTCGACCCATTCAGCGACCTGGATATAGTAGGTCCCTGCCGTAGCAAACGTGAAGGTCAGCCCAGAGTCGGTTGTATTTGGGCCATCGGCACCGAGATCGTCATTGGATGCGAGTTCCACGCCCTCTGCATTGAATAGTCGCAGCGTGCTGTCGAACGTGGCACCGTCAATGTCAAACGTCACCCTTTCGCCAGCCTGCACAGTGACTGCGTAATACTCCACGCCACCATGCGTGGTCGCATTGACCGTGGCGTGCGGGATGGTCGACGAGAAGGCGATCTGCGCATTCGGCAATAGGTCGAATGCACCAGTCAGTGACACCGCTGTCGCGATTGTGGCATTGGCCGTAGCGGCGGCCTTGACGATGTCCGGAGCGCCCCCGGTAAAGCCAGGTGTGCCGGCGATCAACTGGTCATCGCCACCACCACCATTCAGGACATCGATGCCACCCCCGCCGCGCAGAATGTTGACATTGTTGTCGCCGGTCAGCGTGTCCGACAATGCGCTGCCGGTCACATTTTCTATGGCCGTGAGCGTATCGACACCGGCTCCGCCGCTTGTCGTGCCGGTCGCCAGGTTGACGGTGACTCCAACGCCCGCACCGGCGTAATCCGCAACGTCAATGCCCGCTCCGCCATCCAGAGTATCATTGCCCAGTCCGCCGATCAGGACGTCATCACCATTTCCGCCATTGACTATGTCTATCCCGCTGCCACCATCCAGCGTATCGTTGCCGTCCAGGCCGTTGATGGTGTCGTTGCCCCCCAGACCGCCGATCAGGTCGTCGAAGGCCGAGCCACTGATGGTCTCGTTGGTGATGTCGCCCGCGACGCTCAGTCCGCCGGTCGGTGCTGCGGCAATGGTACCGTCGGAGAAAGCCAGAAACTCGACATTGCGGACCGTGACCGTGCCGCCCGGCCCCGTCACCGTTCCGGTCTGGCCGTTCCAAATGATCGTATAGCTGGAGCGGGCGCCGGAGAAGACGACGGTGTCGGAGCCCAGCCCGCCGTCGATCGTGTCGCTGCCGCCGCCGCCTGTGATGCGGTTGTTGCCCGAGTTGCCGCGGATGGTGTCCGATCCCGTGCCGCCGATCGCATTCTCGATCACGGCTCCCAGGGCGATCGACACATTGCCAACCATGCCCCCGACGCTGGAGAAGGCGGCCTGCCGCAGATCGATGACGCTGTTGGAGGTGTAACCGGAAAAGTCGAAAGTATCGACGCCGCCCGCATCCCACACGGCGAAGATCAGGACTGAGCTGGCGTTGGAGGCGCTGAACCAGGACTGGCCGGCGTTGGAGTTGAAGCCGTAGGTCGTATCGCCCGTTCGCGTATTCATGTTTGCGCCGTACAGACGCTGGGCCGCCGCGATGTCGTCGAGTTGCGGAACCGAGGCGAAACGGGTCGATCCGACACCGTTGACGCGATAGTTGGCCCCGGTCTGTGTTTCCTCGAAGTAACTCATCACGCTGTACTGGAGCGAGTCCTCGAAATAGACCGCATTGTTGGCGTAGGTGATTGAAGTACCTGCGGAAGCATTGTACGCGGCCGGATGGCTGAGACCGATGGCATGGCCAATCTCGTGCAACAGCGTCAGCCGGCCGTATCCTTGCTGCACCGGGTTTGCGTTGTAGCTCAGTGAACTGTTGATCCAGACGTCGCCCTGATTGGCACCCACGCCGGAACCGGCTCCTCGCTCACCAGGCAGATAGGCAAATGCCGCTGCACCTTCCTGACCGGCACTGTAATTCGCCAGAACAATGGTGGCGTTATTGGAGTATTGGCTGCCGGCGTCGTTGACGCGGTTAAAGGTTATGTTGGCTACATCGGCCCAGGCCGCAAACGAGAGTTCTGCCGCTGCAATCTGCGCGGCGTTGAACTGACTGAATCCAGTCGTTTCCGCAGGCATAGTCGTGGGGGCGGTAGCTCTGAAGGAATAGGTTACAACCGCAGGCGTACCAATGTTGGACCAGCTTACGCCCGACCGCGTGATCTGTACCCCAGCATCGGTCGTGAAAAGCGAAGGCTTGCCATTCGTACCGAACCCACCGCGATCGTCGCCGTTCACGATGACACCCTGTCCACCGCCGTCAGACCCGTCGATGGCACCACGGTAGACGCCGCAGCATCCGCAGATCTGGTAGCTGGCGATCGCCCCGAAGGACGGATTGGTCGCCGGTCCGTCACCTTCGCGGAACCGTCCGCCCCCTTCGCCGGAGGCAGTTTCAGAGCGGCCGCCGTCCAGCGTGGCGTAGCGGTTGGCGGCAAAGGTGTCGAACATTGGTCGTCCCCGTTGAAATTCGTCGATGGCACACTAACGCGCCGGTGACGGACGACAAGCGGAACCGTGCTATGTGCGGCGCTGGCCGCATGCGCCCTTGTCGAGGATGTGCCGCGTGCGATAGGACCACGCGCCGACCGTCCAATCGCGCCTGACCTCTGGCCGATCTGGCTATTTCCCTGAATGGCGGCCTGTTTCGGTGCTGGAGACCCGTATGACCAAGACCGCGCTGATCACTGGCGTTACCGGCCAGGACGGGTCCTATCTGGCCGAATTTCTGCTGGAAAAGGGCTATCACGTTCACGGCATCAAGCGTCGGTCGTCGCTGTTCAACACCGACCGGGTGGATCATATCTATCAGGATCTGCACGAAGGCGATGTGCGGTTTCAGATGCATTTCGGCGACCTGACCGACACCTCCAACCTGGTCCGCATCATCCAGGAAGTTCAGCCGGACGAGATCTACAATCTGGGTGCCCAGAGCCACGTCGCGGTCAGTTTCGAGACGCCGGAATACACCGCCGACGTCGACGCCCTGGGTACGCTGCGGCTGCTGGAGGCGATCCGCCTTCTGGGGCTGGAGAAGAAGACGAAATTCTATCAGGCCTCTACGTCCGAACTGTACGGCCTGGTGCAGGAGCCGATCCAGTCGGAAACCACGCCCTTCTATCCGCGCAGCCCCTATGCGGTTTCCAAGATGTTCGCCTACTGGATGTGCGTGAACTACCGCGAGGCCTACGGAATCTTCGCCTGCAACGGCATCCTGTTCAACCACGAGAGCGAGCGGCGGGGCGAGACCTTCGTGACCCGCAAGATCACCCGAGGTCTGGGTGAGATCGCCCAGGGGCTGAGCGACTGCCTGTATCTGGGAAATATGGACGCCCTGCGCGACTGGGGTCACGCCAAGGACTACGTCCGCATGCAGTGGCTGATGCTGCAGCAGGACGAGCCCGAGGACTATGTCATCGCCACCGGCAAGCAGTACAGCGTGCGCCAATTCGTGGAGGTGTCGGCGGCCCGTATCGGCGTGACCTTGCGCTGGGAAGGCACGGGGGTCGATGAGGTCGGCATCGTCGAGGCCGTTGATCCGGCCCATGCCGAGGTCCGTTGTCCGGCGATCAAGGTCGGCGCGACCATCGTGCGTGTCGATCCCCGCTACTTCCGTCCGACCGAGGTCGAGACCCTGCTGGGCAATCCGGCCAAGGCCAAGGCCAGGCTGGGTTGGGAGCCAGAAATCACCTTCGAGGCCATGGTCGACGAGATGATGGAGGCTGACCTGCTGGCGGCACGCAAGGCCATGCTGTTGAAGAACGCGGACTGGAGCTGACGGTCGTGGACCCCTTCGTTCGCCTGGATCAGACGGCCCACCGGCGAGAGGACAATCGCGGCTGGCTGGAGGTTTTGTACGAAAGCGACAGCATGGTTCTGAAGCGTTCGTTCTCGAAGAAGGGTGTGTTCCGCGGACTGCATGTCCAGATGCCGCCCTCGGTCCAGACCAAGGTGATCCGCGTGGTGTCTGGAGCTATCGTCGATATAGTGGTCGATATCGAGGATCCGGCATTGGAGTTGAACACCGAGAGGCTAACCCCCGCTGACGGCTGGGTCCGGATCGAGGCCCGGTTTGCCCATGGCTTCTATGCGATGGAAGACACGGTGTTCGAATACGTCTGCGATGGCGGCTATGACGAGGCGTCAGAGAAGGCATGGTCTATCGCGGACCGACTGCCGGCCCTCCTGGGGGTGGACACAGTGATCCTGTCCGACAAGGACCGGGCCGCTCCACCTCTGGCCGAAGCGAGGCGTTGAACGTGCCCCGACTTTCCCTGATCACCGCCTGCTGGAACAGTGCCGCCACCATCGGCGATACCGTGCGATCGGTGAACGAACAGACGCTGCCAGACTTCGAGTACCTCGTTATCGACGGCGCATCGAAGGACGACACCATGGCCATTGTGGCCCGCGAAGGAAGGCGCGTAACCTCTGCGATTTCGGAGCCCGACAAGGGTATCTTCGATGCCTATAACAAGGGCATCGCCCGCTCGACCGGCGACGTCATCGGCTTTTTGAACTCCGATGATTTCTACGCCTCGCCTACCGTACTGGCCGAGGTGATGTCGGCGTTCGAAGACGAAACGGTGGACGTCGTCTATGGCGACCTGACCTATGTCGATCCCGTCGATACGAACAAGATCGAGCGCGTCTGGCGTTCGCGTCCGCCGACCAAGGCCAACATCGCGCGCGGTCACCATCCGGCCCATCCCACCCTGTTTCTTCGCCGTCGTGTGTATGAGCAGGCCGGTGTCTTCGACCTGGGCTACCGGCAGGCGGGCGATGTCGAGTTCATGATGCGGGTCTTCCATACGCTCGATCTGAAATGGGCCTATCTGCCCAAGATCATGGTTCGGATGCGGTCCGGCGGGGCGACAGGCGGCAACTTCGCCAGCCTGATGCGTCAGAACCGGGCTGTGCGGCAGGCCCAGGCCGATCTGGGCATACGTTATCCGGTGGTCGGCTTTGCCCTGCACAAGATCATGGACCGACTTCAGCAGCGCCTTCGCGGGCGGATGGCGACGTCATGATCGACGGCAAGCGGGTTCTGGCCATCGTCCCGGCGCGCAAAGGCTCCAAGGGTCTGCCCTTGAAGAACATCCGCCCCTTGGCCGGCAAGCCCCTTCTGGCCTGGCCGATCGCGGCGGCAAAAGCCTCGGCCCATGTCGATCGGGTCATCATCTCGACCGAAGACCAGGGCTTTGCCGATATCGCCGTGGCGCACGGGGCCGAGGCCCCGTTCCTGCGGCCGGCCGAGCTGGCCAGCGACACCGCACCCAGCCTGGGCTTCATCCTGCATGCCCTCGACACGCTTGAAGCTGACGGCGAGGCCTATGACATCGTCGTGTTGCTGGAGCCGACCTCGCCTCTGACCGAAGCATCGGACGTGGATGCGGCGCTGAACCAGATGATCGAGGCCGGAGCCGACGCCATCGTGGGTGTATCGAAGCTGGAGGCGACGCACCCCGCCTTTGCGGTGCGACGCTCGAACGATGGAGCCATCACCCCCTACGCCAGCCCCTCATTCGCCGCCATGCCACGTCGCCAGGACATAGAGCCCCTGTTCGTGCTGGACGGCACGCTCTACATTTCGTCCGTCGAGGGGCTGCGGCGAGAGCAGAGCTTTTGCCATGGGCGCACGCTGGGTTATGAAAGCGCGCGTTACAAGGCGCAGGAGATCGACGATCTGGTCGACTTCATCTGTGTCGAGGCCGTCGCCAACCACCGCGACATGCTAGAACAACTGGATCGGGCCTCCCCGCCCGAAGTGGAATGACCATGCGTAAGTGCACCCGCTGCCTGACCCCCGAAACCGTCGATACCATCACCTACGATGAGGAGGGTGTCTGCTCGGTCTGTCGCCAGGTCGAGTTCAAACAGGACAAGATCGACTGGGCCGACCGTCAGCGTCAGCTGGACGAGATCGTCTCGGCCCACAAGGGCAAGGGACTCTACGACTGCATAGTCCCCTATTCCGGCGGGAAGGACTCGGTCTTCCAGCTCTATTACATCGTCAAGGTTCTGAAGCTGAAGCCGTTGGTGGTTCGCTACAACCACTGGGGATACCGGCCCAAGATCGACGAGTTGAACACCTCGGTCTTCAAACAGCTGGGCTGCGACGTGGTCGAGTTCACCCCGAACTTCCACGTCGTGCGCGAGCTGATGCTGGAGAGCTTCAAGCGCCGTGGCGACTTCTGCTGGCACTGCCACACCGGCATCTATTCCGGCGTCATGCACATGGCCGTCCGTTTCGAGGTGCCGCTGCTTTTCTGGGGCGAAAGCACGGCCGAATACCACAGCTGGTACACCTTCGAGGAGATGGAGGCGGTCGACGAGAAGCGGTTCAACCGCATGATGAACCAGGGCATCACGGCCGACGACATGTACGAGTTTCTGCAGGGCCGCGTGGAGCGGCGGGACCTGTGGATGTTCGACTATCCGAAGCGCAAGGACCTGATCAAGCTGAAGGTACAGTCGATCTGCCTGGGCAATTATATCGAGTGGGACACCAAGGCTAACGTCGCCCTGATCGAAAAGGAACTGGGCTGGAAAGGCCAGGAAGTAGAGGGCGTACCGCCGGAGTACGATTATGAGAAGGTCGAATGCACCTTCCAGGGCATGCGCGACTATTCCAAATATGTGAAGCGCGGCTATGGTCGATCCAATCACCTGCTGTCGATCGACATCCGAAACGGTCGCAAGACGCGCGAAGAGGCGCTGGAGATCGAGGCGAAATACGACGGCAAGCGCCCGGCCTCCATGGACTGGTTCCTGGAACAGATCCAGATGACCGAGGACGAGTTTTACGCCTATCTGGAACCGCACCAGGTTCATCCCTGGAAGTTCGACCGCAAGAATGCGGAGACCGGGCCGGTCATGCCCGACTTCGACAAGTGGGACCGCACGGACCTGAGCCACATCCCGGTCGGGCCGCCCAAGGCCAAGGTCGAGTAGGGACGGAAGCGATGACCATCGCCATCATCGACTACGGCATGGGCAACGTCCGCTCGCTGATGAACGCCTTCGAGTACATCGGCGAGGATGCCGTGGTGACGGCTGACTTCGATGAACTGGAGGCAGCCGACCGGCTCGTGCTGCCCGGCGTCGGGGCGTTCGGGGACGCGATGAAGGCGATCGCGGCGAAGGAGGGTCTGCGGCCCGTGTTGGATCGTCTGGCACTGGAGGTGAAGAAGCCCGTGCTGGGGGTCTGCCTGGGGATGCAGTTGTTCGCCCGCGTCAGCCACGAGCATGGGACCCACCAGGGCCTGGGCTGGCTGGAGGCCGAAATCCTGCCGTTGGACGTGGACCCGCCCGCCAAGGTTCCGCATGTCGGATGGAACGCCGTTTCGTTCGCCCCGGACGAATGGCTGTTCAAGGGCCTGCCCTCGGGCGAAAGCGACTACTATTTCGTGCACTCCTTCCACATGGTCTGCCACGATCCGCAGGACCTGATCGCCACCACAGATCACGGAGGCACGGTGACGGCGGCGGTGCGGCGTGGAAACCTGACCGCGACGCAGTTCCACCCCGAAAAGAGCCAGGATAACGGTCTGCAGCTTCTGCAGAACTGGCTGGCGCACGACTTCTGATGCTGAAGAAACGGATCATCCCGAAATTCCTGATCCGGAACGGCCGTCTGGTGAAGATGCGCCGCTTCCATGACGATCAGCGCGAGGCGGGCAACCCCGTCTCGACCGCAAAGGTCTATGACAGCTATGGCGTGGACGAACTGATCTTCGTCGATATCGACGCCTCGGCCGAAGGCCGCACGGTGGACGGCTCCATCATCGAGCGGGTGGCCGAGGAGGTGTTCGTGCCGCTGACCGCCGGCGGTGGTGTGCGTACCCTGGGCCAGATCGAGGCCCTGCTGAAAAGCGGCGCTGACAAGGTCAGCATCAACTCCGCCGCCATCGACGACCCGGGCTTCATCACCCAGGCGGCCAGCCGTTTCGGGGACCAGTGCATCGTCGTCTCGATCGACTACAAGGCCGATGAGTTTGGTCGCAAGCGCGTGTTCGGGCACGGCGGTGGTGTCCAGGCGGCGCATGATCCGGTCGAATTCGCCCTACGTATCCAGGACCTCCATGCGGGCGAAATTCTGATGTCGTCCATCGACCGCGACGGGATGATGAATGGCTACGATCTGGAAATGATCGACGCGCTTGCCGACAAGCTGCACATCCCGTTGATCGCCTCTTCGGGCGCTGGCAGCCTGGACGACTGCAAGGCTGCACTGGAGGCGGGTGCTTCGGCGATCACCATCTCGTCGATGTTCATCTTCACCGACCACAGCCCGATCAAGGTCCGCACCTATCTGGCGACCAACGGCGTGAATGTTCGCAATCAGAAGGGCAGTCGGTCTTGAGCCGGCCCGTGCGCTCCAGTCTGGATGCCGTCGGCCTGGCCACCTATGCCGCCGCGCAGGTCAATGCGATGTTCCCCGACCGGGAGGTCGTCGATCCCGATGATCTGAAAGCCGCAGTAGACATCGCCCTGGCCCGTCTGGACCATTGTTTCAGCCATATCGAGAACCGCTACTTCTTCGATGGCGAGAGCACGGTTTTCAACCATCTGCACGGCGATCAATACGCCATGTGGCTGTACCTTCTGGCGAACGAACTGCATCGCCAGAGAGGACCGGCCTCGATTTGTTCCAAGCTTTTCCTGCTGAACAAGGCCCTGCATGGCCTCGACGCCTTCTATGAGATCGAGCTGCCCAGCGTCTTCCTGTTGGTGCATCCTCTGGGGACGGTTCTGGGGCGGGGGCGCTACAGCGACTTCTTCGTCGCCTATCAGCGATGCGGCATTGGATCGAACCGCGATGTTTACCCGACCATGGGTCGCCATGTGACCCTGCGCCCCGGCGCGGCCATTCTGGGAGCATGCACGATCGGCGATCATTGCCAGATCGCAACGGAATCGCTGGTTCTGGACCGCGACCTGGCGAGCAACACCCTCTATATCGGCGGGCCTGCGGCTGCGACGCTGAAGCGGCAGGATACGCCCTATCCGTTGTGGCGGGTCTGAGGATTTTGATGACAAACCAGCCCCTGAACACATCCAATGCCGAGGCCGACTTCGCCGCCCTGCGCGAGCGGTTGCACACTGTCATTCCTGGCGGGGCGCACACCTATTCGCGCGGGGATGATCAGTTTCCGGCGATCGCCCCACCGATACTGGCGCGCGGCAAGGGTGCTTATGTCTGGGACACTCACGGCACCCGATATCTGGATTACGGCATGGCGCTGCGGGCCGTCACCATCGGCTATGCCGACGAGCGGGTGAATGCCGCCGCGATCCGCCAGATCGACAACGGCGTCAACCTGACCCGCGCCACCGAGATCGAGTTGGAAGCGGCCGAGCTGATCTGCGACCTGATGCCCGGGGCGGAGATGGTCAAGTTTGGCAAGAACGGCTCCAACGTCACCACAGCTGCGGTCAAGATCGCGCGGGCCTACACCGGCCGCCGCTATGTCTGCGTGCCTCGCCAGCACCCGTTCTTCTCGTTCGACGACTGGTTCATTGGATCGACGGTCGTCAAACGCGGCACGCTGGCGGATCAGGCGGCGACGACGCTTGTTTTCGACTTCAACGACATCGGCTCGCTCCAGGCCCTGTTCGATCAGCATCCCGGCCAGATCGCGGCGGTCATGCTGGAGCCCTCGACCCACATCACCCCCTGCAACGGCTGCCCGACACAGGCCGACTGGCCGCAGACGCCATGTTCCGCCTGTCCGCGAAACCAGAGCAACTTCCTGCATCAGGTCAGGGCGCTGGCCCATGCCGAGGGTGCCCTGTTCATACTCGATGAGATGATCACCGGCTTCCGCTGGCACCTGAAGGGCGCGCAGCATGTCTTCGGGATCGAGGCAGACCTGACGACCTACGGGAAGGCCATGGCCAATGGTTTCTCCCTCGCTGCTCTCGTCGGCAAACGCGAGTTCATGCAGGTCGGCGCGACCAACACCCCGGGCATGGAGCGGACGTTCTTGCTGTCCACCACTCACGGGGCCGAGATGCCGGCGCTGGGGGCCTTCATCGAGGCGACCCGCATCAATGAAGCCGAGGATGTCCCCGGCCATCTGTGGGATTACGGCGCGAAGCTGAAATCCGGCCTGGCGGAGATTGCGACGCGATACGGGCTTCAGGATCGCGTCTTCATGGAAGGGCCTGCTGTCGCCCTCAACTACGTCACGCGCGACGCCTCCGGCCAGCCGTCTCTGCCGATGCGCACGCTGTTCGCTCAGGAGATGCTGAAACAGGGCGTGATGATGCCCTGGCTGGCGATGTCGCAATCGCATGGGCAGACCGAGTTGGACATCACCATGAAGGCGTTCGATTCAGCGCTGGCCGTCTATGTGCGGGCGCTGAGCGACGGGGTCGAAGCGCACCTGCACGGGCCCGCGATCAAGCCCGTCTTCCGGACGCACAACTGATGACCAACACGCCGACGTTTGCGGCCGCCCGACTGGACGGACAAGTCGCGCTGGTCACGGGTGGAGCCGGCATTCTGGGTCGACTTTTCTGCCGCGCTCTCGTCGAGGCCGGTGCGCAGGTTGCGGTGGTCGATCTGAATGCGGAGGCTGCGCAGGACGCGGCCAGTACAATCGGACATCAGGCTGCGGGCTTCGCCTGCGACGTGTCCGATCCCGCATCGGTCACCGCTGTAGTCGAGGCGGTCATGGGCCGGTTCGGCCGCATCGATGTGTTGATCAACAATGCGGCGACCAAGACCGCCGATGTGCGCGCCTTCTTCGAACCGTTCGAGACCTACAGCCTCGAGACCTGGCGCGAGGTCATGGGCGTCAACATCGACGGCATGTTTCTGATGGCCCAGGCCGTGGGCAAGGAAATGCTGAGGGCTGGCCGCGGCGGCCGCATCGTCCAGACCGCCTCCATCTACGGCCTCGTTGGGCCGGACAGCCGCATCTACCAGGGTTCGGACTATCTGGGCGGACTGATCAACACGCCAGCCGTCTATTCCGCATCCAAGGCGGCGGTGGTCGGGTTGACCAAATGGCTGGCGACACACTGGGCCGACAAGGGCATCCGCGTGAACTGCCTGGTGCCGGGTGGGGTCTCCAGCGGCCAGAACGGCGTGTTTGCAGACAATTATTCCGCCCGCGTTCCGATGGGCCGCATGGCACGTGGCGAGGAGATGTGCCCGCCCCTGGTGTTTCTGGCCAGCGAAGCGTCCAGCTATGTGACCGGCCAGGTTCTGGCCGTCGATGGCGGATGGACCGCCTGGTGACCATCGCCACCATCTCCCAGCGGCGTCGAGATTTCTATCTGGTCGTCGTCAAGTTGATGGACATGGCGGCACGGGCCGGGCTGGTCCTGACCGCAACCTATGGCCTGCGTGTCGATCAGGCCGGGCAGTTCGGCCTCATCGCGACGCTGGTCGGCCTGTTCGCCTTCGCCTTCAACTTCGAGCGTCAGATCGATATCCAGCGGCGCGCGGCAGGTGAGGCGGACGCCGTGATGGATCGTTACGTCACCCAGGCCCTGAAGTTCTTCGCCTTCAACTGGGTCATCATGATCCCGCTTTTCGCGCTCGCGGTCTTGTTCTGGACCCATGCGCCGTGGCCGATCCTGCTGCTGGCCGTCGTCGTCGTCGTCGGCGAGCACCTGTCCAATCAGGTCTACCAATATGCCCTGATCAACCACCGCTACGCGCCGATGCTGGTCGTCGTGACGCTCAAGAATGCGGGGTTGGCGTTGGTGCTCCTGGTCACCGCCCTTTTCATGAGACCGAGCTTCGACCTCAATTTTGTGATCTCGGCCTGGGCCGTCGGCGCGGTCCTGTGCACCCTGGTGTTGGGCCTCATGTTCGTGCGCTTGCGTCAGGCCGCGCCGAGAACGGCGCCGTTCAACCTGACCGCTGACATCCTTGGCCAGCACAGAGCCTCGATGACGCATTTCCTGATCGGGCTGATCGCCATACTGGTACTGCAGTTTGACCGGCTGGCGGTCGGCGGGCTTCTGACGCTGGAACAGACCGGCCTCTATTTTCGCCACGCCCTGCTGGTGTCATTGGCCTATCAAATGTTCAACATCGCCTCGTTCAACCGCGTGACGCCTTCGATCTATGCCGCCGCCAAGATCGAAACCACACAGGGTCTGACCCGGCGGGTACTGGGCGAATATTCGCGTACGCTGATGGCTACTCCGGTCCTCCTGGTCGGACTGTGGCTGGCGGACAGGTTCACGCAAGGCGTCTGGACGGCCCGGTTCCAGATAGACCTGGCGCTGATCGCCGTCATGTTGCTGGGTTTCATGCTGCGTGGACTGGCCGACTTTTCGGCCTTGATCCTGAACGCCAAACACCTGGAGCGGTGGGTGTTGCACAGGCAGGCCATCGCCTTTGCAGTCGGTGGCGCGCTGCTGCTCGGCCTGACACATGTATATGGGCTGTCGGGGGCGGCTGCGGCCATGGTGGCGACCAGCGGCCTGTATGCGGTGCTGAACTGGTCCGCACTCCCACGACTGAGAGGTCACATCGGACCAGGTCACCCGGCATGAGAATTCTGATCACCGGATCCAGCGGCTTCGTGGGCAAGGCTCTGATGCAGCATCTCATCACGCTGGGTCACGACGTGCGCGGTTTCTCGCGCGGCGACCACCCCGGCTCGCTGAAAGGCGATCTGATGAACCCGGCATCGATCGTTCAGGCGTTGCATGCCTTCCAACCGGATGTCGTTTTCAACATGGCCGCCGAAACCGATCTGAAGGGGCAGGCCATCAACGGCTATCGCGCCAATACTGACGGGGTCACCCACCTGCTTGAGGCGGTCGCGGCAGCCCCCTCTGTGCAGCGGGTCATCTGGGCCTCTTCGCAATTGGTGAACCGTCCCGGGCACCAGCCGGTTTCGGACACCGACTACGACCCCGTCGGCGGCTATGGCCAATCCAAGGCCGAGGGTGAGCGCCGCGTGCGGACCGCCGACGGTGCAGGCCGGACCTGGGTCATCGTCCGCTCCACGACCATCTGGGGGCCCGGCATGAGTGCGCACTACACCGGCATGTTCAGACTGATCCGGCAGGGCCTGTACTTCCACGTCGGGCGACAACCCCTGCGGAAGTCCTATTCCTATATCGATAATCTGACGGCCCAGCTGGCAACCCTCGCTACTGCCCCTGCGCAGGTCGTTCATGGTCGCACCTTCTATCTGGCGGACAGCGAGCCGATCGAGCTTCGGGCTTGGGCCGATGCCTTTGCCGAGGCTTTCGGGCGGCGCGTTCGTACCCTCCCTCTGCCCGTCGCACAGGGCCTGGCCCTGACAGGCGATATCGCCGCGCGGCTCGGCCTGCCCGCCCCCCTGACCACGTCCCGGCTGAAGAACATGCTGACCCAGTATCTGTACGACACCTCTGCCATTGAAGCGGTGCATGGCCCCACCGCTGTTTCCAACGCCGAGGGTGTGCGTCGGACTGCGGCCTGGTTCACCGCAAGGGAGCCGGCATGAAACACGTCCTGATCTACGCGATCTTTCGCACCGAAGCCTGGTGGACGAATGTCGGGCACCACATGGGCGTCGACCGGGTCACCGTGATGACCGACAAGCGTGGGCGCGGCGACCGCTGGGTCACCGACGACTTCTATGTGGCCTATGCACGGTTCAAGGCCAGCGGGGCCGGCGCTTCCGAACTTGTCACCCGGGCCGAGGTCGGCGATGCCATCGCCCGCTGTCGCGTCTTGCGGTGGATGCCGACAGCCCGGGCGACGGCCATGGTTCTGGCGATGGCAGAAGCGATGGACAGGGCTCTTGCCGAACTGGCGCCTGACGCGATCGTCAGCCTGCCGATCGACAACTATGTCTCCGATATTCTGGAACGGCGCGCCCGCGCACGGGAAATCCCCTATTTCGAACTGACGGCCAGCGCCCTGCCCGAGATGAGCATGCTGCTGTATCGCGGCATGCTGGTGACATCGCGCGAAACGCCTAATGCAGATGCGGTGTCGGCCCGGGTGGCCGAGATTGCCGATCCCGAGTTCGCGCCTCTGTATATCCAGGGGGCCAAGACATTCACACGGTCAAAATTCTATCGCGTGCAGATCTATTTTCGTCTGCGCGCTGCGGCTCTGAAGCTCTACGCCTGGGCGATTCGTGATCCACTGAACCAGCATTTTCTGGATGCCCAGCCCTGGCTGGGGCACAAGCCGCGCTTCTCGGACGTTCGCATTCTTGATCTGGTCGATCACGATTGGCAGGCCAGACTGCACGCCTTTCCAAAAGGCCGCCGCGTACTGTTCGGCTTGCAGGTCTTTCCGGAAGCCGCCATCGACTACTGGCTCGATGATCTGGAGTTGATCAGGCAGGAAGAGGTACTGCTTCGTCTGGCACGCAGTCTGTCGGATGCGGGATACCAGATCGTGGTCAAGGATCACCCGCTGCAGTTCGGGTTCCGACAGGTGGAGTGGCTTGAGGCGCTGAAGGCGATCCCGAACGTGGTTCTCGTGCCCTACGAGGTCAGCGGCAATGCCATGCTGGCCCAGTGCGGTGCCAGCGTGACGGCGACGGGAACCCTGGGCCTGCAGGCGGCCCTTCTGGGCAATGCGTCGGTCGTAGGGTCGGCTTATTATGTGACGGAAGAAGACTTCCTGATCGTGCGGGAGAGCGCGGACCTGGACGGTCTCCCGGAACGGCTGGCTCGCGCTCAGCCGCCGGCATCTCTCGAGGAGCGACAGTCGCGCATCATAGAGCGGTTGCTGAAGGGCAGTTTCTACGGGGCCTTCATGTGCCTGTTCAACTTCAAGCCGGGCGAGGCCAATCCCGAAGCTGATCAGATGGGCCGAGAACTGGGTGCCCGGCTGCGCTTGCTGGGTCCCGATGGCGAAGACTGGCATGGCAAGACACTGCAGGCCGGGATCAGCCGTCACATCGGATCGCCCCTCGCCCCCGCCGTCAGTCGACGGGCGTCTTGACCTTGGCGTTGCCGGCGTCCGAGGCCCGCGTAAGCCCCAGCTTTTCACGCGCGAACTGACGCGCCTTGTTGTCGATCTTGCTCAGCAGGCGACGGGTCGGTTGTTCCGGGCGTCCGTTGTAGGACGTGACATGATAGTAGTCCTCTTCGTCGGGCGAGGCCTCTGAGAAGTAGTAGTTGGAGACGCAACAGCGGGGCGGTCCCTCAACAATGGGGCTGACCGAATGCCACGAGCGGCGATTTGTCTCCATGAACACCAGACGGTTGAAGCGGGACACGACCGTATAGGGCGTTTCAACCGCCTCATCCCAGAGCTCCAGATTGCCACCGTTTTCCAACTGCCAATCGGGCGTCACATAGAACAGGGTGTTGATCCGGCGATATTTCGACTTGGTGGCTTCGTGACTGTTGTCGACGTGGGGATTCAGAAACTGTCCTGGAAACATCATGGAAAGCCCGCCCGCATAAAGGGTCGGATCGCCGTCCAGACCCTGGATGCCCGTCAACGCCCCCACGCGATCAACCACGCGCGCGTCCTGCAGCGCATAGGTGATTTCAGTCAGGATCGGCGGAAAGCCGGACAGATCGAAAGCCTGACGCTTGTGCTCCCTGAATGACTTCAGCGTGCGGAAGCCTTCAGCGTCTTTCGGAAAAGCATCGAAGATTTCCCGCGCTACATCGGCCGGCAACAGGTCGTCGATGATGGCACATCGCGTTGCCGTGCCCGGAGCCGGGGCGGCCCACTGATCCGTGACCGAACCGTCCAGGCGCGACAGGATGATTTGGGTCAGTTCGTCTCGAGTCATCTTCATCTCCGCAGATCGCAGGCCATAGCCGGATTGCCGGTCCAAGCCTATCGGCTTTGCCCGCCAACTTGACCGGCCGCAACCGGGTTGGGTAGAGCCAGTCCGGCTTTCTAACGGTTGAAAATCGCAAATGGCCACGACCGGCGCTAGCGATTTATATCGGCTGCAGGACAGAAGATGCCATCGCTTCAGAAGCACGTTCTCACTATGGTGATCCGGCTCGTCGTCAGGCGACCCGTCTGGCTCCGAAGAGGATCGGCATGATCGAGAAGACCTATACCGTGATCGAGCCGTCGGCTTCGATTACATCTTTGCCGGTACAGGCGTGGAGTCCCGCCCTGGTCGATTACACCGTGCACCCGGCATATGCCGAGCTGATGAAGCGACCGGGGATCGCCGATCGCATCAAGGGGCTTGGGATATTCACCGCGAGCATGGTGGTGCTGCTGACCAAGCGGCTGGTCCGCTACGAGATGATCCCCAACGACATCCGCTCCGATTCCAGCCTGGGCGGTCGCGCCAAGATGGTCGGTCAAGCCCTGGCCAACGCTGTCAGACATCCCCAGGCCAGGCGTGTGCGGATTGCCCAGGCCGGTCAGAGCACGGGGCGGCTGGGGCGCGACGGCATTCATGTGGTCACCATGGCGCCCAGCGATTTCGGCTTGCTTGAAGAGGTGGCCGCCCCGCAGTTCCAGAATCTGCGCGAGCGCCGGCAACGCAAGACTGGTGTTCGTGCCTTCGAAGAGTCGCGCGGGCGCACGACCCGACAGGATCAGCGGCCGCTGTTCGAAGTCATCGAAGGCATACTGCAGAGGTCCGGCGTCATGGATGTCGCCTCAGCCTATCTGCAGCGCCCGGGCCGGGTCATCGACGTCAATCCCCAGATCAACGACACGACCGACACATTCTGGAAAGACGTGTTTCCGGACACGCCGCCGTCGCAACTGCCCAGCGCGGCCTATTGCCACCGCGATGCCTCAGGCGGCGACCTGAAAGCCATCATCTACATGACCGATGTCGATGCGGCGAACGGCCCGTTCAGCTATGTGATCGGATCGCACAAGATGGCGATCAGCCCGATCGATGACCTGATCTGCGAAGCCAACGATTCGAACGGTTTGACGGGCACTGACGCGCGGGCGCGCAGCCTGTTCGCGGCTCTGCCTCGCAAGCTCCGGCAGAAGGGCAGTTTTGGCAACGATCTGCTGCCCACAGCGCCGCTGGCCCAGGCCATTGTGAAGTCGCTCTGGGCAATCACCGCTCCACGTGGGTCGATCGTCCTGTTCGACACCAAGGGCATTCATCGCGGCGGAATGGTCGAGGACGGCGAACGCCGGGTCATCACCTGCGTGATCGGATGACCCGCACTGCCCCTGCGGCTGAAACGCGAGACGGTCGATGAAATTCCATCCTGCCGTGCTCATGCTGATGGTCTGGGCCATCTGCATCGCCATGTTCTATGTGCTGCCCTTCCAGCTGGAGAACAGGGTCATGTCCCTGTACGGACTGATGATCCTGTTGTTGTTCATCGCCGTCTACTGCCTGGGCGCCCTGTCAGCCTCGCGGCAACTACCGCAGCAGCCGATGCGACAGGACAAGGCGATAGATTTCCGCCTGACGGATCGCATACTTCTGGTCGTCACCGTCATTTCTCTGATCGCGTCCGCGCTGGATATACAGGGTCGCGATCTTTTCAACCTGATCGATTCCTACCAGGTGCGCTCTGATCGCGCTGGTGGGTTGCTGAATGCCACGGAGTCCGAAAGCACCATCTGGTTTCAGATTGCCTTCGTGACGTCGCCCGCCGCATACGTCTATCTGGTGCGCGAAATCGCCTTTCGGCCGCGCCCGATCTTCTGGCGACTTGCCGTACTGGGGTTCGGCCCGATCATCCTGGCGTCGCTGTCGGCCGGCGGCCGCAATCCGCTGTTCTATGCCCTGCTCTGTGCGGGTTTCGCCTATCTGCTGAGGCGGCACATCTTCGGCCATGAGCTGCGCGCCTCCGCCACCGCACCCACCCGGCGTAGACGCAGACCCATCTTCAAGCTCAACGCCGCATCGCGGGTGCTGATCGGCGTCGTGGTCGCCTGTATGGCCGTCTATTTCGCGCGCGTCTTCATCGTTCGGGCAGATGTCGTCGGGGGGGTCGATGTAATGTTCGGCATCGCCGGATCGTCCTGGGGCGTTAACTTCAACGGCCCGCTCGCGGATGTGTTCTTCACGGTTCTGGGGCCCGACCTGACTTATCTGGTCTTCGTGTTCGTGTGGTACGTCGTTCAGGGGTTCGTGATGTCGAACACGATCTTCACGAGCTATGACGGACCGATGATGTGGTCGGCCTATGGCGTCGACATTTCATCCGCCATCGTCCGTCGCACCAACAGCGATTTTCTGGCCACCGGATTTGGCCATCTTCTCAGCCTGAATACCTACGGTTTCTTGCCGTCCGCGTTCGGGTCGCTGTACGTGGACTTCAAGTTCTTGGGCCTTCTGCCTTGCTTTATATGGGGCTGGTTGTCTGGCCTGACCTACAGGAAAGTCAAACAGGCCACCGACCCACGCTGGCTGCTGGCAGCCCCCATTGTCGTCATCGGCATTCTTCTGAGTGTGATCAATACGCCGATCGGCTTCTCCAACGGCCTGATTACCCATGCCTGGCTCGTGGTGGCGTTCATGTCTGCCCGCACCATGCGATACCGCCCGTCAGGCTTGTCGGCGGAGACGGCGAGTGGCTGACGACAGCCGGGCGCGCATCCTCGTCACCGGCGGCAACGGCTTTCTTGGGCAGGCGGTGGTCGGGCACCTCATGGCTCGCGGTCGCCCGGTAAGGGTGAGCCTTCGTCAGCCCAACGGCACCATGACACCCCCTCTCGAAACCACTGTTGTGGGCGATCTGGCGGGCCCGGTGGATTGGTCGCAGGCGGTGCAGGATATCGACTGCGTGGTGCACACCGCCGGTCGCGCCCATCAGATTGCCAATGCCGACAGGGACGATCAGGCCGCCTTTCAGCGCACAAATGTAGACGCCGTCCTGGAATTGGCACGGCAGGCAGCCAGGGCTTCGGTCCGACGACTGATCTTCATCTCGTCGGCCCACGTCAACGGTGGTGTCACACGCGGAAAAGGCTTTCGGGCCGACGACACGCCGCAACCCACCAGTGTCTATGCGCGATCAAAGCTGGACGCCGAGATGGGCCTGGCCGATGTGGCCGCGCAAACCGGTTTGCAGGTGGTCGTCATCCGCCCGCCGCTGATCACCGGCACCGGAGTAAAGGGCAACCTTGCCACCCTGTACAAGGCTGTTCGCCGTGGCCTGCCCCTGCCCCTTGGCAAGGTCACGGACAATCGACGCGACCTGGTGTCACGCGAGACGCTGTGTGACCTGATTGATGCTTGCATAGACCATCCGGCCGCGGTCGGAGAAACCTTCATGGTCAGTGACGGTCGCCCGGTATCGACCCGCCGCCTGATCGAAAGAATGGCAGTCGAAGTTGGCGTCGAGCCGAGACTTGTTCCCGTGCCGGTGCCCCTGCTACGGACCCTGCTCAAGGCAATAGGGCGCGGACACATGGCCAGTCAGCTGACCGAGGATCTGGAGATCGATATCTCCCACACCTGTGAACGTCTGGGGTGGCAACCACCCCAGTTGCCGGACGCGCCCTGTTCATGAGCGTGTTTGTAATTGCCGAGGCTGGCGTCAATCACAACGGCGATGTCGAGCGCGCGCTCGCCATGGTCGATGTGGCCAAGACCAGTGGCGCGGACGCCATAAAGTTCCAGACTTTTGCCGCCGACCGGCTGGCCTCGCCGCATGCCGAGAAGGCGGAGTATCAGAAGCGCGAAACCGGAGATGGCGACCAGCATGCCATGCTCAAGGCGCTGGAAATGTCCGAGGAGATGCATCGTGCGCTGATCCAGAGATGTGCCGAGGTCGGTATCGAGTTCATGTCGACTCCTTTTGACGAGGAAGCGGCTGATCTGCTGCTGGGGCTTGGCATGGCCCGGATCAAGGTGCCGTCCGGAGAGATCGTCAGCCATCCGTTCCTGCGCCACCTGGCTGCGACGGACATGCCTCTGATCCTGTCGACCGGGATGGCGACGCTCGCCGAAATCCAGGAAGCTCTGGACGTGGTGGCCCGGACGCGCGAGGCACATGGGCATACTGCCCCGATGGCAGAGCGGGTGACGGTGCTGCACTGCACGTCGAACTATCCGGCGGAGCCCGACGAGCTCAACCTCAGGGCCATGCAAACGATTGCCGAGGCTACCGGCCTGCCGGTCGGCTATTCCGATCACAGCCTGGGCATCGCCGTCGCGCCTGCCGCGGTCGCTCTTGGGGCTCAGGTCATCGAGAAGCACTTCACGCTGGACCGGGCGCTGCCAGGCCCGGATCATCGGGCGTCGCTGGAGCCTGACGAGTTGACCGAGATGATCCGGAATATCCGGACCGTCGAAAGGGCCTTGGGTTCGTCCGAAAAACGTCCGAGCGAGTCGGAACTGAAGGTCCGCGCCGTCGCCCGTCGTTCGGTGGCGGCACGCGGCGATCTGCCGTCCGGCCATGTCCTGTCGATGAGCGACCTGATTCTTCTTCGACCCGGTACAGGCATAGAGCCACGCGACATGGAGCGGCTTGTCGGTCGGCGTCTGGAACGCGCGCTGAAGGCGGGGGATCTGTTCGTCTGGTCTGACCTGTCCGATCCGGTCGGGGCCTGAAACGGTTTGCGGCACATCTGTTACATCACAGGGACACGGGCCGACTTCGGGCTGATGGAGCGCACTCTGCGGGCCATCGACGCGGAGCCAGGACTGGCGCTGTCGATCCTTGTGACGGGCATGCATCTGGACGCGACATATGGCGGCACAGTCGCCGAAATCCGGGCGACCGGGCTGTCGGTCGCGGGCGAGGTGCCGGTGACCCTCGCCCCCGCCACAGGGGCGACCATGGCGCGCGGCATCGGTACGATGCTGGAGGGTTTCGTCGATCAGCTCGAGGCGCTTCGGCCGGATCTGGTCTTGCTGTTGGGCGACCGCGGCGAGATGCTGGCCGCTGCCATCGCCGCCATCCACCTGAATATTCCGATCGCGCACATCCATGGCGGAGAACGATCCGGCACAGTGGACGAGCCCGTTCGTCACGCGATTTCGAAGCTTTCGCACATCCATCTGACGACAACGGACGGGGCGCGGCAGAGACTGATCGCGATGGGAGAACGGGCGGATCGCGTGTTCGTGTGTGGGGCACCCGGCCTGGATGGCCTGGCCGATGGCGGACGCCTGTCGCGTGGCGAACTGTGTGGTCTCTACGGCTTCGATCAGAACCGCGCTCTGGCGCTTGTGGTGATGCACCCGGTGCTTCAGGAGGCTGATAACGCGGGTCGGAACGCCGCGCTTCTGGTCGAGCGCCTCCTGCATTCGGAATTTCAGGTCGTGGCCGTGATGCCCAACTCGGATGCCGGCAGCGATGCGATCCGCAAGTTCATGATCGAGGCCTCGGGCACAGCCGGTCTGGTCGTGGAAACCCATCTGGCCCGCGATCGCTTCATCGCCTTGATGGCCGCAGCCGACGTTTTCGCCGGAAACTCCAGTTCCGGCATCATCGAGGCCGCAACCTTCGGCACTCCGGTGATCAACGTCGGCAGCCGCCAGCGGCTTCGCGAACGCAATGCCAATGTCCAGGATGTCGACTGTACCGATGAAGCCATCGACGCCGCCGTGGCAAAGGCCTTGGCTGGGGGTCGCTATCCGACCGATAACATTTATGGCGACGGCCGCGCCGCAGAGCGCATAGTGCAAATCCTGAAAGACGTCCCGCTGGACGCCGAGTTGATGCGTAAAGTCAATGTCTACTGAAACGGGCGACCCAAGGACCACGGCCATAGGGACCGACCCGGCAGTGGAGCCGCTGCTGGTTCGCCGCTCGACGTCGCTGCGCGACGCGCTTGCCGCCATGGACGCCGCGAGCCAGGGCATACTGTTGCTGACCGATGACAATGGCGCGTTCGAGCGCACGGTGACGGACGGCGATCTGCGTCGGCTGATCCTGAAGGGTGCATCCCTGGCGGATACGCTGGCGGGTCTGGACAACAGGGAGCCGCTGGTCGGTCGGGACACGCTCGGCAAGAAGAGCGCCCTGGCCTTGATGGACAAGCACGGCGTCGATCATCTGCCGCTGCTGGATGACAACCGCCGCATCGTCCGCGTGCTGCAGCGACGCAACATCGACAAACAGATCCTGCTGTCCACACCACATATGGGCGACAGCGAAATGGAGTTCGTCGAGGAGGCCTTCAGGACCAACTGGATCGCGCCCCTGGGCCCCAACGTCGATGCCTTCGAGCGGGATGTGGCGGCCTTCATCGGTGTGGGTCATGCAGCGGCGGTGTCCTCGGGAACCGCAGCGCTTCATCTGGCACTTGTTCTGCTGGGCGTGACGCGGGGCGATCGCGTCTTCTGTTCGACCTTCACCTTCATCGCCAGCGCCAATCCCATCGTCTACCAGGGCGCAGAGCCGGTATTCATCGATTCCGAACCTGACAGCTGGAACATGTCACCGGCGGCTCTGGAACACGCCTTCGCAGTGGCCAAGGCCGAAGGGTGGATGCCACGCGCCGTCGTAGTGGTGAACCTTTACGGACAGAGCGCCGACTTCGATCCGATCTGCGAAATCTGCGACCGCTACGGCGTTCCGATCGTGGAAGATGCCGCTGAATCCCTAGGAGCTACCTACAAGGGCAAGGCCAGTGGCCGGTTCGGCAAACTGTCGATCCTGTCATTCAACGGAAACAAGATCATCACGACGTCGGGCGGAGGCATGTTGCTGTCGGACGACCAAGACCTGATCGACCGCGCTCGCTATCTCGCCACACAGGCCCGTCAGCCAGTGGCGCACTATGAGCACACCGAGATCGGCTACAACTATCGCATGAGCAACATCCTGGCCGGCGTCGGTCGAGGTCAGCTTCAGGTGCTGGAGCAGCGCGTCGCCACGCGCCGGTCCGTGTTTGCCGCCTATCGCGACGGCCTGGCCGACATCCCGGGTCTGAACTGGATGCCCGAACCCGACTGGAGCGTCTCGACCCACTGGCTCAGCACCTGCACGCTCGATCCCGACATCGCGGGTCCTTCGGCCATGCAGGTCATCGCCGCCCTGGGTGAAGAGATGATCGAAACGCGGCCGTTGTGGAAACCCATGCATCGCCAGCCGGTCTTTGCGGGAGCACGATACTTTCCGCACGACAACCGATCGATTTCCGACGCCCTGTTCGAGACGGGGCTTTGCCTTCCCTCCGGATCCAACCTGGAAGATCGGGATCTTGCCGGAATCATTGCGGCGCTGCGTCGCGCGATGACGCGCGCCAGATGATGAAGCGCGGCATGGATCTGGCGCTGTCAGTTCCGGTTCTGATCGTGCTGGCGCTGCCGCTGGTGGCTGTCGGCTTGTGGGTGCGGATGAACTCTCCCGGACCGGCGCTCTACTGGTCACAGCGTGTGGGTGCCAATGGACGCGTGTTCATGATGCCGAAGTTCCGCTCCATGCGCACCGATACGCCCGCCGTGGCAACCCATCTGCTGTCCACGCCTGAAGTGTGGCTGACATCGATCGGGGGCTTCTTGCGCAAAAGCAGCATCGATGAACTGCCGCAGTTGTGGAGCATCGTGCGCGGAGACATGAGCATCGTCGGCCCAAGGCCGGCCCTGTTCAACCAGGATGATCTGATCGCCATGCGGCAGTTGCACGGGGTTGATCGCTTGCGTCCCGGACTGACAGGCTGGGCACAGGTGAACGGACGTGACGAACTACCCATCCCTGAGAAGGTGGCTTTGGAGGTCGAGTATCTGCAGCGCCAGTCGCTCGTGTTCGACCTGCGTATCATCGCCATGACCGCGATGAGGGTCCTGCGTCGCTCCGGCGTCTCTCACTGATCCGAATCCGGAGAAAAATCATGCGCATACTTTTCATGGGTCGAAAAAAGGTCGCGGCCCGCGCCCTGCAACGTCTCATCGACGATCCAGTGGCCGATGTGGTCGGCGTCCTGACGGACTCGCATCTGGCGCAGTCCGTCACGGCCGATCTTGCGCGCGCGAACGGCATTCCCGTGCTGGATTTCGACCAGACGCAGACCCGGCTTGAGGCGGGCGAGCTTCAGATCGACTTGGCCTTTTCGATGCTGTTCTGGCGGCGTTTGAAAGGGGCCTTCCTGTCCGCCCCTCGTCATGGCGTGATCAACTTCCACCCAGCCCCTTTGCCGACGTATCGCGGTGTCGGCGGCTATAATCTGGCCATTCTGGAGGGGCTGGACCAATGGGCGGCCAGCGCCCACTTCATTGATGCCGACATCGACACAGGTCCCATCGTAGCCACGCTCAGCTTCCCCATCGATCGAGATCGGGAAACCGCGCAAACGCTCGAGGCGACGTCTCAGATCAAGCTGATGGAACTCTTCGATCACGTATGGGAGCTGTGCAAGGCCGATCCGGCCGCCTTGCCCCGCCTGCCCAATGTCGGGGGGCGCCACCTGTCGCGCAAGCAACTGGAAGCGATGAAGCGCATCGACCCGACGAACGACGACGTAGCACGCAAGATCCGCGCCTTCTGGTTCCCACCCTACGACGGAGCCTGGATAGAGGTCGGCGGCGAGAGGTGCACCCTGGTCAGCCGCGCTATCCTGGAGGCTCTGGCGGACCCGGACGCCAGTTCGCTGTTCAGTCCTAAGGCGTGACGCTTTCCGCAGCGACCGAAGCCGTTTTTTCCTGAACCGCTCGCACCTTGGCCAGGACGTCGAACACCAGGGCCCGTGCGGCGGCGTTGTCGCCGGATCGTGCGGCCTGCTCCAGCGCCCGCACCGTCGCTTCGGTCATGCGGGCACCGGCGATCCGATCCGTGACGCGCATCAGGCTGGGGCCGGCAGCTTCTGATACCTCGCTGGAATCGACCAGTTCTTCGAACAGCTTTTCGCCGGGCCGCAGGCCGGTGATCTGGATGACGATGTCCTTGTCCGGCACCTTGCCGTAGAGGCCGATCAGCTGGCGGGCCAGGTCGATGATCTTCACCGGCTTACCCATGTCCAGCACGAATACCCCCAGTGGGCCGTCCGGCTGCTCGGCCGAATGCGCCGTCGCGTGCAGGACCAGCTGCACCGCCTCGGGGATGGTCATGAAGTAGCGCTCGATCTCGGCATGGGTCAGGGTGACCGGGCCACCGCGCTCGATCTGGGCCCGGAACGTCGGCACCACCGAACCGGCCGAACCCAGAACATTGCCGAAGCGCACGACACTGAACCGGGTGCTGCCGGCCCCCGTCTGCTGCGCCCGGATCACGCCCTCGGCCAGGCGTTTGGTGGCCCCCATCACGTTCGGCGGATCGACGGCCTTGTCGGTCGAGATGAAGACCATGTGTTTCACGCCGGCGGCATTGGCCGCCTCGGCGACATTCCAGGTGCCGACGACATTGGTCAGCACGCTTTCGCACGGATGCCGCTCCATCATCGGGACATGCTTCAGGGCGGCGGCGTGGAAGACGATGTCGGGCTTTTCTGCGCCGAAGCACGACGTCAGCAAGGCCGCGTTGCGCAGGTCGTGCAGATATTCGGCCCGCGACAGTTCCGGCCAGCGATGACCGATTTCCTGATCGATCGAGAACAGGCTGAACTCCGCATTGTCCAGGAGCGCCAGATGGGCGCAGCCCAGGCCGGCGACCTGACGACAGACTTCAGAGCCGATCGAACCGCCCGCACCCGTGACCAGCACGCGCCGGCCCGCGACCAGCGCCCGCAAGGGTGCATCGTCCAGCTGGACGGGCGGGCGGGCCAGCAGTTCCTCCAGCGCGAACTCGCGCAGAGCGGTCTCCTCGCCCGTGCCGCCGACCTCGATCAGGCTGGAGACTTTCAGCAGCTTGACGCCCTGAAGACGCAGTTGCCCCAACCGCTCGGCGCCCAGATCGGACGGCTGAAGCTGGTCGTCGACGAAGATCATGGCGGGGATCAGCCCGTGCCCCAGCATGTCGTCCATCAAGGCCGCGGCGACGTCGACCGAGTCCAGCACTCTTACGCCGCGCAGCTGGCGTGTGGCAGCACCCGGCGTACGGGTGACGATGCCGATCGGCTGATAGGTCTGTTCACCCCGCGCCAGTTCACGCAGGAAGGTGTCGGCTCGCCCCATGTCGCCCAGCACGATAAGCGGCGTCCGCCGCGACGCGCCGCTGAGGAAGGGGGCGATGGCGACCAGCGCCTCCTTGTCGTGGATCATGCGCCGCAGCAGCACCAGAGCGAGTGTCATGCCGACGTCCAGCACGGGAACGAACAGCAGCGTCGAACGCGGCAGCGCCTGGCCACGGTCCAGCAGGAAAGTCAGGGCCAGAAAGATCAGGGTGGACAGCACCGAGGTGCGGATGATCGGCCCGACATCGACGATCGACACATAGCGCCACAGGGCCTTGTCGGTGCGAAACAGGTTGTCGAGGACAAACCCCAGGACGGCGAACAGACCGGCATAGAGCGCTGCGTCCTGCAGGGCATTCAGCGTCGTGGCGATGCTGAAGACATGACCAGAGGCGATCATGTAGCCGCCGACCACCGCGGCGAAGCGGATCGCAGCCCGCGCACCGATCTTGAGGCCGCGAAGGAGCAGGAGAGACAACTTACTCAAGATACGGTCTTCCGGTCGTCGTTACGGCGATGGCGGCCCGATACGCCCCGGTATATGCGCGACCAGCCAACCGGCCTTCTAGTGCGTTCGCGGCACAGTGTCACTTGCCGCCTTCAAGGTGTCGGCGGGCCAAGAACCGTAACTTTTTTCCCGCCCGGGATTCGAGCTGAAACAGTTATGGTCTAGAGACATCCGCGTGAACGGGCGTGGAGTGCCGATGACCTTCTATCCAGTGATCATGTGCGGCGGCGCGGGCTCGCGTCTGTGGCCGGCGTCCCGTCCCCGACGGCCCAAGCAGTTTCTCGCACTGGCCGGTAGCCGGTCGCTGTTTCAGGAAACCGTTCTGCGCGTCGCTCCGATGATCGCGCAAGGTCAGGACGCAAGACGTCTGATCGTTGTCGCCGGCACGGGCTATGCCGACGCCATCGCCGCACAGCTGGCCGAACTCGAAACCTCGGCCACCCTCTTGCTGGAGCCTGAGCCGCGCGATTCGGGGCCCGCGATGGCGGCGGCGGCGGCGCTGGTCGCCCGGCGCGATCCCGACGGGATCATGGCCATCATCGCCTCGGACCATCACATTCCGGACGATCAGGCGTTCCGTGACGCCCTTGAAGCCGCTGCGAAGGAGGCCGCATCGGGGCGGATCGTGACGCTTGGCATCGCACCGACAGAGCCGTCTTCGGCCTATGGCTACATCTGCCCCTCGGGGCCCGGACTGGCCCCGGTCGAGCGGTTCGTCGAAAAGCCGGATGCCGAGACCGCCGCCCGTTATGTCTCGAAGGGCTACCTCTGGAACAGCGGCAACTTCATCGTCACTGCCCAGACGTTGCTGGCTGAACTGGAGATCCATGCGCCCGAGATGGTGGCAGCCGCGCGGGCTTCGCTGCCGCCCGAGCCCGATCATGAGACGGTTCGTCTGACCGAGGCTTTCCGTGCCGCGCCGCGTCTGTCCATCGACTATGCGGTCATGGAAAAAAGCGACCGGACCAGCGTCCTGCCCGTCAGCTTTGCCTGGTCCGACCTGGGGGCGTGGGATTCGGTTCTCGCCACAGGGTCAGGCGCAGCGGGCCTGCATATCGGCATCGACAGCGAAACCTGTCTGGTGCGCGCGCCCGAAGGCATGGTCGTGGCCACCATCGGTTTGAAAAACCTGGCGGTCATCGTCGAGCCGGACGCCGTCCTGGTCGCGGATCTGGGCCGGTCGCAGGACATCAAGGCCCTCGTCGAACGGATCAAGGCCGAGGCCCCGCACCATGCCGATACGCCCGATCTGCGCGAGGGCAGACCCTATGTGCGGTTCGCCGACTGGATGCGGACCGCCGCCCTGCCCCTGTGGTCGACGCTGGGCGTGGACGATCGCGGCGGCTTCGTCGAGGCCCTCGATCTGGATGGTCGAGCGGCCCAGATGAAGCGACGGGCCCGCGTGCAGACCCGGCAGATTTTCGTCTTCTGCCGCGCGGGGCAACTGGGCTGGACCGGGCCCTGGCGGGCGCGGGTCGAGGCGGGTCTGAACCGCCTGTTCGAGGCCTATGTCCGACCCGATGGGGCCATTCGCAACATGCTGGAGCTGGACGGGTCGGTGCTGGACGACAGCGCGCCCCTGTATGAGCAGGCATTCGGCCTGTTATGCCTAGCCGCCGCGCACGAGGCCGACGTCATGGCCGAGCGCTGCCGGGCACAGGCGACCATCATGCTGGAGGCTTTGCTGGCCAGTCAGCCGCAAGCCGGCCGGGGCTGGACCGAAGTCGGCAGCCATCCCTGGCAGTCCAATGCCAATATGCATCTGTTCGAAGCGGCCCAGGCCTGGGAGGCGCGCGGCGTCGATCCGCGCTGGAGCCGGATCACGGACCATATCGCCGACCTGGCCCTGACGACCCTGATCGATCCGAAGACGGGCGCGCTGCACGAATTCTTCGATGCCGACTGGAAGCCTGCGGCCGGCGAGGACGGGCGACTGATCGAACCGGGACATCAGTTCGAATGGTCCTGGCTGCTGTCACAACACGGGCGGACGCGGAATGACGCTCGGGCGATCGCGGCGGCTCGGGTGCTCTACGACCACGGCATGCGCGGTGTCGATCCACGCCGTCTGGTCGCCGTCGATGCGCTCAATGCGGACCTGACCATTGCGACGGGGCGCGCCCGCCTGTGGCCCCAGTCCGAATGGCTGCGAGCCGCATTGAATATGGCGGCGATGAGCGAGGGCGAAACGAGGCAGCTGCGTCTGGACGATGCGGCCAAGGCCTTGCGGGCCCTGCGTCGGTATCTGTCGCCAAACGGCACCTGGCGCGACAAGCTGGACGAGCACGGTCGCTTCCTGCCCGAACCCGCCCCGGCCAGTTCGTTGTACCACATCATGGGCGCACTGGACGAGGTCGCCGCGGCTTCCCGGAACGGTCTGCTGGATGACGCCTGCGGTGACCTGAGCTGAACCTGGGCCGATATGGCGCGTTCCAGTCCGGCACCGCCAAGCCACGCTTGCGCCCCAAAATCAGGTTTTAAGCTGCCATCGTCGCCGGCTATTGGAACTACACCCTTGATCGATCTGCATTGCCACATCCTGCCCGGCATCGACGACGGGGCGCCGGACCTGGAAACCTCATTGGCGATGGCGCGGATCGCGGTCGACGACGGCATCACCGTGACGGCCTGCACGCCCCATATGATGCCGGGCTATTACGACAACACGTCGGAGGGTATTCGCACCGCCGTCGAAGCCTTGCAGGCCGAGTTTGTGAAGGCCGACATACCCCTGCGCCTGATCACGGGTGCCGACGTTCATCTGATCACGGGGCTGGCCGGTGCGTTGAAACGCGACGAACGTCTGACGCTGGCCGATACGCGCTACTTCCTTTTCGAGCCGCCCCACAACACCGCCCCGCCGCGCATGGCCGAAGCGGTGTTCGATTGCATGGCCGCCGGTTTCCACCCGATCATCACCCACCCGGAGCGCCTGCGCTGGATCGAGGAACATTACGCCCTTATGGGTCAACTGGTGGAGGCCGGAGCCTGGATGCAGTTGACCGCCGGTTCGGTCACGGGGCGGTTCGGCAAGCGCACGCAGTATTGGGCCGAACGCATGCTGGATGAGGGTCTGGTGCATATTCTGGCGACCGATGCGCACAATCTGCGTAGTCGGGCACCGGTGCTGTCCGAGGCCGTACAGGCGGTGGCGCAGCGCCTGGGCCAGCAGGCCGCCGACGACATGGTATTGACGCGGCCCCGGGCGGTGCTGGAAAACGCCTCTCCCGCTTCTGTCCCGGCTGCTGTAGGACAGGCGCGCCCGGCCCCTCGCTCGGGCTTTTTCAAACGGCTGTTCAAGGCCGCCTGAGGTTTCTACGTCATGTCCCCCATGCTGCGTGCGCTCCCGCTGCTTCTGTCCCTGACCGCCGTCGTGCTGTCCGCCTGCGGTGGTGGACCCAAGATGGATGTCTCGCAGATGACGGCAGCCCAGCCCGTGGAGGCGGCGCTGTTCTCTCCGCTGGGACAGGCCAATGAATATCGCATCGGGCCTGGGGACAAGCTGGACCTGCGCGTCTTCCAGGTCGAGGATCTGTCGTTCAAGGAAATCGTCGTTGACGCCTCGGGCGAAATCCAGATGCCCCTGATCGGGACTGTCCGCGCGGCCGGTCGCACACCCAATGAACTTTCGTTGGACATCGCCGGTCGGCTGGGCACCCAGTATCTGCGCAATCCGCAAGTGAGCGTGGTGGTTCTGGAAGCCGCCAGCCAGAAGATCACCATCGATGGTGCCGTCACCAAGCCCGGCGTCTACGAGATGCGGGGCACGACCTCCCTGCTTCAGGCCGTCGCGATGGCCGAGGGCCCGACGCGCGTCGCCGACCTGAGCAAGGTCGCGGTGTTCCGCACCGTCGATGGCCAGCGGTCCGTGGCCCTGTTCGATCTGGGCGCTATTCGTCAGGGCCGCGCCGACGATCCGGCGGTCCGAGGCGACGACATCATCGTGGTCGATACCTCGCGGATGAGCGCCTTCATGCGCGACGTCATCGCCGCCCTGCCCGGCCTGTCCGTCTTCCGCCCCTACTGAGGCATGATGCGGCTGTCCCGCCGCCTCCGCGCCACGGTCGCCGCCGGCCTGATCGCCGCCGGCTTGACGGCCTGCAGCCATCCCGCTCCCCCAGCGGCCGACACGGGCCGCGTGGCCGAGGATAATGCCGAGGCTCGCCTGGCCACTCTGGTCGCCAAGGATCAGAGGGTCGCCGCCGTCGCTTGGCGGCTGGCGATCGACAATGCCGATCTCTGCCCGGCCACACGGCTCAAGGCGGGCTGGACCCTGCACGCCGCCAGCCAGTACGGTAGCGAACTGCGCCCCGTCGCCGAACGAACCTATGGCTTGCAGGGGGATCTGCCCGGCATCCTCTCGGCTCCCGTCGGCAGTCCAGCCGAACAAGCGGGGTTGCGGCCCGGCGATGTCATCGTGGCCGTGGATGGTCGGCCTCTGGGCACCGGCACCGCCGCAAGCGCGCGCGGCCAGACCTACGACGGACTTCAGGCCAATATCGATCGCCTGAACCGTGCGGCCAACGCGGATCTGGTGCCCTTAGCGGTGCACCGCGACGGCATCGAGCGATCCGTGTCCGTGACCCCGCAAAGAGCCTGCGCCTATGACACCCAGGTCGAGGTCCGGGATGACCTGCGAGCGCTCTCGGACGGACGCACCATCTTCGTCTCGGCCCGCCTGGTCGATATCGCGCAGGACGACGACCAGCTGGCCTTCCTGCTCGCCCATGAACTGGCCCATGCGGTGCTGGAGCATGCGACCGTGCCGGATGTGCAGGGGGGGCGTGGTCCGGCCAATGCCCAACTGAGCCTTCGCCGCGGTTTGTCGTCCTCTTCAGAGAGCGACGCCGACATATTGGGTCTGTATCTGCTGGCGCGCGCCGGTTTCGACCCCGGGCACGCGGTTCATTTCCTGAGCGCCTATGAGGCGGCGGCGCCGGGCGCACGCTACCCCCAGATCAATCTGCGGGGCGTCTATCGGTCCATCCCTGACCGCCGTCGCGCCCTGGAGCCGGTCGTCGCCGACATCGCCCGCCGTCAGGCGGCGCGTGAGCCTCTGATCCCCTGAACGCTGAGAATGGCCAGGCCCGCAAGAATGCCGACGCCGTCCGCGACTACGTCCATGGCATCCGCGTCGCGCCCGATCGCTTCGAGCCCCTGGATCAACTCCACCACAACGCCCGCCAGCAGCATCAGGGCCACAAGCCAGAGCCGCGACAGTCTCGGCCATCCCAGTCCGGTCAGAACCGTCAGAACCAGGAACGCCAGGGCGTGATTGGCCTTGTCCCAAGGTAGGCCACCCTCAACCTCCATGGCTGGTCGGAAAGCGAACCAGCCCACGATCAAGGCGGCAGTTACGGCTGCCAGGCGAAAGAGTCGGTGGTCAAGGCGCGGAAATTCCAGAGACATGAACTCACGCCTGCCACTTCTTCAAATAGCCCTACACCACGGCAGAATGCCGGGTGCCTTGTCATCCTGCCGGCACTCCCGCACAAGTCGCTCGCCTCATGCGAACGCCGAAAGAGCGAATTTCGTGTGCGTGGCGAGCGTCCTTGGGCTATCAGCCCGACAGTTTCAATGCGCGGTCCATGATTGCGCCAGTGCAAGCGGATAACCTATGCCGGCCGACAACCCGTTCGTTGACGAGCGCATCAGCAAGACACCTCGCGGCCCGGCCGGTTTCGCCCCCGTGGGAGCACCGCCCCTGGATCAAGGCGGGTGGTCATCCGACGACGATGGCCCGCCGGTCTTTGACCTGGCCGCCTACTGGCGCCTGGCGCTGAAGCACCGCATCCTGCTGATTGCCTGTTTCCTGGGTGCCTTGGCCGTCGGAACGGCTCTGACCCTGTTGATGACGCCGATCTACACGGCTGAAGCGACCCTGCAGATCGATCGCGAGGCGGCGCGGGTCTTCAACTCCGAAGACGTCACGCCGCGCGAGACGATGACGCAGGGCGAAGATTTTTATCAGACCCAGTACGGCCTGCTGCGCAGCCGGTCTCTGACCGAGCGTGTGGTCGACAGCCTGGGTCTGGCCAGTTCGGATCAGGCGCTCGCCAGCCTCAACGTCACCCTGCCCGACGGCGACGGCAGCGCTGCGGAACGCGCCCGTGCGCGCCGCGAGCTCGCAATCAAGACCATACAGGACAATCTGAGCGTAGCCCCCGTGCGTGGCTCCCGCTTGGTCGCGGTCGGTTACGACAGCCCAAATCCCGACGTCGCCGCCAGGATCGCCAACGGCTTTGCCGAAAACTTCATTCAGGCCAACCTGGACCGGAAATACGAAAGCTCTTCATACGCCCGCGAATTCCTTGAAGAACGGATTGCCCAGACGAAGGAACGACTGGAGGACGCCGAACGCCAGCTCGTCGACTATGCCACGGCGGAACAGATCATCAACGTCGGCGACAACGACGATGGGTCCGGCCCTGGCACGACGCAGTCCTTGGCATCCAACGATCTTGTGGCCATCAATGACGCCCTGGCCCAGGCCAAGGCCGCCCGCACGGCCGCGGAACAGCGCTGGCGCACCGCCAGCTCCACGCCGGTCCTGAATCTGCCGCAAGTTTTGGCCAACAACTCGGCCCAGCGCCTGTTCGAGCAGCGGGCCGCCCTGACCACGGAATATCAGCAGAAGCTGGGTCAGTTTCAGCCGGACTATCCCGAAATGGTGCGACTCCGGGCCCAGATTGCCGAAGCCGACGGTCAGCTGCAGTCGATCGCCAACAGCATCCGCGCGTCGATCCAGAACGAATACACTGTCGCCCTGAACAACGAGCGCGCGCTTCAGGCCCAGGTCAACGGCCTGAAGAACGACGTGCTGGACCTGCGCGACCGGTCCATCCAGTACAACATCCTCCAGCGGGAACTGGACACGACCCGCACCCTGTATGAGGGGCTGCTGCAGCGGTACAAGGAAGTCGGGATCACCGGCGACATCACCGCCAACAACATCTCGATCATCGACACGGCAGTGCCCCCCACCAAGCCTTCGAAGCCGGATCTGCTGATCAATCTGGCCCTGGCGGCGCTGTTCGGGATCGGCCTTGGCGCCGTCGCGGTCATCGCTCTGGAGGCTCTGGACGAAACCGTGGCGACGCCGGACGACGTGGAGCGCAAGCTGGGCGTTCCAGTCCTCGGCGTAGTGCCTCTTTTGCCCAAGGGCGAAACGCCCGCCGCCGCCATGGCCGATATCCGATCCGGATTCTCCGAGGCCTATTATTCTTTGCGAACGGCGCTGCAGTTCTCGACCCCCGACGGCGCTCCCGCCAGCATTATGGTGTCCAGTGCCCGCCCGGCCGAGGGCAAATCGACGACCGCCTACGCCACCGCGCTCAATCTCGCACGCGTCGGCAAGCGCGTGCTGCTGGTGGACGGCGATCTGCGCAATCCGTCCATGCACAGAGTCGTCGGCGTGGACAACGACAAGGGCATGAGCAATCTGCTGTCCGGTTCGGCGGATCTGGCCTCGGTGGTGCAACGCACCCGTCAGGACACCCTGTTCTTTATCCCCTGCGGTCCGCTGCCGCCCAATCCGGCCGAACTGTGGGGCGGCGATCGCGTGCGTGAGTTCCTGGCCGAGTGTGCCAAGAGCTTCGACCACGTCGTGATCGACGGACCGCCGGTCCTCGGCTTTGCCGATGCTCCCTTGCTCGCGGCGAACGTCGGTGGGGCCCTGTTCGTCCTGGAATCCCGCGGGACCCGGCGCGGCCAGGCCCGCGGTGCCCTGAAGCGTCTGCGCGTCGGGCGGGCCCGCCTGCTGGGGGCCGTGCTGACCAAGTTCAACACCAAGGCCACGGTCTATGGCGGATACGATTACGCCTACGACTACAATTACGGCGGCGATTCCGCCGAGGGCGACGTCAAGCCCGGCAAGGGCAAGCGTCCTTGAGGGACGGGGTGGCCGCGCCGTCGCCTGCACCGCGCGCACGGTCGCGCCGGGGAGGCAAGGCTGGCGGGTGGCTGCCCTATGCCCTGACGGCGGGTGCCGTCTGGCTGGGCTGGCAGGTGGTCTTGCAGCCGGTCATTCAGCGCGCGCCGCCCGAACTGGCTATCCGGGTCGCGCCCGGCTCGCCCACCGTCATGCGCCGCGCCGCCGAGGCCCGGCAGATGGCGGCGGATCGGGTGGGTCAGACCAGCGAAGCGATCGCTCAGGCCAATGAGGATGCCGGCGTCCTGGGCCGGGAGGCTTTGGCCAGGGCACCGTTCAATGCGGCCTCGCTGCGCGTCGTAGGGCTGAGCGAGGCCAGGGCAGGGCGGGAAGCCCAGGCGGACGAGTTGCTGACTCTGGCCGGAAATTGGTCGCTGCGGGACGATCCGTCCCACGCCTGGCTGGTGGATTACCGTCTACGCCGCGGCGACTATGTTTCGTCCTTCGCCCATGCCGACACCCTGGCCCGGCGCCGGGAAGCGCTGAGACCCGGCATCTTCCGGCTGTTCACGACCGCTGCGACGGCGGACACCCAACGCGCCCTGCCGGTCATCGCCAGTCTGGTGGCGGCCAGACCGCCTTGGCGACAGGACTACCTCGACAGTCTGTACGCCAGTGACGAGGGTCTGCGGGTCGCAATCAATGTGGCTGTCGTTCTGGAGGCCGGCGAAGCCCCTCTGACCAATGCAGAGCTGAGGCAGCTGTATATCTATCTGGTCGATCGTGGCCTGCTGGACGGCGCTCGCACCGTGCGTGAACGCCTGAATCGGCCTGCCATGAACACAGCCGTTGCAAACGGCAGCTTCGACGACGCCTCGTCGCCCGAGCCATTCCAATGGCGCATCGCGCAAGGGGCGGGAATCGTTGCTGAAGTTCTGGAAGACGATGTCCGGACCGGCGATCCGGCGCTGAGGGTATCGTTCGACGGCTACACCGAAGAGACGATTGCCGAACAGCTGCTGTTCCTCTCGCCTGGCCGGTATCGTCTGACGTTCGAAGCGCGCGCCGAAAGCGGCGATCCCTCGCGACACCTGAACTGGACCATCGTCTGTGTTCCGGGCGACCAGAGGGTGCTGAGTGCACCGGCGGCCCCACCACAGGCACCCGTCTGGACGACCAGCGCGGCCCAATTCGTCGTTCCCGCGGATTGCCGCGGTCAATGGTTGAGACTCCAGTCCGTGCCGGACGAGCGCCGGTCGAACACCACGGCGTGGTTCGATCGTCTGGCGATCTCGCGCATTGTTCCGTAAGCGGAATCTGTGCCGTTCGATTTGTGACAGTTTCGCCTGACAGCCGAAATCGTATTGATTTGGCAACTTCCGGCGACTATACGAGTTTTACGTGCCACGCGGGTTCGCCTGCATAAACTAGTACATAAGGGGATTATCCATGCGTAAAACCATCGCCGCCGTCACCGCCGGCCTGCTGCTCGTCGCCGGCCAAGCCGCCGCCGCCAACAACACCGCCGCTGCCCGCGTTGGTGACCGCGTGGGCGCTCGTGCCGACGCCGGTTCCGAGTTCGCCGGCATTCCGCTGCCGGTTCTGCTGATCGGCACCGCCGTCATCGTCGCGACCGTCGTGGTTGCCACGGACGACGATTCGGAAAGCGACTAAATCCGGATTTGTCCGCGTACGACCGCTGAATAGCTGACGTCCGCGTGACTAACAGGGTTTCAAAAGGCCAGTGGGATGGCGTTGCGATTGCAGCGTTTGTCTTGCTGGCCTTTTCTATTGTTCTTGGAGGAGCCAGCCGCGAGCATGCTTTAAGGCTTGCTTTGGTGGAACTCGCAGCGCTGCCGCTTCTAGTACTTGGTCTATCTCGGCTGGTCACGACGGGCCAATGGCGCAGCCACAGGTTCGCACTCGGTCTGGTCGCGCTCATCGCCGCAGTGCCGCTCATCCAGCTCGTTCCCTTGCCACCCGCGATCTGGACCGGTCTGGCTGGCCGGTCGGAGATGGTGCTGGCGCTGGAACTGGCGGGTCTCCAGCCCGGTCTGGCTCCCGTTTCCCTCAGCCCGGATCTGACTTGGCAGGCATTTCTGGCGTTGCTGCCGCCGATCGCTGCCTTCGTCGGCATGCTTTCTCTCAATCAGGCGACTGCGACGCGTGTCATTGCCGTCTACCTTATCGCGGCAATTCTCAGCGTTCTTCTTGGCGCGGCACAACTGGCCAGCGGAGGTCAGCAACTCTACGTGTGGGCGACCACTGCAGCGGGTTCGGTCAACGGCCTTTTCGCCAATCGTAACCATCTGGCGACGCTGCTCGTCGTTCTATTGCCGTTCGCCGTTGTGATGGGAGCGGCCGCCCTGAGGCGTCGGCATGACGACCGTCGCCTGCCCCTGTGGTTCGGAGCGATTTTCATAGGCATCGTCGTCATCGGCTTGGCCGCGATCCGGTCGCGCGCCGGCGTCGTCCTGCTGGGTCCGTCGATCGTGCTCAGCCTGCTGGCGGGCTGGATCGCCGCCGGTCGCGGACGCCCCGGCCTGGCCCTGATCGGATTGGCGGGGGCCTTCGTCATCGCCATCGGTGCCGTTTCGGCCATCGCCCTGCCCCCGGTGCTGGAGCGTTTCGACAGTCAGTCGGCCCCGGAGGGTCGATTCGAGAACTGGCCCATCGTGGCCCGGGCGTCCGACGCCTATCTACCGCTCGGCTCCGGCATTGGCAGTTTCGACGCCGTGTTTCGCTCGGTCGAGCCGCTGGAGACGCTCGATCCCACCTTCTTCAATCACGCGCACAACGACTATCTGGAACTGTGGCTGGAGGCTGGATGGCCTGCGGCGGCTCTGCTGATCGCCTTTCTGATTTGGTACGGCCGGCGCACCTGGGCGGCCTGGCGCGCGGGCACTTCGCGCGAGCGAGACCTGCAGCGCGCGGCGTCCGTCGGCATACTGATGATGCTGGCCCATTCGGCGGTGGATTATCCCCTGCGTACCGCGACCCTGGCGGTCCTGTTCGCCGTTTGCGCCGCCCTTCTGGAAAAGGCCGGACAACCGTCTGAACGTCAGGCCGAGCGCTGAGCCGTTTCATTCGGGTGTGGCGGTCCCCGGCCGTCGGCGCTATCGCTGAACCATGAATGCCAAAGGCCCCGTCCTCGTCACCGGCTCCGCCGGCTTCATCGGCTTTCACACTGCCCGGCAGTTGCTGGGGCGCGGCGAGCAGGTGATCGGCGTCGACAATCTGAATGCCTACTATGACCCCGCGCTGAAGCAGGCCCGGCTGCAGCGGTTGGCCACCCTGCCCGGCTATCGTCATTACACGCTGGACTTGGCGGATCGCGCAGGGATCGCCGCCCTGTTCGCAGAACATAAGCCCCGTAGAATCGTCCATCTGGGGGCCCAGGCGGGCGTGCGCTACAGCCTGGAACACCCCGAGAGCTATGTCGATTCCAACGTCGTCGGCTTCCTGACCATCCTCGAGGGTGCCAGGGCGGTCGGCGCCGAGCATCTGGTCTATGCCTCGACCAGTTCCGCCTTCGGGGCCAATGGCACCCTGCCCTTTTCCGTGCGCCAGGGCGTGGCCCATCCTCTGACCGTCTATGCCGCCACCAAGATCGCCAATGAGGCGATGGCGCACAGCTATTCCCACCTGTTCGGCTTTCCCTCGACGGCCCTGCGCTTCTTCACGGTCTATGGGCCGTGGGGGCGCCCGGACATGGCCCTGTTCAAATTCACCAAGGCCATGCTCGAAGGCCAGCCCATCGACGTCTATGGCCACGGCCAGATGGAGCGCGACTTCACCTATGTGGACGACATCGTAGCAGGCGTGATCGCGGCGCTGGATCGTCCTGCGGCGGTCGATCCCGATTGGCAGGCCGAGAGCCCGAACCCCTCGACCTCGGGCGTCGCCCCTTGGCGGGTGCTGAACCTTGGGGCAGGGCGACGCGAACCGCTGATGCGCTATATCGCGGTGCTGGAAGAGGCACTGGGTGTGAAGGCGACGCTGAACCTGATGCCGGTCCAGGACGGCGACGTCAGCCGCACCGAGGCCGATGTCACCGAGACACGCGCGGCCCTGGGCTATGCGCCCTCCACCCCCATCGAGGTCGGGGTCGGCCGCTTCGTGGACTGGTACCGCGACTTTTACGGCGTCTGACGCAAGCAAAAGGGCGGTGCCGTCGCCGACACCGCCCCTTTCCCTAAAGCCCGAGACCGATCACTGGGTGACCGGCACACCCTCCGGCGTCACCACCTGCACATCGGCAAAGCCAAGCGCACGGATCTTGGGCTCGATCGTGGCCCGGTCGCCGACCACGACCCACAGATCGGGACCGTCGCCGACGATGCCTTGGGCGGCGCGGGCCGCCTCGGCCGCGGTCATCGACCCGACCCGCTGGCCATAGGTTTCGTAGTAGTTTTCCGGCACGCCCCAGACGACCATGCTCTGAAGCTCGCCCGCGATGGCGGCATTGGTTTCCCAGTTGCCGGCCATGCCCTGAACCATGTTTGAGCGGGCCGCCGAGATTTCCGCGTCGGTGAGCGGACGCGACCCCACGACCTCAGTCAGTTCGCGACGCAGTTCGGCCAGGCTCTCGGCCGTCTTGTCGGACTGGACGCCCGCGCTGACGGAATAGATACGCTCGCCGCGGGCATAGGGCACGCCGCCGCCCGCCCCATAGGACCAGCCCTTGTCTTCACGCAGGTTCATATTGATCCGGCTGGTGAAGGACCCGCCCAGCGCCGTGTTCATCGTCTCGATCGCCGGTTCGGTCGCGGCATCGAAGGCCGGAACGATGCGGCCACCCAGGATGGTCGATTGCGGTCCGGCGCGATCCACGATCAGGATGCGCGGCTGGCCCGGCTCCGGCGCATCGGCCGGGCCCGGCTTGGCGGGCATCGGCGTGGAAGGCGCGCGCCAGTCGGCGAAGGCCCGCTCCAGCTTGGGCGTCAGCTCGGCCAGGGTCGTGTCGCCGACAACCACCAGGGTGGCATTGTCAGGACGGACCCAGGTGCTGTGCCAGGCCTCGGCGTCGGCGGGGGTCAGGGTGTTGACCGTCGCCTCGGTGCCCGAGGCTGGACGACCGTAGGGGCTGCCCGGCCCCTGAAGCTGTTGCGACAGGATGCGCGAGGCGATGGCGCCGGGGTTGCGGTTCGCCTGCTGGATGCCTGCGACCTGCATGACCTTGGAGCGCTGGAAGTCCTCCTGACGGAAGGCCGGGTTCAGGATGACGTCGGCATAGAGGTCCAGCGACGGGTCCAGACGCGAGGACAGGGCCGTCATCGACACCGTCGTGGCATTGGTGCCCGAGCCGGCCCCCAGGGTCGCGCCCAGCAGTTGCAGCCGGTCACTGATCTCGATGGCCGTCAGGTCGTCGGTGCCGTTGGTCATGACCTGCGGCGTCAGCTGGGCCAGGCCGGCCTGAGCGTCCGTATCGACCACGGCCCCGGCGTCGAGGACCAGATTCATGGTCACGGTCGGCACGCTGTCGCGGCGCACGAACATGATCTTCAGACCGTTGGACAGCTGGGCCCGCTCGACCGTCGGGAAGACGGCGGCAGGCGCGGGCGGTGCGGGCGGCACGCCAGCGGAGCGGTCTACGCCCGTTTGGGCCGTTGTGAAGTCGGGGAAGGGCTGGACCTCCAGCGAATAGCTGCCGTCGGTCAGCCAGCGCTGGCCGGCCTCGGTGAGATTGGCGGGCCGTGCGGCGACCACGCGCTGATAGCTTTCGCGCCAGGCCCCGGGGTCGCCGAGAAAGACCTGCGAGGCGGCCAGACGGTCGGACTTGCCGCCGAATCCACCGATCCGCTCCAGACCGCGAATATAGCCGGCGGCCGTCTGGGTGCGGACACGCTCCAACTCCTCAGCGGTCGGACCATCGCGCAGCAGGCGGGCCATTTCCTCGTCGATGATGGCCTCGATCCGCTCCAGATCGCCACCGGCCTTGGCCGTGGCGACGACGATGAACTGACCGGCAATCTGGCGGCTGCCCTGGCTGGCCGAGACCTGGGTGGCCAGTTGTTCATCGATGACCAGACGTTTGTACAGGCGCGACGACCGGCCCGAGGACAGAACGTCGCCCAGCATGCTCAGATAGTCGCTGTCGGCGTCGCCGGTCGGGGTGGTGTTCCAGACCTTGTAGAGGCGCGGCTGGCCGACGCGGTCGAACATGACCTCGCGCTGCTCGCCCACCATGGGCACGATCATGCGACGGGGCTGGGTGACGGGCGGGCCCGAGGGGATGTCGCCGAAATAGCGCTCGACCTTTTCCTTGGCCTCTTCGGGGCTGATGTCGCCCGCCAGAACGATCACGGCATTGGCGGCACCATAGTAGTCGCGGAACCACTGCTGCACGGTGGGCAGATCGGCGGCGTTCAGGTCGTCCATCGAGCCGATGACCGTGTGGCCATAGGGGTGTTCATCGGGCCAGGTGGCGGCGGTGATGGCGTTGAAGACGCGGCCATAGGGCTGGTTCTCACCCTGACGCTTCTCGTTCTGGACCACGCCGCGCTGCTCATCCAGGCGCGCCTGGTCGATGGCGCCGAGCAGATGGCCCATCCGGTCGCTTTCCAGCCAGAGCAGGCTATCGAGCGCCGTCGTCGGCACGTTCTGGAAATAGTTGGTACGGTCGGTGTTGGTGGTGCCGTTCTGATCGGTCGCCCCCAACAGCTCGGTGCCCTTGAAGAAGTCGGTGTTGAAGTTCTCCGAGCCGTTGAACATCAGGTGTTCGAACAGGTGGGCAAAGCCGGAGCGGCCCTCGGGCTCCAGTGCCGAGCCCACGTGGTACCATATGTTAACCGCCACGATCGGCGCCTTGCGGTCCTCGTGCACAATCAGGGTCAGGCCGTTGTCCAGCACATAGCGGGTGTAGGGAATGTCCACGTCGGGCAGAGGGGCCAGCTGGCCGCGCGACTGGGGCGCGGCGACGGCGGCGCTTGCAGGCAGGGTCTGGGCCGAAACGGCGCCGGCCGCCAGGATGACGCCGGCAGCGACGCCGCCCAGCAAGGTGAAACGATGGGTCTTGCGCATGAAAATGATCCCCTGTGGCCCGATCTGAAAGAACGCGGTGCGGAAGTGGTAACCGCGACGACCGTCCGCGCAAGACTGTAATTGTTGCAGTTTCGTAATGTCGGATAGCCGCACGACGCAGACGCGCACTGCGCGGGTGCAATCATGCACCGTGCACCTTGAACGCGGGAGGACTTGCAATCGTCAGCGGATTATTGCGCCGCACACGAAATGATTTGCCTGTTGCGCTGCGATAGGCTCCTATCCTTACCCGCGGCCACGAGCGCGGTTCGGGACGCATCCACGTCGCTCCAAACCGTCCGGACACGCGCATGCCGATCATCACTCTCCGCACATTCTGTCTGGTCCTGTTCGGATGTTTGGCCGTCGCCTCGCCCGCGTTGGCCGCGCCCCTGCTGAACCATCAGGCCCCGCTCGCACTGAACGAGGCGTCGTCGGCCTGGATCCTGACCTCGACGGCGCTGGTGCTGCTGATGACCCTGCCCGGGCTGGCGCTGTTCTACGGCGGTATGGTGCGGCGCAAGAACGTCATCTCCACCATAGCCCAGTCCACCGCCGCCCTGGCCCTTGTGACGGTGCTGTGGTTCGCGGTCGGCTATAGCCTTTCATTTGGAACCGGGCCGGAGGCCACCAACGGTTTTGTCGGCGGTTTGCAGGCGGTTCTGCTGAACGGGGTCGGCACCGGCACGGCACACAGCCTGGCCCCTGGCCTGCCGGAGTTTCTGTGGATCGCCTATCAGTTGACGTTCGCCATCATCACGCCCGCCCTGATCGCCGGGGCCTTTGCCGAGCGGATGAAGTTTTCGGCGACGATCCTGTTCTTCGTGCTGTGGCACCTGATCGTGTATGCGCCGATCTGTCATCAGGTCTGGGGCGGCGGCTGGATGGGATCGCTGGGCGTGCTGGATTTCGCGGGCGGAGCCGTGGTCCACGTCAATGCGGGCATCGCCGGACTGGTCTGCGCCCTGGTCCTGGGGCCACGCCACGGCTTTGGGCGGGATAACATGGCCCCGCACAATCTGGCCTTCACCGCCATCGGCACAGGCCTGCTGCTGGTCGGCTGGCTGGGCTTCAACGGCGGCTCGGCCTGGGCGGCGGACGGGATCGCGGCAGTTGCGGCGTTCAACACCCTGCTGGCGGCGGCGGCGGCGGCCATCGGCTGGACCGCCATCGAATGGTTCGACCACAAGCGCCCGACCCTGCTGGGCATGCTGTCCGGCATCGTAGCGGGCCTGGTCGGCATCACGCCGGCGGCGGGCTTCGTCGATCCCAAGGGGGCCTTTCTGATCGGCATCCTGTCGGGCCCGGCCTGCTACGCGGGCGCGGTCTGGCTGAAGCGGGCGCTGAAGTACGACGACAGTCTGGATGCCTTCGGCGTCCATGGCGTAGGCGGCATCGTCGGGGCCCTGCTGACCGGGGTCTTCGCCTCGGCCGCGATCAACCCGGTCGGCGAAGGGGCCAACATCCTCAATCAGGCCATCGGCCTGGTTGCCGTCATCGCCTGGAGCGGCATCGGCACCTGGATCATCCTGATGATCTGCAAGTTCACGACCGGACTGCGCGTCAGCCGCGAGGACGAGATCGAGGGGCTGGACTACACCCAGCACGGCGAAAGCATCCACCCATAACGACAGAGGCCGCCGGGCGATCTGCCCGGCGGCCTCATGTCTGTCTAAGCTGTCAGGCTCAGTTGCCGGGCGGCTCGCTGGTCGCAGCGGGCGGTGCGGCAGGCGTGGCCTCTGTGGTCGGCTGGGCAGCAGCGCCCGTGACCGGCGCGCCCGTCGCGGCATCGGCACCCGTGGCTGGCGGCGCTTCGCCCTCGGCAGGCGCTGCGCCTTCGGCCGGAGCCGCCGCGCCCGGCTGACGCGCGGGATCGGGGGCCGGGATGGCCAGGCTGGAACCCTGCGAGCGCAGATAGGCGATCAGATTGATACGGGTCGGGGTGTCGCGCAGGCCGGCGAACGACATCTTGGTGCCGGGCACATAGCGGGCCGGGGCCGTCAGGAACTGGTCCATCTGGTCATAGCCCCAGGTCGGGGCCTCGGCCTTGTGTGCGGCCATGGCGTCGGAATAGGCGAAGCCCGCGCGGTGCATGACCGGCCCACCCAGAACGCCCCACAGGTTCGGACCGATACCGTCGGCACCGCCCGATGCGATTGTGTGGCAGGCCTGGCAGCGCGCGAAGGCGGCCTCACCAGCGGCCAGGTCGGCGGTTGGCAGGACGGTACCCCAATCCGGCGGCAGCTCGGTTTCTTCGGCTCCGCCCGCGACCTCTTCCGGCGCATCGACGAAATAGCCCATCTTCTCAGGCGCTTCCTGATGATAGATCGCGCCCGCGATCTGCGGCACCGCGATGATGACCAGGGCGGTCGCCAGACCGGCACCAAAGATCTTGTTCCACTCCAGATTGCCGCTCATGCGTGGGGTCGCATCCTGTTTTTAGACGTTCTGACAACGGCCGGAGTGCGCATGCGATCCGGCGTATTCTTGCGTGGCCGTCTCTGACACGCTAGCGCCGCCTTCGCAACGGGCGCAAAGCCGGTTTTGAAGCGACCCGATAGCGCACACCTGAGGGCCAAGCCGATGAATCCCCTGATATTGATTCCCGCTCGCATGTCGGCGACCCGCCTGCCCGACAAGCCACTGGCCGATATCGGGGGCAAGCCCATGATCGTGCGGGCCTGGGAGCAGGCCATGCTGTCCGGCCTGCCCGTCGCCGTCGCCGCCGGGGACCAGGCCATCGTGAACGTCATCGAGGCCGCGGGCGGCACCGCCGTCCTGACCGACCCGGCCCTGCCCAGCGGCTCGGACCGCATCCGCGCGGCGCTGAAACAGCTCGATCCGACGGGTCAGCACGACGCCGTCATCAATCTGCAAGGCGACATGCCGTTCGCCGACCCGGGCCTGGCCACCGCCTGCGCCGCCCTGCTGCATGGCGAGCCGAGCTGCGACATCGCCACCCTGATCGCGCCAGAGGCCGATGCGTCCGACCGCGGCAATCCGGATGTGGTGAAGGCCGTCGTCGCGCTGACGGACGGCCATCATCACGGACGCGCCCTCTATTTCACCCGCTCGACGCTGTACGGCGACGCGCCCGTCTGGCGACATATCGGCCTCTACGGCTATCGGCGCGAGGCCTTGGAACGGTTCTGCGCCGCCCCGCCGTCGCCGCTGGAAACACGCGAGAAGCTTGAGCAGCTCAGGGCGCTGGAGATGGGCCTGCAGATCTGGGCCAGCGTTATCGACGAGGCTCCGCTGTCCGTCGACAATCCGGCGGACCTCGAAGCCGCCCGGGCGCTGCTGGCCTAGCGCCTCCTCCCTTGCGGAGGACATGCGCTGGGCCTGAGGTGAGACGACACAAGCCACCCGGGCCTGTGCGGCGATCGCTGGTGCCCGCCGTCTCGCGAGGGCACGGGGTAGCCTACAAGTTCACAACTTCAAACCCGTCCTCGCTCGCTAACCGTTCGGCCAGGACGGCGCGGTGGCAGCCCGCATGGTCGGCCTCGAAACACAGCAGAGCCACCCGCTTCTCGCGCGCCAGCGCCCCCAACTGCTGGAAGGCCGCTTCCGACGCCGGCTCGCGCATGTGGCCCGCGAAGATGTCGCGCATCTCTTCGATCCGGCCCTTCTTCGCCGCCTCGCGACCCGCCTTGGGCGTGCCCAGCGGGCGCAGGTGCAGATAGTCGATCCCGGCTTCTCGCAGGCTGTTGCCCAGGATCGTCTTTGAGAAGCCCGCCCGGCGGGAGGCCGCCACGGCCCGGACATCCACCAGCACCTCGACGCCCGCAGCCCTCAGACGATCGATCACGGCGGCCTGAGGCTCGCCCTCATATCCGATGGTGAACAGTTTCATCGTCGTCAGATGGGGTCCGCGACCGCTTGACGCCAGCAGCTTTCGGCTCCACCGCTCGCGTTGCTGTTCAGGAGTCTGCCACATGATCCGCCGCCTCGCCCTCGCCCTGCTGCTCTCCGGGGCTGCCACCACGGCTCATGCTCAGGACCTGCTGATCCGGGGCGGACCCATCTATACGGGCGTCGAGGCTGCCCCGACCGCTGAGGTAGTTCAGGTCCGCGATGGCCGCATCTACTATGTCGGCTCCTTCGCCGAGGCCCCGACCGGCGACGGCCTGACCCTGATCGACCTCAAGGGCGCGGCCTTGTTTCCCGGCTTCACCGACGGCCACGCCCATCTGGACGGCATCGGCTGGCGCGAGCTGACGCTGAACCTCGAGGGTTCGACCTCGGTCGCCGACGCGATGGCGAAGCTGACCGCCTGGGCCCAAGCGCATCCCGACGGCCCCATCGTGGGGCGTGGCTGGATCGAGACCCGTTGGCCGGAAGCGCGCTTCCTGACCGCCGCCGATCTGGATGCCGCCGCACCGGGCCGTGTCGTCCTGCTGGGCCGCGCCGATGGTCATGCGGTGGTCGCCTCGACCGCCGCCCTGACTGCTGCGGGTATCACCGCCTCGACCCAGGCTCCGGCGGGCGGCGAAGTCCTGAAGGGCCCCGACGGCCAGCCCACCGGCCTGCTGGTCGATGCCGCCGAACAGCTGGTCGCCCAGCTCATGCCTCAGGCCGACCCCGCCGCCCTGCGCGAGGCCTATCGCGCCGGCTTCCGCGTCGAGGCCCAATACGGCTGGACCGGCATCCATTTCATGAGCGCCCCGTGGCGCGACATCCCCCTGCTGGAAGAGATGGCCGAGGCGGGTGAGGCCCCCTTGCGCCTCTACAACAGCGTCACCCCCGACGGCGCGGCCGCGCTGATCGCAGGGGGCCCGCGCAGCGTGGCGGACGAGCGGGTCGTGACCCGCGCCATCAAATACTATGCCGACGGGGCGCTGGGCTCGCGCGGCGCGGCCCTGTTCGAACCCTATGCCGACCGGCCCGACACCACCGGCCTGATGCAGATCACCGAGGCGGAGATCGTGCCGCTTTACGAGGCCGCTCTGAAGGGCGGTATCCAGGTCGCGACCCACGCCATCGGCGATCGCGGCAATGCCTCCGTCGCCGACTGGTACGCCCAGGCCCTGGCGGCGGTCCCCGCGTCCGAACGCCCCGACGGTGCCGACGTGCGCTGGCGCATCGAACATGCCCAGATTCTGCGCCCCGCCGACTATCAGGACTTCGTGGACCTGCCGATCATCGCCTCCATGCAGCCCAGCCATGCCATCGGGGACCTGCATTTCGCCCCGGCCCGCCTGGGCGACGCGCGTCTGGATGGGGCCTATGCCTGGCACAGCCTGGTGGATCGCGGCGTGATCGTCGTCGGCGGCTCGGACGCCCCGGTCGAGCGCGGCTCACCCCTGATCGAATTCTACGCCGCTGTCGCCCGCCGCGATCTGGAAGGTTTCCAGGGCCCCGACTGGCGTCCGGACGAAGCGGTAGACCGCATGACGGCCCTGAAGATGTTCACCCTCTGGCCCGCCCATGCCAGCTTTCAGGAAGACGATCTGGGCACCATCGAGATCGGCAAGCGCGCCGACCTGACCGCCTTCGACGTCGATCTGATGACCGCCCCCGCCGCCGACATCCCCAAGGGCAAGGCCACGCTGACGGTCGTGGACGGGGTCGTCGTCCATCAGGCCGACTAGACACGACGACGGGGCGGCACCGCCGGTGCCGCCCCGTCTTGAGCTTGTGATCCTAACCGCCTAAGGCTGCGGCTGCGCGGGCGTGATGTAGTGGTAGCCTGAAAGCTTCCCAAGCTTTTCGTGCGGGTTCGATTCCCGCCGCCCGCTCCAGCCTCCTTACGAGGCTTCGTCCACCTCGATGCCGCGGTCTTCCAGCATGGATTGGACGCTGTCGTCACCGACCAGATGGGCGGCTCCCACGGCGATGAAGGTCGTGCCCGAACCGGCCAGAAGGTCCTGAATCTGGCCCGCCCAGGCTTCATTGCGGCGCGTCAGCAGGGCCTCATAGACCTGGGGCATTTCGGTCTTCATCTCTTCGACCATCACGCGGTCCAGGGCGTCGACATCGCCCGTCGACCAGGACGCGACCATGCCGTCCAGCATGGAGGCCGCCTCGTCGAAGTCTTCCAGCGTCGAGCGCAGGAAGGCCAGCTGAACGTCCTCGGGCATATCGGCCAGGATGCGGATCTGCTGGTCCAGGGTCTCGAACCCGTTGACCGGCTTGCCGGCGGCCTGGGCGCGGGCTTTCAGGACCAGTTCGACGCCCGACTGCGGATCGTATCCGGCCTTGGCCAGGGGGGCCATGGACAGCTGCAGCGCGGCCAGCCAAGGCCGGAAAGCATCCAGTTGGGCCCCGGTCGCGCCGATGGTCTTGGCCACCTCGTCGAACTTGGCGAACTCCTCGGCCGTCAGACGGCTGGACAGGGGATTGGCCGGGTCCAGTCCGTGCTGCTGGATGATGGGGATCAGGGCCGCCTGATCGTCGGGGTTCGAGATTTCCAGATAGATTTCATCCGCGCTGTCGAAGGCGGCATCGACCCGGGCCGTGCCCCAGGCCGTGGTGGGACGCAGCACATGGACCGTGCCGAACAGATAGATGGTCGAGTCCGCATCGCGGATCACCCACAACGCCGGGCCCGGGCCTTGAGCCTGGGGGATGGCGCGCAAGGCCGGCGCGGCGGCGGGCGCTTCGGCGACCGGGGCAGGCGCGGCCTGGGCGAAAACCTTGGCGGGCATACCGGCGATGGCGACGGCCAAACCCAGACCCATGGCGGCCCCGAGGGCCAGACGGCTGACGGCGGTAGTCGTGGACTTCAGGCGGGAAACGAAGGTCATGGTCGATGTCCTTTGGGAGAGGTGGTTGAAAGCGGAGGGTGTCAGGTCAGGTCAGGCCGCGACGCAGGGCCGCGATCATGGAGGCGAAGAAGTAAAGGGCCATCAGAATGCCCATCAGGCCCCAGGCGCTGACGGTGGCGACGAGGCCCAAGCGCTCGGCGGCGGCATAGAGGAACAGGGCCATCTGCCCGGCCCAGAAAGCGATGGCGCCGGTTTCCATCATAACTCGACGCAGCATCTCGTCGGCGCGCCGCCACAACATCACGTTGGCGATGGTCTGGACGACGGCCAAGGCAACGACGGCGACGAAGACTAGGTCGGCGTCGACCCAGCGGGTCGCGAAGATCGGCAGGATGAACAGCACCCCGGCCAGACCCATGACCGCGATCTGCAGCAGGCCACAGCCCTTGGGCACGCTCGATGGACGGGTCGCCATGGTGATCGCGCCGATGATGCCTGTGGCTATCAGGGTGACTGCCATCAGCAGGGCCAGCGCGTCCGGCCAAGGCAGTTCGCGGGTCCGGGTGACGTATGAGGCGGCATAACCGACCGCGCCGCCAGAACCGGCCAGCAGGAGGATGACGGCGATCTTGCGAAGAAGCGAAGGCTTGTGTTCGACGACAACTGTCATGATCAGTCCTCCAGGAAGATGGCTTCGATGGCCTGGTCGAAGACCCGGGCGATCTTGAAGGCGAGAGGGAGAGAAGGGTCGTAGCGCCCGGTTTCCAGGGCATTGACGGTCTGGCGCGAGACGCCCAGTCGCTCGGCCAGTTCGGCTTGGCTCCAGTTGCGTTCGGCGCGCAGCACCTTGAGGCGGTTGTTCATGCTGTCCCCCTACCGATGCCGCAGCCACCAGGCGGCCCAGGCCACCAGGTATCCCGCCGTCATGACCGCCGCCAGCAAGGCCGCGCCCAGCGCCATATAGGCGGCCGGGTCATCCCTGACGCCGAAGATCGCCTGGGCGTCGAAGGCCGAGGCCTGCGGCAGGGTAGCCAGGATCACGAAGACACCGCCGGTCGCCAGACCACTGAGCCCGCCCCAGTACCAGGCGAACTTGTGCGCCTCGCGCGCCGCCTCGTCGATGAACCGCATCCAGACCAGGGCGACGACCAGGGCGGTGACCATGGCCCCGACGATGAGGGGCGAGACGATGGCGGGCACGGCCGATCCGATATCCGGCTCCTTGCCCGCATAACCCTGCATGAAGCCGGCGACGAAGGCGATGACGAAGGGCAGGATCAGCATCAGGGCCAAGCCACCGATGCACAGAGCGATGATGGTACGGGTTTTCATGGGTTTGGTTGTCATGGATCCTGCTCCTACCGGTGCCGTAGCCACCACGCCGCCCAGGCGACCAGATAGCCGGCCAGCATGAGGCCCAGCGTCAGGGCCGATCCCGACAGCAGCATACCGTCCGGTCCGTCGCCATAAGGCGGTATGTTGAGCGTGATCAAATCCCATCCGGACAAGACGAACAGGGCGACCACGACGGCAATGCCCGCCGATCCGCCCCAGTACCAGGCCCATTTGTGGGCCTCGCGTACGGCTTCGTCCGCATCCCGCCACCAGCGGATACTGATCAGCAGTCCCAGCACGACGCCGATACCGAGCACCGATGCCTGAAGCGCCTTGGTTCCACTGCCGCCCAAGGTTTCGATCAGGCCTGAGATAAATCCGACAGCCAGGCCGATGACGAGGGTCAAGCCAACGATGGTCAGCAGACCAAAGCGGCGACGGCGTTTCGGTGGGCTGGCATTCATGACAACTGTCCCTGTCGTTTAGACAAAGGTGTTTTACATCACGGCGCGCTGCTGTCAAGCGGCCTTGTCATGCGATTTCAGATCAGTTTGCGGGGCTCATCTGGCGCGAGCAGTTCCGGCCGGCTCAGGCTGCGCGGCGACTGATCGACGACGCCCAGCTCGGGCAGGGCCTTGCCCTCGTGATCTACCTGCAGGTCCTCGAACCGGCGGGCGGAGACCATGACCTGGCTCTCCAGCGAGCCGACGAACTGGTTGTATTTGCCGACGGCCGTGTCCAGCGCCCGGCCGACGGCAGCGGCATGGCCCCCCATCACCGACAGGCGCTTATAAAGTTCCTTGCCCAGTTTCGCGACCTCGTCGGCATTGCGCGACTGCTCCTCGGCGCGCCAGCCATAGGCGACGGCCTTGCACAGGGCGAACAGGGTCGTCGGCGTCACGATGACCACGCGCGACGCCATGGCCTGGGTCATCAGTTCCGGCTCATAATCCAGGGCGGCGGCCAGGAAGGCGTCGCCGGGCACGAACATGACGACGAAGTCCGGGCTGGGCTTGAACTGATCCTGATAGGCCTTGGACGACAGCTGGCGGACGTGGGTCTTCATACTGGTGGCGGTCCGCAGACTGGCGGCGCGGGCCTGGGCTTCCTCGTCGCCGTCGGTGGCATCCCCGAAGGCCAAGGAAACCTTGGCGTCGATCACGAACATGCCGCCGCCGGGCAGGCGCACGATGAAGTCGGGCCGCGACTGGCGACCCTCGTCATTCGCCTCGGACGTCTGTTCCTGGAAATCGAACCGCCCGGCCATGCCGGCGGCCTCCAGCACATTGCGGCAGGTCTGCTCGCCCCAGCGCCCGCGCCGGCCGGTGTTGCCCTTCAGGGCCTCGGTCAGGCGCCGCGCCTCGTCGCGCGTGGCGGTCGAGGCCGTCATCAGCAAGGCCAGCTGTTCCTTCAGCCCGCCTGTCTCTTCGGCCCGCACCTTTTCCAGGGCGGTGACGTGTTCCTGAAACCTGGCCAGGGTCTCGCTGACAGGCTTCAGCTGCGCCTCCATCCGTTCGCGGGCCAGGAGGTCCTGCTGGCGGAACGTTTCTGTGGCCCGGCTGACCATATGATCGGCGACGACCTGGGCGGACTGTGCGGCCTGCGCCTTCAGCAGGTCTGCCATGGTGATGCGGCTGTCCTCGACCAAGGCGATGCGGTCCTCGGCGCTGGTCAGCTGGGCCCGCGTCTTCTGCCAGCCGGTGAAGGCCCACAGAAACGCCGCACCGAGGGCGACGCAGGCGACGGCGAGGATCAGGACGGACATGTTCATGCTCCGTTCCTAGACCGCTTCGCCCCTGACGAAAAGCAGAGAGAGCCCGATATGAAAACGCCGCCGTGGAGCAATCCCCACGGCAGCGCAAAATCTTGATTGAGTGGGACGCCTAGAACAGGAAGCTGCGCGGATTGTCGATCGGGCGATTGTCCATCAGCTTGATCAGCCCCAGGACCAGACGCACCAGATACCAGATGGAGACCAGCGGCAGCACCAGCAGACCGATCACCAAGAACAACAGGATGAAGCCGACGATGAATCCCACAAGCCCACCGATGTTCGTCATGTTCACGAACTCGAAGTGGCTTTCATACACGGTGCCCCGGGCATCGTCCTTCTTGACCAGACCAATCACCAGCGCAACCAACGACGTCAGACCGCCGGTCAGGAACCCTGCCAGCGAGAGCACATAGAGGATGATCGTAAGCGTCTTGTTGCTGTCAGACGTAGCGGGTGCGGGGCCGGGGTCATAGGTCATCGGAGCGGTCCTGTTAAAAGAGCAGCGACATTTCACCACAGGTACGCTCTGAACGCCAGCGGTGACGCTTGACACCTTGGGTCAGGCCGGTCGCCGCTGCCTCAGGGCCTGAATGATCGTGCCGTCGTCCAGCCAGTCCAGCTCGCCTCCGACCGGTACGCCGCGCGCCAGGGAGCTGATCTCCACGCCCGATCCGTTCAGCCGCTCGGCGATATAGTGGGCCGTGGTCTGGCCATCGACGGTGGCGGGCAGGGCCAGCACGACTTCCCTGGCCTCACCGCCGCGCACTCGCCCGACCAGTTCGGCGACGCGCAGTGCATCCGGTCCGACGCCGTCCAGCGCGGACAGCAGCCCGCCCAGCACATGATACTTGCCGCGAAATGCCCCGGAACGCTCCATGGCCCACAGTGCGCCGGCCTCCTCGACCACGCAGATCAGGGCATTGTCGCGCGCGGGGTCGGAGCAAATCGAGCAGGGGTCGCGCGTGTCGGGCGCGCCGCACACGCTGCACGACGTCACCTTCTCTGCCGTCTCGGCCAGGCTGGCCGCCAGCGGCACCAGCAGCTGCTCGCGCTTCTTGAGCAGGGCCAGGGCCGCGCGCCGGGCCGAGCGCGGACCCATGCCGGGCAGTTTCGCCAGAAGCGAAATCAGCCGCTCGATTTCGGGTCCTGCGGAAGCCGCCAAGTCAGAACAGCTTGGGCATGCCGGGGATGTTCATCCCGGCCATGGGCCCGGCCGCCTCGCGCATCAGGGCGCTGTTGACCTCGTCCAGCTTGCGCTTGGCATCAGCATGGGCCGCCACGATCAGATCGGCCAGGATTTCGCCCTCGCCGGGCACCAGCAGGCTGTCGTCGATGACCACGCGCGTGATCTCGCCGGGCCCCTTCAGGGCGATGGTGACGAGACCGCCGCCCGAGGTGCCCTCTGCGGTCGTTTCAGCCATTTTCGCCTGGGCGTCCTGCAGCTTTTGCTGCATCGCCTGGGCCTGTTTCATCAGCGCGTTAAGATCTGCCATGCGCGATAGATAGGATGGGATCGCGCGAACGGACAGCCCCTTGTTGTGGTTCGTCGCGCGCCGTCGCTAGCGCGCCGGCGTCATCACCCATTCCGCCTCGGGCAGGATGTTCGCCATTCGCCACTGGTAGTCGGCGATATAGGCATTGATGTCATCCGCCGAATTGCTTGGGATCGGAACGCCCTCGGCGGCGACCAGGACGATGTGCCGGGTCAATCGGTCAGCGACATCCATGATCGCGCCGTATTTTGCCATGCCCATGGCATCCGAAAGGTCGGGCCTGTCCGCGATCTCGATTTGGGTCAAATAGCTGATCCACAGCTCATTGGTCGGGGTGGTCGCCAGGCTCTGGGACTGGAGTTTCCAAAGGCCTTCGGGCGTCCGTTGGATGGTTACGCACTGGTGACCGCGCACATCATCGACCGCGATCGAACGAAAGAAGGAGGTGCTGTCATAGGCTGTGTTGGGCCCGCACTGGCTGGCATGGGTGAAGACCGTATAGTCGTGGCTGGTCTCGGTTCTGGGTTTGCGGGGATCGCGGCCCTTGGCCTGGACATAGATGTTCATGCTGCCGACGTCTTCGGCCTTGTCCGCGTCGGGGATGGCGGCCCTGATCATGTCCAGATCCAGCGGCGGCACGGCACTGGCGGCAGTCAGTCCCATGTTCTCGTACATGTGGCCCAGCGTGGTATTGATCATGTCGAACAGATAGGCCGCCGGGTCGGACGGTGTGTCCTTTTGGATCACCTCGCCCGAATGTGGCGCAGCGTTCGGCCGCTCCAGAGCGGCGGCGGGAAGGGCCAGGGCGCTGACGGCCACAGCGAGCGCGAATTGGCGGAACAGGTGTGAGGGCTTCATGGCCGGGTTCTCAACCGGGCCCATGCGGCATGGCAAGGCCCCGATGCCCCCCTGTCGGATTTCGTCAGGGCCGACGTCAGGCCTCGTCGTCGCCCTCATCGGGGATGACCGGCAGTTCGACCGGTGTAGCCAGGGTCTTCACCTCGCCGATCACCGCGCCCGGAAAGGCGGCCATGACGGCGGTGACGAAGGGGTCGGCCTCGATCTCGGCGCGTTCCTGACCACGTTTGCGGCGGTCGACTTCGATCATCGTCTCACCGCCGCCCTGGCCGTTGGCGGCGATCAGCCAGGTCCGACCGGTCCAGTCCCTGAGACGCGACGACAGCTTGCGGGCGAGATCGACGGGGGCACCCGGCGCACTCTCATAGGTGATGGCCCCGGGTTTGAAGGCGACGGGCTTCACATAGCGTTGCACATCCATTTGCAGGCCGACCTCGCGCTTCTCGCCGATCAGGGCGACGACCTGTTCGAAGGTCTGCGGGTCGGGCAAGGCAGGGGCCGCGGCCGGCCGCGCCGCCAATTGGGCCGATGCTCCTCCACCACCCCCGCCTCCGCCGCTTCCGCGAGGCGACGATCCGCCCGGCATCGGCTCGCCGTCGCGCAGGGCCTTCAGCGCCTCTTCCGGTCCGGGCAGGTCGGCAGCATAGGCGAGGCGCACGATAGCCATTTCGACGGCGTCGGCGGGGCTGGGCGCGCGCCGCACCTCGTCCAGCGCCTTGAGCAGCATCTGCCAGACGCGGGCCAGCGTGCCCGCCGACAGCACGGCCCCCAGCGCGGTCAGGGCCTGGGCCTGATCGTTGGGCAGGCGCGTCGCCTGTGGCCCCAGCATCTTGGCGACCGAGGCCGCGTGGCAGTGTTCCAGCAGGTCGTTGGTCACCTGGACGGGGTCCGCGCCATACCCATAGAGGGTGCGGAACAGCTCCAGCGCCTCGGGCGTGCGGCCGGCCATGATGGCCTCGAACAGAGCGATGGTCTGGGTGCGGTCGGCCAGGCCCAGCATGTCGCGCACGGTGGTGGTCTGGACCGTCTCGCCGCGCTCGCCCTGCACGAGGGCCTGATCCAGCAACGACAGGCCGTCGCGAACGGAGCCTTCGGCGGCGCGGGCGATCAGGGCCAGGGCGTCCTGCTCGATCCGCATGCCTTCGCGCTCTGCGATCCGGGCCAGATGTTCAACCAGGATTTCAGGCTCGACGCGGCGCAGGTCGAAGCGCTGGCAGCGGCTCAGGATCGTCACCGGAACCTTGCGGATCTCGGTGGTGGCGAAGATGAATTTGGCGTGGGGCGGCGGCTCTTCCAGCGTCTTCAGCAGGGCGTTGAACGCCTGGTTCGACAGCATGTGCACTTCGTCGAGGACGTAGACCTTGTAGCGGGCCTCGACCGGCGCGTAGCGGACGCTCTCCAGGATATCCCGGATGTCGTTGACGCCCGTGTGGCTGGCGGCGTCCATCTCCATGACGTCCATGTGCTGGCCGGCCATGATGGCCGCGTCGTGCCGTCCGTGCGCGGTGAGGGCCAGCGACGGCCGATCAATGACGTCGGTCTCGTTGTTTAGGGCGCGGGCCAGCAAACGGGCCGTGGTCGTCTTGCCGACACCCCGCACGCCGGTCAGCATGAAGGCGTGGGCGATCCGGCCGGTGGCAAAGGCGTTGGTCAGGGTCCGGACCATGGCCTCCTGGCCGATCAGGTCCTCGAACGTCCTGGGCCGGTATTTACGGGCCAGGACGGTATAGGCCTCGCCGTCATCGACATGCGCCGCCGGGCCATTGTCCTGCACGGGCTGCGCCACCGGTTCCGCCGCCGTCACGGGGATCGCCGCCGCCTCGGCTTCGCGCATGCCGGACGGCTCGGGCGAGCCGAACATGTCGTCCGTATTGGGATCGCGCTCCTCGACTTCGGGCGCGTCTTCGTCCCACGGGGGACCATCCAGATTCGGGTCGGCGTCGCTCATGGCGACAGTCTTATCGCGGTCGAGGGGACCTGCGCACCCCCTCACCGCATCGCCGGCAAAATCAGTCCGTCATGTCGCGGATCTGGCCGCCGTTATCCTTGATCTTCTGGATGACCTGCTTGTGCAGCCAGACATTCATCGTGGCCGTGTCGGAAGTGTCGCCGGTATAGCCCAGCTCGCCCGCCAATTCCTTGCGCTCGGCCAGCGAGCTGTCCATGCCGGTCAGCTTCATCAGATCAACGATGGAGGTGCGCCAGTTCAACTTCTGGTCACGCTGCTCGTTCATGAAGTCCAGGATGCCGTCGACATCGACGGGTTGAGGCTGCGGGGCCGTGGCGGCGGCGTTGGTGACTGGGGCGGCAGGAGCCGCTGTCGGTGCGGCGGGCGAAGGCGCGGCAGCGGTCGAAGCCTCCGGCTTGCGCTTGAAAACACTGCCCAGGATCTTGCCGAGAATGCTCATTTGATCGCTCCCTTGAGGTGAAGCTTCACAAGCGGCTGAGCCGTCAGAGCGTTCCGTGAAGAGTTTGCGATGGTGCACACACACGCGCTCAAGCAGCGAGGCTCCGCGAGCCGAGCATTAGCGCTACCAAAATGAGGAGAAGGTGGAGACCGCGACCCGAAGGGGAATTCGTTGTGGCTGCTGCCTTCCGGCCCTGACCAGATTGGCGAAACCTTCGCCCGCGATCTCCAAGGCCTATATCGCGGCTCGAGCGCTGGAGATCAAGATGCGAAAGGTTTGACCGCTCGATGCAGGGCCACGATGCCCAGCGTCAGGCTTTCGAAGGTGATGTCCTTGAACCCGTGCTGGTCCAGTTCCTCGGTCAAACCCCACTGGTCCGGGAAGTCGTGGACCCCCCGTAGCAAATACTCATAAGCGCTTGCGTCGCCACCTGTCGCCAATCGACCGATCAAAGGTGTGCAGATGTCCATATAGGCCAAGTACAGGGGGTGCAGTCCGGGCACGACGATCCGGGACGCCTCCAGACACAGGAAGACGCCGCCGGGGCGCAACACGCGAAACACTTCGGGCAGCACCTTGGAACGATCGACGATCTTGAGCCCGAACGACATGGAGACGATGTCGATGGAGCCGTCGGGAGAATCGATCCGCTCCGCATTCTGGTCTTCGATCTCGATGCCGGACCCGAACGAATCCAGTCGCCCACGGGCGATCCGAAGCATTTCGGAAGAGATGTCGGAGACCCGGATGCGCCAGGTCGAAGCGGATGGTCCGAGCCGGCGCAGGAGCCTCAGCGGAATGTCGCCTGTGCCGGAGGCGAGGTCCAGCAGGTGGCGGCCCGGCTCACGTGCGATGCGATCCGCCATCCGCGACTTCCAAAGACGGTGAATGCCGAAGCTGAACAGGTCGCACAATCGGTCGTACCGTCCGGCGATACGGCCGAACACATCGTCGCTCGCAGGCCTGAACTTAGCCGAATTGTCTGACATTGATGTCCCCCCTCACGACAATGACCGGTCGCTCCCGCTAAGAGAAGAGCCATGCCCCTTACCGCCCTCAACACCTTCGCCGGCAACCCGCTCGATCGGGCGGGCGATCGTCGCAACGAGCCCGAATGGCTGGCCGAGCAAGGGGCGCGCGACGACGCCTTGGCCCTGGTCCTGTGGGAAGGACGGCCGCTGCTGGAGGCGGGGGACGAGCCGCGTCTGGCCTGGCTGGCGCTGTCGCACGCACGGGCCGTGGTGCCGGACCGAGAGCTGTTCCTGGGGCTGTGGAAGGACGCGCCGGTCTTTGCCGTCGAGGTCGAGGGATCGGTCGATCCGACCCACGGGCCGCTGCAGGGGTTGGGGACCTTCCACGAGATGCGCGAGGCGGCGGGTCTGCTCAGCGGGCCGGACGCGGCCATGGCCGGCACCGCCAAGAGCCTGTTCGACTGGCGCAGGCGTCACGGCTTCTGCGCCGCTTGCGGGACCGAAAACGCGAACGCCTGCGGCGGCTGGAAGCGCGTCTGCCCGGCGTGTGGCACCGAGCATTTTCCGCGCGTAGACCCTGTGACCATCATGCTGCCGGTCTATCGCGGCGGGGCGGAACCTATCTGCCTGCTGGGTCGTCAGGCGGCCTGGCCGGAGGGCCGGATGTCGGCCCTGGCCGGGTTTCTGGAGCCCGGCGAAACCATCGAAGAGGCCTGCGCGCGGGAGATTGAGGAGGAGGCGGGTCTGACGGTGACGGCGGTGCGCTACCACTCCAGCCAGCCCTGGCCCTTTCCGTCACAGCTCATGATCGGCCTGATCGCCGAGGTCGATTCGGACGACGCCCGCCCGGATCAGACGGAGCTGGAAGCCGTGGCCTGGCTGACGCGATCAGAGGCCGCCGATGTTCTGGCCGGGCGGCACCCGGCCATCAAGGCCCCGCCACCCATCGCCATCGCGCGGACGCTGCTCCAGGCCTGGGTGGACGGGTTCGACACGTAAAGCCCTCTCCCCCTGCGGAATAGGGAGACCGTGCACGGCGGCGAAGCCGTCGATCTGGTGCGGCCGGGTGAGGGGTCGTGCAGCCTCTTGCTGATCGACCGGTGCGACCCCTCATCCGGCCCTCCGGGCCACCTTCTCCCGCAAGGGGAGAAAGAACGGACTACGCCGCGGCCTTCTTGCCTTCGAAGTTGCCGTAGAAGGTCTCGCCCTTGGCGGCCATGTCGCGCAGCAGTTGGGGCGGGGTGAAGCGGTCGCCGTACTGGGCGGCGTACTTGTCCGCCTGTTCGACGAAGGCCTTCAGGCCGATCTGGTCGATGTAGGTGATCGGGCCGCCGGTCCAGGGCGCGAAGCCCCAGGCCAGGATGGCACCGACGTCGGCCTCGCGCGGGTCGTCGATGACGCCCTCTTCCCAGCATTTGGCGACTTCGACGGCCTGACGATACAGCAGGCGGCGCTTTTGGTCCTCGACCAGTTCGGGCGTCGAATCGTTGATCGTCACCGGCGCCAGGTCGGACAGGCCCTTCCACAGGGTCTTTGGCTTGGTGTCGTAGTCGTAGAAGCCCTTGCCGTTCTTGCGACCGTAGCGGCCCAGATCCTCGACCATGGTGCGGACGATCTCGGCCCCCTGAAGCGGCACGTATTTGTCGCCCAGGTCGATGGCCGTCTGTTTGGCGACCTTGACCGAGAGGTCCAGGGCCACGTCGTCGTGCATTTCCAGCGGGCCGCGCGGCATGCCGGTCATGCGGCCGATGTTATCGATCAGGGCGGGAGCATAGCCCTCCTGCAACATGGCCAACCCTTCCGCGACATAGGTGGCGAAGCAGCGCGAGGTGTAGAAGCCGCGGCCGTCGTTCACGACGATCGGCGTCTTCTTGATCTTCAGGATGTAGTCCAGCGACTTGGCGATCGCCGCTTCGCCGGTTTTTTCGCCCAGAATGATCTCGACCAGCATCATCTTGTCGACGGGCGAGAAGAAGTGGATGCCGATGAAGTCCTCAGGGCGGATCGAGGCCTCGGCCAGGCCTGTGATCGGCAGGGTCGAGGTGTTGGAGCCGAAGATGGCACCGGGCTCCAGCTGAGCCTCGGCGCGCTTCGTCACCTCGGCCTTGATCTCGCGGTTTTCGAAGACGGCCTCGATGACCAGGTCCGAGCCCTTGATGTGCTCATAATCGGTGGTGGCGGTGACGGAGGCCAGCAGGGCGTCGAACTTGTCCTGGGTGATCTGGCCGCGCGACAGGCGCTTCTTCAGCAACTCCTCGACATGGGCCTTGCCCTTGTCGGCGGCCTCCTGGGTCTGGTCGATCAGGATGGTCTCGATACCGGCCAGGGCCTGCACATAGGCGATGCCCGCGCCCATCATGCCGGCACCCAGGACCGTGACCTTCTTCGGATCGGATTTCGGCACACCGGCAGGGCGGACGGCCCCCTTGTCCAGTTCCTGTTTGGACAGGAACAGCGAGCGGATCATGCCCTGGGCCTGGGGCGTCATCAGGGTCTTGATGAAGTAGCGGGTCTCGATACGCAGCGCCGCATCCATCGGCACCTGCATGCCCTCATAGACGGCGCTCATCAGGTTGGTGGCGGCGGGATAGTTGCCGTAGGTCTGCTTGCGGATCATCGCGTTGCCGACGATGAAATTCTGGACGCCGACCGGGTGGTAGGGACCACCACCGGGCAGTTTGAAGGATTTGTCGTCCCACGGCTGGACGGCCTTGCCGCCGCCCTTGATCCAGGCCTTGGCGGCCTCGACCTCTGTCCCGACGGGGACGACCTCATGGATGAAGCCTGCGCCCTTGGCGTCGTTGGGGCGGAAGGACTTGCCTTCGGTCATGGCCATCATCGCCGCCTGGACGCCGATCAGGCGTGGCAGGCGCTGGGTGCCGCCACCACCGGGGAACAGGCCGACCTTGATCTCGGGCAGGCCGAGCTGAATCTTCGGGCTGTCGCCGACGACGCGGTAATGACAGGCCAGGGTCAGTTCCAGACCGCCGCCCAGCGCCAGGCCATTGATCGCGGCCGCCACCGGCTTGCCGCAGGTTTCCAGCGCACGCAGCGCCCCGTTCAGCTTCCAGCCGGCGTCATAGGCCTCCTGAAGCGAGCCGCCCGCCAGCATGCCACCGGCCATGTCGCCCAGGTCCGCACCGGCGCAGAAGCCGGAGGCCTTGCCCGAAGTCAGGACCACGCCCTTGATGGCGTCGTCAGTCTTGACCCGCTCGACCCACTCCGGAATTTCCTTCATCACGCCCGAGGTCAGGGTGTTCATCGACCGTCCGGGGACGTCGAAGGTGATCAGGGCGATGCCGTCGGCGTCGACGTCGATCTTGAAGTTTTCCATGGTCGTGATCCTCAGACGCGTTCGATGACAGTGGCGGTGCCCATGCCGCCGCCGATGCACAGGGTGATCAGGGCGGTGGACTTGTCGGAACGCTCTAGCTCGTCCAGGGCGATGCCGGTGATCATGGCGCCCGTGGCCCCCAACGGGTGGCCCATGGAGATGCCGCCGCCGTTCACATTGATCTTGTCGTGCGGGATATCCAGCGCCTGCATGTAGCGCAGGACCACGGCGGCGAAGGCCTCGTTCAACTCCCACACGTCGATGTCGGCGGTGGTCATGCCCAGCTTGCCCAGCAGCTTCTTCGTCACGAACTCGGGGCCGGTCAGCATGATGGAGGGCTCGGACCCGATCGAGGCGGCCCCGACGATGCGGGCGCGGGGCTTGAGGCCCAGGGCCTTGCCCGCTTCCAGAGAACCGATCAGGACGCCAGCCGAACCATCGACGATGCCGGACGAGTTGCCGGGCGTGTGGACATGGTTGACGCGCTCGACCTCGGGGTAGCGCTGGTTGATCACGGCGTCGAAGGCCATTTCGCCCATGGCGGCGAAGGAGGGGTTCAGAGCACCGAGGGTCTGCATGTCGGTATTGGGGCGGATGGTCTCGTCGCGATCCAGGCGGACCAGACCCAGCTGGTCCAGCACGGGCACGACCGATTTCGAGAACCGGCCTTCGGCCCAACTGCGGGCCGAACGCTTGTGGCTCTCGACCGAATAGGCATCCACGTCGTCGCGCGAAAGGCCGTACTTCGAGGCGATCATGTCGGCCGAGACGCCCTGGGGCACAAAATAGGTGGAGAAGGCGCTGGACGGATCGACCGGCCAGGCCCCACCGTCACTGCCCATGGGCACGCGGCTCATGGCCTCGACACCGCCGCCGACGGCGAAGTCGGCCTCGCCGGCCTTCACCTTGGCTGCGGCCATGTTCACGGCTTCCAGGCCCGAGGCGCAGAAGCGGTTGATCTGGACGCCGGCCACCGTCTGGGCCCAGCCGGCGTTCAGCACGGCGGTGCGGGCGATGTCCGAGCCCTGCTCGCCCACCGGCGAGACGCAGCCCAGGATGACGTCATCAACCTTGGAGGTATCCAGCCCGTTCCGGTCACGCAGGGCCTCCAGCACTTGGGTGGCCAGCGACAGGGCCGTGATCTCGTGCAGAGACCCATCCTTCTTGCCCTTGCCGCGCGGGGTGCGGACGGCGTCGTAGATATAGGCTTCGGTCATGGAGAGGTGTCTCTCTTCTTTGGGTCCCTATCGCCTGGCGCGCGGCGCCGCGCTGCTTGAGGGACGTCTGCAATTGAAACTCGCGGGACAGAAGCCCTACGTTTACGTCAACGTCAAGTTCGAAGGTGCGCTTTCTCCACAGGCCGACCCGAGCCAGCGTCGGTTTGCCAACGACCAGAGGAAGATTTGAAAGGAGCGTGGGTCAAGCGCGGTGCGTTCGCCGCTCGTTAACCGGTCTGGCCACAAGGTGGCCACAGCAAGTTTCGGGCCACGTCGGTCCGCACGGCTGAGGACCGGTTTCACGTGCTCGGACAAAGGCTGGACATTCGGCAGGGCCAAGGTCTGGTCATCACGCCCCAGCTGCAGCAGGCGATCAAGCTTCTGCAGCTTTCCAACCTGGAGCTGGACGCCTTCGTCGAGGCCGAGCTGGAAAAGAACCCCCTGCTCCAGCGCGAGGACGGCGAGCCCGGCGGCGAGGCAGAGGTTGCGTCCGAGAGGGTGGTCGACCACAACAACACGGAAATGACCTTTGACGAGGGCCGGGTCCAGGATGCGGACCGCGCCCTGGATGCCCGCTCCGACGACGTCTATGGCGACGCCAGCCCGGGCGAGCGTACCGGCGACCGGATGGAGGATGTCGGCACCGGCGAGGCCCAGGCCGGGCTGAATGACTGGTCCCGTGCCGGGTCGGGCGGTGGCCTGCCCGACGGCGAAGGCCGCGAACAGCCCGACACCCGCGACGCGACCCTGTGGGAACATCTGCAGATGCAGGCGTCCCAGGCCGGTTTCAGTCCATCAGATCACGCCATCGCCCTGACCCTGATCGATGCGGTGGACGAGGGCGGCTATCTGCGCGGCGAGCTGGCCGAGATTTCGGACCGTCTGGGTGTATCACTGGATCGGATCGAGGCCGTGCTGGCGACCTGCCACGGGTTCGAGCCGACGGGGATCATGGCACGGTCGGTGCCGGAGTGCCTGAAGCTGCAGCTGATCGAGCGAAATCGGTTCGATCCGGCGATGGACTGCCTGTTGGACAATCTCGATCTGCTGGCCCGGCGCGATCTGGCCGCGCTGAGAAAGGCCTGTGGCGTCGATGCCGAGGACATGGCCGAGATGATCGCCGAGTTGAAGGCGCTGACGCCCCGGCCCGGCGCAGGCTTTGGCGGCGAACCGGCCCAGACCGTGATCCCTGACGTCCACGTGCGTGCCGATCCGGCGGGTGGCTGGAAGGTCGAGCTGAACGCCGATACCCTGCCCCGCCTGATCATGGACAAGCGCTACCACGGCGTGGTTCAGGCCGGTGCCCGCTCGGAGACCGAAAAGACCTTTGTCGCCGAATGCGCGGCGCAGGCCAGCTGGCTGGTCAAGTCGCTGGACCAGCGCGCCAAGACCATCCTGAAGGTGTCGTCCGAGATCGTCCGCCAGCAGGATGCCTTCCTGGCGTTCGGTGTCGAGTTCCTGCGCCCGCTGAACCTGAAAACGGTGGCCGACGCCATCGGCATGCACGAGAGCACCGTCAGTCGCGTCACCTCCAACAAATATGTCTCCACCCCGCGCGGGGTGTTCGAGCTGAAATTCTTCTTCACCGCCTCGATCCAGTCGTCCGATGGCGGGGCCACCCATTCAGCCGAAGCTGTCCGTCACCGGATCAAGGCCATGATCGACAATGAGGTCCGCGACGGCGATATCCTGTCGGACGAAAGGATCGTCGAGATCCTGAATGAAACGGGCATCGACATCGCCCGCCGTACCGTGGCCAAATATCGGGAAGCCTTGAGAATTCCCTCCTCCGTCGAGCGCAAGCGGATGGTCCGGGCCAGCTGACCGATCGCGCAAGCGTGACCGTGAAATCGTCGTTCGGCGTTGACACCAAAATCAGTCGGGCGCGTTCTGTCGGGTATGCAAATCCAGGTTAGCGGCAAGCAAGTGGATGTCGGCGAAGCGTTAGGCTCGCGCATCTCCCAGGAACTCGAAGACGGGATCGGCAAATACTTCGAAAGAGGTGCGCAGGACGCCGAAGTTGTCGTCTCCAAGGACGGCTACGGCTTCAAGGTCGATTGCTGGGTTCGTCTGGCGTCGGGCGAGGCGATCGTGACCAGCGGGACGGGCGGCGACGCCCATTCGGCCTTCTCGGATTCGCTCGAAAAACTCGAAAAGCGCGTACGTCGCTACAAGCGCCGCCTGAAGGATCACCACATCGGACCCAAGGGCCTGTCGCCCGAAAAGACCGAGGATGCGGCCCGCGATGTGGCCCGCAGCATTGTTCTGCGCAATCCGGATGAGGTCGAGGATGACGCCTTCGGGGAGGCGGGGCGCCCCGATGAGCCGCCACCCGTGGGCATGGTCATCGCCGAAACCCAGGCCGAAATCCGGACGATCACCGTCGGTCGCGCTGTTCTTGAGCTTGATATGACGGGCTACCCGCTCGTCCTGTTCAGGAATGCGGCGCATGGCGGCCTGTCTGTGGTCTATCGCCGCCCCGACGGCAATGTGGGCTGGATCGATCCGGAACGGACCGTCGGGCTGAACAGCCATGGCGCGGGGGTCGAGGCCGGCGGGGCCAACGCCTAGTCTTTCCAATGACCGGCGGGTGGTCTATGGGCCGCCCGCCGACCGGTCAGCGTTTTTGGGACGTCACCTGCAATGGATATCGCACAACTGCTGGCCAAGGAGGGTGTCGTCCTGCGGTCCGGCGCGTCATCCAAACGGCAGGCACTCCATACTGTGGCCGACACAGCAGCGCGAGCACTGGGCGTGGATGAAGCGGCAGTTCTGCATGCCCTGCTGGAACGCGAGGCCTTGGGCTCGACCGGCCTGGGATCAGGCGTAGCCCTCCCTCATGCGCGGGTTGAGGGGCTGGACCGGGTCGTCGCTGTCTTCGTACGACTGGACACGCCGGTGGCCTACGAAGCCGTGGACGACCGTCCCGTGGATCTGATCTTCGCCCTCTTCGCGCCTCCCAGCGACGGCGCTGGGCATCTCAGGGCCCTCGCTGCAGCCTCGCGCGCCTTGCGGTCGGCCGAGATGCGTCAGCAGTTGCGCCAGGCAAAAACCGCTGACGCCGTGCGAGCCCTGTTCGTTCGCGACACAACACCGGCAACTGCGGCCTGACGCCCATCTGTTAGTGGACGGATACAGGCTCCAGTTCATGAGCCACTGCGGCGGCGAAAGCCGTCTCGCGATCCATCATGACAGCCAACCGCTCGCCATCCGCGCCATGCACGGCATAGAGGGTGGATTCGGGATCGATGGTGACGTCATCCACCACATTGACGCGGGCATCGGCGAGCAGATCGGCGGCGCTGATTTCGCGCACGTAGACCAGGTCGGGCGCGCCCAGGCCTGCGAAGTCTTCCTTGGTCATTCTCATCGGCGTCATCTGACCGCCTCCTCAACGCTACTAATGCCCGGGACGGGCGAAAGGTTCGGTCCCAGTGTCGGCGACCGGACATGAACGACGGCTGTCAGCCCGTCGTGATGGGAATTTGCCGCACCGCATGGGTGCCTTCCGGGCGGCTCATATCGACGTGGAGCAACCCGTGCTCCAGCCGGGCCTCGTCGATTTCCAGCCCGTCGGCCAGAACGAAACTGCGGACGAAGCCTCGTCCGGCGATGCCGCGATGGAGGAAGGCCTGATCCGCCTGCGCAGACGTTTCGCGCTTTCCGGCGATCGTCAGTTGCCGCCCCTCGACGGTCACCGACAGATCATCGGGACCGAAGCCGGCCACAGCCAGGGTGATGCGCACGGCCTGCTCGCCACGTTGTTCGACATTGTAGGGGGGATAGCTGTCAGCCGCCGCGCGCGCCGCACGGTCAATCTGGGCCCGGGTGTGGTCGAAGCCCAGCAGGAAGGGGCTGTCGAACAGGATGGTTCGCGTCGTCACGTCATTTGCCCCGTAAAGCAGGCTGTCCGCCGTCCCGCGCCCCGTGATCGGCAGCGCGTCGGCATCGGACTATCTGGTGTCGGAAGCCGCCCGGTTCAATGTCGTCGTGCCAGTCGGGCGTCGATCGACCAGGTGCCGGCCCCGTGCGTGGCCAGCAGCACTCCGACGAGGACGCACATCATCGGACCGAAAAGTTCGCGCGCGACGTCCGGAAAGATACCGACGGATCGCCCGATCAGCACGACGGCCACAAGGAAATTGACGGCCAGCAGGATCCCGGCCCATCGGGTCAGCAGACCGGGCACCAGAAGAAGGCCAATCAGAAACTGTGCCCAGACTGAAGCCGGAGCAGCCAGAGCGGGCCACGGACAGCTAATGGCGGTCAGAAAGGCCTCAAATTCCTGCATACGGACGGGTGAGACGATGTTGTCCCACACCCCCCAGATCAGGAAACATCCGAGATACAGGCGGAACACCAGCAGGGCCAAGTCGGTCCCCCCGCTCAATACCGCCGGATCAAGCCATCCCCGCATATCGCACTCCCGTCTGCGTCCCGGCCTAGCCGCAGAAGCAGGATATGGGGAAGTGAGCGCGATGAACCATGACATAGGGCCGCAAAGGACAAAGGCCCCGCGGTTTCCCGCGAGGCCTTTGATGGTGGAGCTTAGCGGAGTCGAACCGCTGACCTCTTGCATGCCATGCAAGCGCTCTACCAGCTGAGCTAAAGCCCCGATCTGAAGCCAGTGGCTTTTCGAAAGGTCCGCCGCAGAAACAAGATGCCCTGCGGCGAGGCGGCGGAACCTATGTCAGGGCCTGATTGCGATCAAGCCCGTATTCCGCATTTATTTTCAGCGTCGCCGGACGGTCGCGAAACCGTCCGGCAGCCGCCGAAAATCAGTCTTCGTCCTTGCTGGGCGGACGAATCTCGTCTTCGAAATTGTCGTCGTCCTCGTCCTCGATGAAGGGGACGGAGTCGTCATCGTCATCGTCGTCGGCCAGGACGTCATCGTCGTCGCCCGCCTCGCCCATGCCGGGCTCTTCGGTGGGATCGACCGGCGTTTCGTCGTCATCGTCGTCCGGCGTCAGGATAGGCTCGTGGCCTTCCTCGTCGATCTCGGGCGTTGCGACCGCTTCTTCCTCGTCTTCGTCCTCACCGTCGGCCGACTTGTCCTTGACCTGATCCTCGGCCTCGTCGTCGGCGGGATAGCCGCCCGGACGGCCGCGACGATTGCGCAGCTTCAGCGCTTCTTCCGGGTCGAACTCGGTCGCGCATTTCGGGCAATGGGCCGGGCGGCGGCCCAGATCGTAGAATTTGGCCTGGCAGTTCGGGCAGACCTGCTTTTGGCCCAGTTCGGGTTTGGCCACGGGAATAGACCTTTGGCATGTGTGGGAAATCGGGCGGCTCCCTTGCCACCCCTTGGCCCCACTGTCAAAAGCCATCTCCGCGCGCCCGCGCCGCAATGCCTGTCACGGAGACCGCCGGGTGACGACAACCTCCCATCTGACCGCCCGTCCCGGCATCGCTCTGAAGGGCACCGTGCGCGCGCCTGGCGACAAGTCGATCTCGCACCGGTCGCTGATCCTGGGGGCCATGGCGACCGGCGTCACCGAGATCAAAGGCTTGCTGGAGGGCGAGGACATCCTGGCCACCGCGCGTGCTGTCGAGGCGTTCGGCGCGACGGTCACACGACTGGGTCCGGGCCAGTGGCGGGTCGAAGGCCGGGGCGGCTTCACCTCGCCGGGTCAGATCATCGACTGCGGCAATGCCGGGACGGGGGTTCGGCTGCTGATGGGGGCGGCGGCAGGTTATCCGATCACAGTTACGTTCGACGGCGACGCCAGCCTGCGCAAGCGACCGATGAAACGGGTGACGGGGCCACTCGCACAAATGGGGGCAAGGTTCGACTGGCAGGCCGATGAAGATCGTCTGCCCGTCACCCTGTCCAGCGGGACGTTGGCCGCCATCGACTACACTCAGACCGTCGCATCGGCGCAGATCAAGTCGGCCATTCTGCTGGCCGCGCTGAACGCATCGGGCACGACGACCGTCCTCGAACCGGAAAAGAGCCGCGATCACACCGAGCGCATGTTGCGCGCGTTCGGAGCCCAAGTGGGTGTCGAGCCCGTCGGAGATGGCTGGCGCATATCGCTCGCCGGTGGCCAGACCCTGACCGGAACCGCCGTGTCGGTGCCCGGCGACCCCTCCTCTGCGGCGTTTCCGCTGGCAGCGGGTCTGATCGTGCCGGGGGCCGAGGTGACGGTCGAGGGCGTCATGCTGAACCCCTTGCGCACCGGCCTGTTCGACACCTGGATCGAAATGGGTGCCGACATGACCATCACGGACCGACGCAGCAGTGGCGGCGAGCAGGTCGGCGACATCACCGCACGCCATTCGCGCCTGAAGGGCATCGTCGTGCCCGAGAGCCGAGCCGCCTCCATGATCGACGAATATCCTATCCTGGCCGCCACCGCCGCCTTTGCCGAGGGAGCCACCGTCATGCGGGGTATCGGCGAGATGCGGGTCAAGGAAAGCGACCGCATCGCGCTGATGGCGGCGGGTCTGACGGCTTGCGGTGTGAAGGTGGAGGAAGAGCTCGAGGGCTTTATCGTCACCGGGGGAGCGGTCAGGCGCGGTGCGACCGTGACCACCCACGGCGACCACCGCATCGCCATGAGCCATCTGGTGCTGGGCTTGGCCGCGCAGGCCCCCGTGACCGTCGATGAACCCGGCATGATCGCCACCAGCTTCCCCGGCTTCGTCGAAATGATGCAGGGCCTGGGCGCAGACATTGAGGCCATATGATGTGGAAACCCAACCGGATCGACCCGCCCGTCAATACCCGCCCCAAGTCGCAGGGGCGGCTGGCGCTGGATGCCGTGCTCTTTCTGGCTGCCGCAGGCGTCGTGGCCTGGGCGGGGCTGCGCGACATCTTCAACGGGCGGCTGACAGTCCAGCGCGGAGCTGACGTTCTGCTGGCCGACCAGCCCGGCCTGTTCTGGAGCCTCCTGGTCGTCCATGTCGTGATCGTCCTGATCTGTCTGGCCGTCAGTGCGCTGTCGGCCCGCGCCCTGCTGAAGACCCGCCCATGAGCCTGATCATCGCCGTCGACGGCCCGGCCGCCTCGGGCAAGGGCACCATCGCCGCGCGGCTGGCGGCGCATTATGGCCTGCCGTTCCTGGATACTGGCCTGCTGTATCGCGCCGTGGGCATGGGCGTGCTGGCGACCGGCGGATCGCTGGACGACGCCAGCGCTGCAGAGGCCGTGGCCCGGACGCTGGACACCGCGCGGTTGTCCGACAACGCGCAACTGACCACTGGCCAGGCCGGAGAGGCGGCCAGTCGCATCGCCGGCTATCCGGGTGTGCGGGCGGCCCTGCTGGAACTCCAGCGCGACTTCGCGGCCCAGCCGGGCGGTGCCGTGCTGGACGGTCGCGACATCGGCACCGTCATCGCCCCCCATGCCCCCGCCAAACTGTATGTGACCGCCACGCCGGAGGTGCGCGCCACCCGCCGCTGGAAACAGCTGACGGCGCGCGGCGACGCCATCGCCTATGAGGCCATGCTGGCCGACATCCTGAGGCGGGACGAGCGGGATGCCGGGCGCGGTGCCGCCCCCATGGTCAAGGCCGAGGACGCGGTCTTGCTGGATACGACCGAAATGGATATAGAGGCGGCCTTCGATGCGGCCCGCCGTATCGTCGAGGCGGCGCGTGTCCGTTCGGGTCTCTAGGGACCGGGCGGCAAATCCAGCGCTCCCAACCTCGGCTTCCGCGGGCGATCGGGTCATCTGGCCCCGTGTCGCAATGATCGACCCCTGTTCAACCTTCACCTCGCGCGGGGCCGTCCGGTCACGCGCCACAACCGTTAGAAACCGCATCCCTGCATGACTGATACCCTCTCCCCCTCCCGCGACGACTTCGCCTCGCTGCTCGACGAAACCCTGGGCGGCCGCGACCTCGGCGAAGGCCAGGTTGTCCACGGCCGCGTCGTCGGCATGGAAAAGGACATCCTGATCATCGACGTCGGTCTGAAGACCGAAGGTCGCATCCCGGCCCGTGAGTTCGGCATCGGCGAAGGCGCCGTGATCCCCAAGGTTGGCGACAATGTCGAAGTCTATCTGGAGCGCGTCGAGAACGCCTTGGGTGAGGCCGTCATCAGCCGCGACAAGGCCCGCCGCGAAGAAGCCTGGACCCGTCTGGAAGTCGTGTTCGCCGAAGGTCAGCCAGTCAACGGCGCCATCATCGGCCGCGTCAAGGGTGGCTTCACCGTCGATCTGGGCGGTGCTTCGGCCTTCCTGCCCGGTTCGCAGGTCGACATCCGTCCGGTGCGCGACGTCGGCCCGCTGATGGGCAAGGAACAGCCCTTCGCCATCCTGAAGATGGACCGTCCGCGCGGCAACATCGTCGTCTCGCGCCGCGCCATCCTGGAAGAAGCCCGCGCCGAACAGCGCACGGAGCTGGTCGGCCAGCTGCAAGAGGGTGAAGTCCGCGACGGCGTCGTCAAGAACATCACCGACTACGGCGCGTTTGTGGACCTGGGCGGCATCGACGGCCTGCTGCACGTCACCGACATGTCGTGGAAGCGCGTCTCGCACCCCTCGCAGGTCCTCGCCGTCGGCGACACCGTCAAGGTGCAGGTCGTCAAGATCAACCCCGACACCCAGCGCATCAGCCTGGGCATGAAGCAGCTGCAGACCGACCCGTGGGACGGCGTGGAAGCCAAATACCCCGTCGGCGCCAAGATGAGCGGCCGCATCACCAACATCACCGACTACGGCGCCTTCGTGGAGCTGGAAGCCGGGGTCGAGGGCCTGGTGCACGTCTCGGAAATGTCCTGGACCAAGAAGAACGTCCACCCCGGCAAGATCGTCTCGACCTCGCAGGAAGTCGACGTCGTGGTTCTGGATGTCGACGCCTCCAAGCGCCGCATCTCGCTGGGCCTCAAGCAGGCCCAGGACAATCCGTGGGATGCCTTCGTGGCCGCCAATCCGATCGGCTCGACCGTCGAGGGTGAAGTCAAGAACGCCACCGAGTTCGGCCTGTTCATCGGCCTGGACAACGACATCGACGGCATGGTGCACCTGTCCGACCTGGACTGGAACGTCTCGGGCGAGGAAGCCATCCAGCGCTACCGCAAGGGCGAAACCGTCAAGGCCAAGGTCCTGGACGTGGACGTCGAGAAGGAGCGCGTCTCGCTGGGCATCAAGCAGCTGGGCGGCGATCCGATCGGCGAAGGCGACACCTACAAGAAGGGCCAGCAGATCACCGTCACCGTGACGGCGGTCGAAACAGGCGGCCTGGAGGTCAAGTTCGGCGAGGATGACGCGCCCGTCACCTCCTTCATCCGCAAGTCGGACCTGTCGCGCGACCGCAACGAGCAGCGCACCGAGCGCTTCTCGGTCGGCGACCGCGTGGACGCCATGGTCACCGGCATCGACAAGGCCTCGCGCCGCGTCTCGGTGTCGATCAAGGCTCTGGAAATGAAGGACGAACAGGAAGCCATCGACCAGTTCGGCTCGTCGGATTCCGGCGCCTCGCTGGGCGACATCCTGGGTGCGGCTCTGCGCGAAAAGGCCGGCTCCAAGGACTAAGGCTTGGCCTCAAGCAGCGAGGGCCCGTGGCCCGAGCGATAGGCCAACCAAGAACGAGGCGGCGGGAGCGATCCCGCCGCCTTTTTCGTATCCGCCCCTTCCCATCGGGCGTATTGTTGTGACTAATGATCGACTTGGCCCGTTCGAGCGGTCCGATCCACAGACTGAGGCGGGGGCCTTGCCGTGATCAAATCCGAGCTGATCGAGAAACTCGCCGCCGAGAACACGCACCTGACCCATGCCGAGGTCGAGCGGGTGGTGAACGTCGTCCTGGGCCGGATGGTGGATTCCCTGGGTTCGGCCGGCCGGGTGGAACTGCGCGGCTTTGGTGCTTTTTCGGTGCGCAGCCGTCCCGCGCGGGCCGGTCGTAATCCCCGCACCGGCGAGGCCGTGGACGTCCCCGCCAAGGCGGTCCCCTTCTTCAAGAGCGGCAAGGAGCTGCGCGAGCGGCTGAATGCCTCCGGCGACGCCTAGACCAAAGGATTTCCCATGAGCATCGGCAGCGAATTCAAGGAATTCATCTCGCGCGGCAATGTCGTCGATCTGGCCGTCGGTGTCATCATCGGCGCGGCTTTCGGCAAGATCGTCACCAGCCTGGTCGAACAGGTGGTGATGCCGCCGATCGGCCTGGTGCTGGGCAAGGTCGATTTCAGCAATCTGGAATTGGTACTGGTTGCCGAAAATCCCGCGACCGAGGAGATCGAAAAGGTCGCCATCCAGTACGGGGCCTTCATCAACACCCTGATCCAGTTCCTCATCGTAGCCTTTGTCATCTTTCTGGTGGTCAAGGCGATCAACAAGCTGCGTCGCAAACAGGCGGAGACGCCCGCCGAACCCGCGGCCCCGACCACGAGCGAGGCCCTGCTGACCGAGATCCGCGACGCCTTGAAATCTCGCGCGCTGAACTAGTCCGTCAGGCGCGCGAGGGGCTGGACGACAAAGGCACCCAAGAGCGCATCCGCCCCTTGGCCTTGTCCGCCAGCGGTAGGGGACGCAGGCAGACGGCATAGTCGGAATCGAACGGTGTCGGCGACCACAGCTCGGGCGGCGGCGCATCCTCGGCGAACCGGATGTGGCAGTGACCCCAACCGCCTTCGCGTGCGGCGGTCTGTGCCCAGTCGCCCAGCCGCGTCAGCATTTGGGGACTGACCACCTGCATGCGAACCTTGGCCGCCCCCAGCGGCCGCGCCGCCGCCGTCAGTGCGGTCATCAGGGCCGGAATAGCCTCGTCGTCCCAGGCCAGGGCTTCCAGATCGATGATCTCCAGCACGGGCACTTCGATGATGTTGGACTTGGCCATCTGGGCCATCGCATAGCCGGTGATGACGTCGCCGCGCCGGAAGGCCAGCAGCAGGGGCGGCGTCGTCAGGTCCGGATCGGACAGCCGCCACTTGATCATGGCCGGGCTGCGGTCGGCCAGCAGACGCCCCTCGCGGCCCAGGGCCTGCTGGAACCGGTCGTACGGCGAACCCTCGCCGATACGGCTCAGGATCGACACCCCGGGCGGCAGGCGCAGGCGCGGCACCCGGCCTAGGCGGTCATTCATCAGTTGCTCGCCCATGCGCACGACCATGTCCGGCGCGAACCGATACAGCTGACGCAGGCCGCGACCCATCGCCAAGGCAGGCAGGTCCATCCGCCAGCTCAGCTTCAGCGCATGGGTTTGTTCAGGCCAAGGGCGCATGCCCAGTCGCCCGTACAGGGGCTGGGACACCGCATTGGCGTTGAAGGTGTAGGTCGCAAAGACATTGGGCTGTTGCGAAAAGGTGCGGATGATCCGGTGCGCCACGCCACGCACCTTGGGCGAGGCGATTATAGAAAATCCGGTCGCGGCATGCAGGATGCGGTCGTCGAGGCGAAAGCGATGGATCAGATTGCCGACGTGCGCAGCTGGCTGACCGTCAGGCCCATCCACCACCCATCCCGCCACCGCGTCGATCTCGGTCCGGGCGGGGTTACCGTGCAGCCAGCGCCAGCCCGCCAGCGACCGCGTCGGCCAGCCCACACCCCTGTGCAGGGCCTGGATGGCGGGATAGTCGGCCTCTGTGACCGCCCTGATCGACACGATCAGCACTCCGTCTCATTCTGGGCCTCAGCGACCCATGCAGGCGCGGCCCTGCACGAACCGCGCCAGAGAGACTATCCTGGATTGTTTTTACACACCCTGAACGTGCATCAGACGCTGCGGTCGTAGGCCCGTTTCCAGAGGCGATAGACGATCGTCGGCACTGCGCCGAGGACCAGCGCCCCGGCCAGGGCGGGCCAGAACCCTGCGTGCAGCAAGGCCCCGGTCAGTCCCGCCCCGATCCCCGCCAGGGGCGGCCCCAGCCAGGGCAGCCAGCCGGGTGGCGGCCCTTTCATTCAGGCATCGACCTTGATCACACCGCGACGGATCTGGTCCAGCTCGATGGAGTCGAACAGGGCCTGAAAATTGCCGTTGCCGAAACCCTCATTGCCCTTGCGCTGGATGATCTCGAAGAAGATCGGGCCGAACGTGTCTTGGGTGAAGATCTGCAGGAGCAGGCCTTCTTCGTCCGAACCGTCGATCAGGATGCGGTTCTTGCGCATCCGCTCCACATCATGCCCGTGGTTGGGCAGGCGCTTGTCGATCAGTTCGAAATAAGTCTCGATGGTGTCCTGGAACTGGACGCCATTCGCTTTCATGGCCTCGACGGTGGCGAAGATGTCCTCGGTTGTCAGGGCGATGTGCTGGATGCCTTCGCCGTTGTAGCGGCGCAGATATTCCTCGATCTGGGAGTTGTCGTCCTGGCTTTCATTCAGGGGAATGCGGATGGCGCGGTCGGGCGCGATCATCGCCTGGCTGAACAGGCCGGTCGCCTTGCCCTTGATGTCGAAATACTTCTGTTCCTCGAAGTTGAAGACCGAGTTGTAGAAGCCCGACCAGGTCCGCATCTCGCCACGGCGAACGTTGTGGGTCAGGTGGTCCAGGATCTCTAGGCCGAAGGAATTCTTGCGCTCGGCCTCTTCCCAGCCCTCGATCTCGTCCCAGCCGTCGTACAGCGAACCCTTCTCGCCATACTGATCGACGACGTACAGCAACGAGCCGCCGATACCTTGCAGGATGTAGGGATATTCGTCGCCCAGCGCGCCGCCGGCCACGCCTTCGGCCGCACGGGCTCCACGGGCCAGAGCGCCTTCATAGGCCGTCTTGGCGTCAGCGGTGCGGAAGGCCATGCCGTTGGCCGACGGACCGTGGTCGCGCGCGAACTCGGCGGCCTGACCGACCTTGTCAGAACGATGGACCAGGAAGCTGATGTCGCCCTGTTTCAGACGAACGACGTCGGTCCGGGGGTTCACATGCGTCTGGGTAAAGCCCATCAGCTCCAGTTTGGAGACCATTTCGGCCCCGTTCGGGCCGGTGAACTCTACGAACTCGAAGCCGTCGACGCCGAGGGGGTTGTCCAGATCGATCTGCTTTGCGTCGGTCATGGGCCGTCTCCTGATTGGGGGCGCGGCGTATGCTCGCCGCTGACGGAGCGGAACCTAGTGACCTGAGACTTCAAAGCCAAGGCGTCGCCGCCTCACGCTTTGGTGCGGTCGCCTACAGACGCCGGAAGATCGGCGTAGAGAAACCATCGGCGGCATAGCGCGCGGCGGCCTCGGACATCGGCTCGATGACCACGGCACCATGGTGGCCGGTCGCGTGCAGCACCCGTCCGTCGTCCAGCACGAAGGCTGAATGCCCGCGCCAAGGCGTCTCGTCGGCTTTGAGCCAGATCACCAGATCGCCCCGCCGCGCGGACGCGGCATCGACGGCCTGGCCCAGTTCCGCCTGCTGGTCGGCATAGCGCGGCGCGGCACGGCCGCAGGCATAGAGCGCCTGCTGGATCAGGCCGCAGCAGTCCGTACCCTGCGAAGAACGACCGCCCAGCACGTGCGGTACGCCGATCAGCCGTTCGGCCACATCGACAGGATCGGCCGCGAAGACACCGATGGGCGCGGATGCACCGGTCTGGTCGGCCTCGCCGACCAAGGCGTTCAGAGGCAGGTCGGTGGACACGGAGGTGACGATGGCCTCGGCCAGAGGAGCCCCCTCGTCCAGCGCCGTCCGCGCGATCCAGCCGACCACTCCATCGCGCCGGGCCTTGCCCCAGGCGCGGTCACCCTGAACGTCCAGAACGTCGAACGCTTCGCCGAAAATGATCTGATCGACAGGGGTCTCTGCCGGGTTAGCGGCGGCCTGGATGTCGGCCACCGGCACGACGCAGCGCATCGGCCGTACGGCCCTGAAGGTCGTGGCACGCACGACGCCTTCCAGCGCCTGCTCGGCCAAATCGGGCCGGGCAAGCGTAGTTCTGGGGTCGAGGCTGGTCGCGGTTGCGGTCAAACTGGGGTCCGTCCGTTGAACCTGCATACTGAGGGACGAAGGCGAAAAGGCCGTTAACGGATCAAGGCCGGAATGCGGCGTTTTCGCCTATATGGCATAGCGCCGCGACAGCATCTCGAAACAAGCGCGCATCGCCTGCGCCTCTCCACCTTCGGGCCAGCCGGGGCGGGCGCGCGGGTTCCAGGCGAAGATGTCCATGTGCGCCCAGGCCCCGCTCGTCGGTGCGAATTTCTGCAGGAACAGGGCGGCGGTGACCGAGCCCGCCTGGGCCCAGGCCGAGCTGTCGTTTTTCACGTCCGCGATCTCCGTATCGAGCGCCGCGACATAGCCGGGCCACAGCGGCATCCGCCACATCGGATCGCCGACGGCGGCAGCCACGGCCAGAAGATCGGACGCCAGCGCTTCGTCATCCGTGTAGAGGGGCGGCAGCTCCGGCCCCAAGGCGATGCGGGCCGCGCCGGTCAGGGTCGCGAAATCCAGCGTCAGGTCCGGCGCATGCTCGGACGCCCGGGTCAGGACGTCGGCCAGGATCAGCCGCCCCTCTGCATCCGTATTGCCGATCTCGATGCTCAGACCTTTTCGGCTGTTCAGGATGTCGCCGGGACGGAAGGCATCGGCGCTGACGGCATTCTCGACCGCAGCGACCAGCACCACCAGCCGCACGGCCAAGCCCGCCTGCATGACCAGCCTTCCCAGCGCCAGGGCATGGGCCGCGCCGCCCATGTCCTTCTTCATATTGCGCATGCCTGCGGCGGACTTGATGTCCAGCCCGCCCGTATCGAACACCACGCCCTTGCCGACCAGCGCGACGAGCGGCAGGTCGGTCCGGTGCAGGTTCCAGCCGATTTCGATCACGCGCGGAGCCCGCTGCTGTGTCGCCGCCCGTCCCACGGCATGAACCGCCGGGTAGTTCTCTTCCAGCAGCGCCTCGCCCGTCGTCACGGTGATCGCGGCTCCGTGCGCCTGGGCTATTTCGCGCGCGACGGTCTCGATCTGCAGCGGCCCCATGTCGGCCGCAGGGGTGTCGATCATCTCGCGCGCCAGGGCACAGGCGGCGGCGATGCGGGACAGGGCCTCCACATCCACGTGCGCGGGGACCGACAGGCGCACTCCGGACGGCTGTCGCACCTTGTAGCGATCGAACCGGTAGCTCCCCAGAGCAAAGGCCTGAGCGGCTCGCTCGGCCTGATCGCCCGGTAGGCCCTCCAGCCGCCACAGACCAGCGGGCAACCGCGCCGCCAATCCACGTACGGACACAGGGTCGAACCGGTCACCTGTTCCAAACATTGCCCCGACAAGCGCCCCATCCGGTCCGGCCAGCATCAGCAGCTGCCCGGCCTTGCCGGTAAAATCGTGCGCCTTCGCCCATACCGCCTCCGCTCCGGATAAAGCCTGACCGCGACCGATCAGGCGAACGGGCAGTGCGCTCTTCGTATCGTGGGTCAGGACATCGGGATGTAGCACGGACATTCGGCGGCCTTTCCGGCCCGGATGAGCCGATCTTAACCAAGAGTTGACGCGAAACGCCGAGTCTTGAGCCTCGACCTTCAACGGAGCGTCCTCCATGTCGCCCACCCGCGCCCGCATCGCAACCGCCGCCCCCGTCGCAGTCCTGCTGGTCGCGCTGTCCGGACCCGTCTGGGCCCAGCAGCCGGCACCGCAGACGCCTGCGCCCGCTGCTTCGCCGCGCCAACCCGCGACAGCCCAGGAACGCGCCGCCTACGACCGCTCCGACGCCCTCAGTCGCCAGGTCTTCTGGACCGATCAGGCCGAGATCAACCCGATGGACCCCGAGGCCGGGGTCAAGGCGGCCCAGGCCCTGCGCGAACTGGGTCGTTTCGATCAGGCGGCCGAGATGGCCCAGCGCGTCCTGCTGGTTCAGCCCGCCAATATCGACGCCATGCTGGAATCCGGTCGCGCCCATATCGCCCGAGGCCAGGCCTTCTATGGCATCGCCGATCTGGAGAAGGCGCGCGACAGCCGCCCGAACGACTGGCGATCCTGGTCCCTGCTGGGCACCGCCTATGAGCAGGTGCGTCGCCCCGACGACGCTCGCGCCGCCTGGGCGCAAGCCCTGGCCCTGTCGCCCGACAATCCGGACGTGCTGAGCAATATGGCCATGGCCTCCATGACGCAGGGCGACACCCGGTCGGCAGAGCCCCTGTTGCGTCGCGCGGCCGTTCAGCCTGGTGCCTCGCTGAAGGTACGGCTCAACCTGGCCATGGTGCTGGGTTTGAACGGCAATATGGCCGAGGCGGAGCAGATGCTGCGTCGCGACCTGCCGCCCGAGGCCGCCGACCGCAATCTGGCCTGGCTGCGCGCCCGCTCCGGTGCCACGACCGCCGATGCCTCGCGCACCTGGGGCTCGCTTCAGGGCGGTTGAGCGCCTATATCGCGGCCATGATCGACGCGCTCTACAGCACGCGGATACTGACGCTGGCGGCGAACCTGCCCCACAGCGGGCGGCTGCCTGAGCCGTCGCCTGATGCGCGGTTCGGAACAGGTGAGAAGGTCGCCAAACTGTGCGGTTCGCGCGCCATCGTCGATGTCGTGCTGGGCGACAACGACCGCGTCATCGCCTTCGCCCAGGACATCAAGGCCTGCGCCCTGGGTCAGGCGGCAGCGGGCGTGCTGGGCGAAAGCATCATCGGGGCCGGCATCGACGAGATCCAGACCGCCCGCGATGCCATGGTTGCCATGCTGAAGTCCGGCGGCGAGGGTCCGACCGGTCGCTTCGAAGGGCTGCGCGCCCTGCAACAGGTCGCAGACTATCCCGCCCGTCACGCCTCCACGCTGGTCGCGGTGGAGGCGACGCTGGAGGCCGCACGCCAGGCCGCGACACGAACTAGCCTAGCCGGCGCGGCCTGAGGGTCCGACGTCGGTCACGCCTGGCTTCACGCCCGGTTGCCCCGCTCGCCCTGACGCGGGATAAGCGGCGCGACATGGCGACAGGCACCACCCTCTACGAACGCGGCGTCCGCGCGGCCCATCGGGGCTACAAGCTGACGCTGTCCCCCCTGATCGGGCAACAGTGCCGGTTCATGCCGACCTGTTCCGACTATGTTCGCGACGCGCTGATCCAGCACGGACCGATCAAGGGGGGATGGCTGACGGTCAGACGCCTTTGCAAATGCCACCCCTTCGGATCATCGGGCTATGACCCGGTGCCGCCCATAAAAGACTGATGCGATGATCGAACTGAAATTCCCCGACGGTGCCGCCCGCGAATATCCGGCCGGATCGACCGCCCGCGACGTGGCCGCCTCCATCTCGCCGTCGCTGGCCAAGAAGGCCGTTCTGGCCGAGCTGAACGGCGAGCAGCGCGATATGGACCGCGTGCTGGAGACGGGCGGCTCGTTCCGCCTGATCATGCGCGACGACCCCGCGGCGCTGTACACCATCCGCCACGACACGGCCCACGTCATGGCCGAGGCGGTTCAGAAGCTGTTCCCCGGGACCCAGGTCACCATCGGCCCGGCCATCGACGACGGCTTCTATTACGACTTCTTCCGCGAGACCCCGTTCTCGACCGACGACTTCGCCGCCATCGAAAAGGAGATGGGCCGAATCGTCGATCGTGATGCGAAGTTCGAGCGCGAGGTTTGGGACCGCGACGAGGCCATCACCTTCTTCGAAGCGCGCGGCGAGAAGTTCAAGGCCGAACTGATCCGCGACCTGCCGGGCACCGAGACCATCACCCTGTATCGTCAGGGCGACTGGATCGACCTGTGCCGGGGGCCCCACTTCCCCTCGACGCGCCATGTCGGCAAGGCGTTCAAGCTTACCAAGCTGGCCGGCGCCTACTGGCGGGGCGACTCGAACCGCGAGCAGCTGCAGCGCATCTATGGCACCGCCTGGGCGACCAAGGAGGACCTGGACGCCTATCTGCAGCGGCTGGAAGAGGCCGAGAAGCGCGACCACCGCAAGGTCGGCAAGGCGATGGAGCTCTTCCACATGCAGGAAGAGGGCCGGGGCATGGTCTTCTGGCACCCGAAGGGGTGGGTCCTGTGGCGCGTGCTGGAGGCCTATATGCGCCGCCGTCTGGACGCCGCCGGCTATGTCGAGGTCAAGACGCCCCAGGTGCTGGACCGCAAGTTCTGGGAACAGAGCGGCCACTGGGACAAGTATCGCCCCAACATGTTCGTCTGCGAGACGGTCGAGGGCGAGGAACTGAGCCTCAAGCCGATGAACTGCCCGGGCCACGTCCAGATTTTCGATCAGGGCCAGCGGTCGTACCGCGAACTGCCGCTGCGCATGGCCGAGTTCGGGGCATGCCACCGCTATGAACCCTCGGGATCGCTGCACGGCTTGATGCGGGTGCGCGGCTTCACCCAGGACGACGCCCACATCTTCTGCCGCGAGGACCAGATCGTCGAGGAAACGTCGGAGTTCATCAAACTGGCCCGTAGCGTCCATGCCGATTTGGGCATGGAAACGGCCTACATCAGCCTGGGCACCCGGCCGGAGAACCGCGCCGGCACCGATGAATTCTGGGACAAGGCCGAGGCCCTGATGGCCGAGGCGGCCCGCGCCGCCGGGACGGAGCCGGTCGTGACCGAAGGCGACGGCGCCTTCTACGCACCCAAGCTGGACTTCATCGTCAAGGACGCCATCGGCCGCGAATGGACCTGCGGCACGATCCAGCTGGATTACGTCCTGCCCGAGCGTCTGAACGCCACCTACATCGCCGAGGACGGCCAGAAGCATCGGCCGGTCATGCTGCACCGGGCGATCCTTGGGTCCTTCGAACGGTTCATCGGCATCATGATCGAGAACTACGCCGGGGCCTTCCCGCTGTGGCTCGCCCCGGTGCAGGCGGTGGTGGCGACGATCACGTCTGACGCCGACGGCTATGCCGAAGAGGTGGCGGCGAAGTTCCGCGCCGCGGGCCTGCGGGTCGAGACCGATCTGCGCAACGAGAAGGTCGGTTACAAGGTGCGCGAGCACTCGGTCGGCAAGGTGCCGGTCATCGCCGTAGTCGGCCGCCAGGAGGCCGAACAGGGCCAGGTCGCTATCCGCCGTCTGGGCTCGCAGGCGCAGACCGTGGTCTCGGTCGAGGAGGCCATCCGCATGCTGACGGAAGAGGCGACGCCGCCCGATCTGCGCTAGTCGCCGGCGACGGGGTCGAGGAACCCGCCGACCAGTTCCACCGCCTCGGCCAGTCCCATCCGCTGAACTTCGCAGCCCGGCGGCAGGCTGGCGAACAGGCGGGTCGGGGCGGCGGCGTCCAGCATGACGAACACGCCCTTGTCGTCGGCCCGGCGGATCAGGCGACCGAAGGCTTGGGCCATCTTGGCGCGCGCCAGGGCGTCGTCGAAACCGCGCGCCTGAGGCCCGCCGCCGAACCGCGCCCTGCGGGCCTTGTGCAGCAGGTCCGGACGCGGCCAAGGCACGCGGTCGAAGGCGAGGATACGGAGAGACCGACCCGGTACATCCACGCCATCACGCACGGCGTCCGTGCCCAGCAGACAGCTGTCGCGCTCGGCCCGAAAGACGTCGACCAAGGCACCGACTTCCAGCGGATCGACATGCTGGGCGTAGAGCGGGATGCCGGCCCTGGCCAGATCCGGTCCCAGCCGCTCATAGACCGCCTTCAGCCGACGGATGGCGGTGAACAGGCCCAGCCCCCCGCCCCCCGCCGCCAGGAATAGCTCGCGCATCGCCGCCGCCGTCTGGCGTGGGTCATCCTTGGTCAGATCGTTGACGACGATGACCCGCGTATTGGTCGCATAGTCGAAGGGGCTTTCGACCTTCAGCGTCCGGGCCGGTTCGATCAGGCGGGCCGATCCGGTCCGCAGGCGGGCCATGTCAAACGGGTCGTCCGACAGGGGATCGGACAGGGTGGCCGAGGTCACCAGCACGCCATGCGACGGCATGATCACCGCGGCCTCCAGTGGAACGGTCGGGTCGATCCAGTGACGGCGCAGGGCCACATCGGTGATGCGGCCGAACGCGGCCTCGGCCGAAAGCCAGTCCAGGAAGTCGGGATCCGGTTCGTCCGATGACACCTCCAGTGCCGCCAGCATGGAGCGCCAGCCGGGCAGGGTCATGCGCGCCCGGCGGTCCAGGCCGCGCAGCGCCCCCTCGATCCGCGCCCGCGCCGCGCCGTCCATCTCGGCCGCCTCGTCGTCCAGAATGTCTTCCAGATGGCGCGACAGGGCCAGCAGCGGGGCCTCCACATCGGCCAGGGCCTTGGCCGCCTCGCGTGCCGTCTCCAGCACGGGGTCGGTCACGGGACGCAGGGAACACTCCATGCCGAACTCGGCCCCGCCGGGCCCGGACTGCTCGCTGGTCCGGGCGCGAAGCTGCTCCAGCGCGGCGACCAGAAACCGCTCGATCGGTCCGATCGGATTGACCTCGCCAGACGCAGGGGCAATGCGGCCCGACACGCCTTCGCCGGGCAGCTGGGCGGCGGCACGGACGGCATCCTGAAGCGCCTTGGTCGCCTCGGCATTGTCGGCGCACAGGTCGCCCAGCCGCTGTTCCAGCCCGCGCCCGCGCCGCCCACGACCCTCGGGTCCGCGCAGCCAGCGGCGCAGTTCGGCGGCTTCCTGCCCCGATAGGCAGGCGGAGAAGGCGCTGTCGGCGGCGTCGAACAGATGGTGGCCCTCGTCGAAGACGATGCGTTTCAGCGCCGCGGTCTCGCCGTCCTGTTTCAGGCCCCGCGCCGAGCGGGCCCCGTCGAAGGCGGCCTGGGTCATGACGAGCGCGTGGTTGGCGACGACGAGGTCGGCCCGGCGGCTGGCGCGGATCGTCTTTTCGACGAAGCAAGTGCGGTAATGAGGACAGGCCGCATGGACGCATTCGCCGCGCCGATCGACCAGATTGGCGGCACTGGCCTGATGGCTGGGCGCGGTGGCGAACAGGCCAGGCAGCCAGCCGGGGTAGTCGCCGCCGGTCATGTCCCCGTCGCGGCTGTGCATGGCCCAGCGGCTGGCCAGGGCCATGCCGATCAGGTCGCCGTTGCCCAGTTGGGCCGCCTGCATCATGTCCTGAAGATTGAGCAGGCACAGATAGTTCTCGCGCCCCTTGCGAACCACGGCCTTGCGCTTGCGCTCGGCGGGATCGGGCCAAAGGGCGGCGCTCTCACGGTCGATCTGGCGTTGCAGGGCGCGGGTATAGGTCGAAACCCAGGCCGCCCCCTGATTGCGCTCGGCCCACAGGCTGGCGGGGGCCAGATAGCCCAGGGTCTTACCCGTGCCGGTCCCTGCCTCGGCCAGCAGGACGCGGGGGCGACCCTCTTCGTTGCGCGGCGAAAAGGCATAGGCCGCCTCGGCCGCATAGTCGGACTGGGTCGGACGGGTCTCGTCCAGGCCGGACGCCTGAAGCAGTTTTTCCAGACGGATGCGGGCGGACTCTGAATCGACCGGCGCGGACCCTGCCTCGCCGCGCGGAGCCTCGTCCTCCCACTCCGGCAGGCGGGACCAGGCGTCCAGACCCGATCCGCGATGGGCGCGGTCACGGATCGGTTGATGCTGCAAGGCCCCCGTCACCCGTGACGCCCAGCTCCAGCCCGCCCGCGATAGCGTCTCGGCCAGGGTGAAGGCCTCTTCCCGCCCCGGGTAGGCCGGATCGGCCAGTTCGCGCAGCAGGCCGTCGGCGGCGTCCATCAGCGCCCGAGCCTGCGCTTCCGCCCCCCTCGGCTCGCTCATCCCCATAGCCAGGGCCAGGCCGCTGGGCGACGGCGCACAAAACCGCGCGGGCCGGACGAAGGCGAACAGCTCCAGCACATCCAGCAGATCGTTGGACCGTGCGGGCGGCGCAATCCCCAGCCGCCGCGCCGTCAGACTGGCATGGGCGACCATGACGGGGCCGGTGGTGAAGGCACCCTCAGCTGCGCCCCGCCCGATCTTGCGCGGGCCGCTGTCGTCGCAGATCGCGCCTGCGCCAGGCGGCACGGCCAAGGCGGGCGGCAGGTCGAGCCAGGGCTCGCTGCCGGTCAGGGTCGTGCGGGAAGGAGGCGAGTCGAGAGTCACCGCAGAAAGATAGCGGTTCGGTTCGTGAAACGGAACGGGAACATTCATTGACTACCCAGCGTCGCCAGCTTATAGCCACACACCATAGCCATATTTTGGAGGGCGTGATGAGCTGGAGTGTAGCCAAGGCCAAGGACAATCTCTCCGAAGTCATTCGGCGATCACGCACGAATGGGCCTCAGGAAATCTCTCTTCACGGTGAAGCCGCCGCTGTCTTGCTCTCGGCTGAGGACTTCAGGCGTTTGAAGGACCCCCGCTCATCGCGAGACTTCAAGGACTGGCTGCTCAACGGTCCGCAACTGGACGGTGTCGATCTCGAACGCGACATACGCCCCGCCAGAGAGATTGATCCGTTCTGATGTTTCTGCTCGACACGAATGTGATCAGCGAGCCCAAGCGGGCCCGACCGGATGTCGGGGTCCTGCATTGGCTGAACGAGCAACTCCTCTCTGACCTCTATCTGAGCGTCCTGACCGTCGGCGAACTGCGGCGTGGCATAGTGAGGCTGGAGCCGAGCCGACGCCGGGACGACCTCGATTTCTGGCTGAGTGATCTGGTTCTCAGATATGGCGCGCGCATTCTTCCCGTAGACCTTGATGTGACGGAGCGCTGGGCCGCTCTGGCGGAGATCAACCGTGCGGCAGGACGCGTCTCAGAGATGACCGATGAACTGATCGCAGCGACGGCTCACGTCCATGGACTGACCATTGTCACCCGCAACATCAGACACTTCGAGCATACGGGTTGTCGGCTCCTGTCGCCTTGGACCGCATGATACGTCAGGTGAATAGGATCGCTCTCGTCATCGCGCTTGGCCTCGTGACGATCGCTGCGGCAGCGGTCTGGTGGAGGAGAGCCAGCGATTTTGTGGCGCGTGACTCTTGCCTCGATGCTGGAGGCCGATGGGCCGAAGGCGGTTATTGCCAAGGCGCGCGATCGGGCGAGCGATGATGCGCCTCCCCCCCCTCTTCGCCGACTGGTTCGAGAAACGTGGCTGGTTGCCTCGGCGGCATCAATTGGAGATGGTCGCGGCGGGTCAGGCGGGGGCTCATGCCCTGCTGGTCGCGCCGACCGGCGGCGGCAAGACGCTGGCCGGTTTCCTACCCAGCCTGATCGATCTGGCCGAGCGCGGACCGCGCCCCGGCTTCGGGCCGGGCAGCGGCGTGCACACGCTCTATCTGTCGCCGCTGAAGGCGCTGACCACCGATGTGGAGCGCAATCTGATGACGCCAATCCGCGAGATCGGGCTGAACATCCACGTCGAGAGCCGCACCGGCGACACCAAACAATCGAAGAAACAGCGTCAGCGCGAGAACCCGCCGGACATCCTGCTGACCACACCGGAACAGTTGGCCCTGTTCTGTGCCTGGGACGGCGCGCGGGACTATTTCGCCGATCTGAAATGCGTCGTGCTGGACGAGGTCCACGCGATCTGGAGCGGCAAGCGCGGGGACCTGCTGTCCTTGGGACTGGGGCGGTTGCAACGGTTCGCGCCGGGCATGCGAAGGGTGGCCTTGAGCGCGACGGTGGACGATCCGGCGATGATTGCGGAGTGGCTTGAACCCGGGCCTTCTCCCCTTGCGGGAGAAGGTGGCTCGCGCAGCGAGACGGATGAGGGGTCGCACCAGCGGGGGTTTCAGTCAGCTGTAGACGAAGTGCGAACGGATGGGCCGGAGAGACCCCTCATCCGCCCCTCCGGGGCACCTTCTCCCGCAAGGGGAGAAGGAGTCCGTATCGTCACCGGCGACCCCGGTGCGCCGCCCGTGGTCGATGTCCTGATTTCCGACGGCCGCGTCCCCTGGGCGGGGCACACGGGTCAGCACGCCATTCCGGAGGTCTATGAGGCGATCAAACAGGCGGGGATGAGCCTGATCTTTGTCAACACCCGCTGGCAATCGGAATATGTGTTCCAGCAGCTGTGGGCCATCAACGACGATAACCTGCCCATCGCGCTGCACCACGGCTCGCTGGCCGCCGAGCAGCGGCGCAAGGTCGAGGCGGCGATGGCGCGGGGCGACCTGCGGGCCGTGGTCTGTACTTCAACGCTCGATCTCGGCATCGACTGGGGCGACGTTGATCTGGTCATCCAGATGGCGGCACCCAAGGGAGCCAGCCGCCTGGTCCAGCGGATCGGCCGCGCCAACCACCGCCTGGATGAGCCGTCGCGCGCCCTGATGGTGCCGGCCAGCCGGTTCGAAATGCTGGAATGCCAGGCCGCGCGCGAGGCGGTGGCCGAGAACACCTTCGACTGGGAGCCGGTGCACACAGGCACGCTGGACACCCTGGCCCAGCACGTCATGGGCTGCGCGTGCTCCGAGCCGTTCGCATTGGAAGACCTTTATACCGAGGTCACCGCCTGCGGGCCCTATCGCGGACTGACGTGGGAACAGTTCGAGGAGGTGGTCGATCTGGTCGCCACCGGCGGCTATGCCCTGCGCACCTATGAGCGGTTCGCGCGGATCGTGCGGACGCGCGACGGCAAATGGAAGGTTCGGAACGCCCAGACCGCCCAGCGGCACCGGATGAACGTCGGAGCCATCGTCTCGGCCGGGACGCTGAACATCCGCGTCGCCTCGCGGCGCGGCGGGGCGGCCAAACAGCTGATCGGCGGGCGCAAGGTCGGCGAGGCCGAGGAGTGGTATTTCGAACAGCTGACCCCCGGCGACACCTTCGTGTTTGCCGGTCAGGTCTGGGCCTTTCAGGGCATCACCGGCACCGACGCCCTGGTGACCCACGCCCAGGACAAGGACCCCAAGATCCCCTCTTGGGGTGGGTCGAAGTTCCCGATGTCGACCTCTCTGGCCGCCCGCGTCCGCGACATGATCCAGGATCGCGACCACTGGCGCGTCCTGCCGCCCGACGTGCAGGAATGGCTGGCCCTGCAGGAAGAACGCTCGGTCGTGCCGGACAAGGAGACGATGCTGGTCGAGACCTTCCCGCGCGGTTCGCGGCATTTCCTGCTGGCCTATCCGTTCGAAGGCAACCTGGCGCATTCGACGCTGTGCATGCTGCTGACGCGGCGGCTGGACCGGCTGGGGGTCGGGCCGCTGGGGTTCGTGGTCACGGACTATTCTCTGGCCATCTGGTCGATCCGGCCGATGGACGGACTGGACCTGAACGCCCTGTTCGAGCCCGACATGCTGGGCGACGATCTGGAGAGCTGGCTGGAGGAGAGTTTCATGATGAAGCGCACCTTCCGCAATTGCGCCCTGATCTCGGGCTTGATCGAACGACGCCAGCCGGGGACCGAGAAGACGGGCCGGCAGGTGACCTTTTCCACCGACCTGATCTACGACGTGCTGCGCCGCCACCAACCGGACCACCTGCTGCTGAAGACCGCCCGCGCCGATGCCGCCTCGGGCCTGCTGGACGTCGCGCGCCTGGGTCAGTTGCTGACCCGCATCCAGGGGCGCATCCGGCCCATCGCGCTGGAGCGGGCCTCGCCCTTCAGCGTGCCGGTTCTGGTCCAGATCGGGCGCGAGCGGGTCGGCGGCGGGGCGGCCGAGATGATCCTGGACGAGACGGCCCACGAGTTCGGGCTGGAGGCCCTGGTGGCCGAGGTCATGGAAGGGGCCCCGGCGGCGATGGAGGGGGCACGATGAATGCCGCTCTGCGCCAGACCCTGTCGCCGGCCCGGCACCCTTGCGGTGGCCTGCGCGTGCTGATCGAGGGCGAGCCCTGCGTGCTGCGCTGTTCCGGAGCGCTGTGGGTCATCAACCACCGGACCCTGATCGCGGCGGACCTGCACCTCGAAAAGGGCTCGGCCTTCGCCGCGCGGGGCCAGATGCTGCCGCCCTATGACAGCTCCGCCACGCTGGATCGGCTGGAGGTGGAGATCGAGGCCCTGCAACCCGCCTCAGTCGTGCTGCTGGGCGACAGCTTCCACGACGCCGCCTCAATCGGGCGGATGGTTCCGGGCGACCGGGATCGGCTGGATCGCCTGGCCAAGGGGCGCGACTGGATCTGGCTGGAGGGCAACCACGATATCGCAGCCTTGGCGGGATCGGTCGACGCCCTGCCCGGCGAGGTGATCGAGACCATGACCCTGGGCTCCCTGCGCCTGATCCATGAACCGCAGGCCGGTATTCAGCCCGGCGAGATCGCCGGCCACCTCCACCCCGCCGCCCGCATCGTCGCCTACCACCGCAGCGTCCGGCGCCCCTGCTTCGTGACCGATGGCCGCCGGGCTGTGCTGCCGGCATTCGGAGCGTTCACCGGCGGGCTGGATGTGCGGGATGCGGCGATAGCGAAGCTATTCACCGAGGCACCTCTGGCGGCCGCGTTGGGCCGGGAGCGGGTGCATGCGTTGAGCTGGGAAATGCTGCGCTAGTTCAACAGAGCCTTCGACGCCCCCTCCAGCCTCTCCTCCAGTTGCGCCATAAACTCCGCCCGCTTCAGGCCTGCTGGCACCGGCGGCAGAAACTCATAGACGACCGTCCCTGACTGGCGGCGGAAGCCATGGGCGGGCCAGTGCTGGCCGGAGTTGGTGGCGATAGGTGTGCAGGGCACGTCGAGGTCGCGGTACAGGGCGGCGATTCCTGGCTTGTAGTCAGGCGCGGCTCCGACCTCGGCACGAGTGCCTTCGGGGAAGATCAATATCTGGCGACCCTCGGCGTGGCGGGCCCGGGCCTGTTTCACCATGTCCTTAAGGGCCTTGGCATGGGCCGAGCGATCGACGGCGATCATCCGCGTCTTCCACGCGAACCAGCCGAAGAAGGGCAGCGGCATCAGCTCCTTCTTCATGATGAAACAGTTGTCCGGCAGGATGGCGAACGGCGCGATGACATCCAGCATGCTCTGATGCTTGCCCGCCATGAGGGCCGCGCCGGTCGGGCGATGCTCCAGGCCCCGGAACTCCACCTTCACGCCCGCGATCCAGCGCAGGCCGAACAGGATGAATTTGGCCCACACCCGGATCACCGTCATGGCGACGCGATAGGGCAGCAACAGGGTGGGCGACAGTCCGACCGCGAACACCGCCATCGACAGATACAGCCAGACTACGAACAGCAGCGAGCGCATGGTGGTCATGGGCGGGCCGTCTCTTCGGTGCCCAGGTCATCGGTCTGAACGTCGACCGGCGCGGGCGCATCGCCGCTGAGCCGTGTCCAGCCCGCGCGGCCCAGAGCCGCGAGATATTTCATATATTCCAGCGTCATCCGCCGCGCCGTCACCGCTGCCTTCCACCAGCCGCTGTTGTCCAGCGACGGGGTCTCGACCGCATAGGGCGTCAGCTCGACCCCCGGATAGGCCGAGCGGATCTCCACCATGGACCGGGGCATGTGATAGTCGGACGTCACCACGATCAGCCGGCTATAGCCCTTGTCACGGGCCCAGGCCGCGATTTCCTGGGCATTGCCAATGGTGTCCATGGCCTCGAAGCCGAGGTCGACACAGCAGTTGAACAGGCGGTTGGACCCCGGGGTCAGGGCGCGCAGCTCCTGACGGCGCACCTCGCGATTGACGCCCGAGATCAGGACCCGGTCGCCCTTGTCGTTTTCCAGCAGACGGATGGCCACATTGACCCGCTCGGCCGAAGGCCCGGTCAGGGCCACGATGGCGTCCGCGCGGGCGGGATCCTCGGCCGGCGTGAAGCCGCGCACCCGTTCGGCAAAGACGAACAGGCCGACCAGCCACATCAGGGCCATTATGGCGACGAAAGTCAGAAACTTCATGGGCTTCAAGCTAGCGACGGTCCTTCATTCCCGCCAGCGCCGTGAAGCGCGCTGCGGCCAGCGCCACCGTAGCGGCCAGCAGCGGGCATGGCGAGAGCAGCAGCACATCGCTCCATGCCACCGGCAGGGCCGGGGTAATCCCCTCTGTCCCTCCCAGCAGGCGCAGGGCCGAGACCGCCGCCATGGCCCCCATCGCGCCGATCGCGCCGGACGCTGCGGCCAGCAGGGCATAGCGGCGCTGGAATAGCCAGGCGATGGTGCCGTCCGAGGCCCCGTTCAGGCTTAGGGTTTCGATCAGCGGTCCTTGCGCCGCCATGCCCGCGCGCGTGGCATAGGCGACAGCGGCCCCCGCCGCACCCGCGGTCAGCAGGAAGGCGGCGATGGCCAGGGCGGTGATCAGGCCCGCCGACCGTTCCACCTCGCCGCGCCACAGGCTGTGATCGTCCACGCTGGCGTCCAGTCCGGCCTCGGCGAGCGCCCGGCTGAGGGTGACGGCGCTGGCGGGGGCGTCGCGGTCCAGCCGCACGGTGATCAGATAGGGCATGGGCAGGTCGGGCAGGACGGCATCCCCGACCCAGGGGCGAAGCAGGTCCTCCGCCGTCTTGCGATCCATCGCTTGGGCCTCCGCCACGCCGGTGATCCCGGCCAGGGTCTCGGCAGCGCGGGCGGCAGCCTCGGCCCCGGTCTCGCCGACGCGCGGGCGCACCTGAACGGTCGCCTCGGCTCCCAGCTGACGCGCCCAGCCGTGAGCCGCCCGGTCGGCGGCGGCGGCTCCGACAGCGGCCAGACAGGCGAGGAAACACAGCACCGCGATCAGCGACACCAGCCACCGCTCGCCACCCGCGTCACGGGGCAGCAGGCTCATCCTGCTGTTGGTCAGCCCGCCGATCATGCATCACCGCCTGTCAAACGACCGCTGTCCAGCCGCAGCAGGGTCGCGCCGGATCGCTCGGCCAGGGCCTGGTCATGGCTGGCGATCAGGACCGTGGTGCCTAGCCGGTTCATCGACTGAAACAGTTTCAGGAGGCGCTCGGCCATGACGGCATCGACGCTGCCGGTCGGCTCGTCGGCCAGGATCAGGTCAGGGCGGGTCACCACGGCCCGGGCGATGGCCAGCCGCTGCTGCTCGCCGCCGGACAGGGTGGAGGGCCGCGCCTCCATCCGGTCGCCCAGCCCGACCCAGGCCAGCATCTCCTCGACGTCGGCGCGGTACGACTTCTGACCCGTCAGGCGCAGCGGCAGGGCGACATTGTCGAAGGCCGACAGATGATCCAGCAGCCGAAAGTCCTGGAACACCATGCCCATGCGGCGCCGAAAGCCGGGCAGCTCGCACCGCGTCGCCGCCGTCGCGTCCTGTCCGAACAGGTGCAGCCGCCCGGACACCGGCCGTTCGGTGAGGGTCAGCAGCTTCAGCAGCGTCGATTTTCCCGCTCCGGACGGCCCGGTAAGGAAATGGAAAGAGCCGGCAGGCAAGGTAAGGTTAATGTCCCGCAACGCGCGGTGCGTTTGCGCATAGCCAAAGCCCACGCCCTCAAGGCGGACGGTCGCGGCGGCGGAGGCGGTGTCGGGCGTGCGGCGGGGCTGGACGGACATGAATTTTGGATCAGGACGCGGCGTGATCGCCGCGACGGGAGGGGGCGAAGAGCCTCGCAGTCAGCGCCCATGATACTGACCTGCCCGTCCTGCGCCACCAGCTATTTCACCCCCGATGAAGCGATCGGGCCGGGCGGTCGCTCGGTGCGCTGCAAGACGTGCCAGCACACTTGGCGCGCGACCCTGGACGAGCCGCTGGAACTGTCGGAATCGCCGCCGGTCGTGGCCAAGACGGTCGCGCCCGAACCCGCCAGCTTCGGCAAGCGGGAGGACGCCTCGCCAGAGCCGGCCACGCCCGAATCACTGGCGGAGACCCCCGCTCCCGAACTGCCCAAGGCCTACCGCGCCAAGGTGGAGCAGCAGCGGCGCCTGCGCCGGGCCGCCACCCACGGTGTGGTCTGGGCCGGGATCGCCTCGGGCTTTGCGCTTTTGCTCGGCGCGGCCTGGCTGTTCCGGGTCGAGGTCGTGGAGATGATGCCGCGCACGGCCGCCGCCTATGCCGCCGTCGGTCTGGAGGTCAATCCGACCGGACTGGACTTCGAGGCGGTCAGCGGCCGTGCCCTGCCCAACGATCCGGGCAAGATCGTGATTTCCGGTGCCCTGCGGAATGTCAGGGACAATGAGCGGGTCGCCCCGCCGGTGCGGGTCGCCCTGCTGGACGAACACGGGGCCGAGATCGCCCATGCCATCGTCCGTATCGATGCGGCCCCCGTCCTGCCCGGCAAGGTCCAGGGCTTTGCCGCCGTGGTCGACGATCCGGGCGGCAAGGGGCGCGGCGTCGCCGCCGACTTCGTCCTGACCGAGGCTCCGGCCAAGGCGCACGCCGAAGAACCGCATGACGCCACCCCGGTATCGGATCACGGCGCCGATCATGCCCAGGTGCCGGCTCATCGCCCGCTGCCGGTCGCCGATGACGGAGCCCTGCGCCCCGCCCTGCCGTCCAGCGAGCCGCTGAACATGCAGCCGATCGATGCGGTCGCGACCACCGCCAGTACGTCAGCCCTCGACAATGGCCACGCCGGGGCGGTATCCGCCCCTCATGGCTAACCCCGCACCCACCCCTACCGTCCTTCTGGCCGAGGCCGAGGTTCAGCGTATCGTGGCCGACATGGCCGCGCGCATCGCACCGGTCATCGACGACGAGACGGTGGCAGTGGTGCTGCTGACCGGCGGCCTGTGGTTCGCCGCCGACCTGACGCGGGCGCTGGCACGGGTGGGCCGCAATGTCCGCTTCGACGCCTTGTGGCTGGCCTCCTACGGTGATGAACAGTCCAGCCGTGGCCGGATCGACGTCCATGCGCCGCTGCAACGCTCGGTGGAGGGCCGTCGCGTCCTGATCCTGGACGATGTGTTCGACACCGGCCTGTCGCTGGCCGAGTCGGTCAGGATCGCAAAGGCTGCGGGCGCATCAGACGTCGTCACCGCTGTCTTCGCCAAGAAGCCATGGCCCCTGCCGCGCGCGCCCGAGCCCGACTTTGTTGGCTGGGACGCGCCGAACCGGTTCCTCGTCGGCTATGGCCTCGATCATGCGGGCGCGTTACGCGGCCTGCCGGACGTGTGTGCGCTGGATTAGAGCCAGTCGGCCTTGGGCTCCCGCGCCCACATGTCCTCGTACGATGGCCGGTTGCGGATGACGGCCCAGAGGTCGCCGTCGACCAGCACCTCGGCCGCCAGTGGGCGGGAGTTGTATTCGCTGGACATGACCGCGCCATAGGCCCCGGCCCCGGTGAAGGCGACCAGATCGCCGGCCTTGAGCGGCGGCATCGCACGATCGCGGGCGAAGGTGTCGCCCGTCTCGCAGACGGGGCCGACGATGTCATAGGGCAAGTCCTCGCCATCGCGCGGGCGCACCGGAACGACTTCGTGAAAGGCATCGTACAGCGCCGGGCGCATCAGGTCGTTCATGGCGGCGTCCAGCACCAGGAAGCGGCGACCATCCGCCCGCTCATTGATCTGGATCACGCGGCTGAGCAGCACGCCGGCATTGGCGGCCAGCAGGCGGCCCGGCTCGAACGCAGCCTCGACGTCCAGCCCGTCCAGTACGCGGGCGCACATGGCGACATAGTCGGGAATGGAAGCCGTCTCGGCCTCGCCGTGATAGGGCACGCCCAGCCCGCCGCCGAGATCCAGCCGGGTCACGGACAAGCCTTGCCCCCGCAGGGTCAGGGTCATGTCGCGCAGGGTCCGGAACGCAGCCTCCAGCGGGGTCAGTTCCGTGATCTGGCTGCCGATATGGCAGGCCAGGCCCACGGGGGTCACATGCGGCGAGGCGGCGGCGCGGGCATAGAGGGACAGCGCCTCCTCGACCGGCACGCCGAACTTGTCGCCCTCGCCGCCCGTGGTGATCTTGGCGTGGCCACCCGCCCCGACTTTCGGGTTCACGCGAATGGCGATGTCTGGTGATAGGCCCTTGTGTGTGGCGACTGCGATCAGCCGGTCCAGCTCGACGCCGCTTTCGACATTGATCTGGCGCACGCCCTGTTCGAGGGCAAAGGTCAGTTCGGCGTCCGTCTTGCCGACGCCGGAGAAGATTATGCGGTCAGCCGGCACGCCCGCCTTCAGCGCCCGGCGGATCTCGCCCCCCGACACCGTGTCGGCCCCGCAACCCAGGCGCGCCAAGGTCGCCAGCACCGAGATATTGGAGTTGGCCTTGACCGCAAAGGCGATCAGGGCATCGCCCAGTGCAGGGCGATGCTGCCCAACCGCATCACGCAGCAGGCCGTAATGCCGGGCGAGGGTCGCGGTCGAATAGACATAGGTCGGCGTGCCGACCTGCGCGGCCAGCGCCTCCAGCGAGACACCCTCGGCATGCAGGCTGCCGTCCTTCAGCACGAAATGGTGCAAGGCGGACCTAGTTGGGGCTGGAGCCCGAGCCGCCGTAGGGGCTGCTGGGGCCGCCGTCGATCGGCATCTGGCTGGGCGGACGATAGACGGTCGCGGGCTCTGGCAGGGGCGGGGCGCGGCCGTCGCGCTGGGCTCGCTCGGTCTCGCGCTGGGGCGGCGCTTCGAGGTCGGCCATGCGGCCACAGGCGGCAGTGCCGGCGGCGATGAGCGCCACGGTACCCAGCAGGACGACCTTCTTCATCGTGAACTCTTTCATGCGAGACGTGACTTCCACTCAGCGATCTGTGCGCGAACCTGTTCCGGCGCGGTGCCGCCGAAGCTCTGGCGACTGGCGCAGGAGGCTTCGGGCGACAGAACCTCATACACGGCTTCGGTAATGCCGGGATGCAGGAATTTCAGTTCCTCCAGCGACAGATCCGCCAGCCCCAGGCCGAGCGCCTCCGCCCGCTTCACCGCCGCGCCCGTGACATGGTGCGCCTGGCGGAAGGGCAGGTTCAGTTCCCGCACCAGCCAGTCGGCCAGGTCGGTTGCCGTGGAAAAGCCCGCTCCCGCCGCCGCCGCCATTTTCCCCGTGTTTGGCTGCAAGGCCACGACCATTGCCGTCATGGCCCCCAGCGCCAGGGTCAGGGCGTCAAACGCCTCGAACACCGGCGGCTTGTCCTCCTGCATGTCCTTGGAATAGGCCAGCGGCAGGCCTTTCATCACCGTCGACAGGGCGACCAGCGAACCCAGGATGCGGCCCGTCTTGGCGCGAACCAGTTCGGCGGCGTCCGGATTGCGCTTCTGCGGCATGATCGACGAGCCGGTGGTCAGGTCGTCGGGCAGTGACGCAAACCCGAACATCGGCGTCATCCAGACCACGATCTCCTCGGCCAGGCGCGACAGATGCCCGGCGGTGATGGAGGCGGCGGCCAGGCTTTCCAGCGCGAAGTCGCGGTCGGACACCGCGTCCAGACTGTTGGCCATCGGTCGGTCGAAGCCCAAAGCCTGGGCCGTCATGTGGCGGTCGATCGGAAAGGGCGAGCCCGCCAGGGCAGCGGCCCCCAGCGGGTTTTCGTTCATGCGGGTGCGGGCATCGGCGAACCGTCCCGCGTCGCGCCCGAACATCTCCACATAGGCCATCAGATGGTGGCCCAGGGTCACCGGCTGGGCGGTCTGAAGGTGGGTGAAGCCGGGCATCAGGTCGCTCGCATGCTGATCGGCGCGGACCAGCAGGGCCTTCTGCAAACCCTTGAGCTGCTCGACCGTTCGGTCGCAGGCGTCGCGGACCCAGAGGCGGAAGTCAGTGGCGACCTGGTCATTGCGGCTGCGGGCCGTGTGCAGCCGACCCGACGGCTCGCCGATCAGTTCGGACAGGCGCGCTTCCACATTCATGTGGATGTCTTCGTACTGATCGCGGAACGGGAAGGTGCCGCCCGTGATCTCGGCCTCGATGGTGTCCAGCCCGCCCAGAATGGCCTGGCCGTCCGCCTCGGTGATGATCAACTGCGCCATCAGCATGCGGCAGTGAGCGCGCGAGCCGGCCAGATCCTGAGCCCACAGACGCTGGTCCACGCCGATGGAGACGTTGATCGCCTGCATGATGTCGGCCGGGCGCGACGAAAAGCGTCCCCCCCACATGTCTTGACCGGCGCTCGCGGACTTGGTCTGGGTCGCGGGCTCCGCGTCGGGAGCAGGCGTCGATGGTTCGGTCATGAACGGCTCGAGGAAGGCAATGGCAGCGGGAGCCGCAATCGTGCTGCTGGGCCTGATCGCGGGAGGTGTCACCCTATACGCCCATCAGGCGGGAAAAAGCGACCTGTCACGCTTTGCGACGGGTGAGTTGGCCGCACTGGCTGTGCCGCCCCAGCCTCTGGCCGCGCCAGATCATGTCTTCAAGACCCGCGAAGGCGCAGCGGCTACGCTGGCGGATTTTCAAGGCAAGATTGTCGTGGTCAATGTCTGGGCGTTGTGGTGCGCGCCCTGCCGTACCGAGATGCCGACTTTGGCGGCACTGGCGTCGGCCTATGAGGATACGGACCTTCTGGTCCTGCCCATCAATGTCGATGCGACGCCTGAGCAAATCGCGGCGGGCGAGGCCTTCATCGATGGCCACGCCCCCCTGCCCTTCTACAGCGACCCCACGTTTCAGATGCCGTTCGAGCTGCCCGGCAAGGGAGCTATGCCCCAGACGGTCCTGATCGACCGCAAGGGGCAAGTCCGCGCCAGCTATTCCGGCGGGGCGGACTGGGCCGGACCCGAAGCCCGAGCGCTCGTCGAAGCGCTGCTGGCGGAGCCGGGCTGAACCCGGCTCCGACCCTTAACCTATTCAGCGCGTTCTTCTCGGGCTGTTTCGGCCTTCTGGGCTTCGGCGTCGCGGGCCAGGTCATCGGTGGCCTGATCGACGTCCTGAGCGACTTCGCCGGCACCGGCAGCGATAGCCGACCCCACCTGAGCGGCCTCTTCGCCCAAAGCGTCGCCGGCCTTTTCCAGCGTCTGACCGGTCTCGGCGGCGGCCTCATTGGCATCGGCCTGGACCTCGTCCTGCTCGGCCTCGGTGCAGGCGGCCATGCCCAGCGACAGGGCGGCAAGGGCGGCGGCAGCGACGGGAATACGAATACGCATGGATGTCCTCCAGGATTGAACCTTGGCCGTTAACGCGAAAGGTCTGGAGGGGTTGCGGCGATGGTAGCTGGAGGCGGACTTGAACCGCCGACCTGTGGGTTATGAATCCACCGCTCTAACCAGCTGAGCTATCCAGCCCCAATCGACGACGTTGCCGTTCAGGTCCGACGGGAACTGGTCTGTCCGCCGGAAGAGGCGTGCCTATATAGGCGGGCGCGGCGGGTTTCAAGGTGCCGTGGACCTTGCCGCCACCAGAGGCGATCGGTCGCATCGAACCGGGCCCCTGTCGCGGAACGGTCAGGCTTCCGCTACCGTTGATTGCCAGACCCTTTCCCAGAACTCACTGCCGGAGTGTTCCCATGCGCCTGATCGCCCTCGCCGCCACCGTGTCCACCCTGACCCTGGCCGCGGCCTGTGGAGCCAATGGACAGGATGCGCCTGCCGCGCCCCGTGCACCGCTGGAGACGCGGCCTGCCAATGCGCCAAACCAGACCCCAGCCTTCGCCGGGCAGACGCGGGCTCCCGCTGTCCGCACCGACGCGGCCCTGGCCCACACGGTCGTCGCCTCGGGACTGGAGCATCCCTGGGGTCTGGCCATGCTGCCGGACGGCCGCTGGCTGGTAACGGAGAAACCCGGCCGTCTGCGCATCATCAGCGCCGAAGGCACGATCGGCGAACCCATCGCGGGCCTGCCTACCGTGGATGCGCGCGGTCAGGGCGGGCTTCTGGACGTGGTGATCGGCCCGACGTTCGGCCAGGATCGCATGATCTACTGGAGCTATTCCGAGGCCCGCACGGGCGGTAACGCCACTTCGGTCGCACGCGGTCGCCTGTCGGACGATGGCAGCCGGGTCGAGAATGTGCAGGTCATCTTCCGCGCCCTGCCGGTCTATGACGGCGACAAGCATTTCGGCTCCTCGCTGGCTTTTGCGCCCGACGGCCATCTGTTCATCACCTTGGGCGAGCGCTCCGACGCCCCGATGCGACCCCAGGCCCAAGATCTGGGCTCGCACATGGGCAAGACCATCCGCATCAATGCCGACGGCACCGTACCGCAGGACAACCCCTATGTCGGACAGGACGGAGCCCTGCCGGAGATCTGGAGCCTGGGTCACCGCAATGTCCAGGGCATCGCTATCGCCGCGAACGGCGACGTCTGGACCGTAGAGCACGGCACGCGCGGCGGCGACGAGATCAATCTGGATCAGGCCGGCAAGAACTACGGCTGGCCAGACGCGGCTTACGGCGTCGAGTACCGAGGTGGGCCGATCAATGCGGGCAATACGACCAAGGCCGGGACCGAACAGCCCGTCTACTACTGGGATCCCGTCATCGCGCCGGGCGGAATGACCCTGTACCAGGGTGCCATGTTCCCCGGCTGGAACGGCAATCTGCTGGTCGCCGGCCTGAAGGATAAGCAGATCGCGCGCCTGGTGCTGGAGAACAATCGCGTGGTCGGCGAAGAGCGTCTGCTGACCGATCTGGGCGAGCGCGTGCGTGACGTGGCGGTCGGGTCGGACGGAGCCGTCTGGGCCATCACGGACGAGCAGAACGGCAAGCTGGTCCGACTGGCGACCGCGAACTAGGCCCGTTCAAAGCGGCGGCTCTGCGGTGCGCCCATTATAGCATTCGCAGGCCGTCCGCTCGAGCATGGCCCGGTCGATGATGGTGATCTTGCCCCGGGAATAGGTGATAGCCCCGGTCTTCTGCAGGGCCTGGGCCGCCTCGTTCACCGTCGTGCGCTGCGAGCCCAGCATGGCGGCCAGATATTCCTGCGTCAGATTCAGGGTGTCCCCATCGATGCGGTCGTGGCAGCGAAGCAGCCATTTGGCGAACCTCTGCTCGGCCCGGTGCAGGGCGTTGCAGGCCGCCGACTGCTCCAGTTCTGACTGAAGCGTCGAGGCATAGGACAGGATGGTCGACTGGATGGCAGGCCGTTCGCGGCACAGTTGGCGCAGGCGACCGACTTCGATCTTCCAGGCTTCGCCATCCGCCTGGGCGGCGTGGCGGGAGTAGGTGCGCACGGGCGCTGCACTCGCGGCCGGATGGGTGATGCCCTCGCGTCCCACCATGAAGACCTCGACCGTGCGACCGTCCGCCATGGCAGCCACGGCAGAGACGATCCCGCGCCGGATCAGATAGACGTGGGTGACCGGCTCACCGGCCTCTACGAAGACGTGCCCGACCTGAAAGGTGAAGAGGGTCGCCGCCCCGGTCAGGGCTTCGCGGTCTTCGGGCGACAGGGCGGCGAGCAAGGCATTCGACGGCAAGGCTTGGTGCATATTCGCCCGATAGGGGATGGTCTGGCGGTTCGTCCGCCGGAAACCGACTTAGGCGAAACGACGTGTCAGGATGGTTCTCAGGCCGTTAGGGCTTGGTCATGGACGAAGGTGTTGGGGCGCTTCACACCGCCCGCACGCTCGACGCGCAGGACCAGGCGATCACCTTCATAAAGCTCCACACCCTGACAGCTGGCGTGCTCGTCCAGACGCCTCATGGCCGAGCGGCTGGCCGCGCCGTCGTCCTCATATTCGGCAAGGTCCAGCGCCGGGACATTGCCGCGAGGATCGAAGAAATGGAATTGGTAGATGCGCATGGGCGCCCCCGTGTGAGAGGCATCCCTAGCGCCGCCATATGGTCACGTCTGTCGGGTTGGCCACTTTGCGGCCAAGGGATGTTCCCGTTTCAGTCCCGCAACAGCTCGTTTACGCCCGTCTTGGCACGCGTCTGGGCATCCACCCGCTTGACGATGACGGCACAGTACAGCGACGGCCCACCGTTCGGATCGGGCAATGCGCCCGGCACCACCACGCTGTAGGCCGGCACCTCGCCCCGGAACACTTCCCCGGTCGCACGGTCCACAATCTTGGTCGAGGCCGACAGATAGACGCCCATGGCCAGCACCGCGCCCTCGCGCACAATCACACCCTCGGCCACCTCGGCGCGGGCCCCGATGAAACAGCCGTCCTCGATGATGGTGGGGTTGGCCTGGAGCGGTTCCAACACGCCGCCGATGCCCGCACCCCCGGAGAGATGGACGTTCTTGCCGATCTGCGCGCAGGACCCGACCGTGGCCCAGGCATCAACCATGGAGCCTTCATCGACATAGGCACCGATGTTCACAAAGCTGGGCATCAGCACGACGTTGCGACCGATAAAGGCTCCCTGGCGCGCTACGGCACCCGGCACGGCGCGGAAGCCCGCGCCCTCGAACTGGGCTTCCGTCCAGTTAGCCCATTTGACCGGTACCTTGTCCCAGTAAGGCCCGGGGGTCGGATCGATCTGACCCATGGTCGCCCCGACATGGGCCCCCATGCGCACATTGGGGTTCAGCCGGAAGGACAGCAACACCGCCTTCTTCAGCCATTGATGCGTGGTCCAGACCCCGTCTTCGCCCCGCGAGGCGACGCGCGCCTGGCCTGAGTCCAGCAGGGCCAGGGCCTGTTCGACCGCCTTGCGGACATCGCCATGGGTGGCGGTCGACATGTTGGCCCGGTCTTCCCAAGCCTGTTCGATGACGGTTTCCAGATCGTCGTGGGCGGTCATGCGGCGTCCTTGAAGCTCAGGTCGGAAAGGAAGTCGTGCAGGTCGGGGGCGATATAGTCGATGTGGTCGCCCAATGGCTTGCCGTGGCCATCCCCGATCAGAATCGTCGCCATGCCCAGGATCTTGGCGGGCTCCAGATTGCGGGGCGTGTCCTCGAAGAAGGCCGCACGGTGCGGATCGATGCCGAACCGGTCCAGCATCTTCCGAAACGTCGAAGGCGCGGGCTTGGGCGTCAGTTCGGCATCCTCGATGGCGAAGACCCCCTCGAAACAGTCGGCGATGCCCAGATGGGCCAGCACCCGATGCGCATACTCCCGCGCGCCGTTGGTGAAGACATAGCAGCGCCCCGGCAAGGCCTTCAGCTGGTCCGCCAGACGCGGATCGGGCTCCAGTCCATCCAGGGGTACGTCGTGAACCTCATGGAGGAAGCGATCGGCGTCGATGGTATAGCTGGCCATCAGACCGGCCAGGGTGGTGCCGTGCTCGTCCAGAAACTGGCGTTGGAGCACGGCCGCTTCGTCAGGGGCCATGCCCACGGCCTCGACCACAAAGGCGTTGATCCGCGCTTGCACCAGCGACATCAGGCCCTGGTCGCGCGGATACAGGGTGTCGTCCATGTCGAACACCCAGTGGCGGACGTGATTCAGCCCTGTGCCGACGGGACGGCTCATCCCGCCTGCACCAGGGTGCCCGCGCCGTGTTCGGTGAACAACTCGACCAGCATGGCATGTGGCCGCCGCCCGTCCAGGATGACCACGGCCTCGACCCCGGCGCGCACGGCGGCCATGGCGGTCTGCAGCTTGGGGATCATACCGCCGGTGGCGATGCCGTCCTCAATAAGCTTGGATGCGTCACCGACGGTCATCTGGCGGATGATCTCGCCGTCCGCGCCACGCACGCCCGGCACATCGGTCAGCAGCAGCATGCGCTTGGCGTTCAGCGATCCGGCGATCGCGCCCGCCACGGTGTCGGCATTCACATTGTAGGTCTGGCCATCCTCGGCGACACCGATGGGGGCGATGACGGGCACCCAGTCCTCTGTCTCTGACGCGATCAGCCCGGCGATCAGCTTGGGATCGACCTTGGTGGGCTCGCCGACGTAGCCCAGATCGACCTCGTGCTCGATCATGCTGTCTGGATCGCGCTGGGTGCGCTTGGTCTTTTCGACGGTCAGCAGGCCCGCATCCTTGCCCGACAGGCCTACGCCACGCACATCCGCCTCCTTGCCGGCCATGGTGATCCAGTGAGCGATCTCCTTGTTGACCGCGCCTGAAAGAACCATCTCGGCCACTTCCATGGTCGCCGGGTCCGTGACGCGCAGGCCATCCACAAAGCTGGACCTGACACCAGCCTTGTCCAGCATGGCGCTGATCTGCGGGCCGCCGCCATGGACGACGACCGGATTGACGCCCATCAGCTTCAACAGCACCACATCGGCTGCGAACTGTTTGGCGACCGCGCTCTCGCCCATGGCGTGGCCACCGTATTTGATGACAACGATCTTGCGGTCATAGACCTGGATGTAGGGCAGGGCCTCGGCCAAGGTTCTGGCGGTGTCCCAGCCACGATCTTCGGATTGGCGCATCGTCTCGTCCATGATGTGCGGGTCACTAAGGCCAAGGCGGTGTCGTGTCATTATCAAACGGCTTGGTTCTATTCCCGCTGGCGAAGCGAACAGCTTTGCAACCGTCATGTAGCGCGGGCGACACGACAGGCCGCAATACCGCCTGCGGCGTCTCGACCTTGACTATGGGGCCTGTTATGGAACCTGCGTGGGGGTCCGATGATCGCTCACAACTTCATTTTGGGCTGCGGAGGGCATTTCCCCATGCGCGTTAAGACTTTCATCCTGGCGACCAGCGCGGCGGGCGCTCTCGCGCTTTCCGCTGGCACGGCGTCTGCCGAGCCGAATGGCTGGTATGGTGCGATCGACGCCGGTTACAACTTCTGGAGCGACGACGTCGAGGCGATCTCGACGACGACGGGTCCGTCGCTGCTGATCGAGGTCGAGGACGACTTCGCCGGCTTCGCCCGTCTGGGCTACCGGTTCACGCCGAACTGGCGCGTGGAACTGGAAGGCGGCTATCGCGCCGGCGATCTGGGTCAGGTCAAGAACCAGGCCAACGACCTGCCCGCCGTGTGTAATGCTGTTCCGGCCACCGGCCCCTGCAACAGCCCTGATGGCGAGCACACCGCCACGACCCTGATGGCCAATGTCATCTATGACTTCGGCAACGAGGACTGGGGCTTCCGTCCGTTCGTGGGCCTGGGTGCCGGTGTGGCCGTGGTCAACACCGAGCTGCTGGGCACCTTCGCCGGGGCCCGTACCGTCTCGGTCGGCGCCGACGACAGCTCGACCAAGCTGGCGGCTCAAGGCTTGGCCGGTGTAGCCATCGCCCTGGGCGATCGCGCCAACATCGACCTGACCTACCGCTATCTGGTCGCCAACATGGGCTTCAACACCGTCACCTCGACGACGGCCTCGGCCATCGGCCCGTACGAAGGTCGCTATGAAGGCGTCCACACCGTGACCCTGGGTCTGCGCTACGCCTTCGGTGCCGACGAGCCGGCCTATGTGCCGCCGCCCGCCCCGGCTCCGCTGCCGCCCACCCCGGTCCCGCCGCGTCCGGTCACGCCGCCGCCGGCTCCGGCCGTCCCGGCTCCCCGTGAGTTCGTGGTCTACTTCGACTGGGATCGTTCGGACCTGACCGCCGAGGCTCAGTCGGTCGTCACCCAGGCCGCCAACTACGCCAAGTCGGGTCGTCCGACGCGCGTCCTGATCGTCGGTCACGCCGACACCTCGGGTTCGGCCGCCTATAACGTCGGCCTGTCCAACCGCCGCGCTCGCACCGTGGGTGACGCTCTGGTCGCCCAGGGCATCAACGGCGGCGTGATCTCGCTGGACGGCAAGGGCGAAACCGCCCTGGCCCGCCCGACGGCAGACGGCGTGCGCGAGCCGCTGAACCGTCGCGCCACCATCGGCATCAACTTCCAGTAAGCCACAACGGACCGGGGCCTGTCGCCAGACAGGCCCCGGCTCCCGGCCTACCGGACAGTCGATCCACACTGCCCACCGCCCGCCCCCGGAAACGAGGGCGGGCGGTGTCGTTTGCGCGGGCAGCGTTCGCGCCAGACGAAACCTTCACGCGACCAGTGTCGTATAGATAGATGGACCGGGGCGTTTGCAGGAGCCTGACCATGCGTAGCCGTCTTTCGACACTGATCATGGTGATGGCCGTGGCAGCTTGCTCGCCCGGCGAGCCCGCGCAGAGCGCACCGACCGCAACGTCGGCACAGGCCCCAGACAGCGGCCGTCGTGAAGTGGCCGTGTTCGCTGGGGGCTGTTTCTGGTCTGTCGAAGCCAATTTCGAGGCCATGCCCGGCGTTGTTTCGGCCGTCTCCGGCTTTGCGGGCGGACGCTCGGCCAATCCTAGCTATGGGCAGGTCGTACGCGGCGGCACGGGCCATCTGGAGGCGGTACAGGTCACCTTCGACCCGGCCCGCATCAGCTACCGTCAGCTTGTCGATCGCTTCTGGCGCACCATCGATCCGACAGATCCGGATGGGCAGTTCTGCGACCAAGGCGCGCCCTATGCTACCGCCGTATTCGCCACTGCAGCCCAGAAGCCCGCGGCCGAGGCATCGCGGCGAGCGGCGGTCCGCGCTTTGGGCAATGCGCGCTTCACCACACCGGTCCGCGACGCCGCCCGCTTCTGGCCCGCCGAAGCCTATCATCAGGATTTCGCGCGCCTGAATCCGGCACGATACGGCGGTTATACCCGCTTCTGTGGGCGCGCTGCACGGCTGCGAGCGGTCTGGGGCTCTCCTGCCCGTTAGTCATCCACAGAAGTGTGTCCCTGAGGCCACCGCAAACCGTCGTCATATCACTGTCACACGACTGTCGTCCCAGCTTCCCATCCGGGTCCTAGAGGGGGCTTGATATCGACTGGCCGTTCAGCGGTCCGCGGGCGCTTTCGCCCAAGCCATCTGGGGATAGATGATAATGACGAACCGCAAACGCGTGTTCTGGGCGACGACCGCCCTCTTTAGCGGCCTGCTTATGGCCGGTGCCGCCTCGGCGCAATCGACCGGTTCGGACACGACCGAAGCCACCGAGCTGAGCGAAGTTGTTTCGACGGGCACGCGTGGTCCGCGCAACATCGACGGCTTGGCGACGGCCGAGACCGTTTCGAAGACCCGGAACACGATCACGCAGGAGTTCATCGCGACCCAGACGCCGGGTCAGACCATCCTGCAGACCCTGAACCTGACGCCGGGCCTCAGCTTCACCAACACCGATTCCTACGGTTCGTCGGGCGGCAACATCCGTCTGCGCGGCTTCGACGGCAACCGCGTCTCGCTGACGTTCGATGGCATTCCGCTGAACGACACCGGCAACTATGCCTCCTACACCAACCAGCAGCTGGACCCGGAACTGATCGAGCGCGCCTCGGTCAACACCGGCTCGACCGACGTCGACAGCCCAACCGCCGCAGCCACCGGCGGCACGATCAACTACCAGACCCTGCGTCCGACGTCAGACTTTAGCGGCTGGGGCCAGGCCTCGTTCGGCGACTTCGACTACCGCCGCTTCATGTTCCTGGTGAACTCCGGCGAGTTCGGTCCCTGGGGCACCTCGGCCTGGTTCGCCGTCTCCAAAACCGACTACGACAAGTTCAAGGGCCGCGGCGACCTGCAGAAGACGCAGTTCAACGCCCGCATCTATCAGCCGCTGGGCGACAATGGCGACTTCCTGTCGCTGGCCGGTCACTGGAACGAAAACCGCAACAACAACTACCTCGGCCCGAACCTTGGTAACGCTACCCGCACGCAACTGCCCCAGGTTGAGACCGACCCGCGCGGCTGGGATGTCGATTTCGACACCACCTACGTCGCTCCCACCTTCCGCAATGGCGTCGCGGACTATGATGCCAATGGCACCAACTACTGGGGCCTGCGCGTCAACCCGTCCAATACGGGCAACATCCGTGGCCAGTCACGCTTCACGCTGTCCGAGGGCCTGGTTCTGACGGTCGATCCGTCGTTTCAGTACACACTGGCCAACGGGGGCACCCAGCAGGCCTTGCTGGCAGAGTCGCAAGCCGCACGTGCGAACGCTAACGATTTCAGCTGGTTGCTTCTCCGAGGCACACAAACAACCGGTGGGGTCGATCTGAACGGCGACGGTGATGTCCTCGACCGCGTTCGTGTGATGACGCCATCGAACACCAACACTCATCGCTATGGCCTCAACGCCTCGCTGATCTGGGATCTGGACGACAACCACCGTCTACGTGCCGCTTATGCGTTCGATTTCGGTCGTCACCGCCAAACGGGACTCTATGGCCGCGTCAACTTTGCCAACCCGACGGACCCGCGCTTCGTCGATTGGTTTGGTGGCCGCAACATCGTCGAAAACCGGATCGTCAATCGGGACGGTTATGAGTTGACTTCACGTGACCGCCTGTCGATCGCCGAGCTGAACCAGTTCTCGCTCGAGTACCGTGGGCAGTTCATGGATGACGCCTTGACTCTGAACATCGGTGTTAGGGCTCCCTTCTTCAGCCGCGAACTCAACCAGTATTGCTACACGCAAGATGCCTCGTCGAACGTGCTCTGTACCTCCGAGGTGCCGAATGCCACGTTGGCGAACGGCAATGTGACCTTCACCGGTCGCGGCACCCAGCCGGCTCCCGTCGGCGGCGTCGTACAGCCCTTCGTGTTCACGCAGTACATCGCGCCATACTCGCGCGACGTGGAGTATGAAGACATCCTGCCAAACGTCGGCGTGTCCTACCGCTGGGGTGACGGCCACTCGGTGTACGCAAACTATGCCGAAACCTTGTCGGCACCGCGGACGGACAGCCTCTACGGTGTTCGCCGTTTTGCTGACGGTTCGATCGGCAACCCGACTGTACAGCCGGAATCGGCGCAGAACTTCGACCTGGGGTACCGCTATTCCAACCCGACCCTGGTCGGAACCGTCTCGGTTTTCGCCAACAACGAAGAGAACCGCATCGTCAGCTCCTTCGACGACGAGCTGGGTCAGTTCGTCGACCGCAACGTGGGTTCGGTCGAGCGTATCGGTGCCGAAGGCTCGCTGGGCTGGTCACCGATCGAAGCCCTGAGCCTGTACGCTTCGGCGACTTGGCTGCAGAGCGAAGTGCAGGACGATTACGTCAACAACACCGTTGCCGGCGTTCCGCAGATCGTACGCACCAAGGGCAAGGAACTGGTCGAAACGCCGGAATGGATGCTGGCCGCACGTGCCAGCTACCAGGTCACCGACTATCTGGAAGTCGGCATCCAGGCCAAGTATACGGGTGAGCGGTTCCTGACGGACACCAACGACATGACCGTCGATGCCTTCACCACGGTCGATGCCAACCTGCGCTTCGACCTGGGTCAGTTCGGCTACGAAGGGACGTTCATCCAGGTGAACGCCGACAACATCTTCGACGAGCAGTACTATGCCAACCTGGGCACCCGCGCATCGGGTACCCCCGGCACCGTGGGCTACAGCGCAACCAGCCAGCCCTTCGCCTCGGTTGGCGCTCCGCGCACGATCTCGGCGACCCTGCGGGTGGCCTTCTAAGCCAGTCTCTGACTGACTGAACGATCAGGGGCGGTCCGGAAACGGGCCGCCTCTTTTCGTTGCGGGCATGCCTTGCATGGGATCGCGCGCCGACGGCGTCAGTTGAAGTTGAGGGCTGCGGTGTCTATCTGGCGCAGTCCGCATGCGGCCCGCCTGCCGATGTTCCAAGGATCAGCCTTCGCCATGACCCAAGCCCCCATCCCCGCCGAATGGGCTCCGCACCGGGCCATGTGGGTCGGCTGGCCCAGCAGGGAGGAATACTGGCCAGGCAATCTGGCGGAGGCGCGGAACGAGGTCGAGGCGCTGGTGCGCGCGCTGGCCGGACCGGGACGGGAGCAGGTCAAGCTGATGGTCGGGGCCCCCGACATATTCGCCGAAACGCGCGCGCGGTTCGCGGATGTCGAAAATGTGGAGGTCGTGGACGGGCTGTTTGGTGACATCTGGCTGAGGGACACAGGGCCGATCTTCAAGGCGGGGTCAGCTCGCGCCGCCGCGTTCCAATTTAACGGCTGGGGCGGCGAGTTCGTGATGGAGCACGACGACACGGTCGCAACGCAGATCGGGGCTGCCTCCGGTGTCCAGCTCGACCACAATGCCTTCATCTTGGAGGGTGGCGCGCTGGATCATGACGGGCAGGGCACGGTCCTGACGACGCGTCAGTGCCTGTTGAACCGCAATCGCAATGCCGACTGGACCGAGGCGAAGGCCGAGGTGGCGCTGGCCGAGGCGATCGGGGCGCGCAAGGTGCTGTGGCTCGGCGACGGCCTGTTGAACGATCACACCGATGGGCACGTGGACAATCTGGCCCGGTTCGTCGCGCCGGGCGTGGTGGCTCACCCCGTCGCTTGGGGCCTCGGCGACCCCAATGACGACGTCTATGCCGATCTGGCGCGAACCCTGTCGACGATGACCGACGCGGAGGGTCGACGGATCCGCCTGCTGCCCCTGCCCTCGCCCGGTTTTGTGGCCGATGCCGACCGGCGCCCTGTGCCCGCCAGCCACATGAATTTTCTGATCGCCAATGGCGCGGTGATTGTGCCGACCTATGGTGACGACCGCGCCGCCGATCTGGCCTGCCAGGGCCTGGCTACCGTATTTCCCGACCGCGAGATCATTCCGCTCACGTCGATCCACATCCTGACCGGTGGAGGATCGTTTCACTGCATTTCCCAGCAGGAACCCGCCTGATGCCTCGCACGATTTCCGTCGCCGCCATCCAGACGTCCTATGGCACGGACATGCAGGCGAACATCGACAAGACCATCGCCCTGATCCGGCAGGCGGCGGGCAAAGGCGCACAGGTCATCCTGCCCAGCGAACTGTTTCAGGGCCCATACTTCTGCGTTTCGCAGGAGGAGCACTGGTTCGCGACCGCCCATCCCTGGCGCGACCATCCGGCGGTGGTCCAGCTGCAGCCCGTGGCAAAGGAACTCGGCGTCGCCATCCCCGTCTCGATCTTCGAGAAGGAAGGGCATCACTACTTCAACTCGCTGGTCATGGTCGATGCCGACGGCGAGGCTCTGGGCGTCTATCGCAAGAGTCACATCCCCGACGGCCCCGGCTATCAGGAGAAATATTACTTCCGCCCCGGCGACACCGGCTTCAAGGTCTGGAACACCCGCTTCGGTCGGATCGGCGTCGGCATCTGCTGGGACCAGTGGTACCCTGAATCGGCGCGGGCCATGGCCCTGCTGGGCGCCGACATCCTGATGTATCCGACCGCTATCGGGTCGGAGCCCCAAGACGAGAGCCTGGACACCGCCCTGCCCTGGCAGCGAGCCATGCAGGGTCACGCCGTCTCGAACGTGACGCCCGTGGTTGCGGCCAATCGCATCGGCCACGAGACGGTGACCGAGGTGGGTCAGACCTTCTATGGCCACTCCTTCATCGCTGACCATCGCGGAGACCTGGTCGAGCAGCTGAAGGATGAAGAGGGCGTGCTGATCCACACCTTCGATCTCGACTTTCTGGATCAGTACCGCGCCGCCTGGGGCTTCTTTCGCGACCGGAGACCGGAGTTGTACGCAGCCTTGGCCAGCCCGCGCCCGGCCTGATTGAGACCGGTGGGTCAGTCCGCCAGGACCGCCCTGCCTTGTGCCAAGGCCAGACGCTCGGAAGCGCAGCCGGGGTTGGTCAAGCCTTCGGCACGCGCCGAAGCGACTTCCAGACGGGCTGCAGACAGATCGGCAGCAAACTCTGGCTGGGAAGCGGCAGCGTCGTAGAGCGCCTGCCCCAGCGCCGCCCCCGCTTGCACGTCCGAGAGCCAGTTGGTGGCGCAGATCGCGCGGCTCAGGCCGATCTCGCGGCCCATCTGCCGCGCCGCCTCTGCCCGGTCAGGAGCCAAGTCGGCGAAAAGCGCCCCATAGGCGGCCCCCGCCACAGCTCCCGCCGCCGGATAGGATGTGGGTGACTTGCGAGTGGCATCATTCAAGCGCTGACACGCGCGTCGCGCCGGGTCGGCGGCCAGCGGGCGGAGGCGCGGATGGCGCGCGACCAGATCGACCGTCAATCGCTCGGAGTCCGCCAGCAAGCGTCCCATCAGCAGATTAAGCGCCGGGCGGGGTTTTGCGGCCAGCCGTGTCCCCAGCAGGCAGTCGAAATGCTGGGCGGCTTCGGGGGGCCGGACTTCGGCATGGGCGGTGGCCATCCACCAGCGGTCCGTGTCTTCCAGCCGGCGCAGCCGCTCGGACAAGGCCGCATCCTGTGCCTGCTCGCTGCTGCCCGGCGCGGCGAGTGCGGGAACGGTTGCGGCCAGGTCTGCCAGCTGTGCCGCCTCCAGATATCCCGGCACGACCTCGGGTGGGCCAAGCGTCGTCGTGGCGCACCCGGCCAGCCAAACCGCACCGATCAGAGGTGCTGCCAGTCGGGACGCCGCAAGCCTCACCGCCCGGACGACCAGTCCAGCTGAACATTGGTCAGGCCATCTTCGCCCGGTGAAGCCACCACACTGAGGAGCTTGCCGGCTCCGTTGGCACCGTCGCCGGCGGAATAGGCGCTGGCCCCGCCCTGGTTCATGGAGGCGATGGTGTTCAGGCCGGACGCCTCGGCCCGCGCGCGATAGAAGTTTACGACCGCCTCTGGCGTATCGGGCGTCGTGAACTGGAGGATTCCGCCAGGTCCGCTCGCCCCGCGCGCGAGCGTGGCGGGCCCGACGGGCGTGGCATCGGGATAGAGAACGGCAAAGGCGGGCGCGTCAGGGGCCGCGAGCTCGGCATCGGCCACGCCGGCGTCTGCCCCGGCAGCGGCGGTAGATCCGGAAGTGTCAGCGGGTGCGGCAGCCTCGACATCGGCCGTGGCCTTGGTGGGCGCGTCATCGCCGCATGCCGCCAGCATCCCGCCCGCGCCGATCAGGGTCGACATCAACGCGCCGACCGCGAATATGCGCTTCATTCCTCGTCGTCCCTATGATCTGTAATCGTTACCTCCACCGTGCCGGATGGGCGCGGCGGCGGCAAGGCAGCTTGGCGTTCGTGCAGTGGCGAAGCCTAAACGGTCCGCCGACTGTGCTCAGCCGGTCGCAGCGTCGGCCTCGCTCTTGGCCGATGTGTCGTCGCCGGTATTGTTGACCGGATCCGGATCGGCCTTGCGGCTGGCATTGCGATCCGCCGAGGCTTGACCCTGATCCGCCAAGGCTTGGTTGATGGTGTCGGAGTCGGGATCGTCGTCCGAACCGGACGCCGCTCCACCCTGCAACGAGCCTGCTCGGGTGTCGGAGCCGGAGTCGGTTCCCGACAAGGCCCGATCCAGCGCATCGCGCATGCCGTCGGGCGTGCGGCCCAGATCGGGCTTTTCACCCATGGCGTCGGCCTCGATGGCGTCGTGGGTCTGGGTCTTGGGGTCAGGCTCTTGATCGCTCATCACGCGCGCTCCTTGGTGTCTCCGACAAAGCGCGATGACAGCGTGACGGTTCCCGTCAGGCGGCGACCTTGCGCCTGATCCGAGCGATCCGGCGCAGGCGACGCCAGAACCGGCCGCGATCTGGCTCAGGGTATGGCTGCAGGTTCTCCACGAACTGTTCGGCCGAGGCGCGCCAGCTGAACTTCTCGGCATAGGCGCGCACGGCTTTGCGGTCGCATTTCAGGGCTTCGAGGCAGGCGGTCCGCAGGTCGTCGTCGATGACCCCGGCATTGGAGCCCGGAATGATGTCGATGGGCCCATGCGCGGGATAGGCGGCGACCGGCGTGCCGGTCCCCATGGCCTCCAGGATCACCAGGCCGAAAGTGTCGGTCCAACTGGGGAAGACGAAGACGTCCGCGTCGCGGAAGCACCGCGCCAGATCCTCCCCAAACTTGGCCCCCAGAAACTTGGCCTGCGGGTACTTTTCCTGCAGCTCGGCCCGAGCGGGCCCGTCGCCGACGATGATCTTGGTCCCCGGCAGGTCGGTGGACAGAAACGCCTCGATATTCTTCTCGACGGCCACGCGCCCGACGTTGAGGAAAAACGGCCGCGGCCAGTCCTTGCCACCCAACTCGGTATAGATGGGCTCAAGATCGGGATTGAACTGTTCGGTATCCACGCCCCGCGTCCAGGGCGAGACGTTGCGGAACCCGTGCGAGACCAGTTCGTCGCGCAGCGTCGGCGTCGCCACCATCAGCCGCCCCGATGGCTTGTGGAACCACTTCATATAGGCATACCCGACCTGAACCGGGATCGGGAACCGGGCAGAGACATATTCGGGGAACTTGGTGTGATAACTGGTCGTGAACGGCAGCTTCCATTCCACGCAGATGCGGCGTGTGGCGATGCCGATGGGACCCTCGGTGGCGATATGGACGGCCTCGGGCTCGAAGGCGCGCAGGCGCTCGCGAATCTCTTCTTCCGCGCCCAGCGCCAACCGAATTTCCGGATAGGTCGGGCAGGGAATGGTCTTGAACTGGCTGGGTTCGATGACCTCGACCTCATGGCCCATGGCGCGGCATTCCGCGATGGTCCGGGTCAGGGTACGGACGACGCCGTTGACCTGGGGCTCCCAGGCGTCGGTGGCCAGAACGATGCGCATGTGGGCCGGTTGGCTCCGCCGTTGATCGGTCGCCACCTCTAGCGCCTGATTGAGCCCTTGGCGAGACTTCGCCTGAGAGGGCGCTCAAGCCACGCCTCGCAGCGTCAATGACGCGCCACCTTCCCCCGCGTGAGGGGAAGGGATATGTGCGCAGCCATGAACGCACACGTCATTCCGCCCGCCGCGCTGTCGCAGGACTGGGATAGTCTGGACCACGGCAAGTTCGCCGACGAGCGCCGGGCCGTGGCCGACAATCTGGCCCGTTTGCCGCTGGACGCCGCTGAGCGTGCCGCCGTACTGGCCAGCGCCACGGGCCTGGTCGAACAGGCCCGCGCCAGCGTCAAGAAACAGGGCGTGGTCGAGAGCTTCCTGCAGGAGTTTTCGCTGGGCACCCGAGAGGGTCTGGCCCTGATGTGCCTGGCCGAGGCCCTGCTGCGCACGCCGGACGAAGACACCCGCGACCGCCTGATCGCCGAGAAGATCGGCTCGGCCGACTGGGCCAGTCATCTGGGCCAGTCCGACAGCCTGTTCGTCAACGCCTCGACCTGGGGCCTGATGCTGACGGGCAAGCTGGTGGATGCCGACGATCAGGCCAAGACCGACCTGCCCGGCTTCCTCAAGCGCGTCGCTGGCCGCCTGGGTGAGCCTGTGATCCGCCAGGCCGTGGCCGCCGCCGTCCGCATCATGGGCGAACAGTTCGTGGTCGGCCGCTCCATCGAGGCGGCGCTGAAGCGGTCCAACCGCGAGGGCTGGCTGTGCTCTTTCGACATGCTGGGCGAAGGGGCGCGGACGGCTGCCGACGCCGAACGCTATGAGCGCATCTATGCGGATGCCATCACCGCCGTCGGCAAGACGGCCAAGGGCCAAGGGCCGGAGGTCGGCCACGGCGTCTCGGTCAAGCTGTCGGCCCTGTCGCCGCGCTATGAGGCAACGCACGAGGCCCGGGTGTGGGAGGAACTCTATCCCCGCGTCCTGAGGCTGGCGAAGATCGCCGCCGCCGCCGACATCAACTTCACCATGGATGCGGAAGAGGCCGATCGCCTGGCCTTGTCGCTGAAGCTGCTGGACCGGCTGGCGCGAGAGCCGGAGCTGGGGTCGTGGACCGGGCTGGGCCTGGCCGTTCAGGCCTATCAGAAACGCTGCCCCGAAGTCATCGCCCGCGTGGCCGAACTGGCTCGTACCTCCGGCCGTCGTCTGATGGTGCGTCTGGTCAAGGGTGCCTATTGGGACACCGAGATCAAGCGCGCCCAGGTCGCGGGTCGCACCGACTATCCGGTCTTCACCACCAAGGCGGCGACCGATCTGAACTATCTGGTCTGTGCCCGGATGATGATCGAGGCGTCGCCGCACATCTACAGCCAGTTCGCTACCCACAATGCCCATTCGCTGGCCGCCGTGCACAAGATGGCGACCGACCGGGGCGTGAAAATCGAGTTCCAGCGCCTGCACGGCATGGGCGAAGCCTTGTACGACGCCGCCATCGCCACCTTCGGAGCCGTCACGGTGCGGGCCTATGCGCCTGTTGGCGGCCACGAGGACCTGCTGCCCTATCTGGTCCGCCGCCTGCTGGAGAATGGAGCCAACTCCAGCTTCGTCCACGCCCTGCTGGACGAGCGGGTGCCCGCCGGTGCCGTCGCCGCCGACCCCATCGACGCCGTCGAGGCCCACCCCGACCGCCACGCCAAGATTCCGACCCCCAAGGACATGTACATGGACCGCCAGAACTCGCTGGGCCGCGACTACAGCCAGGCCGCCGACCGCGACCGCCACGCCGCTGCGCTGGAGAAGGTCGACCGCGAACGCTTCACCTCCGGCCCGATCATCGGCGGCAAGCTGCTGGCAGGCACGGATGCCCAGGATGTGACCAACCCGTTCGACCGCAGCCAGGTGCTGGGCCATGTGTCGGAGGCGGCCGCCGCCGATATCGACGCCGCCGCCCAGGCCGCCGCCGAGGCGCAAGTGGCCTGGGACCGTCTGGGCGGTGCAGGTCGCGCCCCCGTCCTTCGCGCCATGGCCGATGCGCTGGAGGCCGACATGGACCGCCTGGTCGCGCTTCTGTCGCGCGAAGCGGGCAAGACGCTGAACGACGGCGTGGCCGAGGTGCGGGAGGCTGCCGACTTCTGTCGCTACTACGCCATGCTGGCCGAGCGCGATTTCGGCGGGCGCAGCGAGCTGAAGGGACCCGTCGGCGAGATCAACCAGCTGGTCCTGCACGGTCGCGGCGTCTTCGCCTGCATCAGCCCCTGGAACTTCCCCTTGGCCATCTTCACAGGCCAGATCGCCGCCGCCTTGGCCGCTGGCAATGCCGTGCTGGCGAAGCCCGCCGAACAGACGCCGCTGATCGCCGCCGAAGCCGTGCGCCTGTTCCAGAAGGCGGGCCTGAACCCCGACGTGCTGGCCTTGGTGCCCGGGCGCGGTGAGACGGTGGGCGCGACGCTGGTGTCACATCCGCTGGTCGATGGTGTGGCCTTCACCGGGGGCACCGACACCGCCTATGCCATCAACCGGTCGATCGCGGCCCGGCCCGGCGCGATCATTCCCTTCATTGCCGAGACCGGCGGTCTGAACGGCATGTTCGTGGACACCACCGCCCTGCGCGAACAGGTCATCGACGACGTCATCAACTCCGCCTTCGGCTCGGCGGGCCAGCGCTGCTCGGCCCTGCGCATACTCTATGCGCCCAAGGATTCGGCCGACAGCCTGATCGAAGGTCTGAAGGGCGCATTGGCTGCCCAGGTCGTCGGCGATCCGACGGATCCGGCCACCGACATCGGCCCGGTCATCGACGCCGAAAGTCGAGCCGCGCTGGAGGCACACGTCGAACGTCTCGGCAATGACGCCAAGATCATCGCCCGTGCCGGCCTGCCTGCCGGTGCCGACAAGGGCGACCTGTTTGCCCCCACCATCGCCGAAATCCCCACGCCGGACTTCCTGGAGCGCGAGGTTTTCGGTCCTGTCCTGCACATCTATCGCTATGAGCCCAAGGACCTGAAGACCGTCGCGGGCAAGCTGGCCGCGCGCGGCTATGGCCTGACGTTGGGCGTCCACAGCCGGATCGAGGCCTTTGCCGAGGAGGTCATTCGCCTGGTCCCGGCCGGTAATGTCTATATCAACCGCGGCGTGACGGGTGCCGTCGTCGGCGTTCAGCCGTTCGGCGGTGAAGGCCTGTCCGGCACAGGCCCCAAGGCCGGCGGCCCCAACAGCCTGATCCGCTATGCGGCGGAGAAAGCGATCTCGAACAACATTTCCGCCCAGGGCGGTGATCCGGCACTGTTGAATCTTTAGCGACCCGGAAGCGGGACGTCAGGTTTCGACATCCGCCACAGACTTCACGCTCGTTGGGCCTGGGGCTAAGAATGGTTGGCTTTCCGAGGGAGTTCGCCATGCGTCATCTGTTGCTCGTCGCCGCCCTGGCGGTCGTCGCCACCGCCTGCACCGCCGCCGAGAGCGAGGCTCCGCAAGGCGCGGCCTCGGCCAGCGAAGCGGCCTATGGCAGTGCCGAGGCCGCCACACCCGCGCCATCCCCCGGCCAAGCCGCGCCGCCCCTGTCGGCCTATGTCGACAAATATCCGTTCGACGCTGTCGACGGCGTGCGCTTCGTCGATCACCCCCTGGTCCGCGCGGCCATCGAGCGATCGGGTGCTCCTCAGGAGGCGCTGGACTACATTCGCAACGACAATACGGTCGTGGTTCCGATCATCGAGGTGGATGGACGCCTGATGTCGCGCGGCTTCGAGGCCGCCAGCGGCGGGGACGTCAACTGGGGCATCCTGATCTCTCTGGACGGCCAGCGCGGTGCCGTCTGCTATTCGACCGGCGTCGAGAAATACACCCGCGGTGCGGACTGGTTCATCGACGGCGACAAGGCCTTCACCCTCTACGACATGTGCCCCAGCGATGCGGAGGACCTCGCCGGACTGGGCACCTGGCCGATCGGGGGCATGCCGGGCTGACGCGTTGCCTCAGGCCTCGACGTCGATGGTGCCATAGGCTGGATCAATCCCGTCGCGATGCTCCAGCCTCAGAAAATAGGAGCCAGGGTACAGCATAAAGCTCGCGGTCGACTGACCGGGCTTCAGCAGAAACTGGTCCGCTGGAACGCCTGCGGGGCCCTCGCTGACCCGCAAGGCTTGAAGCAAGGCCAATCCGTCGAAGCGGGGAACAGCAACCTCTACAGCTCGACGAAGCGGATCGGCCGCCAGCCAGCCCGGACGTCCAGCGACCTCCGGTCGGCGAGGGTGGAACACCGCCAGATCGCTTTGTCCGGTGAAATGCTGACTGGCGAATGCGACACCACCCTTTGAAACCACGATCGAGTCCTGTGGCTCGAACCGGTCCAGCACGGCCGCCACGTGTGGCGCGTCGTTTGCCGGGTCCAGCGCAAGCCAGTTGTAGGCTTGTTCGATGGTCAATGGGTCTATCCCCGAGGCCGCCTTCAGCCGCGCCGCAAACCAGGTTCCGAAGCGATTGGGTTTCTCCATCGCATGATCGTATCCGACGTAAACCAGCACCTTGGCGTTCGGATTTGGGGCCAGGACATTGGCTATCAGATTGTCCGCCTGCGCCTGTTCGCGCATCGCGATCCGGGCTTCGGCACCGGCGTCATCGGGTGCCCGCTGCATCCAGTTGAACTCGTAATCCCTGAAGCGGTAGCCCAACCGCGCCGCCTCTCGAATGGTTTCGGCAAAGACCGGGTCCTGCGTGTACCAGCCGAAGTCGCGCGTGAAGGCCATACCGTCGCGATACAGGCTGACAGACGGGGCTGGCCCATCCTGAGGCGGCGTAAATGCCTCGGCTGCGAACCAGTCGAAGCCTAGAGGTCGGAGAGCCCGGACAACGCGTGCAGCGAAGGCGCGATGGGCCGAGACATTGTGCGCTTCATTCAGAATGACGACCTGTGTTCCTCGCGCTGCTTCGACGACAGCTTCGATTGCATCTCGGCTTTCGGCACCTTCGAGAGTCGGGCGTTCATCGCCTGCGCGCGGAGAGCGTTCGTACAGCCCCACTGCGGTTCGCTCGTCACCCAGGAAAGCGGCGTACTGGCTCAGCGCCCCCCGAGCATCGGCATCACCGGCCTCAACCTTGGACTTGAGCTCGAGATAGTAGGGAAGGTACCGCCCCTCCAAATGGAGTCGCTGTTCTGAGGTAAGAGGCATTTGAGCCCATGCGGGGACAGTGCTCGCCAGCCCTGCTGCGGCCGTTGTTAGCCCAAATCCGCGTCGTGTCAGCATGTGTGATCCCCGTGTCGACAAAGATCATTCCGCAACCTTGGCCAGACTGTGTCCCGGCATCTCCGGTTCGACCCTAGCTCGGCCAGCCTCCCGCTCGGCTCAATGCGCTGGGAGCCGGCCGTCCGATCTTGTCGCCGATCCAGCGGGCGGTGGCGATGAGGGCGTCGAGGTCGTAGCCGGTCGAGAAGCCCGCGCGCTCCAGCATATAGACCAGGTCCTCAGTGGCGATATTGCCGGTGGCCCCTGGTGCGAAGGGGCAGCCGCCGATGCCGCCGACGGAGGCGTCCAGAACATCGATACCCGCTTCGACACCCGCATAGGCATTGGCCAGGCCGGTGTTGCGGGTGTCGTGGAAATGCAGGCGCAAGCGTGCGTCCGGCGCGGCCTTGCGGGCGGCCTCTACCACCTGGGTCACGGCCCAGGGATTGCCCACGCCGATGGTGTCGGCCAGGGCGATTTCGGCGACGCCCAAATCCGCGATCCGACCCACAAGATCGGCCACCTGACCCGCCGAAACCTCGCCGTCGAAGGGGCAGCCCCAGACGCAGGACAGGGTCGCCGACAGGGACGGCGTTTCACACGCTGCACCGTCGGCATTGGCCCGGCCAGCCACGATATCGGCCAGCATCTGGACCTGTTGGTCGACTGATAGCCCCTGGTTCTTCAGGCCAAAGCCGTCAGTCACGCTCATGGCCACGTTCACTTCGTCGACTGTACCGAGGGCGCGGTCATAGCCCTTGCTGTTCAGAACCAGGCCGATGCGGCTGCGCCCGGCTTCGTGCGGCAGGGCGGCCATGACCTCTTCGGCCCCGGCCATCTGGGGCACGTATTTCGGATGGACGAAGCTGACCGCCTCGATGCGCCGCGCCCCTGCGGCCTCCAGCCGCCTGACCAGATCGGCCCGAACAGTGGGCTCCAGCACCGCCTTCTCGTTCTGCAGTCCGTCGCGGGGGCCGACCTCGACGATGGTGATGGGGCGGCTCACTGGACAGGCTCAGGGGGCGAGGTAGGTGTCACTGGCGCGGGTGCCGGGACAGGAATCGGAGCGGGCGCGGGAGCCTGTCCCGGCGCGGGCACGATGACCACCGGCGGCTCGTCCGGGCCGGGTGCGGGTGTCAGCGCGGTCTCGGGCGGGTCCTCGGTAATCAGGGCGGGATCGACCCCGTCCTCGGTGGTCGTTTCAACCTCCAGCGGCGTGGGGCGGGATCGCCGCAGCGTTGGGCGCGCCAGTTCCGGCGGCGCATAGACGGTCAGGGTCACGTCGTCGCCCTGCGAATAGTTGTGGCCCCGCACCACGCCGACCTCGCGCCCGGTCACGCCCAGGGCGGCGCTGGCGACGCGGAAGGCATCGGCGTCAGCCGCCTCGACGATGACGGGCCGCCCTTCGGCGAGGGCCTTCGCGGCCCCGGCGGCATCGGTCAGTTCCGTATCCTTGCCCGTCAGAAAGACGAAGCTGGGCTCATGAAAGCCCGTGATGGCCACCGGCCCGTTGCGTCCCTGACTGGGCAGCAGTTCGGCCTTGGCCAGAACCTCGACCAGTTGCGGCGCAATGGCCAGCGGCTTGAGCTGACGGATCGTTCCGGCCAGACCGGCGTGGGCGATCAGACCCAGCGCAATCGAGACCAGAACAGCGGTCACCGCCGCCCGATGCATCAGGAGGAAGGCCCCGATCAGAGCTGCAAGCGATGCAAACACGATGGTCAGGGTTGCCCAGGTCTGGGCTGTCGACCGCCCGAATTCGGTCAGGCCATAGACGGTGATCAGGACGACGATCAGACCGGCGAACAGAGCCAGACCCGCCCCGACAAGGCGCGAGACCTTGCCGATCGGCTGGGTCAGGGCGGCGGCGGCCAGCAGGGCGATGGCGCCGAAGGTCGGCAGCGTATAATGCGCCAGCTTGGTCGGCGTCAGCTCGAAGATCAGCCAGGCCGGTACCAGCCAGCAGACCAGGAACCGCACCGCAGGCTCGGCCCGCCGATGCCAGCCGGTCGAGATCGCGGCAGGCAGCATCAGGGTCGCCGGGAACAGCAGGACCGGGGCCAGCAGCAGGAAATAGCCCGGCCAGGCCCCGTGGCTCTCATGCCCGCCCGCGATTTTGGGGGCCAGGTCGCCCATGATGGCCTCGCGCCAGAAGCCGCCGTCGGTTGCGATGGTGATGGCGATGGCCCAGGGCCCCACCAGCAGCGCGACCAGCGGCAGGCCCCAGCCCCAGCCCAGGCTGCGCAGCCATCGGAAATCACGGTCCCAGATCGACAGGGCCACCATGGCGGGCGCGATGACGATCAGCCCGACCGGCCCCTTGACCAGGATCGACAGACCCAGCCCGAACCAGAACATCAGCTTGTGCGGCCTCAGCGGCGTCTCGCCCGCCCGCCGCGCCAGATACACACGCGCCAGACCCGCCATCGACAGGGTCACGGCGGCGCAGAGCATGGCGTCGGTCTTGGCGATGCCCGCCTCGGTCGATAGCAGGAAACTGGCCCCCAGCATCGCTCCGGCCAGGAACCCCGCGCGCTGGCCAAACATCGCCGCCCCTGCCCAGGCACAGGCCGCGGCCGCCAGCATGGCCGCCAGCAACGAGGGGATGCGATAGGCCGAGATATCCCGCGCCTCGACGCCAGACGTTCCCGCCACGGCCACCGCCTGCATCCAGTAGATGCCGACCGGCTTCTTCCAGCGCGGCTCGTCCTGGAATCGGATATCGACATAATCGCCGCTCTGCAGCATCTGCGACGTGGCCTGGGCATAGCGGCTTTCGTCACGATCCAGCGGCGGCAGCAGCATCATCACGGGCAGGCCGGCGAACAGAGCGACCAAGGCTGCAAGCAGCGGTCCGCGCCAACCGGCGATGTAGCGATCAAGATCGGGACGCATCATGATGAACGTCCTTACACGGGCATTGAGCCTTCGTCATGCATCCGGCTTCACGACCAGCTTGAGCCTATGTCGGCCCTCCCCCCTGCGACCGAAGTCGGCTAGAGACGGTTCCATGAGCGAAGCCCTGCCCGACATTTCCGTCGTCGTCCCTGTGCACAACGAGCAGGGCGCGGCCGCGCCGCTGGCGCGCGAGATTGCCGCCGCCTTTCAGGGTCGCTCTTACGAAATGGTCTTCGTCGATGATGCCTCGCGTGACGAGACCCTGGCCGAACTGCGCAGCCTGATGGCCGATTTGTCGACCCTGCGCGTCCTCAGCCACGCGACCAATGCTGGCCAGAGCCGGGCGGTCCGCACCGGCGTCATGGCGGCCCGCGCGCCCATCGTGGTCACCTTGGACGGCGACGGCCAGAACCCGCCGGCGGATGCGCCACGGCTGGCCGATCTGCTGGCGTCATCGCCCGCAACAGTGGGGCTGGTCGGCGGCGTGCGGTCGAAGCGTCAGGATACCGAGGCCAAGCGCTGGGCCTCGCGCTGGGCCAATCGCATCCGCAAGAAGCTGCTGGCCGACGATGCCGACGATACGGGCTGCGGGCTGAAGGCCTTTCGCCGCGATGTCTTTCTGCGGCTTCCCTATTTCGATCACATCCACCGCTATTTGCCGGCCCTGATGATCCGCGAGGGCTATCAGAACCTGTACCTCGACGTGGACCACCGTCACCGCGAGCTCGGCCAGTCGAAATACACCAACTGGGGACGGCTGATGGCCTCGGTCTCGGACCTGATGGGCGTCGTCTGGCTGAAGTCGCGCTCGCGCCAGCCGGGATCGATTTCGGAGTTCTGAGGCCGATGGCGAAGGGGACCGCCTTGCGTTAAGCAGGACCCCTGGATGCGGCGCTCGCATCCCTGATCGGGGAGCCTGTCATGCTGATCGCCCTGCCGCTGCTGGTCATTCCGGTGGTGCTCTACAACATCGTGGTCCTGAGCGGACTGATGGGCGATGGCGGCGCAGGGGTCGGTGCCGATGCCATCCTGCGCGATCCGATCGTTTCCATCCCCATGGCCTCGGGTGCCGACTGGAGCGTGGGGGCCGGTGACCTGATCCTGCTGCTCTCTCTGGTGCTGCTGTTCTTCGAACTGCTGAAATCGACATCCAGCCAGCGGATCGCCATCGTCAATCACGCCCTGTCGATGATCCTGCTGGTGGTCTGCCTGGTCGAGTTCCTGCTGCTGCGCGGGTTCGCGACCTCGACCTTCTTTCTGATCGGGACGATGGTGCTGCTGGATGTCCTGGCCGGCTTCATCGTGACCATCATCTCGTCACGCAAGGACCTGGACTTCGGCGCGGGGCGGTGAGGCGGCGCAGTCGCCCTCAAGTAGCCACTAGGCGATAGGGCAAAATCAAGAAAACCCGACGAACAGCACGGCGACCACGGTGACGTCGAAGGCGCGGGCGAGGAAGGTGAGCATGGCGAGTGTCCGGCAGATGGGCGATCAGCCCCTTCACCAGCAAGGACCGTGCCGCGATCAGATGTCGGTGTCGGTCGCCTTGCCCGGCTGGGGCCGTCGCTCGGACGGTCCCGAATATTCCGCGCCCAGATAGGTATTGCGTGCCGCGCCCAGCACGGGCGGGCCACCCTTCAATCCGCGTTTCTGGCCCGACTGGCCCAGCAACTGGGCGGCAAAGGCGGCAGGCGAGGCATCGACGGGCGGCATCGGGGCAGGTCTTGCCGGGCTGGGCTCTTGATCGACGGCGGGTTCGACCGGAACCACCTCACGGCGCGCCTGCATCGCCTCGGCCCGGCGCTCCTCGCCCCGTCGCTGGCTGGATCGACGTTCGCGCGGCTGAACCGCAGAGATGGGGCGAACGTCGTCGCTCATGCCTCAGCTGTCCTTGTTTGACGGGGCACCCGACCCCGCCTTGGCCAGGCGATCCAGCTGATCGCGCATCTCCTCCATCTGGCGCTGCATCATGGCCAGGGGATCGGTGACGGGCGGTGGGGTTTCGGAGGCGGCCGGAGCCTTGGGCATGACGGCACCGAAACCGGGCCACATCTTCATGGCCTCGCTGAACATGGCCATATTGCGCTTGACGGCCTCGTCCATCAGGCCTGCGCCCGGCGTCGCTCCGAAGGCCTTGGAGAACTGGCCCCGGATCTGCTCCTGCTGGCGGGTAAAGCTGTCCAGCGACATCTCCAGATAACTGGGCAGCACGCCCTGCATCTGGCCACCATAGAAGCCGATCAACTGACGCAGGAACTGGACGGGCAGCAGAGCCTCGCCCCGGCTTTCCTCTTCGAAGATGATCTGGGTCAGGATCTGACGGGTCAGGTCGTCCTCGGTCTTGGCGTCATAGACAACGAATTCGACGCCGTCGCGGACCATCTTGGCCAGATCTTCCAGCGTCACATAGGCCGAGGTCGCGGTGTTATAGAGCCGACGGTTGGCGTATTTCTTGATGATGACGGTGCCGTTCTTGTCGGTCCCGGATTTCTTGTCGGCCACGCTTTCGTTCCCTGACATTTTATTGTTCTGGCGCGCACTATCCCGCAGCGCGAAGGCCAGCGCAAATCACCTGACCAAATCGTGTGCAGGTGCGATCAGGTGCCCAAGGCGGCGGGGGCCAAGACGACACCCACCAGAACCGCCGCCCAGTGCGTCATCGCGCCCGTCACGACGAAGCCGTGCCAGATCGCGCGACGGAACTTCACCTTGGGGCTGATGAAGACGAAGACGCCCGCCGTGTAGATGAGCCCGCCCGCCACCAGCAAGCCCAGGGCGATCGGATGCACCGTCTCCATCATGGGCTTGAGCGCCAGCACGGCGACCCAGCCGAAACCGACATAGACCGCACTCCACACCGCATCCGACAGCCGCGGCAGGGCCAGTTTGGCAAAGACGCCGCCCAGGGCGATCGCCCAGACCAGGATCGAGAATCCGATCGACCACGCCCCCTCGAACCTCTGTGTCGTGAAGGGCGTGTAGCTGCCCGCGATCATCAGAAAGATCGCTGCCTCGTCCAGCCGACGCAGGATCGGGCGCGCCGCGCAGGGGCGTATCTGGTTGTAGACGGTGGAGATCGACAGCATGGCGATCAGGCAAAGCGCATAGATCGCCGTCGCCACCGTGGCTCCGATGCCGGAATAGACCGCCGCCAGCACCGCCAGCACGATGCCCCCGATACCAGCCAGGACCAGACCCACCACATGAACCCAGAGGTCCGCCGACTTTTCGCCAGGCGTCCTGTAATGCTCGATCATGTCGAGTTCGTCGGGTGTGCACACGCGGGTGAACAGTCGTTTCATTCTCATCAGCATGGCTCCTTCAAGCCACGGGGTGACGGGTTCGTTCCCTGACAGTGTCACGACATGGTGACTGCACGCTGAACAGGCGCGGTCGCAGGTGACGAAGGCTGTGCGATGCGGCACAAGCGCCACACGTCTTTTCTCCCCGAAAGGAAATCTCATGACCGACGTCGTCATCGTCTCCGCCGCCCGCACGCCCGTGGGCTCCTTCATGGGGGCCCTGTCTGGCCTGCCGGCCTCCAAGCTGGGCGAGATCGCCATCAAGGCCGCGCTGGAGCGCGCGGGCGTATCAGGCGATGAGGTCGACGAAGTGATCCTGGGCCATGTGCTTCAGGCCGCAGCCGGTCAGGGCCCGGCGCGTCAGGCCGCCATCGGCGCGGGCGTGCGCAAGGAGGCTGCGGCCTGGAGCCTGAACCAGATTTGCGGCTCTGGCCTGCGCGCCGTCGCCATCGCGGCCCAGCAGATCGCCCTGGGTGACGCGAAGATTGTCGTCGCCGGGGGTCAGGAAAACATGAGCCAGGCCCCGCATGCCCAAGCGCTGCGCAACGGCCACAAGATGGGCGACGTCAGCCTGATCGACACCATGATCAGCGACGGGCTGTGGGATGCCTTCAACGGCTATCACATGGGTCAGACGGCCGAGAACATCGCCGACACATGGTCGATCAGCCGCGAGGCCCAGGATGACTTCGCCCTGGCCAGCCAGCACAAGGCCGAGGCGGCCCAGACCGCGGGCAAGTTCGACGCCGAGATCGTCCCGGTCGTCATCCCCGGCCGCAAGGGTGACGTCACCGTCGACAAGGACGAATACATCCGCCACGGCGCGACCATCGACGCCATGCAGAAGCTGAAGCCCGCCTTTACCAAGGAGGGCAGCGTTACCGCGGCCAACGCCTCCGGTCTGAACGACGGCGCGGCCGCCCTGGTGCTGATGAGCGCGGATGAGGCGAAAGCGCGAGGACTGGAGCCACTGGCCCGCATCGTCAGCCACGCCACCGCCGGGGTCGATCCCTCGATCATGGGCACCGGCCCCATCCCGGCGTCGAAGAAGGCGCTGGAAAAGGCGGGCTGGACGGTCGCCGATCTGGATCTGGTCGAGTCCAACGAGGCGTTCGCCGCCCAGAGCCTTTGCGTCGTCAAGGAACTTGGCCTCGACCCGGCCAAGGTGAACGTCAACGGCGGAGCCATCGCCATCGGCCACCCTATCGGAGCCTCGGGCGCGCGCATCCTGACCACCCTGCTGCACGAGATGAAGCGGTCGGGGGCCAAGAAGGGCCTCGCCACCCTGTGTATCGGCGGCGGCATGGGCGTGGCCATGTGCGTGGCGCGCGACTGACGTCAGGCTTGAAAAAACGAGTGCAGGGATCAGACCGAAGGTCAGACCCTGCCTCTTCAGCGTTCTAGCGCCGCGCCTTCTTGCGTTGACCGGCCTTGCCCTTGGGACGGCTCAGGCGAACGACCTTGCGGGCCTGCTCTTCCGCCGTGGTGCGCACGGTCGGGATGGAGCGAGGGGCCAGGCCGTACAGCGATGCCATCGGGGCGTCCTCGACCGCGGCGATGTCGTGCTCGCCATAGCCGTTGAAGCCCGTCGACATGGCCACGCCATAGGCGCCCAGCATGCCGATCTCGATGAAGTCGCCTTCCTGCACATCGGCCGGCAGCCAGAACGGGCCCGGCATATGGTCGATGCTGTCGCAGGTCGGCCCGTAGAAGCGGAAAGGCTTCAGCTCGTTGGCGGCGTCGGCATCCCGGACCAGCTTGGTCGGGAAGGGCCAGCGGCTGTGCGTGGCATCGAACAGCGAGCCGTAGGACCCGTCGTTCAGATACAGGGCGTCGCCCTTGCGCAGATCGACGCGGCACAGGACCGAGGACGACTCGGCCACCAGCGCCCGGCCGGGTTCACACCAAAGCTCGGTCGTTTCCGACACGGGCATTTCGTTGAAGCCGCGATGGATGGCGTCGGCATATTCCTGCATGTCCGGCGGGACCATGCCCGGATAGACCGAGGGGAAGCCGCCGCCGACGTCGACGATGTCCACGAACACACCGGCGCGGGTGATGGCACGGCCGACCTGAGCCATGGCGGCCTCATAGGCGGACGGACGCATGCACTGCGAACCGACGTGGAAGCAGACGCCCATCAGGCCATCCGTCACCGCCTGGCGCGTGGCGAGCAGCAGCGAGGGAGCCTGATCCGGCGAGATGCCGAACTTGCCAGACAGCGAATAGGCCGCGCCGTCCGCCGAGACCGCCATGCGGACCAGCAGGTTCAGGTCGGTCGCCCCGCCCGTCGCATCGATGATCTTGGCCAGCTCGTCATGGCTGTCCAGCGAGAAGGTGCGGACGCCATATTCGAAATAGGCCTTGGTGATCGCGCCGCGGCTCTTGACCGGATGCATGAAGGCCAGGCGCGCGTCGGCGCTGACCGAACGGACCAGCTCGATCTCGGCGATGGAGGCGACGTCGAACGCGGTGACGCCGGACTCGACCAGGGTCTCGATGACCCAGCGTGAAGGGTTGGCCTTCACAGCATAGAAGACGTCGGCCTTTAGATTGTCCTGGAACCAGCGCGCCGCTACGGAAACCGAACGCGGCCGCACGAGGGCGACGGGACGTTCAGGGGACCGCTCACGGACCAGGTCCAGGGGAAATTGGTACGTGCGCAATTCACGTAACCCCCTGCTAATTGTTAAACCCAGACCGGCGTTAGCGGCGCAGACAGGACCTACGGGGTCCGCCGGAGCAGGCGATATGGGGATAAGTCGCCGTCATGTAAAGCGGTTTTTTGAAGGCAGGGCCTGCTCGCGGCAGGAATCTGGCCGCGCCATGCCGTTGCAGAGGCGCCGCAGGGACCGTTCCGCTGGACGCCTTCGCTCCGGACATGCCATTAAGACTTGCCTCGCACCCGGTTTTCGGGCGATGCGGCGCGCCCTGTTCAATGGCCTCCAGCGAGATCCATGACCGCATCCACCGCCGTCGCATCCGTCAGGGATGTGTCCAAGACATTCGGTGCCCGCAAGGCCCTCAACGGCGTGTCCGTCGAGGTGGCCGCCGGCGAGATGGTGGCCCTGATCGGGCCGTCCGGCTCGGGCAAGTCGACCCTGCTGCGCTCCATCACGGGGCTGCAGTCGATCGACAACGGGCCGGGCGTGATCGAGGTCTTCGGGACCGTGGTCCAGAAGAACGGCTCCACCACCGGTGCCGTGCGCGCTGCGCGTCAGAAGCTGGGCATGATCTTTCAGCAGTTCAATCTGGTCGGACGGCTGTCGCTGTTCTCCAATGTCATGCTGGGGGCCCTGGGGCGCGTGCCCGGCTGGCGCGGTCTGGCTGGGGCCTGGCCTTCGGAGGACAAGACCCGCGCCATGGCGGCCCTGCACCGCGTCGGCGTGGCCGACTATGCCGCCCAGCGCGCCAACACCCTGTCTGGTGGCCAGCAACAGCGCGGGGCCATCGCGCGCGCCATCGTCCAGGGAGCCAAGGCCATCCTGGCCGACGAGCCCGTCGCCTCGCTGGATCCCGTCTCGGCCCGCAAGGTCATGGAACTGCTGGTCGAGCTGAACCAGCGCGACGGCCTGGGCGTCATCGTCACCCTGCACCAGGTCGATTACGCCATCCGCTACTGCAATCGCGTCGTGGCGCTGAAGGCCGGGAAGATCGTCTATGACGGCCCATCCAGCGGCCTGGACACCAAGACCCTCATCGACATCTACGGTCCCGAGTTCGAGGATGCGTTCTGGGAGGCCAAGGCATGAACCGTCTTCGTAGCCTCGCCGCCGGCATCCTGGCCGGTGCCGCCCTGCTTCTGTCCGGCCTTGCGCCCGCCGTTGCCCAGACCGAACAGCCGCGCCAGCCCGACAAGCTGGTTTTTTCCATCCTGTCCGCCGAAGGTCAGGCCAACTCCGGCCCGCTCTGGCAGCCCCTGCTGGACGATCTGGAGCGCGCCATCGGCGTGCCGGTCGAGCCGGTGTTCGGCTCCAACTATTCGGTCCTGGTCGAGGCCATGCGCGCCGACCAGGCCCAGATCGGCTGGTTCTCGGCCCTGCCCGCCGTTCAGGCCATCGACCGTGCCGGAGCCGAGGTCGTGGCCCGCACCGTCGATGTCGAGGGCAAGGATTCCTACGTCTCGTCCCTGATCGTGAAGCGCGGCTCGGGCATCACCCTCGACGACGTGGCGGCGTGCGGCAAGAAATACACCTTCGGCATCGGCGACGCCCAATCGACGTCGGGTACCTTGGCCCCGCTGACCTATTTCTTCAGCCCACGGAATATCGACCCAACCACCTGTTTCTCGACCGTGCGATCGGCCAATCATCAGGCCAACTCCTTCGCCATCGCCAACGGCCTGGTCGATGTCGCCACGTCCAACTCGGTCAACACCGTCTTCCTGACCCGCCAGAACCCCGAGGTCGCACGTCAGATCGAAGTCATCTGGGAATCGCCGCCCATTCCGGAGTCCGGCATCCTTGTGCGCGGCAGCCTGCCCGCCGAGCTGAAGGCCCGCATCCGCGAGTTCTTCGTCAACTACGGACAGGGCTTCGGCCCCGACGCCGAGCGCCAGAAGGCCGTCATGGAACAGCTGAACTACTCGCAGTTCCGTCAGGCCGATAACAGCTATCTGAACCCCATCCGCGAGATGAAGGCCGATCAGGCCCGCCGAGAGGGCCGCCCGTCAGACGTCGCGCCTCCGGTTGTCAGCCCTTGGCAAAGAATCAAGCAGATCGGCCCGTTCCTGCTGATCGGTCTGCTGGTCATCGGCGCGGTGCTCATGAACATGCGCCGACGCCGCGCCGGCCCAACGCTGGCCGATGGGCAGATCCCAGCCCCGCCAGAGAAGTCCGCCGCCGCCTGGTCGCTGGACATCCTGCTGTGGGGCGGTTTCGCCATCATCCTGATCGCCAGCTTCAATCGCGTGGATCTGCCCAACGTCCTGAATCTGTTCTCCAACTCCGACAATATGCGCAACTATGGCCGGGATTTCCTGAACCCCGACTTCTCCAAGTGGCAGCTGCTGGTCGGCCAGATGTGGCTGACGATCCAGATCGCACTGTGGGGCACCTTCCTGGCGGTCTTCCTGGCCGTACCGCTCAGCCTGATGGCCTCGCGCAACCTGTCGCCCTCCTGGCTGGTCTGGCCGGTGCGTCGGGTTATGGACATCCTGCGGTCGGTGCCCGATCTGGTTATCGGCACCCTGTTCATCGTCGCCGTGGGCCTGGGTCCGCTGGCCGGTGTGCTGGCCATCGCTCTGAACACCGCGGGCGTGCTGGCCAAGCTGTTCTCCGAAGCCGTCGAGTCGATCGACCAAGGGCCCATCGATGGGGTCAAGGCAACGGGGGCCGGGCGTCTGCATGAGATCACTTGGGGCGTCATCCCTCAGGTCGCTCCACTGTGGACCAGCTTTGCCCTCTACCGCTTCGAATCGAACAGCCGCGCGGCCACCGTTCTGGGTCTGATCGGCGCGGGCGGCATCGGCCAGGTCCTGTTCGAAAGCCTTCAGGCCTTCGACTATCGGACGGTCTCGACCATCGCCATCATCATCATCGTGGCGGTCACCCTGATCGACATGCTGTCCCAGGCGATGCGCAAGCGCCTGCTGTAGACCAGAGCGTCCATGACCGACCGCGCCGTCCGCCATTCCCGCCGGGGGTTGATCATCCCCTTCCTGATCGTCGGCCTCGCGCTGGCGATCTGGAGCGGATGGTGGCTGTATCTGTCGGATCAGGTGCGGACGCGGCTGGACGCCCAGGTCGCGGCCCTGCGCAGCGACGGCTGGGTCATCACGCATGATGGCACGGACATCAGCGGCTATCCGTTCCGCGTTCGGGTCGCCCTTCCCCAGGCCGACATTCTGGCTCCGTCCGGCCACGGTATCGCCGCGCCGGAGCTGGTGGCCGAGGCCAATGCCTGGAACCCCGACCACTGGGTCATGATCGCGCCCGACGGCCTGACCCTGACCCGCGCCGCCAAGGGTCGGGTGAAAATCGACGGCGACGGCCTGCGGCTCAGCGTCAGCGACCTGCGCGCCCGCTTCCCTGACCTGCGGGTCGAGATGATCCGCCCAACCTTCACCCCCCTGCCCGGCGCCGAACCCTTTCCCATCGCTTCGGCCCGCCACATCCAGCTAGAGACCCGTCCGGCCCAAGCCCCGACGGCGGGTGACGACGCCGTCGATGTGCTGTTCCGTCTGGTCGAGGCCAAGGGCCGTCCCGGCGGCCCGGTCGAGGGCGCGACGCGCCAGGGCGAGCTGAGCCTCGTTCTGGAAACCACCATCGTCGGGGCCAGCCACCTGCGCGCCATCGACGGCCGCGGCGTGTTCGCAGCCTTCACCGATGCGGGGGGCCGGTTCGCACCCGTGCGCGGCGAAATCCGCGCCGGTGACAGCCGCGCGCGCCTGTCTAGCGCGACCCTGTCCGCCGATGCCAACGGTCGCCTGACCGGCACCCTGGCCGTGGTCGCCGAACAGCCGATGCAGGCCATCGCCGGTCTGGCAGGCTCCCGGACCGGGGCCGTCAACCGTCCCGCCGCAGCGGGCGCCGCCGTCGCTGCCGGAGCCGAGCAGGCCACTCAAGGCGAGGAACCAGTCGAGCTGACCATCGACTTCCGCGATGGCCGAACCTGGTTGGGCCCCTTCGCCCTGGCCCCTGCGCCCAAGCTGTTCTGATGCACCGCGCACCATGCTGACGGAGCCACAGACCGACGCGACACTGACGGCATTGGACCGGGCGGTAGCCGAGGCCGTGCGCGATCGCCTGGCCGCGCCGGGACACGCCCATCCGGACGCCCAGGCCATCACTCTGCGCCAGACACTGGCCGGTCTGACGGCCGCCCAGAGCGCCACCGTCCGTGCCGTCCTGGGCCGCATCGACGCCGCGCAGGGCCTGCCGCTGGTCGTCTGGGGATCCTCGGCTCAGGTTCTGGCCGCTGACCGGTTCGGCCTGAGCGCCCGCGTCGCCGCCGAGCCGGAGCAGGCCCTGGCCGCCGCCCGCTCCGGCTCCCGCGCCCTGCTGGACCTCACCCCCGCCAAGCCCTGGTGGGGTCGCCTTCTGGCCGAGCCGGCGTTACGCATCGTCGGTGCCCTGCCCGACGACTGGCACGGCACGCCCCGCGCCCTGATGGTTCAGCAGACCGCACCCGGTCCCACCGGCGACGATCGCACCTTCTGGGTCACCGACAGTCCCGCTCCTGATGCTCACATTGTCGAAACCCTGTCCGCTGCGGGCCTGGCCGCGACACCGCTGATCGCGGCGGGCGGGTTGAAGCTGTTCACCCTGGCGGGCTATGTGCAGGCTGAAGACGTCCGGTTGATCGACGCACCGGGCACACTGAACGGCATCATCGGTGCCGCCCCCCTGTTCTGATTTCTCGAGGATCGCATGACAAACAGCCCTGCTCCAAAGCCCGGCATCCTCGACATCGCGCCCTATGTGGGCGGCAAGTCAGCCATCGCCGGCGTCGCCGAGCCGATGAAGCTGTCGTCCAACGAGAACGCCCTGGGGGCCGGCGAGAAGGCCCGCGCCGCCTATGAAGCCGCGCTGAAGAACATTCACCTGTATCCCGACGGCCGTGCCAACAAGCTGCGCGATGCGGTTGCCGCGAATCATAGTCTGGAGCCCGAGCGGCTGATCTTCGGAAACGGCTCGGACGAGGTCTTCGCCCTGCTGAACCAGACCTATCTGACAGCCGGGGACAATATCGTCAGCGGCCAGTACGGCTTCCTGGCTTATCGGATCAGCGCCCTGGCCAACCAGGCCCAGGTCAAGCTGGCCCCCGAGCCCGAGTTCAAGGCGACGCCCGAGGCCCTGCTGGCCCAGGTCGATGACCGCACCCGCATCGTCTATGTCTCCAGCCCGGCCAATCCGACCGGCAGCTACAACACCGCCGAGGAAATCCGCCGCCTGCACGATGGCTTGCCCGCTGACGTCATCCTGGTCGTGGACGAAGCCTATGCCGAGTTCGTCACCGCGCCGGACTGGGAAACCAGCTTCGGCCTGGCCCGCGACGCCTCGAACATCGTCGTCACCCGCACCTTCTCCAAGATCCACGGCCTGGGCGGGCTGCGCATCGGCTTCGGCTATGCGCCGCTGGCGATCTGCGAGGCGATCGACCGCATCCGCCTGCCGTTCAATGTCTCGGTGCCCGGTCTGGACGCCGCCACCGCCGCCATCGGCGACGAGGCGCACCAGCAGGCCTCACGCGACCTGGTCGAGACCTGGCGCCCCCGCCTGACCCAGGCCATCAAGGGCTTCGGCTTCGAGGTCTTCCCCTCCGCCGGCAACTTCGTGCTGGTCCGCTTCAAGGACGCCGGCCAGGCCGCCGGGGCCAACGACTATCTCAACACCAAGGGCATCATCGTGCGCGCCGTCGGCGGCTACGGCCTGCCAGACTGTCTGCGCATTACCATCGGCACCGAAGATCAGAACCGGGCGGTCATCGATGCGCTGAGCGAATTCGCGGCGGGCTGAACCGGAGACTACCGCCGGACCGGCTGCATCCCGTGGCCATCGGGCGTCGTGTCGTTGACAGTACCTGTCGTCGAGGCGGGCCAGTGCGCCTGAATGATCCCCATCATGCCCTGGCCATATTGCGGTGAGGCGAAGTCGCGCCCCAGGTCGGTCAGGATGGTCAGCCAGCCGCCGGTGACCGCGCCGGCATCCCTCATTCTGGCCAGGGCGTCCTGCTCCGCCAGGCTGGCGTTCGAGCCCGAAACGTCGCTGATGACATAGACCTTGTAGCCGTCGCGCAGGAGGTCCAGCGTCGTATGCAGTGTGCAGTTGTCGATCGATATGCCACCGATCACGATGGTCTTGCGCCCTGTCGATGCCAGCCAGGTCTTTACCTCCGGCGTGTAGCCCGACACCTGCGTGCGATTGAAGCGATGCACGTCATGCGTCACATGCTCGGTGATCTCCGGCAGAAAGGTGCCGTAGTAGTCGTTCTCCTCGCCCAGTACGATCGTCGGTGTACGGAACAAGGGATTGAACTTGGCGAAGGCGGTGATGTTGTTGCGGAACTGAGGTCCCGGAATGGTTGTGATCAGATTGTCCAGCCCGGTGACGTAATCGACGTAGATCAAGACGGTGTCGGACACGTCGGGCTGGGCCAAGGCCGCCGGACGGGGCGCTTGTGAATGGGCCAGATCGGGTGCAACCATCTGGACGGAGACGGTGGCGGCGACGGCCAGGGCAAATGAACGCATCATCGAGGTCTTCCTCCGAGCTTGCCCGCGTGGCCGGGCGTTCGACATTCGCCCAGCCGCGTCCGGCGGTCGCGCCCGTCCATGCTATCGAGAAGCCCGCGTTTGCGGTCCCGATGGATGGCGTCACCCTGACGCGGCTGGATCGTCCCCAAGGTTCGGTTGAGGTTCGGGCAGGAGATACCCTGACCTTACTGGTGCGCATCAACCGCCTGACCCGTGCGCTCCGCACCGGCTCGCCTAACGGCCGTTGTCTGGAGCAGTGTTTCGCACCGGACTTCATTCTGATGATCGGACCCGGCAGCCAATGCACTATTGCGGCGCACGCCGATCAGGACCTGCTGGTCGTGCGCGCGACTATGCCGGCAATCGAACGGCTGACGGGCCAGCCATTCCGGATGCCCGGCCATCTGGAGCAGCCTTTGGCTGACCGATTCCTGACCGATCTTGTCGAGCGCGTCTTCTCCGGCGATGCGATCCTTGCCGAGGCTTTGCTGAGGCCCCTCTTCATGGAGGTGGCCATGGCTTCGACACCTGTACGAAGCCTGCAGGTCAAAGGGGGTTTGAGCCTTCGGCAACTGTCTCGGCTGAAGGACCACGTTGAAACCCGCCTTTCGCAGCCCTTGCCCAATACAGAACTGGCGCAGTTGGTGCAGTTATCGCCATTTCATTTTTCCCGTGCGTTCCGGAACTCGATGGGTGCGGCCCCTGCCACCTGGATCCGTATGCGCCGCCTCTCGGTCGCCCAGAAGCTGCTGGCTGATCCCAAGCGCTCCATTATCGATGTGGCCGCAGCTGTCGGATATGAGAGCCCGAGCCGCTTCGCCACGGCCTTTCGCGGCTTCACCGGCCTGACCCCATCGGCCTGGCGCCGTGCGGCGGGGTGATCAGTCCCGCTTGAACACCCGGCTCGCCGCCCAGCCCGTGAAGGCGGCCAGCAGGACGCACAGAATCCCATAGGTCCACGGCCGGTTCTGCGAAAACTCGTAGATGTCCCGCTCGATGCCGACCTTTTCGACGGTCAGGTCCAGTTCGGTCGCGCTGACGGGCTGGCCATCCTGGAACAGCCACACCTCGGCCTCGTACTTGCCGGTGGGGGCCACCGCGGGCAGCTCGATCTGGGCCCGGAACAGGCCGCGGTCCACGAATGTGACCCCGGTCGGATCGGTATTGTACAGCGCGGCATCCTCGCGAAGGCGGATCACCGCGCGGCGCCAGTCCAGATAGTCCTCGCCCAGACGGCTGACGACCACGTCACGCACGCCATAGCGGGTGACCGTACGGCTCTCCTCCGGCGCGTTGATGCGAAGGTGGTCCAGGCCGATGCCCTCGCGGCGGAGCTGGCCGAAGTCGGCGATATCGGACAGGGGCCGACTGGTCGCCGTCATGTAGAAGCCGGGCGCGCCCTCGAACAGCACAGGCCGGCTGTTCAGCCAGACGCCGGTGTTGCGGGTCTTTTTGACAAGGCGGACCGGACCGTCGGGGCCGCGCACCACCACCACCACGTCGGCGGGTGTGTCCGTCGGATTGAACACCGCGCCGTACAGGACGATCGACGCCCCGCGGAAGCTGGAATCGACCCGCACCTCGGCATTGGTCAGGGCGGCGGCGACACGAACCTGATCGGTGGTAGCGACCGACGGCCCTGTCGTGGGCGCAGGCGCTTCGACGGCGGGCGGGGGCGGGGGCAGTTGCATCATCACACCCTCCTCAGTTCACGCCGGGGGCAAAAGCGAACAGGTCGCTGGGCCGCACGAACAACTCCAGACCCATCTGGATGCCGACCAGCAGGACGATCAGTCCCAGGACGGCCCGCAACTCCTCGGCGCGGAACTTGCCCGACCAGCGGGCACCATACTGGGCCCCGACGACCCCACCCAGCAACAGGATCGTCGACAGCACGACATCCACCGTCTGGTTCCGTCCGGCCTGAAGCACGGTGGTCATGGCGGTCGTGACGATGATCTGGAACAGGCTGGTCCCGACCACCACGCTGGCCCGCATGCGCAGGACGTAAAGCATGGCCGGCACCAGGATGAAGCCGCCGCCCACGCCCATGATGGCCGAGAGGATGCCCACCAGCAGGCCCAGACCCAGCGGTGGGATGGCGCTGATGTACAAGCCCGAGCGCGGAAACCGCATCTTCAGCGGCAGGCCGTAAAGCCACAGCGGACGTCGCCGCTCTTTGTGCGGCACCACCTCGCCCCGCACCCGGCGCAGGATGGCCCCCAGGCTCTCGTACAGCATCATCAGGCCGATGGCGCCCAGGAACAGCAGATAGGACAGGGCCACCGCCAGATCGGCCTGGCCCAGAAGGCGCAGGTAGCGGAACAGCTCGACCCCCAGGAGGGCCCCCAAAACACCGCCGACTGCCATGACGCTGCCGATCTTGAAATCGATGGCCTTCTTGCCGGCGTAGTTGATGACGCCCGAGGTCGAGGAGGCGACGACGTGGCTGGCCTGGCTGGCGACGGCCACGGCGGGGGGGATGCCCAGGAAGATCAGGATGGGGGCCATCAGAAAGCCCCCGCCGATGCCGAACAGCCCGGACACGAAACCGACCATCGCCCCCAGCAAAACCAGGAACGGCCAGTTCACCGAAACCTCGGCGATCGGCAGATAGATATCCAAAGGACGCGCCTTCGGCTGGAACGGAAATCAAACGCCCGAAAGCGACGGTGAAGGTCTCAAACGCATAGACGCGTCAGATGTTTATCGCCACCCGCCGCGCCCGGAATAACTGCCGCCAGGCTTACCCGAGGGGTTCGACCTGGAACCGTTCGGCCTCCGCACGGGCCTGGCCGCGAACCTCGGTCGGCACAGTCGCCTTCAGACGCTCGACCGAGGCCTGGGCGTCGCCGTCACCGGAGCGGGCCGCGATCAGATACCATTTATAGGCCTCTGACAGGTCCTGGCCGATGCCATTCTCGCCGGTCTCGTACAGTTTGGCGACGTTGTATTGGCTGTCGACCAGACCCTGATCGGCCGCCCGACGCAGCCAGGTCAGGGCCGAGGGGCCGTCTTGCGTGCCGCCGAAGCCTTCGAACAGATACATGCCATAGGCGTGCATGCCCCGGGCATCGCCGCCCTCGGCCGCGCGCTTCGCCCAGAGGCGGGCCTGAACCGGATCGATGTCCAGTCCTTTGCCGCCGTCCTGATAGAGGCCCGCCAGATGCAACTGGGCTTGGCCAAAGCCGAGGTCTGCCGCCTGCTTCAGGGTGTCGACACCGGTCGCGTCGTCGGCATCCAGCTTGGTGATCGCCTCTTCATAGAGGACTTCGCCGCGGGCTAGGTCGGCCTCTGACGGTGCCGCCGGCGTCATGGCCAGGGCCGCCGTCGGGGTCACGGTCGCGCCGCCACCGGTAAACCGGTCCAGACCGGGAATGGCGATGCCGTTGCCCGTCATTTGACCATAGGCGACCACGCCCGCCACGGTCAGGGTCGCGGCCAGGGCCGAAGCCCCCAGCGCCTTGCGCATTGTGCCGCCCGACTGCTTGTCCATCCGCTCCTGAAGCCTGGACTTGCCGCCGCGCTTCAGTCCGAAGGCGGAACGCGGGGCATCCGACTCTGCCGGGGCCATGGCTGCACGCGCCGCATCTATGGTCTGGCGCGTGTCGGACGACCGGACCGTCCGGTCGCTGACGAAGTCTGTCCCGGCGTCGAAATCCGTACCGAAGTCGTCGACGTCGTCGTCGAGAATATCAGGTGCGGTCGCGGCCAGGGCGTCTGACACATCGGCCCCCCCGAACCCTTGGCCGAAGGGTGTGGACGTCGGTCGCGGTGCAGGCGTGCTCTCGAAGGTCGGCACGACCGGGGGTTCAGCATCGACGACGTCGTCGGCCTCGGCCTCCGTCTCGAAGGCTTCGTCGCGATCATGCGCCAAGGGTCCGTGCAGGACGGCGTCCAGAAGGTCGTCGGACACCATGGCGGCGGATGCCACGGTCGTCGGCGCGACAGGATCGTCGGCTTCGGCCTCGGCAGCGATCGAGGCCGGGACCTCTGCCTCGACGACGTCATCGGCCCAAGCGGTCTGCGCCGCCGGGGCTGCGTCCTCGAACATCGGATCAGCGAAGGGCGATTCGACGCCGCCGAAGTCCGCCTTGCCGAAATCGGAATCGGGAAAGGCTGCGTCGGGGAAGCTGGCTTCAGGATAGGCTGCCGTGCGCCAGTCGGGCTCCGACTGATAGACCGGAGCTGCGACCGCAGGCTTTGGCTCGACCCGGCGCAGCAGGGTGTCGCGCGCCTCGCTCAGCAGGGCAGCGGTCCGCTCTTCGGACTGGCGCATGCGCTCAGCCAGTTCGCCGGAGGCGCGGTCGTAGCGCTGCTCGATCCGGCCCGAGCTTTCGCTCAGCCGCTGGCCGATATCGTCCAGGGCCTGGGCCGAGCGTCGCTCGGACTGGGCGATACGCTCACTGAGGCGGTCGGAGATACGCGTGATCTCGCTGCCCAGGGTTTCCAGGGCCAGCGCATGACGGTCATCCGATGCCGTCAGGCGACGCTCGACCCGCAGGTCCAGCGACTGCGTCAGGGTCTGGGTCAGGGCCTGCGACAGCTCACCCATTTCCGCCTCGACCTTGCGTGTCGCGGCCATGCTGGCGGCCTCGACGATCCGGTCCAGACGACCGGCCCCCTCGGTCTCGACGGCCTCGACCCGGCCGTTCAGGTTCTGGGCGATCTTCAGGACTTCGCGGCCCATGGCCTCCACGGCGCGGGCAGCGCGCTCTTCGGAGGCCTTGACCTGATCGCCGATGGCCTGGACGGCGCGTTCGATCCGTTCGATCCGGCCCTCGGTCTCGGCGGTGTCGAGACGCCGCATCATCTCCGAACGGCTGGCCTCGACCTGACGGGTCAGGGTTTCGGCCAGCTTCTCGAAGCGGGCGGTCTCTCGTGCGCCTTCCGGCTCGACCCGCCCCTCCGCCGCACGCATGCGCTGGTCCAGGCCGGCAAACGACCGCTCTAGCCCACGCAAAGCCTCGGTCGTGCGCGCCTGCGCCTCGTCCAGCCGCGCGCCGACTTGGGCCAGCAGATCGGTTCCGACACCGGGACCGGCAGCCTTCTCGATGGCCTCCATGCGCCGACGCAGGTCTTCGGTACCCGCACGCTGACGCTCCTCGATGTCATAGAGGCGACCCGTGATCGCTCCGACCGACGCCTCGATCTTGCCGAAGGCGTCGGCGGTCTGGGGGCCGACTTCCTGTTCGAACTTGCGCAGGCGGCGATGGCCCTCGCGCAACTCCTCCGCAATGTCGTCGATGCGACGCGCATAGGTCTTGCCCGTCGCGTCCTGTCCGTCGAGACGGCGTACCAGGCCGCTGACCGCCTGGTCCACCCCCTGGATCGCCACGGTCGAGCGACGCTCGGCCGCTTCCAGGCGTGCGGCGATCGCGTCGATGGACGCGCCCAGACGCTGCCAGCCCTCGTCGCCCGACCCATAGGCGTCATCCAGACGACGGCTGCGCCCACGGCGCTCATAGGTGTCGGAAACATGGGGACGGCGGGCCAGCGGCACGACGCCGTCATCATCGTCGCCGTCCTCCAGAATCATGGTGTTCAGCCATTCGCCCAGGGTCATGCCCGAGCGACGCGCCAGGTCCTTGGCGATCTCACGGGCCTTGGGTTCGATCCCCTTCACGCTCCAAGGCGCCGCTGCGCTCACTGATTCGTCTCCCCACCTTCACGCCGAACGCTAATCGTCCAGATCGTGGGTGTAAATGCGTGGTTAACCGCTAGATGTTGCGTCGTCACGAACTTCCTGTGGACACCGCCGCGCGCAGACGATTTCTCGCGCTGATGCGGTTAATGCACCGTAAAGATTAACGGCCCGGCAAGGAGTCATGCCCTTGCGCCGGGCAGGCCCACAGGCCACTTGGCCCGCATGTCCCTGAGCGTCACCCTCGCCCTGATCATTGCCGCCGTGGCCCTGACGGTCTTTGCCGGCTGGCGGGGGGCGCGGCCATGGGATCCCCGCAAGGGGGTGCGCATGATCCCCTGGCGGGTCATCATGCTGCTGTCGGCCACCGCCGTCTTCATCCTGGCGATCCATCTGGCCGCCCTGATGGGTATGCCGATGAGGACCTATTGAGGGATTGACTGCGCGGAACCATCACCGGGGCTGAACCCTTCTCCTGTCCATCCCCGAACGATCAGGAGCCCCGCCATGAGCGACAAGACCCTCACCGCCGCCGAAGCCGAAACCGAGTTCTGGAAACACCTGAAATCGTCCAACACCGGCATGCTGGGGCTGGACCGTCCCGGCTATCACAGCCAGCCGATGACCGCCTTCCGCGACGAGGAGACCAGCACCATCTGGTTCTTCACCCGCAACGACACCGATCTGGCACGCGACGTTTCGGGCGGCGCGCAGGATGCCATGTTTACCTATGGCTCCAAGGATCAGGAAGTGTGGGCCTGCTTCCACGGCAAGCTGTCGATCGACCACGACCAGGGCGTCATCGACCGCAACTGGAACCCGATCGTTGCGGCCTGGTACCCTGGGGGCAAGGACGACCCGCACCTGACCCTGCTGCGCTTCGACGGCGACGACGGCCGCGTCTGGGTCTCCAAGAAGGGTCCGGTCGGCTTCTTCTACGAAATCGCCAAGGCCAATCTGACCAAGACAACGCCGGACGCCGGTGGTGTCGCGGACGTCAATCTGCGCTGATGGATCCACGGGGGCTGGTCGCGATCAGCCCCCGAAACACCAGGCCAGAACGGCCTTCTGGGCATGGATGCGGTTCTCCGCCTCGTCCCAGACCAACGAGCGGGGGCCGTCGATGACGGCGTCCGACACCTCTTCGCCCCGGTGCGCGGGCAGGCAGTGCAGGAACACCGCATCGGGCGCGGCCGTATCCATAAGGGCATCATCGACTGTGTAGCCGTCGAACGCCTCAAGCCGATCCTCATAGTCGCCGTCGCCCATCGACACCCAGGTGTCCGTGACCACGACATCGGCCCCCTTGACCGCTTCGCGAGGATCACTGGTCAGGGTCACATGCGCCCCGCCGCGGGCCAAGTCGTGCAGGTCAGGGTGGTAGTCGGCGGGACAGGCGACCTGAAGATGGAAGTCCAGCTTCGCCGCCGCATGCATGAAACTGTGGCAGACGTTGTTGCCATCCCCGACCCAGGCGACCGTCTTGCCGGCGATAGGCCCGCGATGTTCCTCGATGGTCAGGATGTCGGCCAGGATCTGACACGGGTGCGACCGGTCGGTCAGGCCGTTGATCACCGGCACGGTCGAAACCCGGGCGAACCGCTCGACGTCCTCATGATCGTTGGCGCGGATCATGACCGCATCGACCATGCGCGACAGAACGCGCGCCGTATCCTCGACCGGCTCGCCCCGGCCCAGCTGCATGTCTCCCGCATTGGCGATGATCGACGATCCCCCCAGCTGGCGGATGGCGGCATCGAAGCTGAAGCGCGTGCGGGTGGAGTTCTTTTCGAAAATCATCGCCAGGACGCGATCCCTCGCCGGCGCATCGGCATCGACGCGCCCCTTGGGCCAGCCCTGACGCGCGGCCTTGCGGGCATGGGCGTCGTCGAGGATGGCGCGCAGGTCCTCGGCGGACAGGCGATGGATGTCGAGGAAGTGGCGCACCATGATGAACTCCTCCCGCCGTCAGGCGGTTTGGCGCGTTCATGCTGTTAGACTGGGGGAATGGCAAGCGGGAGATGCGCGATCACGGCGCCCGTCGAGCCGCGTTCTGGACACTGACGCTCGCCGATGTTTAGCTGGCTCTGTTGTGAATGCGCGGGGATCATCCATGACCTTCCAAAGCTCACCCGGACGCTTGACCCTGGGACAGGGCGTCGCCATTGGCTTGGTGACCTTCGGCCTCATGGCGTGTGGCTCTGAATCCCGCGCAAATCCCGAGACGGCGGTGGACAGCGGCGCGACGGCAACCAGCGTTCAGGATCGACCGGCGGTCCCTAAAAACGAGATGACGGCCATCATGACCGCTGCCGGTTTCGACCGACCGCAAGGCGACAACCAGTGGCGTTTCAGCGAGGATGGCTGCGACACCGTCTATGCCGAAATTGAACAGTATCGGGATTTGAACAGTGACGGTCGACCCGATGCGCTGGTCAAGAGCGACAGCGACGACTGCTATGGCATGAACCAGCGCCGCATCACTGTGCTGACTCAGCAGAGCGGAGAGTGGCGGACCATCGCCGACTTCAGGGAAACCTTCGGACACTACGCATTTCAAGCTCGCCCCGGGCTGGCATGGCCGGACATCGAAATGGTCAACGGCATGGATGAAGACGGGGGGTGCATCGAATTCCTGCGATGGAACGGCCGCGAATACGTCCTGGGCGGGACCAGCGACAAGGGGCAGATCTGCACTCTGACCGACGAGGGACGCCAGGCCGCGGCGTCAACCGCCCCGACCGCATCATCGTCTGGCGGTGCTCTGGCTTTTCCTCCGTTAGAGAAGGGCTATTACGCCATCGGCCAGACCTGCGCCCAGGCCATCGCGAATGGCGGCGACATGATCAGCTATTTCGACGAGCGTACGCTGGCCTCGTTCGACGGCGCCATCACCATCGACGCCTTCGAGGCGCTGGGCGGCAACCGCTATCGGATCAGGGCCTCCAGCCGCAACGAGCTGGATCAGATCGACCGCGCAGACTTCGACATCGTCGTCAACGGGCCCGGCAGCTTCTCGACCGTCGAATACGGCGATCGCTACACCCACTGCCCTACCGGACAGGTACCCCGTTCGGTCAGGCAGCATCTGGGAGGCGGCTGAAGTCGCGTCTCAGGCCGTCGCCATCTTGCCGCGCGCGACCTCGCAGGCCTTCTCGAACCGCTCGACCGCCTCGCGCGCTTCGTCCAGTGTCAGGTTCAGGGGCGGCAGGATGCGGACCAGATTGTCGCCACCCCCGGCCACCAGCAGTTGCGCCTCGTCTCTGGCCCAGCCCATAAAGTCGCGGTTGTTGGGGATCAGCTTGACCCCCATCAGCAGGCCCTTGCCGCGCACCTCGACGATGACGTCGGGATAACGGTCCTTCAGCACGTTCAACTGCTGCTTCAGATAGCCGGCGATCTCATTGACGTTGGCCAGAGTCTCGGGCTTCGAGACCTCGCCAAACGCGGCCAGGCCGACCGCCATGGCCAGCGGATTGCCGCCGAAGGTCGAGCCATGCACGCCCGCGACCATGCCGCTGGCGGCCTCAGTCGTCGCCAGACAGGCCCCGATGGGAAAGCCGCCGCCCAGCGCCTTGGCGATGGCCATGATGTCGGGCGTCATGCCGCCCCACTCATGCGCCCACAGCTTGCCGGTCCGGCCCATGCCGCACTGGACCTCGTCGAAGATGATCAGCACCCCGTGCTCGTCGCACAGCTCGCGCAGGCCGCGCAGGCAGACTTCCGGAATGGCCCGGCATCCGCCCTCGCCCTGCACGGGCTCCACGATGATGGCGGCCGTGGTCGGGTTGGCGATGGCGGCCTTGATCGCGTCGTGATCGCCGAACTTCAGCTGATGGAAGCCCTCCATCGGCGGGCCGAAGCCGTTGGTATAGCTGGGGTTGGCGGCGGCGTTGATTGCGCCATAGGTCCGGCCGTGGAAGCTGCCGTCGAAGCCGTAGATGTCGATGCGTTCAGCGTTGCCCTTGGCCGAGTGGTATTTGCGCGCCGTCTTGATCGCGCACTCCACGGCTTCGGTGCCGGAGTTGGTGAAGAAGACCACATCGGCGAACGACTTCGCGCACAGGGCGTCGGCCAGGGCCTCCTGGCCCGGGATGCGGAAGATGTTTGAGACGTGCCACAGCTTTTCGGCCTGGTCCTTGACCGCCTGGATCAGGACGGGGTGGGCATGGCCCAGGGCATTGGTCGAAATGCCCATGACGCAGTCCAGATATTCGGTCCCGTCCTTGGCCCACAGACGGGCGCCCTGACCGCGATCGACCTCCAGCGGCGCGCGGTTGTAGACACCCATCAGATGTTCGGTGGACACGGAACAGACCTCCTGAAACGAGATGGCCCCGGCGCGGGCGGCGACGGGACCGTTAGGAAAAAGGGTCAGGCCTTGTCGAACGCAGGGGCCACATAGTCAACACCAGCCGACGGATCAGTCACGGCCGTGCGACCGCCGCATCAGCATCCGGCGACGCTGCCGGCGGCATGGCCCACTCGCCGCGCCAATCGTACGAAAGCTCGACACAGTGGCGGTAGGTGCCGTCGGTCCAGCGCCCGACCGCATGCAGGGTCAGGGGCCGCCCCAAACGCACCCGCCCCAGCACCAGCCAGGCCTCGTCGGCACTGGGACACAGGGCGCGGCTGAGGCCGCGTCCGCCGCCTTCGGGACTGATCGTATAGACGCTGGTCTCGCGCGAGCCGTCTGGCAAGGCGCGCCGCACGGCGTCAGGACCGCCGCGACGGATGTCGGCCGAGCCGCGGTTCGAGGTGGAGATGATCCGCCGCACGCTGATCGCGCCAAACAGGCCCCGGTCCGCCTCAAGCGTCACCCCGCGCGTCAGGGCCTGGGTCACGCGATTGGACGCATCGAACGCCAGATAGCGCGTTTCAGCCATCGCCGGTCCGGCAAAGGAAACGAAGGCCAGAAGCGGGATCAGAAGGCGGTTCATGAGGCTTGATCCTCAATGCGTAAGGCAAAACGGAGGCACGTCGCCGTGCCTCCGCCCTGTCGTCACTAGTCCAGCGTGCGCTTGATCTCTTCGACCGTGAAGCACTCGATGTAGTCGCCGGCCTTGATGTCCTGGAAGCCCTGGAAGTGCATGCCGCACTCCTGGCCCGACGGGACCTCGTTGACCTCGTCCTTGAAGCGTTTGAGCGTCGTGAGCGTGCCCAGTTCCAGAACCACGACGTCGTCGCGGATGATCCGGACCTTGGCCCCCTTGCGGACCACGCCCTCGGACACCCGGCAGCCGGCGATCTTGCCGGTCTTGGAGATGTCGAAGACCTGCAGCACCTGGGCGTTGCCCAGGAAGGTTTCGCGCTGCAGCGGGGCCAGCATGCCGGACAGCACGCCCTTCATGTCGTCCAGCAGGTCGTAGATGATCGAATAGTAGCGAATCTCCACGCCTTCGCGATCGGCCAGGTCCTTGGCCTGTTTCGAGGCCCGGACGTTGAAGCCCAGGATCGGCGCGCCGGCCGACTTGGCCAGTTGCACGTCGCTCTCGGTGATACCGCCGGCACCCGAATAGACGACGCGGGCGCGGACCTCGTCGTTGCCCATCTTCTCCAGTGAGCCCTGGATGGCCTCGCCTGAGCCCTGGACGTCCGACTTGATGAGGACCGGCAGTTCGCTGATCTTCTTGGAGCCCAGCTTGGCCATCATGTCGACCAGGCTGACCTGGTTGATGCCGCCGGTCGCCTTTTCGCGCTTCTGACGGGCACGGAACTCGGTCAGTTCGCGGGCGCGCGCCTCGTTCTCCACCGTGGCGAAGATGTCGCCGGGCGACGGAGCCTCGTCCAGACCCAGGATTTCGACCGGGACGGACGGGCCGGCCTCGGTCAGCTGCTCGTTGCGCTCGTTCAGCAGGGCGCGAACCTTGCCCCAGGCCGAACCGGCCACGACGATGTCGCCGCGCTTCAGCGTGCCGCGCTTGACCAGGACGGTGGCGACCGGGCCGCGGCCCTTGTCCAGCTTGGCCTCGATGACCACGCCTTCGGCCGAGCGTTCCGGATCGGCCTTCAGGTCCATGACCTCGGCCTGCAGCAGGATGGCCTCGATCAGGCCGTCCAGATTGGTCCTGGCCTTGGCCGAGACTTCGACGATCTGGGTGTCGCCACCCAGCGCCTCGCCGATGATCTCGTACTGCAGCAGCTCGTTGACGACCTTCTGCGGGTCCGCATCCGGCTTGTCGATCTTGTTGACGGCCACGATGATCGGGGCGTTTGCCGCCTTGGCATGCTGGATGCTCTCGATCGTCTGGGGCATGACCCCGTCGTCGGCCGCCACCACCAGGATGACGATGTCGGTGACGTTGGCACCGCGTGTGCGCATGGCGCTGAACGCGGCGTGGCCGGGCGTGTCCAGGAAAGTCACGGCCTCGCCCGAAGGCGTCTTCACCTGATAGGCACCGATGTGCTGGGTGATGCCGCCGGCCTCGCCCGCGGCCACATCCGTGGTGCGCAGCGCGTCCAGCAGGCTGGTCTTGCCGTGGTCGACGTGGCCCATGATGGCCACGACCGGCGCACGCGGCGTCGTCGCCTCGTCATCGACTGCATCCGACAGGAAGCCCGTCTCGACGTCGGACTCGGACACCCGCTTGACGGTCATGCCGTATTCGTCGGCCACCAGCTCGGCGGTGTCGGTGTCGATGACGTCGTTGATCTTCATCATCAGGCCCTGCTTCATCAGGAACTTGACGATATCGACGCCGCGCACGGCCATCCGATTGGCCAGATCGCCCACGGTGATGACGTCGGGAATGACGACCTCGCGCGGACGGTTCGGCGCATCGGTCGATCCACCCTTGCGCTTTTCCTTCTCGCGTTCGCGGGCTCGGCGGACCGAGGCCAGCGAGCGCATGCGCTCTGCGGTATCTCCATCACCGGCCAGGGCCGAGATGGTCAGGCGGCCTTCGCGGCGCTTGGGCTCGCCACGCGTGCGCGACACGGCCTTGCCGGCGTCGGAGAAGCGTTTGTCGCGGTCGTCCTCGCGGCTGACGGGGCGGGCAAAGCCGCCGCCGGGCGCACGGCTGGGACGCGCCACCTCGGCCTGGGCCGGCGGGGCGTTGGGCGCAGGGCGACCACCGGGGCCGGTGCGGGCACCACCCGGACGGGCCGCACCCGGTGCCGGGCGCGGGTTCAGGGCCGAATAGCGGACAGGTTCAGCCGGCTTGGCCGGACGACTGGACGGCGCGGCAGGACGGTCGGAATAGGACTTCTCGCCGCCGCCCATCGCCTGTTCGCGGGCGGACCGACCGCCGAAGGCCGGACGCTCGGCAGGCGCGCGCGACGGATTGGGGGCCTTGGGCACGCGCTGGCCGAAGTTGACGACCGGACGGGCGGGCGGTGCCGGACGCGCCGGTGCCGCAGGCGCGGGGGTCGGTGCCGGCGCGGCAGGCGCTGGCGCAGGCGTCGGGGCCGCAGCGACGGGCGCGGCCGGCTTGGCGACGGGCTTGGCGGGCGCAGGCGCGGCAGCCGCCAATTTGGAGGCTTCGGCTCGGGCGGCTTCGGCGGCGGCGCGGGCAGCGGCGGCCTCGGCCTGGGCGGCATTGGCGGCCTGTTCGGCGGCGGCGGCCTGTTCGCGGGCGGCAGCGTCGCGGCGCGCCTGCTCGGCGGCCTGGGCGCGGGCCTTCTCGGCCTGGGCCTGGGTGGCCAATTCGATGGCGCGGCGACGGGCTTCCTGTTCCTCGTTGGACAGGCGACCACCGGCAGGACCCGTCGCAGGCGCAGCAGCCGGACGCGGCGGCGGGGCGACCTCGGTGCGCGGGCGCGCGACATCGAAGCCCTGCGGACGCTGATGCCCGGGCGTCGCGCCGACGCGGCGCTTGGTCTCGACCACCACGGTCTTGGTCCGGCCGTGGCTGAAGCTCTGCTTGACGGTGCCAGCCGAAACCGCTCCCGCCTGGCGTGGCTTCAGGCTCAGCGGCGCGCGCGGTCCCGTCTGGGAGGGCGTCCCGGTCGGAGCCTGCGATACGCCGTCTTTGGTCTTGTCGTTCTCGTCAGTCATTCGGTCGCTTTACTCGGGGCGGCAGGACATCCGCCACCCTCTCGTTCAAACACAAAAAGCCGCGCGTCGCCCCGCCCCCTATGAGGGAACGGAACTCCGCCCGTCAGAATCCTTGCTCGGGCCCTCAGCCGCTCCGACACCCCAATCCGTGGGTATCAGCGATCGAAATCCCGCCAGTCGCTCGACCTCGATGGTCCAGCGATCGGCCCGCCCGCCTGTCAGCAGGACGGCATGTATCGCATTTTCCAGCCCAAGGGCCAAACTCAAATCGTCGGCGCTGAATGTGCCGCACACTTTCGGGGGCGGCGACATGTGCCCGGCCAGAGCCAGCAGCTTGCCACGTCCGTCGGCGGAACCGTCCGACGCCTCAACGATCCAGGCCACTTTTCCGGCGCGGATATTGGCCAGCGATTTTTCGAAGCCAGAGATAAGCACGCCCTCGCGCCGGGCAAGACCCAGCTGATCCAGACAGCGCCGGACCAGCAGGGTTTCGACCGTATCGGCCAGATCGGCCGCCGGCTTCAGCGGGGCCTTGGCCGCGCGGCTGAACAGGTTCTTCTTGACCGCCGCCTGGATGGAGGCACGATCGGCCGCGACCCAAAGGCCGCGCCCCGGCAGCTTGCGTGCCAGATCAGGGGCGACTGAACCGTCCGGGGCGGCGACGAAACGGATCAGACGAGATTCGTCCATGACCTGGTGCGTCACCAGGTCTCGGCGTTCCCTATCGATCGTCGCGTCGCGCAACCCCATGAACGGTCCGGTCTCCCATCACGCGTCGCGCGTGTCGTCGGAGTCCTCGGCGAGGACCTCGTCGGCATCGGCATCAACGGTTTCAGCATCGGCTTCGGGCGCATCGCCGAACACGGCGTCGGCGTCATATTCGCCCTCGGCGTATTCGACCTCTTCCTCGTATTCCGGCTCGGGCGGCTGGGGCAGTTCGGACGCATCAATCCAGCCGGCGGCCACGCGGGCCTGCAGGATCAGCATCTCGGCATCTTCTTGGGCCAGGTTGAAGCTCTCCAGGACGCCGGGCACCTTCACGCGCTCGCCGTTCTTGATCTCATAGCCGCCACGGATTTCGTCGGTGGCCAGATCGGCCAGATCCTCGACCGTCTTGACCCCGCCTTCGCCCAGGGCGACAGCGATGGCACCGGTCACGCCCGGAACCGACAGGACGGCATCCTCGACGCCCAGTTCGACACGCTTGGCGTCCAGCTCGGCGGCCTGACGGTCCAGGAAGTCGCGGGCGCGGGCCTGTAGCTCCTCGGCGGTGTCCTCGTCGAAGCCTTCGATCTCGGAGATTTCATAGGGCTCGACGAAGGCCAGATCCTCGACCGTCGCAAAGCCTTCGGTGACCAGCAGCTGGGCGATGACCTCATCGACGTCCAGGGCTTCCTGGAACAGGGCCGTGCGCTCGCCGAACTCCTTCTGGCGACGCTCAGAGTCCTGGCTTTCGGTGATGATATCGATCTGCCAGCCGGTCAGCTGGGAGGCGAGACGCACGTTCTGGCCGCGGCGGCCGATGGCCAGCGACAGTTGTTCGTCGGGCACCACCACCTCGACGCGGTCGGCCTCTTCGTCCAGCACGACCTTGGAGACTTCGGCCGGGGCCAGGGCGTTCACGATGAAGGTCGGCTCGTCGTTGTTCCACTGGATGATGTCGATCTTCTCGCCCTGCAGTTCGGCGACGACCGCCTGAACGCGCGAGCCGCGCATGCCGACGCAGGCGCCGACGGGATCGATGGAGCTGTCGTTCGACAGCACCGCCATCTTGGCGCGCGAACCAGCGTCGCGGGCGGCGGCCCGGATCTCGATCACGCCGTCATAGACCTCGGGCACTTCCTGGGCGAACAGCTTGGCCATGAAGCCGGGGTGCGAGCGCGACAGCATGACCTGCGGGCCCTTGGCCTCGGCGCGGACGTCATAGATGTAGGTGCGGATCCGGTCGCCAATGTTGAACACTTCGCGCGGGATGGAGTCGTTGCGGCGCATGATGCCCTCGCCCCGGCCCAGATCGACGACGGTGTTGCCGTATTCGACGCGCTTGACCGTGCCGTTGACGATCTCGCCGACGCGGTCCTTGAACTCTTCGTACTGGTTGGCGCGCTCGGCGTCGCGAACCTTGCCCATGACGACCTGGCGAGCCATCTGGGTCTGCACCCGGCCGAAGTCGAACGGCGGCAGGTTCTCGACGTATTCCTTGCCGACCTCGGCTTCCGGATCACGCTTGGAGGCGTCGGTCAGGCGCACCATGGCGCTGTCGTTGAACTCTTCCAGCTCGTCTTCCGGCTGCCAGTCGTCGGGCACGATGGTGACGTGACGCGTCAGGCTCAGCTCGCCGGTCTTTATGTCGATCTTGGCGCGGATGTCGTGGTGGGCGCCATAGCGCGACTTGGCGCCCTTCTGGATCGCCTCCTCGATCGCCTCGACGACGATCTCCTTGTCGATGTTCTTCTCGCGCGCGACCGCATCGGCGATCTGCAGCAGTTCAAGACGGTTCGCGGAAACGCCGGCAACAGCCATGTCTTTAGTCCTCGGTCTCGGTTGTATCGTTGTCATTGCGGGCAGCGCGCTTTTCAGCCCCCGCCTTCATCAGTTCGTCGGTCAATACCAGCTTGGCATCCACCAGCCAGTCGAAGGGGATCAGGGCGGTGTCCTCTTCCCCGTCCAGATCGATGGCGATGTTCTCGCCCTCCGTCCCGGCCAGTATACCCTTGAAACGCTTGCGGCCCTCGACCATCCGGTCGGTTTCCAGTCGCGCCTCATAGCCCTCGAACAGGTCGAAGTCGGACTGGCGCGTCAACGGACGGTCGACGCCCGGCGACGACACCTCCAGCAGATATTCACCCGCGATCGGATCGGCGGCGTCGAAAACCTCGGACACCGCGCGGCTAAGGCGGGCGCACTCCTCGACCGCGATGTCATGGTCGCTGGGCCGTTCGGCCATGATCTGCAGGCGGCGACGCAGGGTGCCGCCCATCAGCCGCACCCGCACGATGTCGAGACCCAGGCTTTCCGCCACGGGTTCGATCAGCTCCAGCAGAGCGCGGTCTTCGACGGTCTTGGCCTTCAAGGCTCTAGTCTCTCGGGGTCGTAAGCAGGGCAATAAAAAAGCGGCGGGCCATCCGGGGCCGCCGCTTGGAACGACGCCGTTTGACGCCGGTCTAACGATGTAGGGCGGCATATAGACCCCCTGAACGGCTTTGTCAGCCCCTTCTCGCGACGGGCCGACGACAGAGATTGCCTTCCCCGCCCCGCGCCGCCAGAAAGCGCCGATGAAAATCCACTGGATCGGACTGAACACCACCGGCCGCCTGGGCGTATCGCGCAAGCCTGACGGCGGCGAGGCCCTGGACGAACAGATGGCCGGCCTGTCCCACGGCATGGTCGATCACGTCATCAGCATGCTGGAGCCTGCGGAGGCCCTGAAGCTCGGCCTGGCCGACGAGGGCGGGGCGGCGGCGCGACACGGCGTCGGCTTTCACAACTTCCCCATTCCCGACCACGGCCTGCCCGCCGATGTCGCCGCCTATCGCAAGCTGGCCCAGGCCATCGACCGGCGGCTGCGCGCGGGACAGGCCATCGTGATCCACTGTCGCGCCGGCTTGGGCCGCGCCCCGTCGCTGGCCATCTGTGCCCTGATCTCCGGCGGCATGGACCCGGACGAGGCCGTGCTACGCGTCGGCAAGGCCCGCGGTCGCCCCGTGCCCGAAACCGACGAACAGTTCGCCTTCATCCGCACCTTCGCCGCCCTGCGCGACTGAAGCTGAATGACCTCCTCCCCGATCGCATTGCGCCTCGCCGCCGTCGTGGCCTTCGCCGCCCTGATGGCCCTGAGCGCCCAGATCGCCGTGCCGATGGTACCGGTGCCCATGACGCTCCAGACCTTCGCCGTGCTTCTGGCCGGGGCGGTCATGGGTCCCCGCTGGGGCGTGGCCAGCGTACTGCTGTATCTGGCGGCGGCCATGGTCGGCCTTCCCGTACTGTCGGACGCCGCCTCCGGCATTGCACGCTTCACCGGCCCGACGGCGGGCTATCTGGTCGCCTTCATCCCTGCGGCCTTCCTCGCGGGCTGGCTGGCCCGCAACGGCCGGCTGACGCGGCTGATCCCGGCCACGGCATGGATGGTGGCGCTGCATCTGCTGATCCTGGCTTGGGGCAGCGCTTGGCTGGCACTGGACGTCGGCATGGAGCCCGCCCTGCGCAACGGGGCCCTGCCCTTCATTCCAGGTGCCTTGATCAAGTCCCTGCTGGTCGTGCTGGCAGCCCGCGCATTGACCCCGGCGCTGACCCGGCTCGTCCCGGTCAGACCCGCCTGAACTCCATGAACAGCGGCGTGGTGTCGCCCAGTCGCTTTTCTTCATAGCGGGTGGTGACGTGGTCCTCCCACGGCACAGTCCAGTCGTCGCCCATGCCTTCTTTTGCAGGCGACGCCACCCTCGCCAGCCCCGGCGTTCGCATCAGCCGCTCCAGCGCCCAGCCTGCATAGTCTTCCCAGTCGGTCACGAACCGCACCACCCCGCCGGGCTTCAGCAGCCGCGCGATCTCGGCCGCCGTCTCGTCCTGCAACAGGCGCCGCTTGTTGTGCCGCACCTTGTGCCAGGGATCGGGGAACAGGATCATCACCCGGTCCAGCGAAGCCTCCGGCAGGGCCGTCATCACTGCCCGCGCATCGTCGGCATGGACGCGCACATTGCTAAGCCCGCCCTCGTCGATATGCCGCAGGACCGAGGCCACTCCGTTCAGGAAGGGCTCGCACCCGATCATCAGCACGTCCGGATGCCGCCCCGCCTGGGTCGCCAGATGTTCGCCCCCGCCGAATCCGATTTCCAGCCAGACGCCCTCGGCCCCCGGCATCAGCGCCTGCGGATCGATCGGCCCCGCCGCCGGATCGGGCACGGCGATGCGCGGCAACAGCGTATCGAACAGCGCCGCCTGCTTGGGCTTGATAGGCCGCGCCTTGATCCGCCCGAAGGAGCGCAGGGGGCGGTGAGCGGGGTCGGGGTCGGTGGTCATGGCGCGGCTATAGCGGGGCACGCCACATGTGCCCACTAACATCACGATGTCGGTGGTCCACACGCCTTGATCGCGTCAATCGTTTCATCAAGCCAATCAACATATGGCCCTTGGCTACCCTGCATCTCGGCATCGACGTTTGAGCCGTCTGGCGCGGTCAGTTGCGTCCTGATGGTCCACGGTGGCGCACGTCGGGTTGCGATACGGGAGGTATCTGGGCCTGCGCCGGGCAAGATCAACGCTGGGCCGGGCCGCAGAGGTGGCAGATACTGAAAGGCATCGACGGCGTTTCGAACTCTATCACAGTAAGCTGTGGTGCCGCGCCAGCTTTGGCCTTCAAACGTCAACACCAAGGCTGCCTGATTGAACACCCCAGCATCTGTGCGCACTTCAATCCTGTATCCGTCGCGGCGCTCGGCGACCAGCATCAAGGAGTCCAACAACGAGCGCCCTTCCGCCTGAGTTGGTCTGATGTTGTTGGGCTCTGCCGATTGAGCATGCGACTGTGACCCGCACAGCAGGTTGACGGCTAAGCACAGCCCAAAACATGCGAGACTAAGGACAGGGTTGGGCATCGGGATTAACCTCCGGTCCTGGCTGCGTTGGTTTGGCCGGGTCAGGACTACCTACTGGACGAGGACCATCTTGATACACGTAAGTGATCGGCGGGCCTCCATTTTGGTCTGCTGCAATGATGTACATGTAGAACGTCTCGTTCGATCGCCCAGCACGACGGGCAAGATCATTGTTGACCATAAACGTGTCCCAGTCGTCCTCGCTTGGCAAAGGGTTGCCAAATGGGTGGCTATGAACATCACCTTGATAGTTTGAGGGGGTGGTATTGTGCGGGTCCAGCTCCAGACTGGTCGGGTCACCAGCCTCTCCCACCGTCGTAGGGGTGAGGGTGATTGAAGCACCCGGTCCTCGGATAAGGAAACTTCCGAACTCCCGATTCCGCAGGTTCGGCACCCCATTCGGTGCATCGGCAAAACCGATCTCAGCAGCCTTCTCCAAAAACTTCTGGACCGCAGAGGCTCCTGCCGCATCCGCATTCCAGGGCAGCGCCGTGTCAGAATGGGCGCACGGGTCTTCGGGTGCTTCGGTGTAGAGCGGGGGCGGCTCGTCCTCGTTTTGCTGCGGAAAGCCGGTGTCACCGGAGCCGCCGGTCGATCCCCGCGAAGGGAATGTGCCGCCCGGCGCACGGCGCTGGCCGACACTGAGAATGCCGGGCAAGGTCGTCGCCGAATCGGTCATCGCTGTTCGTCCCATCAGAAGGTGCGCCCAGGATCGACTATCAAAAAAATGGGGGGGGCAAATCACCATTGGTTGATCAGCCCACACAGCCTTGGGCTGCTTTTAGCCCGCCAGCGCCTTCAGCTGATCCACCAAATCCGTCTTCTCCCAACCAAAGCCGCCGTCCGCATCCGGCTCGCGTCCGAAGTGGCCATAGGCGGCGGTGCGGGCATAGATGGGCTTGTTCAGACCCAGGTGCTGGCGGATGGCGCGCGGCGTGGCCCCGCCGATCAGGCCCAGCAGTTCACGCTCCAGCACGCTCTCGTCGATCCGGCCCGTGCGGTGCAGGTCGACGTGGATCGACTGGGGCTCGGCCACGCCGATGGCATAGCTGATCTGGATGGTGCAGCGGTCGGCAAGCCCTGCGGCCACGACGTTCTTGGCCAGATAGCGACAGGCATAGGCCGCCGAACGGTCCACCTTGGTCGGGTCCTTGCCACTGAACGCCCCGCCGCCATGAGGGGCCGCCCCGCCATAGGTGTCCACGATGATCTTGCGCCCGGTCAGGCCGGTATCCCCATCCGGTCCGCCGATCTCGAAGATGCCGGTCGGATTGATGTGCCAGACGGTGTTCTCGTCGGTGAAACCTTCCGGCAGGATCTCGAGGATCAGCGGCTTGACGAACGCTGCGACCTGATCGGCCTTGCCCGCCGCATGCTGGGTCGACAGCACGATCGAGGTCGCCCGCACCGGCTTGCCGTCCACATACTGGATGGTGACCTGTGACTTGGCGTCCGGCTCCAGCAGGGTGCCGCCCGCGTGGCGCACCGCGGCCAGCTTCTTCAGGATGGCGTGGCTATAGGCCAGGGTCGCCGGCATCAGTTCCGGCGTTTCGTTCGAGGCGTAACCGAACATGATGCCCTGATCGCCCGCGCCCTCGTCCTTGTTGTCGCCAGCATCCACGCCCACGGCGATGTCCACCGACTGGCCGTGCAGATGGTTCTGAAACTCGAAGGTGTTCCAGTGGAACTTGTCCTGCTCATAGCCGATGTCGCGCACGGCGGCGCGCACGGCCGCCTCGATCTCGGCCTCCAGACCGGGTACCCAGGCATCGTTCTCCCAGATGCCCTTGCCGCGGATTTCGCCGGCCAGCACCACCAGATTGGTCGTGCACAGGGTCTCGCAGGCCACCCGCGCCTCTGGATCGCGCGCCAGGAACAGGTCCACGACGGTGTCGGAAATCCGGTCCGCGACCTTGTCGGGATGGCCCTCCGAAACGCTTTCGGACGTGAACAGGAAGGTGGATCGGGACAAGGCGGACTCCAGTCGGGCCGTAAGGGCCGCCAGACATATAAGGACATCCTTATATGTTCAAGACGCCACGCCGCGATTACCCATGACGCAGCCCGCATCGTTTACGCGCGGAGGCGACTGGAGGATGCGTCGGCAATGTCGGAAAAAGTGGTGCCGCTTAGGTGACTCGAACACCTGACCCCATCATTACGAATGATGTGCTCTACCAGCTGAGCTAAAGCGGCCCGGCGCGGACGGGAACCGGCTCGCGCGAGAGAGGCGCTCTTTATACGGCGGGCGCGGGCTTGCCAAGCGCCTCAAGCATCCCCGCTTCGCTCGGATGTGTGGCGATGTGCAGATCGGCGACGGGCAGGCCTTTCAGCGAGGCCGCTGCCTGCGCGGAAATGCAGATGACTCGGCGCTGATCAACAGCCTTCGCTCCCAGCGCAGCCAGGGCTTTGGCGGCGCGGGGCGAGTGGATCAGGATGTCGGCGACATCGTCGGGCGCAACAGCCCCGGTTTCCGCCGCCTCATATACGGCCAGGGTTTCGACCTGGACGCGACTGGTCAGCAGCTCCGCCAGATCGGCCACCGGCTGTCGCGCCACGGCGGCCAGCAGCCGCTCGCCGGGTTGCGTCTGCTGCGCGATCAGGGCGACCAGATCTTTTACTGCGCCGTCGGCCGATTGCACATCGGAGAAGCCCGCCTCGCGCGCGGCCTGTGCCGTCGCCTCGCCCACCGCGAACACCCGCAGGTCGCGCCAAGGCGTCAGGGCAGCAAAGGCGCTGACACCGTTACGGCTGGTGAAGGCGAGCGATGCAAACCCCTCCAGATTGGGCAAGGCGGGTGAGAGGGGAAGGATCGCCAGCAGCGGCTGCACCACCGGCTCCCAGCCGATCGCCCTCAATCGCCCGGCGGTGCGCGACGCGCCGGGTTCGGCGCGGGTGACCCAGACCCGGCGGTCGCCGCTCAGGACGACACTCTCTGGTCGCCGGCCAGCGCGTGCACCTCGGCCCCCAGCCGCAGGCCGAGCGCCCGTGCCTGCGCGCCTGCATCCTCCGCCTCGATCTCCATCATCTCTCCGCCGCGTCGCCAGCGAGCCGAGCCGTCGGGAGCCAGCATTTCGGTGGTCAGCAGCAGTCGCCCCTCGCCGATCTCGGCATGGGCCCCGACCGCCGTGCGGCAAGAGCCCTCCAGCGCGGTCATGGCCCCGCGCTCGGCCTCGATCGCCAGGGCCGTCATGGGATCGTTCAAGGCTGACACCCAGGCCGCGTCCAGATCCTCGACCCGTGTCTGCAACGCCAGCGCGCCCTGCCCTGGCGCGGGGAGGAAGGTGTCGAGCGACAACCGCTCGCGGATCACGCCCTCGAATCCCAGCCGGTTCAGGCCCGCCGTGGCCAGCAGTATGGCGTCGAACTCCCCATCGGCCAGCCGCCGCAGCCGCGTATCCACATTGCCGCGCAGCATCTCGATCTGCAGGTCTGGCCGCAAGGCCAGGGCCTGGGCCTGCCGCCGCAGGGAGGCCGTGCCCAGCCGGGCCCCCATCGGCAGTTCGTCGAAACTAAGGACCACATCGCTGATGAAGGCGTCGCGCGCATCCTCGCGCACCGGCACCGCAGCGATGCACAGGCCCGGCGGCTGATCAGCCGGCATGTCCTTCATCGAATGGACGGCGACGTCGACGCGGCCATCCAGCAGCGCCTCCTCGATCTCCTTGGTGAACAGGGCCTTGCCGCCGATGTCCATCAGACGGCGGTCCTGCACCCGGTCGCCGGTCGTGACGATCTCGACCAGGGGCACTGCCGCCTCGATGTCCGCCTCAGCCACACCCAGCGCCCGGCCGATGGCGCGCTGCATCATGCCCGACTGGGTCAGGGCCAGTTTGGAGCGACGCGTGCCGATGCGGACGAGAGGGGTCATGCGGGTGACGGGAACCGTTGCGGAAGCGGGACGAGGTCGTTACCTCGACCCCATGAGTATCGGCGCGGACTATAGCAGCGAGACAGGCCGGGCAACCGACGCGACGTCGCTGCCTGCTCCGCTCACCGTCCTGGGCCTGGAAACGAGCTGCGACGAAACCGCCGCCTCGGTCGTGCGCCTGGCACCTGACGGCAGTGCGACGGTCCTCTCCTCTGTGGTCCACAGCCAGATCGATGACCATGCGGCCTTCGGCGGCGTCGTGCCCGAGATCGCCGCCCGCAGCCATGTGGAGATGATCGACAGCGTCGTCCGCCGTGCGATGACGGACGCCGGCATCGGCTATGACGCCCTCGACGGCGTCGCCGCGACCGCCGGGCCGGGCCTGGTCGGCGGGGTCATGGTCGGCCTCGGCTTCGGCAAGGCCGTGGCCCTGGCCCGCGACCTGCCGCTGATCGCGGTCAACCATCTGGAGGGGCACGCCGTCTCCGCGCGCCTGGGCCAGCCGGTGGATTATCCCTTCCTGCTGCTGCTGGTCTCGGGCGGGCATTGCCAGTTGCTGGAGGTGCGCGGCATCGGCGACATGACGCGCCTGGGCACCACTATCGACGATGCGGCGGGCGAGGCCTTCGACAAGATAGCCAAGGCCCTGGGGCTCGGCTATCCCGGCGGTCCGGCGCTGGAGAAACTGGCGGCATCGGGCGACGGTTCGCGCTTCGACCTGCCGCGAGCCCTGCTGGGCCGCAAGGACTGCGACTTTTCTTTCTCAGGGCTCAAGACCGCCGCCTCGCGCCTGGCCCAAACCTGCGAGACCGAGCAGGACAAGGCCGACCTCGCCGCCGCCGTCCAGACCGCCATCGCTCGCCAGCTCAGCGAACGCGCGGACCGGGCGATGAAGGACTATGCGGCAGACCGTCCAGCGGACGAGACCCTTTCCCTGTTCGTAGTGGCCGGCGGCGTTGCGGCCAACAAGACGATCCGCGCCACGCTGGAAGCCACGGCGGCCGATAACGGCTTTGCCTTCCTGGCCCCGCCCATGGCCTATTGTACCGACAATGCGGCGATGATCGCGCTGGCGGGGGCGGAGCGGCTGCGGCTGGGGCTGGTTTCCGACATCGACACCGCCGCCCGGCCGCGCTGGCCGCTGGACGAACACAGCGCCCCGACACACGCGCCGGGTCGCAAGGGCGCAAAGGCTTAGAGGATGGCCATGGAATTTCGCACCGCAGGCGTGATCGGCGCAGGGGCCTGGGGCACGGCCCTGGCCCAGGTCGCCGGATCGGCCGGTCTGGACGTGCTGCTTCAGGCGCGTGAGCCGGATGTGGTCGAGAGCATCCGCGAGCGCCGCATCAACGAGGCCTTCCTGCCCGGCATCACCCTGGACGACCACGTCGCGGTGACGACGGAACTGTCCGATCTGGCGCACTGTGACCTGATCCTGGCCGTGCCGCCGGCCCAGCACATGCGTTCGACCCTGAGCGCCTTTGCTCCCTTCCACCGCGCGGGCGTGCCCGTCGTTCTGTGCTCCAAGGGCATCGAGCGCGGCTCGCTGAAGCTGATGACAGACGTTCTGGCCGAGACCTTGCCGGATGCGCCCGCTGCCGTCTTGTCGGGCCCCAGTTTTGCGGGCGAGGTCGCACGCGGCCTGCCTAGCGCTGTAACCTTGGCTTGCGCGGACGAAGCCCTGGGCGAGCGGCTGATGGAGACGCTGTCGGCTCCTGCTTTTCGCCCCTATCTGGCCACCGACCTGATCGGGGCCGAAGTCGGCGGGGCGATCAAGAACGTGCTGGCCATCGCCTGCGGCATCGTCGAGGGCCGGGGCCTGGGCCGCAGCGCCCATGCCGCCCTGATCACGCGTGGCTTTGCGGAGATGACCCGGCTGGGCGTGGCCTTGGGTGGTCAGGCCGAGACGGTGGCAGGCCTGTGCGGTCTGGGCGACCTGGTCCTGACCTGCTCCAGCCCCCAGTCGCGCAACATGAGCCTGGGCCTCGCCCTTGGTCAGGGCCAGACGGTGGAACAGGCCCTCGCCGGCAAACGGTCGGTGGCCGAGGGCTATGAGAGTGCGCCCGCCGTGCGCGAACTGGCCGCCAAGACTGGCGTCGACATGCCCATCTCGCTGGCCGTCGCCGCCCTGCTGAACGGTGAAACCACCGTCGATCGCGTCATCGAGGATCTGCTGTCGCGTCCGCTAAAGGCGGAACGGGAATAGACGCACCCATGACGTCCGCCCCCCTCCCCGACGCCGGTTCGAACTGGGTGGACCGGCATGCGCCAGAGGGGCTGAAACCCTGGCTGAAGCTGGGTCGGTTCGACCGGCCCATCGGCATCTGGTTGCTGCTGCTCCCGGGCTGGCAGGGGATCGCACTGGCCTTGGCGCAATATCGCAAGACGCCGGATTGGTATGACGCCTGGCTAGTCCTGGGCTTCGCCATAGGGGCCTGCCTCATGCGGGCGGCGGGCTGCGCGTTCAACGACATCGTCGACCGCGACATCGACGCCCAGGTGGCGCGGACGGCGATGCGGCCCATTCCCTCCGGCCAGATCAGCGTCAGACAGGCCTGGGCCTTCGTAATCGGATGCAGCCTGATCAGCCTGCTGATCCTGCTGACACTGAATTGGACCGCGATTTTTCTCGGCGTCGGTTCGCTGGCACTCGTGGCGGCCTACCCCTTCATGAAGAGGATCACCTGGTGGCCCCAGGCCTGGCTGGGCCTGACCTTCAACTGGGGCGCGCTGATGGGATTTGCGGCGGCCTTCTCGATTGTTGCGAAGACCCAGTGGGTCAACGGGGTCAATCAGCTCGGTTATCCCGGTATCGACGTCTACCAGACCGTGGGGCTTGGCGACATCTTGCCCGCCCTCCTCCTCTACCTCGGCGGCGTGTTCTGGACCCTCGGCTACGACACCATTTACGCCCTGCAAGACATTGAGGACGACGCCATGGTCGGGGTGAAGTCCTCGGCGCGGCGGTTAGGCGGCAATGTCCAAAGGGGAGTCGGCATCTTCTACGCGCTGGCGACAGTCTTCGCCGGACTGGCAGGGGCCTTTGCGGGCCTCGGGCCGCTGTTCTGGATCGGGCTGGGCGCCTATGCGCTTCATCTGGCGTGGCAGACGCGGCGCGTGCGGCCCGATGACGGGGCGCTGGCGCTTTGCCTTTTCCGATCCAATCGCGAGGCCGGGTTCGTCCTGCTGATCGCCATTATTCTGGGTGTCGTATGGCCCCTACAAGGAGTTGCCCCATGAAGAGCGCCCGCGCCCTGATCCTGACCGCCGCCGTCGCCGCCACGATGGCCGCCTGCAACCGCGACCGCGAGACAGCCCCCAAGGCGGACGCACCCACTGCTCCGATCTTGACCCCTACGACAGCGGCCGCACCCCTGGCCTTCGACAGCGACACCCCCTTCGCCAAGGTCAAGTTGACACTGCCGGACGCGATCAAGGCCCAGCCGCAGCTCCATGCCGCCCTGTACGCCAAGGAAGTTCAGACCCTGCGCCAGTTCGTCGAGGGCGCGCAGGGCGAGCAGGCCGAGGCCGGATTCGACGAGCAGCGCCCGCCCTATGAAAAGACCATCGCCGTGACCGCAGCCGGCGAGACGAGCGGCCTGCTCAGCCTCAAGCGCGTGGATTTCGACTACTCCGGCGGGGCGCACCCCAATACGATCACCACCGGCATCCTCTGGGACAAGACGGCCAAGACGCAGGTGCCGGGCACCGCCCTGTTCCGCGCCGGGGCCGACATGACGGCGCTGGACCGGGCCCTGTGCGCCGCGCTGAATACCGCCAAGAAGGCCCGCTCGCCGGACAGCGCACCGGTGACGCTGACCGGGTCGGACTGGTCCTGCCCCCGCGCGGCGGCCACACCCTTCGTGCTGGCGGGAGGCTCCGAACCGGGCAAGGCGGCGGGACTGATCTTCCTGGTCGGTCCCTATCAGATCGGCCCCTATTCCGACGGGGCCTATGAGGTCGCCCTGCCCGCCTCGACATTCCAGTCCCTGCTGGCTCCGGCCTGGGCCGGACAGTTCGGCGGTACGCTCGCCCGCACCGGGGACGTCACGCCGACCCGCTAGGGCGCTTCGGGCGTCGGCTTGCCGTCAGACCGCAGCAAGGCTCCGTAGCCAGCCGGTGATCGACAGGCGGTCGGCACCGGCGAAACTGGCGACCTGGGTCACCGCATGGTCCATCGGTACGGCGAAAATATTGAGGGCGTTAAACCGCGGCACGAAGCCCTGTTCGATCTGGCCGTCGGCACCCGGAAAGATCAGCGCCCCGCCCCAGTCCACGCGCCAGTCGCGGGTCAGGTTCAGCACATAGGCGTAGAGCCGGTTCTTGCCCTCGGCGTCGTCGTTGTGGCCGGTGAGGACGTGGCCGGGACGATAGCGGGTGGCCTGGGCATCGGCGAAGTCGATCCGGTCGTCGCCGGTCACGCCACGCACGAAGGCAATGAATGCCGGGCTGTTCAGAAAGGCGGGCACGGTCGCCACGGCGTCCTGAACGTCGTCGCCAATCCCCTCGACCGTGATGCGCCGGGTATCGAAGATATACTGCATGCTGGTGTCGGCCCCGTTCAACGCGGCCTGGTCGATCCAGCTCTGCTTGCCCGGCTCGGCGGCGCGACCGCCGCTCAGCGGGATCTCAAACCGCTCGCCGCCTGCATGGACGCTGACCCGCCAGCCGTCATAGGCCTCCATGGCCGTCGTCAGCGCCTCGGCGCTGTCGGTGGTTAGGACTTCGGGGATGTGCAGGCGCCTATGGACCTTAAAGGCCGCACTCAGGGCCGCGACGTCCAGCCATGGTGAGAGCGCCAACTCAGACATCAGGCGTCGACCGTCACCACGACCTTGCCCATCACCGAGCGGTCGCCCAAAGCCTGAATGGCCTCGTGCGCGCGCTCCAGCGGATAGGTGCGGCTGATGCGCGGCCTGATCTTGCCCTCGCTCCAGAATTTGAACAGGTCGCCCATATTGGCCGCATGGCCGGCCGGGTCGCGGGCCACGGCGGCCCCCCAGAACACCCCGATCACCGATACCGACTTCAGCAGGGTCAGGTTCAGCGGCAGGGACGGAATGCCCGCCGGGAAGCCGACCACCAGATATCGCCCGTTCCAGTCCATGGAGCGCAGGGCCGGCTCGCAATAGTCGCCACCGACCCCGTCGTAGACGACGTCTGGCCCGTCGCGGCCCGAGGCCAGCTTCAGCTCGCCGGACAGCTCCTTCTGGGCCGCCTTGTCCATCTTGCCGGAGGGATAGATCAGGCCGTTGTCGGCCCCGGCCTCCAGGGCGAACTGGACCTTGTCATTGGTCGAGGCGGCGGCGACGACGCGGGCCCCCATGGCCTTGCCCAGTTCGACCGCAGCGATGCCGACACCGCCGGCGGCCCCCAGCACCAGCAGGCTCTCGCCCGACTTCACCTGGGCCCGGTCTTTCAGCGCATAGTAGCTGGTGCCATAGGTCATGATCAGAGCCGCGGCGGTGGCAAAGTCCATGCCGTCGGGGATCTTGATGACGCTGGTGGCTGGCACGGCCAGCCGCTCGACCAGACCGCCCCAGCCGGGCACCGCGATGACGCGGTCCCCCTTGCGGACCGAGGTCACGCCCTCGCCCACAGCCTCGACCACACCCGCCACCTCTCCGCCGGGCGAGAAGGGGCGCTGCGGCTTGAACTGATATTTGTCCTCGATGATCAGGGTGTCGGGAAAGTTGATGCCGACCGCCTTCACGTCGATGACGACCTCGCCCTTCATCGGACGGGGGTCCATGACCTCTTCGACGACCAGGGTTTCGGGGCCGCCGGGGGCCTTGGACAGGACTGCGCGCATCAGGAGTTCCTTGGTGAGAGTTTCATTTGGCGGGCCGGGCGTCGCGCACCCAGCCGGTCAGGGACAAGCGCGCACCGTCGGCGAACGGGGCGACGCAGGACACAGCATGGGCCTGCGGCACCTTCAGCACATTGAGGGCATTGAAGGCCGGCGTATAGGCCTCCGCCACATGGCCGTCCGCATCGATGAACATCAGCAGGCCGCCCCAGTCAGGCCGCCACCGGGGGGTCAGGTTCAGCACATAGGCACAAAGCCGCCCCGCGCCGTCGCGGTGATCGTCATGCTGCGTCAGATAGTGTCCAGGTCGGAAACGGGTCGCCTGGATGTCGGCATAGACGCCGCGAGAGGTGCCGGTGAGGGCGGCGATGAAGTCCAGAAAGGCCGGACCGTTGACCAGGTCGTAAGCGGCCCTCAGCACTGGAGAAACCGGATCGCCTGCCTCCACCCGGTCGCTGATCCGGATCGTGTCGAACATATAGTGGAAGCCGTGGGCCGCCTGTCGGTGCGCCAGCTTCAGAAAGCCGGCCTCCTGCTCCGGGCTCAAGGCCGCCAAACCATCCAGCGGCAGATCGACCCCGCCGTCCGAGCCCATGGTCGAGCAGACCCAGCCGGTCTCTTGCTGGAGACCGTCGTGCAGGGCCTGGGCCGAGGCCGCGTCCAGAATGCCGGGAATATGCGTCCGCCCGAAACGCGCAAAGGCCGGAGCCATGGCTGCGGGATTCAATCGTTTGTCGAGAACAAGGTCGGGGATGGACGACGACAAGAATGTATCCAAGGCTTGCGCAGGGGAAGGATTGTCGCGCATGGACGGGCGAAACGACGACGATGATCCGGGACGCTAGCGGGCCGGACGACGACAGGGAAGACCCTCATGAGCCATGCCCCGGCCCTCATCCTTCACGGCGGCGCAGGCGCGCGGCGCGAGCGGAACTATGACGCCGAGGTCGTGCATATGCGCCAGGTCGTGGAGGCGATGAAGGCGAGGCTAGAGGCCGGGGCCAGCGCCCTGGACGTCGCGGTCGAGGCGGTGGTGATGCTGGAGGATTCCGGCCTCTATGTTGCCGGGCGCGGGGCTTCGCCCAATCTGGCCGGGGCCTATGAGCTGGACGCCAGCCTGATGGACGGTGCGACCCGCAAGGCAGGCGCGGTGGCCGCCCTGCAAGGGTTCCGCAATCCGGTCGTGGCGGCGCGGGCGGTGATGGACCGGACCCCGCACGTCATGCTGGCCGGCGAGGGCGCGGCCCTGTTTGCGCACGACCAGGGGCTGGAGCCGATCGGCGACGAGGCGGCCTGGTTCACCCGGGCCGGTCAGGGCGAGGACAATCATCCGCCGGGCACGCTGAGCCACGGCACGGTCGGCTGTTGCGTACTGGACAGTCAGGGACGACTGGCGGCCGCGACCTCGACGGCGGGTGTGTTCGGCAAAATGCCGGGCCGGGTCGGCGACACCCCCATTCCGGCGGCAGGCACCTGGGCTGACGCGCGTACCGCCACCTCCTGCACCGGACAGGGCGAGTATTTCATCCGCGTCGCCGCCGCCGCCCAGGTCGGCTGGCGCGTCGAGGCCGGTCAGTCGCTGGCCGAGGCGACGCAAGGCGTCATCGATCAGATAGGCGGCATGGGCGGCGACGGCGGCCTGATCGCCCTGGACCGCGACGGGAACATCGCCGCTCCGTTCAACAGCCAGGGCATGAAGCGGGCCTGGCTGACGACCGAAGGTCAGATCGGGGTTGAGGTCTTCGGGCGTTAGGTCGGACGGCGAACTGAAAACAAAGTCCACTCAGTCCATTCAGTCCGCCTGGAAGCACCGGGTTTTTCAGACCTGTCAAAGACCGAAGACAATTATGGCATGCTCATGCGTCAGAAACGGTCGCGCCATTCGCGACTGCGGCTGTAGTCGCTGGTCCGTCGTCAAACCGCCAAACTAGAACGGCCGCTGGATCGCTCCAGCGGCCGTTTCGTCGTGTCGATGTACGCCTTGCGGCGCGAGGCCTATTCCGCCGCAATCACCGCGGCTTCGTCGTTGGCGGGGGTCGGCTGCTCACCACCCGCCAGGTTGCGCAGCACATAGGGCATCACGCCGCCGGCCTTGAAGTAGTCCAGCTCGGTCTGGTTATCGATGCGGCAGCGGACCGGGAAGCGGGCCATCTTGCCGTCCGACGGGCGAAACAGCTCGACCCAGATGTCCTGACGCGGACGCAGGCGACCGGTATTGACGTCGGACAGGCCACGGATCGTCACGATCTCCTCGCCCGTCAGACCCAGCTTCTGCCAGCCGTCGGCCTTGAACTGCAGTGGCACCACGCCCATTCCAATCAGGTTGGAGCGGTGGATACGCTCGTAGCTTTCGGCCAGGACGGCGCGGACGCCCAGCAGGCGCGTGCCCTTGGCGGCCCAGTCACGCGATGAGCCGGTGCCGTATTCCTTGCCCGCGAAGACGACCAGCGGACGGCCCTCGGACTGATAGCGCATGGCCGCGTCGTAGATCGACATGGTGTCGCCCGACGGGAAGTGTTTCGTCACCCCGCCCTCGATCTCCGGCGTGATCTTGTTGCGGATGCGGATGTTGGCGAAGGTGCCGCGCATCATGACTTCGTGGTGGCCCCGGCGCGCGCCATAGCTGTTGAAGTCCAGGGCGTCGACGCCGCGGTTGGTCAGATAGACACCGGCAGGCGAGGTCTTCTTGATCGAACCGGCGGGGCTGATGTGGTCGGTGGTGATGCTGTCGCCGAAGATGGCCAGCACGCGACCTTCGACGATGTCGGTGACCGGCGCCGGCTCCATCGACAGGCCCTCGAAATACGGGGGGTTGGCGACGTAGGTGGAGGTGTCTTCCCACTCATAGGTCTGGCCGCCCTCGATCTTGATGGCCTGCCAGTGCTTGTCGCCCTTGAAGACGTCCTTGTAGCGCTTGGCGAACATGGCCGGGGTGACCGACTTCTTCTGGATGGCGGCGATCTCTTCCGAGGTCGGCCAGATGTCCTTCAGGAAGACGTCCTTGCCCTTCTTGTCCTGGCCAATCGGCTGGGTGGTGATGTCGATCCGCATCGAGCCGGCGATGGCATAGGCCACGACCAGCGGCGGCGAGGCCAGGTAGTTGGCCTGAACGTCGGGGTTCACCCGGCCCTCGAAGTTGCGGTTGCCCGACAGGACGCTGGTGGCGACGATGCCGTTGTCGTTGATCGTCTTGGAGATCGCCGGATCCAGCGGTCCCGAGTTGCCGATGCAGGTGGTGCAGCCATAGCCGACCAGGTTGAAGCCCAGGGCGTCCAGATCCTTCTGCAGGCCGGCGTCGGTCAGATAGTCGGTGACGACCTGCGACCCGGGGGCGAGCGAGGTCTTGACCCACGGCTTGGCCTTCAGGCCCAGGGCGTTGGCCTTGCGGGCCACCAGGCCGGCGGCGATCAGAACCGAGGGGTTGGACGTGTTGGTGCAGGAGGTGATGGCCGCGATGACGACGTCGCCGTCACCCACATCGAACTTCTGGCCCTCGACGGCATAGCGCGGGGCATCAGTCGCACGGCTGAACACGTCGGTCAGGGCCGTTTCAAACGACGGCGCGGCGACGTCCAGAGCGACCTTGTCCTGCGGACGCTTGGGTCCGGCCAGCGACGGCACGACGGTCGAGATGTCCAGTTCCAGCACGTCGGTGAAGACGGGGTCTTCCGAGGTCTCGTCGATCCACAGGCCTTGCGCCTTGGCATAGGCCTCGACCAAGGCGACACGCGCCTTGTCGCGGCCCGTGGCGGTCAGATAGTCGATGGTGGCGCGACTGACGGGGAAGAAACCGCAGGTAGCCCCGTATTCCGGGGCCATGTTGGCGATGGTCGCCTGATCCTCGATGGTCAGGCCGCTGACGGCCGGGCCGAAGAATTCGACGAACTTGCCGACCACGCCCTTCTTGCGCAGCATCTGGGTGACGGTCAGGACCAGGTCGGTCGCCGTCGTGCCCTCGGTCATCGCGCCGGTCAGCTTGAAGCCGATGACCTCGGGGATCAGCATGGGGATCGGTTGGCCCAGCATGGCGGCCTCGGCCTCGATGCCGCCGACGCCCCAGCCCAGCACGGCCAGGCCGTTGATCATCGTCGTGTGACTGTCGGTACCCACCACCGTGTCGGGATAGGCGACGGTCTTCTTGCCCTCGTCTAGGGTCCAGACGGTCTGGGCCAGGTTCTCCAGGTTCACCTGGTGGCAGATGCCGGTGCCAGGGGGCACGACGCGGAAATTATTGAAGGCCGACGACCCCCAGCGCAGGAAGTTGTAGCGCTCGATGTTGCGCTCATACTCGCGCTCGACGTTCTGGTTGAAGGCTCCGGCGGTGCCGAAATGGTCGACCATGACGGAGTGGTCGATCACCAGATCGACGGGCACCAGCGGGTTGATCTTGGCGGCGTCGGCCCCCAGCTTAGCCATAGCGTCACGCATGGCGGCCAGATCGACCACGGCGGGAACGCCGGTGAAGTCCTGCATCAGCACGCGGGCCGGGCGGAAGGCGATCTCGTGCTCGACCGAGCCCTTGTTGTCGATCCAGGCGGCCACGGCCTTGAGGTCGGCTTCGGTGACGGAAACGCCGTCCTCGTTGCGCAGAAGGTTCTCCAGCAGCACCTTCATCGAGCGAGGCAGACGGGAAATCCCGGCCAGACCGGCTTCTTCGGCGGCGGGCAGGCTGTAATAGGCGTATTTCTTGCGCCCGACGGAAAGGTCCTGACGGGTCTTGAGGCTGTCGTTCGACGGCATGGGATAGTCCTCTTGTAAGGCCGCCCGAGGATCCGGTTGCACGTTCGCGCGTCGACGACGGGGCGCACAGGTCCCCGACGCGCGCGGCGAACGCCTGCTGCGGCAGTTGCGGATATAGCGACGCCAGTTGGGCGCGTCCATGTATCCACGTTTCCAGCAGGGACATTGAGAACGACTATCAAATCCGTCACGTCGGGTTCGGCATCCCCCGCTTGCGCCCGCCGCAGCGGGGACGCACATTCGGGACGCACACTGGAGGGCTGACCCAATGATCGAAATGGTGATCGACGCGCGGCGCAAGGACCTGGGCGGGTTCGAGGTCGGGCGGGTGCTGCCGTTCCACAGCCGCCGGATGGTCGGCCCCTTTATTTTTCTCGACCAGATGGGCCCGGCGGAGTTTGCACCGGGGTCAGAGGCGATCAACGTCCGCCCTCATCCTCACATCGGTCTGTCGACCCTGACCTATCTGTTCGAGGGGGAGATCATGCACCGGGACAATACCGGCGCGACCCAGGCCATTCGTCCGGGAGAGGTCAACTGGATGACGGCCGGCAAGGGCATCGTCCATTCCGAGCGCACCGATCCGCTGAAGAAGGCGACCGGCGGCCCCATGCACGGCATGCAGGCCTGGATCGCCCTTCCCGACGAGGCCGAGGAGGTCGATCCCAGCTTCCATCACCACGGCGAGGCGGATCAGCCCGCCTATGACAACAACGGCCTGTTCGCACGGCTGGTGGCGGGCGAGGCCTATGGCGCGCGGGCGGCGGTGAAGACGTCGTCGCCCCTGTGCTACATCCACTGGGAGCTGGCCGAGGGGGTGCGCACCGCGCCGCCGCCAGGCAAGAGCTTCGTCGGCTCCGGCGGCTATTCCGAGCGCGCCCTCTATATCGCCAAGGGCGAGGTCGAGGTCGGCGACCGCACCTTCCACGAAGGTCAGATGGTCGTGCTGGAACCCAACGCCGAGCCGACCATCAAGGCCATCCGCCCGTCCAGCGTCATGGTCCTGGGCGGCGAACCGGTGGGGGAACGGCTGATCTGGTGGAATTTCGTCTCCTCCAGTCAGGCGCGGCTGGATCAGGCCAAGGCCGACTGGAAGGCCGGGCGCATGACCTTGCCGGACGAGGACTCGCTGGAATTCATTCCCCTGCCCGACGTGCCGTCGACGCCCGAGCCCAAGCCGGAGCCGACCCATCCGGTCTAGGCCGGGCCTTCAGCGACTCACCGTTTTCAGGGTTTGACCCGGCAGTTTCGCCCACCCGCCTGCTCGCAGGCCCGCACGCTCTGTTCGTACAGGGCCATGTCGCGCTGATAGCGCTCCTGGGCCGCGGCGTTCTCGGCGGCGATGCGGGCGTTGTCGGCTTCGATACGCGCGGTCTCGGCCTGCCAGGCCTCTCGTGCCGCATCATTGGCGGCGATCGTCGCAGCCTCAGCCTCGGCGGCCGCCTCGTTCTGGGCGACGATGCCCGCGTTCAACTTGGTTGTCGCGGCCACTTCGGCCGGGTCCTGACGGCTGTCGGGGACGGCACGGTAGGTTTCGCCCCGCCGGCGCTCCCACTCCTCCGAGCTTGGCACGGGCGTGTCCGCCAGAGCGGTGCTTTGGGCAGGCGCAGGCGTCGGCTTTGCCTGCTGGGCCAGGGCGGGACCACCCATGACGGTGGCGACGAGGGCTGCCGTGGTGACAATCGATGAAAGCGGATGGGACATGCGGTCTCCTTCAAGTCTTGGCGTGAGGTCGAGTCAAAGCCGGCCCATGGTGAAGGCCTTCGATGCCTCTAAACGCGGACAAGCCTGGCCGGATGCGACGGATGGATCAGTCCGGCAGACGCAGGGCAAATATTGTCCCCTCCGGCCCGGTCTCGATCAGGTCCAACGTTCCGCCATGTGCCGTGGCCAGTTCGCGCGAGATGGTCAGGCCCAGACCCGTGCCCTCCGAGGCGCGCCCGCTGACGAAGGGATCGAAAAGCTGTTCCGACACCTTGGCCGGGATGCCCGGCCCGTCGTCGGCGATGCGGATCAGCCAGCCATCCGCCTCCTGAACCGCCGTGACCGTCACGGTGCCGCGGCGCGGAGCGTTGCGTTTCGCGTCGCCCTGGATGGCCTGGCGCGCATTGCGCATCAGATTGACCAGGATGCGATGCAACTGGTCCGGGTCGGCCTGGACGGTTGCCTTGGTCGGCAGGGTCTTGACCAGCTTCACGCCCTCGGCGCTGAGGCCCGCATCCTCGGCGGCGACGGAGATGGCGCTGGCCAGGGGCACGGCGACGCGCTGCGGCTCCGGCTCCTCGCTGCGACCATACTCCAGCACATTGCGCGATAAGGCTGCGGCGCGGCCCAGGGCGCGCTCCAGCCGGGGCAGGACGCGGGCCACCTCCGGATCGGGCGATTCCGCCAGACGCTCGGACGCCAGCTGGGCCGAGGTCAGCATGTTGCGCAGGTCGTGATTGATCTTGGCCACCGCCTCGCCCAGTGCCACCAGACGCGCGCGGGACCGCAGCGACAATCGCACCTCTTCCTGCATGCGGGCCAGTTCGCGTTCGACCCGGCCGATCTCGTCATGGCGACCACTGGGCGGCTCGCCCTCGGCCTCGGGATCGCGGGCGAAGCGCTCGATCGACCGTGTGACCCGCCGCAGGGGCTGCAGCACCAGAAAGGCCAGACCGGCATACAGCAGCGCACCGGCCACGATCGACACCAGCAGAGACACCAACAGGCTGTTCAGCAGGAAGGTCCGCAGTTCGGCCTTCAAGGGCTGGGCCAGGGTCACGATCTCAATGAAGTCGCCGGTGCGATAGCGTGGCCGGGCCTGGACCCGGATCGAGCGGTCCGGATGGCCGAACAGGGTGCGCCACGGGTCGACCAGTCGCGAGACCGGCCGGCTTTCGCGCAGGTCGATCAGGTCCGGCGTCCGCGACAGGTTCGGAGCCTGCAGCAGCAAACGCCGCACGCCCTGATCGCCGACGACCACCGCCTGCACGCCCCCGATGGCCAGCAACTGTTCGGCCGTGTCGTCCTCAACCGCCGAATAGGGCAGGGCCTCGACGGCGACGGACGCCAGTTCGGCCGACTGCAGCCGGTCGGTCAGCCAGCGCTCGTGGAAGCTGGCCACGCTGGGGGTGATGATCAGGATTTCCACCGCCACTGCAAAAGCCATGGTCAGCAGCATCAGCCGCCTCGCCAGGGCATCCGGCGGGTTCAGCCCCAGCCGTCGGCGCAATCCCTCAGGCACCCAGGTCCACAGCCGGGTCGGCGTCTGCGGCACGACCTCCGTCATGTCGCCGCCTTGCGCCCGAGCGCGCCCTGCAAGGCCTTCAGCGCGATAGGCAGGACGACGGCCAGCACGAAGACGCCCGTCATCGGGGCCCAGAACTGGCCGAACAGGGCCTGGAAGTCCGGATCGGGATCATTGACCAGCAAGGTATTCAGTCGCGCCCCGATCCAGCAATAGATGGTGTGGGCTGGCAGCAGGCCGATCACGGTCGCCAGCGTATAGGGCTTCAGCCGAGCGGAGATGACGCCCGCAGCGATATTGATCATGTGAAATGGCACCACGACCGCCAGCCGGCTGGCCAGCACATACCAGAAGGTGTCCTTGTCTATGGCGGCACAGACCTTCTGCATCAGACCGGCGTCTCGCTCGGCCTTTTCGCGCAGGGACTGGCCCAGGGCCGTGCGGGCGACCGCATAGACGATCAGGGCCCCGATGGTTGCGGCGATGGAAGTGGCTACCCCGCCGACCCACGGTCCGAACAGATAGCCCGCCGTGATGGTCACGAAGAAGACGCCCGGCACCACGCTGGCCGTCAGTATGGCGAACACGGCCATGAGGATCAGCAGGCTGACGATATAGTTGTCGGCGGTGAAGGCGCGGAAGGCCTGGCCGTGATCGCGGATCGTGTCCAGCGACAGATAGCGATTCCAGCCCATGCCGAAGATCAGCGCGATGACGCCGGCCAGCAGGATCAGGGGCAAAAAGCGTTTCAGACGGTCCATCTTCACTCCAAACGCACCGGCATCGGCGTTGACACCGCCAGCCCCTGCGCTTATACGCCCGCCCTTCCCGCGACGGACGCCTTTGTCCGCCGCCAAACACTCAACCCTGGGAGCCGACCGTGAAGCGGACCTATCAGCCGTCGCGTTTAGTGCGCAAGCGCCGTCACGGCTTCCGTTCGCGGATGGCCACCAAGAACGGTGCAAAGATCGTTGCGCGTCGTCGCGCCAAGGGCCGCAAGCGCCTGACGGCCTAGTTTAAATGCCGCTCATCCCGGCGAAAGCCGGGACCCAGTTCTGTCCAGCGTGATGCCGGCATTTCAGGACAAGGGCTTGAGCGATTTCGACCACGACTTATCCTCCAAAGGACTGGGTCCCGGCTTTCGCCGGGATGAGCGGTTGATGGATCAGTCTCCAGATATCGAACGTCTGACTTCGCGGCCCCAGTTTCTGGCGGCCGCGAAAGGCGTTTCAGAGGCCCGTGGTGCCGTGGTCGTCCAGAGGCTGGATCGCCGGGATGACAACCCCACCATCCGCCTGGGCTTTACCGCCACCCGCAAGGTCGGGAGTGCCGTGATCCGCAACCGCGCCAAACGTCGCCTGAGAGAGGCCGCCCGCGCCCTGGCCCCTCAGTTTGCACGGCCCGGCAGCGACTATGTCTTCATCGCCCGCATGGGCACGGCGGACCGTCCCTGGGACCGTTTGCTTGACGATGTGAAATCGGCGCTTACAAGGCTGGCGACCCCACGGTCGGCGGCGCCGAAGCCAACGACTGCGCCGACCCCGCCCGCGCCCATTCCGCCCGCCACCGCCGGCCAGGATTCCTGATCTCCATGCCTCCCCAGAATAACAGCAAGAACACCATCATCTTCATGGTGATCGCTGGCCTGATGCTCCTGGCCTACAGCTTCTTCGTGATGCAGCCGCAGGCCGAGCGCCAAAGGGCGGCGCGCGCCGCTGCCGAGCAGAAAGCATCGACGGGCGTTGCTCCGGGTGCTGCGGCTCCGCCTCCGGTCTTTGTGGAAAATCGCGAGATCGCCCGTGCACAGGGCGGTCCGCGCGTAGCCATCCGCACAAAAACCGTCTCAGGCTCGCTGTCGCTACGCGGCGCGCGCCTGGATGATCTGTTTCTGACAGACTACGATGAAACAATGGCCCCGAATTCGCCTTCGGTCGAGCTGTTCCGTCCGGAAGGCATGCAACACGGCTACCAGGCCCTGTTTGGCTGGGACGGCCCCAATGTCCGCGGCGGCGTGCCTGGCAAGGATACGCCCTGGCAGCTGACGCAGGGCACGGAGCTGACGCCCACCACCCCCATTACCCTGACTTGGGACAATGGCGCGGGCCTGCGCTTCACGCGCCGTATCGCCATCGACGACCAGTACCTGTTCACCGTCACCGATACGGTCGCCAACTTCAGCGGTCAGCCAGTACAGATCGCTCCCTGGGGCCGCGTCGAGCGCCGGGGCATTCCCGGCGATCTGGGACGCAACCAGATCCTGCACGAAGGTGGCATCGGCACCTTCGGATCGGAAGGCGACTACGCCACCCAGCAGTTGAAGTATCAGGCCTGGGCCAAGAAGCCGTCCCAGTCCTTCGCCTCCACCGGCGGCTGGATGGGCATGACCGACAAATACTGGCTGGCTGCCATGATCCCGGCCCAGGACGAGAAGATTGACGCCGGCTTCTTCGTTACCGAACAGGCCAATTATGAAACCCACGCCGTACTGATGCGCGGCGAGCCCCATATGATCGCCCCCAACGCCCAGATCAGCGAGACGACCCGCCTGTTCGCCGGGGCCAAGCGCAACGAGATCCTGGCCGGTTACGAGAAGTCGCTGGACCTGCCGCGCTTCATCTATGCGATCGACTGGGGCTTCCTGTTCTTCCTGACCCGCCCGATGTTCCTGGTGGTCGAGTTCTTCTTCGGCGTTCTGGGCAACTTCGGCCTGGCCATCCTGGCGCTGACCCTGGTCGTACGCCTGATCATGTTCCCGCTGGCCAACAAGAGCTACGAGAGCATGTCGCGCATGCGCACCCTCGCGCCCAAGCTGGAGGAACTGAAGAAGAAATATCCTGACGATCCGGCCAGCCAGCAGAAGGAAATGATGGCGCTGTATCAGAAGGAGAAGATCAATCCGCTGGCAGGCTGTCTGCCGCTGCTGATCCAGATCCCCTTCTTCTATGCCGTCTACAAGATGCTGACGGTCACCATCGAGATGCGGCATCAGCCCTTCTTCGGCTGGATCCGCGACCTGTCGGCGGCGGACCCCTCGACCATCTGGAACCTGTACGGCCTGATCCCTTGGGACCCGGCGACGGTGCCGCTGATCGGGACGTTCCTGACCACCAACGCCTCGCTCAGCGTGCTGGCGATCGTCTACGGTCTGACCATGTGGCTGCAGATGGCCATGAGCCCGCCGGCGACCGATCCGATGCAGCGCCGCATCTTCCAGTTCATGCCCGTGGTCTTCACCTTCATCATGGCCACCTTCCCGGCGGGCCTGCTGATCTACTGGGCATGGTCGAACGTGCTGACCATTTTCCAGCAGTACATCATCATGCACCGGCTGAAGACGGAGAACCCGATCGACACCTTCTTCGCCCGGTTCAAGAAGGCCTGATTTGGAAGACTTCACCCCCGAGGAACTGGAGCAGGGCCGCATCCTGTTCGCGCGGCCCGCGACCTTCGTCATGGGCTGCGCCAAAATCGAGCAGTTGCCGGAGCCGGACCTGCCCGAAGTGGCCTTTGCGGGCCGGTCCAATGTGGGCAAGTCCAGCCTGATCAACGGCCTGGTCGGCATGCACAAGCTGGCCCGTGCGTCCAACGAGCCGGGCCGCACGCGCGAGGTCAACTTCTTCGACCTGGACGGCAAGATGCGGCTGGTCGACCTGCCCGGCTATGGCTGGGCCAAGGCGTCCAAGACGACGGTCAGGAAATTTCAGGACCTGGGCCGCGACTATCTGCGTGGGCGGGTGACGCTGAAGCGGGTCTATCTGCTGATCGACAGCCGTCACGGGCTGAAGAAGGTGGATGACGAGGCGCTGGATGCACTGGACCTGGCCGCCGTCAGCTATCAGATCATCCTGACCAAGGCCGACAAGCTGAAGAAGGGTGAGGCGGAAAAGGTCCAGGCCGCCACCCTGAAGGCCATCGCCAAACGCCCCGCCGCCTATCCCGCGGTGATCGTGACCTCGGCGGAAAAGGGCAACGGCATGCCGGAGCTGCGCGCCGAAATCATGCGCACCACCGGGGCGGTGCTTTAGGGCTCTTGCGGACTGCGCCCCGGAGTGGTCGGGTGGCGGCCATGCAAACGCGCCTGATCCAGACCGACACCATCACCCAGTCGATTCTGGAGGCCGGGAGCGGGCCGCTGGTCCTGTTCATCCACGGCTTTCCCGAGTTGGGCATCAGCTGGCGCGCCCAGGTCGCGGCCTTTGCGGAGGCGGGCTATCATGCCGTAGCCCCCGACATGCGCGGCTATGGCGGCACCGACAAGCCTGGAGATGTGGCCGACTATTCCATCCTGCATCTGGTCGGGGACATGGTCGCCCTGGTGCGGGCTCTGGGCGAGACGCAATGCTTGGTCGTGGGCCACGACTGGGGCGCGCCGGTGGCTTGGCACTGTGCCCTGTTGCGGCCCGACATGTTTCGCGCGGTTGCGGGTCTGTCCGTGCCGTTCCAGCCGCGCCGACCGGGCGGCCCTCCGACCCCGGCCATGGCCGCCATCGCCAAGCGGGCGGGGCTGGGCGAGCTGTACATCAGCCAGTTCCAGGCGCCGGACGCCCACGCCATCTTCGAGGTCGATGTCGCAGCGGGCCTGCGCAAGGGCTTCTATGCCTATGACGGGGCGACGCCGGATGCGCGGCAATCGACCGGCTTCATCCCCGCCGGACAGGACTTTCTGTCAACGGTCGCGGACGACGCCACTCTGCCGCCGTGGATGAGCGCCGAGCATTTTCAGGAGTATGTCGACGCCTTTTCGAAGGGCGGCTTTAAGGGGCCGATCGACTGGTACCGCAGCCTGGACCGCAACTGGGCCCTGACGGCGTTTCTGCAGGATCAGCTCATTCTTCAACCGGCGCTCTTCCTCGTCGGCGAGCGCGACCCGGTCCGCCACTATGCGGGCCAGCATGAGGCGGGATTGAAGGACTGGGCCCCAGACCTGCGCGGTACGCACGTCCTGGCCGGAGCGGGGCACTGGCTTCAGCAAGAGAGGCCCTCCGAGGTCAACGGCCTGCTGCTGGACTTCTTGAACAGCCTGGACTGAGAGCGCGGGTGGATGCGCACGGCGCTGCGGCAGCCCAGCTTCTTCGCTTCTCGACAGAAGCGTTTGGCCAGGCGGACGGCCTGACCGCGCGTGGGCAGTCGCGCCTTGCAGCCGCGCACCTGAACGATCCAGTGGTCGTCTTCCGGAAGGACTTCATACAGTCGGGGGGCGAGGACGTGTTCCATGCCCACAAGGATGCGCCCAGCCCGCATAAAGCCGCGATATCGAACGGAGCCGCTGGCGTAAGCGCGGCGTAAGGCGGCTAAAGCCCCGCCACAGCCTCGGCGGTGATCTCCAGGCTGCGGACACGGTCGTTCAGGTCGAAAACCATGCCCGTGACCATGACTTCGTCCACGCCGGTCTGTTTGACGAAGCCCGCCAGCTTGTCGCGGACCGTGTCCCGTCCACCGATGGCGGCATAGGTCAGGCGGCTCTGGACCGCCCCGATCTGGCGGGCGTCCAGCACCATGGTGATGTCGTCCACCGGCGGCTTGACCCGACCCGGCTTGCCCGTGACCACGGCGGCAAAGGCCTGCTGCATGCTGGTGGACAGGCGCAGGGCCGCGGCATCCGTCTCGGCGGCGAAGACGTTGATGACCGCCAGACTGTGCGGTTCGTTGAGAACTTTCGACGGGCGGAAGCCAGCGCGATAGGTCTGCAGCGCCTGCATCAGCAGTTCAGGCGCGAAATGGCTGGCGAAGGCAAACGGCAGACCCAGATGGGCGGCCAGTTCGGCGCTGAACAGGCTGGAGCCCAGGAGCCAGATCGGCACCTTCGTGCCCGCGCCCGGCCAGGCCGTGACCCGCTGGCCGTCGACCGGATCGTCCAGAAAGGCCTGAAGCTCCAGCACGTCTCGCGGAAACTGGTCCGCTGCCTCGAAATAGCGGCGCAGGGCGCGGGCCGTCTCGCCGTCCGTGCCGGGCGCGCGGCCCAGGCCCAGATCGATGCGGTCGGGATAGAGGGAGCCCAGGGTGCCGAACTGTTCGGCGATCACCAGCGGCGCATGGTTGGGCAGCATGATCCCGCCTGAGCCGACGCGGATCGTCTTCGTCGCCCCTGCCACATGGCCGATCACCACGGCGGTGGCCGAGCTGGCGATACCCGGCATGTTGTGATGCTCGGCCAGCCAGAACCGCTTGAACCCCAGCCGGTCGGCGGCCTGGGCGTAGGCGGTGGTTTCGGCAAGCGCACGCGAGGCGTCGCCGCCCTCCACAATGGGCGACAGGTCCAGCACTGAGAAATCGGTCATGGACGCCAGATCGGGTCGAGGGCGTTGCCAATCAAGACCCACAAGGCGGATGGCGCGGGTCGCATTGCCTCGAACAGGCTGTCGTGAGACTTTGCGCTGACGTCATCTAGGGCGGGAGCGTGGCCAGCATGACCGAAGTCACGACCGACAGCGCGCCGATCGCAAACGCGCGGCCATCGGCTGATGCCCGCGCCGACAGAGCCCTGAGCCATGGCCGCACCCTGACCTGGCGGCATCCGGTCTGGGTGCGGATCACGCACTGGCTGAATGTCGTGGCGGTGGTCGTGCTGATCATGAGCGGGCTGAACATCCTGGCCGCGCATCCGCATCTGTACTGGGGGCTGACCTCGACCTTCGCCGATCCCTGGGTCAGCACGCCGAGGGTGCCGAACTGGCTGCTGATCCCGCAGGGGCGGAATCTGGCGGAGGCGCGGAACTATCACTTCCTGTTCGCCTGGATTTTCGTGATCAACGGGCTGATCTATCTGGCCTTCGGTCTGATCACGCGGCGGTTTGGGCGGCTGCTGGCCCCCACGGCGGCGGACCTGAAGGGCATCGGCGCTTCGGTCGTCGAGCATGCGCAGTTCCGGTTTCCGACGGACGACCACGCCCGCACCTATAATGTGATCCAGAAGCTGACCTATCTGGCCATGATCGTGATCGTCCTGCCGATGATGCTGATCACCGGTCTGTCGATGTCGCCGGGGTTCAATGCCATCGGCGGCATATTGCTGGAGATCATGGGCGGGCGGCAGTCGGCACGGACCCTGCATTTCATCTCGGCGGCCCTGATCGTCGGCTTCATCGTCATCCATGTCGGGCTGGTGATCTGGACCGGGCTGATCAACAACATGCGGGCCATGATCACGGGCTGGTTCGTGATCGAGCCACCGGGATCAGTGGCGGGGCCGGGCGGACGGCGCAAACCAGATAGCGACACGGGAGATCACCCATGAACCGCCGTCACTGGCTGACCGGAGCGGCCGCGACCCTGCTGGCCTCGGCTCTGTCGGCCTGCGATCAGGCGCGGATCAGCCTGGCCGAACAGGCACGCCGCATGGGCGAAGGCCTGACCCGCCGCACCCAGAGGCTGCTGATCCCGCGCGACGCCCTGGCCCCGACCTATGACCGGTCGGAAATCTCGCCGGACTTTCGCGCCAATGGTTCCACCGATCCGGCCGCGGCGGACTATGTGGCGCTGAAGACCGGCGGTTTCGCCGACTATCGGCTGGTCATCGACGGTCTGGTCGAGCGACCTCTGGCCTTGTCACTGGCCGACTTGCGCAGCCGCCCGGCCCAGAGCCAGATCACCAAACACGACTGCGTCGAGGGCTGGACCTCCATCGGCGAATGGACGGGCGTTCGGCTGGAGACCCTGCTGGACGAGGCGGGCCTGAAGCCCGAGGCCCGGTACATCGTCTTCCACTGCTTCGACGCCCTGGATCAGACCGAGACGGGCGACCGCTATTACGAGAGCATCGATCTGATCGACGCCCGCCACCCCCAGACGATCCTGGCCTATGCCATGAACGGCCAGACCCTGCCTGTGCCGCACGGGGCCCCCTTGCGCCTGCGGGTCGAGCGCCAGCTGGGCTACAAGCATGCCAAATACATCCGGCGCATCGAGGCGGTCGAAAGCTTCGCCCATATCGGTGGCGGCAAGGGCGGCTATTGGGAAGACCGCGGCTATGAGTGGTACGCGGGGATCTGACGACCCCCGCTGATCACGTCAGCCGATGACGCCACTCATATCGCGGCGGGCCATCATGCGGTCGAACTCGCCCCAGACGCCTTCGGCGCCGTGCCACTGCCCCTGGGTCGCCGCCTTGGAGTATTCCGTGGCGCGCGCCTCGAAGAAGTTGGCGTGTTCGACGCCCGAGAGCAGCGACTGAAGCCAAGGCAACGGGTTCTCGCGGCCACCGCCGTACAGTTCGGGCAGGTCCAGCTGACGCAGGCGCCAATCGGCGATGAAGCGGATGTATTTCTTGATGTCTTCGGGCGTCATGCCTTGGACCTCGCCCGCCTCAAAGGCCAGGTCGATGAACTTGTCTTCCAGCTTCACCACCGTCTCGCAGCACTGGACGATGTCGTCGGCCACGGCCTTGGTGACGACGCCCGTCTCTTTGTTGAAGGCGTGGTACAGCTTGATGATGCCCTCGCAGTGCAGGCTCTCGTCGCGCACCGACCAGGATACGATCTGGCCCATGCCCTTCATCTTGTTGAAGCGCGGGAAGTTCATCAGCATGGCGAAGCTGGCGAACAGCTGCAGCCCTTCGGTAAAGCCGCCGAACATGGCGAGCGTCCGGGCGATGTCGGCCTCGGTCTCGACCCCGAACTCCTGCATGAAGTCATGCTTGTCGCGCATGGCCTCGTATTCCATGAAGGCGCCGAACTCGCTCTCGGGCATGCCGATGGTTTCCAGCAGCAGGGCATAGGCCGCGATATGGATGGTCTCCATGTTCGCGAACGACGAAAGCATCATCTTCACCTCTGTGGGTTTGAAGACGCGGCCGTATTTTTCCATGTAGTTGTCCGACACCTCGATGTCCGACTGGGTGAAGAAGCGGAAGATCTGCGTCAGCAGATTGCGCTCCTTGTCGTTCAGCTTGACGGCCCAGTCCTTGAGGTCCTCGCCCAGCGGCACTTCCTCGGGCATCCAGTGGACCTGCTGCTGCTTCTTCCACATGTCGAAGGCCCACGGATAGCGGAACGGCTTGTAGGCGGCCGACGGTGTCAGCAGGCCAGGGCGGGCAGGCTTGATGATGGTGTGGGCGTTCATCGGACGACTCGCGAAACCGGAGAAAGGACAGCCATAACCATGCGGCCAGACGCCCTCGCTGCCAAGTCGAATTAAGGCTATTTAGCGATCAGGATGTCGCACACCGCTAGATGTGGTGTTCCCGCCGCAGTTTGGTGGGGAGAAGCCTGGGGATGATAGCCTGCGCGACCGCGTCGCCGGAACCGCCGCGACGGCGGGGCCGTTTGACAGGCCTTGCCGTCCAGAGTTGCCCATGTCCGACACGACCGTTCTCGATCCCAGCTTTCATCCGCCCAAGGAAGCGGTCGCCTTCTACAAGGACAGCCTGAAGCTGCTGAAGGAAAGCGGCATCCCGTTTCTGCTGTCGGGCACCTATGCGGTGACGGCCTATACCGGCATCCGGCGCCCCACCAAGGACCTGGACGTCTTCTGCAAGCCTGGCGACTACCCCCGCATCCTGGCCTTCTTTCAGGCGCGCGGTTATCGCACCGACGTGGAGGACGAGCGCTGGATCGCCAAGGTCTGGAAGGACGACAAGCATTTCTTCGACGTGATCTTCGCCATGTCCAATGGCACGATCGCGGTGTCCGACAGCTGGTTCGGCGACGACACCATCGACGTCTATGGCCATCAGGTCACCATCACCCCGCCGACCGCCCTGATCCTGTCCAAGGTCTTCATCCAGGACCGCTATCGCTACGATGGTGCGGACGTGAACCACGTCATCCTGAAACAGGCCGACAACATCGACTGGAAGTCGCTGCTGGATCAGATGGACCTGTATTGGGAGGTGCTGATGGCGCACCTGCTGAACTTCCGCTTCGCCTATCCGACCGAGCGCGACAACATCCCGGCCTGGCTGATGACCGAACTGGCCGAGCGCTTGGAAGCCCAGGTCGCCCTGCCCGCCCCCCGCGTGAAGGTCTGCCGTGGCCGCCTGTTCAGCCCGCGCGACTATATCGCCGACATCAGCGAATGGGGCTTCGGCGATGTGGTCGGCAAGGGTCTGGAGGAACGCCATGATCCGATTTGAGGTGCGCTATCGCTTGGCTCGCGCAGCCTCGCTGCCTGAGCGCTTTTCGTGTGCAGACAACGCCATCGCTCGGATTAAGAAGCCGCTAGCCGTAAGTACGGATGTTCGCCATGGCAGATGACCCCCAGACCCCCCAGCCCGGCCTGGAGCCGGGACCTGCCGACCGGCTTCGCGTCGCGGCCGTAGGCGATCTGCATGTCGGCGAAGGGGCCTCGCCGTATCGCGACCTGTTCGAGCGGGTATCGGAGGACGCGGATGTGCTTTGCCTCTGCGGCGACCTGGTCAACTTCGGCAAGACGGCCGAGGTCGAGGCCCTGATCGCCGACCTGCGCCTGTGCCGCATCCCCATGGTCGGAGTCATGGGCAATCACGAGCACGAATGCGGCCAGCCCGATGTGGTCATGGACATGCTGTGCGACGCCGGTGTCCACATGCTGTCGGGCGGGCGCAGCCATGAGATCGGCGGGGTCGGCTTTGCCGGCACCAAGGGATTCGTCGGCGGCTTCGGCCGCTATATGCTCAGCGCGTTCGGCGAGGCCTCGGTCAAGACCTTTGTGCAGGAATCGATCGACGACGCGACCGTGCTGGAGACCTCTATCCGGTCCCTGCGCACAGAACGGTCAGTTGTACTGCTGCACTATGCGCCCGTCGTAGATACGGTGATGGGCGAGCCCCCGGAAATCCACGCCTTCCTGGGCTCGTCGCGTCTGGCAGAGACCATCGACCGCTACGACAATGTCAGCCTGGTCGTGCATGGCCACGCCCATCGCGGCGCGCCCGAGGGGCGGACCAACAAGGGCGTGCCGGTCTATAACGTCGCCCTGCCGGTGCTGAAGACGCTGGGCGATACGCCCTACCGCGTGTTCGAGGTCTAGGGCGCGGCCTGATCCTGCAGCGGCGAATGATGCGCGATTTGCCGCCGCTCGACCGCATAGGCCACCAGCCACAGCGCCATGGCCCAGGCCGCGCCGATGCTCCAGCCCGCCAGAACGTCCGACGCCCAGTGCGCCCCCAAATAGACCCGCGTCGTGCCGATCAAAAGGGCGATCGCAATAGCCGCGCCCAGCACGAAAGCCTTCACGTGACGGCGCGGAAAGGCTCGCGTCAGCATCACGCCCAGGCTGAGATAGAAGACGGTGGCCAGAAGCGCATGGCCCGACGGGAAGCTGGCATTGATCGTCTCAACCGCCTGAAAGGCTGCAGGGGGGCGTTCACGCTCGAAGATGGCTTTCAGCCCTTCGCTCAGCGCCACGCCGCCCGCCAGTCCAACAACCAGCAGCAATGCCGAAAGCCTTTTGCGATGGATCAGCAGAAAGACGATGGCGATGGTTGCGAACAGGGCCAGTACCGATATGCCGCCCAGCGACGTCAGGTCGGCCGCCGCCTCCTTCATCCACCATGGTCCGCGCGGTTCGCCCGCCACCGGCTGAACCCAGTTCAGGATCGACTGGTCAAAGGCCTGGCCATCGGCTTCGGTCATGTCATCCGCCAGTTCGACGAAGGTCATGACGCCCAGGGCGATGATGAACAGCGCGCTGACAGCGGCAATTTCGGTGCGGGCGATGCGCAGGGCGCGGCGGAAAAAGGTCACGGTCTGGTCTGCAGTCATGGCGCCCCAACGGTCACGCTTGCGAGACGTTCCCGCTCACGGTTTCGTGATCTTGATGACTCTGCCCTGTCACGCCGTCGTCGCGGCCTGTCCACAGGCTCATCCCCTGTCATCGATACGATTCGGCCAGAAAGTGATCGTCAACCCCGTTGACGGCTCGTTAGCCATCTGTGCCCTATATGTGGGTTGGGGAAGCGAAGGGGCCACTAGATGATGTGGTTCTTGGCGCGGTTGACGATCAATCAGAAGTTCAGGGCGAATACGATCATGGCCGGCGGCGAAGCGTTGAAGACAGTGGAATTGCAGTCGGTTATCGACGCGCGGGCTCTCGCCGAACAGGCGGGTCGACCCCATCTGTCGGTCGTGCCCTCCATCCAGATCGATCGGTCGCGCGACGACCTGCTGACCGACTTCGGCAAGAAGACGCTGGAGGATCGCTATCTGCTGCCCGGCGAGTCGTACCAGGACATGTTCGCCCGCGTTTCGACGGCCTTCGCCGACGACGAGAGCGTCAATCCGGGCCATGCCCAGCGCGTCTATGACTATATGTCCCGGCTGTGGTTCATGCCCTCGACGCCCGTGCTGTCGAACGGCGGCGCGGCGCGCGGCCTGCCCATCTCCTGCTTCCTGAACGCGGTCGGCGACAGCCTGGACGGCATCCAGAGTGTCTGGAACGAGAATGTGGCCCTGGCCTCCAACGGCGGCGGCATCGGCACCTACTGGGGCGGCGTCCGCTCCATCGGCGAAAAGGTGAAGGGTGCGGGGCAGACTTCGGGCATCATCCCCTTCATCCGCGTGATGGACAGTCTGACCCTGGCGATTTCGCAAGGCTCGCTGCGTCGTGGTTCGGCGGCCGTCTATCTGGACGTCCACCACCCCGAGATCGAAGAGTTCCTGGAGATCCGCAAACCCTCGGGCGACTTCAACCGAAAGTCCCTGAACCTGCACCACGGCATCAACATCACCGACGCCTTCATGGAGGCGGTCCGCGACGGCAAGACCTTCGACCTAGTCTCGCCCAAGAACCAGGAGGTCATGAAAACCGTCGATGCCCGCAGCCTGTGGCAGAAGATCCTGGAAATCCGCCTGCAGACCGGCGAACCCTATCTGATCTTCTCCGACACCGTGAACCGCCAGATGCCGCAGCATCAGCGCGACCTGGGCCTGTCGGTCAAACAGTCGAACCTGTGCAGCGAGATCATGCTGCACACCGGCCGCGACCACCTGGGCGTCGACCGGACCGCCGTCTGCTGCCTGTCGTCTGTCAATGCCGAGATGTTCCTGGAGTGGCGCGAGGAGCCCCGCTTCATCGAGGACATCATGCGCTTCCTGGACAATGTCCTGGAGGACTTCATCACCCGCGCCCCGCCCGAGATGAAGGCCGCCGTCTATTCGGCGCGTCGCGAGCGCTCTGTGGGTCTGGGCCTGATGGGCTTCCACTCCTTCCTGCAGTCGCAGGGCGTGGCGTTCGAAAGCGCCATGGCCAAGTCGTGGAACATGCGCCTGTTCAAACATCTGCGCCGCGAGGCCGACAAGGCCAGCCGCCTGCTGGCTGAGGAAAAGGGTCCCTGCTTGGATGCCGAGGAGCGCGGCGTCATGGAGCGGTTCAGCCACAAGCTGGCCATCGCCCCCACCGCCTCGATCAGCATCATTTGCGGCGGTACCAGCGCAGGTATCGAGCCGATCCCGGCCAACATCTATACCCACAAGACCCTGTCGGGCTCGTTCGCGGTCAAGAACCCCTATCTGGAGCGTCTGCTGGACGGAAAGGGCATCAACACCGAGGCCGTCTGGAATTCGATCCTGGAGAACGAAGGCTCGGTCCAGCATCTGGACGCCCTGGACGAGGACGAGAAGGGCATCTTCAAGACCGCCTTCGAACTGGACCAGCGCTGGATCGTCGAACTGTCGGCTGACCGCTCGCCGGAAATCTGCCAGGCCCAGTCGATCAACCTGTTCATCCCGGGCGACGTGAACAAATGGGACCTGCACATGCTGCACTGGAAGGCGTGGGAGACCGGCGTGAAGTCGCTCTACTACCTGCGCTCCAAATCGGTTCAGCGCGCGGCCTTCGCAGGGGCCGAGGACAAGGTTGAGGCCGAGGTCGATCCCAATCAGCCCGACCTTTTCAGCGCCGCCCGCACCGACTACGACGAGTGCCTGGCCTGCCAGTAAGCTGATCTATCCTCTGCGGCCGTCGAACGGCGGTCGCAGGGGAACTCCGCCACATCCCCGACGTTCGACCGCCAGATATGTGGCGTGTGAAGTCTGTTGGCGAATGCGATCCCTTGGTGCAGGGTCGGAGTGTTGACGGACTGGGGAGGTCCCGTTGATGCGGAAAACGACGATCTTTTCAGCGATGACCGCTGCGGCCCTCGTCTTGGCATGCGCGGGCACGACGACCGCCGCCGCTCAGGACACGGTTCGGCTGGCAGACCCGTTCGCGGGTACCGAAGCCCGACCTGCCACGGTTTCCGATCTCCTGACCCGGCTGGAGCGCACCGGCTCCGTCGCCGCCTTCGACGCCCCCGTCACCGATATCGAGCCGCGCTGGGTCGCCGCCGTGTCGCGCGTCGACCGCGCCGAGCCCCGCGCGGTGTCAGAGCGTGACGTCTGGTTCTCCGGCGGCGGCTTCGACGATCGTCTGCGTCTTCGCACCGAAGGCTCCCTGCGCCGCGCCGATGGCGCACCGGTCCCTCCGGGTCCGCAAGATCGCGCGGGATGGGATACCGAACACTATAACGTTTCATACATCCGTGGCTGGACAGAAACCCTGGGCCAGACCGGTTCGGGCCTGGACGTTACCCTGACACCGCACGTGGGCGTAGGCGTCGGCAGCCGGGGCAACTCCACCGAGGCCGGGGCCACCCTGAAGATCGGCCGCAACCTCGATCGCCTTGTCCCCGAAGGCAGCGAAGCTTTCGGTGAGCGGCCCCGCTGGTATGTCTATGCTGCCGGTTCGGGCCGCGCCGTCGGCTACAACTTCGCGCGCACACGCGATGGCGACTATGCCCGCTCGGGCGTCAGCCACGACAGCGGCAACTTCCTCGGCGACGCCTCGATCGGTGTGGCCATGCGCAAAGGCGCCGTCCAGGGCTCGCTGGGTCTGGTGTACCGCGAGATCGAAACCGAGGGCCTGCGCGCCGGAAACGGCGTCGACACCGATGTGTCCGAGGGCGTGATCGCCTTCCAGCTGTCGATCAAGCCTGAATAGGGATGAGATTCGAGGGACGAGGGAGCGGACCGCCCGTGCCGCGCACCGGTAGAGCTTCATTCAGCCTCTCGTCCCTCATCCCTCATCCCTAAAACCTCACCACCCCTTCCCGCCGGTTGTCCGCGCCGCCGTCCCAGCCCCAGCCGTCCGCACCCTGACGCCACAGGCCACCATGCAGGCCGGAGTTCTCGCTGGCATTGGGGCGGATGACGATGCCCTCGGCGGCCATGCCTTCGCGGACCTCCGCCGGGAAGCGCTCTGTGTCCGCCCCGAACCCGTCACCCTTGGCCACCAGATTGGGCAGGTCGAACGCCGCCTGGACCGGCATACCCCAGTCCAGCACGGCGATCACCGCCTTGGCATTATAGGCCAGGATTGACGAGCCGCCGGGCGACCCCAGAGCCCCGATCAGACGGCCGTGCTGATCCAGGATGATCACCGGCGACATGGAAGAACGCGGTCGCTTGCCCGCCGCCACCGCATTGGCCGCAGGCTGCCCATCTTCGCGCAGCGGCTCGAACGAGAAATCCGTCAGCTGATTGTTCAGGAAGAACCCCGCCGCCATCCGGCCCGAGCCGAAGATGCTCTCCACGGTCGTGGTCATGCTGACCGCATTGCCCGCCGCATCGACCACCACGAAATGCGAGGTGCCCGCTGGCTCGCGCGTCGCATCGGGTCCCGCAAAGACCCCGCCCGGTGGCGTGCCCGGCTCGGCCGCCCCCGTCAGCCCTGCCGCCAGAGCCGCCCGTTCGGCCACATAGCCGGCGTCCAGCAGACCTTGTACCGGCACACCCACGAAGGCCGGGTCCCCGACATAGCGGTCGCGGTCGGCATACATCAGCCGCTGCAACTGGGCGAAGGCGACCCAAGCCTTGGCGTCTTCAGGCCCACCGTTGATCGCAGGCACACGCTCGGCCATGGCCAGAAGCTGAAGCACCGCCACCCCGCTGGACGGCGGCGGCGGCACGCAGATCACATAGACGCGGTAGGGTCGGCACAGCGCCCCACGTTCGATCGGCTCATAGGCTGCGATGTCCGCCGTCGTCAGCGCCCCCGGGCGCGGCCCCTCGGCGACGGTGGCGGCAATCTCCTCCGCAATGCGACCCCGATAAAAGACCTCAGGCCCGCCCGCCGCCAGCTCGGCCACCGTCTGGGCATAGGCCGGGTTCTGCAGTACATCGCCCGCGACCAGTCGCTGGCCATCTGGCCTAGTGAAATAGGCATTGGCCCAGCGTGATCGCGCCTGGCCGCGTGGCTGGGCGATCATGCCGGCCAGCCGCGGACTGACCACAAAGCCCTCGCGCGCCAGGCGCTCGGCGTCCCCGAACAGGGCACTCCACGGCAGGGCTCCATGCTCGGCCTGCGCCATGCCCAGCATGGCGACCACGCCCGGCGCGCCCGTCGACCGCCCGCTCAGGACCGCATCGGCAAAGTCCAGGGGACGTCCGTTCTCGTAGAACAGCTCCGGCGTCGCTGCCGCCGGGGCCGTCTCGCGCCCATCATAGCTGGTGACCTCGCCGGTCGCGGCGTCGAACACCATCATGAAAGCTCCGCCGCCCAGACCCGACGACTGCGGCTCGACCAGACCCAGCACCGCCTGCACCGCCACCGCCGCATCGACGGCCGAGCCGCCTTCGCGCAGGATCTTCATGCCCGCCTCGACCGCCAGCGGATTGGCCGCCGAGACGAACGGCCCCCGCGCCTGGGGTATGGCCGGAGCGACGGGCGCAGCATCGACCGCGGCCCGACCGGCACCAGCCTGCGCGGACGGCCCGGCGTCGCTCGCACAGGCGGCGAGCCCGAGCGTGAGGACCGCGATGGCCAGGGGCCTGAACAGGCGGAACACGGAGGATGGCATCAGGCACTCGCAGCGGCGACCGGGGGAGGTTCGCCCCAACTTGGCGCGTGCGTCGGCGCTTAGAAACCCCCCGCCGGAAACTTGCCGCGAAAACCACGCCAAACCCCTTGCCCCCTGCCCCGGCCTCCGCTAGGAAGCCGCCTCGCCGTTCGCGGCCATGCGCGCCCGTAGCTCAGCTGGATAGAGCATCAGACTACGAATCTGAGGGTCGGACGTTCGAATCGTTCCGGGCGCGCCAATTTTTCAAACACTTAGTTTCTGAGCTCCAGCGTTTTGGGTGCTCTGGGACCCACATGGGACCCAGACGTGAGAAATAACAGTCTATCACAAGTCATTTCCAGGGCGCACCGGCGCACGGATTTTGCGTGATCTGGTCGAGTTTTACGTGCCCTCAACGGGCCACTCGCGCTGCTTATCCCCCCCTTCACTCCCCGATCAGTTATGCAGTCCGGCCGCGTTCATCTTTAAGAAGAACGTTGGTCGCTAAATGCGCCGATGCTCCCTGCAATGACCGAAGAAGACCAGGAACTAGACAGGCTCTGGCGTGCCACATTCGGTGAACCCATGCCGATTATGGGCGGCGGAGACATCGTTCGTAGCATTCTGGCCGAGCCGGCTGCAGGCAAGCCTCGACTCAAGCGTGAAAATCCGGTGATCCCGCCCAGCCCGCCGCCGAGGCGTCTGTCGCGGACGATCAGCTGAAGGCTTGTGATCGACGGGTAGCAGGCTCCGGCTGCACGACCTCGGCCGCCGGGCATTCTGCAACCGTCGCACCGACCGTATCGCGCTGCTTCAGGAAACTCTTAAGCGCAGGCAGCGGCAAGGGCCTGGACACCCAGTAGCCCTGAATGACGTCGCATCCCAGGAGCGTCAGGCACGAGGTGAGCTCTTCAGTCTCCACGCCTTCCGCTACCACGGACATCCCGAGACCGTGTGCCAGATCGACTGTGGATTTGAGAATGAGACGGTCACGCTGGCTTTCCAGCGCATCGACCACAAGTGATCTGTCGATCTTCAGCTCATCGGCATTGAGCATCTTCAGATAGCTGAGCGATGACAGGCCTGACCCATAGTCATCGATCGAGATCTTTATGCCTGCCGCACGGAAGGCGGCGAGCGCCTGTTTGGCCAGCGCCGGCTGCTGGATCACGGCTGTCTCCGTGATTTCGAAACATAGGGCATCGCCGGATGTCCCCACCAAATCAAGAGCCTTGGCCTGAAACGCCGGATCGGCAAGCAGGCGCCCGGAAATGTTCAGGGCGATGACAAGGTCTTCCTCGCCCCGGCGCAGAACCGCGTGATCCTTGAGGGCCTGCGCGATACTCCATTCCGTCAGGGCACGTATCTGTCCGGTGTCCTCGGCAATGGAGATGAATAGGTCGGGGGCCAGGAAACCGCGATCGGTGTGCCGCCACCTGCATAGCGCCTCGACCGACCGGATCAGTCCGTCCGCCGTGCTCATCTTTGGCTGGTAGTGGAGCGAGATATCCCCGGCGGCGATCGCCTCGCGCATCTCCGACATCAGGGCCAGATTGTTCTCGGGCGTCCCCTGTTCTTCCTCGTCGTAGACCACTCCATGACCGTCCGAAGCCCGCGCGAGGTTGAGAGCCGCAGTGGCCCGCTCGACCAGCGCTTCCGGCTCGATCCCCGCGCCCCGCTCCAGGGCGGCCCCCAGACGAAGGAAGATATCGACTGAGTGACCCTCCACGACAAAGTTGGTCTCAAGGCCCTTCAGCCGCGCCAGCAGATCGGCAAGTCCCGCAGCGTCCAGGTCGGTTCTCGCAAAGGCCAGCACCGAACTCGAAAGCTGGGTCACTCCACCGGTGGCACCGAAGGCGTCTAGCCGGGCCGCGAGCTGGACCAGCACGGCATTGGCAACGTTATAGCCCACCACCCCCCTCATCTCGGCGTGTCGCTCCACCGCTACGGTAACGACGCAGAGTTCTGTCTGCGGCGCTGAAGCCCAGGTGTCACCGATGATCTTCAGCAGGGCCCGACGGTTGGGCAATTCGGTCTCCGGCTCGTGCATCGCCAGATGCAACAGCCCCGCTTCGCGCTCGGCGACGATCGCGCGCTCTCGCCGCTCCAGCTCAACGCGTGTGCCCCAGATGGCAAACAGAAGCTGAGTGAGCATGAGGGGGGCTGGGTTCAGGCTGATCGGAGAGACGGCCTGAATGACGACAGGTCCGATCAGGATTGCGACAGCAGCCAGGGCATGGACCTGGACAAGGCGATGGAGCGACGCCCCGCCGTCACGTCGCGGCAAGAGGAGGATGCCGACGAGAAGGCAGAGCGCAAGCAGCAGGCCCGGATGCAGCCCCACCAGCGCTCGGCTACCGACCAAGCTGTCATAGGCGAGGCCGTGGATGTACACGCCCGGAATGAGACCCGCCGGCGTGGCGAACTCGTCGCCCAGTTCGACGGCGGTCGCACCAATCAGGATGACCCGGCCTGAAACCAGCGTCCTGTCGAAGTCGCCTTGCAGAACATCCTCGAAGCTCAGATGCGAAATCGTCCGGTGATCGACCCCGAAATCAATATCGAAGCTCGGGCCTCCGTTACGCCCGGCCACGACCGCCGCCAGCGAAGGCTGGGATGCGCCTGATGGCATGACATCGTAGCTTCTGACCTTGCCGTCCACATCGACCGGTACATTCACCGACGCCAGGAGCGCATCCTGACGAAGACTGGAGATGGGCATGTTTTCGCCGACCGCGCTGTCTCGCGATCCATAGGTTTCCTTCTGCAGGAAGTTGGCGAGAACGACCTGTCCCGGATGACGCGAGACTGCAGCCGCCAGCGCCTGATCGGCCGCATCCTGCGAAGGCGCGCTGAAATCGACGTCGAACGCCACCAGGGTCGCCCCTGCCTCGACCAGATTGTCGATCGCAGTCGCATAGCGCTGCCGGTCCCAGGGCCAAGCTCCCGCCGCCTGCAGGCTGCGGGAATCGATCTCCACCACGGTGAGCGTCTGGCTGGCTTCTCGGTCAGTCAGCCTGAAGCGAATGCCCGCCAGGGCATCACTGACGGGGCGCAGAAACCCCGACAGCAGAGCCATCGACACCACGACGATGATTAGGGCGGCCCAGAACAGGTTGACTGTTCGAACCCCGAACTCTTTTCCCGCAAAGGTAATCAAGACCGGGGACCGCCGCCCGGGTTACCGCCGCCGTTACCGCCGCCATTGCCACCGCCGCCGTTACCCCCACCATTGACACTGCCGGAGCTGCCCCCGCCGCTGCCAGGACCACCGGGTGTTCCGGAGCCAGAGCCACCGCTACCGCCGCCGGAGCCGCCGTTACCGCCGCCATTGCCGCCACCGGAGTTGCCGCCGGAGTTGCCACCGCCGTTACCGGGACCACCGGGCGTACCAGGGCCGGAGCCGCCGTTACCGCCGCCATTGCCACCACCGGAGTTGCCCCCGCCGTTCCCACCGCCTGAGTTGCCTCCGCCATTACCGGGGCCACCGGGCGTGCCGGGGCCGGAGCCGCCGTTGCCCCCGCCGTTCCCACCGCCGGAGTTGCCTCCGCCATTGCCGGGACCACCAGGCGTCCCGGGGCCGGAGCCCCCGTTACCGCCGCCATTGCCACCGCCGGAGTTGCCTCCGCCATTGCCGGGACCACCAGGCGTCCCGGGGCCGGAGCCCCCGTTACCGCCGCCATTGCCACCGCCAGAGTTGCCCCCGCCATTACCGGGGCCACCGGGCGTGCCGGGGCCGGAGCCGCCGTTGCCCCCGCCGTTTCCACCGCCGGAGTTGCCTCCGCCATTGCCGGGACCACCGGGCATCCCTGGGCCAGAGCCGCCGTTGCCGCCACCGTTTCCACCACCGGAGTTGCCGGGGCCGCCGGGCGCGCCGGGGCCGGAGCCACCGTTACCCCCGCCATTGCCACCGCCAGAGTTGCCCCCGCCGTTTCCGGGGCCACCGGGCGTGCCGGAGCCGCCGTTACCGCCGCCATTGCCGCCACCGGAGTTGCCGCCGGAGTTGCCACCGCCGTTACCGGGACCACCGGGCGTACCAGGGCCGGAGCCGCCGTTACCGCCGCCATTGCCACCACCGGAGTTGCCCCCGCCGTTCCCACCGCCTGAGTTGCCTCCGCCATTACCGGGGCCACCGGGCGTGCCGGGGCCGGAGCCACCGTTACCGCTACCATTGCCACCGCCGGAGTTGCCTCCGCCATTGCCGGGACCACCAGGCGTCCCGGGGCCGGAGCCACCGTTACCGCTACCATTGCCACCGCCGCCGTTGCCGGGACCACCGGGCGTCCCGGTGCCAGAGCCGCCGTTACCGGGTGTGCTCGGCCCAGCGCCGCCACCAGGTGTGCCGGGAGGCGTACTTCCTCCGGAACTCCCCCCTCCGTTCCCGGAGCTGGCATTTCCACTATTTCCGGACCCACCGGAATTCGTTCCCGCGTTGGGGCCAGTTGAACCAGTACCGGTAGATCCCGCACCGCCATTGGTACCCGAGTTGGCGTTGGTGCCGCTGGCACTACCGGCATTACCGCCGGTGGGGCCAGGGGTTGCTGGTGCCGAGGGAGAGGCAGCGGCGGGGGCGGGGCTGACCGGGGCTGACGGTGCCGCAGGCAGGGCAGCAAGGGTGACTGGGGGGTTTTCGACGAGGCCGCCTGTCACTTCCTTAAAATCAATGGGAGCCAGAGCAACCACCGGAACTTCGACGGCTACGCTTGCCGAAGGGGCTGTGATTTCAACCGAGTCGGGCTGTGTCCGCGAAACGACGCCAGTGGCTCCCGCAGCTACATCACCTCCGGCATTCCCGCTGATGGCCCGCACTTCGACCAGGCCTTCGGACACATGCACCCGGTCTCCCTGAGGATCGACACTGACCGTGAAGGTCGTGCCCTTGACGACGGCTGCGAGAAGTGGGGTTTCGACGCGGAAGTGCTGTTGTCTCTGTCGATCCACCTGGAACAGAGCCGACCCGAGGTCCTGCAGAATGCGGGTCATGCCCCTCTGCTCTTCGGCCAATGTCGTGCGACTGTTCGGCCCGACGACAATGCGCTGATCGCCATTGGTGATAACGGCCCGACCATTTCCGCCCGTCGTTACGCTCGTTCCAATGGGAAGCATCTGACCGGCGACACCGGGGGCGATTGCCCGCGCGGGTATTGCTACCCTGACCCCGCCGCTGACTTCACGCAGCCGCCAGTCGGCTGCCCAGGCGGATGCCGGACCGAAAACTAGAAGTATGGCCAGTGCGACCACGATTAACTTGAGCTTTACCACGTCCAGGACCCTCGGCACACGATTACATGCCGCCCCTTTTAGGCATCCTTAGCTACGAGGCCATTAAACGGCAGACTTAATCCGAACTTAATCAGGGACTGGCATGATTAGGGCTGTTCGATTTTGCGTCCGGAAGCCGACATAGTGCCCAGTTACTTGCGTTTTACTTGTCGCCTCTTGCAAAGGGTAGCGATCTGCGCCGCATTTTTGGCGGGAGGGTCTCTTGTGGGAGCGGCCGCGGCGTCAGACCTGCCTGAATGCGAAAAGGCCTGCTTTGTTCTGACAGGCATTCAGTTGCAGGGCGTAACCGCCTTCCCGGCCTCAGAGCTGGCCTATACCTATGAAGACTATCTGACGCGCCCGGTCGCGGTCGAAGATCTGGTGAAGGTCGCCGCCTCCATTACCGATCACTATCGCTCCAAGGGCTATTTCCTGACCCGTGCAGCCGTGGCTCCCCACGATGGCGCGAACGGGCTGGCGACGATCGTCGTTTACGAAGGCTATATCGAAGAGGTCATCGTGGAGGGGCCGGATGCTTCGGCCATGCGCGCCCTTGTCGCTCCACTAAGCCGACGCGACCCGACTACGGTTGCAGAGCTTGATCGTCGCCTGACCCTCGCCGCCGATCTGCCCGGCTATTCGCTGCAAAGCCGGATCGAGCCCGTGTTGGGGGATCCCGCCAGCCACCGTCTGGTCGTCTCGCCAGAATTCCAGAAATACTCAGGCTTCGCCTCCATCGAGAATCGGGGATCGGACGCCCAGGGGCCTTGGCAGGTCTATGCCTCCGCCAGCGCCAACTCGATCATCGCAGACGGCGACCAACTGACGCTATCCACGCTGACAACGCCCGCAGACATCGACGAACTCACATTCTCTGAATGGGCCTATTCGGCACCGCTGGCGGGTGGCCGCCGGATCAGGGCTGCGATCTCCGGCTACTCGACGAACGCGCCTCCCGCATCGACCAATGGCTGGCTGAGCGGTCAGAGTACAGCGGTCTCGGTGAACCTGGCTCAGCCGCTTATCCGCAAGCGCAAACAAAGCCTCTGGCTCAACACCGGCGTAGACGTACGCGAGGCCCGCCAGACCTATGCCGGGTCAGGTCACGCCGATGAGACATTGACGGTGGCGCGCGTCTCCCTGTCGGCCTGGCAGCAGTTCGCCCATGGCTACATGTCCAGTAGCCTTCAGATCTCGCAGGGCTTGGATGCCTTCGGCGCGACTATCGACAACGCACCCAATCTGACCCGCAACGATGCGGACGGTATTTTCACCAAGCTCAATGCCAGTGCGTCAGGCTACACCGATCTCTGGCGCTTCATGGGGGTCTATGCCGAGGTTTCAGGGCAGTGGTCCAAAGACCCGCTTCTCAACTCAGAGGAATTCTTCGTGGGAGGATCCACCTACGGCCGCGCCTACAACTACGGCGAGGTCAGCGGTGACAGGGCAGTAGCCGCGACCATCGAACTGCGCGCGGGCTGGGACCCTGACTTTGCTCCCGTCAGCTTCTTCCAGACCTATGCCTTCTACGATGCCGCTTCTGTTTCCAACTACACCCCGACTGGTACGCGCTCCGATGAGCTGTCCTCCGCCGGTGTCGGCGTAAGGGTCACCTTCAAAGACAGCACCACCTTCAAGGCCGAGCTCGCCAAGCCTCTAGACTGGATCCCCTTCACCGAGACCGACAATGACTGGCGGGCCTTTGTCTCGCTATCGAGACAGTTCTGAAAAACCAGTCCACCTCACATCGGCACTGTTACGCGCCCCTGCTCGAACGCCATGGCCAGCATCCACAGGGCCATGGCTATCATCATCACGTTTTCTACCAGGGAGAGGAAGCCGAGTGGCACATTGCTGCCGCCACCCACGCACGCGCATTTCAGTTCGCGCTTGTCGATGTAGACAGCCTTGAACACCGAGACTGCGCCAATACCGCCTATGGAGAGCGCGACCGGAATCGACAGCCATGACAGTACCCCCGCCAGCATCAGCGCCCCGGCCCCGAACTCGGCAAAGGGGTAGATTCTGCCATATGGAACCCAGCGTCTGGCCAGAAGGTCGTAGTTGAGGAACATGGTCGAGAAGCTGTCGACGTTCTGAAGCTTGAGCATGGCCAGCGCCATCATCGACAGGGCGATGAACCACTCACCCGCCCGGGTAGTCAGCGGTGTCCCGAACACCGTCAAACTGAGCATGGCCGCCATCACGGCAGTGGTCAGAAAGACCACGACAACTGGCGTGTAGGTGGTAGCCTTGGGATCTGGGACCTTGAGGCCTAGAAACTGGCGCAGGTCGTCATGGCCTCCGATGCGATCGCCGTCCAGGAAGACCTGGGGCGTAGTCGTCACGCCGTGCTCGGCCTTGAAGGCATCGGTAGCCTCGCGTGTGATCAGCCACCGATCGTCGACGGTATAGCCCCGGCTACGGAGCAGATGACGAGCCTTGAGACCCCAGGGACAGGTGTGGCCGGGCATAACCATCCTGTAGAGGACGGCGGTTCGCGACGGGTCTGACATGGTGAGCTCCTTGGCTTGGCAATCCAGAAGAGGCACCCTAGGTTCCGTACTGAAGTACGGAGTCAATCATGAAGGTCAGAACCATAGCGGCCTTGGCCCGGGAGGGTGGGGTGGGGGTGGAGACCATCCGCTTCTACCAGCGGCGCGGCCTGATGCCGAAGCCAGACCGGTGGTCCAGCAGCGGTGTCGGCCAAGGCATCCGGCGCTATGGCGATGAGGATGTACGACGATTGAAATTCATTCGGTCGGCCCAGACCGCAGGCTTCACCCTGGAACAGATCCAGGAGTTGCTGTCCCTGGATGCAGGGGAGGATCGCGAGCGGGCGCGCGCCCTGGCAGCGCAGCGGCTGGCGGCGCTTGACCGGACCATTGCCGACTTGGAGCAGGCGCGGGCGGGCCTGCGCCGGCTGGCAGGGGCCTGCGCCTCAACGGACAGTGGCCCCTGTCCGATCATCGCCGCTTTCCAGGGCGAGGCAGCCTGAAGCTCAGGCCCCGTTGTGGCGGCCGAAGATGACCGCGTCTCCGGCCCGATTGATGAGCAGGGTAACATAGGGTTCACGACCCGCCGCCTCCATGCCGGGCGACCCGGCGGGCATGCCCGGAGCGGCGAGCGCCACGGCCTGTGGCCGCTCACGCAGCAGACGGGCGACATCGGCAGCTGGCACATGGCCCTCGATGGCGTAGGCACCGACCACGGCCGTGTGGCACCCGGCGTAGCGATCCGGCACGCCGTGTCTGGCGCGGATCGGGGCCAGATCCTGGCGTTCGATGACCTCGACGGTCCAGCCGGCACCACGCATATGGGTCACCCAGCCGTCGCAACATCCGCACCACGGCGTCTTGTATGCGGTCATTCGCCGGTCTTGGGCGAACGCCGGGCCGGCGGAGGCGAGCGCGACAGCGCCGGCCAGCAGCAGGCGACGGTTCAATAGGCCCGTCATCAGTGAACCATGAAACGGACGGCGCCCGTCATCTCGTGACCGTCCGCGCCTTCAGCGGTCCAGTTCAGGATGTAGTTGCCGGGCGCCAGTGTG
>JAESFU010000085.1_pt1 | contig 195466 bp, 173 predicted proteins | sample 9269461 | NCBI WGS metagenome assembly JAESFU01 (sample SAMN14502556, study PRJNA617107) | algae metagenome | isolation source: Stenomitos rutilans HA7619-LM2 and co-occurring heterotrophs from cave walls | place: USA: Waikapalae cave, Hawaii | collected 2009-07-28 | reverse complement strand
TAACCTGTATCAGGTGTCTAGGCAGCTATTTGTGCCAGTGATCCGTCAGTTTATTTTGAAAAACCTCTCCAGATCGGCTGTTGTCTGACTTCAGACATTGCCACTTCTGTCAATGCGTAAGTTCTATAATTGTTGGTTGTTAGCTCGGAAATAATGCCGTCTAAAAACTAAAAACTTTAGCGAAGCCATGCCGCAGGCTTTACAACCAAAAACTACTTCATGCTGCTGTGCGAAGCTGCTGCATCCAGGCTGACAAATCGGCAAAGGCACGATCGCGGTACATCCCGTAGCGTTCTTGCTTATTGCGAATGCGTTTGGGCAATTCGGGCAGAATGCCGAAGTTGGGCGGCATGGGCTGGAAGTGCTTGGGCGAGGCAGAGCTGATGAAATCGAAGAGAGCACCCATCATGGTTGTGACGGGTAGGGCGATCGGTGCTTGTCCTAATGCAATGCGGGCTGCATTGGTGCCAGTCAGCCAACCGCCTGCGGTCGCCGCCGTATAGCCTTCGGTGCCGATCAATTGCCCTGCGGCTAAAAGTGACGGGCGCTGTTTGAATTGCAGCGTGGCGTGGAGTAATTCTGGCGCATTGACGAAAGTATTGCGGTGCATCACGCCCATCCGCACAAATTCAGCCTTTTCTAAACCGGGAATGAGTTGAAACACCCGTTTTTGTTCACCCCAGCGCAAATTGGTTTGAAAGCCGACCATGTTCCACAGTTGTCCGGCTCGGTCTTCTTGCCGCAGTTGCACGATCGCGTAGGGTCGTTTGGCTTTGTTTTCGGGATCACGAAAGTCGCCCAACCGGGCATCGAAGAGGCCAACGGGCTTTAATGGCCCATAGCGCATGGTATCTTCACCGCGCCGCGCCATTTCTTCGATCGGTAAACAGCCTTCAAAGAACTTGGCGGTTTCTTGCTCAAAGTCCTTCAATTCTGCCTGCTCTGCCTGACAAAGTTCCTGCCGAAAGTGCAGATATTGCTCCCGATTCATCGGGCAGTTGAGGTACGCAGCTTCGCCTCGATCGTACCGAGAAGCCAAAAACGCCACCTCAAAGTCGATCGACTCACCCACGACGATCGGGCTGGCGGCATCAAAAAAACTCATATACTCCATGCCTGTAAAGCAATGGAGATCCTCAGCTAAAGCCGGACTGGTCAACGGCCCTGTCGTCAAGACGCTGATCCCCTCCGTTGGAATGGCGGTGATTTCCTCTCGTCGCAGGTCAATGAGCGGGTGATTCGCCAGCGTTTCCGTCAGATTGCGGCTAAAGACAGCACGATCGACCGCCAGTGCTCCCCCTGCTGGCACGGCATGTTCATCTGCTTTGCCAATGACGATCGAGCCCAAGCGGCGTAGCTCTTCATGCAGCAGACCAGAGGCGCGATCGCTCGACTGCGCCCCAAACGAATTGCTACAGACCAACTCTGCCAGATGCTCCGAGTGATGTGCTGGACTTAACCGTTGAGGTCGCATCTCGTGCAGAATCACAGGAATCCCTGCCTGCGCGATTTGCCATGCTGCCTCAGTGCCCGCTAGCCCGCCGCCAATCACCTGAATCGGTTTCATCTCTGCCATTGCCATCTTGAACCTGTGTGCCTTTTACCAGGATAAGAGGTCAGGCGTGTCTAGTGATTGATCTTCAACCGTTGCATCGTCAGCGCTCAGCACAAAAAATGGGCGCTGACGACCCATCATGCGGTTTCACTCAACCACTTGATCGTTAGTATGGTGGCCGATTTTGCTTGAAGGAGGTCAGCCATTCTCGCACTTGTTCGCCTGCTGCATCCCGACCGCCAAGGCCAAAGGCGATCGCGATCGCCACTGCGACGGCTCCCAACAGCAGCCCAAACGCCAGGTTCACGATGTTGGGTGCAATGCCGATCTGCTCCAGCGAAATAGCCGAAACCAGAGCGACAATCGCAATCCGCGCGGTTTGGGCCAGCACTTTGGACTGAGACGTGTTGGAGCTGCTAATGAGGCTATAGGCAAGATTTGCCAGGTAAAGCCCGATCGCAAACACAACCAGCCCTGCCAGTACACGACCAAAGATGGCAAGCAAGCCCAGCACGACGGCTTTTAAGCCGGGGAAGTTGAGCACATCGATCGCAGCGACGGCGGCAAACAGCATGATGCCTACCAGCACTACGACACCCACAATTTCTGAGGGAGTGCGTGTAGGTGGTGTTGCTAAGCCTGTTTGCTGGAGGGTCGTCTGTCCTTCCAGGGGAGGCGGTACATTTGTAATCGAGGGAGGCGCAGGCGTATAGGGCGTGGTTTGAATGCCCAGCCAGTAAAAGATGTTGTTGAAGCCAACGCTAGTCAGAATGTTCGTCACCAAATCGGCCACAAATTTCCCAAGCACGTAGGCCGCGACCAGAATCAATACAGCCGTGAAGAGTTGCGGTAGGGCATTGAGAATCTGATTCAGCATGGCTGTGGCTGGCCCAGAGATCGAGGGGATCTGGAGGGCATCCAGTGCCGCCGTTGCCGTTGGAATGAGAATCAACACATAGACGATCGTGCCAACCAGCCAGGAAAGCGACTGTCCGCCCGTGCTACGGCTCAAGCCAAAGCGTGCGCCCAAGCGATCAGCTCCGGTAGCCGTCAACAGATTGGTGACAATGCCGCGCACAACCCTCGCAATCACCCAGCCGACTACCCCAATGAGTACGGCCTTCAAAATCTTGGGTAGGGCCGCCAGAATATCATTCAATAAATTCTGCACGGGCTGAAGTGGCCCCTGCAAATCCAGCACGCCCAAAATCAGCGGCAAGAAAAACAGAAAAATCAGCCAGTAGATCGCGGTGCCCAGCGTCTCGCTTAGCAGGAAGGGGGCTTCTGTCGTGACGGGTACACCAGGTTCAGGCGGCGGCGCTGTTTGCGAAAACCGTTCATCCAGCGAAAAGCCCTGTGCAATGCGAACGATGACCGACTTTGCTAACGTTGCCAGCAACCAAGCGATCGCCACTAGAATGGCTGCCGAACCCAGTTTAGGCAGGTAAGCAAAGATCTGATTTAAAAAGTTATTCAGCGGTTGCGATACGGTTGTCAGCTTCAGCGCATCCAGCACCGCTACCGCCGTGACAATGACGATAATCCAAAAGACAATACTGGCAATCAGTTTCTCGATCGGAAACGGCTCACTCCCTGGTTGCTGCCGCAAAACAGAATTGGTAATGCGGTTATCGATATCCGTTCGTTTGAGTAAACCGGCCACAACCTTGCTAACGACGAAAGCAATGATTAAGCCAATGATGAGAATTAGAATGGCCCCGACCACGTTCAAAACGGCAGGCCCCAACGCTCCCAATCCCAGCACGGTTAAAAATTGAGTGATAGGAGAAACAACCGGGCTTGAATCGACGGGTGCAGGCGGTGGTGCTTGCGCCAGCAGACTACTGACTAGCGCTGATGTCTGCACCCCAGATGAGTGGCTAATGCGCTGCAAAATTTCGTTCATGACTGCTTCAATCAACCTCAAATTCAGCAGAAAACATGCAAAACAACCTTTTGTAAGGTAACTGACTAGAGATATACCGCATAATCGTTAAGGTCTGAGCCTTTGTTTGCGAATGACGCAATTATCTGCAAGCGATACGCAACAGGCACAACAAACGATTTGGCTTTCTAAAGAGTTTATTTTTCTTAACAATGGTGCAGGCGCACACCAAAGATGCCAACCCGAAAGATCGCAGACGCAGATCCAACCAGGTGCACAAAACAAGTGGGAGTAGATTACACGGCATCGGTTACCGCATTATCCCTCTTTGTACAGAAAAACATTATGCAGAAAAACGCCTTCAAAGAAGCATATGTCTGAGCCTCAGGTTTTTGAACAGTCCGTTCAAATTAGCGCCAGTGCCACTACTGTCGAACGTTGCCTCACTGACCGCGAGTTAATGCATCGGTGGCTCAACCCTGCCCTGCGTTGCGAACCGATCGATGCATGGTCTACTGAATTGGGCGGGCGCAGTCGCTTTGTCATCCAGACTCCTGTCTTGCAGCCTGCCCTGCATAGTGTAGTGGTGCAGCGCGAACCTGGTTTGATTGTGTGGGAATTCAACGGCTTTTTTAAGGGGCGCGATCGCTGGGAATGTAATCCCGAACTGCAAGGCACCCGCTTGCTCAATCGTTTTGAGTTCACCATTCCCAATCCCCTCATTCGCTTTGGGTTTAACACCTTTGCCGCCACCTGGACTCGTGATGATATGCAGGCACAACTTCGTCGCTTGAAGCGGGTTGCGGAGGAGGCTTATCAGGGGAAGGGATGAAGGGCAGTTAGCAGAAGATAAAAGGCAAAGGTAGAGGATAGAAGGTAGAGGAGAGGGAGCTTTTTTAGGCGATCGGCTCTGGCGCAATAAGAGGCACTGTGCATTCTAGGCGTGTCTGCACATCCTCGTCTGAAGCTTCGACTACGGTTAGCGTGCCTTGCATCAGCAACAAGAGAATCTGACTGGTCATTACATTGAGTCCTGGTGATGGTATTGTTGCCCCAGGTTTGGAAGGCGTTTGGAGAAGATCAACTGCTTCACACAAGCTGAGGAGACGATCGCAGTCGATCCAGATGCGCGCACAGCCTGCTTCCATTGTTGCTGGAACCGAGACGTGGATGTTGCCTTCTGCCATCTCATCAATAGCAGCGTCAATAAGATACAGTAAGACCTGCCGCAGATGCTGGGGATCAGCAAGCACGTACAGGTCGGGATCGGGCAGTGTCAAGCGTAATTTTAGGTTGCGATCGGCCGCTTGTAAGTATGTCAAGTCATACACCGTCTGAAGCAGCGCTGCGAGCTGGAGTGGCTGAAGCTCCATTTTGGTGGTGCCGTGCTGTAGCCTCGCCACAGCTACCACGCCGTCCAACACCTTGATCATCTTCAACGCTGATTCGTGCGCTTGTGCAATAAACTCGCGCTCTTCTTCAGGGTTGTCGCACAGATCTTGCAGAATCAACTGCTGCATCCCAATCAAGCCGTTGAGCGGCGATCGCAACTCATGGGATGTACGGGCTAAAAAGCCCCCCTTAAACTGGCTCATTTCTGTTGCCATCTGATAAGCCAATTGCAGCGGTTGCCATGCTGATTCTGGCTCTTGTTCAAGTGATTGCTTAGGCAACGGCACAATTTCAGCAGAGTTCGTCTGGCGCGATCGCAGATGAAAACTCAACCCCAACAACAATCCCGCCCCCAGCCAAGCCAAATCAGTCCAGTTCATGCTTTTTCACAGTGTGCAAGTTTGATCCCAACCAATCCTACTGCCCCTGTTCCCTACGCCCCCCTACATCCACCACCCCCTGCCGCAAAACATCCCACCCACGCCCATGCCAGCGAATGACCGTTGAGGGCACACCGGAGGCGATCGCCTTGCTGCTAACGTGTGACAGCGCGCCCAACTCCAATGGCAATAAGGTAAAAACCTGGGGAAAGGCTGCTTCAATCTCAGTCATTGTTTGCAGCGCGGGTTCTCCGGATCGATTGGCACTGGTCGTTGCAAGGGGGCCTGTTTGCGCCAGAAGGGCGATCGCAACGGGATGATTAGGTACACGCACACCGATCGTAGTGGGTTGTTCGGGGTTCATCGCTGGTGGTACTCGTTCGCTGGCTGGTAATACCAGCGTTAAGGCTCCCGGTAAGTAGCGATCGGCGACTTGCTGCCAGATTTGTCGTTCTGTCGAGTTTCCAGTGACATATGTCCACAATTCTGCGATCGTGGCTGCCATTAGAATTAGCGGTTTTGCCCGGTCGCGCTGCTTGGCAGCAAAGAGTAAATCGGCTCGATCGGGTCGTGACCCAAGGGCTGGCACAGTATCGGTAGGAAAACTCACCAAATGCTCACCAGTGCGAGCTTTGGCAGCTAACTCAGGCAAGAGAACTTGAGGCATTATGGCTAACAATCATTGTTTTTCTGGACATTTTTTCTATAAGACTCATATTAAACTGGAATTATTGCCTTCCAGGGTTTACCCGCATCCACCAGGCAACAGCCATCAGGCAATTTATTAAGCTTTTTGCACTTTGTCGTCGGCTTCATTGTTTTTTACCAGTTCTTTGTAGCTCCGTAGCCTTTGCAGACCAGCAGTGCCAGATGTCCGATGGCTTCTCCCTAATCACCAACTCCTTGGAAGAACGCGAAGGCCATTGGACTGTGTTCGTTGCTCTCTGACATTCAGTTATGCCATTGATCACGTCAGGCATTTGACGAAACTTAGCCGAAACGTGTAGGGCATAGAAGCCGGTCAGCGCGACGACATCGCGTCAGGCAGTCATCCGCAATACTTGTCGGGACTTAGCACTCTAACGGCTGACTTTTTAGATCAGGGCATGCTATACAAAAGCGTACCGCTTGCAAAGTTGCTCGATCGACCCATTTGAACCTACAAATTTGAAACAACGCTTTGCAAAGCACCAGCCGCTGAACTCACAGGGTGCCATCTCGCCTTCAGTACACCGTTTTATCTACACCGATAGAATGCATACACTACTACATCTGTCGCTAGCACAATTTCGTTCTCCTACAATCCAGAGATCGCTACGTGCCACTTAAAGCTGTTGTGGGAAGGCTGAAACGTAAAGCTCAAAACTTGAAGCTGAGGCACATTGGTCTCAATTCAGTGATACCAGGAGTGATGCAACTAGCTTGTTACGGTTAAATGAACCTCATTCAGCACCATTCATGAAAGCAGAACGATTCGAGGGTCTGCGTGAATACTGTCGAGACGATGCTGCCTTTGAAGCTTTACTGCAAGCGCTCTTCGGAGGTGAGCAGCAACAGCTTGAAACGCTGTTAGCATCGACACAGCCCGAAAGCTATGACTGTTCACAACATGTTCTCTTTCAGGCATCCCTGCTTGACCAGGTTTGTCATGCCGTCATTGCCACGGATCGACAGGGGCAGATTACTCACTGGAATCGCTATGCAGAGATCCTCTTTCACTGGCAGTCCATAGAGGTGATGGGCAAACACATTTATCAGCTATTGGTGCCTGAAAACGGTCAAAAAACGGCTCGCAAAATTCTCACTCGCACAACAGAGGCTCACCCCTGGCGCGGAGAACTTCTCCTACAGCGCAAAGATGGCAGGCAGTTTTGGGCAGACGTCACAAACACCCTGCTGCGTGATGCCACCGGGCACGCGATCGGCTTTGTGGGCATTGCGGTAGATCTTACCGAACGCAAACAGGCACAGGCTCTGCTAGAAATGCAGGCAGAGACGCTACAGGCGCAAACACAGCTACTCAATTTGGCTAATGATGCCATCGTGACGTTCAGTCTCAACGGTGCAATTTCGTTTTGGAATCAGGGTGCCCGTGAGCTTTATGGGTGGGAGTCGATCGAAGCGCTCGGACAACATATTCACACCCTCTTGAAGACTCAACTGCCTCAACCGCTGAAGCAAATTAAAGCGCTGTTGCAACAGCATGGGTACTGGGAAGGCGAAATCGTCCATCAGCAGCGTGACGGTACATCGATCGTGGTGGAAAGTCGATGGGCATTACAGCGAGACGACCACGGTCACCCAATGGCAATTTTGGAGCTGAGCCGTGACATTACCCAGCGTAAGCAGGTTGAAGCCGTGCTCAAAGCCACCCACGAGCAACTAGAGGCACAGGTAATCGCACGCACAGCCGAATTGGCGCAGGCAAATGTGACGTTGCAAGCAGAAATTGCAGAACGACGACAAGCAGAGGTAGCTTTGCAGCAAGCCGAAGCCCGCTATCGCAGCATCTTTGAAAACGCGATCGAAGGCATCTTTCAATCCACACCTGATGGACGCTATCTCAGTGCCAATGCCGCGCTAGCAAAACTCTATGGCTATGCCTCGCCAGAAGAACTGATAGCAACCTTGACCGATATTGCGCATCAGCTTTATGTTGATCCCACTCGACGCGCTGAGTTCAGCCGCCTTGTACAGAGGCATGGGACAGTCGCGAAATTTGAGTCGCAAGTGTATCGCAGAGATCAGAGCACCATCTGGGTTTCAGAGAATGCGCGCGCCGTCTATAGTCCACAAGGCGAACTGCTGTATTACGAAGGCACGAGTGAGGACATTACCGAGCGCAAGCAGGCAGAACTTGCCTTGCAGCAGAGCGAAGCCCGTTATCGTGCGGTGGTTGAAGACCAGACAGAAATGATCGATCGCTTTCTGCCCGATGGCACCATCACCTTTGTGAACGATGCATACTGCCGCTGTCATGGTAAAACGCGCGAAGAACTCATTGGGCAAAACTTTATTCTCCTGTCACCTGAGCATGCACGAGAGGGCATTCGCCGCAAGATCGCCTCGCTGAATCGCGATTGTCCAGCCGTGACGTCAGACCAATTATTCATCACGCCAGATGGGGAAGTCCGGTGGCATCAGTGGACCGATCGCATCTTGTTTGATGAACAAGGAAAGGTCATTGAGTTTCAAGCGACGGGACGAGACATCACTGAGCAGAAGCAGGCCGAGCAGGCACTTCGGGAAAGCGAGGCAAAAAATAGTGCGCTACTCCATGTCATCCCCGACTTCTGGATTCGACACCACCGGGATGGCACGAATCTAGATTGCAAGACCGATACAGCTAGTGAACTGGCGCTACCGATCGATCAACTCATTGGTAGAAAATTTCAGGAATACTTACCTCCCGCGTTGGCACAACAGCGCCTGAAATACATCGAACGCACATTAGAAACAGGCGAACTCCAAACCTTTGAATACCAGATTGAAATCAACGGCGAATGGCGCGAGCAAGAATCACGCATGGTGGTTTGTGGCAAGGATGAAGTGCTTGCGATCGAGCGCAACATTACCGATCGCAAGCAAGCCGAAGCCCGACTCTGGCAGCAAGCAGAGCGCGATCGCTTGCTTGGCACGATCGCACTCCACATTCGCCAATCGCTTGACCTGGAGGAAATACTCCAGCGCACAGTGGCAGAAGTCCGTCAGTTTCTACAGATCGATCGAGTGCTGATTTACCACTTTGCGACTGGCTGTGAAGGAGCGCTCGTCGCCGATGCCGTTGCACCAGAGTGGAATATTCATACCGAAGACAGTCCGCACTACGTCTGGTATCACGATCGTACCGCGCTCTACAACCAGGGTAAAACCCACATCGTGAACGATACAGCTCAGCTAGGACTGTCCGCTGATTATTTAGAGATCATGCAGCGGTTACACATCAAGGCCAAGGTCGTGGTGCCGATCATGCAAAGCGATCAACTGTGGGGCATCCTGGCTGTGCATCAATGCTCCAGCACGCGCCAGTGGCAGCCCTTTGAAATAGCGTTGCTAGAACCCTTGGCGACCCAGGTGGCGATCGCCATTCAGCAGGCACAGTTGTTTAGCCAGGTGCAGCAGCAGGCACAGCGCGAACAACTGCTTAACCAGATTAGTCAAACCATCAACTCCAGCTTTGATGCCGACTACATTTTGCAGGAAATCGCAAATCTGACTGGCGCGTCTTTCAAGGTCGATCGCGTACTGATTCTGACCATTGCAGACGAAGTTTATGTGCGGAACGAATGGCGTGCCAACGACCAGGTAATTTCTCAACTCAGTCTCAAGGCACCGCTGTCAGAATGGCCTGACCTGCTGGATGCAAACTCAGACTTCTACCAGCGTCGGGTGTTCCATGCCCCCGACTACAGCCAGGTACAGTGGACTAAAGTCCGTCAGCAGCAGATGGAACAGGGACAAACGGTCTCTGTGCTCGCATCGCCAATTTTGATTCATGGTCAGTTGTTTGGGTCGATCGCGCTACAGACGACAACATCTCATCGCACCTTCACCGATGAAGATATTCAATTGCTCCAACGGATTGCAGATCAAGCCGCGATCGCCATCTCGAATGCTCAAAGCTACGAACGGTTAGAACACCTTGTCAAAGAACGGACGCAGGAACTAGAGCATGAAAAACTGCTCTCTGAAGCAGCCAACCGGGCGAAGAGCGAGTTTCTGGCGACGATGAGCCATGAGCTACGCACGCCTCTCAACGCCATCTTGGGCTTGTCTCAACTTCTAGAGCAGCAAATCTTTGGGGCGTTAAACGCTAAGCAGGCTGAATACGTTAACCATATTCACACCAGCGGCGAACACCTACTCCTGCTGATTAACGACATCCTAGACCTGGCAAAAGTTGAATCGGGACAGGATACCCTGAACCTGATTTCCATTAATGTTTTAGACCTCTGTAGCTATTGCCTGACCCTTGTGCGCGAACAGGCATACGATCGCGGCTTGCAGCTTAACAGTCAGTTTGACCACGCGGTGAACACCTGTATTGCCGACGAACGGCGACTGAAGCAAATCTTGATCAACTTACTGTCAAATGCCATCAAATTTACACCAGCAGGAACCGTCTCGTTGATTGTCGAGAAGCGTTCTCACGGTACGGCCTTTACGATCGCCGATACTGGCATTGGCATTGCAGCCGAACAGCTCCCGCTCTTGTTCATGCCGTTCTCACAGCTAGACAGCCAGCTAAATCGTCAATATGCAGGTACGGGCCTGGGGTTGGCACTCTCCCGCAATCTTGCCCGACTGCACGATGGCGACATCACGGTCACGTCGATTTTGGGATCAGGCAGTCGGTTTACGCTCTACTTGCCCGATCCCCCAGTGGTAGAAACGCCTTCGCCCTTAGCCCCAGTCGCCTCACCCACAGCCAAAGAACTCTACGCTCAGTCCTGGTCTTCTCGTCGTATCCTCATCGTGGAAGACGATCCCTGTAGCGCGATCGTGTTGCAAGATTACTTACACGCCTTTGGACATCAGGTCGAGCATTTGACCGATGGCGATCATTTTTTAGAAATGGTTCAGCACCTACAGCCCCATCTCGTCCTGATGGATGTACAGCTAGGCAGCGGTCGCACCGGGCTAGAGTTGCTCGCTGAACTTCGTACCCAGCCGAAGTTGTGTCACATTCCTGTCATCATGGTTACGGCAATGGTAATGGCAGGCGATCGCGAAAAATTCATTACCGCTGGTGCAAACGATTACCTCAGCAAACCAGTGGCGCTCCGGGAACTTGAAGAACTGTTGTTGCAATACTTTTGAGCAGGTTGTGCTTGGGCTGGCTAGCAGCGTTCAGCCATTAGCTTGAAAGCAAGCTGATAGCTGAACGCTGACGACTGACAGCTAAAAAACAGGCTGTTGCAGCTACCTGTACCGTTTTATGTGTCATTCACGCATTCTGCGTATAACATGGCTCACATCAAATCATGCTGCGAAGGCTTTGCACTATGGCAATGAGACAGTTGGATCGATGGACACAATTTGGACAGAGTTCAGGTAGCACCTGGCTACGAGCGCTCGTCGTGCCATCGTACTACCGTGCTGTGCTGCGATCAGGCATTGCAGGCTCTTGGGGGTTGGGTGGTTGGGCGATCGTCACCCTCACGGCCACCTCAAGCCAGGCGCAGCAAGTTGTCCCCTTACCACCGCCACCGACCGTATCAGTGCCGGGGTTGTCATCTCCTAACAGTCTCAACTCAACACCGCTACCCGGTAGCGAAACGGTATTTTTGGCCCCTGTCAACCGTTCGGGAGCAACGCTCGGTCAATACACCGTCTATGTGAATGGAGACAGCCCTTACCTGTTGCAGCAAGTGCGGGCGATCGAACCCAGCGCCTCGGTGCAACGCTATCAAGGGCAGTCTGTCATTCAAGCTGGCACCTTTGATAACGAAGCCAGCGCTCGACGGCAAATTACTGCCCTCAACTCTCAAGGCATTATGGCCGAACTAGCGACCAATGCAGCCGTCAATGCAACTCCTTCCAGCTCAGCACCAACCAGCCGTTACGTCGTCGTCATTCCAGGTAGCCAAAACGACCTTCCTGGCTTGGCAGACCGGGTCATTCGGATGGGTATTCGTCAAGAAGCAGTGCAAGAGAAAAGCGCACCGTTTGGGCCACATCTTGAGATTGGCCCATTCGCACAACACAGCGACGCCAAGAAGATTAGTCAGTTCCTCAACGGTGGGGGGCTTGATTCGCTGGTTTACTACAATCGATAAGTCGTTCGTTAGATCGTTGCGTTGTTAGACCGCTAGAGCTTGGCGATGACAGTTGCCTAAAAGCTATCTGCAAATGTTTAAGATTAAATTCAGTTTTAAGGCTGCTGCGATGGTGCTTTGAGATGAGAGTGTTAATCACAGGCTTTGAGCCGAATGATGATGGTTTAAATGCGTCAGAGTTGGTTGTCCTTTCGCTGCGTGATAACCCCACTCAAGAGCTTAATCAGTACATCAATGACGTTGACTTCAAGATTATGCCCGGTAATACACACATCCTTGGGAAAATAGTAGATGAAACTCTCAAAGCAGTCGCACCTGATATTTGCATTGGGGTTGGTCAAGCACGAGGGTACAACAAAATTGCTCTTGAGCGAATGGCAAAGAATTTAAGATACTTCGTGACCTTAGATAAAGCAGGTAATGCACCCAAGGGAGAACCAATTGTCTCCAATGCTCCTGTAGCCTACTGGCATTCTTTGCTGGAGCAAGATAATTTAGTTACTTTACTAGAAAGCCACAATATCCCAGCCAAAGTTTCAAATGACTGTGGAACTCATCTGTGCAATCAAGTTTTTTATCACGCTCTTCACTGGAAGGAAACTTATAAACCTAATATGAAGGTTGGTTTCGTTCATATTCCAGCATTGCCGGAGCAAGTCATCAAGTACTGGGCAGAATCACCATTTATGCCGATGGAGATGACCCGTAAAGCTCTATCGCTAATTATCGATAGGCAAATTCAGTCTGTTACTCCAAGTCCATACGCTGTCTAGCAATACTTTTGCAGCGGTATAGTCGGTTTAGTTGGTGGAAAAGCAGATTATTAACAGCCGCTGAACAGCACCGATGGTCACAGCAGAGGGCGATCGATACCTCTATCTCTGGTCAGTTGCGTCCACTTTAGGGAGGCACTGTACAGTCGTGGTGAGTTGCACATCCACGATGCATCGTGCTGCATCATCTGAGGACTGAAGCCTTGACAGCGCTAGCAAGAACCCAAGCCATTCAGCAAATTGTGGTCACAGCTGCTCAAATGCGAGCGATCGAAGCGCGTCTCTTTGCAGCGGGGATGCCGATCGAAGCCCTGATGGAAAAAGTCGCGGGACTCATTGCGCGCCGAGTCGAAGCACTCTACCCGGATCGACAGCATCTCGGCGTGCTGGTTGGCCCTGGTCACAACGGTGGCGATGCTCTAGTGGTTGCGCGAGAACTGCATTTCAGAGGCTGTGCTGTTTCGCTTTATAACCCGTTTCCCAAGCTCAAAGAGTTGACAGCACAGCATCAGCGTTACTGCCAAAGTCTGGGAATGCCTTTGGTTGAAACCCTAGAGGCGCTACAGGATTGTGATGTTTTGCTTGACGGCTTGTTTGGGTTTGGGCTGGAGCGATCGCCTAGCGACGAAATTGCGGATGCCGTCAGCCAAATCAACCAGTGGCAAAAGCCCATTGTGAGCATTGACCTTCCTTCAGGCTTACACACCGATACAGGTGCAGTCCTGAGAACAGCTATCCGCGCGACTCATACCCTTTGCCTTGGCCTTTGGAAGCAAGGATTGCTGCAAGATCAGGCGCTTGCTTATGTCGGTAAGGCTGAGTTAGTCGATTTTGATGTGCCTCTGTCAGACGCGTGGGCTGTACTGGGCAACCCCCCAACAGTGAGACGCATCACCTCACAGCAAGCGATCACTCACCTTCCGCTCACCCGTCCCGCTGCTACGCATAAGTACAAGATGGGGCACGCGCTGCTCATCTGTGGCTCCCGTCGCTATGCTGGTGGTGCCTTGCTGACGGCTCTTGGTGCACGTGCCAGTGGTGTTGGTATGCTATCGATCGCCGTACCCCAAACGCTGAAAGCCACTCTCACCGCGCAGCTACCTGAAGCGTTAGTATGGGGTTGCCCCGAATTAGACACGGGTGCCATTGCCCAATTGCCGGATGAGATTGATCTAAGCGCCTATCACACGATCGCCTGTGGCCCCGGCTTAACGAAAGATGCAAGTGCTGTAGTGCAACAGGTCTTGAGTCAAACAAAACCGATCGTCCTGGATGCAGATGGTTTAAATATTCTGGCCGAAATGGGTTCTGTTCCTACCTTAAAGGCACGACAAGCGGCAACCATCATCACGCCACACCAGGGAGAATTTAAACGTCTCTTCCCTGATCTTGCCGATCCAATGCCCTGTCGGATCACTGCTGCTCAAAGGGCTGCGGCTACGTCTGGAGCGATCGTGTTGCTCAAAGGGGCGCGAGTGGCGATTGCCAGCCCCGAAGGTGCTGTCTGGGTCAATCCCGACAGTACGGCTGCCCTTGCCCGTGGCGGTAGTGGGGATGTTTTGACAGGGTTACTGGGTGGGTTGGTGGCTCAATGTGTAGCTGCTGGCCCGTCATCCACAGACTCGATACTGGATTGTGTACAATCTGGCGCTTGGTGGCATGCTCAAGCAGGCATACTCGCCATGCAAGAGCGAACCCTCTTGGGCGTTGATGCCCTCACCCTGTCGCAATATCTCATTCCAACGCTACAGCTAGGCATTACATCAAACGTAAGGTACGTGGGTTAATAAGCACCCACCAGGCAACTTTCTAGCCCCATTTAGCTCATGGCATCCAACTCTAGGTGGCTGTACTGAGACATTGCCTGTAGCCAACAGACGCCTGTTACGGAAAGACTGGTACCCTCAGATGAGCGTTCGCATGCGGTGTCGGGTATATTAAGTGCAATTGAGAGTTGCTATTGATCATCAGAGTGCAGTTGTAGAAATTGGTTAAGCTGGCTGCTCACACGTTGTCGTAGTGAGAGGTCTAGCATTCGTGTAAGAAGATAGCTCCATGTATAGCTGCGAGCTTATTCATTGCAGGCATCTTCGACTACGCTATCCCTCTCTACCCCTTTTCAAATATCCCTCATCCGGGCAAGGGGTGGGGAGTGAGAATATCTGTAAAGGGGCGGGTGCTCCTACTGCTGTGATTCATTGGTTTCTCTACCAAGCAAGCCCTTCTTATGGCAAAATCCTCTAAAATCAGCTTCTCCAACGGTTTAGTTGCAGAGTCAATTCGGCTCAAAACACCAGCAGAACTTACGTCTGGGCTGCATCAGTTGGGGTTAGAGGGACGGCACCCAGCATTAGTGTTGATCGGTGGAGCTAGTAAGCTCAGTGAAGCGGATTTTTATCGGTTGCAACGGCTGTTCATTGAGGTGTTAGCACCTCTGGCGCAAAAGTGGCAGGCTGTAGTCATTGATGGTGGCACAGATGCGGGGGTGATGCGTTTGATGGGGCAGGCGCGATCAACCATTGGTGCCAGCTTTCCACTCGTTGGGGTCACACCATTAGGGCTTGCGACATTGCCTGCCAAGGCCGCGACAGCGCTAGAAGCGGCACCGTTAGAACCTCACCATACCCACTTCATTCTGGTACCTGGCTCTAGTTGGGGCGATGAATCAATGTGGATTGCTAAAATTGCTAGCGCGATCGCCGATGCCGCTTCAGTTACAGTGTTAATTAATGGCGGCGAGATTACGTGGAAAGATGCGTCCCAAAGTGTGAAGGCTGATCGCTCAATTATCGTGATCGCAGGCACTGGGCGTACAGCGGATGTACTGGCATCGGCTCTCTACGGCCCTTCTGCGGATGAGCGAGCAGAACCATTGGTGGCTTCTGGCTTGGTGCGCGCGATCGACCTCGAAACGGAAGCCGATGCCCTTGCTGCCATTATTGAGGACATTTTTGCGGCTAAAAGCTAATATGCTCCCAGACGGGCGATCGCTAGCAGGGATTTGACATGTCGGACACCGCACCCAACCCAACACCTCCCAGTCGGAACCAGATTCTTGAAGATGCCTGGCTTCGCTTTGCCAAGTACGACCAAAATGCATCCATCGCTCAAAAGCGCTTCATCCATCAACGACGCTGGATCCTGATCTTGGGAGTTGTAGCCACAACGCTGGGTGTCACCTACTCTATTGTTGAAAGAAAAATACCCGATTGGCTTGTGCCGCAGGGGATGGGAAAGGAGCAATTTCTGCGCCTGCTGCATTTTCCAGTTCTAGCCGTGCCGATTATTCTCGGTGTACTGGTCGCGATCTCCGTGAAATTCAACATGGGCATCAGTTGGGTCATGCTTCGCAGCAGCGCTGAAGCCATCAAAAAGGAGATTTACCGCTATCGAATGCAGGTTGGCGAATATAACCCCGCAAAGCTAACGCCAACTGAATCACGCGATATTCGCCTGGCACGTGCCCTCAAGCTAGTTAGCAAGCGACTGATGCAGACCCCAGTCAACCAAACGGATCTGCTAGCCTACGAAAAACAAACCCTTCCACCCAAGGACGGTACGCCTGAAGGAGATGATGGTTTTAGTGACCTGACCGCTGAGCAGTACCTTGCGTGGCGGGTTGATGACCAGTTCAACTATTACCAAAAAAAAGCGGCTCGACTGGGTAAAGGGTTGCGACGCTTTCAACAGGTGATCTTTTTTCTAAGCGCTGTGGGAACCTTGCTCGCTGGGTTGGGACTCGATGTTTGGATCGCCGTCAGTAGTGCACTGGCGGCAGCAGTCACGGCTTTTCTAGAGTTTAGGCGCGTTGAGACAAACGTGGTGTCGTGCAATATCTCAGCCGCTGACCTGTACGACATTCGAGTGTGGTGGCACGCCCTCTCTCCCGAAGCCAGAACCCAACGGGTCAATATTGAAACCCTGGTTGCCAGTACCGAAGCCGTCTTGCAAACCGAGAACGCAGGCTGGCTGCAAGAAATGCGTGAAGCTCTGGCAGAAATCTATGGCGACAAGAAGGATAAAGAGACTCACGACAGCCGTAAGCCGCTAGATGAGGTAAGCCCAGCACTTCAGCCCAGTCCGATCGCGGGTGTTCCGGGTCAAGAGGTGCCTAAGCTTCCCAACCCATTTGCAGAGACAATGCCGGAAACACCACCTGTTAACGCCAAAACCTCTTCAGACCTGCCGCAATCCGAAGAGGCATTCAAACCCTCTCAGGCCGAGTCGGTTAATCCTGGCAAAGCAGCGGAGCCCGAGCTTGGGGTTGATGTATCTGATCCTACCGCTGCCGAAGCGGTGCGCTAGGGATTCACTTCTGTAGCTCCAAGGCTCTAAGCTGATTCTGAATGCGATTGCGATCGTTGATGGCTGGTTGAAAGTCAGGCTTAATGGTAAGCGCACGCTCTAATGAATGAATGGCATCTGTATACTGCTTTAATTCATAGAGTGCGCGCCCCCGCCAGTACCAGGCGGTATGGCTGTCTACTTTAAGCTGAATGGCTTGTTCAAAGCAGGTGATTGCTTCCCGGTAGCGCTTTAACTGCACAAAGACACCACCCAAGCAGCAGCAAATATCAACATCATCGGGTTTGAGTTGCAGCGCTTGCTGGTAAGACCAAATGGCCTCTTCATGCCGTTCTAAGCCATAGAGAACATTGCCTCGCCACCGCCAAAGGTTGGCATCATCTGCTCGCAACAAACGCGCTTGTTCATACACTTTTAAGGCTTCTGCATGGCGCTTTTGCTTCTCCAATGTGCGCCCTTCCCAGATCAGGCGATCGTAATCATCGCGGCTTCTTTCAGCAGATTGGCTAGGTTCAGCCAGGGGCACCGTAATCATCGTCTCCTCAGAGCGATTTTCGGCTCTTGGCATGCTGATGATTGTGTCCTCTGGTGTATCAGCTAGGACAGCAGCCACCGCTTCTACAAACCTGGGCTTACTGATGACAGTTGCTTCTGACTTTGGCAATAGTGCAGCCATTGGAGTGGGGTCTGCATGCAGGCGACGCTTGTAGTCTTCAAGCACATGCTGAAGATCGTGTGCGTTAAGATCGAGCGCTGGCACTCCAGACTGCTCCGTAGACGCAACTGTAGCATCGTCCTCGTCTGATGCTATATCACCAGATTTAAGCTGTTGCAGCACGCGCCTGCGCCCCTCCACTGCTTCTTGAAAATCAGGCTTTAACTGCATCGCGCGATCGTAAGACGCGATCGCGGCTTCTTGTTGCTGAAGGCCTTCTAGCAGGCGTCCCCGATCGTACCAGGCCCAATAGTTATCTGGTTGGAGTTGCACGACCTTGTAGTACGAAGCCACCGCTTCTTCATACCGCAGCAGCTTCTCCAGAACAGTTCCTCGCTTAAACCACACCACATGGTCATCTGGTTGGATTTCGACCACTCGGTCATACGCCAGCACCGCGTCTTCATAACGCTGCAAATTATCTAATGCCATCCCGCGCATAAACCATGCCAGAGAGTCATCAGGATTGAGTTCAATAGCACGATCGCAGGATGCCAACGCTTCATCGTAATGCTGGAGATGGTAGAGAGCATCGACCTGACGCAACTGGCTCAAAAGCTGCTTGCGGCTTTCAACCGCCAATTGGAAATCGGGCTTTAACTGTACCGCGCGATCGTAGGAGGCAATCGCGGCTTCTGACTGCTGCAACTGTTCCAGCGCTTTACCCCGATCGTGCCATCCCCAATAGTTGTCGGGCTGAAGTTGCACCACGCGCTCAAACGAGTTCAAGGCTTCCTGATAGTGCTGAAGCTGGACGCAAGCCGCACCATGTTTGTACCACGCCAGATAATCCTCTGGGTGAAGTTGCACCACTCGATCGTAAGACGCAACGGCATCATCAAAGCGCTTGAGATTTTCGAGCGCCATCCCGCGCTTAAACCACACGATGTCGTCATCCGGTTTGGCTTGAATAACTCGATCGTAAGCAACGATAGCTTCCTTATAGCGTTGGCGTTGAAACAAATCATCACCTCGTTCCAACCAGGCGAGATGACCATCAAAACTGATCACTGTTGGCTCTGCCAGTACCGAAGCAACCGGAGCCGTCCTTGTGAGCGATCGTAGTGCTTCTAACGCTTCCGTTGCTGATTCGTAGCGTTGACGAAAGTCGTAGCGTACCATCGTATCCAAAATGTTGGCAAACTCTGAACTCACCTGTACCTGATCGCGCCAGATAATTTCGCTGGTTTTTGGATCTTCTCGCAGCTTTTTAGGATAGATGCCCGTCAGGCACTGAATGCCCATCATGCCGACCGCGTAAACATCACTGCTAAAGCGAGGCTTGCCAGCCAACTGTTCGTTCGGCATGTAGCCGGAAGACCCAACGGCGATCGTGATACTGGCATCATGAGGGTCTAGCACCTGAGCGCCAATTTGCTTGACTGCCCCAAAATCGATGAGAAAGAGACGGCGATCGCTCGTTTGCCGAATCAAATTGGAAGGCTTAATATCACGATGCACCACCTGCTGTTGATGCACAAACTCTAGAACAGCCAACAGATCTTGCAGCAGATGAATGACTTCCAATTCAGCAAGCTGTGGTTGGAGCTTCAAGGCTTGACTCAGCACCTGCCCTTCGATAAACTCTTGCACAAGATAAAAATCTTGCCCTTCTTCAAAGTGAGCAAAAAGCCTGGGAATTTGTTCGTGGCTTCCCAAGGCATATAGCACTTCTGCTTCAGTATCAAACAATCGCCTTGCGGCTTGTAACGCCTCTGGATCGCTCATTCTGGGCTTAAGCTGTTTCACCACGCAGTGAGGCTTGCCAGGAAGATGCAAATCGCTGGCCAAATACGTCTGCCCAAAGCCGCCCCCACCTAAGTGGCGAACAATTTGGTAACGTCCCCCAAGAATTTTGCTCAGCATAGGTTACGAGAGCTTCAGAGTGTCGAAAACAGCACGATAAGACTCAGAGAAAGTTCTTCATCATTAGTAACAGTTTCAACGACACACCATCATCCGTAGCCGTTCCAGCTTGTTCTTAGATTTATAGTAAAGACGCATTGCAAGCTACGAAAATTCACTTAAGCCGCTTTACACAGGTTGAAATAGCGATGCAAGCAGCTTGCTGCTCCGCGAGAATGCGTCAGGACTGGGTGGAATTACCTGTAATGATACGCAACTGTCTGTGCAAAGCAGCAAGACGGCTTCATGACAAGACTGTAAAAAGGGTGGTGCGAACATGCGATCGCACCACCCTTCTTGAAAAAAGTGCTACTCTCTAGCCAAAAAGATGACTTTAGCCAGAAATCTGAGTCAATAGTGGCTCTAGCCAAGGCTGAAACTGATCACGACGAAACACTTGCGCACGGCGGCGGTAATCGAACCGCAGCAGGCTAGGAATGCCGTGCTTACGAACGCATTCTTTTAACCATGATGCAACACCCTGCCCTTCTTCCGGGATCATTTCGGCTTGAAAAGGACCATACATCAAGACCAGCATGCTATGCGCTTGAAGGGGGGCATCGCGTTCAATTAAGTTGGTTAAGCTTGAGTGGGTTGAACGGGATTGACTCGCCATTCGTACTTCAGTGTCCTCTCGGCTAACGCGCGCTCGCAGCGTTTTCGTCATCTCGCGTGGCGTTGTGGATGCACTGTACTCTTGATTTGATTCTTGATTTGATTGGCGACGAGCTCGTCTCTGGGTCATAAAACTCCTAGTTTGAATGGGCCGAAGCAGCCAGACCTTCCTGTAGAGCTGGAGAGTAAGGAAGAATATTGGCTGGAAAAACTAACAGGCTATTTGCTGTCGTAGCAATGCGCTTGTTTAAATAGTAACTATTTTTTACTGAGGCGGCAATTCTTTGTGTGTAAAACTCCACTTGTGGAAGCTCGCTTTGTGGTAATGCAAATGGCTATAGCGTTAAAACTTTGCACGTCCTTACAGTGCTCAAATGCGCTGATTGTGAGCAAACGAAATCGCTGAACCCTGTTAATTCTTGTAAACAAAAACGTCTGCAAGCTACAGAAACTGGCACTGCCGTCTGCTTCAGCTCGGTATGCAGTCAGCTCAGAAGGATACAGTTTTCTAGTTTCTGATAAGTTAGCTTGAGTAATCCCATTTTTGTAAGTAAACGGTAGCACTATGACTGTCTGCGAATATAGGGCAGGTCTAGAAGGTATTCCCGCAACTCAGTCCAGCATTAGTTTTGTAGATGGACAGCGAGGGGTTTTAGAGTATCGTGGCATTGCCATTGAAGAATTAGCCGCAAAGGGCAATTTTCTGGAGACGGCTTACCTTCTCATTTGGGGTGGTTTGCCGACGAAAGAAGAATTAGAGCTATTTGAGCATGAAATTACGTATCATCGGCGGCTGAAGTACCGGATTCGCGACATGATGAAGTGCTTTCCTGAAAGCGGTCATCCGATGGATGCTCTGCAAGCCTGTGCTGCGGCTTTGGGGCTGTTTTACTCTCGCCGTGCGCTGGATGACCCCACGTATATTCGTGCGGCAGTCGTCAGATTGCTGGCAAAGATTCCAACGATGGTGGCAGCGTTTCAGCTGATGCGTAAGGGGAATGACCCTGTGCAGCCTCGCGACGACCTGGGTTATGCTGCGAACTTCCTTTACATGCTCAATGAACGGGAACCAGACCCTTTTCCTGCTCACATCTTTGATGTGTGTCTGATGCTGCACGCAGAGCATACGATTAATGCGTCTACGTTTTCGGCTTTAGTAACGGCTTCTACATTGACTGATCCTTATGCGGTGGTGGCTTCTGCCGTTGGCACCTTGGCGGGGCCGCTGCATGGTGGCGCTAACGAAGAAGTGATTGTCATGCTCGAAGAGATTGGCACTGTTGAAAATGTGCGTCCCTGGCTGGAGAAGCAACTGGCCCAGAAGGGTAAGATTATGGGCTTTGGTCACCGCGTCTATAAAGTAAAAGACCCTCGTGCAACGATTTTGCAGCACTTAGCAGAACAACTGTTTGAGAAGTATGGGCGGGATGAGTATTACGATGTGGCGGTTGAGCTTGAAAAGGCGGTCGAAGAGAGTCTGGGACATAAGGGTATTTATCCCAATGTGGACTTTTACTCCGGTCTGGTTTACCGCAAGTTAGGCATTCCGTCTGACCTGTTTACGCCTGTGTTTGCCATTTCTCGTACGGCTGGTTGGCTGGCGCATTGGAAAGAGCAGCTCAACGAGAACCGAATTTTCCGCCCGACCCAGATTTATACGGGGTTACATGAAGCGACCTATGTGTCGATCGAGCACCGTTAAAGTGGGCGACTGTGCTTGGTTTTGCAGATAAAGCACGTTTAGGCGTGTAGGCATGATGGGCGGCACCCCTCTTGCCTGATAACGATACTCTTGTCACCATATTGTCAGTGACGATTTTCAGGAACTCCAGCCCTCAGAACTAAGAGTCTGAGGGCTTCTTTTTGCTTGAGCGGCGGAAGTGCGGTACGACCTTGCAGGTTAGAGCGGTGTTTGCCTGGAGCCAGGGTCTGCAATGCCTGCTTTCACAGCAGTAACCTGCCGTCGATTCGTCTATACCCTAACCTCGTATTTATCTATAGCGGTTTTCGATCGTGCAGCAGCGATCCAGCGATATACTGAGGACGCACGGCAATGTAACAGCCTTGTTACGGGAAACCAGTGGGCTGCTGTGGCTAACTGAGTACGCAGCGTTGGTTAATCGTTAACGATGGATTACTGCATAAGGACTCAAATCAGGTAAGCGATGAACTCAGGCATAGACTTACAGGACGTTTTTATCCAGTCCCTGACTGATCTGGGACTCCCCCTCGGTGCTGCAAAGGCGATTTGGATGCCCTTGCCGATGCTGCTGATGTTGGTTGGTGCGACGGTCGGCGTGCTAGTGGTTGTTTGGCTGGAGCGAAAGATTTCAGCGGCAGCACAGCAGCGGATCGGCCCTGAGTATATTGGCCCGTTGGGCGTATTAGCTCCGGTCGCAGACGGCTTAAAGTTGGTTTTTAAAGAAGATGTGGTGCCGGCGAATTCAGATGCTTTGCTGTTTACGCTTGGCCCGGTGATTGTGGTGATTCCGGTCTTTTTGTCTTACCTGATTGTGCCGTTTGGTCAAAACCTGTTAGTGACCAATGTTGGTATGGGCGTGTTTTTGTGGATTGCGCTGTCGAGCGTTGCGCCGATCGGGTTGCTAATGTCGGGGTATGCCTCCAACAATAAATACTCTCTGCTCGGTGGATTACGCGCTGCTGCTCAATCGATTAGCTATGAGATTCCGTTAGCACTGTCGGTGTTAGCGATCGCGATGATGTCCAATTCACTCAGCACGATCGACATTGTGCAGCAGCAGTCTGGCTATGGCATTCTGGGCTGGAACATTTGGCGGCAACCAGTGGGCTTTGTGATCTTCTGGATCGCGGCCCTGGCTGAGTGTGAGCGGATGCCGTTTGACTTGCCGGAGGCTGAAGAAGAACTCGTAGCAGGCTATCAGACGGAATACTCAGGCATGAAGTTTGCACTTTTTTACCTGGGTTCCTACGTCAACCTTGTCCTGTCAGCGCTGCTAGTAGCTGTACTTTATCTAGGTGGTTGGGATTTCCCGATTCCGCTGACGCTAGTTGCGAATGTGCTGGGTATTGACGAGTTTAATCCGATTTTCCAGGTCGTTACGGCTTCGTTGGGTATTACGATGACGGTGCTCAAAGCCTACTTGCTTGTCTTCCTGGCAATTTTGCTGCGCTGGACGGTGCCTCGCGTGCGGATTGATCAATTATTAGATTTAGGTTGGAAGTTTTTGTTGCCGATTTCGCTGGTTAACTTGTTGTTGACGGCAGCACTCAAACTTGCCTTTCCATTTGCCTTCGGTGGCTGAGTCCGAAAGGGTAAAGACTTAAGGCTCAAGGCTAAAACATCAGTAATGCCTCCTTACCGTTTACCGTTTATCCTTCAAAGAAGAGTTTTATGCTGAAGTTTCTCAAGCAAGTTAGTGACTACACCAAAGAGACCGTGCAGGCGGCGAAGTATATTGGTCAAGGGCTGGCAGTGACGTTTGATCACATGCAGCGCCGTCCAGTGACGGTGCAGTATCCCTATGAAAAGCTGATTCCATCAGAACGCTTTCGTGGACGCATTCATTTTGAGTTTGATAAGTGCATTGCGTGCGAAGTCTGTGTGCGGGTTTGTCCAATTAACCTGCCAGTGGTGGACTGGGAGTTTAACGCTGAGACGAAGAAGAAGAAACTCAATCACTACAGCATCGATTTTGGAGTTTGCATTTTCTGCGGTAACTGTGTGGAATACTGCCCTACAAACTGCCTGTCGATGACAGAAGAATATGAGCTTTCGACCTACGATCGCCACGAGTTGAACTACGATAACGTTGCTCTTGGTCGCTTGCCTTACAAAGTTACCGGAGACCCAATGGTGACTCCGTTAAGAGAGTTTGCTTACCTGCCGAAGGGCGTTGTGGAACCGCATGATTTGCCGCCAGGTTCGCGTCGGGCCGGTCTGCGTCCTGAAGAAATTGTTGAAACCGAAAAATAGCTGTCAGAGGTCAGGGCTTTGGCTTGGGAACACCCTTGACTGAATGCTGCTCGCTTTTATGTAAGGAGACGGTTCACTGTGAATTTAGCTGAAGGTGTTCAGATTGTTTCGTTTGGTCTGTTGTCTCTGATGGCGATCGGGGCAGCGTTAGGCGTTGTTTTACTGTCAAATATCGTCTATTCAGCCTTTTTGCTGGGTGGCGTGTTTATTAGTATCGCTGGGCTGTACCTGTTGCTAAATGCTGATTTTGTGGCAACAGCTCAGGTTTTGATCTACGTGGGTGCGGTCAACGTGCTGATTTTGTTTGCCATCATGCTGGTGAACAAGCGCCAGGACTTTGTGCCTGTGTCGAGGGCGTGGATTCGACGGGGGGCAACAGCATTGGTTTGTGCAGGGCTGTTTGCGCTGCTCAGTGTCATGGTGGTGTCTACGCCCTGGGCGTTCTCCACGGGGGTTGCAGCGGGTAATGGTTCGATCGTGGCGATTGGCAAGCATTTCTTTACTGACTTCTTGCTGCCCTTTGAACTGGCATCGGTACTACTGTTGATGGCGCTCATTGGAGCCATTATGCTGGCGCGACGTGAATTATTGCCCGACGATGCTGTAACGCCTCTTCAGCAGCCTGCACTGACTTTGCCGGAGCGCCCCCGTGAGTTGGTTGCAGTTGGACCAGGTGCGCCAGAGGCCACGATCGCACGTACACCCTCTGAACAGAACAACTAGGTTGAGAGTCTTTGAGGCAGGTAGTCTATGCAACTTCAATATTTTCTGGTTCTGGCGGCAGCTCTATTCTGTATTGGTATTTTTGGGTTGATCACCAGCCGTAACGCTGTGAGGGTGCTGATGTCGGTTGAATTGATGCTGAATGCCGTTAATCTCAACCTGATGGCGTTCTCCAACTACCTGGATGCGCAAGATGTAAAAGGGCAGGTCTTTACCACGTTTGTGATTGCGATCGCAGCGGCAGAAGCGGCGGTTGGTCTGGCGATCGTGCTTGCCATTTATCGCAACCGCGACACTGTGGATATGGAGCAGTTTAATCTGCTGAAGTGGTAGCTTTGATAGAAGTTGTTGGTTGTTAGTGATTAGTTGTTGGTTGGTAATAAACTGAACGCTAAAGACTAAAAACTAAAAACGATACCAACGTGCAACTGAAGCAGGTCATCATTGCTCACAAGGCTGACGATTTAATGAGTCGTCGCTGGGCAGAAACGTGTGCCAAACAGCTAGAAAGTCGAGATTGTAAGGTTTTGATGGGGCCTAGTGGCCCTAAAGATAATCCTTATCCTGTGTTTCTTGCTTCGGTGACGCATCCGATCGATCTGGCGATCGTGTTGGGGGGCGATGGCACCGCGCTGTCAGCCGCCCGCAATCTAGCCGCCGACTGCATTCCAATTTTGGCAGTGAATGTGGGTGGGCATCTGGGTTTTTTAACCGAATCGCTTGATGACTTTGAGCGTTCTGAGCAAGTCTGGGATCGCCTCCTAGAGGATCGCTTTGCGGTGCAACAGCGCATGATGCTGCAAGCAGGTATTTTTGAAGGCAATCGCACGAATTTGGAGCCGATGAGCGATCGCTATCTGGCACTAAATGAGATGTGCATCAAGCCTGCCTCTGCCGATCGCATGATCACGTCAATTTTGGAAATGGAAATTGATGGTGAAGTGGTCGATCAATACCAGGGGGATGGCTTAATTGTCGCCACACCAACAGGTTCGACGTGCTACACCGTAGCAGCCAATGGCCCCATTATTCACCCCGGTATGGATGCGATCGTGGTTACGCCCATTTGCCCTCTAAGTCTTTCGAGCCGCCCGATCGTGCTGCCTCCTGGATCTGTCATCAGTATCTGGCCTCTAGCCGATTATGAACTGAATACAAAACTGTGGATGGATGGGGTATTAGCGACCTCCATCTGGCCTGGACAGCGAGTAGATATTCGCGCCGCCGACTGTCAGGCAAGGTTTATCATTCTTCGAGAAAATTATTCGTATTATCAAACGCTGAGAGAGAAACTGCAATGGGCGGGTGCAAGAGTTCATTACAGTAACAATCATCGAAATTAGGGAGCAGAAGGTAAGGGGTAAAAGGCTAAAGGCTAAAAAGCTGATAGCTGATGGCTAACCGCTGACCGCTCTTTCACTCAAAACGTCTCCCTGACCGCTTAACACTCAAAACGTCATCCCGGTATGCATCCTACTAATAAGCCGTCGTTCCATTCCAGTGTGTCGCCGACTTTTTTGCCATTATGATAGGCGGCAAGCAGGACTTCGCTAGTTTTGCCCCAGGCGATCGTACCTGTAGCATCCAGACCGATCGCGCCCAGATCGCGCTGGTGTTGGTGTGCTTCTCGAAAGGAGCGTTCAAACGCAGTAGCAAGCGACTGTCCATCATCCACTCGCACGACGATACGGGCGGCTAAACATTCGTCAATAATGTCTTCACCAATGCCAGTACAGCTTACGGCAGCATGTGCTGTCGCGTAGTTCCCAGCGGGCATGGCAGAGTCACTGACTCGCCCAATGCGTTCAAACCCCTTACCACCTGTAGAGGTGCCAACGGCAATGCGTCCCTGATCATCTAGGACAACGACCCCGATCGTGCCGCGTCCCGCTGTCTCTTCCACCAATTCTCGTTCTGCAACCACACCTGCCATCTCGCGCGAAAAGTTGCCCTGACGTTCCAATATCCACTCCTGTAAGCGAATTTCGGTCAGGGGATCGTAGGCAGGTAGCTCTAGTTCGCGCAGTAGTTCGGCGGCTCCGTAATCCGAGAGGACGCGATCGTGAGAGTTTTGCAGTGCCCTGGCAAGATGGATGGGATTCTGCACCCGCGAAACGTTAATGACTCCGCTAAACCGTTGGGTTAGCCCATTCATCAACGCTGCACTCATGCGAATTTGCCCATCTGATTGCAGGACGGAGCCAGTGCCTGCATTAAAGCGGGGATCATCTTCTAGCATCTGACAGCCGTGAATGACCGCTGCTTGAGCCTCGGCTCCTGAGAGCAATAAGGCATACACTTCATCAATCACCCGGTAAAGCGATTTTCGCACCGACTCAACACCACCCTTGCCCTTTAAGGAGCTTCCGGCTCCACCGTGAATAATCAGTTTGGGTTGCACCCGTGATGCTGACATGACTGAACCTCTGTGCTGTAGACGTGTTGAGTGATTGGTTTAAAGCCCTATGGGCATGTCAGAAAAGTTGCTGGTCTTGACGTAAGAAAATAGTGCAGCTAAGTGCTTTAGCCCCTTCACCAAAAGACTGGGGAAACAAAGCTTAGCATTCTCTATGGCTCTAAAATTGCAAGGCTCAGTACAGCAATCTGCTTAAACTACTCTCTAGCTCATCCTTCAACACCATTAAGCAACGGTGAGCCGATCGAAACTGCTAATGGCTAACAACTAAAAACCAAAAACTAATCGCTCTTAGACCGATGTCGGCGACAGCGCTCTGAGCAATATTTCACGTCATCCCAGCAGGCTTCCCACTTTTTGCGCCAGGTAAAGGGTCGATCGCATACAGGACAAACTTTGGTTGGCAGATCAGCTTTGGAGCGGGCGCGTGCCATGAGAGTAAGGAGTGAAGGATAAAGGATGAAGGCTAAAGAAGGCGAATATGGCGATCGCAGCTTGTACATTGGAGGTTAGGCTTTCACGGTCTTTCTACCTTTTGCCTTTTACCTTCTAGCATGCCTTCTAACATTATGACTGAGTTGGGATTGGCAGCGATCCGCATCGTCTTGGTTGAGCCTGCCGGGGCACTAAATGTAGGCGCGATCGCCCGTGTGATGAAAAACATGGGCTTACAGCATTTAGTGTTAGTCAAGCCAAAGTGCGATCCAGTGGGAGAAGAAGCCCGGTTGATGGCGGTTCATGCTGCCGATGTTTTGGAAGCGGCGATCGTGGTTTCTACGTTGCCAGAAGCGTTGCAGGGATGTCAGCGGGCGATCGCCACAACGGCTCGACCCAGAGTATCCACTGTGTTAGAGCCTCCTAGAACTGCCTTGCCCTGGTTACTCGAAGCAGTGTCTCAAGAACGGAGTGCGATCATCTTTGGCCCCGAAGATCGCGGGTTGAGCAACGAGGAACTCAACTATGCCCAGCGGTTTGTCGCCATTCCTTCTAGCCCTGCCTATGCGTCTTTGAATCTCGCACAAGCGGTCGCTATTTGCTGCTATGAACTCTATCAGTGGGAGCAGGAGGTAGAGGGCAGAGGGGGTAAGGGGAGCAAAGGGGGCAGGGGGCGGGAGGTAGAAGGCAGGGGGGAGGGGGCAGAAGGCAGAGGGCAGGGGGTAGAAGGGGTAGATGAGTTAGAGGTGGTAGGGAGAGCGAGGGAACAAGAACATCTCGATTCAACCCTTGAAACTCAAAACTCAAAACTCAAAACTCAAAACTCAACCCATCCACTCCCTACTCCCCACTCCCCGCCCGCCCCTCTTGATGTCCTGGAGGGCTATTACCACCAACTCGAAGCCTTGCTACTGGCGATCGGCTATCTCCACCCACATACTGCTGCCAGCCGCATGCAAAAATTTCGTCGGTTGTATAATCGCGCACTGCTTTCTAGTGAAGAAGTCGCAATGTTACGCGGCATTTTAAGCCAGGTTGAGTGGGCGATACAAAAAATTAACGAAAGGAAAAGTAGTCCTTCAGGTGGTTCTGTGCTGGCAGATGCAGAGAACGATCGAGGTGAAAATATATTAGGGAGCTAGGCTAGCGGTTAAAGAAACCACGTTCGTTTTAGAAATGGTTGGTCTACAATTCTGATAGCTCTTGGTTGACAGGGTACGTCGATTGCAAGTAGGGCTTAAGATTTTGCCTCTTGCCCGTTTTGCCTCTTGCCCATTGTCGAGAAGTGTGCGAAAACTATTGCGTCAATCCTGATTCGTCCCTCAGCTTTTGTCGGAGTGTGCTATGCCAGAAACGGGCGGTCTGTCACGCAGGTCACGCAGCCATGATTCGTCAACGTCCGCTCGCGCGGCGAAACCAGAGCGAGGGGCGCACGATTATGCTAACTCTGAGCGGCAGTTGCCATCAGAACAAAGACGCTTAGGAACAGCGCCATTATCTGAGGTGAAAAACTCTGGGGTGAAAAACGTTGCGGCACGACAACCGCGTCAGACACTCTGGCAAATAGTGTTTGGGCAGGCCAACAAGCGTGCCTTGCGTCGATCAGCACGGCAGCAGGCAAGGCGAAAAGATATTCCTGCCAATGGCGCTACTCCATCGCCCAATTTTTTGCAACGGTTGAGGCAGCCATCTAAACCAGTATCTCGTGAACAAGCGGCTTCTAAGCTGGCAGAAGCCCAACTGCGGCAGGCGGTTGATGGACGATCGCGCCAGGTGAGTAGCTGGTCGCCTGCCTCCAGCAACGCTGCACCACCAAAAGGAAAACAGCTAGCTCGACAGGATGGTTGGCGACGCGGCATGAAGCAACCAACCACCCTACAAAGTTTTGGCTCTCATGCACTGACAGTTTTGCAGCCTTCTCCTACCGATCGGCGTGCTCAGGCCAGGGGCTTAGCGCTGAAACGAGAGGTGCGGGAACGTTCACGTCGTGGGGATGCGGCCCAGCAGCAGACAACTTCAGACCTTTTAGAGCGGACAATCACAGAGCGACTGAAGTCTCGTCCAGGGATGCAAAGTCGTAGGCGAGATGCGGCTTCTCAGCCGCGATCGCGGGGTTTCTCGGCAGGTCTCTATGCAGCCCGAATGCTGATTTTGAGCGTTGGCATTGGCGTTTTGGTCGGTACGATATTGTCTGTGCTAGACCCTGCGGCTCGATTGTCCGCAGGCGCTTCCCAACAGGCGACAAAGAAAGCGGATGCTACTGAAAGCACTAGGGGCGATCGATCTGCAACAGCCTCTCAGAGCAATCTTGGTGGAAGCGGTCTCAGCGGAGAAAGCGCCTCTGCTACGCAACTACCTAAAATGGGGCAGGAACTAACATCCCTGAAAGCGGCTCTCCAAACTCTGGCGTTGCAAAACCCTCGACTAACGCCAGGCATCTTTTTATTTGACCTCGATACCAGTTCCTATCTAGATCTAAATGGTGGTGCCTCCTTTGCTGCTGCCAGCACCATCAAAGTGCCAATTCTGGTTGCTTTTTTTCAGGATGTTGATGCAGGTAAGATTCGCTTGGATGAATTGCTCACCATGCGAAAAGAATTGGTAGCGGGTGGATCGGGCGAGATGCAGGGGATGCCTGTTGGTAGCCAGTTTACCGCGCTGGAAACCGTGACTAAAATGATCACCATTAGCGATAACACCGCTACTAATATGGTGATTGCTCGTTTAGGCGGTATGGCTGCGTTAGACCAACGCTTTCAGTCTTGGGGGTTGATGTCAACGGCGATCAACAGCTTGCTGCCTGACTTAAGTGGCACAAATACTACAAGCCCCAAAGATATGTCACTGCTGATGACCCGCATCAGTCAGGGAGAGCTTGTTTCCATGCGATCGCGCGATCGGCTGTTAGACATTATGCAGCGAACGGTCAATCACAGCCAATTACCACAGGGCTTAGAGAAAGGGGCCACCATTGCTCATAAAACAGGCGACATTGGCGGCATGATTGGAGATGTAGGGCTGATCGATATGCCAAACGGCAAGCGTTATGCGCTCACAGTTCTAGTGAAGCGATCGTACAACGACGATCAGGCGTATGACTTGGTACAAAAGGCATCTCGCACCGTCTATCAATACCTCAACCGTACACCAACGGCACCAAGCAGTCAGGCGCTAATGCCTGAATCATCGGGCCAGTCAATTCCCGTCGCTGATAGTGATGTTTCAAGCCTTGGTTCTACTGTGCCGATAAAGACAGCCGTTACTTCGTCTCCATAGCGGCTAGAGGTCTCTGGTGTCGTGACTCAGGAAAGCGGAGCGGTCAGATCGGCATCCAGTATTGCCTGATTAGAGGCGATCGCGTCTAGTGGCAAAGCTGTCTCCGGTTCTGCTGCCGTAGCCTTCAGCAGCGCTTCTGCCTCTAATGCCTCTGCCTGCAAGACCTCAAGTGATTGCCAAACCTGATTGAGCAATGGTTCTAGCCCTGTGCGTGCTACGGCTGAGATTTGAAATACAGGCACCTGACTTAAGGTATGCAGTTGAGCCGCAAGTTCATTAACAGTTTCAGCGTCTTGGCTCATCGCATCAAGCTTGCTGAGTGCCAATAGCTGAGGACGATCGGGCAATCCACGTCCATAGGCATGCAGCTCTTGTTGAATCGTGTGGTAGTCGGCGATCGCATCGGGACTGGTGACATCAATGAGATGTAAGAGCAGGCGCGTGCGCTCGACATGACGCAAAAAGTCGTGGCCTAAACCTGTCCCTGTATGTGCGCCTTCAATCAATCCTGGAATGTCAGCAAAGACCGTGCCATCGCCCGTTGGCTTACGCACCACCCCCAAATTGGGCACCAGCGTTGTAAAAGGATAATCGGCAATTTTCGGTCTGGCAGACGAGAGGGCTGCAATTAACGTTGATTTGCCTGCATTTGGCAACCCGATGATACCCACCTCTGCTAACAGCTTGAGTTCCAACCGCAGAAAGCGAGCTTCTCCAGGTAAGCCGGGTAAAGCTCGTTCCGGCGCACGGTTGCGATTACTGAGAAAATGCTGGTTGCCCAGGCCACCCTTGCCCCCCGTCGCCACACAAAACGTTTGATTCGGGCTGACAAGATCGCAGAGCAACGCTTCTGTTTCCGCATCGTAGATCATCGTGCCGCAAGGAACATCAATGATGCGATCGTGCCCTGATGCGCCAGTCCGGTTGTTTGGCCCACCCCGCTGTCCATCATCCGCCTTAAATAAGTGGTTGTAGCGAAAATCTAAAAGCGTTTGCAAATTTTCGACCGCGCGAAACAATACGGAACCACCCCGGCCCCCATTACCGCCAGAAGGGCCACCAGCGGGTACATACTTCTCACGCCGAAAGGCCACTAACCCATCGCCTCCGTTCCCTGCCTGTACCTGAACCTCGGCCTGATCGATAAATTGCATGTCACGAAACTAACGCCTTCACTCTTCATCATAGGCAATTGCGACGAATGCAATCGACAACCCGTTAGTTCTTTGACTTGATTCTTGATCAAATAGCGCTCAGCCATCAGCGCTCAGCCGTCAACCGTCAGCGTAGAAGTTTTGAGTTTTGGGTTTTGAGTTGAAGAACTATCAGCGGTCAGCGATCAGCCATCAGGCATTAGCGATCAGCGATCAGCCGTCAACCATCCAGCCTCCTTCTAAAAACCAACAACTTCTTTAGCCTTTTACCTTCTACCTTTTGCCTCAAACCATAAGGTTTCTATAAAGCATCTGTAATAACCCGAACTGACCTGTATGTAACGATGCGTCCCCGGTTTGATCGCTCCCGGTTCACCCTACTGCATATAGGAGATTCACCCATGAACTATTTTTCTACGGTGATTGCGCTACTACGCGATCGCAAAGATTTCTTAGCCGAAATCTACGACGGGATTGGACTCAAAAGTAAAATCACAGCGCTCCTCATTTCCAGCTCTTGTTTTTTCGCCCTTTATGGTGCCATTATTGGAGCCTTTCATAGTTTGCCGCAAGTGGCATCCTCAGCGATCAAACTACCAGCTTTGTACTTGCTAACACTGTTGATTTGTCTGCCGACGCTCTATATTTTTAATGCGCTTTTTGGTTCAAAGCAGACGATCGGGCAACACTTCACCTATTTATTGACAGCCGTTTCTGTCATTGCCATCCTCTTGTGTGGTTTTGCTCCAGTAACGCTCTTTTTCTTAATTACTGTGAACGATTACTCGTTCTTCCTATTACTAAATGTAGCGATCTTTGCGTTAACGGGTGTGCTGGGTGTGTCCTTTCTGTACCAGGTGATGAAACCGATCGAAGAGGATGGTGCTAGTCAAAGCATAAAAGTACGCAGAAACATTCTTCGCTTTTGGTTAGTGCTTTATGGCTTTGTTGGCAGTCAGCTTGGGTGGACGTTGCGCCCTTTCTTTGGTTCTCCAGGTCAGTTTGAATTATTTCGCGCTAGAGAAGGAAGTTTCTTTTCAGGTGTCTGGAATGCTCTCATCAGCCTTTTAACCTGAATATTATGCCTTTCTAAAACCTCAATCATTTAAATTCAGACTTTCCAGAGTTTCAGAGGATGTCTGAGAAGTATGATTATCAGCGGATTTATACCGAATGAAACGGATAGATAATGGCTCTCGCTCGAAATTTACCATCCGATTCATCCGTTCTTTATCCGTTGCTCGCTGCTTTGTTGCTTTTAAGACATCCTCTCAGGCATTCCAGAATTTCAAACATTCCAGATATTAGCGCTGCACGAGATGAACTCCGAATTGAATGCTTTAGCGATTACAACCAAAGAGCTAGAACGTCTCACTGGCCTTGAAGTCAATGATCTCTTCATCGGCAGTATGATTGGTGGTGGCTTTCGTCCTGGCCTCTTCAACGCTCCTAAACGTTGGCTTTCGTTTGGCCTGATGCAAGTATTCGTACTCATCTTGACGCTGATTTTGACGCTGCCAGTTGGTCTACTCATCATTCGGAATCATGCCAATACTGTTAGCGATTTGCCAACCATTTCAAGGTTTTTATCCATCACTTTAAGCCTTACAGTGGTTCTGGTGATTGGCTGGAATGTGGCTATGATCTGGCGCAGCAAAGCCTTTTTGCCATTGGCAAGGCTATTGGATGAAGTTGATCAATACAACGAAGTGCTGCAAGCTGTTGTTGTGGTCGATCGACTGGATGCGATCGACCATTTACACACCCATACGATGGAGCGTCAGCAGGCGATCGAAGCCCTCACGATCGCGCGCAACAGTTTGGTTTGCGGTCTTATGACGGAAAAAATCTTGCGGCAACATCGTAGCCTTCTAGCACGTCGCGCCGATCTCCTGGCAAATATTGAGGCAAACTTGATCAGCTTGAGAACATTGGAGGTAAACAATCAGGCCAGTGAGTATGTTGAATTACTCAACGAAGCCTTAAAAATTGGCATGAGCGTTCAACACGAAGTGCAGCAACTTTCTCGGTCTTCATCAGATGGATGACGTGTTTGAAACGTTTTGATTAAAACCTGAAGATAGCATCAGCAACTTGACAAACGTCCTTTAGCTCACGCACATCGTGAACGCGGAGAATATCAGCACCACCTGCGATCGCGGCACTACAGGCGGCGGCTGTGCCCCACACTCGCTCTTTCGGGCTGGGTTGGTTTAGGATGTGCCCAATAAAGCTTTTGCGCGATGCTCCTACCAAAAGGGGGCACGTTAGAGAACGCAACTCAGGCAAGCGACGCAAGATTTCTAAATTTTGCTGATAGGTTTTAGCAAAGCCGATGCCTGGATCGATCGCAATACTTGCACGGTCAACACCACAGGCGATCGCAGCCTCAAGGCGTGCGTTCAAAAAGGCACGGATGTCCTCAACTACGTCGCCATACTCTGTGAGTTGCTGCATGGTTTGAGGCGTACCGCGCAGATGCATCAAGATCAGGGGCACATTCAGGGCTGCAACGGCTGGTAACATGTCAGCATCATAGGTTGCGCCAGAAATATCGTTCACAATATCTGCACCCGCCGCGATCGCCGCTTGAGCAACCGCTGCCCGTGTCGTATCAATTGAAAGGGGAATATCTGTTTCTTGCCGTATCTGCTCAATAATAGGCACTACACGATGAAGCTCTTCGTCGAGCGAAACCTCAACCGCATTCGGTCGTGTGGACTGTCCACCAACATCGAGAATATCTGCACCAGCGGCTACAAGGGTACGCGCGTGGACGATCGCTGTTTCCAGACTGTTGAATAAACCGCCATCACTGAAACTATCCGGTGTCACGTTGAGTACACCCATCAAATAGGTGCGATCGCCCCAGTCAAAAGAACGAGATCTGATTGTCCAGGGTAAAAGTGGTGAAACTGTTGGAGACATCCTGAGTCGTTTCAATTCATCCTTAGGACTTACGCATTTGCCCCCAAACCTCCAATGCTGGGGGCTTTAATTAGCTCGGTTCCCCCAGCATTGGGGGCTAGGGGGCGAAAGATAATCGCTTTTGCGTAAGTCCTAATCCTGTGTTGCATCAGGCTGAATGCTCTATGAAAACCTTTGACTATGAAAATCTCTGACTGTAAAAATCTTTGTGGGAACGAGCGACACGCTTAAGCGACACTTTAAAATCAGGAAGGGCACCGACGACTGACCGTGTTTCGTCTCGGTGCCCTTGCTGGTTCGCTCCTCACACACTTAAGACTATAGCTGAAGGCAACCTGTTTGTCTACGCCTTTATTGAGCAAGAAAATCTATATAAGCGCGTTCTAGCATTGACAGTTCTTGATGGTGCGGGCAGGCAGCCGCCTAGAGTTCTGCGGCAGGGTACAGCTTAAGTCCATCATGCAAAAGCAGGTGCAAAACGCGCTGAGTAATCATTAGTAATCCTAATCTCACTACGACGATAGCGGCATCTTCAGGCCTGCCTCCGTATAGAGGATAAGCACGATGAAACGCTTGAAAAGCATGTGCAACGAGTTGTGTCGATCGCAGCACGGATGACTGGGTACGAGGGCGGGATGCATCGAACAGATGATCGTGGGCATCCAGCAATTGAGCAATTAAAGCGCGATCGACCGGATAGAGGACGTTCAGTTCCTCGGTGTGTTTGAGCCAGGGAACCGTTGCTGGGCTGCGAAACTGCCAGTCTTGTGGCGATGCTGCCAGTCGGTCTAAGTGAATGAGTGCCTCATAGTGGGCAAGGCGTAAAAGTGAGCAACAACGGGCGTGGGCGTGCTGTGCGTCAAACACGGCTGGGGATTGCAGCATGCGTTGCCGCTCGGCTTCACCTAATGGAATGGTTGGCAATGGGGGCAGCGGTTGTGCGTGGGCAAGCCGTAAGTTCAGCCAGGTGGCGATCGCGCGATCGCCTACCTCAAACTGAATAAACCCGGTAGCCGTAGCGTCGATGCCTATCTCTTGGAACAATGCCTCTTGGAACGATGCGTCTGGATCCTTTGCTAAAGCGTGCCGCAGAGTATCGACCAGTTGAGCCGCGATCGTTGATGCTTGATCGGGAGAGGTGGCAAGTTGGTGCGCGATCGCGCAAGCGTAACGCAAGGACGTAGCATTTCCGACACGCTTGATCGGTATGGCTTGAGCCGTCAAAGCACTTGCTCCATGCTCCTTGCAGGTAGAGGAAGCATCGTTAGCTGTTGTAACTGCCTGGGATGCTTTCCACAAGTCGATCGCATGATGCAGTCTTATTCGTAACAGTGATAGCATTGCAAAAGCTGGCCTATTTTGTGCCAGTTCTGATCAAGCTTTGTTCCTTAAAGTCGCCACTATTCGCATCTGACGGTTCTGTAGACTGTTGAACACTTAAATTGAGCGCGTTGATACGTTGCTTTGTTAGAGGTACTGTTCGTCACAGAAACGTCTTCACTACGGCAACGCTAAAGCTAGCGTGATTAGTTTAATTAATGTATCTAATGTACTTGCTACGATCATGAGAGAGATGTGAAGGTAAACTAAATCATACCGTTCTGTCGTAGTGCTCAGATCTCAGCTTAAGGATTAGAGTCTGGCGTTCTAGTCGCAGTGAGTGCTTTTCATGTTTTCCCTGCTGTCCCTAGCAAATCCTATAGCCTCCAGCCTATGTACTCAGTAACATCTAATTCAGAGGCATCTCGTCCTTTCCTAACCTGGCAACGAATTATTGATTGGTCTCAGGAGCATTACCGTGTTCGCACGTTTGCTAAAGACGAAAAGCTGCCCACTAGACCTGGGCTTGTCTATTTGGTTCAACGTGGTGCTGTTCGCTTAGTCGGTAGCGCACAGGTGAATGCTACTGGCAGCAGTTCATCGCGTTTGCCACGCATTAGCCCCGAAGAAGCTTTCTTAGGATTTGTTGGCGCAGGGCAACCCTTTGAAATTGTGGCTCAGTCGCCCTTTACCCTGCAAAGTTATGCCCACGTCGATCAGACCTCTGTGCTTTGGATGTACTGGCATGATTTGGATAACTGGCCCCATTTTCGTCGAGAGGTTTTGGATGCGTTTCGCTACCAGCATCAGCGTAAGCTTCTCTGGCTCAGCACACTAGGGCAGCGGCGAACGATCGATCGCTTACTTGGTTTTCTGACGCTGCTCATCGAAGAGTATGGCGAACCAACGGAGCAAGGCTATTGCTTGCCATTTCCACTCACCCACGCTCAGATTGGTAGCGCGATCGGCTCTACCCGTGTCACCGTGACTCGTCTCATGGGTAAACTTCGCCAGCGTGGCATGATTCGTACCCAGGGAGACAACTTGCTTTGTATTCCAACAGACTCAACGCTGACTCGTACCTGACGCGCGATTGATGCGTTTGGGAATGCTCTGGATTGTACGGTCTTCAGGTTGCGCCTTCTGTATTCATGGCAGTCAGAAGCGCTTGTTGACTGACAGCTTGGTAAACGGTTTTAAGGTATGCTGCTGTTGCCTGAGTTTCAGCTTGCGCGATCGCGGCCTCTGCATTGGCTTCAATCTTCAGCAGTATGGGTCCAAGCACATCCAGCACTGTCTCGCTGCTGGGTGGAGGCGCGATGACAACCAGCGACGACTCAAGCTGCTCTGAGTAGTCCCAGAAGCGATCAATAGCTAAAGGCGCGGTAGTTTGGCTTTGCTCGGTCGCTCTTGAGGTGGTTAGGCTTTCATCCTGAGTGCTGCCGTTGTCTGCATTGCCTGCGCTTCGAATCTGGCGTAACGCTTCGATGATTTGTTCTTTTGTGCGCCCCCTGAGCTGAAACAGTACAAAGGGATCTTCGCTAAAGCGATCGCCCAACAAATAATACACAGCCCCAATGTGCTTACACGGGTTTGCTGGATCGGGGCAGGAACATTTGCTGTGAATATCAAACTTGGTAAACGGAAACAGACTCAACCCGTTTGCAGTAAAGACCTCTTCAATGTTTTGGGGCATCTCCCCCGCCAGCAACTTTGCTGAAAAAATCGCCTGTTGCGCCATCGATTCAATGACATAGCTCCATTGATCATCCCCAAACGGGTCAAGCGAAAGAGACACCTTATAAGGGTCTGGTGCCGTGCCTTGCACTCTAGCCGTAACTTTTGAACCTTTAAAGTCAATATTGAGGACGTTGCCTTCGCGAGCATACGTGCGAGCACGTGCCAAGCGCCGTACCCAGCCGAAGGATTCCAACACGTCAATCCAGCGCTGTGCCCACCATTCGCGGTTTGGTTGAGAGTAGGGGTCGGACATGGAAAGGGTAAAGGATGAGGGATGAAGGATAAGGGATAGAGGCGATCGCAGGAAGGCTTAGAGAGTCTCTGGATCAATGTTGAGTTCGCGCAATTTAGCGGCCAAGCGATCGGTACGTTGAGACTCTTGATCGGCGCGCTGCTGGGATGACAAAGCGGCCTCAGTCGGGGAGGGAACCAGTTGACCCTCAGGCGTGGAGTACCGTAATTTATCATTGTAAAGGCCCAGAAACAATTGTAGCTGTTGGCTCCAAAGCTGCCCCTGAGCATTGGGCTGAAGCGATTAATATTGACCGCTCACCAGTGAGAAGCCTGCAAATTCCAGGCTATCGGGATCGAACCAAAAGTAATCGTAGATTTTAAGTACATTCTGATAAAGCTGTTTTTTTAAGCCTCGATCGACCGCTGCTTTACTTTCTGAAAGCACTTCAATAATGACGTTAGGTGTTTTACTGTCTTCTTTCAACGGTGGCTCGTCGCTGTATAAATCGCAGGGTGGCAGCAGCACGTCTGCGTCTGGTAAAGCAATGACTGGCTCTTGAACAGAAGACATGACAAACACCTGGTCTACTGCCGATGTTTATTAGCGTAGCAAACTTAATTAGCGTAGCAAACTTAGGGGAGGGGGAAGGAGTGAGGAATGAGGAGTGATATCGATTTAAAGAATGACGGTTACAGATCAATCGGTGGGTAGGGGCAAGGCAATGCCTTGCCCCTACAGGATGTGTCGTATTTTCAATTCAAATTGGTATGAGGGGCGAAGGAGAGTTTTGAGTTTTGAGGTGATTAAGCGGTTAGCGCTCAGCTATCAGCCGTCAGCGTAGAGGTTTTGAGTTGCGAATTGCCCCCCTGCCTCCTCTGCTTCCCCTGCCTCCTGCTTCCCTTGCTTCCCTTGCTCCTCCTGCCTCCCCTGCTTCCTCTGCTTCCCTGCCTTCTTATAGAACTGCCTCAATTCGCAAAATAAAGACGCTCTTTTTGCTTGGGTGAGCCTGCTTCGTAATAGCCCTTGAGCCAGGAATCATCGGGTTTGAGGAACACCGATCGCGCCTCGTTGGGTGCTGCATTTTGGAGAGTGGTGACGTAGCGGGCGTAGTAGTGGTTAAACAGCCGCATGAATTCGCCTAGATAAATATCGGCCACGCGTCGATCGCCCCGGATGACCAGCATATTTTCGTCGTTGTTTTTGGTCGAAGCATCGCTGAAGTTGGCGGAACCTGTGATGACGATCGGATCGTCACTCAGGGGATCAATCAGCATGTACTTGGTATGAATGTACCGAACATGGGTGTTGAGATTAGTCGTCTTTTCTTGCAAGAAGCGATCGAAGGTACCGCCTTTTTTGACCGCACCGACGGCAATGCGTGTATCTGGATCGCGTCGTAGCGTTTCAATGTTGCCGCCTTCTTTCTCTAGCAATACGTAGCGCAGGTAATCATTATCCTTGGCTAAGACCGCTGCTAGCAGATCATTGACACCAAAGGCAGCGGTGAGAAACACCGCCGTATGGGTTGCTTCCATGCGATCGACGTACCACTCCAGTGCTTTCAGCGAAGGACGGGGACTGAAGATAGTCGTTGTTCCCGCTAGTGGTACGTCGGTTGGAACAGGCGTGTGTTGTTCATTGAAGGGACGGAGTTTGGCTGCCGTCGGATCGTGGCTCAGTTGCTCCCAATAGTCGAGGTAACTGGCTGCAACTGCCGGATCACGCACAATATGGCCTACGTTGGAATGCCCAAAAATACCGCCATCTGTAATGTTGGTGGAGCCTGTCCAAACTTGAATGGGCTCACCGTCTTTGAGCAATACAATGAATTTGTTGTGAGCGATGTAACTGGGGTTGGTTTCGCGAGGAAGGGTAAGGGATTCAATTTTGGCAGTGGCGATCGCCTCCCGGTTGGCCTGATTGGGATAGTTCTGTCCGTTCGGCTTGGCATCGAAAATGATTTTAACGGCGGCTCCCGTTTTTTGAGCAGTTTCAAAAGCCTCCAGCACAGGCAAGTACTGAAACTCATACAGCGCTGCCCGCAATTCGTACTGGCTTCCCTGCGCCTGCTTGATAAATGCCAGCAGTGCTTCCACTAGTCCACGCGATAGCCATGCCCACGCTCGACCTTTGGGCACCTTGTCAGGTGGCAAATTGTTGAACTTGCGGGCATACGCCTGCGAACCTGCCACACCCCGATTAAAGTACACCGTATGACTGCCCACGGCCTCGTCTTCTGTGGCAATTCTGACGGTTACCGTTTCGCCTTGTGCTAGCTTTTTGGGTTTGCCGCGCAGCGCGACCACGCGATACGTGTAGTCATGGTTCGGCTTGGCGGTAAAATCGCCCCAGAGAAACGCTTGAATGGGATGTTCCAATGTTGAAACAAGGCTGCCCGGAGGCAAGCTAGGATCGGTTTCTTCAAAGGTACGGAAGCCTTTGAGCCAGTAGCGTTCATCTTCGGTGTGGTCAATGCGCTCGATCGCAAACCCCAGCGCCCCGGCACTACTCGCTTCTGCCAGATCAATACCGAGAAGGACAACATAGGAGCCTGCGATCGCCTGGACAGCGATCGCGCCATTGGTCTCTTTTTTTCGCATGGCTTTTATAGAGAGGGTTGGTCACATGGCCCATTACGGTCATTGTCGGGCGTAGCATCGGGGTAAAACGTGCGAATCGCGCCCGCTTTTTTGACGAACACAGCCTGATATGGGGTGGTACCTGGTATTGCGACTGTCAGCAAACAGCCCCTGGATTCACTGGACGTAGACTTAAACAGTTTGAACCCGCGTGTGCCTTCCAGTAGCGTTTCTTGGGCATTGAGGGTGTAGGGGTAGCCTTTGACAGGATTGTCTGCAATCACTCGATTGTTTTGCACGATCGCGACCCCAAAGGTGTAGATTTCTCCATCGACCACTTCTTGCGTTGCCTTTCTGCCATTGCCAGCGCGAAGAATGCGGCCTGCCATGCCCTTTTGCTGCAACTCCAGATAGCGACCGACAAAATGCAACCCACCGATGCTCTTGCCATCCTTTTCTCCGCAGAAAATGTGCTTAAAGCCCTTCTGCTCAAACCAAATGGCGGTTAAATCATCTAAAAACTCGTTGTCGGAACGACGATTGGGTTTCAGTTCACCGTCAGTCACCTGTTTGAGCTTGCGAACCACATCGGGGTAAAACGTCATTAATTGCCGAAACTTGCTGCTACTCACAGGTGCATCAAACTCGGCTCCGCATAAGGCTAGAATGCGTTGATCGAACTCTTCCAACGCGGGTGGCGGTGGCGAAATATCCTTCTGAGCATTTGGGGGAAAATCTACTGCAACAGGATTATTTTCTGTATCAAAAAACGGTAGTAGAGATGAGTTGGCCTGGTTGGTGGTTTCTGGAGTTGGCGATGCAACGGGCGACACGGTTGGTGTTACTGTGCTGCCGTCGCTGGCCTGAAACTCACCACAGGTTGCACGCACCCAGCGTCGATCGGGTGTTGCTCCAGGCACCTCTAACCGCACAAACTGTCGTTGTGGTGTATTAAAGCCTTCAGCCGTATAGAGAACGCCCACGGTTAAATTGACGTTGCCGGGATTTCTACCGTTGATGGCTTGAGTCGCTGGGCAAGCTTGAGTCGCTGTAAAAGTACCAGCGGGCGGTACCTGGGCCTGAGTATTTTTGACGAGCCAAACGGTTGTTAGCCCGATCGCTAACCCTGTGAATCCGATCGTCACTCGATTGGAGAAAAAAGTCATGGGGCAACTTCTGATGCAGGACTGGACGCAAAACTGGTATGAGCACATCACTACATCAGGTCATAGCACTAGTTACGGCAGTTGGTAGAAAAATTTACGTTGGTAATGCGGGAGCCATAACGACTTCTTAATCTAAAACCACCAGACGAAGAAAATTTGTTTAACCTCGATTCATCAACCACAAGGCCCTCTTTAACATCCCTTAATTTTCGTTTTATTTCTTAATCTTTTGTTGATGCTAAAAAGGTTGTTGAGTTGATAGCCCTAATGGTTTACAGGATGGGTTCGCGATCGGGTACCCAAATGGACGGTGGGTTTCCTGCGTCAACAGCTTGCTTCCTGTAGGGTCTGCTAAGCCTTGACAGCTTTTAGCTCTGAGCCATCCCCTTTAAAACAGCCTCTAAAACGACTAGCCGCGTAGAACCTATGCGAGTTTTGGAACGGCTGGAACTGTTCTAAGTGTTTAGCAGTCATACTGCTGTACCTGGAAAGACAAGCTTCTTATTAGCATTAATCTAGTGTTTGAAATTGTGTCAATCGATGTATAGTGTCTTAACTCTAAATTACTTTTTTCTATCATTAGATAGAGGGAAAAATCCGTGACTAGTCTTGTAGGAAAAAGAGCTAAAGACCCATACTTCTATGCTTAGTAAGAAGTGATTTTTTGTTGAGCTTATCTCTTAAAAATACGTTCGTTAAGGGCATCGATTGGTATGCTGTTAAGCGATCGAATCGTTCTTGCCTCTCATACGTTTACGCACACAGGGTTACTTATATGACAGCGTTTGTACCATTTCGCCTCGCATCTCTAGCCGCCGCTTTAGGCATCGCCTCAGTGAGCCTATTGCCTCTTACAAAGAATGCGATCGCGGCGGTCTTTAGCGCCAAAGAGGTTGATCAAAGCAGATTTGTTGTGGTTGCATCGCCGTTTAATGCCAGTGACTATCAACTGCTCATTCTGGAGCAAATTTCTGATCAGCGCCCTTGCTGGAGCGAGAGCGGCTCTAATCCCACAATTGTCGATCCACTCCTGCTGAAGTTCGACTTTACAGGCGTTTGCGGACGCAGTACAGACAGCAATGGCTATTCTGTCCGCATGGCGAATCGAGACTTTGGGCTGCTGCTGCAACTCAGCCTTGTCAAACAAGCTAATGACTTGGTTCTGATTGCCTCCCCTAACCTGGCCGATCGTGATGCGCTTCGCATTGAGGTCGGGAGAGCAAATGGGCTGCCTCCTGCTGGGCAGTTCATCAAAATTAACTTGTCTCCTGGTTGGCGCTTAACCAAACGAACTGATGGTCAAAAGGAGTTGGGGATGGTTTACCTGACCAACGATGCAGCACCCCCCAGCATTCAACTAACGGCATTTGTCGATACTCAGTCCAATTGGGCCAAGAATTATATTGATGCGCTGGCTGCTCAAAAAATCATTAGCGGTTTTGAAGATGGCACCTTTCGCCCAGATGACCCTGTGACGCGCGTTCAGTTTGCCGCGATCGTGAGCAAAGCCTTTGCGTCGTTATCTGCCCAGCGTGAAAGTCTCACGTTTAAGGATATCCAACCCAGCTTCTGGGGGGCTGAGGCCATTCAAACGGCCTATCAAAAAGGCTTTATGTCAGGCTACCCAGATACCACCTTTAAACCGAATCAACAAATTCCTCGCTTGGAAGCGCTGGTTTCGCTGGCTAGTGGGCTAAAGCTTAGCAGCACCAGCACCGATTCGCTATCGTTTTATCAAGATGCGGCGCAAATTCCTGATTGGGCCAGTGGGGCGATCGCGGCGGCAACCGATCGTCGGCTAGTAATCAATTACCCACGCGTGAAAATTTTAAACCCAACCCGCCCAGCTACAAGGGCTGAGGTCGCTGCTTTTGTTTATCAGGCATTGGTAGATGCTGGACAACTGCCAGCCATTCCATCGCCCTATGTTGTGGTTAGCGATTCTCAAGCACCCTCACCCTCATCCACTCCATCGCCAACGCCATCCCCTTCTCTGATACCTTCTCCGAGTCCGACTCCGACTCCAACCCCATCGCCAAGTCCGACGCCAATACCCTCCCCGACCCCAACGCCAACCCCATCGCCGACCCCAACCCCAACTCCCACGCCAGAACCAACTCCGACCCCATCACCGACTCCGCTGCCTTCTCCGACCCCAACACCTTCGCCATCGCCGAATAACGGTTCCTTTGTCGTCCCTACAGCGCCTGTTAACCCGTAGCATTTGCTATTTACTCAAGATCTTCAAAGTCTCTGCCCTTTTGCAAAAGATTGCTGAGGACACCGCCTGCTACCGCTCCGGCAAAAGGACTGACCATCAAGTAAAAAATGCCTTCGTATCCGACTGGATGACCAGACCTTGAGGCTGACGACATCATTGAAAGAACTAGTATTGGGCCTGCGATGAAGCCTCCAGCCAGTCCTAGTAAGGTGAGCAGAACCGACGACCCCTGCTTTTTCGCCATACCAATCTGTCCCTAATGAAAAAGCCCGATCGCTGGTATCGAGTAATATTTTGACCAGAAATGCCTTTGCCTACCGCACGGCTGGCTTTGTTGAATATTCCCAATCAAGCTGAATAAAACACTTTGCTGCAAAATAAACCGCTGTCCCCGAACTAATATCTCCTTCAGTTAAGGTGAGTGAACGACATCAATACCAACCTTATGACTGAACCAATCTCCTTAAGCGATCGCTTTCTGAACAGCGGAAGTTTCTGCCATTAACGGTGGAATCTTTCTGAAGAGACATGCTCCTCGTTGGTTTTCTGCGTATGCTGACGATCAATCTTCTGCCGCGATCGCCCTACCTGTCATGACCATAGAAAGTGTGATTTCACCCAGTGCTTCAGCACAACCGATGTCTGCCACGTTAGCGATCGTGGGTATGAGCGAACCGATCGTTTTGCGTTATTTTGAAACACTTAACCAAGGGGATTTTGAGGCCACGGGTCAGCTTTTTGCGACTGATGGAGCCATGCAGCCGCCTTTCGAACGGCCTGTGGTGGGAGCAGACGCGATCGTAGCTTTTCTACAAACCGAAGCAAAAGATTTTACGCTTCAACCGCAGCAGGGTGTTGTGCAATTACTAAACGACGGCTGTAAGGAAGTGAACGTGACAGGTAAGGTGCAAACGCCGCTTTTTTCAGTTAATGTCTCCTGGCAGTTTATTCTGAATACTGAAAACAAGCTTCTGCTGGCAAAGATCAAGCTTTTGGCATCGCCGCAAGAATTGCTTCGCCTGCGTGGTTGATACCCTTTTCGGCTTCGATCAACGATGACAACCAGGCTTTTGCTGACCTCGTTTGATATTTGGAAGCCCCACCACCGTTCAAACGCTTCAGATGATCTACTGAATGTCTTGCTTGAACAAAATTTGCTAGCGTCTTTAGCGGCAGAAATTACACTGCTGCGAAAGTTGCCCGTTGATTTTCAGCTAGCGCCTCAACACGTCACTGCTCAGATAGAGACCTTGCAGCCTGATGTCGTTATTTGCTGTGGTATGGCAGAGCGACGATCGCACCTCACTGTTGAAGCGAATGGCAAGCATCAGGCAACCGTATTGAGAACGACTGTTGATGTCGATCGTCTAGTTGAAGGGTTAGCCATGACTCACGTTAGCCATGATGCAGGAGCGTTTGTTTGTAACGCTCTTTATTATTCGGTCTTGCAATACATAGCCGATCGTTCTTTGGCCTGTCAGTGCCTCTTTGTCCACGTTCCTATTTTGAACGCGGTAAATCATCGGCTGATTGTGAAAGATTTCTTAGCAATTTTGCAATGGCTTTAATCTATTCTCCAGGCAAGATCTGCCTAATAGCAGACGACAATGAGAGGCAAAAAAACTAAGCTGTGAGCGCTTAAGAGATCACAGTATGGAGTCAATTGCTATGACCAGAGATCCAGACGAACAAGCGAATTTGGAGCGCCGACGCGAACTGTTACGTGAGGAAGAAGCCTTTCGGTTGCAGCAAGAGCAGGGGCGATTAGAAGCGGCTAGAAAGAGCACAACGTTTGCGTGGATTATTAATGGTATTTCGTTTTTAGTGGGGCTATTAGAAATTCTTTTAGTGTTGAGGTTTGTTCTACGCGTTGCTGGAGCGAACACTCAAAATACGTTTGCTCGGGTTATTTACGATATCTCAGACCCTTTTATTGCTCCGTTTTCTACCCTCTTTATTAGTCCTACAACCAGGGATGCTGGCAGTATTTTTGACCTGAATGTGCTGGTGGCGATCGTGGTTTACGCGCTCTTAGGCTGGATCGCCATTAGTCTCGTCCGGTTTCTTCAAGGACGGTAGCTTTCTGTTGATCATTTTGTTGCAGTAGAGAAGGCAAGGAGTGGCGGCGGCAGAAGGGCAGAAGCGATAGGGGCAGCAGAATTCCGCTACTATCACTACCGCTTGGCCCAAAGAATCTGTGTCATGCTAAGTGCTGGCGTAGTCTAACCACGACTGCGCTTTTGGCGTTCTTTACTACTTGCCTCTTTAGCCCATGACTTCCACTACAACACAGCCTACTGACCTGAACCCCTTTGTTGCTGAGCTAGCTGGGCTAGAAATCATTACCGACCTGATACAAATCGCCAAGCTGTCTCAGGATTACTACACCTTTAGCCCCATTCTGCAACCATTGCTAGGCGACAAACGAGGTGATTTAGTCGTGCGTCCAGCGAATGAAGCAGAGGTTGTGCAAGTCGCGGCTTCGTGTGTCAAACATAAGCTGCCGCTGACAGTACGGGGTGCTGGAACGGGTAATTACGGGCAGTGTGTTCCCCTTCAAGGGGGTGTCATTCTCGATCTTTCGCGGATGCAGGGCGTGAAGTGGATCAAGCCAGGGCTAGCGTGTGTGGAACCAGGCGTCAAGCTAGCTGCGCTCGACAAACAAGCCCGTACCAGTGGGTGGGAAATTCGGATGCTGCCATCGACGTATCGCACTGCGACGATCGGCGGTTTTATTGGCGGCGGTAGCGGCGGCATTGGCTCCATTACCTATGGGCAGATCCGCGATCGAGGCAATCTTCTCACTGTACGTGTCGTCACTATGGAAGACGAGCCTCGCATCATCGAGCTACGCGGTGACGATGTGTATAAAGTCGCCCATGCATATGGCACGAACGGCATTATTACCGAGTTGGAAATTCCGCTTGCGCCTGCCTATGCGTGGGCAGAGGCGATCGTCGCGTTTCCCGATTTCATGACAGCGGCTCGCTTTGGTCAAGCCTTCAGCGATAGCGATGGCATCATCAAAAAGCTCGTCTGCATCTGTGCTGATCCCATTCCTACTTATTTCGCAGCCTTCCGTCATGCCATTCCTGCTGGTAGTCATTGCGCGCTGGTGATGGTGGCAGACTCTGCACTGGAACCGTTTGCTGAATTGGTGAAGGCATACAACGGCACTATTTGTCTACAGAAGAGCGCTCAGGAGGCAAGCAAAGGCACCACGTTAGTGGAATATTCCTGGAACCACACGACCTTACACGCCCGCAGCGTCGATCCATCTCTCACCTATCTTCAAACCATGTTTCCACCCGATAAGGAACTGAAGCTGGTGGAGCATATGTATGAGCACTTTGGCGATGAAGTGATGATGCACCTGGAGTTTATTCGCATTGGTGGGGAAGCGGTTCCCGCCGCTTTGCAAATCGTCCGCTATACCACTCCAGAGAGACTGGCAGACATCATCCGCTACCACGAAGAAAAGGGTGCGTTTATTGCCAATCCTCACACCTATATATTGGAAGACGGTGGTCGCAAAACGGTGGATGTAGAGCAGTTGCGCTTTAAAGAAATGGTTGATCCGTATGGACTGCTGAATCCAGGTAAGATGCGGGGGTGGGAAGAAAGGATGAGGGGTGAGGGATGAGGGATGAAGGCGGTGCTCTGAAGAGCAACAGCGAAAGTTTTGAATGGGGTTGCCGCCGCATGCTTTTCCCGTCTTTCCAGTCCTCAAGAATTTTCTTAGCGAGAGCGCTATGATTGGACTGAGGTTACGTTGTGTAAAGAAAGTTGACTATCGCTGTTACACCCCACGATCGCGCGACGCTGCCAACGACCTGGCATCCGCTCAACCCTCTTTGGCAAGGTGATGAGACGGTCATACAGCAAGGGCTTCCCCACACTAAACTCGCGCCGACCTGGCAAATGCTGATGCTAGGTGATGGTTCTCCGACTCGCCACCTTCAGTTGTTAACAGGTGAACCAACGGAAGTGGATGTGATTGACATGTCGGCGATCGGGATGGATGCTGATCACGCACCTAGTCAATTGCAAGTGGTGCCAGGGCCACGCTTACGGCGGCAGGTTTGGCTTCGCACGGCATCCGGGCAGCGTCTGGCATATGCTACTTCCTGGTGGGAAGCCAGCCATGTGGATGAGTATCTGCAAAATCGATCGCTCCCTATTTGGGCGAGCCTTGCCCGGTTGCGAACGGAACTGTATCGAGATGTGCAGGGCATTTACTACGGTCATTCGGCAGCATTAGAGCAAGCCTTTGGGCAATCGGGGCCGCTTTGGGGACGGCATTACTTGTTCTGGCACCGTGGGCAGCCCCTCACCCTCATCTACGAGGTTTTCTCGCCCTACCTGACGAAATATTTAGGCGCAACACGACTGGATTGTTGCTAGGTCGATCGCCGCAGCCCTTGCATTAGAAGCATCTTAGCCAGAATCCAGGTCAGGCAAGTTTACTGAGACCAATTTCACTCGCTAAAGCTATAATGCTCCTTCAGCAGTAGTGCGTACCGTCGCCAAATGTCCAACCTCACAGCACAGCAGCAGTTCGATCAACTCATTCAGGCAACCACTGCTTTGATGCAGTCTTCCAGCCAGCAAAACCACAAGCTGGATAGTCTCACCGATGCTTTGATGCAGTCTTCCAGCCAGCAAAACCACAAGCTGGATAGTCTCACCGACAAAATTGATGCGCTTACCGATCAGGTGGGACATCTGACCGAAGGGTTTACAGAACTTAGGGAGATGATTGAACGGCAGGCAGCAGCAGCAGAGCGACAGGCAGCAACAGCAGAACGGCAGGAGCGCAATATTGATCGACTCGTTGGCATTGTCGATCGCCTGCTGCAAGATCGATCGGCATAAGCGATCGCGCGATTCAGTGGCACCACTGTAAAGTTGGGCATCCCCCCGCTTATTGCGCTATCCTGAGCAGTATTACAGCATCAAGAACCACTTCACTTCTGGAGAACGCAACATGACTTGGCGCGGGTCTAGCACGGCTCAAGATAGAATTTTTGCTTCCCTGGTTTATTTGGTTCCTCTTTTGGATGTATTGCCATTTGGTCAGTCATTCATGAATGAATTCTTAGGCATCAGCTTAAGTTCTCTGCTGCGTTTTCCTTTAATTCAGTTCTACTACATACCCTTCGTTCCTTTTATTGTTTTCTTTGCCTTATTTTTACTCGTTGTTCGCAACGAAGGGATTGCTCACTTCATTCGCTTCAATGCTATGCAAGCGATTTTGATCAGCATTGTCTTAAGCCTGATTGGCATTGTTTGGCAGTATGTTCTCGGCCCGATTTTAGGGGTTAGCCTGCTAACCCAGACCCTCTTCAACACAGTCTTTTTAGGAACCATTGCAGCGGTCGGCTATTCAATCGTACAGTCAGCGCTAGGGCGCTATGCCGAGATTCCGACGATTTCGGATGCTGCTTACACCCAGGTTCGCTAACGATCGTCTTGCTAGATTCACCGACGATCAGGTTAACTGCCCAAGCTGTGATTTTCATCGTCGTCAGCTTGGGCTATTCTCGTTCGTTCTGATGCTTTTGGTGCTATTTCTGGTTGCGATGGCCTGTGCGATCGCGCGGCTACGCTATTGTTGAGGTCACCAATCCCTTCAATCTCGACCCGGACGCGATCGCCCACTTGTAGTGCTCCAACCCCTTCAGGCGTGCCAGTTAGCACAACATCACCTGGCAGTAATGTGATGGCCTGACTGATGTAAGACACCAACACATCAGGTGAAAACACCATTTGATCAATGTAGGCAGACTGAACAGGTTTGGGGTTGTCGTTGATAAACGTTTGTAGCCGTGCGCCTGGGCTAACATCCCGTACAATCCACGGCCCTAGTGGACAGAACGTATCGAACCCTTTCGCGCGAGTCCATTGCCCATCTTTGCGCTGCAAATCACGGGCGGTAACATCATTGGCGATCGTGTAGCCCCAAATTTTGGCCTGCGCCTGCTCTGGAGTGCAGTCCACACAGCGATCGCCAATAATTAGAGCCAGCTCACCCTCATAGTCAACCCGCTGCGACTGCACGGGAGCCAAAATGACTCCATCTGTCGCAATCACAGCCGTTGGCGGTTTCATAAACAGCAGCGGTTCTTCTGGCACAGGGGTTCCCATTTCGGCGGCATGATCCGAGTAGTTCTTGCCGACAGCAATGATTTTAGAGGGCGCACATGGAGCCAGAAGTTGGTAGCTCTCTGCTGGCAACTCTAATTCTATAGGTTGTCCGTTTAACCAGGGAGGTGCATCGAGCACACTAACCTCTCGCCCAAGCTGGAGCAACCCGTAGTAAATTTGTCCGTCTGCGGCTTGAACCCGGACATAGCGCTGTGCCATAACTCAACCGATTCCTCACGGCTCAAGAAGAACTTGAAACATCCAACTTCAAAGACTAATCCACTGAGATGTGGGCTGAATGCTCAAATCGATCAAGGACAAATCCGTGATTTAAACCTATCATCACAACTCTGGACATAACGGTATTGGTAATGCCTTCTACAGCTTTAGGCATAGCAGCACTGGCAACGCATCATAAAAGCTGATTAATGCGGTGTTGCCATTCTCTAGCGACTTGGAACCTAAACGCGATAGAATGATGAGTCCTTGCTTCTTAAGCGCCTAAAGGGCTGAATGACGATCGCGTATCAGCAGTCCCTTTATTGCGCTAACTCAGGAAGCCATTAGTCCACAAGGAGACCTCACGACATGGAATATTTTTACGAAACGATGTACATTCTTCGCCCTGATTTGGGTGAAGAAGCGGTCGAGCAAGCGATCGAGAAATATCAAACGCTGCTGCGCGAAAATGGAGCAGACGTTTTAGAGACACAGCACCGGGGCAAGCGTCGTCTAGCCTACGAAATTCAAAAACACCGCGAAGGTATCTACATTCAGATCAACTATCAATGCGATGGTAGCCAGGTAGCGGCGTTGGAACGATCAATGCGTCTCAGTGAAGAAGTGCTTCGCTTTTTGACCATTAAGCAAGAAGTGCCAGAAGCCGAAAAAGAAGCCGTAGAAGCCTGACATTTCACCCCATAGCCTCTGCAAACTGCTTACACTGAAAGGGTTAAGAGATCGCTCTTGCCGTTCATTGCGTTGAGTGCGCTACAGCAAATCTATGAAGCTCTCCAAGAAAACCCTCGATCAACGTTTAGAGCACGTTTACGATGTCATCATTGTGGGTGGTGGTGCGGGTGGATTGGCTGCTGCCATTTACTTACAGCGCTACCGACTCTCGTGCCTGGTGATTGAAAAAGGTCGAGGGCGATCGTTCTGGATGCAAGACCTGCGGAATTACCTGGGGTTACCACCCAACACCCCAGGGCGAACGCTCTTGCAGCAGGGGCAGCAACACTTGTTGTCCCTGAATGGCGATTATCTGGCTGGCTTTGTAGAAGCCATACACGATGAGGGCGACACCTTTGCCGTCAAGGTCAAGGTTGGCAAGCAAGACAGCATTTATCCTGTGTTTCGCGGTAAGTATGTGGTGGCGGCGAGCGGCATTATTGATCGTCTTCCCCAACTTGACGACATGCAGAACGTTTATGACTACGCAGGCTTCAACCTACACGTCTGCATGATCTGCGATGGCTACGAAATTGCCGATCAGCAGTGCGGTCTCTTTGTGGAAACTGAGTCCGCTATCAATACAGCCTTTGTGTTGAACTGGTTTACGCCTTACATCACCGTTTTTACGCAAGGGCTATGTGAGGTGGATGATGCAATGCGCCAAAAGCTGAAAGAGCATGGCTACCCGCTGGTAGAAACCCCGATTGCAAAATTTCTGGGACATGACCATGAAATGACTGGCGTGGAGCTAACGGATGGTTCCACGATCACGTTAGAAACCGGGCTAGTTGCGATGGGTTCACATTACTTCAACGAATATCTGAAAGGGCTGGATTTGCAGTGGAACGGCGAGAACTTGGTGACAGATTCGATGTGCCGCACCTCCCATCCACGCCTTTTTGCGATCGGTGATTTAAAAGAAGGACTAAATCAGGTATCAATTGCGGTTGCAGATGGTACATTAGCTGCAACCGCAATTTGGCGGGAGATTCGCCGCGCGTCTGCCCCTCGCCTCTGGGAATCTCACCTCAGCCAACCGGATGCTATAGAAACAGATGCCATCAAAAATGGAGTTCTAAAGACGTGACCTATTCCGAGAGCCATACCCTGACTGATTTACAAACCGAAGCCGCGCGCCTCCGCGAAGAGCTACAGATGCGCGATAACCTGGTGCAGCAACTATCCCAGGAATTATTTCGCCTGGTAAAAGGCAATGCCAGCTTCATGCCTAGCCCGGAAGTGTCTGAGCGGCACTTGGCTGAAGTGCGTGCCTTGAGAGAGCAGCTACAGGGCGTAGAGCAACAGGTAACCTTTTATCAAGAACAGATTACCGATCGCGATACCGAAATTTACCAACTGCGACAATCGGTGCAGGAACTGACCGATCGTTCGCGCATGCTTGAGCAAGTCGTGCAGGAGTTGCCCAAGATCTACCGCCAAAAGTTTGCAGAACGCATGGTGCCAATCCGCGAAAAAGTCACCCAAATTCAGCGCGAGAATCGTCAGCTTCATGCTGAACTGCAAAGCGTTAGTTATCGTCTGGCGGTGAGAACCCGTCGCCAAACCCATCTAGATTTGCCCAGTTTTGGCAAAGGAATGGGTGCCTCTCTCCCCAGTTTTGGCAACGCCTAAGTTTCAATGCCTGATGTACTTATTGTTGTAGAGTCCGTACACTCTGAGGTGACGGCTCAGATGATTTCTGTGCTTAAAGCTGCCATGCTTAGCAAGCATCAATCTGAGACAGCATGCATTCGTGTTGATGTCATTTCATCCGCTGATCTCGCTGCGGATGTTCTAAGTGGGGGCAAGTGGGCAAGCAGTGACCATCTGCTTTGCCCTCTAACGCTGCATTTACCTCCCGCACTTTCGTTTCCAGCGCAAGCAATTTACTCAGCCTGCCGTGATGTGGCTGGTTTACGCCAGCAGCTAGCCGCATGGCAATATGCGATCGGATCAGGCAACTTTTGGCTACCGATCGCCCTCACGGCTAAAGGCCCACTTTATGCCGAAGTCATTGGTCTTGCATCTGAGATAGCAGCATCAGCTGACCTATCAAAACGACGCTACACTCAACCAGTTCATTTAAACGATGCTCAGCGTCAACCGCTTTACGCCTTAGGACAACGGCTCCTGCGATCACTGTCAGCACCACCAGCCGTTTACCTGATGCAGTTTGGCTGGCAGGGAAACACACTTTGTTTTGATCGACTGTTTCCCTTTCCAGCCGCACCCGCGATCGCCAGCCTAAAGGTTCAAACGCCCGATCTGCTTGCCTGTCATTGGGCCTGTCTCAGTAGTCAGCCGATCGTGGATCTCGTGATCGATCAGCTGGATTGATCTATCTGTACAAGCTTTCTCTGTACAAACTCAGTTTGTACAAGCGTCCTCCGTATATAGCGTTTCCGGCTCCCGTGAGGTACAAACTAGAGGCTCAAACCCTTGCCCTGTAACGTCCCATCTGTACCTCATCCGACAGAGAACCGCTATAAAGCAGGAACGAATATTGTTCCTTAACAAAGGAAACTTTATTTACTCTTTTATTTGCATCTCTTTACTGAGGAAAGTTATAAATATTGGGTAAAGCAGCCGATAACGGACGGAGGGGAGGTCAGTAAACCCTTCATAATTACAGTGAGCTACTTGCTCAGGGTGTATACGGTGTGTTCCCTCAAAGCAATCTACTATCAGCTATTTCTATCGGTTAGGAGCGGTGATTTGTTAGCCAGCGGCAAATGCTTAAAAAAGTCTGGAACGACTTATCGTCCGCCGCTTCAATGATTAACCAGCCTTGTGAGTCATGGTTGCGCGGTTATAGTGAGGTCTTTGGGGATACGTTAAGCCCATTACTCACTGCTTTACCGATCAACTACTCACGCTTGTACAGATTTTGTAATCTATTGCATCTTCAATTTCCCCTATCACTAAGAGATGTCACGATGAAGGGAATCAATCGCTCAATTACAGGCTTTTCTTTATCAATTCTGGTAGGAGCCAGCTATTCTCTGCCTACAATGGCGCAGGTTCAGCTATCACCTGTTCAAAGTACTCCGTATCAGAGAGAGCTTAGCCCTTCAATGCCAAGCACGGCTGTGCAAGAAGCAGAATCTGCCTACATTCTTGGCGCAGGCGACATCCTCAAGATTGATAGCTTTGATACACCCGAACTTGTGCTGGAGCTACGCTACCCTGTACTACCCGATGGTTCAGTCAACTTACCGTGGGTCAAGAGTGTCGATGTCAAAGGGCTAACACTTAGAGAAGCTTCTGAACGGCTGGAAGAACGATACAGTCGCTATGTCAACGAGCCAAGAATTACAGTTAGCCTGGTTGCCGCTCGTACTCTGAAGATCGGCGTCATTGGTGAAGTCACTCGTCCTGGCTCCTACATTATTGCCAGTAATCTTGTCAGTAGCTCTGCGGTGGGCACTACAGATGCCAATCAAAACGGGTTGGGTGGGCAGCAGCAGGGCGGCGGAAACGAAAGCGGTAGCCAGTGGCCCACGGTGAGTAAGGCCATTCAGGCGGCTGGCGGCATCACCGAACAGGCAGATATCCGTCAGATTCAGATTCGCCGCCCCCAAGGTTTTAATGGTGAAAAGGCGCGCACAATTAACCTTTGGAAGTTTTTAAGTGAAGGTGATTTAACTCAAGATGTCCAGGTGCGAGACGGCGATACGTTAGTTGTTCCTAAAGCAACCAGTGTAGACACGACAGAGGCTCTTCAAATTGCTATCAGCAGCTTTTCTCCAGAGGCGATCAGGGTCAACGTGGTTGGTGAGGTTACCACCCCTGGCTCGGTTGCCGTAAGACCCAATACGACTCTGAATCAGGCCATTTTAGCGGCTGGTGGATTCAAGGCAGGTCGGGCGAAGAAGGATGTGGAGTTGATTCGTCTTAACCCAAATGGCACAGTCGATCGACGAACGATTAATGTTGATTTCTCACAAAAGCTTGATGAGAAGAATAATCCACCCTTGCGCAATAACGATGTAGTGGTAGTCAATCGGAATGGCATTGCTAAGATTGGCGATACTGTGGGCACTTTCTTGGGGCCGCTGGGCGGGATCTTAGGGCTATACGGCATCTTCAAATAATGGCTGGCATATCCCTTCCAGATAAGTGCAAAAGGTTTGGTGCTCAGAGTCAACCAGGTAAAGAGGAAAATCATGAAGGCTGAACAATACACTCACGGTTCATCGTTCAACGATCAAGAGCGAGGGTACACAAACGGAGCGCTGAGTGAAGACACAGCAGATTTGTCTGCCCGACCAGCGGGATTAGATTTGTCGCCGATCGTCAGGATGATTCAGCGCAATGCTCTCCTTATTGCAGGCGTCACAGCCGCTGGTGCTGCCTTAGTTGCTTACTCTAGCTTGAGTGGTCCCCGTACTTACAAAGGACATTTTCAGCTTTTGGTTGAGCCGATCACGACTCAGGCGCGTCTATCCGATCCGGCTGCAATTTCTCGACCAGGTGCGCAACAGCCTGATGTCATTGATTACCCAACGTTACTCCAGATTTTGCAAAGCCCTGAACTATTGTCTAAAATTGCGACAGAAATTCAGCGTCGTTACCCCGATGTCACCGCGAGTTCGTTAGCAGCAGCAGCCAGCAACAAAACGCTGGTAATCAAACGTTATGAAGTGCTGGCACAGCGCTTTGGTTCTGATGCCTCCGATCCAACCAAAGTGATCGATGTGTCGTACAAAGGGCAAGACCCACAGAAAGTAGAGTTTATCTTGCAAGAGCTTGCTAGAGGCTACTTGAGATATAGTCTTGAGGATCGAAAGACCCGCATTGGTGGTGGCGTTCAGTTTATTGAGGATCAGCTTCCTAGTCTTCAGCGCCGCGTGAATGACCTGGAAGGAGAACTACAAGCGCTCAGACAACGCTATCGGATTGCTGACCCAACGACAGAAGGCACTCAGCTTTCCACGCAGGCGCAAAATGTTCAAGCTCAGCAGCTAGAGACACAGCGCAACTTTAAAGAACAGCAGGCATTGTTTGGTCGTTTACAGGCGCAGCTTGGTATCAGCCCAGAACAAGCTCTGGCCGCAGCTTCTTTGAGCGAAAATACCAGCTACCAGACTCAAGTTGCTGAGCTGAAAAAAGTACAAACGGCAATTGCAGAAAAATCTGCACGCTACAGCAGTGAAAGCCCAGTGATTGTGAGCTTGAAGCAGCAGGAAGCCAAGCTAGAGCAATTGCTGAACAGAGAAGCACGCAAGAGCTTGGGCTTAACCGACCCCAATGCACCCATCGACGCTCGCGTTCTTGCCTTTCAAAATGCCCTTCGAGTGGACTTGATTAGACAGTTGGTGACGGCTGCTAACACGGCTCAGCAGTTGAGAGTTCGCGGACAGGCGATCGCTGAATCTCAAGCGTTCCTAAACCAAAAGCTTCAGGAATTCCCGGTTGTTGTGCGTCAATACACTGGGTTGAGTCAGCGTTTAGACCTTGCCAGAACAACGCTGAATCAATTTTTGACCCAACGTGAAACGCTGCGGATTGAAGCAGCGCAGAAAGAAGTTCCTTGGGAAATTGTTTCTGCCCCAACGATCGACCGAGATGGCAAAAACAACCCGATTCCATCCGCAAGCATTGAGCCGAAGTTTTTGATTGCAGGTTTGGGAGCTTGCTTGCTGCTAGGACTGGCCGCCGCCTTACTGAAAGAAAAAGCCCGCGACCGATTCTATAGTGCAGAAGACATGGAGGGTGCACTAAAGCTACCGCTTCTAGGCACGATTCCGTTTAAGAGTGGCCTGAATCAACCGACCGTTTCCCTTCCCACTGCTCGCTCAGATGCGTTTGCAAAAGCATTCAGTTCTCTCTATACAAATATTCGCTTTCTCAGTCCTAAAGGATCTGTCCGCTCTCTGGTGATTGGTTCCGCAGAATCGGGTGATGGCAAAACCACGATCGCTTTACATCTGGCACTAGAAGCGGCGTCGATGGGACAGCGTGTGCTCTTGGTTGATACTAATCTGCGCGCCCCTCAACTCCATTCAATGTTTAGCCTACCTAATACGATCGGGTTGAGTGAACTCATAACAAACAAGGCAGAAATAGAGCAGGCCATTCAACGTGCTCCAGTCGATCACAACCTTTCAGTGCTGACGTCCGGGCAAACATCGCCCGATTCAGGCAAACTGCTGGCCTCTAATGAGATGCAGGGCTTAATGCAGGCACTACAGGACAAATTCGATTTGGTCATTTATGATACAGCTGCACTTTCAGAATTTTCTGATGCCAATTTTGTAGCGGCTCAGTCTAGTGGGATGCTGATGGTTGCAGGGGTTTCAAAGACAAAACGTTCCGTGTTGACCCAAATTCTCGCTGAACTGAATCGCTTTCGGTTGCCCATACTCGGCTTTGTGCCGAACCATCCAGGCAGAGGTACCGCTAACTCTTTCAGCCAATCGGGTCAGTTCGGACAGAATTATGGTGGAAAGCCTACATTGCTGGGAAACTTTAAGCTACTGAAGCCAAACGAGTAAGCAATTCTTGAATTATTAGTAGCACGCGGAAAATAGCCCCTTTGTACTTAAGCTATTCAATTGAGCGATCTCGATTGTTTATGGACTTGCTTTCTACTCAAATTCTGTCAGATAACGCAGATAGAGAGGAGCTGATAGATAGAACAGAGCGAACTTGCAAAGGTGGGACTTACCATATCTGTGATGAATCAACTGCTCAACTTCCTCTTGGTGGCGATCGCGCTCTTTCTACTCATCCCCATCGGAGTGCTTTGGGTGGAATGTCTTGCCGCCGCTTTGCCAAAACGTCAAACGGGTCAAGAACTGTGCATGAATCGCCCAGCGATCGCAGTACTGGTGCCAGCGCACGATGAAGCAGGCGGTATCAACACAACGCTACGTACCGTGTTACCACAGCTAACCCATCAAGATCGCTTGATTGTCATTGCTGACAACTGTACGGACGAGACAGCCACTGTTGCACGGGAAGCAGGTGCGACAGTCATTGAGCGCCATGATCTTGAGCACCGAGGGAAGGGCTACGCGCTGGATTTTGGGTTGAAGTTTCTTGCCTCAGCCCCACCAGATGTGGTCGTTGTAGTGGATGCCGATTGCCTGGTTGCAGACGGTGCGATCGCCCAAATTTCGTGTTTAGCAGCTACCAGTCAGCGTCCAGTGCAGGCAAGTTACCTCCTCACACAGCCACCAAAGCCTAGCCCAGCAGCGGCTGTATCAATCCTTGCTTTTACCGTTAAAAATTTAGTACGCCCCTTTGGCTTAACCCAATTAAGGCAACCTTGCCTTTTAACTGGAACTGGGATGGCGTTCCCGTGGTCTGTGATTCATCAGGTTTGCTGGGCGAGTGGCAACATTGTTGAAGATATGCAGCTCTCCCTCGATCTTTTACTTGCAGGATACCCCACGGTTTTTTGCGCAGAGGCTAGTGTAACTGGTGCGTTGCCACAGCAAACACAGGCGGCTGTAAGTCAACGGACTCGATGGGAGCACGGACATTTACAAACGCTCTTTAGTCAGGTGCCACGTCTGCTCAAAGCGTGGATAAGCCAGAAGCGTTTCAGCTTATTGGCGATCGCGCTTGATTTATGCGTTCCACCACTGTCGCTTTTGGTCATGCTGTGGAGCGCGGCTTTGATTGCGGCGGGGATTACAAGCTTGGCACTAGGGCTGCATCTGCCTATGCTCCTACTGGCTCTGGAAGGCTTGCTGCTTTTCACTGCGGTGACTGTAGCTTGGGCAAAGTTTGCTCGCCATAGATTACCGTTGGTAACGCTATTGTCAGTACCACTTTATGTTCTTTGGAAAATACCCCTTTACTTCGCGTTCTTGCGTAAACCTCAGACTAAATGGGTACGTACCGAACGAGATCTGACAAAATCTCAGGAGCTTTAGCTAGTCATACTTTCAGATCCCGATCCTTAAACTCGGACGCTAATGTGTTGCCAGTTCTCTATAATCTACAATCATGAATAGCTCTTTCAGCATAGTTGGCTAAGACTAACTGTTGCTTTGAATACAACTTGTGAGGGAGGCTTCTAAACAGCGCATTAAGTACCTTTAAAGAGTGGATAGAAACAGCCAACGTGTTCCTATTCGCTTCAGATAGTTCTTTAGAAACGGAGTACGACAATGAGTTTAGAAGAAAGAGCAAAAGCCGCTGCTAAAAATGTCGAAGGCAAGGTTCAAGACGCAGCTGGCAGAGTAACAGGTGATCCTGCAGATCAAGCTGAAGGCAAAGCGAAGCAAGTAGAAGCTAATGCACGCAATGCTAAAGAAGATCTGAAAGATAGCGCCAAGCGTACTGTTGACAACGCGTAATCACATCTGATGATTAAGTACGGATAAGCTGTTAAAGAGGGCACTGGTCATCAGTGCCCTCTTTGAGTGTTTGACTAGACAACGCGGGTCACAGTAGCGGTTGTACTTATGAAGTGTGCTCAAAATCTTAGCTTCTCAAGCCGAACCCCGTTTCATTTAAATGGGAATGGTTAACTGTAGAGATTAAAGCTACATCTACTGTGCTAGGACCCATTAATATTGACTGAGTATTAGTGCTTTGAAGGTGTAACAATTCTTACTTAAGTTCGACGTTTTCCTAAATTGAGCATCACGAGCCGAGACTTAGCATGAGACTTCTCTCACTTAGTAATTTCGAGTTCATGAAAACTCCTTAAGTCACCATACTTTACTTGCCAAAGCTGCCATCGTGAAGAAATTATTCTTAGGTAGTTAGAAGCTATTGTGATCGAGCTGATCTTTAGTACGATGCTGGTTAGTAATTTAGCATTCTCTAACTACCGTGGCACAAAGTTCTAGCGACTCAACTTTACTTACACCCATTGATAGCTCCACTCCCGTAGCAGAATGGACTGAGTTGCTACAACAGCTGCTCGATCGCCAGTCATTATCGACTGGGCAAGCTGCCACTTTAATGCAAGGTTGGTTGAGCGAAACAATTCCGCCGCTTCTGTCTGGTGCGATTCTGGTCGCAATTCAAGCGAAAGGCGTATCTGCAGAAGAGTTGGTTGGAATGGCTCAAGTCCTGCGTGGTTTGATGTCTCGCTCCGTTGCGTCTGACTATCCACCTCTCGCTACTGTTGTTGATACATGTGGGACAGGCGGAGATGGCACTAGCACCTTTAACATTTCTACCGCTGTTGCTTTTGTTACAGCAGCGGCAGGCGTTTCAGTGGCTAAGCATGGCAATCGCTCGGCTTCCAGTCGTGTCGGGTCTGCTGATGTCTTGGAAGCATTGGGTGTGAATCTGGCTGCCCCTCCAGAAAAGATCCAGGCGGCACTCCATGCTGTTGGTATTACATTCTTGTTTGCTCCTGGTTGGCACCCAGCGCTAAAAGTCGTTGCACCAATGCGGCGCGCTTTGAAAGTACGGACGGTGTTCAATCTTTTAGGCCCACTGGTCAATCCTATGTATCCAACCGGTCAGGTCGTAGGAGTTTATGCCCCCAGTTTGATTCAAACGGTTGCGGAAGCTCTAAATCAGTTAGGCATACGGCGTGCGATCGTGCTGCATGGTCGAGAAAAGTTGGATGAAGCCGGCATTGGAGATCTGACAGACTTAGCGGTGTTATCCAAACAAACGGTCAACCTTACTAGCTTGAACCCTGCTGAAATGGGCCTTACATTGGCTCCTCTAAGCGCGATCGCGGGAGGCGATGTACAACATAATGCAGACATTTTGCGCTCCGTGCTGCAAGGCAAAGGCACACAGGCGCAACAGGATGTTGTAGCCCTCAATGCGGCGTTGGCGCTACAGGTGGGTGAAGTGTTGCCTCAAACAGCGGAACCATACGCTGAAGGTGTGCGACTCGCACAAGAGATTTTACGTAGCGGTGCTGCTTGGGATAAATTTGAGCAGCTAGTGCAGTTTCTTCATTGAGCCTGTTTGCTCAATGGCGGCGTTAACTGCAATTTAGACTACCGTTGCTTGAATTCGACCACATTGCGCTTGATGGTCACATCATAGTCACTAAAGAAATCATGACCTAACAAGCCTGTATCCAAGGCTGAATTGCCGATCGCGACAACGACCCCCTTGATAACCGCTCCACCAACCGCGATCGAGTTCACATACGCGAGCGGTACTTCCACACTCTTGTCACTAGCTGTATCAACCTTCGCTTTACCAACCACCTTTACCCCCAGGTTCGAGGCCATCGCGCTGGTGATTACCGTACCGCTGGCTCCCGTATCTACAATCATTTCAAACGTTCGGTTGCCATTGAAAGTGACATCAATGACAGGTGTGCCGCCAGCACGACGCTTAATTCTGGCGATATAAACCCGACCAGAACGGGAAGATGCGTTAGAGCTGACAATTTCGGGGTTGCTGGTAGACGCCGTGTCGGTGCGAGGCACGATCGGTAAAAGAGCAGGTTCAGATGCGATCTCACTGGAGTCTGCTCGCGTTGCTTGCTTTCTGGCGTAAGCAAGATTGCGCTGATATTCGGCTAACTTTGCTTTTGCCAGCGATCGATACGGGCTGGAGTTTGGCACCGATCGCATCGATTGAATCGCTTGCTGCCAACGACTAACAACTAAATTCCAGTCGTCTCGAGATTGCGCTGATATGGTAATGTTGCTGGCGCTATCAGCTTTTTCTAACGCAAGTTTGTAAGCATCTTGATTAGCCGCAGCGACTGGCGGAGGTACTGGTCGTAACGACGTAACAGCAGGGCTTGATACCGTCACCGGAGGTGTTTCGGGACTGGTTACAGCCGTTTTGACGCTGGTGTTGCGGCTACAGGCGGTGCTCCCCAGAAATACCGCACCCGACAGTATGAGCAGAAGAACATTAAAACAAGGGCGTTTTAGCATGGGCTAAGAAACTCACACGTAAAGTAGCGAATTTAGAGTACGAGATCTGGGGTCGAATCTAAGGTGCAATGTTATGCTTGGCACGTTTTCCCTTTAACTGCGTGACGAATTTCCCCTTAACTTATAGAGTGCCGCACTCATGACGCTTATTAACCTGACAATTAAAGATCTGACATGAGTTGTAGGGTGCCGTATAGCCTTCGGCATTCAAGAAAAGCGACAGCGTCACGCACCAAAATCAAGCTTAAGTGTGCGTGATAGCGATGCCTCACCTACGACCGCAGCGTGAAGTTGCCAAAGGTCTAAATCAACACTGCTGGATTAATAATCAATCCATTCTACGAAAATAACAAATGGAACTCGTACCCGCAGCGATGGTGCTTGATGTTTGGCTCTCAAGGACTGCCCCTTCACATGCTTATGCTGAACTCCTGAGCTTTGTTGAGGCATGGCATAATAAAGCGTCTACGTCTGATAGCAATCACTATGGTTCTCCCGTCTACTCAGCCAGCGTTGTTAGTTTTAGCAGATGGTACGTCGTATCAGGGCTTATCCTTTGGTGCAACAGGCACTGCGATCGGTGAGGTTGTGTTTAACACGGGTATGACCGGGTACCAGGAAGTTTTAACCGACCCTAGTTATCGTGGTCAGATCGTAACCTTTACGTATCCAGAGTTGGGCAACACTGGGGTGAATCCTGAAGATGAAGAGTCAGCCCAGCCCCAAGTGCGAGGGACGATCGCCCGCAATGTTTGCTTTAAACCCAGCAACTGGCGCTCCACTCAATCCTTTCCTGAGTACTTAAAGCAGCACAATATTCTAGCCATTTATGGCATCGATACGCGTGCTCTAACGCGTAAGCTGCGGTCGGTCGGAGCGATGAACGGGGCAATCTCTACTGAAATTCTCGATCCTGCAGAGTTGTTGTCGCATGTCCAAGATGCACCCAGTATGGCTGGGCTTAATCTTGTCCGTGAGGTAAGTACGAAAGCCAGCTATGAGTGGTCGGATACCACGAATGAGACCTGGGAGTTTGGCCCTGTGGCAAAGTCTGCGGCTGCCGAACCTCTTACGGTGGTCGCGATCGACTTCGGCATCAAGCGCAACATTCTACGTCGTCTTGCTAGCTATGGCTGCCGCGTCATCGTCGTACCAGCAGACACGCCGCCAGAGGAAATTCTCAAGCACAACCCAGATGGGATTTTTCTTTCTAATGGGCCGGGTGATCCAGCAACGGTCAGCGAAGGCATTGCTACGACCAAAACACTGCTAACTAGCCAAAAGCCCATTTTTGGCATTTGTATGGGGCATCAAATTTTAGGACTCTCGTTAGGTGCAGAGACCTTTAAGCTCAAGTTTGGGCACCGGGGGCTAAATCAACCCTGTGGCTTACAGCAGCAGGTAGAAATTACGAGCCAGAATCACGGCTTTGCGATCGCTGCCGAATCGTTGGCGGCGGCTGATGTCGAAATCACGCACCTCAACTTAAACGATCGTACCGTAGCAGGCTTACGACACAAATCGCTGCCCCTGTTTTCGGTGCAGTACCATCCTGAGGCTAGCCCTGGCCCTCACGATGCCGACTATCTGTTCGATCGCTTTGTGCAAACGATGCGCGAGCAACGCGCTGTCCTTAAGTAATCCTTATTGACAGTACTGTCGCTCAGAGAAAGAAGCCTTCTGCTTTTGGCGACGTAATTGCAAGACGTCTTCCTGGCAATTATTCAGATCGAACGCCGTCTTTCCCCCAGTTTTTTAACGATCCGCTAAGATATTGTCATTTAAGGACAGGCTTTGGTAGCAAACGCGCTGACCAAGATGTATACTTGAACGTCGAATCTAAGGATTGAACAGCTAGGAGGGTTTTATTCCTGAACAACTAACCCTGACAGTCAGCTTAAGAGGCACGCGCGAAGTTAGGGACAATTACCAGTTATTTCGCCTCACAGGTCTCTTGGATGCTTTCTCAGAACCTACGTTTCGTAAGGTGCTTACTAAATGTATAGAGGAGGGACCCAAGCACGTCATTCTAGATCTATCCAAAATTGATTTTGTGGATAGTTCTGGTTTGGGTGCGCTAGTGCAGCTTGCGAAGAAAGCCCAGACTGCTGAGGGCACTTTGCAAATTGTGACGAATCCTCGTGTCACCCAGACAGTCAAACTGGTTCGTTTAGAGCAATTTCTCGCGCTGCAAACATCAGTTGACGTGGCGATCGAGAACGTTAAATCTGCCTAAGTGCAGGATTGAGATTGTGGCATAGTGGCATTTTTACACCTGAAAATACTGGGTTAAGCGAGATATTTAATACGTCTCGCTGTTTCTGAGGCCATAGACTGCTTGTGCTGCATCCTACCTCACGCTGAGCCACTCGCACCTTGTTGCCAGATGGTCAAACAATGATGTTTCGTTTGCCATCTAATGCCTAAGTCCTGTTGCTGCTCAGTTTGTAGCGTACTGGTTAACAGTAGCCTTTAATCTGAGGCTGCGATGCACCAATAATCTTGGACTTATGAGTCAATATATTCGTTGGGCTTGGCAGAACCACTCGTATCGGTTTGCTTCCTTCATGATGGGAGTTACCATAGCTATTTTGCTGCTAGTAGGTCAGTTAACTGCGGTTAGTGCCCATCCAACGGCTGAAAACGTATCGTCTAGACATTACGCTATGAGTACTCTCGCCCCGCTTTCTAAAGAAGAGTTGAACGCAGCACTCAGCCAACTGAGCGGTTGGAGCGTTAAAGACGGCAAACTTCATCGTCAGCTACAGTTTGCATCGTTTGTTGAAGCATTTGGCTTTATGTCTAGCGTCGCTTTGGTTGCAGAGTCAGCAGGCCATCATCCAGAGTGGTTTAATGTCTACAATCGCGTCACAATCGATCTAACCACCCATGACGCGGGGGGGATCACCACGAAAGACGTTGAGCTTGCTCGCAAAATCAATGCATTGGCAAAATGAAGCGCTGCCCAACGACTAAAGGATAGGCACTTCCATCGGGACACTGCTCTTTTGCCATTACCTCCTTATCTAGACCTGCTTAACGCTGCTAGGCAGATCGTTTGTATAGACAGCAGTTTCTCCTTTCACAACCTTCTGTCAAAGCGAATCGCTAAACATTCGGTACAAATGTTCCCTTTTGGGCATTCCTGCGTATGCTGGAAGCATTGTATTGGTGTTGGCAAGAGGATGGTTCGCTATGCGTTTGGGCAAAGTTGTTAAATCCAACTCGCACTGTGACTACGTCGTGGAACTGCATGATGAACGCAGTCGAGCAGATCCTCCTAAACCGGATGATTACGGGTTTGGCTGTTTTGTGCGGCTAGACAGTGGCGATCGTCATTGGGCTGTAGGACTTGTCTACAATACCCAGCTTTTTAACCCTATGTTTTTGAATATGGGACCCCGTTTGTCGAGTGAACCTGATCCCGTCTTTGCACCTGATTTGATTAGCGAGACCCGAACGTTACTCTGGACGGTACTCATTGGCACTCTCGAAGCAGACAATGGTTCATCCTACGGTATTCACGGCATTCCTAAAGTTGTCGTACCAATTAACACACCCGTTGAAACCATGACACAGGCTGAAATTCATCGCTTTCACCGAAACCGTCAGGGGCAGCCGCAGTTTTGCTATTACAGCCATTTGTTGCGCTGCGGCGGGACGTTTGCGACTCAGTTAACCCAGCAAGTGTTAACTGAATTGATTGATAGCCAACTGTTTGATGGCGATGAGCAACGTGCTTTGAATATTCTCTGCAAAGAGTTATCATGGAAAGACACAATGGGTGCCATGAGCTAGTGGGCATGGTCAAACGGCAATACATTCTGGAACGTTAGCTCAGTTTATGCTGCCTGCTGAGCCTCTTTACAGCAAGTAGCCTTGTGATCGGGGGTCACGCACCTCTTGTCTCGTTTCTCATAGCCTGTACACTACTGCTACGGGAAGTAGTAGTCACTTACTGCTAGGGAGTTTAGTAATAAAAAACCGACAGTCTTCGCAAGAAATCTGTCGGTCAGTCGTGTGTTCCCTGTTGATGACTCGGCTAAAGTTGAGTCTTTTTAAGTATGTTGCTTCAGCATCATGACCGATGCGATCTAGATCAGCCCTTGGTGTGATCTTCGTCACATCGTGATTGCGCCAAATAAAAAACCGACAGTCCTCGAAAGAAACCTGTCGGTCAGTCGTGTGTTCCCTGTTGATGACTCGGCTAAAGTTGAGTCTTCTAAAGTATGTCGTTAGCGCTCTTGTTCACATGCGATCAAGATCATCCTTGCTGGTGATCTTAATCACATTGGCAAGTTCAGTAATCTGTATAACGCTCTTTCACGCGCCAGTGATTATGGCCTTGCGCATGCGAGGTCTAATTCTTTAGCTTTAAAGCTAACAGGACTTACGTAGTCGCCCCCTACCCCCCCCAATTCTGGGAGACTTTGATGTTGCCCTCTCCCCCAAATTTGGAGGCTGGCACGGTGGTTTCATACCAATTTGAATTGAAAATGCGACACATCCTGTAGGGGCAAGGCATTGCCTTGCCCCTACCCACCGATTGATCTGTAGCCGTCATTCTTTAAATCGGTATCAGCCGCTCCAAAAGCCGTTGCAAACCTTTTTTCTTCTGATACATGAAACCGCCCTGCCAATTTGGGGTTGGGGGCCAGTTTTGCGAGAATTTGCGTAGTCCTAGCGAATCGCTGTAGCAGTCTTTAAACTGTGAAGTCGCTTCTGGTTAAGTTGGTATATCCGCATGATTGAAGATGGCAGCAAACCATTGCTCTAGTCGATCGCCCATAGCAGCTAATGAGTAGACTGCCTCTGCTTGCCGTCGACAGGTGTAGCGATCGATCTCTTCTAGGCGTGCGATCGCGTCTACCAGCCCAGAAATGCTACCCGGTTCTACCAGCCAGCCTGTTTTACCATCTTGCACAATTTCAGCGGGACCACCGCGATGATAGGCGATAACGGGTACACCACAGGCCAGCGCCTCGATCGCCACGTTGCCAAAAGCTTCGACCCAGCGAGGCGTCATGAGTAGTGCCTGACATTTGCCTAGTGCGCTCTGAAGTTGCTCTGTGGGCAGAAAGCCTTCGTAGGTAACTGGCGCAGTCGGATATTGCTGCTGAATCTGCTGCCAGTAGGCTTTGTCTTGCAGTACTCCCCAGATTTTGAGCGGTTTTTGAACGATCTGAGCCACTGCCACTGCATCTTCCAATCCTTTTTCGGAAGCAAGGCGTCCCACCCAGGCAAGGCAAGGCTCTGGCTGAGGGCAAAATTGGTAGAGCGAGAGATCAAACCCGTTACCCAACACACGGCATTGGGTGCCGAACGAGAAAGTATCTGCCTGAGCCTGGCTGTGAACGCCTATGCTGTCTGGAAACCGCGCGATCGTCTGCGCGATGATGGTATCCATCGTATCGGTCAAGGAACCCATGCTCACGAGATGGGCGATCGGGCGATCGAAAAAGGGCGTGAGATAAAAGGGTAGCCAGTCGTAGGCAAAGTTTACCAGCATGTCGAACTGCGCTTGCACCTGGTATGCGTAGGCCCACATGTTTGCGAGAACGGCGTTTGGAGGCATGGCGATCGCAGCCGTTCGCCCTTCATTCTGCGCGGTTGGTTGCAGTGTGCCCTCAATTTCTACCAGGGGAAACGGTGTGACTGAACCTGAAGGTGCCACAATTTTGACGCTGTGCCCTCTCAAGCTGAGTGCTTGCGCTATGTTGTGGAGCGTCAGTTCTACCCCTCCGCCCAAGCCACTGCCTAAAGCTCCCACAGAGGTAGAAAGAAGCAAGAGGCGAAGTGGACGATCTAAAGAGGCACTCATTCTGGTTTGCTTACTGGCATTGCTATAGGGGCCAACTCTTCCATTGTGACTGCGTTTTGGGATAAGCCAGTAGCATCAGCTTGCGGGGCTGAAGTGCGGTGAAACTTTGCTGCCAGACTGTCGCGCTGATTAATCAGATAAATACTTACCAGCGTGAGACTCACGCCAAACCACTGAAGTGGACTCAGCATTTCAGACAAGAAAAGGTTCCCGAACAATAACGCAAAGATGGGCGTTAAGAAGGTAAGAGAACTCAGGCTCGTGAGGCTGCCGCTAGCAGCAAAGTAGAAAAACAAGCCATAGGCGATCGCGCTACCGAAGATGGTTGCATACCCCATTGCCACCCAACTGGATAGATCTAACTCCGCCCATTGCTGATGCTCAAACTGAGACGACAGGGCAAAGAGGGGCAAACCACCTATAATCATGTGCCAGCCCGTTGCTGTCACCGGGTCAGCATGACGACTGACGTAACGCATGAGCACCGTGCCCACAGCCATCGAGAGCGCTGCCAGTAGCATGAGCCATTGCCCATTTTGAAAGAGGTCATGAACCAGGGCCGCACCGAGCTGCAATTCACCTGGTAGCGATCGCTGGTGCAAAACGCTCAGCAGCCATGCTTCCGGTAGGCCCAGCAAACTAATACCTACGACACCCAATAGCAACCCCAGCCACCCCCAAAGGCCAATGCGCTCGCCAAAAAGCCAGAGTGCCATCAACGCGACCGCTAGCGGTTGGGAGTCAATCATTACAGAGCCTAATCCCGCTCCTGTTCTCACCAACCCTTCTGCCAAAAAGCCTTGAAAGAGTGCCCCATCGACCAGGGCAAACAGTGCAATCCACAGCCATGCCGTCCAACCTTTGGGCTGTGGCCGACCCATTAGCATTCCCGCAAACAGCACCAGAAATCCTGCTGGCACCAGCCTAACGCCCGCCATAAACAGCGGCGTTGTGTTAGGAATGACCCCTTTCATGGCAACCATCGCGGTGCCCCAAAAAAAGAAGGGTGCAATGAGCAGTAGCGCTGAAATGAGTGAACGTCCGAAAGACTGTACTTTCTGTGTGGGAAGTGTATGTGAATCCATGAGACAGGCGTGGCTTTCAAGCCAATGGCTTGGGACAAACTGTGACAATTGTAGCTAATGTTGTACTTATGTTAAGTAAATTAGAGAGCAATTGCCTGGATCTTGCTGTATCTTGGCTTACTCATGGGCAAACACGAGCCGTTGCTTGGGTGCGATCGCCCATGTTTTGACAATAGTATTCAACGATAGGGACTCACAGCGCGAACTAATCATGGCTTGTGGCTAGGGGCTGTCGCCAACGACTCATACGTATACTTGCAGCAAGAGTTCCAGCCCCTAGCCTGGTTTGTGAGGACGGGCGCGGTAAGGCTGATACTCAAGGTTTCTGAGCTTAATCGATGATGCGCCCTAGTCGAAACTCTATGTATTAAGGCACACTAGAGTTTGGGCATGCACTAGATTTAGACCCATCGAGTTTGACCGCTTCCTGAAATGCTTGCTGTGAGACGGTGCTTTTAATGGTTCACAGGTCAATTGTTTACGCGCTTGCTCTGCCGTTGGTGTCACCTTTTCACTCCCTGTTTCACTTATCGCTGGTTGATTATGATTTGGCCTCTTAAGCCTCGCTTTCAAAAACAAATTGCCCGTATTGAAATTAACGGCGCGATCGCAGGTGCAACCCGTAAACGTGTTTTAGAAGCGCTTAAAACAGTGGAAGAACGACGGTTTCCAGCGTTGCTACTGCGCATTGATAGCCCCGGTGGCACTGTGGGCGATTCACAGGAAATTTATGAGGCGCTAAAGCGACTGCAACGCAAGACTAAAATCGTCGCGAGTTTTGGCAACATCTCAGCATCTGGCGGAGTTTACATTGGCATGGGTGCAGAGCATATCGTGGCAAATCCTGGCACGATCACAGGCAGTATTGGGGTCATCTTGCGCGGCAACAATCTGGAGCGCTTGCTGGAGAAAGTTGGCGTTTCATTTAAGGTGGTGAAGTCCGGGCCATATAAAGATATTTTGGCGTTCGATCGCGAAATCACCGAGTCAGAAAAAACGATCTTGCAAGAACTCATTGATGTCAGCTATCAGCAATTTGTGCAAACAGTCGCCGATGGTCGCAAGTTGGCAGCCGAAACCGTCCGGAGCTTTGCCGATGGTCGCGTGTTTACTGGGCAGCAAGCATTAGCCTTGGGACTGGTCGATCGTTTGGGTACCGAAGAGGATGCACGTTGCTGGGCCGCCGAACTGGTTGGGCTAGACCCTGAGAAAACCCGCACCTTTACCTTAGAAGAACGTAAACCATTCTTGAATCGGCTGTTTTCAAGGGATGCTAGTGCGCTGGTTCAACTAGCATCTTTGCCCGGACTGGCACTAGGGGTCGAATGTCTGGAGTTTGAGCTGACAACGAGTGGTTTACCACTCTGGCTCTATCGCCCCTAGAAGCAAGCTAGCGAAACAGAGTTTGCTTCTGGCAGCAACGTCTTAATTATTAATAAGCAGGATGGCATTCTGGCTGCCATCCTTAGCATTTGCAGCCATGATTAAGATCAGACACGATTGAATGCAAGCTGTTTGATCACCAGCACGCAGCTTGGGGTTAGACATCATTAGAATTGTTCATACAAGAGAAGTGTTAGCGAAAGTGCGTGGAGGATTAAGCGTGGGTTGGAGAGTGCGGGCGGTGCGTGGGGCCACAACAGTCTCAGAAAATTCAATTGAAGCGATTCGAGAAGCCGTCCACGAACTGCTGGATGAGCTGGAAGCTTATAATCGGCTTGATCCAAACGAAATCGTGAGTGCGACCTTTTCCGCTACCCGTGATCTGGATGCCACTTTCCCTGCTTCGATCGCCCGTGAACGGCCTCATTGGTCAAACGTGCCACTTTTGGATGTGCAGCAAATGCATGTCGAAGGTAGCTTGGAGCGCTGTATCCGCTTTCTCATTCACTTCAATACACCCAATCCAGAGCTTGAAATCTACCATCCCTATCTACGTCAGGCTAAAAGTCTTCGACCCGACTGGACGATGGCTCAAGCAGCTTTAATCGCTAAAACAACCACTTAGATTCCGGCTCGTGCCGAGTGGCGAACACTCCACGATCGTAGACTGAGCAAAAGGGCAAGGAGAGTCTGAACGATCTCCTTGCCCTTTCTTTTAACTCCAAACAATAACGAAATTGCCATCAGCGCAGACAATCCCAGACCAAACAAGACCTTAGACCTCAGGCTTCGCTTCGGGCAAGACACCAACCTGACGTTCTGCAAAGTATTTATTCAAGAACGTGCTGACCAGCGACAGGACGATCGGGGAAAGAATGAAGGCAATGAGGCCGTCCACCCTAAAGCCAGGAACAAACACAGAGGCCAACCAAAAGCAAAAGCCATTCACAACGAGGGAGAAAAGCCCCAACGTCAAAAAGTTGAGCGGCAACGACAGAATAGACAAAATAGGTTTGACAAACGCATTAACCAACCCGATCGAGATGGCTGCAATGATTGCGGCTGGGAACGTAGCGATATCGACTCCAGGAACCGCTAAATCAACTACAAGCAGACTTAGCGCCGTAGCCAGTAAGGTTAAAAGATTTCCGACCATAGTTTTTTCCTCAAATTTACCAAGAGCTAACAGTCTTGCTATGTGACCATTATTGAGGAAACGACCATCCAAGCGTATCTCTACCCAGATAGAGATACCGAACGATCGCAATCAGCCTACAGAAGCAAGCTGCTGATAGAGGCTTTTACTGGGTGGTGCTCGTCTGGTTTAACTCAGGGCGATGACGGTGTAGAACGACTTGCCAGCAAAGGTTCTATGACTTCAGATTCACTTGTCTCGTCTACTCGAAGCACTGGTGGGCCAAGCGCAGTCTCTCTAGCTTGCTTCACGGTAACCGGGTGCGGCTTATGAAAGCGAATACCCAGCACCACATCGTAAAGGAAACCAAAAAAGTCTTGTGGCGTTTGCAAAAGGCCTAGCGATTGGTGAGCACCTTTTGCATCTAGTAGTCGCCTAGTCGCAACGTAAGCGGGCTGGTAGTTATACCAGGGCATGGAAGGCCAAAGATGATGTACTAGATGGTAGTTCTGCCCCATGATCAACAGATTAAGCACCGCACTAGGATACACTCTGGCATTTTTCCAGCGATCGCGCTCATGGAAGGGGCGATGCGGCAAGTAATCAAAAAAGAGTCCAAGCGCAAAACCAACCACCGCTAGGGGAACAAACCAGTAATTAAACACATAGTCTGTGAAGTCAAACTGAAAAGCCGAGAAGACGATCGCAGCTAGCACTAGTCGCGCAGCAACCCACTCCCATAGCTCATATTTACGCCAGAGCTGACGCCTGAAAAAATAGACTTCGTGATACAAAAACCGAGCATTGATAATCCACAACGGGCCAGCCGTAGAAACCACATGATCGGGATCGTTAGCGGGATCGTTGACATGTGCATGATGCTGCATATGCACTCGTGTGAACACCGGGAACGAAAAGCAAAGCATCAACGCGCTGGCATGCCCCAAAAACGCGTTAAGCACTCGATTGCGATGCGCCACATTATGACAAGCATCATGAATCACCGTACCAACTATATGCAGTGCGACGAAATTCAGCACAAAGCTGCACCAGTGATACCAATGCCAACAAAAGTAACCCAAAGTAGACACCGATGCCAGCGCCACTGATCCGATAAACATCAGCAGGGTTGGATTGAAATCACCAGGAGGACCTAGCAACTCCTTGGGCACCGTCAGGGGCTTCACTGCCTCCGACATTTACAGTTCTGCTCCTTCTTAATCACCAACGCGTAGTATACGATACCTATCGTTTCAAAATAAAGTTTTGTGAAATCAGCTCCACTAATCTAAAACTAACGCTGACTGTATGTGGGGTTATATGACGGCTTATAAAGCGTAGAGCCTTAGTTGTATTCGATCGAATATCAGTTGGCATCTCAAGGATATGTAAAGAAGTGTGGAACTACCCCTGAGCAGAGCTACTTGGGGACTATTGAAGGGGAACTTTGAGGGCCGGTAGCACGTCACTGGGTTTGAATGTTTTGCTTGGAGGCGAACTGATCTAGATTGCATGGCTCGCTGCTCTATCAGTCTTGGGGCGATCGTGTTGAGGTCACGCTCCTGCATGCGAAAGTGCTATAGAAAAGATTCTTGGTTAAAACCTCCGAGGTTTGCGTCGTTCTGTCATCGTCGCTTCAGTTATTAACGTCTTTTTGAGGTTTTTGCTATGTCGTTACCGAAGTTGGGAAACAGGTTGGGAAATTCTACGTTTCGGTACAGCAGCCTAAGCGCTTTGCTAAGTGCAGTGTTGCTGCTAAGTGGTGGTAACGCGATCGCAGCTCAAACCTTTGTGCCAGCATTGCCGCTTCAGGTTGCTCAAAGTTCAACGACAAATACGGGTGATGTCATTGTGAACCCAGAGCCACAGCAATCAGGCTCAACGACGAACCCTACGACGAATCCATCCACGGGTTCTACCACAACGGCTTCGGGTACTCGCTTTACCTGCGAGATGGTGAGTGGTCAATATACGGTGATGTATCGTCCTGAAAGCCAGCCGACACAATCCTACCCCTGGGCTATTCCCAGCAATATGGGTGGTGGCTGGGATGCCAATCGTCGTTGTGCCGAAATTAGCCGCCGCTTGGAATCTTACCGCCCCGATGGGCTGCTGGAAATGAAGACAGGCGCGGAGAACGGCTACAACACTGTCTGCGTGACTACAGAAAGAGTTTCTAGCTGTCGGATTGTGCTGACCGTGCCGAACGGACAAGATCCCACTTCGACTCGCGATCGGGTCTTCCAAAACCTGACCGTTGCTGACAGTGGGCAGCAAACGCAAGGAGTGAACACCTATACAGGTGGTGGCGGCAGCGACATTGTTGATCAAATTGGACGGGCGATCGGTGGACTATCAAACATCGGCCAATCGACGAGCGGTTCAGACGGCATCAATCTGCGTCCCTTCCTTGATCGACGCGACGGTGGCACAGGGACGCAACTGAGAAGTGGCGCTGCTAACACCTCTGCTCCCCGGCGGCTAAATCCTGGGAACTTTCGCTAAGGCAACCGTTCTATTGGATGATTTCTTTTGTAGAGGCGCGGCAATGTCGTACCTTTCATAAGATTAGAATCAATGCTTAGCCCTGCCTTTGGCGGGGCTTTTTTGATGTCTACTGAACGCGTTTGCTGTATCAAGGTCTACCGAACTGACTGGACAGATCCGCTAAGGTCACTGGAAGGTATCGTTGTGACCTTGACTACATTTTTAACCATTACGTCTGATTTCATGCGCCTAGAGCAGTTGCAAGCGTTTCTCGCGGTGGCAGAGACAGGTAGCTTTCAGCAAGCTGCTCAACGTTGTGGCGTGACGCAATCAGCCATCAGTCGGCAGATTCAAAGCTTAGAGGCTGCGTTGAAGATTCCACTCTTTCATCGCACGACCCAGGCAAAGCTGACGATCGCGGGCGATCGGTTTCTCCCGCGCGCCAAAAAGATTTGCCAGGAATGGTTGATCGCGATTCAGGATTTAGATGATTTGCTGGCGGGTAAACAGCCAGAGCTTTGTGTGGCAGCGATTCATTCCATCTGTGCTTACCATCTGCCACCCGTGTTGCAGCAGTTTTGCCGCGACTACCCAGATGTACAACTGCGGGTGACAGCGCTGGGCAGCGATCGCTCCCTCAAGGTGCTGAAGGATGGGCTGGTTGATCTGGCGATCGTCATGCACAATCGGTTTTTAATGACGAACCCAGAAATGGTGGTGCAGGTGCTGTACGATGAGCCGATTAAGGTACTGATTGCAGCAGACCATCCCCTAGCAACCTACGAAACGGTTCCCTGGGATGCACTGGTCACACACCCCCAAGTCGTCTTTAAGGATGGCTACGGGATGCAGCGGCTTGTGCAGGAGCAGTTTGAACGACGGGGAGCCACGTTACGGGCGGTACTGGAACTCAATACGCCAGATGCCTTTCGAGGCGTAGTGCGGCAGGGTGAACTGATTGCTCTGCTGCCCGAAACTGCTCTCGTTGAGGCGTATGCAGACCGTACCTTAGCTGTGCGATCGCTGGCTCCTGGTGTTAAGAGCCAGCAGGGTGAGTTGTCCGATTCGCTGACCGATCCGCCGTTTACCCGTCAGGTGGTGCTGGTGACAACGCGCGATCGCTTACAAATTCCACCCATTCAACACTTTTTTAATCTTGTGGCTGCTTTGTTGCCACCTCAAATTCAGCTACCACTGTCGATCGCAACCGTTGAGTAAGCGCGTTCTTGCGGGTGCTTTCTGCCGCTATTGAGTTAATGCTATGAGTCATGAGTTTAGAGAACTACTTCGCAAAGTGGGCAGCGGCACACATACCAGTGAATCCTTGACCCGTGAAGAAGCGGCAGCGGCAACTCGGTTGATGTTGCTACAAGAGGCGACCCCGGCTCAAATTGGCGCATTCATGATTGCTCATCGCATCCGGCGACCTACAGGTACCGAGTTGGCGGGGATGCTGGATGCCTATGCAGAACTTGGTCCACGCCTGCACTCGATCGCGTCTGCCTATCCTGTGACGGTGATGGGCGTGCCCTACGATGGACGATCGCGCACAACTCCCCTCGCTCCTTTGATTGCCTTGATTTTGGCTACGGCTCATTGCCCCGTGATTATGCATGGGGGCGATCGTATGCCGACTAAAGAGGGTGAACCGCTTATTGACTACTGGCGTGAATGGGGTGTGGACTGGAGCAAACTTGCACTCTCGCAAGTGCAGCACGTGTTAGAAGCCACAGGGCTGGGCTTTATCTATTTGCCGACCCACTTTCCTCTGGCTCAAGGACTGGTGCCCTATCGTGAACAAATCGGTAAACGCCCACCGTTTGCGACAATGGAGTTAATCTGGTCTCCCTACGCAGGCGAGGTGCATGTTGTCTCTGGTTTCGTGCATCCACCGACAGAATTGATGTTTCAAGAGGCGATCACCTTGCGAGGGATCACTCACTTCACCAGTGTGAAAGGCTTAGAAGGAAGTATTGATTTGCCTAGAGAGCGGACAGCTATTATCGGCTTAGGCGCAACCGCGATCGACTTTGAACGCCTGCACCTGCATTCACGAGACTATGGCTTTGAGGGCAAAAATGTCCCCTTAGACGCAACACCGAAACTGATTGAAGCCATGCAGTCTGTCCTGCAAGGACAACCCTCTGAGTTGATGCAGTCTACTCTCTGGAGCAGCGGATTCTATTTATGGCGCTGTGGCGGTTGTCGATCGCTCGAAGCAGGCATCCAGGAAGCGAAGCGCTTACTCACCGAGGGCCTGGTGCTACAAAAACTGCGCGAAATTCAGCAGGTCGCCACTCCATTGCAATTGACGCATTAGTGTAAAAAGTAGAGATTTCTGCATCTTTAGACATTCTCTGACGATTTTTAGCGGTCAGCGTAGAAGTTTTGAGTTTTGAGTTGGACAGAGAGGTGAGAGGTGTAAGAGTTTTAAGTAGCGCTCTGTATCGACAAGCTAGCGAGTTTTGAGTTGCTTCTCCCGCCTCCCCTGCTTCCCCCGCCTCCCCGCCTCCCCGCCTCCCCGCCTCCCCTGCCCTCTGCCTTCTACTCAACTCAACGGCGAATGTTGAATGACTGCAAGCCCTCCGGCGTTTCGTAAGAAGCTCTCACTTGTTCTACGATCGCCTCTGGTGGCCCTTCGTGACACCAGCGCACCATTGACTCGATCGCGGCCTCCTCTCCCTCAAAAACCGCTTCGACTCGTCCATCGGGTAAATTTCGCACCCAGCCCTTCAAACCCAGGTGCGTTGCAATCTTGGCCGTTGTCATGCGGTAGGCAACACCTTGAACCCGTCCCGAAATCCATATATGTGCGCGAATCAATTCCATACGTTGTAGAAGACTGCAACATTACACTCAGGTTAGCGAGGCTGAAACCGTCTCCACTACTTTTTTCTCTATACCCCAATTTTTCTTTGCGCTCTGTTGGGAATGGCGCTCACCGCCTATGTATTCATCAACGGTTCGATGCAATGATGCGTTTTCTAGCCCCCAACTACACGTCGTTTACCCTTCCTCACTCACTATGGGCACTATTCAGATTATTCGCAACTTCCATTCTGATGCTGAGCAGATAACGCGCACCATTCGCATTTTTACGCCTGATGCCTATACACAGCAGCCAGGTCAATCGTTTCCTGTCTTGTACATGTTTGATGGGCAGAATGTGTTTTCCCATCCAGAATCGGCCATGTTTGATACCTGGTGCGCCAACACGACGATGGAAGCGCTGGTTAAAGAAGGAAGCGTCCGTCCCTGGATTATTGTGGCGATCGACAATACGCCCGATCGCATGATCGAATACTCTCCCTGGATTGGTGGACGAGGCGACCTGTGCGCTCAGTTTTTGGTGAAGCAGCTTAAGCCCTATATCGATAAAACCTACCGCACCCTCCCACAGCCGCAGTGGACAGGTGTCATGGGTTCCAGTATGGGCGGGTTGATGTCCCTTTACATCGGCAAGAAATATGCCCAGACGGTGGGTCGCATTGGTGGACTTTCGCCTGCCTTGATGTGGGGTGGCGATCGGATGTTTAAGTTCTGGGATCGTCACGAAAATGTCTGGTTAAAAATCTATCTATATGTGGGGAGCCAGGAGCAATACTCGTTTCATGGCGTTTGGCTTGACTACGTCCCCATCACGCAAAATTTCTACAACCACCTCAAAGGGCTGGGCTACAAAGACCACGAAGTCCACTTCCTGCTCGGAAACGGTGAATCGCACTATGAGACCTCCTGGCAACGACGACTCCCCGAAATCTGGCGCTGGTTGCTGGCTGAAACACCAACTCACTAAGTGATCACAGCTGTTGATTAATAGAGCTTTCTTGGATGGGAAAGGCTCACTCTGCGATCGTCCTTTAAGCTGAAGTTGAATAGTTTCTAACCTTTGCTGTATGGGAATCGATATGACATATCAGGCAATGCCTGAATGTCCGTTGCTGCAACGATCACGGCAAGATCCTGAACTTGGCAGTTTGCTTGAATTTTTCAGTTCCATCGAGAGAGGTGCAATAACCTCGGAACAACCGTGGCTTAGCTTTGCCGAAGCAGCACAGCAAACTATTCAACAGCATCCCGGTTTAGAAACACGCTGTTTGGCTTGGGGACGTCGTTGGGACGCACTCTATTACTTGCTTTCTGAGAATCGGCGGCAAGATCAGCCCCAACCTGAACCAAGCCCTGATTTAAGCTTGATTGAAAAGGCCATTTTTGGTGGCACAATTTTACATCCACAGGTCAAGACGACGATTGGTTTTCGTATTAGCTATACATTGCCCGATGATGTCGGTGCGATCGCCGATTGCTTAACTGGTATCACGCCCGTATTGCTTCATCAACATTTTGATCCACCAGCAATGCGTCAACACAGCGTCTATAAAATTCGCGGTGATGAGGATGAAAATGAATTGACGTGGATACAACAAGACTTCGAGAAACTAAAAACCTTTTATCAACACGTTGCAGTGCAAAATGAAGGGGTACTTGGATGCCTTGGCTAGTGATATAAAGCCTTAGCCTTTCAGTTTTTTGCGAATGTTTCTACCCATCATGATATTAAGTAGTTCAATGAAATATTCTGCATAACGAAAACTTTTCCAGGTTTCCAAGATGAGCTTTTTAAGCATGACCCGCCTTTGTACTTATTGGGCAGTTAAGACTTGCTCAATGGTTAAAGCAAGTTCAGGAAAGGTGCGAGAAAGTAAGCGATCGCTGCCCCTAAACTCGATGACATCATAGAAGCCGTCATTCAGCAGCAGTACGGAAAGCTTGGCTTCTAGAGGATCAACGATCCAATATTCAGTAATACCGAGAGCGGCGTATTCGGAGCGTTTGAATCGGTAATCGCGTGTCACGGATTCTGGGCTAACAATTTCGATCGCTAAGAGCGGTGCCGTTGTGAGAATAGCCGCTTGATAGCGAATGGCTTGTGCTTGTTCGTCTGTGATGACACAGACATCCGGCAAGCGTGACCGACTTTCGGTGGTTCGCACGCCTGTCTCTCCTTGCCGCACCCGCCAATCTAGCCCTAAGCGTTGAATCTCTAGGTAAAGCTGAACGAGCAGAAACCCTGCGATCGCCCCATGTTCACCTGTTGGAGGAGTCATTAAGACAAGCGCTCCATCGAAGAGTTCATACCGATTGTCTGTCCCATCGTCGTAGGTCAGGTAGTCTTCAAACGTGATGCGTTTTGTAGGGGACTGAACCATAGCAACTCTTTGAGACTCTTTGAGGTTACTGCAAGGCTGCTTTGAGTTTTGTAGGTTGAGTTGAGCCAGCTATGTGCCTTAACCCAATCTACACAGATTATTTAATCCACGATCCTTAGTAAGGTTAAACCTCTGTGCTTGGTAATGGTATTTCTCGACCACTTTCATAGACCGTTTCAATCCGGAGTTGATGGGCTTCGATCGGATTGAATCAATGACCAACTTGACTGAGGACCGACCTGCAAAACTTGATGATCAGGGGTAAATAACTCCCAGTAGGGCAAGTCAAACTCATCGTAACGGACAGGAGGGGTGATGGTTAAGTGGATACCTTGGCTGAAATTTAGTGTCAGACCAAGCACCGGATAGTCAATTTTGAGCGATTGCAAAATATTACCCTCAAGCTGACGAAGCTCACGTTTGAAAATATCAAGCATAGCTGCTTTAGTATCTAACGTTGCACTTGCGTCGGATGGATTGTTTAATTGCCATGCAGTGCCGCGTGTCCCTAATATCCAACTCCCCTTGTGCTTTCCAGCCATTGAGGGATGAGTATACGGAATTTGTTCGCCGAAGTGAAGCGTTAACTCATCTCCATAGCTGAGAGTTGCTTTCCAGCATGTCTCACCAATCACACGACTTGCGATTGCGTAGAGCTGATTAATCCCTTTAATGTCAGTAATTTGGTGAGTAAGTTCGATTGTCATTGCATTAAGAAATGTCTTAACTCAGTTAACTCAATCCTAAGAATTCTCGCGCTTTTTGCCTCAGTTCTTCATAGGTGAAATCACCGCGATCGTTTTTAGTGCCACTATGATCACTGAGTTTTTCTGCTTCTAGAAAATCACCAAAGTCTCTGCGTTCTTCTGGGGTCATGTTGAATTCTCTTGCAACCACTTCAACCTGCTGAATGTCTTTTTTCCTGCCCAAGCCCGTTCCTCCAGAGGGGCGATTTAGCAAATATTTCGCTGGTCTACCAATTTAGCTCAAACCAGAGATTAGCTGATTTTTGGCTTCTGCGAGTGCTTCTGGTAGTTTGCTGGCATCGCGTCCGCCTGCTTGAGCGAGGTTAGGACGACCGCCGCCGCCGCCGCCTGTGAGTTTGGCGATCGCGCCTACCAGTTTCTCAGCCTGAAGTCCTTTCTGAATCACGGCAGGGCTGAAGGCAGCGACTAGGCTGACCTTATCCGCTTCGGGCACGGAACCAAGAACAACCGCGCCATTGGTCAACTTTTGCTGAAGCTGTTCCGCAGCGGTTTTGAGGGATTCGGGGTCAACGCCATCCAGTTGAGCAATGAGAATGTGGAATTCGCCAACGGGTTCAGCCTGCGTCAAAAGACTATCAGCTTTAGCGAGGGCAAGCTGTCCTTTAACGGTTTCGAGTTGCTTTTGAGTGGTTTTGAGTTCGGTTTGCAGAGACGTGATGCGATCGCCAATTTCTTCTGGCTTCACCTTGAAGCGATCGCTCAGGTCACGGACGATCGCATCGCGCAGGTTCAGGTATTCCAGCACTGCCGTACCCGCAATGGCTTCAATGCGACGAATGCCAGCCGCAACGCCTGTTTCAGAAACGATTTTGAACAGACCAATTTCGGCGGTATTGCTGACATGGGTGCCGCCACACAGTTCTATCGATACACCTGCCACATCCAGCACGCGGACTTCGCTGCCGTATTTTTCGCCAAACATGGCGATCGCGCCTTTTGCCTTTGCTTCGGCGATCGACATGATGGATGTCTGAGCATAATGCGCTTCAGCAATCCAGGTGTTGACCTGCTCTTCAACCTGCTGGAGTTCGTCAAGTGTGAGGGGACGGGGGCAATGAAAGTCAAAGCGGAGGCGATCGAAGGAGACCAGCGAACCCGCCTGCGAAATGTTGTCATCCACCAGCTTTTTCAATGCCGATTGGAGGAGGTGCGTTGCGGTGTGGTGTGCCTGAACGCGACGACGGCAAGCAAGGTCAATCTGCGCTGTAACGGTATCACCTGTATGTAGCGTGCCTCGTTCTACACGACCATAGTGGACGAAGAACGCCGACTCTTTTTGCACGTCCTCAATGCGTACCAGAACGTCGTCGCCAGAGAGGTAGCCGCGATCGCCAACTTGCCCGCCTGACTCGGCGTAAAACGGCGTTTCATCCAGCACAACCTGAACCTCTGTGCCTGCTTCTACCGTTTGTTTGGGTTTGCCGTTCACCATCAATACTTGCGCAACAGCTTCGGTGACGGGTTGGGTATAGCCCACAAACTCGGTTTGCTCGATGTGGGCTGCGAGTTGATCGAGAGAGCCTTGAGCCGTGAGGTCAATGGTCGTGTGCGCCATTTGGGAGAGCCGCCGTTGCTTATCCATTTCGGCTTCAAACCCAGCGACATCGACGGTCAATTCTCGTTCAGCTGCAATCTCTTCTGTTAGTTCTAGAGGAAAGCCGTGTGTGTCGTAGAGCTTAAAGGCATCTTTGCCCGAAATTTGCCCACCTACACCAACTTGCGCGGCGATTTCTGCCAGCAGATGTTCGCCCTTATCGAGCGTCTTGAGAAAATTAATTTCTTCGCGTTGCAGCGCGACTTTGATGGTTCGCTCCATGACGCGCACGTTGGGATAAGCAGACTCTGAAAGGGCGATCGCGGTTTCAGCAACTTTGGGCGTGAACTCGCGATCGATGCCAATCAAGCGACCGTAGCGAATGACGCGACGAATCAAGCGACGCAGCACGTAGCCGCGACCTTCGTTGGAAGCCACAATGCCATCGGCAATCATGTGAACGACGGCACGAATGTGATCTCCAATGACCTTAAGCGCGATTTTGGTTGCTCCGTCAGCGGTAGCATAATCGACGTTGGCGATCGACGCTGCCTTCTGGATAATCGGAAAGATCAGGTCAGTCTCATAGTTATTGGGCACCTTCTGGAGGATTTGTGCCATCCGTTCCAGACCTAACCCGGTGTCAATATTCTTGTTTTGCAGTGGGGTCAAAGTACCTGCCGTATCCCGGTTGTACTGCATGAACACCAGATTGTAGAACTCAATAAACCGGGCGTCATCTTCCAGGTCAATGTGTGCATCGCCCTTTTCGGGATGGAAGTCGTAGTAGATTTCAGAACACGGTCCGCATGGCCCCGTAGGCCCCGACACCCAGAAGTTATCTTTCTCACCCATGCGCTGAATCCGATGAGCCGGAATGCCAATTTCGTCTCGCCAGATTGCAAAGGCCTCATCGTCGTCTTCAAAGACGCTCACGATCAGGCGTTCCGGTGGCAAGCCGTAGACCTTCGTAGACAGTTCCCACGCCCACGCGATCGCCTGCTGTTTGAAATAATCCCCAAAGCTGAAGTTTCCCAGCATCTCGAAGAAGGTGTGGTGCCGCGCCGTGCGTCCCACATTCTCGATGTCGTTGGTGCGAATGCACTTCTGCGAAGTCGTCGCGCGAGGAAACTCAGCCGGACGCTGTCCCAAAAAGATCGGTTTGAACGGCAACATCCCGGCGATCGTCAACAGCACGGTAGGATCTTCCGGCACCAAAGAAGCACTGGGCAGAATCGTGTGCCCTCTGGCTGCGTAGAAGTCGAGAAAGGTTTGCCGAATTTGAGTGCCGCTAGGAGGAGTAGCCATGAAACGTGGTGGGGGACTGTAAGAAATTATTCGCTGATCTTAATGATGCCGCATGAACTAGCCAATCTCCCACTGCGATCGGGGTTAATTCGCTATTTACTTTATTTGCTCCTTGCTTTATTTGCTTTACGGTAACTTCAATGTTAGTAACCACAGCTTTAATGCTAGTAACCACAGCTTCATCATTACTAACCACAGCTTGAGCGTAAGTAAACATAACTCAAGCATAAGTAACCGCAGCTTGAACGGAAGTAACCACCGCTTGAGTGTAAGTAACCACAGCTTCTTCGTTGGTAACCACCGCTTGAGCATAAGTAACGATCGCTGGGTTCAACGTAACATCAGCAACGATGGTTAAGGCAGTGGCGATCGCGAATTCCTTGCTGGAACGCCTTTGCTGCCGCCAGTGGATTAGGATTCTGCACACACTCACTCAGCAATGTCATATCCAGGTTGGGAAGCAGTTCACTCTGGTCGATCGCCTCATAGCCAAAGGTTTGCGCCCATTGCTCCAGGTTCTCTGCACGCAGGTGATACAGCAGGAAGCAGTTGTTTTGCCAGAACCAGACCTCCTGGACTCCCAAGCGCTGAAACCGTTCCAGTCGATTAAGATCGCCGCTCGTTACCACCACTTCGATCGCCAGATCAGGAACCGCTTTATCGGTGCCAATGCAGTAGCTTTCATCTGGCTCCGTTCCAACTCGTTTGTCTGCGTTGCGAAAGGTCGTGGAGCCAGTGGGGAAATATTCGGTATCCGTCTCCAGAAAATAGATTTCTAAAAGTGTCCCAATGCGAGTTTTGCCACTTTCATGCCGACGGCTGGGTGCCACAATTTCCAGAACTCCATCTAAATAGTTGATGCGATACGCCAGACTGTCTCCCATCCGGGTCAGCAATGCTTCGTATTGTGACCAGGAGACGTTAGAGATCACTCGCCGTTCTTCCGGGTCATCTAGCTCTAACCATTGAGAGAGGTCTTCCAGCAGCAGCATCACCCGTTCCTCGTTGCCCTTTCACTGATTCTAATAGGATTCTAACCTGTGCCTTGATGCCTCTCGGTGCTGCCACGGTGCTGAGAGAACCGCTAGCGTTCTAGGCACAGGGCAAGGTTGATCGATGGAGTGTAGTCAAGATCAGATTCATCGTGAGTAACGATCGCTCTAGCAGAAGTGACAATGGTTTGAGCACAAGCAATAATCGCTATCCTTGTAGAAGGCTACTGCTTAGCAAGTCGCAGCCTAATTACCTCGATCAGATTTTAGACAGCGCGATTTCGGTCTAATTGTCTAACTTAAAGCTCTTAGATGGTAAGGGTCTGTCTAAACAAGTGTTGCGAATACAGTGAAATATGACGATCTCAGTTTTCTATTCATGGCAAAGTGAACACCCTGAGAATGTCAATCGGTACTTTATTCGAGATGCTCTTAAAGACGCAATGCGCGTTATCAAACGAGATTATGGACTTGATGAGCGTCCAGAAGTAGATCACGATACAAAAGGGACACCAGGATCGCCAGAAATCGTGTATACAATTTTCTCAAAGATTGAAGCGAGTTCTGCTTTTGTTGCTGACGTATCCTTTACTTCAGAATCCGCTGAAGGCAGGCTTTGCGCGAACGCCAATGTCCTTATTGAGCTCGGATTTGCACTACACTCGCTTAGTGATGAACGGTTAATCTTAGTAATGAATGATGCGTTTGGAAGTCCAAAAGACCAAATGCCCTTCAATCTTGCCACACGCCGTTGGCCAATTACCTTCACTCTCCATCCGAATGCAGATAAGCAGACTTATCGAGAGGTTCATAAAGATCTCGTCTTCAAGCTTACTGAAGCACTTAAGGTAATGTGCGGCAGTGGTATTCTATTCTCGACTCCCACTACAAATTCATCGATACGATCTGATCGACTGCTATTTGCTAAGCTCTTGGAGCAGTTTCCTTCAAACGGCACTACAGCATTTTTCCTTCGTGATTGGGATCTTGGAGGCGCATTCCCTTACAGATGGTTAACTGGAGTTAACGATTTCATCCACGATTGGGGAAATGCGCTGTATGAGTTCATAGACCCTCACCTTGAAAGCAAGCGAACAGATTTTATGGAAAAGCTGATCTCATTCCGAGATGGGCTAAGCGTGAACGGATGGAGATCGGGGGATGAGGGCGATATCTTTTCTATGGAACTGGATGAGTTTGATGATGCAAATCCTCGTTGGAAGAAAAGAGATGAACTAAATGCTACGGCAACAGCGGCGTATGAGGCTCACCAAGAGCTTATTCGAGCCTGTAAGGTAAGGCTCGGTACCCCAGACGCCAGTTAGTAAGCTCATGAGAGAGTGGTTATTGTCTATGCTCTATTTTTTATGTGTCAACTACAATAGCCTAACCTTTGGCGACGATCGCTAAAATCTTTGACACTAAAGGTTTCAAATCTGCCAAACGATCGCATGGTGCTGACAAAACAACGATCGCACGGTGGCAGATGCGGCTGAAATGATGGGGTGCGATCGATGCCCTTTGTGAGAGAGATCGGACTGTTGGTGAGAGCCGCTTTTGTGAGAAACCAATGGGTGCGATCGCTAGATTTTTCCCAAAACAGATACATTGCTGCTCATGAGATGCTGCGCAGCTAGTCGATCGAGCATCGCGCCCAAGCATTCGTGGAGTTGGGCATCAAACCGTTGGATGCGTTGCACTTAGCCTCGGCGATCGCAGCTCAAGCCGATTACTTTTGCACCTGTGATGACCGATTTCTGAGACGAGCAAAACTAGCAGAGACTCAGCCGACGAAAGTGGTTTCAACTTTAGAGTTAATTGCAGAGCTATCAACATAACTCAGCCCAAATCTCTTAACCAAACCACTCAAGAAGCGATCGCACTTCTGATGTAAGAGCTCGGCATTGCCAATACCCTCCGCTTTCTCAATCAGTTTTCGACAGGGTATGGAAATTATACAGAAGAACGTGAGGCGCGGTTTCAAGACTCGACACTGGCTGAAATTTTACAACAGATACCAAAAGCTTAATTGATAACGCGCTCTAGCAAAGAGAGTGTCCTCCTTACGGTTAGTGACTGAATCTGCAACGATCGCGTCCTTCCATCCCGAACATAAGATCGTGGAAGTGTAGAAAGCATCATGCAGCATTTGATCAGGAGTGTGAAAATGAGTCATTGTAGCTTGCGGCATACAGGTGCGATTGTGAGCGGTAGCTTGATGCTACTGGGTTTGATGGGATGCTTGAAGGCAACGAGTGTGCATCCAGCGATCGCCAGTCCGCAACCGCTTCAACCACCTCAGACGATCGCGATGCAGAAGCCTCAAGCTGTCAATCCGAAGCTAGTCACTGCGAATACTACCTTTGGTTTCAAGCTGTTTTCAGAGTTGCTTAAGCAGGAGGGCAACCAGAATGTGTTTGTATCACCGTCCAGTATTGCGATCGCGCTGTCGATGGCTTACAACGGTGCAAGCGGTGAAACGCAGCAGCAGATGGCAAAAACTCTTGAGCTTCAAGGGATGAGTTTAACTGAACTCAACCAGGCAAACGCAACTCTGAAAGCGTTGCTTGAGACTCCTGATGCAGGCGTGCAGCTTGCGATCGCAAACTCACTTTGGGCACGGCAAGGCGTTCCCTTCAAGCCAGCCTTCATTCAACATAATCAGAAATTTTACGGCGCACAGGTAACCGATTTGGACTTTGCGGCTCCTAATGCCACAGCGACAATCAACAACTGGGTGAAAGAAAACACTCGCGGCAAAATTAGCCAGATTGTAGATAGTCTGAAACCCGATGATGTGATGTTTCTAATCAATGCCATCTACTTTAAAGGCACCTGGGCGAAAGCCTTTGATAAGACTGACACGGTTAATAAGCCGTTTTACCGGGCAGATGGTAGCCAAAAGCGCCACCCAATGATGGCGCAAACGGGCAGCTACAAGTATTACGAAACCAATCAGTTTCAAGCGGTTAGCCTTCCCTACGACAAAAAACAGGTCAGCATGGTTCTCTTTTTGCCAAAGAAATCTTTTAACCTGCCAGACTTTACTAAAACGCTGACCGCTGAGAGTTGGCAGCAGTGGATGAGTCGGTTTCGCACCCAACCCGGTTCTGTGCAGGTGCCTCGTTTTAAGCTGGAATATGAGGTGGAACTGAAAAAAGCATTATCGGCTCTGGGCATGCCGATCGCCTTCGATGCCAGCAAGGCTAACTTTGACGCACTAAGTACAGCCTCTACCAAAATCGATCAGGTGAAACATAAAACCTTTGTGGACATGAACGAAGAAGGTACGGAAGCAGCGGCAGCAACGTCAGTCGGCATTGTGGCAACCTCCATGCCGATGAATGAACCGTTTCGAATGGTGGTCGATCGTCCCTTTTTCTGCGCCATCCGTGATAATCGGACGGGAACGATATTGTTTATGGGTGCGATCGTCGATCCCAAATAGTCTTCTTTCGTGCCTCTGCGGTACAGCCTAAAATAGTAAAAGGAATCGCAGAGACGCAGAGAGCGCAGAGATTTTGGACATCGATGCAACACTACAAACATTTGCCCGCTTTGGGGTACGGCTGGGGTTAGAATCGATTCAGCAGCTTCTAAAGGCACTGGGCAACCCCCATGAGCAGGTGCCGATTGTCCATGTGGCGGGGAGCAACGGCAAAGGATCGGTTTGTGCGTATCTTTCTGCGGTGCTGACGGAGGCAGGCTATCGGGTGGGACGCTATACCTCGCCGCATCTGGTGCGTTGGGAAGAGCGCATTTGCGTCAATGAGCAGCCGATCGCTACTTCCGATCTGGAACAGGTACTTCAGCAAGTCATCGCTGCCAGTCAATCACTTGATCCGTCCCCGACTCAGTTTGAGGTTTTCACAGCTGCTGCATGGCTTTACTTTGCACAACAGCATGTTGACATCGCAGTTATCGAAGTAGGGCTGGGTGGACGACTGGATGCTACTAACGTGTGCGATCGTCCCCTTGTGAGCATCATTACCTCCATCAGCCGTGAACACTGGCAGCGCTTGGGGCCTACGCTGGCAGACATCGCCTGGGAAAAAGCAGGCATTCTTAAGCACAGTGGCATCGCCGTCATTGGGCAACTACCGTCAGAAGCAGCTGCGGTCATTCATCGTCGCACGGCTGAGCTAGAGTGCTTGACGGTGTATCCTCAGCCTGCAAAAGCTTTGGGCGATGGATGGGCAGAATATCAAGGTGTGGAAGAGTACGACATTCAGCCAGAATCGCCTGATCTCGAAGCAGAAGGCATCATTATCCTCAAAGCGCTCAAGTATCGATCGCCTCTGCTTGGAGACATTCAGCGCCATAACGCAGCACTCGCGATCGCCGCGCTTCAGGTGCTACGACAGCAAGGATGGCAAATATCGGACGCGACGATCGTCAACGGCATCGCTAAAACGAGATGGGCAGGACGCTTGCAATGGTTCCATTGGGAAGGACACAAGATTCTGATTGATGGTGCCCACAATCCTGCCAGCGCAGAAGTTTTGCGGCAGTTTATGGATAGTCCCGCGATCGTCAGCAACCGCAGCACCCAAATTCATTGGGTCATGGGCATGCTCTCCACAAAAGATCATGCCGATGTATTTAAGGCACTGCTGCGAGGGGGCGATCGGCTCTACCTCGTGCCTGTCCCCGACCATAGCACCGCCGACCCTGAGAAATTGGCCGCCTTAGCCTACGAGGTTTGCCCTGACCTGGCAGCCTGTCAAACTTATCTCGATGTGCTTCCCGCGTTAGAAGCCGCCACAAGCGATCAGCCAAGCGCAACAAGAATGAAGCCAAAGACAGACGCTCCTCTCACGGTTCTGTGCGGCTCTCTCTACCTGATTGGGCATTTTTTCCAAGCTGTAGATGCTGCACTGTAAAGCCAATCTTGTGCCACTACACATCAGGCAAAGAACTCTTCAGCCGGAGCGTGGATGCCTTCTTTGATCAGAGTGGTGCGATCTTTGATGGGCGACCAACCAAGCTGGCGCTCGGCTTTGGAGGAATCAAACACGGCGGCAAAGCTGCGACCCTCCCAGTCGGCATAGCTGGGGAAGGCGGCGTTGGGGTCACGTCCGAGTTTCTTCACTGCCCACTTCGCTAACGACTCTGAGTAGTTGCGCCAGCTAGAGGTGGGAATACGTCGAAGCTTCAACCCCGCTTGTTGCTCAAATTCGTCAAGGTAATCATTGGCAGTGACTTGAGGTTCGCTGGTGAGGTTAAAGGACTCGCCTTCAATGCCAGGAACCGCGATCGCCCGTGCCATTGCGTCCGCAACATCATCCACCAGCACGATCGGCAGCTTACTGTTACCATCACCCCACAGACGACAGACGGAGTTATAGGGCCATGCAGCAATGCCCCAGTGGTAGGGATTGCCACCCCGACCGAGAACCACACCGGGACGGAAGATTACGACAGGTAAACCCTTTTCGCGCTGAAGCTGAAGCAAGATACGTTCGTTTTCGACTTTCGATCGCGGGTATGGTGCGACTCGCAGCATCCCTTCATGAGGTTTTGTGGTTTCGGTAATCGTCCCGGCACCGTTGCCTGCGTAGTAGATGGCGATCGACGACGCATAGAACAAGCGCTTCACGCCATGCTCCAGACACAGTTCCGCGACTTTGCGTGTCGGCTCCACATCCGTTTTGAGGTAGTCTGCCCAGGTTTTGCCATTGCCGCGTGCCAGATGGTAAACGTATTCAATACCGTCCAGAGCGGCTGCAACAGCGTTGGCATCAGCGAAATCACCTTTCGCCAGTTCCACGCCCAGATTGCGAAGTGCGGGTGAGCAGTTGTTGGGGTCGCGGGCGAGAATGCGAACCCCATGACCGTCTTGTCGCAAGCGTTTCACCAGCGCTTGACCAATAAAGCCTGTGCCACCAATGACGAGTACATTGGACTTTGGCAGTTCTGCGATCGCAGGCTGATTCAACGCAAAGACATCAGTTTTCGGCTCTGGCAGGTGTGTTTCGCGGGCAACCCATTCAGCCAGGGCGATCGCGCCTTCTCCCAAGGATGGATCGATCCGCTCATCCAGCTTGCTGCGACGGGTCGTGTAGAAGCTTTCGACCGTCCGCGCAATGCTGTAGGAGAACGGTGCAGAGACTTTGGAAAGACCAGCTTTGGCGAGAACTGCGCTCGTCAGCGTGCCAGCCGCTTGCGAGAAAGATTCGCGGGCAGTGGCGGCAACGGTGGCAAAGCGATCGACGTCCAGCAGATACGGTGTGTGCTCCTGGCAGGTGTAGGTATTGTTCTCAAAGTCCACATGGGCGATCGCATTGGTGCCGCGCACATGGATGTAGTGTTCTGGATAGCCGTCAATGAATGAGAACCGGATACGAATGCTGGTGTTGCCCTTCCAGCCGCGAATTTCCCAACGTCGGTAGAACTCCAGCCCACGAGGCAAATCGATGCGATCGTTCACATCTACCGACAGCGAATCGGGTTGCCCAATCAAGTGAACCAGATGGGTAAAGGAGTGGGGCGCGACTTCAAACAGAATGTTCTTGGGTGTTTGAAGCATCCACGCGCCGTAAGGGCCACCTGTGAGTTGACCCAGTTCCTTGTTCCAGACGATATCAATTTGATCAACACGTCCGAGCCGTCCGCTACGCAAATCGGCGACAAGCTTTTCGTACACCGGGAAGTAGAGGAAGTTGTGGCTCACACCGATCGTCTGTCCAATGGTTTCGGCACGACGACGGAGTTCTTGACAGTCGCTCACCCGATGGCACAAAGGCTTCTCAATAAAGGCATCGACTCCCGCTTCAACCACCTGGCAACCCGTGGCAAAGTGCACATGAGGCGGTGTGAGAATATGCACCACATCCAGACGCTCTTTAGACAGCATCTCACCCAGATCACCATAAACGGTTGAAATGCCCTTTGACTGTGCAAACTGCTCTGCTAACCGCTTGTTCAAGTCACAGATCGCACGCACCTCAACGTTGGGTAGAAGGCGCAGTGCTGCGAGGTGATAATCAGAAATGTAGCCTGCCCCAAGCAGCGCGACGGCGACGGGTTTGCTTTGTCCGTTATGAACTGCCATTGGCTATCTCCCTGTGATGTGAACGGTATTGACAACAGGCGTTTGAGCGCCCTTATATTCAATGATCTTGTGTTGTCGGTTGAGCAAACGATCGCTCGTAAACTTGATGACTCCAAATGCTTCTGGAAATACAGACGCCCCGCAGGACAAACCCCAGGGAATACTCTCCTCCCAGGAAAACCCTCGTTTGTGTGTACCCAGAATGGTTCGCAACGCCGTCAGTGGATAGCGTCCGAAGGCAAGGAGCGAAAGCCCAAGGGTGAAGGGTGCAAGCGCGATCGCGCCCACAGGCACCAAGACGCCCCACAGCCAGGTGCGCCGGATCTCCTTGACAAACTTCCGTTCTGGCGGCGCACCGTGCAGGCTGTGAACCTGAGCGTAGGCATAGCCACAGCGTTTCGCCCGTTGCCACCATTGTGAGAGCTGATGGATATTGGCATCATGGAGGGTGCTGTCATGGTCGATGCGGAGGATAGACCCGTTTGCCTGTCGCAGCCGCACGCTCAGTTCATCATCTTCCGCCGCAATCACGCTGCTGTCATAGCCACTTACAGCGGCGAACGCACTGGCACGAATCATGACATCGCCACCAAAGTGAGCGGTTTCACCCACTGACCCCATCCGCCACTCAACGTCACAAATGCGGTTATAGGGGCTGCGATCCGGGTAGCGTTCACGCCGCCAGCCACATACGGCTACGACCGTAGGATTTTCGTCCAGCGCAGCGGCGGCAGCTTCGAGCCAACCTGCTACCACTTCGCAATCACCATCGATAAATTGGACGTATTCAATATCAGGATGCTGTTCCCGCAGACGAGCGAACCCAGCATTACGAGCACGCGCGGCTGTAAAGGGAATCGATAAGTCCAAATTGACTACGATAACGCCGCGATCGCCAGCAGCCTCACAGCTTCCATCCGTCGAGCCAGAGTCCACATACACAACGGGACGAGAGCCATCCACAACGGAATCTAAACTGCGAAAGAGACGATCGCCCTCGTTGCGCCCAATGATGACGACTCCAACCTTGTGTGAGCTAGTCACGCACCCTCCCTTTTAACACCACTTGCCATTGCAGAACCTTTTCATCGTGCGATCGTTCCATCCGGTAAGAATTCAGTCTAGACTCTCAGCGCGGCGAAGGAATTAAGCGTAGAGTGCCCAAAAAATTGTGCGGTGTTCATCTCAGATGAATAAAGCGAACCACTCGTTCCTGTGCCGACTTCCAGTACAACATAGAAGCGGATGGGGTTAAAGCCAAAGCCGACACTGGAGCGCAAAATTATCCGTACACACCGAGTTTGTGAAGCAGATATTAAGCGCTATGAGAAGTAAATCGCTCTGGTTTTAGTGGTCAGAAACGGAAATCAGGAGCCAGAAGTAACTCTAAAGCTGACCGCTGACCGCTAATCAATTCATCGTTGCTGACTCTGGCTCAGGAGCATCCTGTGCAGGATGAAAATAGTCGTAAATTTGCTGGGCTAGACGAGGGCCAATACCAGGAACCGTTGCAATCTGAGCAGGACTGGCTTCACGCAGGTAGTCGATCGACCGAAAGGTGGCAAGCAGTTGTTTCTGACGATGATGTCCGAGGCCGGGAATTTCGTCGAGGCGCGATCGACGCATGCGATCGCTGCGCTGTTGGCGGTGAAAGCTCACGGCAAAGCGGTGCGCTTCATCCCGCAAACGACGGAGTACCTGCACACCGGGCTGCTCAGCATCCGTGTTCAGCGGCAAGGATTCTCCAGGCAAGAAAATTTCTTCGCGCTGCTTGGCAAGGCTAACGACTTTCACATCGTCCAGCAAATTCATCTCGCGCAAAACCGCGACCACTGCCGAAAGCTGTCCTTTGCCCCCATCAATCATCACCAGATCGGGAAAATCAGCCGTTGCAGACACATGACGGCTCAACACAGAATCGGCTTCAGCTTTCACCAACTCACCCTTTTCTTTCATCGCTGCATACTTGCGAAAACGGCGACGAATCACCTCTGCCATGCTGGCGAAATCATCGGAGTGCCCAGACGTCACCGTCGGATTTTTGATTTTGTAATGGCGATAGTGCTGTTTGGCTGGTAGCCCATCAACGAAGACGACTTGCGATGCCACCGCATCTGAACCCTGGATGTGAGAAATGTCGTACCCTTCAATGCGGCGAGGTAGTTCTGGCAAGTCGAGAATTTCGGCAAGGTCGAGCATAGCTTGGGCGTTACGATCGGCAAACCGTTGCGTCCGTGCTAACTCATACTCGGCATTGCGCTCGACCATCTCGATCATCTCAGCTTTGGTCTGACGCTGAGGCGCGACGATCGTCACCTTCCGCCCCTTTGCCTCCGTCAGAAACTCTGCCAGCATGTCACCTTCGGGCAGTTCGTGCTGCACCATAATCTCAGCGGGAATTTCCACTGCATCGACGGTTTGATAATGCTCTTCCAACACGCGCTGCAAAATGTCTCCGGGTGAACCCGATTGAGCATCGGCAACAAAGCCCAAGCGCCCTACTAGGCGACCCGCACGAATCTGGAAGAGTTGCACACAGGCATATTGATCATCGGCAGCCAGAGCGATCGCATCCCGTGAAATGGTATCGTCCGCCATCGACACTTTTTGGTCAGCACCGAGCAGCTTTAAACCTGCAATCTGGTCACGAATTCTGGCGGCTTGCTCAAAGTTCAACGACTCTGCTGCCTTTTCCATCTGCGCGGTGAGGATGTCGGTTAGTTCGCGCGATCGCCCCTGGAAGATCATCGCCACCTTCTGCACGATCTTGTGATAGTCCTCTGGGGTGATCAACGCCTGACATACACCGGGGCAGCGACCAATATCGTAGTTCAGGCACGGACGATCCTTAAAGAGCGGTTGGGGTCGTTGCCGCAGGGGGAAGATCCGTTTCACCAGATGCAGCGTCTGCCGCAGTAATCCCGTATCCACATAGGGACCGTAATAGCGATCCTTTTTTTCCTTACTCACCCGTCGCTTACGCGTGATGAAGATGCGCGGATAGGCTTCCGACCAGGTGATGCAGAGATAAGGATATTTTTTGTCGTCCTTCAGCAGCACATTGAAGTGGGGTTGGTGCTGCTTGACCAGGTTTGCCTCTAGCGCTAAAGCTTCGGCTTCGGTATCGGTGACGATAAACTCGATCTCCGCCACTTGCTTCACCATTAACGCAATGCGAGGACTCAAGCCTTGATTGTCCCGAAAATAGGAGCGGACGCGCGATCGTAGCTTTTTAGACTTCCCAATATAGAGAATCTGATCGTTCGCATCCCGCATGTAGTACACACCCGGCTCCGCTGGAATCTCTTTGAGGCGACGTTCCAAACGATCTGGGTCTTTAACCAGTGTTAACGCTTTTGCAGATGTCACAGACAACGATTGGTGATGGGGCTTTATCTCAATTTTAAACGAATCTATGGAGACTTCAAACATTGCTAGAGACGCGCATCTCCGTAATCGCTAAGATCGATGTGTAATTAATTAAACAACCGCACACTGATACGTCAGGTTTTGTATATGACGCTCGAAGAGTTTGAATCACAGACCCGTGAAGAACTAGAACAGACCCTCAACCAACTGCAATCAGCAACGCTACTTATTGCGGAACTAACTGCCCAAATCTCGCAGACTGGTAGAACGGTACAGTCTCTCAGCCAAAATATTGAAACGTTTGTCACGCAGCAACGAAGCCAGTAGCCCCTAATGGCATAGCCGCTTGTGCCCATATATTGAGTCGGATTAAAGCCCTGTCCTTAAGCCAATTGCAGCACAAGCCCAACCGCAGTGGTGATCGTTGAGTGAGGATAATGTAAGTCCTGCTAATCACCCATAGATCATGCGTTTAAGTGAATCGTCATAAAAATGTTGAGGTGCAGAGGCTTGCCTACTGTACCGTGAGTGCTTTTAGCTCATCATGAATCGCTTGTTGAATTTGGGGTAGCATTACAGGCTTGACCAAATACTGACGAGCGCCCAAGCTTAAGGCTCGCTCTCGATCCGTTTGAAAAGCAAATGCTGAAATCACAATAATGGGAGTCTCTGCCCACTCTGTGGTTTGCTGTGCTTGCTCTAATACCGCAAAGCCATCTATATCGGGTAACTTCAGGTCGAGCAACACCAAGTGGGGGCAAAACAACGCCATCTCGCGCGCAAACGTAGAACCGTTTGAAAGGGCGTTAATCGAGTAACCGCAGTGCCTCAAAAAGTCAGTCATCAATTGACGACTGATATCATTATCCTCAACCAGTAAGATGCGGATGCTGGAGTTCAAGTTGGATACAGGGGCAGCGATCGTTGTTTGCATAGCACCTTGTTGCTCTGTAGCTAACCAACCCACCGTTTCTTAGAAAACCTTGAAGCCAGACTTCTGGATCCTCAACATTAAAATACGGCTTAGGTAGAGCGATACGATTGGTTCTTGTGATCGATTTTCAGATGCGAGATCGTTTTCAGGGCTTACGCAGTTAAATCCCAACTCCTTGAGAGGGGGCTTTTGGAGTTCCTCCCTTTTAAGGGAGGAAGGAGGGATCGAAGGTTTAAGCTTCAGACGCGTAAGTCCTAATTTTGTTAAACAGATGATACAGATCGATGAAGATACATCGCGTAGATGGCAATGTCAACGATCGAGATCACTCAGTAATATTGTCAGGTCACTGTGCTAATAGTAACTTGCATTTAAATATTTTGCGTCAGTATGCCTAAACTTTCGCAGAAGCGCTTGGTGTGTGAATAGCACGGCTCCAGCTTGCTCAGCATCCCTTATTTTTCAAACGATCGCGGGTTCAGGTAATGCACCTTGCATGCGACCGAGCCAGTTCAGCAAGCTATCTAGCTGTTGTTCGGCCTTGAGTGCGCCTAAGCCTCGAACTGTAACCTTTCCTGGCGTATAGACAAAGCGCGAATGCAGATGATCCGGCAGGTTGGCTTTGAGTAAGTTCCAGGCGGGTTCTGCCATCGGTGTTTCTAGCGCAATATGCTGTGTGCCGTCAGGCTTGATGCGCGAGAAGCCCAGCTTTTTGGCAATCTGCTTCAACTCTACAATCCGTATCAGTTGGAGGGCGGCTGCGGGAATGGCACCGTAGCGATCGCTCCAGTCTGCGGCAATTTGCGTGAGTTCCTGTTTGCTGCTAGCAGAGGCTACGGTACGGTAGGCGCTCATCTTTTGATCCAGGTCAGGAATGTAATCGGCGGGAATAAATGCCGTCAAGTTGAGATCAATCTGCGTATCATCGACAGTCGGAATTTCTTGCCCACGGATTTCGCCGATCGCTTCTTCCAGCATTTCAATGTAAAGGTCAAAGCCGATCGCGTCCAGTTGTCCCGATTGCTCGGCTCCCAGTAGATTACCGACTCCCCGAATTTCCATATCGCGTACTGCTAACTGATAGCCAGAACCTAGCTGCGCAAATTCTTGAATGGCTCGTAATCGCTGGCGTGCCGTGTCGGTAAGCTGACTCTGCTTGGGGTAAAAGAGCCATGCGTGTGCCTGAATGCCTGCCCTGCCCACTCGTCCCCGCAACTGATAAAGCTGCGAGAGTCCAAAGCGCTGTGCGTCTTCAATCAAAATGGTATTGACGCGAGGAATATCCAACCCCGATTCAATAATGGTGGTGCAGAGGAGAAGATCGGCTTCGCCTTCGCTGAAGGTCAGCATGGTCGTTTCCAGTTCCGCTTCGGGCATCTGTCCGTGCGCGATCGCAATCCGAATGCTCGGTATCATTTCACGGATACGAACGGCGATTTCTTCAATACCTTCCACACGGGGCACCACGTAAAAAACTTGCCCGCCGCGATCGAGTTCCTGGCGCATGGCGGTTCGCATCACTTCGGGGTCGTAGGGCGACAGATGGGTTTTGATGGGACGACGAGACGGGGGCGGTGTGGTGATGAGGCTCATCTCGCGCACGCCAGACAACGCCATATAAAGGGTGCGTGGAATCGGGGTGGCGCTGAGCGTGAGGACATCCACCTGCGTTCTGAGGGACTTAATTTTTTCCTTCTGATTCACCCCAAACCGCTGCTCTTCATCCACCACCAGCAAGCCCAGATCCTTTGGCTGCACATCCTTGCTAAGCAACTGATGGGTGCCGACGACAATATCCAGTTCACCCGTTTTGAGGCGTTGGATGATATCCTTCCGTTCTTGGGGCGTTCGAAAACGGTTGAGTAGGCCGATTTGAATGGGGTAGGGTGCAAACCGTTCCTTCAGCGTGTGATAGTGCTGCTGGGTCAGAATAGTCGTGGGAGCTAGCATTGCCACTTGCTTACCCGCTGTGACCGCTTTGAAGATGGCGCGAATAGCAACCTCGGTTTTGCCAAAACCCACATCGCCGCAGACGAGCCGATCCATTGGGCGATCGCTCTGCATATCTTGCTTCACATCTTGCGTGGCCTTCAATTGGTCCGGCGTGGGTTGGTAGGGAAAGGACTCTTCCATTTCTTCCTGCCAGGGCATATCGGGAGGGTAGGTAAAGCCAGCCTGTTGGGCACGTTGGGCATACAGTTGAAGCAAGTCCACCGCGACTTTCTTGATGGCTTTACGAACCTTGCTCTTAGTGCGCTCCCAGGCTTTGCTAGACATTTTGTTAAGTTCGGGTACAGTATCGCCTGCCCCCCGAAAGCGTGACAGTGAACTGAGTTGATCGGCTGCCACACGCAATAAGCCATCGGCGTACTGCAACACCAGGTATTCGCGGGTTTCGTGGTTTAGCGTCAGGCTTTCGAGCTTGAGAAACCGACCCACACCATGATTTTTGTGCACCACGTAATCGCCCGGTCGCAGCTTATTTGGGTCAACCTGCTTGGATGCCGCACGACGACGTTTGCGAACATAGCTGGGCGTAGCGAGAGAATGTTGCCCGAAAAACTCTCGATCGGTCACTACCACCAACCGAAACGTCGGCAGAATGAAGCCTTCTAGTTCCGCCAACCCGGAGTACTTCACGGCAACGGGAACGTGCTGCACCTGAAGTTTGTCGATCGCCAGATAATCACGCGGATTGGGAATAAATTGTGCGGGACAATCGTGCTCTTGCAGCAACGCCACCGATCGCGAGGGTTGCGCCGATACCAGCCAGATCGAAAAACCGCGATCGCGCTCCTCCCGCAATGTCTCCGCCAGCCTGCCAAACTGATGGGGAATCGCAGGCACCGATCGACTCGCCAAATTAATCGGAGCAGGGCCTTTATCTTGAGCAGTGCGCACTTTTGGTTCTTCTGCCAACTCCGATAAGTAAAGCCGATCGAACAACTCCACCTCCGCCAACGATTCTGCAAACGATCGATGAATACGTGGTAAGGGCTGACCGCTGACCGCTGACTGCTGACCGCTGTTTTCCCCATACTGCTCTTCGGCGTGCTCGAACCAGCGATCGCCATGCGCTTCCGATTGATCGGGTTCGTCGATCGCGATTAGCGTATTTTCCGGCAAATAATCCAGCAGGGACGCAGGTCTGTCAAACGCAATCCCCAGAAAACGACGAGACCCTTCCGGCATTTGCCCCTGGTCAAATTTTTCCTGATCTTCTTCAGATAGAAATGCTTTCAACGCTTCAGCTTTCTCAACAATGAGCGCGGTTTGAATGATGGGTGCGAAGTTTGTGGGTGTGAGTACAAGCTGTTCGATGCGATCGAGCGATCGTTGCGTAGCGGGGTCAAACTCCCGAATCTGATCCAACTCATCGCCAAACAGCTCCAACCGCATTGGTAACTCCGATGCAACCGGAAACACATCAATAATGTCGCCGCGCCGACTCCATTGCCCTTCAGTTTCAACCAGCGGGACACGATCGTAGCCCAATCGCGCTAATTCCTGCCCCAGCGTTTCCAGGTCTAATTCCGCGCCTCGCTTCAGTGTCAGACAGTATGGCTTAAAGGTCGCAACAGGCGGTAAATGAGGTTGAAGGGCACGTTCGGTCGTAACGATCGCAAAGGATGAAGAATGAAGGCTAAAGGATGAATTGGCTTCACTTTTATCCTTTATACTTTCGCCTTTATCCTTTACCAAGTCCGCCAACACCTGCAACTGCCCCCACACCATCTCCGACTCTGGATCAAATGGTTCGTAAGGTGATGACTCGGACGTGGGATAAAAGTGAACCGTTTGCCAGCCCATTGCTTCCAGTTGGGCAGTCCAGCGTCCGGCTTCTTCAAGCGTAGCGGTGACAACCAGCAGGTTGCGAGACTGGGCTTGTGCCAAGGCAGAACTGACCAATCCTTTTGGCAACCGTGCTAAGCCGTTTAGCTTCAGGTATTGATGCTGCTGAAGCTTGGTTAGAAGTTCGGTTGTGAGGGGCAATCGCCCCAGCGCACGAGTGATAGAAGAAAACGCCATGTTGAAACCGCGAAGCCTGTCGAGGAGAGTTACCTATCTTCATAGTAGAGAACTTATTGCGCGCTTCAGTTTTGAGTGGCGCGATCGACCCTGCATCGACTTGCGGCCATTCTCAATGATTCATCTTTCCACTTATGACCGAACGCCGCTCTCTACACTGTGCGGACAGCATAACCAGACGGATTTTATCCATCATGTCCTGTGCTAGATCGTCTTGAGTAACTACTTTAGTGATCGCCACCAAATCAACTCACCGCTTAGATTCTTTACCGACAGTTCAACTGATGTCGAAGGGCGATCGCCCCAGCACACGAGTGATGTCAGAAACCGCCATGTTGAAGCCGTACAGCCTGTTGAGGAGAGTTACCTATCGTCATAATAAAGAGCTTGTTGGGTGACTTTAGCCGTAATGAAGTCGAACGTGGTGACGATCGACTAGTTAGTTCTCGCGCCATCGTACAAAAATTAGCATTAGAAAGCAGATTATATTGTAATTCCTCCTCGACACATGTACTCCTTAATCGTAATCTTTTCCACTTTAAAACGGAAATCTTCTAAAAGCAGAGGATAGCCGTTCTCATCATATTTTGTAACTGTAATTATTTCATCAGGATTAAAGCGATGCATTACATATTTACTTAACAAGTAACTACCATAAGCATCAACCGTAATAATAGCTTTCCTTACCCAATCAACCACTTCAGTGACAAGGTATTGAGTTTGTTCAAGAATTTCAGATTTATCAGAAGGTCGCCTGTATGACCTTACGGAAATCATTGGCTCTCCATTCTGATCCTCGCAAATAAAGATGGTCGAGTAATGAACCCATTCGGTGCGTAATTTCCTTACTTTTCGATACCATTGAAGGTCACCAAGAGCAGCAATTAGTGCTTCATCTACTTGTTCTATCTCAACTTTCTTTTTCAGTGAATTGAAACTTGAGGGTAGCCTACCAGTACTTACTCGATTTGCAAAGTGCGAAGCCACTTCTGCTAACGAATAAAGTGCATTAACTGTTGACTCGCAAGCATTAGCTAAATGTAAACGAGGAAATGGATCAGACAGTTTAATCCTAGAATCTTTTTCATAAGGAGTTCCCTCAGTAAATTTGTAGGCTTCAATTAAGAAAGGAAAAGCTTCTAACTGGACAGCTAATTGCTGACGTTTTAAGTGCCACTCTCCAACAATTTCATGATAACGAGTACTTCCACTAACTAATCTTGTGGCATAGTGTAGCTTTTCAAAACTCACAACAGTCTTCCAATTCAGTAACTAGAATCATTTTAACTATGTTCAATCTAGCAAGATCGCCCCTCACCGTAGATTGGGTTGAACTTGTCAAGCCTTTGCCCACTAGCCATTCACTGAAGTGAAATCTAAGCATCCTGATCGGACGATCGCCTCATCGGTTGGGCGCGATCGCTACACTGGAGTTATCGTCTATCAAACCAAGCGCATGACTGAATCACAGACGATCGAGGCAGTGTATGAAAATGGCATTCTTCGCCCGGTACATCCTGTTACTGGCTTAGTTGAGCATAGCAAGGTCAGGCTGGCGATCGAGTACGAGGCTCAAGCCGTACATCCCCTGGCAAAATTTGCAGGCATTCTCAGCAACGAAGAAGCCGAGGAAGTCCAAACGATTCTTGCTGAAGAATTTGGCAAGGTTGACGTAAGTGGCTGGTAAAGTCGCCCTCGACACCTCCGTTGCTATCCGTTACCTCAACGGTGATGAAGCAGTTGTTCAGCGGGTGCTTGCCTTGTCGAACGTGATTTTACCACTCACTGTCGTCGGTGAATTGCTCTTTGGTGCTGCGAACTCTGCCCTTGCCACAAAAAAAACTGGCCCGTTACTTAGCCTTCATTGATGCCTGCTTGGTTGTACCGATGAGACAGGAAACCGCGATCGCGTGTTACCAAGTGCGCCTCAACTTAAAGCAAAAAGGCAAACCAACAAATCGAGGTGGACAAGGAGTTAGAAGCCCGTTAGAGCATTAGACTCGTTGTATGTTTGACGTATGTATTGCAAACTTGGGCTAATAAACCCTACAGAGAGGCAAATGCTTGCTCGATCGCGCCTAACGCCTGGTCGATCTCATCTTCCGTCACAATGAGCGGTGGTACAAAGCGGACGACTTTGGGTCCCGCAGGCACCAGTAACAGGCCGTTTGCCATTGTCACTTTGACAATTTCGGATGAGGTCAGTGGTGAGTCGGCTTCGATTTCTAGACCGTTAATGAGTCCCCAGCCGCGTACTTCGGCGATGTGATTGGGGTGTTTTTGGGCGATCGCTCGCAGTCCCTCTCTCAACTGCTCACCCCGATCGCGCACATTTGACAGCAGGTTTTCGCGCTCGATCGTTTCGCAGACTGAAAGCGCCACACCACAGGCAAAGGGATTGCCGCCAAAGGTGCTGGCGTGGTCGCCCGGTTGAAAGACGTTGCAAAAGGACTTGCAGAGCATGGCACCAATGGGGATACCGCCGCCCAGACCTTTTGCAGAGGTAAAGATATCCGGTTCAATGCCCAGATTTTCGTAGCCCCACAGATGCCCAGAGCGACCCATCCCGACCTGCACTTCATCCAGAATTAGCAGAATGCCACGCTCATCACAAAGCTGGCGCACTCGTTGGAAGTAAGCGCGATCGCCCGGACGCACTCCACCTTCCCCTTGTAGTGCTTCGAGCATGATGGCAGCGACTCGTGGTTCATTGCGATCTAGGTCATCCAGTGCAGCTTCCAGCGCAGCAGTGTCGTTATAGGTGACGTAGTAGAAACCGGGCACCAGCGGGCTGAATCCTTTTTGATACTTGGGCTGTCCAGTGGCAGTAACCGTCGCTAGCGTGCGTCCGTGAAAGCTAGCGTGGGCCGTAATCACGATCGGATCAGCAATGTTTTGTACTTCGTGGGCGTACTTCCGGGCGAGTTTGATCGCTCCTTCGTTGGCTTCGGCTCCAGAATTGCAGAAGAAGGCACGATCAGCGCAAGAATGCTCGACCAGCCACTTTGCCAATGCGCCCTGCTGTGGCACGTAGTACAGGTTAGAGACATGGTGCAGCGTTTGAATCTGCTCCGTTACAGCTTGCACCATGACGGGATGAGCATGTCCCAGTGTGCAGGTGGCGATACCCGCAACAAAATCCAGATATTCGCGCCCGTTTGTATCCCATACGCGGCAACCGGCTCCTCGCTCCAGGGCGATCGGGTAGCGGGCGTAGGTTGTCATCACATGCTCGTTAAAGTCCTCTGGGCTAAAGGGACTGGTGGTAGCGAGCGGTGTGGCGATCGTGGGTAGAGGTTGGACTAGTGCTTCTGGACTCACTGAAATAGCTCCTCAAATCGGTAGAACAAATGGGAAGGAGTGCCCTTTAAACATTGGCTCTTTAGACATTGGCCCTTTAGACATTGGACTGTAAGCCTTACACTCTAAACTGGCTTGCAAGCACTGGTAGGATGCCAGCAGCACGATCGGTCTAGTGTAAGAACACTGAGACTCATGTCCAATTCACTGAACCTGACTATAGCTTATCCATTTGCAGCCGTCTTCGTTGGCTTACAGGTTACGTTCCTATGACATTTTTTGCGATCGTCAACAGCGAACAGTCGAACGCCACTCAATTAGTCACGGTGCTGATCATCCTGCTGTTGGTCGCAACTGGAGTGGCGCTCGTGTCACGGCGCTTGCGGATTCCTTACGTGACCGGGCTAGTGGTGGCTGGGCTAGCCATTACAGAGCTTCTACCGCGCAAAATTGGACTTGATTCAGCGTTGATTCTGAATCTTTTCTTGCCCATTCTGCTGTTTGAAGCGGCGATCAACACCGATATTAGTCGGCTTCGCAGCACGATCAAACCCGTCACTCTACTGGCAGGGCCAGGTGTGGTCATTGCCTCTGGTGTCACGGCTGCTATTTTAAAGTTTGGCTTGGGCTTGCCTTGGATTTCTGCCTTATTAATCGGCGTAATCCTGGCAATTACGGACACCGTTTCAGTGATTGCGGTCTTTAAGGAAGTGACGGTGCCGCCTCGATTGACCACGATCGTCGAAGGCGAAAGTCTCTTTAACGATGGCATCGCGCTGGTGCTGTTCAGCTTGATTTTGAAAGTGAACGCAACAGGTTCCCTGACGTTTGCTGACGGCATTAAAGAACTGTTGGTGGTCATTCTGGGGGGCGGCCTGGTAGGTTTGGCTCTTGGGTACTTGGGTGTAGGACTTTATGCTCGATCGAACGACTCCCTGAGCAATATTCTATTGACAGTGGCGATCGCGCTCGGTACCTTCCAACTCAGCCAGTTTTTTGGCATGTCTGGCGTTGTTGCTGTTGTGGTCGCAGGTCTAGTAGTCGGCAATTTAGAGCGCTCCCAAACGGTTTCTGCTTCCAGCCGTATTACGGTGCTGAGCTTTTGGGAATACGCGGGGTTTGGGGTCAACACCTTCATCTTTCTGCTGATTGGCATTGAAATCAACCTGGAAACGTTGCTTAAAACCCTTCCCGCTGTACTTCTAGCGGTACTAGCTTATCAGGTGGGGCGCTTTCTGTCGGTGTACCCATTGCTGGCGATCGTCAAACGAGTCGATCGCCACTTGCCGCTCCGCTGGCAGCACGTCCTGTTTTTCGGCAATATCAAAGGCTCGCTATCAATGGCCTTGGCACTCAGCCTGCCCAGCACATTGCCCGATCGTGAAGCGCTCATTGCTCTGATTTTTGGCTCTGTCTTAGTCTCTCTTGTTGGGCAGGGGCTGAGCCTACCGTGGTTGATCAATCGTCTGGAACTGGTGCATACCTCTGAATCACAGCAATGGATCGAATCGCTCCAATCCCAACTCATTACTGCTAAAGCCGCGCAGGACGAACTGGATACCTTGCTTAAAACAGGCGTACTGCCCAAAGCCGTCTATGAAGAAATGCGCGCCAGTTATCAAGTTCGCATTGCTGCCGCCGAACGCTCCTTGCGTGATTTTTACAACCGCCGCCCCGACCAACTAACCGCTGCCAGCGGCAGGGTTGCACGTCTGGATGCCATTCGTCGTCGCCTGCTGCTGGCAGAGAAAGATGCTTTGAATGAGGCATTACGCAAGCGTGTGCTATCAGAAGAGGTTGTTAAATCGCGCGTGCAGACGATCGACCAGCAGTTATTGAATCTGGAAGATGACTAGGTAGAGGGCAGAGGGCAGAGGGCACGGGGAGCGGGGGGCAGGGGAAGCAGGGCAGGTGATACCAATTTGAATTGAAAATGCGACACATTCTGTAGGGGCAAGGCATTGCCTTGCCCCCACCCACCAATTGATCTGTAGCCATCATTCTTTAAATCGGTATGAGGCAAGGGAAGCGGAAAAAGCAGGGGAAGCGGAGAAGTTTTTGGTTATATAGCCCGTTGGGCATTAAGAAAAGTTTTTGGTTTTTAGAAGCACGCTGACCGCTGATCGCTCTTTAACTTAAAACTCAAAACTCTTTATCACTCCTCACTCCTCACTCAATTACTGCCGATAAACGAGACTGGGAATACAATTGAGTGAGTGCACTCATTCATACTGCACATCCGCAGGAGCCTTACCTATGGAATCGTTGATTGCCGCCCTTACGCTAGTAGTGGTTGGCTACATCGCTGGTTCGGTCAAAATCATTAATGAGGGTAATGAGGGCATTGTGGAGCGTTTGGGGAAGCATCGGCGCAACCTGAAGCCAGGACTCAACTTTGTCATCCCAGTGTTTGATACGGTTCTGGTCGAATCTACACGCGAACAGGTGCTGGACATCGATCCGCAGCAAACCATTACTCGTGACAATGTACCGCTCACGGTGGATGCCGTCATGTTTTGGAAGATTCTGGATGTCCAAAAAGCTTATTACGGTGTTGAAGACTTAGAATCCGCTCTGACCAATTTAGTGGTGACGGCTCTGCGAGGCGAAATTGGTCAAATGGATTTGCGAGAAGCCGTTTCGGGGCGCAATAAGATCAACCAAGCGCTGCTCCATCAGCTTGATGAGGCGACCGAAAGCTGGGGCGTGAAGATTATGCGGGTAGAAGTGCAAGAACTCGCGCCCTCAAAAACAATTTTGGAGTCTTTAGAGCTGGAGCGATCGGCTGAAAGTCGGCGTAAGGCAACGATGTCGGAAACTGAGGGAATGGTAGAATCAATTCGACGTATTTCCTTAGCGTTACAGGGGCAGCCCAATTCTCAAGCGGTGTTGCAGTACCTCATCGCCCAAAAATATGTTGATGCCAATTTGAAGCTCAGCGAAAGTGATAACTCCAAGATTATCTTCATGGATCCAAAAGCGCTGAATGAAACCCTTGGTGAGTTGATCTCAACCGATCAGACCGAAACTGGTCTGAATGGCAATGGTAATAATCTTTGATTGCTCTAAGTAGCCAGTCATACGTCGATCGCAGGCTCAAAGAGGAGGTAACGTTGTGGCCGACGAATCGCATCTTAACCTACTTAGACAGGGTGTTAGCGTTTGGAATCAATGGCGGCAAGCTCATGGTCACGTCACTCCAAATTTTGTTGGCGTCAATTTGAGCCATATTGATCTCAGCCATGCCGATTTGGAAGCCGCCGATCTCAGCGGTTCTAATTGGAGCGGTGACGACTTTAGTGGTGCCAATCTGCGTAGCGCGAACCTCAGCGGTAGCAATCTTACCGGAGCGCAAATGGCGGGCGATGACCTTACCGAAGCTGAACTGCGTGGAGCAAACCTCATCGGCGCGAACCTCAGCGGTGCCGACCTCACCGATGCTAACTTAATCGGCGCGAATCTCATCGGCATTGATCTGCGCGATGCAAACCTGACAAACGCCGTTCTACGTAGCGCGAATCTACGTTACGCGAAGTTGCAGCGCGCCAATTTGACCAATACTGACTTCACCGACGCTATTCTCAGCGGTGCCACCCTCACAGATGCAATACTGGCTGGAGTTGAGCTGGCTGGCGCAGAGACGAGTCACACTAAGTTTCCACAGGCAAACACGGTCAGCTACAGCGGCGCTCAAGTCGATCGGCCATCTTATTAAACCGGGTATTGGGTTTGGGGTGGGGTGAATGCAACTGGCTGTAAGGTGCAGAAATGATGCCAGCGCTCCCAACTGGGAGGCTCGATCGACGATCGCTGACACGTGCCAGCTTTAGTTTGGCGATCGTGGCCTAACGAATGCCAAGATAGGTTTCACCTAGGTAGCGTGATAAGCGCTTGAGCGGACTCGCTGTTGCCTTGAGAGCTGCCGCTTCCCCAGCCGTTGGAACACCCACTAAGGCCGCAAACTCAGCATCCGATAATTCGCCAAACTGGTGCTTCTGGAAGGCTTCCACAACCGTGACGAGATCAGCCGCAGAAAAGGCAAACCCATTTTGGGTGGCAAAGGCCGCCACTACGGGAGCGCGTTCTCCCTTCAGCGCTTCGGTTTCATCAGCATCTAGCTCGGCTTCGCTGCTAATGTTGCCATCACCAACACCCAGCAAGGTTTCAAGTTGTTGCCGTAATGCTTCGTCTTCGGCAGTCTTTTGCATGAATCGCAATACAGTTGCAGGTGCCATATCAAACGTGCCTTAGGTTGCTGTTCGTCAAGATGCTAGCAAATGTTGATCAAGATGCTGATTAATAAAAGCTGAAGTTTCTGGCTTCCGGTTCGCAGTACGATAGTTAAACGAGTTATCTAGTCTCAAAAGGTCAAGTGGCAACCTATAAAACTGTGGATTACAGCCGTTTTTACATCGATAAGCCACAATTGTAGAGTGGATATAAACCTACAGCCCTTGCAACAAGGCTTTTAAGCCATTGTGGGCACTGCCCACTTTACTAAACGCTGTAAGACTGGGAAAACTGAGCCAAACCTGTTTAGCTGAAGTTGATAGATGCGCTTAGACCGTTACCTGACAAGCTAAGGTCTTGATTTGTGCCAATGACTAATGCAATGCCCAAGGTGGCTGTACTGGACGACGACGAACGTTGGTGTATTGCCATTCAACGCTTCTTTAGGGCGAGTTTTGAGGTTACAACCTTTACAGATGCCCAGAGTTTTTTGAATTCTGCCCTTGAATCTTACGATCTGGTGATCATCGACTTCACGATCGCGCCTCATCATCGTCATGAAACGCCTATAACCGGTATCGAAATCATTCATCAGCTAAAAACGCAACTGAAACGCCCACCCCTCACCATTCTCACGTCAGCGTTTATCAGTCGTGGCGATCTCACCCTGGACAATGCCTTTGGCTTGCAGGTAGACGTTGTCATGCCCAAGGATTGTGGATTAGATGAGATTTTACAAACTGTTCAGAACCTATTGAGTTCTAAAACTCGCTAACAGGTTAGAGCGTGCTTTAAAGCCCTTCAGTACGCTGCTCACCTGCCCGTGATGAAAATCCGGACTTCCTTCTGTAAGCCAGCACTTGCAGTGCAGGACGGGCCCAGCGATCGCAGAAAGATTTGTCAGTCAACCAGGGTTAGAACTCTCTGGAAAATAACATCTCACTACTTATTCGCCCATCCACTTATCCCAGCCATCATTGTTCACGGTGGAGCCAAAACCGTGACAGAAGATAAAGTCGCAGCCAAAGACGGTGATCGATGACTTCGCAGGAGACAAACACCCAGAAGCAGCGTCTCGACATACGATCGATACTTTAAAGGAACAGGTTGAGGGTGAAGCAGGTTGCATTGTAATCGATCGTCAGGGACGCATCGGTTGGGCCTATAATTCGCAAGATACGGCGGTTGCCTATATGACCGAAGCGTTGCAGCAACCGACTGTTTTTACCCGTAAGGATCAACCGTTGGCGATCGCCTAAAGACCCTGATATGGTTTCTCAGAACACCTTTCCGTTTTTTCAGGGAAATTCTCTTTCCGATGTTTTTGCACAAGACATTGACGTTGAGAACTATGCGCTGCTCCTGAACTATCCAGCAACCGCCCGTTGGGCAGCCTACCCCAACGTTCAGAAATATTTTCTCCAGGATGGTAACAGTGAAGCCACCAAAACATCGTTCGATAAGATTTGCCAGAAAGAACCCTGGAAAAATCTGGCCGTGTTAGGAGACACGTTGCCCGGTGTGGTGATTAGTCCACCTCAAGACTTGCTGATGCACTATTGGCGAGACCATTTTGGCTTTCAATACCAGCAGTTAGAATTTCTAGACTGTTCAACCTACTTGGATGATCTGAGCCAGAGCGATCGCATCGATCGAGTGCTGACACTCTTTCCCTTCGACCACCTGAGACGTGAAAAACATGCCGTTAATCCAGAGGTGCATTATCGACTGCTGAGTAAAGCAACCTTGGCTGAGTTGGGGGTACTCTGTCCCACCTATCAAACTTATCAGGTGGATCACAGTAACCTCGACCAGATGCAGCTTTCCCGGCCATTCCCTTACTTGATCAAAACATCTCACGGTCTTTCTGGAGAGGGCACTTACATCATCCACAATCAAAGTGACCTGAACTATTGCCTTGAAGAACTGAAGCAATACCTCAAGATTAATCTGTTAAGGACAATCATTGTTTCAGAATTTGTTAAAAACGAAACTCACAATTATTGCGTACAGTTTTATGTCAACAAACAGAGAGAAATTACTCTCATTGGCGTTACTCAGCAACTTGTTAGTGCTACTGGCACGTATTTAGGAGGTGTAATTGATTACACGCATGATTTGAGCCAATTCTCTGACATGATCGCCGCGATCGGTCAATATGCTCATCAACAGGGGTACTTTGGTGTCATTGGCTTTGATGTTTTGGAAGACCGAGATGGCTCTCTTTACGCGATCGATGCCAATTTTCGCATTAACGGTTCCACACCGCTCTGTCTCCAACGCCATCAATCGCTGAAGTTGAACAAGACGATCGCCAAATACTCCACCGACTACCGCATGGATGGCACGCTGGATGCCATTCTAGTCACACTTAAATCGCATTTAGAACGACAGGACTTGATCATTCTTTCTGCTCTGGAGAAAGTGAAATACGGCAAAATCTATACCGAAATTTACGGCATTGTCGCGGGGGAAACTCTGCAAGAAATGGAGCAACTTGAGCAAACCCTGCATACCAAAGGATTGCGGTTGGTAGGCTGAGTGAAGAGAATACCTGAAACGTTGTAAGGGCTAAGCAGTCAATTAGTCATCTCTTAAAGACGGGAAGCATCGTTGCCCGTGGCTTGATTGCTTCCCGTAGGGGGTTAACATCAGCTATGGCATCACCCCTTGATGGACAGTCTGATGAAGCTACGAAAGAATTTGAGGGCGTGCGGTAAGTCAGTTCTCACCGAAATAAGACTGATGCATCAGTGATCCTCAAAAAACTGAGATGATGGCTTTTCCAAAATGCCAGCCTTTGCACTTACTTCATCTGGATCTAACGCAATTAATCACCTAAGATAAGATTGCCGGGTTATCGTCGAGCGAGAGTAGAAATTGAATTAAGTCAGTTTGTTCTTGGGTTGTAAAACCAGCTTTTTGATCAACCCAGTAAGCGTGTCCGCTCCCATCAATACCTCGACTAGCATTGATGACTTTTAGGGTTCTGATACCAAATCTTTTTGTTCTTGCACTAAATTCGAGGCTGTACGGGCATGGCAGTGCCATGCCCCTCCCTCAAGATTGAATGCAGCTCCATAGAGAATTGGTGTGAGTAGAGCAAAAAACGAAAAACCTGGAAAGCTTTGATGATGAAGGGTTTAAAGCTTTCAACCACCATCAGAGCCATCTTCGTTGCGGCTTTCGCGTTTTCTTACTCACGCTTTCAGAACCCTATAGCGCTACGCTAAACACATTGAACGTGCATGGCTATTTGCGGTGCCCAAGCCACTTTGCTGCGACTGCGCCAAAAGCGGCACCCACAAGCGGATTGCTGAGAAAACGAATCAAGATCGGTTGATCCGCGAGAACCTCGTGGAAAACGTCAGGATGGTTGTGATAAGCATATCCAGCTAGCTTAGTGACATCGTCAGCCGTCATATGGCTGGGATGGTGAGACGATAACCCTAACTGGCTCTCCAAATCACGATCGCTTAAGTGATGTTGCTTAAGATGCTTAAAGAAATCTTTTGCTACATCCGCTCGCTCATTGGGTTTGATTTGGGCGATCGCTTTTTGCAGTTCAGGCTCCATCTGTGTCGAAGGAATGCGATCGGGATTCAGTGCTTTGCCGAACAACTGACGGCGTTCTTCACGGCTAGAGCGTTGGGCAAAATCGTCAAAGTTGTCATAATTGCTTGCCTCTGGCATCTTATCGAGAGAGTCAGTATTGCCTCGTGCCAAATCATTCATGATTTCGCGTTTGTACTGGTCACTGCTACTCATGGTGGTAAACTCCGTTTACAAACTTATAGGCTTGAAATGAAATAAGCTGAAGCGATTTGCATTGAAATAGTTGAGCAAATGGTGGTTGCAGCTAACTATGCCTGGTAATCAATCTGCTTCGTAGCGTTGTTGTACTTGGCAGTTAGAATCAGCTTTTTATCAGGGGCATAGATCAAAACAGTTAAATCCCGATTGGGTGCATTCTGATGAAAGCCCTGAACCAAAGATTTCGCTAGCGATCGCACCTCTGTAGGCTGCACCTTGGACGAAATCACAGCCCCCAACTTATCGTTATCTCGTACATAAGCGTCTTGAACTAACCCTCGGCTTGCTTGAACCACCCAGTCACCAAATCCTTGTCCTGCGGCTGTGTTGCCGCGTTCAAGTTGTCTGTAGCCGATCGTGGGTTTTGCTGAAGAATAAGGGGTCTCTTTTGCCTGAGTGGCTGTAGCGCACGCAGAAGTTGTCAGAAGAACGAACACAAGAAACAAGGCAACGAAAAATTTTCGTAAATGCTGATGCAGCATCGTATTAACCTCCTAAAACACTAGAAAAGTGAAATGGCTGAAAATTAGTATTCAAATGGCTGAAAATTGGTATTCAAAGGTAAGCCTTTAACAAGAGAGCATGAGAATCCGCTTTGCAGGCAGTTTGCAGACTCAATACCTATCAGATCTAATTCAGATTAGAAAAAGCGAGTAACCCTAACGTCTGGCTTTGGGGATATTGAAAGCTGCCACTACTCTCTATTTAGATGGAGCAGTCCTAAATCATGCGTGAAAAGCATGCTGTGTTAGACCTAACTAGCGTTTAGCAGTTAGCGGTCAGCAGTCAGCCTGACATTTAACGCTGAAAGCTAAAGGCTAAGCCAGAATCATGGGTAAAGCCAGAAGCTTAATCTCCGTGTGAGCCAAGGCATCACTGGATAGGTCAGCAACGCTGACACAAAAGTTACTGAGATCAACAAGGATAGTAGTCCTGGCAAACCCTGTAGCAATGGCCCAAGCAGGGCATTGGCAAGCAAGATTAATGGATAAACTGCTAGGACACCAAGAGCTACCATTTTGTAATAAGCAGGTTGTTGAGGCTTTTGTCCAGTATGGCTTGGCAACATAAACCATAACGCCAGTCCTCCCGGCGATTGCTGGCGCGATCGCGATACCACTAAACCACGAGATTGCGCCATCCAGTTCTTATAGGTGGCTGAAGTAGCCCAGTTTCTAAAATGGGCGTACTGGTCAAATTTCACAATAATGACGTATTCGGAGAACGTATGATCTCTAGGACGAATAATATCGACTCCTAGATAACCTTCAAACTGGCTGGCAGCCTGATTGATACCTTTCGTCCAGGCTTCGTAAGCTTGGACTTGGGCAGGTTCTACGACTTCGGAGATCACTAGCGTGATCGGCTGTGCTTCTGGTTCGACACGATTCATATGCAAACAAGCCAGGGGCAAAAAGCTGAACATGCTGAGGTGTAGCAGCAAAGGAGGGCACCCAACAGTCACTTGAAGCACTTCTCTTGTGCAAACGCTGTGATTTGCCTTGTCACGATCGCCTCAGCCAGCGGCACTAAGCTTCTTGATGGTTAAAGTCCCTTACAGACGTTTTCATTTGGTTTCACCACACCCGCGCCCCTACACCTTGCACCCGTCCTAGAAAGACTGTGGCTTACTCGATCGAGAATCGCTGTAAATTGCAACTCCAGGCTTTTTGATCAACACCATGCACTGGCTTTCTTCACTAAGGGGAGCGATCTACTGCTTCAGATATTGAGTGCAGAACGGCGCTGTTCTGGTCTTGGCACCATGCCATAAGTCTGAACGAGCCAGAACAGCAATCTCTACTTTTGGAGTGTTTTCTGAGCGCGGTGGCGACTCCTACAATATCATCATCAATCGAAGGTAATAACTATGTTTGGATTGCTTTGGGGGCTTGTTGTGGTTCTAGCAGCCTTTTGGCTATTGGGCTTCTCGCTTCATATTGCTGGTGGACTCATTCACCTCTTGCTGGTGCTCGCGATCGCGGTTGCCGTCTACAACTTTGCGATGAATCGTGACGCTCGACAGTAAACACAAGCCTTAAATGTCAAGCAGTTGTGCGTTTTGCGACAGCTTGATGGCACAGCCTTAGCGCCGTGTAGCTAAATTGTTTGCCTGGAACGTACCTGAGAGTTTGTTTCTAGAAGCAGAAGGGCAGATGAAGGTCGTCTTGAGAATAGTAGCCGACGATCACTGAACCTGCCCAGACTCGAAGCACAAAAACGCTTCAGGAGCCCCTGAGCGCTCAAGCAGGAACCGCGCAGCAGAAACAAAACCCCATGCCGCTGGCAAGGGGTACCGACTAGCAGGCCGTCATACCAAATAAGCGAATTAGCTGTTATTTCTTCGCTTTGGCTTTCCCCTTCGTAGCTTTTTCCTCTTTCTCTTCCTTTGCAGGAGCTACTTTTTCCTTAAACAACTTACCTGCCGAAAACGCAGGTACAGTCGTTGCTGGAATCTTGATCGGCTTACCTGTACTGGGGTTGCGCCCTTCGCGCTCCTGGCGTTGACGCGCTTCAAAGGTGCCAAAGCCGACTAGTGTTACTTTGTCTCCAGAAGAGACTGCCTCGATGATGGCATCTACGGCTGCACTGAGTACGGCGTCTGCATCTTTCTTGGTAATTGATGCCTTTGCTGCGATCGCGTCCACTAATTCACTTTTGTTCATGGCATGAGCCTTTAGGATTGTTGATTCAAATGTGTGCCGTGATTATAGTTCAGCTATTTGCAGATGGAGCAATAAATCCACATTCAGTTATTGTTAATTTCTTTATATTCGTATTACCCCTACCCCAACGTATGATTTACTGGCTCGGTGCCAGACAAAATCTTAGGGCAGAAACTGAACCAACCTTACTGCCCATAACGCGATAAACTTCTTGCTTTATGAAGCTAATTTTGTTCTAAAAAGTGGTGTGCCCAGCCAGCATTTTGCGACTGTAAATCCTGCAATCTAGTACGATACTGGCGATCGAGATGTCGTTAGCGATTCCCGAAACTCCTGAAAGAAGCCTGTTTCAGTGCCAAGTGACTGCTCTGCGCGCTCTGTATACAGTCCTACCGCGTCTCTCTTTAACAGTCTTACCGCGCCTCTCTTTATTCGTTCATATTTTTGTAAGTTGCCACTGCCGACGGTGAAATGCGGTTGAGGTAGCGGAAGATCCAGTACTTGAAGATGGTGTCTAAGATCACTGGAAATGTGGCGATAAAGAGAAAGATGAAGCTGTGGTTGGGCGGCAAACCCCAGTGTTTAGATAGCCCCTCTAGCAGCACTTCCCAACCGTGAGGTGAGTGGAACCCCACAAACATATCCGTAAACAAGATAATGACGAAGGCTTTAGCGCTATCGCTCAGGCCGTATACGGTGTCGTCAATAAAAGACTTAAGAATTGCCACATCACGCCGCCTTAGCAGCAGCACGAGCGCGAAGGCCCCTACCGCAAAGAGATCAGCGAAGACGTTTTTGATGGCATCGGAGCTGGTACGGCTGTATTCCAATTTGATCTCTTCAGCTCTTTCCTTCAACTTTTCTTCAATGGCAGCTTCTTGCTCGACTTTGCTCAGTGGCTTGGGCGCTTCACCACTAGAACTGGGTTTACCTTCGCTAGGTTTACCTTCAGATTGACCTTCGTTGGGTGTTGCTTCACCAATGCCACCACGCTCCCCACCGCCCTCATCGGTAAGGCTGGGTGCTTTCCCCAAGAGCAAATCAAACTCTAGTCGTTCTTTAAAGGTTTGCAGTTCTTGGAGTGCTTCTTCTTGAAGCTCAAAGTTTAAGAAGGGTTCAGCGATAGCGGGCGATCGAAAAGCATCGACAACAGGGCCGATCAGGACTGTTTTAGAGATTTGCTCGGTCAGCAAGGGCACAACAATGAGGATAAGTAAAAGGCGGATGGCCGTTTGTGTTTTTACCTTGGTACTCCGAAAGCTCCGTACCACCTGCTGTTCAGCATTTGGGTCTAAATCTCGCTTGATGCGGTTAATGGTGCTGGCAAGGGTTCGAGGTAGCACTCCAGACTTGTCAAAAATACCCGTGCCATCATCATCCAAAGCTGCACCCGATCGCTGGAGTTGCTCAATCGTTTGGCCGTTACTCAAGCGCTGATTGCTCAGATCTCCAGTGGGGCGCACTATTAGCTGAGCTTGTTCGCGTTCAGATAACCGAGGGGCACCATTTGGCTCAACGGGGACAAGCGAGAGCGATTCTGCTGGTTGGGGCTGATAGGTGGCGAGTACATCATCAATAAACTTCAGCTTCTCTAAAATGATGGCCGATCGCTCTTTGTTGGCGAGTGAAGTCACGCCTTTAAGTGCATTGGCAGATCCATCGGTAGTATTAAAGATATATCGACTGGCCTTAAATTCTGATAATCGCAGCGTTGCAATCTTGAGACATTTTTTCAGTTCTGCTTGAAAGACTGCCGCAGAATTGGTGCCGTATTTCTCTGAGTTTTCTGAGATCGGGTTGCCATCAAAATGCTCGTCCTCGATCGACTTAATCATTAAGGCAGCCGCATAGGCTTGATCAAGCGCTCGCTCTGGCGTTTGTTCATACCACTGCCTTATAGAAGAGAGCGACTGCTTCAGCCGCATCCAAATTGTTGTTTGCATGACACAAATAAGTGCAGAATTTTGCCAGGTCTTCAACGCTAGCAATCAAGGTTTGGTAGCCTGGAAGGATAGGGCTTGATCGTCAGACATTAGAGCTACCGCTAAAAGCATTTAGACATAGTAACAAAATCAGTTGAGAGCAATGAGTGACTGGTGAACCAATTTGGGTAACAGGGGCAACGCGCAGCGGCAAAACAACGTTTCTGGTCGATCAGTTTCGTCGCTGGATGCGGTCTGGCGCACGAGGCTGGGTTGATGGTGCGAGTGCGGCTCATCGCGTGGAGAGTCTACAGGGGAAAGATCGTGGTGTTTCGACGACTTCAGCCACTTCATCGATCGCTCGACCTTTGCCTGCGGGTGGGTTTGCGCCTGGAGTGCTGGTGTTGGCGGCGATCGGCGATAACCGCATTGACTTGCTCGATCGTCTGACAGCGGCGACGGAGGGACGCATATCCTTGCACTCTACGACTCCACTGGGCTTCTTTCAGGAAGAGGTGTTGCTGTTTTGGTCGTTGCTCATTCAGCAGCTTGACCTCAAAGCCCAGTTTCCCGTGCGACTGGCACCCGAAAATGAACAGGAATTGGCGACCCAGCTTTGGCGATCGACGTTAGACCGGGTGATCGGGCAGCAGCCAACCATTGTAGAAGGCCGGTTAGTGCGACGGCTACTGGACCTGTTGCAGCTAGCGTCGCTGGCGGGTATTCCCCTCGCTGATGTGCCCGTTATCTTAGACCAGGGACTCAACGGGCAAGTAGACGCACTCCCGCTGCCGGATGCTGAAGTAGGCGACCTGTTGCAGCTCTGGCAGCAGTGGTGCCTGGAACGAGGACTGCTGACCTACGGCATTATTGCGGGGCTGTACTGGCAGCACTTACTGCCCCATCCAGTCTATCAACAGCAGTTGGCACAGCGGTATCAACTGCTGCTGGCAGATGATGTAGATGAGTATCCCGCGATCGCCCGGACGCTCTTCGACACCTTATTAGATGCTGGAGCCAGTGCCATTTTTACCTATAACCCCGATGGCGCAGTCCGTTTGGGTCTGGGTGCTGATCCTGCCTACCTGTCTGGGTTAGCTGATCGCTGCCAGGTAGAAATGCTGACCGATCGTCCAGTCTCTTGTTTAGGCGACACGCTGGATGACGAGATCGTCGCTCTGGCAACTGATCCCATTTTTTTCGCCACCCTGCCAGACAGCGTTCAAACGATTCAAACAACCTCCCGCGCTCAACTGTTAGGCCGTACAGCAGAAATCATCATCGAAGCGGTGCAGACGCAACAGGTACAGCCGCGCGACATGGCGGTGATTGCCCCTGGTGTAGACGCGATCGCTCGCTACAGCCTGACCGAACTACTAGCCAAGCACCAAATTTCGGTTGAGTCGCTTAATGATCAACGTCCTCTTACCAGTTCACCCGTGATTCGGGCATTGTTAACCCTATTGACTCTCGTTTATGCAGGTTTGGGACGACTGGTTGATCGAAATGCGGTGGCGGAGATGTTGGTGGTGTTGAGTCAGGGGATGGGGAATGGGGGACAGGGGATGGGGCATGGGAGACAGGGGACAGGGGGCAGGGGGCAGGGGGCAGGGGGCAGGGGGCAGGAGGTAGATATGACTCAAGACGCTCTTTTATCCTTTAGCCCTTATCCTTCATCCTTCTCGATCGACCCTGTTCGTGCTGGCCTACTGGCTGACTATTGCTTTGTACCGCATCCTGATCGACCCCGGTTGCTGCCCGCTACCACGTTTCCCCGATGGGATCGATTGGGCTATCAGGCGAGTGGGGCTTATCAGGCGATCGTGCAGTGGATTGAAACTCAGCAGAGCCAGTTAGAGCAGCGGTTGATCCCCAATGCGGTGTCGCTGCTCGATCGAGCCATTCAGCACTTTTTGTTTGGGGGTGGCTCCTTGCCATTTGAGCAAGTGTCTGCGCTGCGTCAGTTAATTGAAGCCGCCCAACATTACTGGGAGGTGGATAGCAGACTGCGCCATCGTCAACGCTTCGATGCCCCTGCCTCTATGACGGTGAGTCGATTCATTCAGCTTCTGCAAAGTGGTACTGTGACGGCAAATCCTTACCCTGTACGTCCGATCGGGCCTGCTAGTAATGCGGTGTTGCTGACGAATGTGTTTCAGTATCGCTCTAGTCGTCGTGCCCATCGCTGGCAATTTTGGCTGGATGCTGGCTCACCACGATGGTTGAGTGGCGTCGATTCGCTGTTTGCGGCTCCCCTCTTTTTGCAAGGCTGGTCGGGCCGCGCTTGGACATCAGCCGACACGATGGAGGCCAATGAACGCCGTTTGCGCCGCATTTTGCATGATTTGCTCGGTCGTGTGGGAGAACGCATCTACCTCTGCCACAGCGATCTGGCAACCAATGGGCAGGAGCAAACGGGCGTGCTGTTGTCGCTGGTGAATGCTGCTATACCGTTGGATATGGGTTGATTGGCGAGTTTTACACAGGTAAATCGGCACGCGGGTCGAAGGTTTCGAGTTGGCGGAGCTTTTCGTACAGGTCGCGCTCTTGTGGGCTGGGATCGCGTGGCACCATGATCTGAATTTCGACGATCTGATCACCGCGTCTGCCGCTAGCAGTGGGATAGCCTTTGGAGGCGAGTCGCAGGCGTTGTCCCGTCCGCACACCTGCCGGAATAGTCATTTTCACCAGGCCATCCAGCGTGGGGACTTCCAGCGGCCCACCGAGAACGGCTTCGCTAGGTGTGATGGGGAGCAGGCATTGAATGTCAGAGCCTTCCAGCCGGAAGAAGGGATGGGGTTTCACGATAATTTTGAGGTACAGATCGCCCCCTGCTACGCCCTGACCTTCCAACCGGAGGCGCTGTCCCGTGACCAGTCCCGGCGGCATCTTGACTTCGAGCGATCGCCCATCTTCCAGTCGAATCCGCTCTTGTCCCCCGGTGTAGGCTTTTTCCAGGGGCACTTCTAACCGCGCTTCGGCATCTCGACGAGTCGCACGGGGGACGGTATAACTTGTCTTTGTGGTACCCGGCTGGAAGTAATCGCGGGTACCAGCGCGGGGTGGGGTCGTGTCTTTATTGGCGCGACGATTGAGCAGTTGATCGACAAAGCTATTGAAATCGGCAAACTCCGCGAAGTCTACATCGTCTCCAACGCGATCACTCCTTCCATCCCAACCACGCGACGTTTTGGGCTGTTGACCACCCTTAAAACCCCGCTGCTGCCAGAATTTACCAAACTGATCATACTGAGCGCGCTTCGTGGGATCAGAGAGCACCTCATAGGCTTCATTAATGTCTTTGAACTTCTCTTCTGCCTGCTTGTTGCCAGGGTTCAGATCAGGATGAAACTGCCGCGCCAGTCGCCGAAACTCCTTCTTAATCTCGTCAACGGTGGCATCTTTTGCAACGCCTAAAATGTCGTAATAGTTCCGAAAGTCTTGCATGGAAAGAATATAGTTTTAAGTTTTGAGTTTTGAGTTCTGAGTTTTGAATTTTGGACACTCAAAACTCAGAACTCATCATTCAAAACTGGATTACAGCCATTCATCGTCTTCATCCCAGTTGTCTTGATACAGATTAGGGCGGGCGTTTTTGGGGGGGCGAGAGGGCCGTCGATCGCTGCGATCGCGATCAGCAGGGCGGGAGTCGTAGGAGGGTCGATCGTCACGGGTAGAGCCGCTGTCTTGATAGGAGTCGCGTGGTTCGCTGCGGGGTCTGCTAGAGGGTTGGCTACGACCATCGCTACGTCCACTGTCGCTGCGTCCACTCTCGCCATATCCACTGTCGTTGCGTCCACTATCATAACCGCGCTCATCGTTATAACGAGGACGATCGCTGGGGCGGTCATTCGAGCGAGTATTGGGGCGATCGTCGTCCCAGTCTGAGTTGTCGGAGCGATCGCTGCGAGAAGATCCAGCATCCCGACCACTATAGCGACTGTCGTTCCAAGAGGAACTGCTGGCACTTGTGTCTTGTCCAGCGTATCTGCTGGCGCTGTACCGATCACCAGAATCGCGTCGATCGTTTGAATAGTAAGGGCGGTCACGATTCCAAGAATCAGGTCGTTCCGCAGCCCCGCCGCTATAAGGATTACGGGGGTAGTTAGGACGACGAGGCACACCACCAAAATTATCGTAATCGCGACGATCGTCATCGTAGTAGTCGTCATCGTCATCGGTGAAGAAGCTTTTGATGGCTCCAAACAGACTGTCGCTCTCTTCATCTTCTTTGTTGCGCTGGTAGACTTCGCGGCGGAGATCATACAGAGCATCATCCAGGTCGGCTTTGGCACGATCGATGCCGCGATCGTCGTTGGCGTTGAGCGCTTCCCGCAAGGACTGGATCGCCCGTTCAATCTTAGAGCGGTAGCCACTGACAAACTGCATGCCAAAATCGAGCGTGGCTTCTCGCAGTTGGCGTTCTGCCTGGAAGATTTGAGATTCTGCCTGATTGCGCTTTTCGACTTTTTCTTTCTTCTGGCGATCGGTGTCGGCGTACTCCTGTGCTTCGCGGATCATGCGCTTGACTTCTTCATCGCTCAAAGTAGAGGCATTCTGGACGGTAATGGTTTGTTCGCGTCCGGTAGTGCGCTCCATCGCCGCAACCTGCAAAATGCCGTTTGCATCGATATCGAACGAAACTTGAATCTGGGGTAGGCCGCGCGGTGCTGGAGGAATGCCTGTGAGCTTGAAGCGCCCGATCGATTTGTTGCCTGAGGCCATCTCCCGTTCCCCTTGCAGCACGTGGACTTCTACCAGGGTTTGATTATCTTCTCCAGTAGAGAAAATGTCGGAACGGCGCACCGGAATCGTGGTGTTACGAGGAATGAGCTTTTTCATCACGCCGCCCACTGTCTCTAGCCCCAACGACAGCGGTGTGACATCCAGCAGCAACACATCTTTCACGTCACCCGCCAGAATGCCTGCTTGAATCGCCGCACCAACCGCAACCACTTCATCTGGATTCACGTTCTGATTGGGTTCGCGATCGATCAAACTCTGCACCAACTGTTGAATAATGGGAATGCGAGTAGAGCCGCCCACCAGCACCACTTCATCGATCTGGCTAGGATTCAAGTTTGCATCCCGAATGGCTTGCTTGACGGGATTACGCACACGGCTAATCAGGTCGCTGCACAACCCTTCAAACTGCGATCGGGTTAGGCGCGTTTCCAGATGTTTCGGCCCCTCTTCGGTCGCTGTGATGAAGGGTAGATTGATATCCGTCACGGTGACACCCGATAGCTCGATTTTGGCTTTTTCGGCAGCTTCGCTGAGGCGTTGCAGTGCCTGACGATCGCGCCGCAAATCCACACCCTCCGTTTCTAGAAACTGCTCTGCCAGCCAATCTACAATCTTTTTATCAAAATCATTACCGCCGAGTTGGGTATCGCCACTAGTGGCTTTCACTTCAAACACCCCGTCGCCCACATCCAGAATGGACACATCAAAGGTGCCACCACCCAGGTCAAAGACAAGGATGGTCTGACTCTCACGGCGATCGAGTCCGTATGCCAGCGCGGCCGCCGTTGGTTCATTGAGAATACGCTTGACCTCCAGCCCTGCAATCCGCCCAGCATCCCGCGTTGCCTGCCGCTGCGAGTCGTTGAAATAGGCAGGCACCGTAATCACAGCGTCGGTCACGGATGAGCCGAGATAGCGACTGGCTTCATCTACCAGTTTTTGTAGCACCATCGCCGCAATTTCTTCGGGAGCAAATTCTTTTTGCAAGCGAGGACACTTGAGCTTGATGTTGCCCATGTCATCTTTACGCAAGGTGTAGGGCACACGCTTAGACTCTGGGCTGAGTTCGGCGTACTTGCGACCAATGTAACGCTTCACCGCGTAGAACGTATTTTGTGGGTCAGAAATGGCCTGCCGTCGCGCTAATTGCCCCACCAATCGTTCACCATCTTTGCTAAAGCCAACGACGGATGGAGTGGTTCGCATCCCTTCAGCATTGGCAATCACCACTGCCTTACCGCCTTCCATCACGGCGACAACTGAGTTGGTGGTTCCCAGATCAATGCCGACTACCTTGCCCATGCGTCTCTGATCTCCCGTAAGCTGCTTGCGCGACGTACTGTTATTGATACATTATGTTGAGTTTATTCTATCGCGCTGATGCAACAGACCCGGTAATTGGTGTGGGAGAGGAGGAAGAGTGAGGAGTTGAACCAGTTGTTAGATCGAATACTCTGAATATCATAGACAAAAGCTATAGCTAGCATCTTATGAGTAGACTGGTCGGGTGTGAAATTAATAGCGGTTGTCACATTGTGTGGCAATACAGATTCGGGTGCCCTTACAGATATGTACCGAATCAATACGGAGTTGGGAATTGGAGAGTATCACCAAATAAGTGGGATTGAAGATCGCTTAATTCTTACTAGAAATGAGTTAGAGAAGCTGGAAGCGTAAATCCAAATGCTGAAGGAAGCTGCAACAGCCAATGAGGATAGACAGTTTATTGCGATGGTTGAATCTTTCCGAAACTGTATCGTTACAAACCCAGAGCAAGATCAATTTATTTTTGAGGGCGATCTCTGATAAGTGATTGCGTGATCGCCTAAGTTAAAGTAAGGGACCCAATTGATAACGAGGTCAGGCTGATGACCATTCGACAACCCCGCTACAGCAAAGAAGAGTTTGCTCGACGCGGTGACGAAATTTATGAGTCGCAGGTGCGATCGCAAGTTAAGGAAGGCAATCACGGCAGAATTGTGGCGATCGACATCGAAACGGGAGCTTTTGAAGTCGCAGACGAAATTTTGGAGGCAACCGATCGCTTATTTGAACGACTTCCTGATGCCCAACCTTGGATCGTCCGGATCGGGCATCGTGCTGTTCATCGCTTTGGCGCACGGAGCCTAAGAAAATCCGTATGATGCACGGTGTCGTGAGCTTAAGCTGTGAGGCGATTATTTCGCTGGTTGTGAGCAATACAAATCGTCAGACACGCCTGATTAATGCAGTGGTTGATACAGGATACACAGGATTTCTGAGCCTGCCGCGTGAAATTATTGTTGCTTTGAACTTGTCTTGGACGGGCATCGATCGCGGAACATTGGGCGATGGAAGCGAAGTTACTTTTGAAGTTTATGCCGCAACTGTGATTTGGGATGGGCAATACCGGAATATTCCTGTGAATGAAGCGGAGACTGATCCTTTAGTCGGGATGAGTTTACTGTATGGTTACGACTTGTATATTCGAGCGGTAGAAGGTGGTAACGTCACCATCAAGCCTACTGAGTAGTTGAAGGTTCCTCCATTGAGGCACGGTCTGGCAACGCAGTGGAGCGGACGGAATAGAGTCTTCGCGCTTCGTTTCAGGGTTATTCACCGCCGCTCACCTTAGCCGTTAGTTGTTAGAGAAGAGGGGGAATGTGGAGTAGGGAGTAGGGAGTGGGGCTAAAGGTGAAGCTTTGAGTGTTCGTTGTCCGCTGACTTCTGGCTCCTGACTTCTGGCTCCTTCTAAAAACTTTTCTTGAATGCCCAAAGAGCTATACAACTAAAAACCAACAACTTCTTTACCTTCTGCCTTCTACCCAACGGCTTTTGGAGGGGCTATCAGATCGTGCAGAAAAGAGAGAATGGCGGCATTGACAAATTCTGGTTGACCGCCAGCGGCGTAGTGTCCGCAGTTGAGGATAATTTTGAGGGTGGCGTTGGGTAGGCGATCGCGCAACTGTTCGCCATCGCTAACGGGAAACCAGCGATCCTGGTCTGCCCAGAGAATCAGCGTTGGGCAGGTAACTTGCGGTAGTTTCTCTTGCACCGATCGAATGAGATTGGGCTGTCCCTGTTCCAGTCGCTTGATTTCGCGTGCAGCCAGTTGAAATTCTTCTGCCAGTTTGGTGAGCGTGCCAGGAAACTCGATTTGCGGGTAGGTACTCCAGTAAACGTCATCGATCGTGGCATGAGCGGGATCGGCAATGACTTCTGCCCGTAGAGCATAGACGAGTTGACGGATGACGGGGTCAAGCACTTTGGCAAGACGGAGTTGATCAGCGATTTCAACCAGACCCATCGGGAGATCGGCAAGGAGTCGCATGCCCCAGTTGGGCAACTGTTGCGGGAAGATGGGTACATTCAGGAGCACGAGGCGATCGCACAGTTCTGGGTGGGCCTGAACGGCTGCCAGTGCGACTAGCGCTCCCAGCGATTCTGCCACGATCACAGCAGGTTCATCGCACAAGGCTTGTAGCACTCGCGTTAACTCGATGACCTTATGGTTGGGTTGCTCTGGTTGCAGCGGCTTGTCAGAAAACCCACTGCCTTTGGCATCAAAGCAAATGACGCGAAAGTGCTGTGCTAACGGTGCAATATTGGCGTGCCAGCAATAGCTCCAGCTTGCTACGCCATGAACAAACACCAGCGGCTTACCCGTCCCTTTTTCCCCGTAGGCAATAGCAACGGAGCGATCGTTAGCATCACGGATCATCAGCGTTTGTCGCCCTTTAGGAAACGTTGCTTGCCACCAATCCTGCATGACGACATCCTTATTAAACGACATTGCTTGAATTGGCATGAGCGCGTACTGATTCCAACTCACTTTAGCTTTAGGATAATGGCATCCAACGGCGGTAGCTGGCTATCACACCCGCTCTCTAGACTGACACATCAGGTTGGCACATAGGCACCGATGCAAAATCTCCTCGTCACTGGCGCTAGCGGCTTTTTGGGTTGGAACCTTTGCCAGGTGGCGGCACCTACATGGAAGGTTTATGGCACTTTGTTTACCAGGTCGATCGCCATGCCTGGTACAACGATGCTGGCGATCGACTTGACTGACTTTGCCGCGATACAACGCCTCTTTCAAGACGTGCAACCGGATGCAGTCGTCCATTTAGCTGCACAATCCAGTCCTAACGTGTGCCAGAATCAACCGGAGGAATCGTATCGGCTGAACGTCACTACAGCGGTGAATCTTGCAGGACTGTGCGCCGATCAGTCGATTCCCTTTGCTTTTGCTTCGAGTGAAATGGTCTTTGATGGCTTAAACGCACCCTACAAAGAAGAAGATCCAGTCTCACCCATTAATCGCTATGGTGAGCAAAAAGCTCTCGCTGAAGTGAAAATTCTCGATCGCTACCCTAACGCTGCCATTTGTCGAATGCCGCTGATGTTTGGCGCGGTGCCACCCACTGCCAGTAGCTTTATCCAGCCATTCATCCAAGCGTTGCGATCAGGCAAAGAACTCAAGCTCTTTACAGATGAGATTCGGACACCTGTGAGTGGTACCACAGCGGCGAGAGGCTTACTGCTCGCGCTACAAACGGTACAGGGACGGTTGCACCTAGGCGGCAAAGAACGCGTGTCACGCTACGAATTTGGTTGCTTAATGGCAGCGATTCTCTCACTACCAACCACCAGCATGGTTGCCTGCCGTCAAGAAGATGTACCGATGGCTGCTAACCGCCCGCCCGACCTGTCTTTAGACAGTACTAAAGCGTTTAAGCTCGGCTATGCGCCCCCATCGCTGTGTGCTGAGTTGGAGGCACTAGTGGGCAAGGTGTGATGCAGGACAGGAGGCTGTGGGTAGAAGGGATGAGAGATGAAGGATGAGGAGTGAAGGATGAGGGATGAAGGCTAAAGGCTAAAAAGCTGTAGCTTGCTTCCCGAAGGATAGGCTGACCGCATTGGTAGGGAGTGGGGAATAGGCTAAAGGCTAAAAAGCTGACCGCTGACCGCTAGATCAAAGGCAGAAGGCAAACTCTTGATCAATTAAATTGCTGTAACAGCTATTGACTTAAGTTCTCAACTATTCCTACAATCATCTTGATTTTGATGCAAGCATTTAGCAAACGGAGCGGCGAATCTTTCCAAGGGCTGTTGAGCTGATTTTTTGGCGATTCTTGCTTTTAGCCTCAAGCGGCGGCAGATGCAGATCTGCTTTGAACAGGCAAGTCTTCAATTTTTGCTACGCTCTTGTCAAGCTTGCTCATTTTCTACGTTTTAACGTGTTGATCTTCTAAAACACTGATTTCAAAGGAATTTCCCATGACTCTAGGTCAAAAGCTTTCTTTTGTTGCGGGTGCAGGTGTGCTCATTTTAAGCGGAGTTTTTCTCAATAGTTTGAGTCAAACGGCTCAAGCTGATAACCAGTCGTCGATCGCACAAGATGCGTCAGCGCTTGTGAAGACAACTCTCGCACAAAAACCCCAATCAACCATCAAAATTGCGTTTCCCAGTCGGGCTGACTCCACCGACTTGCAGCGTAAAGCCAATGACGTTGCCCGGTTTTTGTCTCAAGAGTTGAAAACGCCTGTAGAAGCGATCGTGTCGGATGACACCGCAGCCGTTGAAGCCCTGCGAGCCAATCGAGTGGATATGGCGTTTCTCAGTAGCCGTCCGGCTTTAAAGGCAGAGCAATTAGCCAAGGCACGGGTTTATCTGGCGGAAGTACGTCCTAACTACTCTGGGCGCTATACCTACAGTTCGGTCATGGTTGTACGGAAAGACAGCCCACTGTCGAGCAAAGCCAACGCGAAGCAAACACTAGAGCAACTGCGTGGCAAAAAAATGGCGTTTACGTCACCGACTTCCGGCTCAGGATTCATCTTTCCGGTAGGTGCTTTGGTCAAGCAAGGATTGGTACCCAGCCGCGATCGACTGGATGGCTTCTTTCAGCAAGTAACCTATGGGGGTAATTACAGCGGTGCGCTGCAAGCGGTGCTGCGGCGGCAGGCAGATGTGGCAGCCGTCTCAGAATATGCGCTGAAACCGCCCTACATTACAGCAGCAGAAGCAAATCAGTTGCGTCGTCTCTATTCGATTGCAGGAGTGCCAGCGCATGGTGTAGCGATCGATGATGACATTCCAGTGCGTCAGCGGACGCAGATTATCAACGCGTTACTCAAGCTCAACCAACCGGGCAATAACGCACTGCTGAAGAATCTTTACAACTCCACTGAACTGGTGCAAGTCGATCACTCTCGGCACCTCCAACCCATGCGGGATGCACTGCAACAAGTTGGAATCGCACCCTAGTGACCATTCCCCTTACTGGTTTATGAGTATGAACGCCGCGCGACCTTTCTCCGCGCCCGACCCTTCAACCTCACGCCTGAGTGCGTCTAATGTCCCAACGGTTCGCTCTCTGGCTCTTGCCTGCCATCGGCTCACGACCGCTCCCGTAGCGGCGTTGGATCGCCCGATCTTAAATGACATTACCTGCACAATTCGTTCTGGCGAATTTGTGGCGCTTTTGGGGTTGAATGGAGCCGGAAAGTCAACGTTGCTCAAAAGTTGGGTGGGGCTGGTTCCCATCCGGCAGGGCAGCGTTGAGGTGAATGGGGTTCCCCTGACACTCCGCTCACTGCCACAGATACGTCAACAGGTAGGAATGCTGTTTCAAGGCGGCGGGTTGATTCGCCAACTGTCTGCTTTAGAAAATGTCCTCTGTGGGCGCTTGGGAGCGCTAAAAACCTGGCAATCGCTGGGTGGCTTTAGTCGGCACGATCGCCGTCAAGCGCTGGAGTTGTTGGCTCAGTTGGGGTTGAGCGATCACGCCGATCGCAAAACGAGCCAGCTCAGCGGTGGGCAGCAGCAGCGAGTGGCGATCGCGCGGGCACTGATCCAATCGCCTCAGATTTTACTCGTCGATGAACCTACGGCTGGACTGGACGTGGCAGCAACTCAACAGGTAATGGCAACGCTAGCGGCATTGCACCGCGATCGCGGGATGACGATCGTCGCGGTGCTGCATGATTTGGCAATCGCCGAAACCTATGCCGAACGAGCCATTCTGCTTGATGTCGGGCGAATCGTTCACGATGGAGACTGTGAGCATCTTTCTACTCACTTTACGCCGCTCATTCGAGCGATGCAGCCATGACATCCCCTTTATTGTTCTCCAAAGCATCTCGTCTCAAAATTGGCGGGTGGCTGACACGAGTAGGCTTGGTTGGACTAGTAGTGCTCGTTTATGGATGGGCACTGGAGGGGCTAAAGGTCGATTTGCAACTGCTGCAAGACAGCGTGCCCTACATGACCGATTTCGTCTCGCGGCTGTTTCCCCCCGATCTGGCTGTGGTAGATGTGGCAGTTAAAGCACTGATTGAAACCGTGCAGATGTCGCTTTGGGGCACAACGATCGGCGTTGTGCTGTCCGTTCCCATTGCCATTTTGTCGGCTCAGAATCTTGCCCCTCGGTGGCTGCGCTGGCTGGCAGCCCTGCTGCAAAATGCGGTACGGTCTGTGCCGTCGATCGTGCTGGGGCTGTTTTTTGTGGCCGCAACTGGCTTAGGCGCACCCGCAGGCACGCTGGCGCTGGGCATCTACACCATCGGCTATCTGGCAAAGTTTTATCAGCAGGCGATCGAAGCGGTTGATCCGCGTCCGATCGAAGCTCTACAGGTAGTGGGAGCATCCTGGCTGCAAATAGCGCAGTATGGTGTTTTGCCGCAAGTGTTGCCCCTGGCGCTTGGCTACACGCTCTATATGTTTGAATACAACATTCGGGCGGCTTCGGTGCTGGGTGTCGTTGGTGCGGGTGGCATCGGCTTTGAGTTAGTCAACTACATTCGAGGGTTTGAGTACAACAAAGCCACCACCATGATGCTAGTGCTGCTAGTCGTGGTGACCGCGATCGATGCCCTTAGCGGTAGTCTGCGCCAGCATTTAGAACATCACTAGAGCTTGATTTACCGCAGAGACGCAAAGGCAACAGAAAAACTCTCTGCGTTCTCTGCGCCTCTGCGGTTATTTTTGCTGATAGCTATTCTGCCAACGCTTGCTCGATCGCCCCAATTAACTCTGGCGCATCAGGCTTCACGGCACTCTTAAACCGTGCCACGACTTCACCCTTCTTATTCACCAGAAATTTTTCAAAATTCCAGGACACATCGCCTGCCGAATCTACAGATGTGAGGCGGCTATAAAGCGGATGCTGCTGTGTCCCCTTCGCGTGCACTTTGTCGAACAAGGGAAAAGTGACATCGTACTGTGTTGTGCAAAACTGCACGATTTCTTCGTTCGTGCCCGGTTCTTGCCCACCGTAGTCGTTGCAGGGAAACGCCAGCACTTCTAGCCCTTGCGCGTGATACGTCTGATAAAGCTGCTCCAGGCCAGTGTATTGCGGTGTATAGCCACAGCGCGATGCCACATTCACAATGAGCAAAACCTTGCCCGCATACTCCGCTAGAGGCTGCTCTTTGCCATCGATCGTCTTTACAGCAATATCCGTAATGGTTGCAGTCATTTTGTCTCAGTTGTAGATAAGGCCATCTTTATCGTAGAAGAGCATGGGCGGGAGTGGGGAAGGGATGAGGGATGAAAGATAAAGGATAAAAGAGTTTTGAAATAATTTTGACCACCTACGACTCACCCTACTTTTAGCCTTCAGCCCTCAGGTTTCAGCTTTCAACCTTTTCTCACCCCTCACTTCTTCATCCCCTCGCGCCCCATCGCATCTGCCGCTTCAGCGCATAGTTGTGAGCGAATTTGGGAATGTCGCCTTTATGCCCCATCACAATGACAGTATCGCCTTCATCCAGCAAGACGTCTTGATTCGGGTTGACGATCGTGTTGCCGTCTGACTTTCGCAACGCCACGACAATAAAGGTGCCTTTGCCGCGTACCTGTACCGCATTAATGGTGCTGCCGACTAGCGGTGAACCCAACGGTACTGCAAGTTCATCGACCTGCACATCAATTTGCGATAGCAATTCATTCAGGCTACTGCCATCTACCGTTGCATCCAAAAAGCTAAGGGCTGCTGGATGGGTAATAAGATGTGACATTCGGAGTGCGCCAATTTCAGCAGGCAAAATGACGTGATCGGCTCCTGCTTGGCGCAGTTTCTTTTCTGTCGAAGGGTATTCGCCGCGTGACATGATCATGAGGTCGGGGTTAAGTCCACGGGCTGTCAGCGTAATAAAGACGTTGGCTGCATCATCTGGTAAAACCGTTGCCAGCACTTTGGCTCGTTCAATGCCCGCTGATTCAAGAATGCCTTCGTCAGTCGCGTTCCCAAGGCGAACGAGATAGCCCATCGCTTCTGCCGTTTCAATGCGTCCCAAGTTGTTGTCAATAATGACAAATGGCTGACTTGCCTCCACCATCTGGCGCGCCAGGATTTGCCCAATGCGACCGTAGCCACAGATGATGATGTGATGCTCAAGGGTTTGAATCTCTTTGGTCATCCGTCTTGCTCCCAATGCGCGGTTGATTTCACCTTCAGTGATCATCTGGAAGAAGCCGCCGAAGATATAGCCGACAGACGTACAACCCGCAATAATCACAAACATGGTGAACACTCTAAGCTGTGGAGACATGGGACCAATTTCGCCAAAGCCCACACCAAAGACGGTGATTACCACCATATATACAGAATCAAGCAGGCTCCAGCCAGCCAGTTTGTACCCTGTCACAGCAACCACTAGGGTTAGGCTGAGAAAGCCTGTGCCAGTCAGAATCCGTTTGAGTGAACCGTGCATACCGTATTGCGATCGCGCGTGAACGTCAGATAACTAACTGCTGCAACTTGGCAGCGGGAATCAACTGCGTTTGACCTCTCCACTGTTTCGGCTGTCAAAGCATTTTTACTGTCAGAACGTTTGATGTCAAAGTATTTGCTGGTCGAAGGGTAACTGACAAAGGTTCACTGAGTCTCAATGCTTCGATCCCTAAATATCTCTACAGAGTAATTTGCTGATACTACTGTAGGCGTTTACCACTCCAATGTAGCCCTCGAAACCGATCGGGTTGGAATTATGCCACTTTTGCTACTGCCCTCTACCGAGATGATTTGAGGAACACTTTTGATCCCTCACCATCAATAGGGGAAGTTGTTGTGGTGATAAACGATATGTTTCAGACCCCAAAGGTTCGATCGCTGTCTGCTTTGATTGCGGCTGTATCAGCGGTAGCTGGTGCTGCACCGCTTGTGACATTAGCTCCTGCCTCTGCCCAAACGAGCTTTTCAGATGTGCAGGGTAATTGGGCGCAGTCGTGCATTGTGTCACTGACGCAGCAGGGCATTATTAGTGGGTATCCCGATGGCACTTTCCGCCCCAGCGCCCCGGTAACTCGCTCCGAATTTGCTTCAATGGTGGGCAAAGCATTCCCCAACGTCGCTCGATCGCGCAGTGCTGTCCAGTTTGTTGACGTAGCTTCTAACTATTGGGCGTATAGCGCCATCACGACTGCGACTCAAACGGGCTTCTTGTCTGGCTATCCTGGTAACGTCTTCAACCCAACGCAAAATATTCCCCGTGCTCAAGTCCTGGTTGCGCTAGCCAGTGGACTGAACTACGCGCCGTCTCAGCCAGCTATTAACACTCTTAATGCTAGTTTCTCTGATGCGGCTGCGATTCCAGCTTATGCCCAGACGGGTATTGCTGCTGCCACCGAAAAGCGTCTTGTGGTTAACTATCCCGATGTGAGCACCTTGAATCCGAATCAGCTGGCTAGTCGGGCTGAAGTGTCTGCCTTTCTGTGTCAGTCGCTAGCGGGCACGGGACAAACGGCCAGCACCATTTCGAGCCAGTACATCGCGGGCGCGACGTCTCAAGGCAATCAGGCCCAGAGCAATCTGGTGCTTGCAGGCACTTCGATTCCAGTGCGATACACCGCTGCGCAACGCATCATCGTCTCACCCAGTGAAACGGCACCTGTTTCCCTGACAGTGGCTCAGGATGTGCGAAACAGCCAAGGTGTGGTGGTGGTTCCAGCAGGCAGCCAGATTATTGGTCAAGTGCAACCCGCGCAAGGTGGTTCACAGTTTGTTGCCAATCAACTAGTTGTGAACGGGCGGCAAATTGCTCTGAATGCCTCCTCCAGTGTGATTACAGAAACCCGCGATGTTCGTGATCCAAACTTTGGCACCATTCTTGGTGGCGCAGCGTTGGGTTCAGCGGCTTCTGCGGTGATTCAAGGGGTTACAGGCGATCGAGTGATCTCAGGCCAGACTACCGTGTTGGGCACCGTGTTGGGATCGGCAATCGGTGCCAATCAGAATCGGAATCTTGGTAAAACCATTCGGGATGCCGCGATCGGTGCTGCATTAGGCGCAGGCGTGGCGGGTGTCACAGGTAATCGCACGATTACTCCTCAAAAAGTGACAACAGGTGCAGCGGCTGGTGCCACCCTGGGCGGTATTCTTGATCGCTCTGGCAACAGCAAAGTTGTGGTGATCAATCCCGATGCTGATCTGACCCTGACGGTAAACAGCAATACGGCTCTTTAGTCGGTGAATTGCCCGTGTGGACGGCAGTTTACAAGTCACGATCGCGAACCGTCCACAAAAACCACTTTGTACGTCAGCAGACATAGAGAAAAGTAGACTAAGAATAGCCAAAGAGAACGGGCAAGCCACTAATGAGTGACCTGCCCGTTCTCGTAACGTGACACTATCGTCAGTCACGTTGAAAATTAGGTGCGTTAGAGATTCTTCTCGCTTAGTTCGCGCGCCATGTAATCAAATGGCTGGTCTAAAAAGGCTGTGTTGGTGATGCCAGCTTCAGCAACCCGCTCCTGAACGATCGCCTTGAGGATTTGAATGCCCCGGACGGTTGGGCCAGGTGGCACACCAAGGGAGTTGTAGGTTTCTCGCAAGCCTTCCAGCACCCGTTCATCTAGCACATCAGTATCGCCTGCGACTAGTGCATACGAGGCATAGCGCAAGTAGTAGTCCAAATCCCGCAGACAAGCCGCATACCGACGGGTTGTGTAGGCATTACCACCAGGACGAATTAACTCTGGCAGCTCATCAAACAACTGAAGACCTGCCTGCTTGACGATCGAAGCCGCGTTTGCGTTGATCACGGCTGATGCCTGGACTCTTGCGATGCCTGTGTCGAAGTAAGACTTCAGGCTGTCGATGGCATTGCGGTCCAGATAGCGACCAGTAATGTCGTAGTTTCTGATCAGACTCGTCACTGCATCCCGCATAAAGTTCTCTCCCAATGATCCTTATATATGACGTTTGGCTATGGTTGGTTCGTTCAAGTTGCTTTGTTCAAGGTTGGGATGTGATCAACACCACTTTGCAGATGAACAGTTCAGATGAACGTCGGCGCAAATTTCCCCAAGCGCTCAGCCTCACAGTGACAACCGCTGGTTGCGATCGCAAACGGGTAACAACGGCTCAATTACCCTTTACCCAGCTTAAAAGGCAACACTGTCAGCTTTTTGGAAGCCTCTAAACGCCTAGTAAAGTTTACCATGCGCGTGAAACCGAATCGTGACGCAGCGTGATTGTAAACATTAACTGTTACAAGACTGACAACACGACGAAAGTAAGTGCTTTCATTCAGTGCAGCGACAGATTGCAATCTTAATCTAAGTTTAAGCTTACCAAGAGAGACCGACTTTTTGTAATATTTGATACAAAAACCACTCAAGCCTATCTCTAGGATGATTCAGATACACAAGCTCTGAAATCTAAGGTGTTTTTTGGCGGCGAAGATGCCTCTGCAAAGCACTTTTCTTAGCTTCGGAGACTTAACAAAGTCCTTTGGCATAGAGCAATTCTGGTTTGAGGCTTATAGGTGATCTCTCATTCGGGTTCAACTCTGCGGCTCAACGCTTTCGTCCGCGCTTTCATTGCTTGATCGCTTAAGTATCGTTCACGGTTAACTCATTCACCTCCGAGCCAAAACCGTTTCTACCGTAGTTTCTCTTCTCCCAACTTTGAGACAGTACTTCAACAAGGAGTAATACATGGCAACCCCGCAGGAAATCCTGGAATGGATTAAACGTGACAAGATTCAGATGATCGATCTGAAATTTATTGACACACCAGGAACGTGGCAGCACTTAACGCTGTTCCACGACATGATTGACGAGAGCAGCTTTAGCGATGGCGTTGCCTTTGATGGCTCCAGCATCCGGGGGTGGAAAGCCATCAATGACTCAGACATGGCAATGGTGCCCGATCCAGATACGGCTTGGATCGATCCCTTCATGGCAGAACCGACCCTGAGCATGATTTGCAGTATTATCGAGCCACGTACCGGGCAACCCTACAGCCGTGACCCTCGATCGATCGCCCAAAAAGCGATCGACTACCTGAAAACTAGTGGTATCGGCGACAACGCGTTCTTTGGGCCTGAAGCCGAGTTCTTCCTGTTTGATGACGTGCGTTACGATCAAACCCAGAATTCGGGCTACTACTACGTCGATAGCGATGAAGGGGTGTGGAACTCTGGACGCGAAGAAGCTGGCGGCAACCTGGGTTACAAGCCTCGGAATAAAGAAGGCTACTTCCCCGTGGCACCCACCGACACGCTGCAAGACATCCGCACCGAGATGCTGCTGGCGATGAAGCACTGCGGCGTACCGATCGAGAAGCATCACCATGAGGTGGCTACTGGCGGACAGTGCGAACTGGGTTTTCGGTTTGCCTCATTGGTCAAAGCCGCCGACTACCTGCTGACCTACAAATATTGCATCAAGAACGTGGCGAAGAAGTACGGCAAGTCTGCCACCTTCATGCCCAAGCCCATCTTTGGTGACAACGGTACCGGGATGCACTGTCACCAATCCATTTGGAAAGACGGACAGCCCACCTTCTTTGGCGAAGAGTACGCTCAACTCAGCAAAACGGCGATGCACTACATCGGTGGTTTGTTAAAGCACGCTCCCTCCTTGCTAGCGTTCACCAACCCCACCACCAACTCTTACAAGCGGCTGGTGCCTGGGTTTGAAGCACCTGTAAACCTGGCCTACTCTCAGGGCAACCGCTCGGCGTCCATCCGGATTCCGCTTTCTGGTGGCAACCCCAAAGCGAAGCGTCTGGAATTCCGTTGTCCGGATGCGTCTTGTAACCCTTATCTGGCGTTTGCAGCTATGCTGTGCGCGGGTATTGACGGCATCAAGAACCAAATTGATCCGGGCGATTCGCTGGATGTAGACATCTACGAACTCACCCCTGAAGAATTGGCGAAGGTGCCCTCGACGCCTGGTTCTCTGATGGATGCGTTGAAGAACCTGGAGACGGATCACGCATTCTTGACGGCAGGTGGTGTGTTTACGGAAGACTTCATCGAAAACTGGATCAGCTATAAGCTCGATCGCGAAGTCATTCCCGTCAGCATTCGCCCTCATCCCTATGAGTTTGCGCTGTACTACGACTGCTAAGCCAAGCGGCTACAAGCAACGGCACATCTAATGTTTTGTTTGCGGCGATCGCTCAACCCCTTCTCCTGCCTTCAGGCACCCTTAGAGAAAGGTAGAGTGGTTGCCGCTTTTTGTGTTAGCTGTTTGGAGCGATCGTTCCCCGACAGAGCGATTGGTTGTTCACCCGTTTGCGGCATTTGCTGATGAGATTCGTTACAATCAGTTACAGTTGTCAGTGTCTAAATGCTGCCCTCAAGGTTTTGACAAGCTGATACACCAGGCTTTGCAGCAAGAACAAGCACTGTTTTGGGCTGCTTAACTCGTTCATCAGCACACTCCTGACAACGGTACAATCGCCCCTAGTTAAAAAACCGAGCTTAAACCATGACAGTCGCTTATCCCCGCAAACTCAGTAAAACTCTAGGCGCACGCGAAATTCTCAGTCAGGTTGTGCGTGATCGTGAGATTCACCTGATCACGCTGAACCGCTATCGCTACAGCGAACAGCGGAGCTGTAAGGATCTCACAAACTTGATTGAGCAACTGAATGGCAAATCGCCTGAGTTGATTCGAGACTTGTCGCGACACATTTCTGACGAAGCCCGCCATGCCATGTGGCTAACCGATTTGCTAGTCGCTTTAGGGTCCAGTGTGGGTACACCACCAGGTTCCTCCTACATCGAGGAATTTGAGCGCCTGCTGGATGCCGAACTACACGACCCAGAAACCGATTTGGATGGCTTTCTCATTTCGACGCTGGCAGCCATTAACGTTACTGAGAAGCGTGGCTGTGAGTATTTTTCGGCTCACATCTATGCACTCAAACAAGCACCCCAGACTGAAGAAAATATCAAAATCCGTGAGACGATCGAGCGCATTTTTCCCGAAGAAGCAGGGCATGTGCGGTGGGGCAATCGATGGTTAGCAAAACTGGCTGATAAAAGTCCAGAAAACCGTCGTAAGGTTGAGACAGCGAAGCAGCGGTATGCTGCGATCGAGCAAGCTGCCTTTGAGTCAGGACTGGATATCACGTTAGGAGCCGAACTCCGCCGCGTGAGCAATCTTTTAGATATTGCCAACACCATGTCTGTGTGGGAACGTCCTCAATATTTGATGGAACGCCTACCCCAAACGCTGCTCTCTCCCGATCTTCAGTTCACGCGCATTGATGTCGCTCAACGGGCGTGGAAGCGCGATCCAAAAGCATTCATGGAGCGGTTTGTGCCCATGTTTTTGGGTGGGCTGAACCGTAACAGCGCACAGCAGATCAAGACCCCACAGGCCAACACGCCTTCTTAGTCCTCATCTTCTTAGTCCTCATAGGCAGGAAGAAGGACTCGTTGATGTTAAAGGTAAAGCGATAGGCTGAAATAATGACGAGATGCTTTCACAGGCATCTCGTTATTGTTTTTAGAGCAGCCAGCTCTTTTGATTAGCAAATATCGGGTATGAGGTTTGTTTAAGTTGGGATCGTAAGGCCACGTTCGATCGCTTACCTTCGCACGCCAACGCAATCCCAAAAAACTCTGGAATTCCGATGCTTCAAGCGGTTGTTAAGCATGACCAAGCGTTCAAACCGAAAGACGTAGGCTGATACCCCTTAAATTTCTGGCTGTAGAAAATTCGGTAGCTAAAACGGCTTCAGAGGAACAAAGGTTAAAATACAGACGTAGACATAACTAGCCCATCTATTTTTTGAGGCATCTATGGCCGCCGAACTGGCTCCAGCGTCGAATCCGCTCATTCCTGCCGCTCAGGACGCTTTAGCACTGAGACGGGTCTTTGAACAGATTCACGCAGACAGTTGCCCAACCTCTTTTAACTTCCACATGCATACCGTTAATTCGGACGGGCAGTTACAGCCAGAACGATTGGTACAACAAGCGATCGCCATTGGTCTACAAGGGTTAGCGATTACGGATCATCACTCGGTCAATGGCTACCGTATCGCTCATCGCTGGCTAGAGGAACAGCCGTGTGAAGAGCGCGATCGCCCTCTTCCGCACCTCTGGACTGGCATCGAGGTCACATCCCTCTTGCTGGAAACAGAAGTTCACATTCTTGGCTATGCATTCAATCCTGAAAATCCTTCAATGCATCCGTACCTCCTGCATCACGCCCCGAAAGGCCCAAATGCAGACGCTGAGCAGGTCATTAGCGCGATTCATCAAGCGGGCGGCTTAGCCGTACTGGCGCATCCTGTTCGCTACAAGCGATCGCCCGAAGACCTGATTCCTCAAGCAGCTCAGTTTGGCATTGATGGCGTAGAAACGTTCTATGCCTACAATAATCCGAATCCTTGGCAAACCAGCCCTGAGCAAACGCTGCGAGTCCAACGGTTGAGTGCTGCCTTTAACCTGCTAAACACCTGTGGCACGGACACTCACGGGTTAAACTTACGACAGCGACTTTAGTGCCAGTTCGTCAGCGTTAGGGGCTGTCATCAATGACTTATACACATGACTTTTAGCAAGGGTTCCAGCCCTAACCTTGTTTGTGAGGACGGGCGTTGTAAGGCTGATACTCAAGGTTCTTGAGCTTAATTGATGACGCGCCCTAACGTTACCCAGAGGATTCTAACTCACCTTGGGAGTTTCGCTGTCAATGTATTCTCGCCAACGCTTGATATACCCATTGGCAAAATCAACGACGATCGCATCATCGGCTTGAGTCTTTTTCCCGGTGCTGGTCTCGATCTCCTCCCATCGCCATTCAACGGCAGCTTGTTGTTGATCAGCGATGAGGCGCTGAATGCTGATTTTGACGTGGCTATGGCCTCTAGCAAACTCCAACGCAACCTTCTCGATCGCCTCACGACCAACCCAGCGTTGTCCAGGTACAATAAATTCACCATCCGGCGTAAACAAGGCTGCAAACGCTTTGGCATCGCCTTTCATCCAGGTGGTTGCGGCTCGTTCAATGAGCGATCGCACGGTACCAGGCATCGCTCTTACCTCGCTCTGGATCGTTGAAACTAATCGTGGTGTGGCTATAACCTGTGCAGGGTGAACTAGAAACATTAGCATCATAGCTGCTGCAAGCAACGTGAGCGGGAAACGCGATCGTACATTGCCGTAAAGGCATCGTCTGTCAGCGATCCCGTTAGTTACAAAGAGCTTAAAGCGCATCGCCACCAGCTTATGGAGTACCTATAGAATCGAGTCCTGGGACTACGTAAATCCCAAGACTCAATCTAAACTCTGCACCGCAACACGAACGTCCCTACCTCTGACCGCTCTGATGGAGGGTTTCGCCTCCCGTTGGTAGTAGCAAAGTGGAGGAAGCGACAAAAACTCCACAACCGTTACAATCGTTTGACCTTCGCACTGCCCTTACCCTTGCGGTCGCTCTCCTTGGGGGTAAAGTTCTGGGCCACAGCGGTACAACGCCCATGCAGTGAACTGTCTTTACGATGATGTGTCTAATGTAGCGATTAGCGGCTTGAAGCAACTCATTCATAAGATTGGAGTAAGCCTACCCCTATTGGTGGAGCTACTGAACTAACTGCTCACTCGCTAGTAGGAGACGAGTTAGGACGCGGCTGATGTGATGAACTGTGCCAACCGTGGTGTTCTTATTCAGCAAGTCTACGCTGGTACTGTTCGCGGTTGAATTGTTGTTGCTCAACGGTTAACAGCGCTGTTGCCGAAGGTGGACGCATATCCCACTGTACCTCTGCTAAAAACAGCAATGTGCCAGCAATCACTGCCCCCGTTGTCGCGAATGACCAGGGAGCGCTGTAGGGTAGCACTGCAATCCCCAGTAAATGCAGTACACCTGCCAGCATGAAGGTGCGCGATCGTACCCCCCAACCTGTACAGAAGTAGCCGATCGCGCTTAGTCCCAGCCACATTGGGCAGAGCTGCATTAAAACCTGACCCCAACCCAAAAAAATACCACAGTCCGTCAAGCCAAGACCAACGAACATGAGCGCTGCCCACACGTATACCAGCCAACAAAGCTGCTCGACTCGCACCCAAAACCAGACTAAAGCTGACATCATGAGCGTGCCAACCAGCGTTAGCACTGACCACAACACCGCTTGTAGCTGCCAGCTCAGGGGCAAAAATTGAGCCGTAATAAAGATGAGTCCTGTGATCCAGCCCCAAACGACAAAAACCTGATCAATACGGGTATAAAGTAACGATAAAAGATTGACGCGCCCAACCTGCCAACGCAGCCTCCATAGACCTTGTAAATCTTGAACATCAAGCGCTTCTTGTTTTTTGCGGATTAGCGGTTCACTGGCGTTAAAGAAGGTCATGCGTTGGAAAAAATGTCCTCTACCTATAGGCATGTTTCTTCACTTTAACTAATATCCAGCAGTGTTGGAGCAGACAGCTCATCACAGATTTTGTCAGTCAGGCTTGCGATAAGCTCTAGCTGCCCCTAAGACTCAAACTAGAATATATTCAGATTTCTACTGCGTTGTAGACATATGGCACTCTCATGACAGCAAGTTCTCACCCAAAGCCGTTTCTATCCCTCTGCATGATCGTCAGAGATGAGAGCAAACATCTAGCACGTTGTCTAAGGAGTGCCCAACCCTATGTCGATGAAATCGTGGTTGTCGATACTGGGTCGCAGGACGATACAGTGGCGATCGCGCACCGTTTTGGTGCGCTCCTCTTCCACTTTGACTGGTGTGATGATTTCGCCGCTGCCCGGAATTTTTCTCTCGAAAAAGTGACGGGTGCGTGGGTGCTCATTCTCGATGCCGACGAAACGCTGGTAGTGGAGACTGACACGCTACAGCAGCAGTTGGCAGCTTCCACCCCTGAAGTGATGGGATATGCGCTCACCCGTACAGAAATTACCCTGTTTGAAGGAGATCTCAGCGGCGGGTTTCACATCCGGCTGTTTCGCAACGATTTCCGCCTACGGTATGTCGGGCGCTATCACGAGCAGTTGCGGCATCAAGACGGTAAACCATTGACGGTCGATACATTTCACGCACTTAAAATCCTGCATTACGGCAATCGTGATGAGCAGGCAGTTTTAAAGAAAACGATCGAGCGTGATATCCCCTTACTCGAAAAAATGCGGCAGGAACAGGGCTTAAACCTCTGGCTGCTGGATTGTCTGGCACGTAACTACATTCGTACTCAGCAACCAGATCACGCCCAGGAATGTTATGCCGAAGCCTTTGATCGCCTTTTGCCTCACCTTCTCAGCGGCGAACCGCCCACAGAGTTTTTCTGGGTGCCCACATTAGTGTGTGAACTGGGCTGGCGATCGCTGGATGCCGAAGATCTGGAGTCCACTCGTCTCTTGTGTCAGCGTGGACTGGAATGGTGCTCGAATCACGCCCCTCTCAACAATCTGGCTGGGGAAATCTTGCTGATGCTGGGCTTTCCGCTCGGCGCGATCGCCTATTTTGAAACCTCTCTCCGTTTGGGACAGGAGGGCAGCTACTATCAAACGGATCCCTGCCCCAAAAGTGCGATTACAACCGATCCTGCTGGTGGAGTGAAGCGCGCCTATCAACAGCTTGGTCAACCAGAAAAGGCGATCGCTCGTTTTGACGTGCCACCCGATGAGCGCGATCGCCATTTTTGATAACAATTTCTGCGGTTGTCGCCATCAAAAATTAAGATGAACGGTACTGTTCGATGAAGGCAACCTAACTTTGCTAGCAGCTCTCCTATACGGTCAAGAAGATTTACGCTTAGAAACGGTTGCAGACCCCACTCCAGGCCTCGGTGAAGTGGTGCTGCGGGTCGGAGTCGCAACCACCTGTGGCACAGACCTGAAAGTATGGCGACGGGGTGGACATGCCCGCATGCTGAAGCCACCGACCCTTTTTGGGCATGAAGCAGCCGGAGAAATTGTGGCGATCGGTCAGGGGGTGACAGGCTGGAAGGTGGGCGATCGCGTGGTTGCCAACAATTCCGCCCCTTGCATGACGTGCTTTTTCTGCCAGAAACAGGCCTATTCGCTCTGTCAGAACTTGCTGTTTAACAACGGCACCTTTGCGGAGTACCTGAAGATTCCCGCGCCGATCGTCCAGCACAATCTGCTGCCGCTTCCTGCCGCACTGCCCTATGCGTTAGCGTCTATGACCGAACCGTTAGCCTGTGTGCTGCATGGAGCTGCTCGCTCGCATGTCAAATCGGGCGATCGCGTCGTTGTTTTGGGCGATGGAGCGATCGGGCTAATGTTTGTGGCCGCGTTAGCTTCTGGCCGAGGCGAATGGCACAATCAACCACTGACAACTGACGGTCATCGCTTTGCCGAAGTTATTCTCTTTGGCGGCAACGAGCAACGGTTGCAGTTGGGCAAAACGTTGGGAGCCACCAAAACCTTCAACTATCGCCGCGTAGAGGATGTTCCAGCGCTGGTGAGATCCTTGACCGATGGGTGGGGATCTGATGTGGTGATTGAAGCGACAGGCGTACCATCCGTGTGGGAGACCGCGATCGCCTGTGCATGTCCAGGCGCAACGGTGAATCTCTTTGGCGGCTGCCCTCGTGATACCAGTATTACAGTGAGTACAGAGCGACTGCACTACAGCGAATTGACGCTCAAAGGGGTGTTTCATAACACGCCAACCCATGTTCGCGCCGCGCTCAACCTGTTGGCAAGCCGCACGTTGCCCTTTGAGCTGCTGGTGAGTGAGCAACAGCCCTTGACCGAGTTAGGCTCTGTGTTTGAAGCTATGAAGCAGCGACAGGTCGTGAAAGTTGCGATCGCGCCCTAAACGAACGATCTTTAGCATGCGGACGGCAACGCGAAATTGTTCGCTCGTTCAACCTGACAGCGCCTACAATCAAACGCAAAAGCCTATAGATTTTGCTCAAATTCGTACACTTGTACTATAATCAGGGAAACGATCGCTCATTGGCTAATGGGAGCGATCGTTTCCCTTTTCTCTCCCTATGATTACCTCACTGAGTTTGCTAGAACGCGCCAAGCAAGGAAACGCTGAAGCCATCGCAGGGTTGATGAACAACGTGTTGCAATCCCAAGACGTATGGGTAAAGGCTGCGCTGGATGCTGATTGTCTTCAGATCATGCTCAAATCGCCTGACCCGCTGCATCAAGCCACCTGTATCGCGTTTTTGCATCGAGGTTTACTCAAGCTTCAGCCACAGGCGATCTCCCAGGTCAGAGCCTATGCGTGGCGAACCGGAGATGCCTTTCCACTCTGGATTGCTACCTTCCCACTGGAACCATCGCCCGAAAGCCATCTCAACTCGATCGCCACCTTCCCCCCACAAAAGACCGCTTCGGAAGCACTTGTCTCTAACAGTCAGGCTCCAGAATCATCTTCTTTAAGCAGCACCTCAAAGCCTGTGTCAACGCAGCCGCAGTCAGTATCCTTAGAACTATCCCCTAAACGACGGTTTGAACTCTTCAAGATGGGATTTGTGCTAGTGCTAGCCACAATGGCCTATTTTATGGTGATGGGCGTATAGTGCTACCCTGAACGGGAATAATGCGTTCAAACCACTGATGCCAGGAGGCGTAAACTGGATGACGCAACCCGATCGATCCTTAACAATGAGGCAACGGGCAAAACTGGGTGATCGTGCTGCCATTGCCCAAATCATTCAAAGTGCGATCGCTCACAAGCACATAACCGCTCATGTAGTGTTTGACGCTCATCATTTAGACATTTACCTGGAAGCAGAGCTCACCCCTGACCAGCAGATTGCTACAACCCTGCTTCAGCGTGAACTGTTGCGCTTGCACTTGCCAGCCCTCACCACCATCACCATCAGCGGCAAACAGACGGTAGCCAATCAACCCGTCTGGGTGCAAGAACTTCAGCTTGAGACGGCCCCCGCGATCACAACCTCCTTGCAGCAACCATCGCATGCTGTTAAATCTACTCACCGTAAGCCGCCCTTTACTCTGACATTTAACGATGTAAGGCAATTTTTAGCGAAGTTCAATCCTCTGAAACTAGCATGCATTGCTTGTTTGGCGCTTTATGGCCTGTTTGGAGCCTCTCACTACACCGTAGACGGCTTTCTGGACGGCAGCGATGCCATCATGATGTTTTTGCATGGGGTCAATTTGATCTTCCACGAAGCAGGGCATACCCTTCTAGCAGGGTTTGGTCAATTCCTGCACATTCTGGGTGGTTCGCTGATGCAGGTGATGGTGCCAGCCGCGATCGCAGGCTATTTCGTCGTCACACGTCAGATGTATGCTGGGGCGATCGCGCTTTGTTGGGCTGCTCAAAACGTATGGGATGTCTCCATCTACATTCAAGATGCACAGGAGCGATCGTTGCCATTGCTGGGTGGGGAAGGCGTGCTGCACGACTGGCATTTTTTGCTGCTAGACATGAACCTGCTCGCACAGACTCGGCTTGTCAGCAGCCTCGTGTTTTTGCTTGGCTCCGTCCTGTACCTTGTTGCGATCGCGGTTGGCCTTTACTACGCACGTGCAAGCAGTGCGCCCAAAAGCCAATCACTTTAGCTTCTCCTCTTAGCTTCTCCTCCGTCTCCTCTGCTCCCTCTGCCTCCCGCTTCCCCTGCCTCCTGCCCTTTCTACCTAAAAAACTCTTCAGCCGTCACAGGCGCATTCGTCCGCCGTTCCTTCGGCAACTCCAGCTTGATTGGATTTTGTGGCTCAAGCGGGATCAAAAAGCGATTGCCCCAGCCACCGTTGATGTCTTCTGGACGGATGGAAGGAGGCGTTGTGTTTCCCGTTGGCAGGGCGATCGCCAGCGTCTGACTCACCTGAAGGTATTGCTGACCGTCTGCCGTGCCGTGAACAAGCTTGCGGGAAAGCTGAATGTTCTGCTTGGCTAGCTGATTTTCGAGTTGCTTTAACTGATCACTGCGATCGACCGGGGCGAGCGTTGCCAGAAACACAACCTCATTCGAGGGAGCAACCGTCAAGTTTAGCTTCGTTTGGTCAAGCTGCCAAGACTCCTGAAACCGTCCATCGGTTCCAGTCTCCCAGAGGTTCAGCGTGGTGTCCCACGTTCCTCGATTCACCTCTACAGGTTGATACGCCAAGACCGCATAGGTCGGGTTAGGGTTGAAATTTTTGGCCGCGATCGTCGCTGGGTAAAGATAGCGAATCGCTGCGACCATAATCTGCGTTTTTTCAGGCAGGTTCGTTTTACCTGCGATCGCATAAATCCCAGGTAAGCGATTGTCTACCGCAAACTTCAAGTTAATGTCCTGTGAAGGCTTCCCTTGCAGCAACCGCGAGCACCCTGTACTCAGCAGCAGCACCGAGGCAAACAGAAACCATCCTTTGCACCGAAAGGGAGCCAGATAGACGCGAGAGCCGTTTCCCATAATTGACGCAAGACCTGTGATTGAGCAACACCGTTGTCCTTCTATCCCTTCAGACAACGAACCACCAGTCCGGTGAAATTGCAAAAGCAAGCCCAAAAATCATCCAGGCTTCATCAGCGTAGAGGCATGGTTGACTTACAGCCCGATTCGTTTGCCTGCGCCATACGCTGTAACCCTCACTCCATACCCCTTTTAACAAGGCGATCGCTCACTGAGTGCAGCACTGCTGTAGCTAAGATACGGAGAGAGAGGGATTCGAACCCTCGGTACGGTCTTACGATTCGTACAACAGATTAGCAATCTGCCGCTTTCGACCACTCAGCCATCTCTCCAGACATTGGAACATCATGATAGCAGATCTCGCTGCAACCGTACCAGCGTTGTGCGATCGCTTTGGTAGAAATCTCAGCATCAACGCCAAGAATCGCCAAAAGAGCACAGGTATCGGAACGTTGTGCCCTTTCATGACAAACAACCTCGCCAATTAACAGATGGCTAGTGTCACAAACGATAACAGGCCTGCAATAACATAGAACGCAGCCACAATGCGTGTCTCAGACCAACCAGAAAGCTCTAAGTGATTGTGATAAGGAGACATTTTGAAGAAGCGCTTGCCAATCCCGTCCGGGCCTTTGGTCGCCTTGTAATAGCCAACCTGTATCATCACAGAAAGGGTTTCGACCAGGAAAAGGCCGCTGAGAATCAAGAGGGCAAAGAGACTATTGGTCATCAAGGCAACGGCAGCCAGCGCACCACCCAACGCCGTAGAACCCGTATTGCCCATAAAAACTCGTGCCGGGTTACGGTTGTGCAAAAGGAAGCCCAGACAGCCGCCACTGAGGCACGCGCAGAACAGCATGAGCTCTGGCGATGTGGGCGCAACCAGAGCGCCTAAACCCAGAAGGGCGATCGCTACCGTTCCACCCGCTAAGCCATCGACACCATCGGTCAGGTTCGTCGCGTTGCTTTCTGCCGCTAGAACAAAGACCGCAACCACCCAAAAGAGCCCTCCCAGGGGCAACATCAAACCAAAGGGTAAGGCAATGGTGGTGATCGTTGCAGGCTGCGTCCAGGCTAGCCAAAGACAAAACAGCGCGCCGACTGCCACCTGCAAGAGCAATTTCATTCGAGGCGTAATGCCTTTATTGGAGCAACCGCGAATAATTTGCCAATCGTCGATCCAGCCGATCGCGCCATAAGCAAACGTCACAATGGAAACCGCCATCACCGATGGAGCAAAGCCAGACCAGACGATCGCCACGAGCAACGCGATCGGTAGAAAGAAGATGCCGCCCATTGTCGGCGTGCCCGCTTTCTTCAGGTGAGACTTTGGCCCATCTTCACGGATCACCTGACCCGCTTTAAACGCTCTTAGCGACGGCACGGCCCAAAAGCCTAACGCCGCTGCCGCAACCGCGCAAAACCAGAATGGTAAGGTCAGAGAAAAAACCTGAGCCAGCGATCGGCCTGCTGCTTCATCGGCAATCAGCGCGAAGGTGCTTAGCCCGGCCGCAATCAGAACGAACAGCCGCATCCCCGAAAGCGTTAACGTTTGAGTTGAAAATAACTTAGCGTCCACAAAACCCTCATTCACTCCACACTACACACACGCGCTCACTGTCAAAATTGAGATCAGCTTTGGATGCGAGCCACTAGAAACGCGTCAGCCTTAAAGCTCTAGTCTTCTAGCTCCAAATCGTCGTCGTCATCATCAATATCAAAACTGTTGTCCTCACCCGCCATGAGATCGTTCAGCTCTTCGCCATCGGCCTCAAGGTAATTTACATCCTGGCTATCGCGTGCCAGCAGACGACCTGTATTTTCCAGCCAGTCTAGAATAGACACTTCTTGCTTGAGTGGAATGACAGCGGCTCGTTGGCTACGAGGTTCTTCACGAAGAGAAGGATTATATGTCATACGTTCTTAGATGAGATTCAGTCATGCGATCGGTTCTATTCAAATCTTAGCCATAATCGGACGACTTCTCCGACCTTTACGGATGAAACAACCAGAGTGTATCACCATAGAGATGAATTGCAAGAGTTTTTTTCGCCTTTCGCTTTCAACCTTCATTTGGTTTAGCGGTTTCAGTAGCTTAGACACCCAAAATCACCCTACTACTGTACGTTTCACTAAAGATATCTCGCTATCCGCACAAACCTCTCATTGATGTTGTTTTCCTGGAGATTAATAAGACATGCTTGGTAAAGCAGCCTTACTTAACGCGATCGCAGGCACAAATCGGGGCTTATTGGCTACCGATCGCGATCGGCAGGCTATTGGTGTGACGATCGCGCAGTTAGAAGATCGCAATCCCACCCCGCGCCCGCTCGAAACACCCGCCATGCTAGAAGGCGATTGGCGCTTACTCTACACCACCAGCCAGGAGCTTTTGGGCCTCGATCGGGTGCCTCTTGCAAAGCTGGGACAGATTTATCAGTGCATTCGGGTTGCTGACAATAAGATCTACAATATTGCTGAAATCAACGGCCTACCGTATCTTGATGGTCTCATCAGTGTGGCTGCTCGCTTCAGCCCTGCCTCCGACCGACGGGTAGAGGTCAAATTTGAACGAGCGATTATTGGGCTAACGCGGTTCATCGGCTACCAATCTCCCAATCGCTTGATTCAAGACATCGAAGCAGGCAGAAAATTTGCGGCGATCGACTTTGGCATTGGCAATCGCGATCAACAAGGCTGGCTCGACATTACCTATCTTGATGAGGATATGCGGATTGGACGCGGCAATGAAGGGAGTGTGTTTGTATTGACGAAAGGGTAAGAAGAGAGGAGTGAGGGGTGAGGAGAGAGGAGTCATACCGATTAAAAGAATGACGGCTATAGATCAATCGCTGGGTAGGGGCAAGGCATTGCCTTGCCCCTACAGGATGTGTCGCATTTTCAATTCAAATTGGTATCAGAAGCCAGGAGTCAGGAGAGCTAAAACAATTAACAGCTAATACTTAACCGCTCAATCAACTCAAAATGCTTCACTCATCCTCCCCCTACTGCCTCTGCGCCCTTTCACCCTTCTGGTTCCTCTTCCTTCCCCTGCCTCCCCTGCTCCCACCGCTTCCCCTGCCCCTACTCTATATGGCTAACCCGTACACCTCTCCCCTCTCCCCTCTCCCCTTACCTCCTCTCCGCCTGTCTCAGTCGCAGTTAAACCGACTGGCTGCTTGTCCCCGCAAGTTTCAGCATACAGATCTGGAGCAGTTGGCGGCACCGAGCGAACCCGACCAGCAGGAGCGGCAAGCCCAGGGAACACGCTTTCACTTGTTAATGCAGCAGTGGCTGTTAGGGCTACCTGTAGAACTGCTGGTGCAGGAAGATCCTCAACTGCAAGCCTGGTTCAGCGCGTTTATGGCAGTGGCCCCTAAAATTTTGACCCTGGCAGACGACCGCCCTGTATGGGGACAAAGCGAACACTCACGAACCTTGGCATTTGAAGGCTATTTGCTGACGGTGGTCTACGACTTGTTGCTTGCTAACGAACAGCAGGCACAAATCTTGGACTGGAAAACCTATCCACGTCCGCAAAATCCACGTTGGCTGCTGCACAATTGGCAAACGCGGCTTTACCCCTTTGTACTGGCTGAAACGAGTGCTTACGATGCCGATCACACGGCGATGATTTACTGGTTTTTTGAGTCGGGTGAGCAAGCCCCAGAAGCCCGCCGCTTCAGTGTTGCCTACGATACGATACAGCATGAGCAAACCCGTCACGATCTCATCCACTTGCTAACCCAGCTAACACGCTGGTTAGAGCGCTATCAGAATGGTGAACCCTTTCCGCAGGTGCCTTTAGAATCGAAAGAGTGCGATCGCTGTAGCTTTGCCATTCGGTGCGATCGGGTAACGCTTCGAGAGGAGACGCGATCGCAGCAGCCGAGCGATCAAGAGAATGCGTTTGCGTTACCGAGTCTTGCTGATATTCAGGAAGTGGCGTTGTGATGTACTGGGGTTAGGGATTAGGGGTTAGGGATTGGGGGTTGGGGTTAGAGGCTGGGGGTTAGGGGGCAGGAGGCAGAAGGCAGAAAGAGGCAAAGGGTAAAAGGCAAAAGGAGGAGGCAGAGGGCAGGAGTCAGGAGTGCAAGGACAACTCAAAATTCAAAATTCAAAACTCTCTTCAACCATGACTGACACTGCAAAATCTTCTGAAGAACCTCAGTTAGCGATCGACATACGCGAGATGGAAATCGATGACCTCGCGCCCGTTTTTCATCTGGGCGAAACCCTTTTTACCAGCGATCTGTATCCCTACATCTACCGCACCTGGGATCAGTGGGAGGTAATTGGGCTGTACAACACCGATCCAGAGTACTGCCTGGTGGCTGAAGTGCAGGAGCAATTGGCGGGCTTTATCCTGGGTACCATCATCAACAAAGCCTCCTGGACATACGGTTACATTATCTGGCTGGGTGTAAATCCTGCCTTCCATCGACGGGGGATTGCTGACAAACTGGTCGATCGCCTCGTTGAACGCATGATTGACGATGGCGCACGGTTCATGATGGTAGACACTGACCCCGAAAATACGCCAGCGCTCAAGTTCTTTGCCCGCAAAGGCTTTGGCAACATGCGAAAGCACGTCTACCTATCAATGAACTTGAGTAAGCACGAATACTACGGCAAACTCATCGCCTACGAACGCGAAAAAGCCGAACGTCAGGTCTGGAAACGGCCGAGGAAGCGATCACCCAAAGCATAACAATTACCCAGACTGGCTAAAATACAATCCATAAGCCTATAGGGGACTGGTCATGGTACAACAGTACGATCCGTTGCGATACCTTCCAACCGATGAGGACTTGCCTTCTTCGGATGAAACCCCTGTGGATAATGAGCTGCAAAACCTGATCCCAAATCTGCTGCTGACCATCCTGGCAACTATTTGGGACGATCGCCAGGACTGGTTTTTTGGTGTGGATATGGGGATTTACTACATTCCCGAACCGCCGTATGTGCCAATTATTCCCGATGGCTTTCTGAGTTTGGGTGTGGAGCGACGGACGCGAGGCGATCAGGGGCGGCTGAGTTACTTGCTCTGGCGGGAGAATAACATTCCACCGATTCTGGCGTTGGAAACCGTTTCAGAAACCTATAACGGTGAGTACGACACCAAAATGGCGAAGTATATCCAACTGGGTGTGCTGTATTACATTATTTACAACCACAGTCGTCAACGCCCCAATCACGAACCGTTTGAGGTCTATCGTCTGGACAACGATCGCTATATCAAGCAGTCAGGCGAACCGTTCTGGATGCCAGAAGTTGGCATTGCGATCGGGCGTGGACAGGGCAAATATGCTGCCTGGGAACGCGAGTGGCTGTACTGGTTTGACGAGAACGGCGATCGTTATCCTACTCCTGATGAACAGGCAGCACTCGCAGAACAACAGGTAGCACTCGCAGAACAACAGGCAGCACAGGAACGGCAGCTACGCGAAGAACTACTGGCGAAGTTGCGCGATCGTGGCATCGATCCCGATACGCTCTAACCCTTCTGCTCTCTGCCTCCTGCCTTCTGCCTCCTAAAGCCTCATCTCCTCATCCAGATAGCGCTTGTAGCCTTTTTCCTGGAGCTTCGCCTGCTTTTCAATCACGATTTGAGTAAGGCTCTGACGATACTGCTGCACCTTTTCGAGTAGCGCTGGATCGTGGGTTGCCAGAATTTGCACGGCGAGGAGTCCGGCGTTACGGGCATTGCCGATCGCCACTGTTGCGACGGGAACTCCGGCTGGCATTTGGACGATCGAGTACAGCGAATCCAGTCCTTGTAAGTGACGGCTAATCACAGGTACGCCAATCACAGGTAAGGGCGTGAGTGCTGCTACCATTCCCGGCAGGTGTGCCGCACCACCCGCGCCTGCAATGATCACTTTTAACCCGCGCACATGCGCTTGCTGGGCATAATCGACCATGCGTTCAGGTGTACGGTGTGCTGAAACGATGCCGATTTCGCAGAGAACATCAAATTCTTCGCAAGCGGCGATCGCGTCCTGCATGGTGGGCAAATCTGAATCGCTGCCCATGATGATACCGATGGGGGGGGAGGACATAGAGGGAATGGGAAGTAGGGAGTGGGGAGTTAAGAAGCCGTTATGCTAGGTTGCATATTGTTGCCATGCTGAGCGCGTTGAAGAACTTGTTGGCATTTAGCATTGAGTTAAACAAGCTCTAATGTGCCAATAGCGCGGCAAACGGTCTTGATAACTAGTTTTTCGTATGTTAAGTGTCATGGATCTAAACCGAGAGCTGAATGATGCCATTGCAAATGGTGATGTGGGTCAAATCCGCCTTTTGGTATTGAAAGGGGCAAGTTTAAAGCATCGAGATGAATGGGGTAGAACACCACTTAATCTACTGTGCAGCAAGAAAGGGGCTAAATCGTGTCGAAGTGATAGAAACACTGATTGAGTTAGGCTCAGATGTCAACGCCAAAAACCATAGTGGCAAGACGGCACTTATGGAGGCTGGAGATCAAGATCTGATAGACATTTTGCTAGCAAATGGCGCAAACTCAGAAACTAAGAATCGTAACGAAAAATCTAGAAAGGCTAAAGGATAAGGGATAAGTTTTAATTGATGTCAGAAAGCTTACTTGGAAATTGTGCTGCTATTCATTCACAATAAATTGTTCGTTTTTTGGGTTCCAAATTAAATGTGAACGATACTCATGAACCCAATTTTTAACTTGTTTAGCTTCAGAGCTTCCTTTTACCCACAATGAGTAATTTGAAAGTTCCTTCGGTAGAGGCAGCAATCTTGCAACGGCTCTAAACGCTAATAAATTACAAAATCCGCAGCCGTGATCGAGCACAATTCGATGGGGTGGCAAGTTGGCAAGAATGTAGTCAACCATACTTAAGTTCCCGAATGTCAAAATTCCTGCCGCTATTACCGCCATGCCATTGTATTGGTTACCTGTCGCGTTTGGCAGATCATGCTCCCATAGCTGTAACAAATGAATGTGAAGCTCTTCAGTCAAGTTTGCTTCTGGAGGTGGATTGAAGTAGCGCTTGAATCTAGGAATATCAGAAACTGTACACGCTATCACTTGGCAGCGCAATTCACCAAGTGACCTCATACGCTTCCAGTATTGGTCGGAAGAATTATCAGTAGCCACAGATGCTTGCTCGTGTGAACTAAATGGATGTTGATTGTCTAAAGAAGATGTCCATTATTGTCTCACCAATAACATCAGCTATTTTAAGCTGAAGTACTGGTAGATCTTGTAGGTTGGGTTGAACAACGTGAAACCCAACACAAATTTTGAAACTAGCGATCAACTGCCCAGGCTAAAATAAAGGGTGCAAGTCGCAGCGAGGTCAAACTCATGGCAGTTTCTCCAGAGGAGAGGTTTCACCAACGACGACCCCGATATAGTAAAGAAGAATTTACCCAACGGGGCAATGCCCTCTATGAATCCAAAATCCGGCTTCAGGTTGAGCCAAACCACCGGAACAAGATTGTGGCGATCGATATCGAGACGGGTGAGTTTGAGATTGGCGATGATAGCTTGAGTGCAGCCGATCGGCTTTTCCAACGCCTTCCCGATGCTCAACCTTGGTGCGTTCGGATTGGCACTGGTCCGGTTCATCGTTTGGGATTTCATACCCCGATAGAAGCACAATGATTTTTGGTTTTGTGCATCATCGAGAGGCAATTGTTCAGCTTGTGGTGATTGGCGATCAGCAAAAGAAGCAAGGGATTCGCGCCGTCATTGACACGGGCTTTACAGGAGGCTTGACGCTGCCGTTAACCATGATTGCGGATCTGGCGTTGACTTGGTTTACACAGCAGGAAGGGTTTCTAGGTGATGGGAGTCGTAGAACATTTGATGTCTATCGTGGGACAGTCATCTGGGACGGTCAGCTTCGGGTGGTTGAGATCAATGCCTCTGATACGGCACCTTTAGTAGGAATGGCTTTACTGGAAGGGTTTGAACTCAGGGTACAAGCCTATGAAGGTGGCAGTGTGGCAATTCTGCCGATCGCGTAGCGGATAGATCGTAGGGTGGGCAGTGCCCACTCTTCTTAGGTCTTTAAAGGTTGCTGATTAGCTTGTCGTACTCTGCGTGTGTTCCAATCCAAAACCAGGAAATGCCGTTCTTTACCTCACACCCAACGCACGGTGGCTTAACCCTGCTCGAACTGACCAATACTTGTTCCCTAGCTTTTTGAAATGCAACGAGGGGTGAGACGGATCGGTTTTGAGCAACTCGTAGCACTGATCAGCCGTTCGCTGAACGCTTTCGGGTAAAGCATCGTAGCATTGCCAGAAGCGTCGAGTGGTATGGTGCATTGGGTATCACAGTTCTCGGCAGTGCCCAGCTTCAAATTCAGCGATCGCCTCTTGCGCCAACGTCTCTAATTTACCGTCTGCAATATCCTGTTCAATCTGTTCATCCCACCGTGCGTAATCCAGATCGAAAAACCAAGCCCTTAGTCTCTCAAACTCATGAGACGGCAGTGAGAGAATTGCATTTTCAATGTTCTCAAGTGACATCAACTGTTACCGCTCTGTTTTTGAGGGAAATTATAGCTTTGCTGACAAAGGCAATCACTCAGTAGGCTAACTACTTGGTTTCCATCCAGTTTTCGCCAGAGTGAATTTCGACGACTAAGGGAATGGATAGTTCGACGGCTGATTCCATTGTAGCTTTGATTTTGGGTCCCAGTTCTGCCCATTCTTCAGGGGGCATCTCGAAGACGAGTTCATCGTGGACTTGCAGCAAGAGTCGCGCCTGGTACGGCTCGATGAGGTCGTGGAGTTTGACCATCGCAATTTTGATGATGTCGGCACTGGAGCCTTGAATGGGAGCATTGGCGGCGGCACGGAGCGATCCGGCATCGTACTGGTCGCGGAGTTTGAGTTTGGTGAGGTCGATCGCCCCCGGTTCCGCCCCCCGCAACCGCTTGAGTGATTCGCTGGCAAAGTTGAAGTAGCGGCGACGACCGAGGATGGTTTCGACGTAGCCGTTGGCGATCGCCTCGCGCTGCATTTGCTGGAGGTATTGGAAGACGTTGGAGTAGCGATCGTTGAAGCGATCGATAAACAGGCGGGCTTCGCTGACTTTTACGCCTGATTCTCGTGCAAACCGTTGGGCACCCATGCCGTAGATTACGCCGAAGTTGATGATTTTGGCGAGGCGGCGTTCTTCGGAGTTGATGTCGTCTTTCTCCAGCAGCAGTCGTGCCGTGAGCGTGTGAATGTCGCCATTCTCCCGGTAGGTGTCGAGCAAGATGGGTTCCTGGCTGAGGTGGGTCAGAATGCGGAGTTCGATTTGGGAATAGTCGGCGGCGACCATCACCCAACCGGGTTCGGAGACGAAGGCTTTGCGAATCTGGCGACTGAAGGCAGTACGGATGGGAATGTTTTGCAGGTTTGGATTGGAAGAAGAGAGCCGTCCCGTCGTTGTTCCCGTCTGGTTGAAGTCGGTATGGACGCGGTGGGTGTCGGGGCGCACCAGCAGGGGCAACGCATCGACGTAGGTGGATTTCAGCTTGCTGAGTGTGCGCTGCTCCAGAATGGCATCAATGACGGGATGATCGCCTTGCAACTTTTCCAGCGTGGCGGCATCGGTCGAAAAGCCCGTCTTCATGCGGCGCGATTTTTTGGTGTCCAGTCCCAGGGTATTGAACAGCAAATCGCTGAGTTGTTTAGGCGAGCCAAGGTTAAATTTCTGTCCGGCCACGTCGTAGGCGTGACGCTCGATCGCCGCCAGATCCGTCTCTAGCTTCTTGGAAAGCTCCTTCAAATAGGCAACGTCAATATGCACCCCGCAGTATTCCATCTCTGCCAGGACAGGCTCCAGCGGTTGCTCCACATCCAGTAACAGCCGATGCAGGGCGGGAATTTCCTCTAATAGAGCGCGAAGTTTGGGCACCAGGAGGAAGGTGGTGTAGGCATCTAAGCCGCAGTAGTCTGCGACAGCAGGAATGGCGATATTGGCGATCGTTTTCCCTTTGGGTACCAGATCGGTGTAGCTTTGCGCCGTAATGTTCAGGTGTTTGCCGCTCAACTCGGTCAGATTGTGGCTTTCGTCAGGGTTGAGCACGTAGCTTGCCAGCATGGGATCAAAGATCACGCCTGCCAGTTTGATACCCTGACAGCGCAACACTAGGCGATCGAACTTGGCATTCTGCAACGCTTTCGGATAGTCGGCGCTTTCGAGGATGGGGCGCAGTGCCTCCAGCGCGATCGCTTTATCGAGGTTGCCACCATTGGTGTGTCCCAGCGGAATGTATGCCATGTCGTCTAGTGCGGCACCCCAGCAGCAGCCAATTCCTACCAGATCGGCATCGCGGGGTTCGAGCGCAGTGGTTTCAGTATCCCAAGCGACGGGAGTTTCAACGGTGGTGAAGGTCTTGAGGCGATCGACTAACTCTGTCAGCTTCTCAGGCGTATCGATGATATGAGGCGTAATAGTAACGGGCAAGACCTTCTGCGCAGCGATCGTATCTTCAGCGCTGAAAAACCACAGATCGCCATCTTCCCGGTACTGGGGCGTTGGGGTTGCCTTATCTACGGGAGCCGTATCAGATGTGTCTTCTTGACCACCGCTAAACTGGCGATGCACTTTCTGGATGCGATCGATAAACGTGCGAAATTCCAGCTTTTCCAGCAGTTCATTGACGATCGTCTCATCGAAATCGCGGATGCGGCACGACTCCCAATCGACCTCCAGTGGCACATCCAGGTGAATCTGCGCCATCCACTGCGAATGACGCGCTTCGTCTTTACCTGCCTCTAGCTTTTGCCGGACGGCACCCTTGATCTGATCCAGCGACTCGTAGACCTTTTCCAGCGATCCATAGGTGGTGAGCAACTGCACTGCCGTCTTATCGCCAATGCCTTTCACGCCAGGAATATTGTCGGAACTGTCGCCACACAGCGCTTTGTAGTCCACCACCTGCGACGGCAGAATCCCCATTTTTTCCTTCACCTGCTCCACGCCAAATTCTCTGGGTGGGGGCGTGCCTTTGCCGTAAACCGTGCTGAGATAGAGGACTTTTGTCGCCGATTCGGGATCGATGAGTTGGAACAAGTCCCGATCGCCACTCAAAATCTTGACCAAAAAGCCATCCGCACTCGCTCGTCGTGCCAGCGTCCCAATCACATCATCCGCTTCGTAGTTTTCTGCGGTCAGAATGGGCAGATTCAGCGCCAGCAGCAATTCTTGCAGATTTGCCAGATCGGGAATGAAATCCTCTGGCGTTTCGGCTCTGCCTGCCTTGTAAGTCTCATCCGCATCGTGACGGAAGGTTTTTTCAGACAGGTCAAAGGCGATCGCCACATACTGCGGCTTCTCCGCCTCCATCGTTTCCAGCAGCGCTTTCAGAAAGCCATAGGAGACGCTGGTAGGAATCCCGCTTTTCGTTCGGAGTCCGCCGTCTCGTCCTTTTGCAAACGCAAAGTAGGAACGGAACGCCAGCGAATGCCCGTCGATGAGGAGAATAAGCGGTTTGGTGGAGGAGTTAGCAGGAGAAGCCAAGGGAATGCCATTGAAGGAGACAAAGTCTATTGTAAGGAATTCAGGCGATCGTCGTTGTCTTAGACCTCGGAGGTTTCCAAAACCTCCGAGGTCTTGAAACCTGCGAAGGCTTGAGGGCACTCTTTCCCTTAAGGAACAGTGAAGGACGATCGCACTCACATGATTCGGATAGGCTGTCCTGCGGGTGCAATCGCCCGACTAGTCCCAGAGATCACTTGAACCAGTTCAGATATTGCTCAACCTAGTTCAGAGGTTGCTCGACTCAGCTAAAAGATTACTCGACTCAGCTAAAAGATTGCTCAACTCAGTAAAAAGATTGCTCGACTGAGCGCAAAGTTAACTTGACTTATCTGGAAGACTACTCGACTGAGTTCACCCCTTGCTCGAGCCATCGTTTTGCTTACTCAACCTATCTCTGCCATAGCTCATTCAAGTCATTTAATGACTCAACCCATCTCAGAACTGGCTCGTCCTATCTTAGAGATAGCTCAACTAGCTTGCAGAATAGCTCGGTTCAGTATTCTACTGTCTCAAGCTACCTCTACGTAGGATGCGTTAGCTATGGCGTAACGCATCAACTACGAACTAGAACTACGAACTGACTTCTGACTCCTGTTTTGAAGGTGCGATCGATGTCTCAGATTAAATTCCATCCATGTTTGTCTGAAGAAGCTCTTCAGCTTCAACAGGTGATTGAAGCTGGCGCGACGTATGCTGAGGACACCTTTGATCTTGGTACAGTATTCTTAATCATCAAGGAGATTGAAACTAACGAAAGCTTAGAAGACTCAATTGATCCAATTGTCCTTGCTAACGGCTTTCTCGATTGTCTAGATGAACCCTACAAAAAGTATTTACCTGCACATCATGCAATTCAGCCTTGGTGGGAAATTCCGTCTTCTCAAGAAGCTGAAAGGATAATCGTGCGGTTACTGACTCATAGCGTAGTAGCGGAGCCTTCTGCCTTCGACTACGTAGAGCCAGCGATCGAATTCACTCACAAACTGCTTCAACTCATTGGCGAGTCTTGTCATTTTGTAACCAACGTTAAACGGCGCATACACTGGCGGACACCTGACGATTACTATCTTGAAAATAAAGCCGGATTTGGTGTCTTTAACGTAGGGTCTTGCTGGGATGAAGGCATAATACTGATCTCACTCAAGCGCATTGGAATGTTGTGGTTCTTGGGTTACGACTAATCGGCATAAAAGGTTGCTAGTCAGACCTCCAAGGTCTTGAGGTTACTCGCCCTTTGGTCGATCGCTATCGATATAAATCACCACTTTCGCAGGGCCATAGCGATCGCGGATGACCCGTTCCACCCGTTCGGCGATCGTGCGCGCCACACTCATGCATTCTGGGTGCAGGATGAGCCGCATTTCGACAAAGACCTGACGGCCGACAACCCCGCGTGACTGGATGCCGTAGCAGTGGGTAATCCCTTCCACCTGATGGATGGTTTGGGCGAGAGCTTCTGGCGCGATCGCCATTTGCTTCATCAGCGATGGCAACTGCCAGTTAAAGACTCGCCAGCAGTTGCAAACGGCAACAATGAGCATCACGATCGCCAGCAAGGGATCAAGCCAAAGATATCCATGCCCGACTCCCACTAATGCAGCCATCACCGGAATGACCAGCCACGTATCTTGAAAGAGGTAAGAGGCACTGAAGCGCAATGCAGTATTCTCTAAAAGACCCGCCTCGTAACGTTGAAAGCAGGCAAGGCAAAAGTTAATGGTCAGCACCACGCCCAAAAGCTGAAAGAGGGGCGGACTCATCCGCAGCGGCAATACATTTCCAGCATCTTGCGCGATCGCCCCTAGCTGCTGTACGGATGATGCCAGTACACTAAGGCACGCAAACCCCATAAAGGCGGCTAGCAAGAGTGCCAGTATCGCTTCTACCCTACCGTGCCCGCTCACTTCCCGGCCGGCCGGATAGCGCGAGGTAATAGCGATCGCGCTCAACAGAATGCTAAATCCATTAACCAACGTCTGGAGTGACTCTGCAAGCAAGCTCAATGACTGCGTTGCCCAACCAATCCAAACCTTTACAACCAAAACAAGCAGTGTCAGCCAAAGTGATGCGAACAACACTTGACCCACCGCCCGACGACGACCCTGTGCCTCAGCCATAGCCTACAAGCTACTATGAGATTTGCTTTCACATTATCAGCGGTTAATTTAGTAATGAACGGAAAGTAATTGATGATCGCGAGAAAAACTTGGAAGCTAAGGCAGAAGGTAAAGGGCAGAAGTAGTTGTTGGTTGTTGGTTTTTAGTTTTTGGAAAAGCAGGGGAGGCGAATGCTAACTCAAACCTTTTACGCTAGCGGCTGATAGCTGACCGCTGTAGCTTGCTTCCCGCAGGGTTAGCTGACCGCTCTTCCAACTCAAAACTCAAAACTTTCTTCCTTCCCATGCAAAATCAGTCTATTGGTAACGACATCAAACTGCTCGTGCTTGACATTGACGGCACGATCGCGGGTGTTTCAAACGAGATTCGCAAACCCGTCATTGAGGCTGTCCGTGCTGCTCAGGCAAAGGGGATTCAGGTCGCGATCGCGACGGGCCGGATGTATCAGGCGGCGGTGCGCTTCCATCAGGCGATCGGCTCTACTCTTCCGCTGATGGCGTATCAAGGTGCTTTGATTCAAGACCCCACGACTCAGGAAGTCTACCGCCATTGGACAGTGCCAAAAGCATTGGTGCTTCAGCTTTTGGATTATTTTGAACAACCAGAGTTGCGAGCGCTCCTCTCTGTCCACTTCTACATCAATGACCAGCTTTACGTCCGCGAGATCACGCCAGAAACGAAAGAGTATGCCGAGCGTTCAGGCGTTACCCCACTTGCAGTTGGCGATTTGCGCACCGCTTTAACAACGGAACCCACAAAAGTGCTGGCACTCAGCGATGATACCGACTTAATCAATACCCTATTAGGCAGTTTGCAGACTCGTTACACGCCTGCTGAACTGTACCTGACGAAATCTGTTGCCACCTTTTTTGAAGCGACCAATCCCCTCGTCAGCAAAGGAACAGCGGTGCGCTATTTGGCAGAGGAGCATTTGGGACTACAACCAGCGAATGTGATGGCGATCGGTGACAACTTTAACGACGTTGAGATGATTGAGTACGCTGGCGTTGGCGTTGCCATGGGCAATGCGCCAGAGGCCGTTCAAGCTTTAGCCAACTGGGTCGCTCCTGATGTAGAAGACGATGGGGTTGCGACCGCCATTGAAACGTTTTTGCTCTAACGCCAGTGCTTGCGATCAAGCGGACTTCTAGCAAGCACGAGCCTTCTGCCCTCTATCTAGCAGTCAGCTATCAATTATTAGCGGTCAGTGGTCAGCTTTTACCACCTTTAGCCTTTAGCCCTTAGCCTTTCTCTTCATCCCTCATCTTCTGCCTAGCGCGACACCTGTACCGGAGTCCGGTTAGGCTTCACCTCAAATTCAGCAGGCTGAATCATCGATCGACCAGTCATCTCAAGCGGTTGAGGTAGCTTCAAAATATCCAGAATGGTGGGGGCAATATCGGCCAGACGACCGTCTTCGCGTAACGGCACCTCCGTTCCATGAACGGGAATTTTGCGTCCTTCGCCTTCCACCAGAATGAAGGGTACAGGATTGGTGGTATGGGCTGTCCAGGGGTTACCCTGCCCATCGCACATCACCTCTGCGTTGCCATGATCAGCGGTGATAATTGTGGTACCGCCTGCCTGGATAATGCTTTCTAGCAAACGACCGAGGCAGCGATCGACCGTTTCTAGCGCTGTCACCGTCGGTTCTATTTTGCCCGTATGACCCACCATATCCGGGTTGGCGTAATTCAGCACAATCAGCGAATAAATACGCTTGTCAATGGCTGCGATCGCCACCTCCGTTACTTTCTCAGCAGACATGGCAGGCGCTTTATCGTATGTGGCTACCATCGGACTGGGCACCAACTCCCGATCTTCGCCTTCAAAGGGGTCTTCAATCCCGCCGTTGAAAAAGTAGGTAACGTGGGCGTACTTTTCGGTTTCAGCCGAGCGAAACTGGCGCAAACCGTTGTGGGCAATCACTTCGCCCAGAATATTGGTCAAATCCTGGGGTGCAAAGGCCACAGCAACGGGTAACTGTGAATCGTACTGAGTGAACGTGACGAACGAGAGGGGGTAAATCAGCTCCCGCTGGAAGCCATCAAACGCGGGATCAACGAACGCTTGCGTTAACTGCCGTGCCCGATCGGGGCGGAAGTTGAAAAAAATCACCCCATCACCAGGCTGTACCGCACCGGGCGCAACCCGTGTGGGTAGCACGAATTCGTCATGTGTCCCTTCTTCATAAGAGGCTAGCAAAAGGTCTAGAGCCGATCGCCCATCGCCTTCGCCATCCTGCATCATCACGTCATACGCAAGCTTGACCCGATCCCAACGGTGGTCGCGATCCATGCTGTAGTAGCGTCCGCAGAGTGTGGCAATGCGCCCAATACCACGATCGACAATGTAGTTTTGAATCTTTTCAACGGAAACTTTGCCAGCGGTTGGTGCCGTATCACGACCATCGGTAATCACATGAATGCATACATCATCTAGATGTTGATCCTTTGCCAGGTCGATCAATCCAAACAGATGAGTCAGATGCGAATGGACGCCACCATCCGAACATAGCCCTACCAGGTGCAGCTTTGTACCGTTTCGTTTGACATCCTGGCAGACTTTAACGAGAGCTGCGTTGCTCAGCAACGTCCCATCTTCTACCGCATCCGAAATTCTCACCAATTCTTGCGGTACAACTCGCCCAGCGCCGATGTTCAGGTGCCCGACCTCTGAATTGCCCATCTGCCCGTCTGGCAACCCAACATCCTTGCCTGAAGTGCGAATTAAGGTATGAGGATACACCGTCCAAAGACTGTCAATCACAGGGGTTTTTGCTGCTGTAACGGCGTTACAATCAGTGTCCTCTCGATATCCCCAACCATCCAAAATCACCAGCACTACTGGAGAGATAGGCGCTTGCGCCATAGAAACTCGCCCTTCCATGAATGAGTTCTCAGAAATAATAGCATTGCCGCTTGTATCCTTAAAGCTATAGTGAGTCCGGATTGCAATCTTTTTGTAGTCTTGATGGATTGATGAAGCGTTTTGTGCTTTTAGCAAGATTGTGCGGATGCCAGGGGTAGGAGCAGGGAAGTAAGGAAAGCGGGGGAAGCAGGGAGAGTAGAAGAAGGCTAGTTTTTTGAAGAAAGAAGCTCACTGCTAAAGCAACTCAAACCTCGCTCCGTCTGCCTCCTCCGCCCCCCTCACTCCCCGCTTGGCTTCAACCCACTAGTATCAATCGATCGCACCCTCATCGCAGGATTAATCCACTCGTTCAAGCCCTCTCCTAGCAGCGACAAGCCCACAACCATCACCGTCATCGCCAGACCGGGAAACAACGTTGTCCACCAGATACCGCCCGTGGAGAGACCATCCAGTGCCTGCCGCAAGTCGTAGCCCCATTCAGCGGTTTCTTCGGGCAAGCCTAAGCCCAAAAAGCCCAATCCACCTAACGTCAGAATGGCATCGGCAGCGTTGAGCGTAAATAGCACTGGCACACTTTGCACCACGTTCAAAAACAGGTATCGGCTGAGAATGGCCCAGGTAGAAGCGCCCATTGCCTGTGCTGCCTCAATAAATAGCTCAGTTTTGACGCTAACGGTGTGGTTGCGCACAACGCGGTAGTACTGCGGCACATATGCGATGCTGAGCGCGATCGCGGCATTTAGCACTCCACGACCCACCACAAAGGCCAGCGTCACCGATAGCAACAGTCCCGGTAGCGTGTAAATAGTATCCATCAAAAACAGCAGCAAGCGATCGAGCTTACCGCTCAGATACCCGCTAACCATGCCCAACGGTACACCAATGACCAAACTCAGCAGGGTTGCTAGAACGACCACCTGAAGTGCTGCCTGACTGCCAAACACTGTGCGAGACAGCACATCATATCCCAAACGTGTGGTGCCAAACCAATGTGCCCAAGACGGTGGCTCCTGCGTCGGATTTGCCAGGAACTCTGTTGGGTCTTGCAACCAACCAAATTGTTGCAACACCGGAGCGAGCACTGCCAGCCCCAAAAAGAAGATGGTGATGAGCAACCCAACCTGCGTCATGCGTGCAGAAAGGGAGGGACGATCAGCAAAACGAAAGAATTGGGATATGGAAAGGGTCATAGGGAAGTCGTGTAAAGGTTAGTTTTTGGTTATTCGCTCATGTGATCATTCCAGCGCTAATGCTAGTCACCACCATGCCCTTACCTTAGTTGATGCGTTGGGATTGTTGATCACAGTGCAAGCCGTTGCTGCCAACGTGCCCGAACGCGAAGAAGCCAAACAGTTGCTTGCCAAGCTAGACCAAAAACGCCATTAAATGCTTCAGTTGGTTCGCATTTGAGCGAGGGAGTCTTTTCTAGAAAAGCGTTTTTGCATTGGGTTAATACCTTTCAGTAAATTTTAGAGGTGTTTCTGCAATGCTCAAGGCACTTAAGGGGGCATTCTGCGGTCTAAGCGATAGGCAATGGAGCACGCTTACAGTTGGCTGTATTGGTGCCATTTGCTATTTCATCCATCACCGCAATGCATCATTACTTGTATAGCATTAAACCCAATGCGTTTACAGCATTTAATATTGCGTTTTTTGCAAACAGATTGTGTTGACAAACAGTGGCACGATCGTAGTCAGCATTGAAGCTTTAGGCGTTGCGATCGACACGTATTTAAGCTTTTTATCGGCACCCCTATAAGTAAATGCATGATTGGCATTTAGCAAATGCCAATCATGCAAGTTTTACTTCTAACCGTTACATTCAATACAATTATTCACGCTTTTCAAATTTACCGTAAGGCTCATCACCTGAAGGAAGCATTTTCTTACTGCCCAAATCAAACCATTGTGGGTATATCCAATACGATTTTGCACAACCAAAACGGCACGTAGTTGAGGCTAATCATTGCTAAAGTGCCTGCCAAATCGTTGGCGCATTCTTGCTAGACCGGATGTATAGACATCAGCACACATTGTTGATGACAAAGAAGAATACAGATCATTGAACAACTGTTGACGTTATTTTCTAACAGGAAACATCACCATGCTGCGAGGACTTTTGTCGTTTAGAGGTCCCTATCGGATCTTAAACTTTGCCTGGTTCGCTTTCTTTCTGACCTTCGTGCTGTGGTTTAATTACGCGCCGTTTACCACCGTTATTAGAGAAGATTTGCATCTCACAGTTGCTCAGGCTCGCACCATTGGTTTGTGTAATTTAGCACTCACCATTCCAGCACGAATCATTATTGGCATGGTGCTCGATCGCTTTGGCCCCCGCATTACGTTTTCAGCACTCTTAATCTATGCAGCTATTCCATGCTTTGCCTTTGCCTCGGCTCAAGACTTTAACCAGCTAGTACTTAGCCGTTTAGCTATGGGCATTGTAGGGGCTGGATTTGTGGTTGGCATTCGTCTTGTGGGGGAATGGTTTCAACCAAAGCAAATTGGCTTTGCTCAAGGTATTTACGGCGGTTGGGGTAATTTTGGCTCCTTTGCAGCAGAAGCGGTGTTGCCTCTCATTGCGTTTGGTTCTGCCTTTCTGTATGCGGGGCATGAAAACTGGCGACTGGCGATCGCGCTTTGCGGAATCGTCTCCGCTATTTACGGTGTGATCTTCTATTTCAACGTACAGAACACGCCTCCCGGTAGGGAATACCAACGCCCCACTCGCAACGGCGGTATGGAAGTTACCAGCCGCAAAAGCTTTTGGGCACTTGTTCTCACCAACATCCCGATGTTTGGCGCACTGGCACTCATTACTTGGCGCTTACAGTTAGTGAAATTTCTCAGTCCCGCAGCGATGTATGGCATCTGGGCGTTTCTGATCGTTTTGTTTGCCATTCAGACCTATCAGCTGTATCAGGTAAATCGTGAAGTGGTGCAGGGCACGAAACATTACCCGCCCGACGATCGCTATCAAATTAGCCAAATCATGGTGCTCAATCTTGCCTATGCTGTCAGCTTTGGCTCGGAATTAGCCGTTGTCTCCATGCTTCCAGAATTTTTTGAGCATACGTTTAATCTCAGCCACCAGATCGCTGGCCCCGTCGCTGCAACCTATCCACTTATGAACTTAATTTCCCGCCCTGCGGGTGGCTTAATTTCAGACAAAATTGGCAGCCGCAAGTGGACACTGACTGCCATGATTGGCGGCGTTGGTGTTGGCTACATGATGATGAGCCTGATCACAGGCGGTTGGTTGCTTGCTCTAGCCGTCACCATGACGATGTGCTGCGCGTTCTTTGTCTTTGGCGGTGCGGGTGCCACATTTGGCATTGCTCCTTTGATCAAACGGCGTGTCACAGGGCAAATTGCAGGAAACATTGGCGCTTACGGCAGTGTGGGGTCAGTTATTTACGCGACCACCTATAGTTTGCTGCCTCAGACGGTTGAAGGGAACCGCACATTTTTTCAGTGCTTGGGTATGACAGCGATCGTGGTTTGTTTCCTCTGTGCCTTCGTTTTGAAAGAGCCAGTTGTAGCTAAGAGCGAAGCATTTGCCGAAGATCCAGTCCTTGTAGGGCATTAGAACTGTGTCGTTGATTGGTTTATGCGATCGCTGAGCGGCTTTCTGCCCCTGAGAGCCGTTCAGCGCCTCTCATCCTATATTCACTGGAAACCCCTATGGTACTCAAGTCTTCAAGTAACGATGCGGCGGCTGAAAGCTTTGAAGTGCAGAGCAACTATGGCTCGAATGAACTGGGCTATCAACAGTTAATTATTTGCGCGGCGTTGATTGGTATTGCGGGTGGTCTGGTCGCGACCGCTTACTACTATGTCTTAGAAGCCTGTCTGCACCTGGTCTGGCATGCAGTGCCAGAGGCGATCGACCCCTATTTCCCTACCAATTTCCCCGTTTGGAACTACGTCTGGATTGCAACGACGATCGGTGGGTTTTGTGTGGGTTTGACCCTGCGCTTTATGGGGTTGCCCGGTGAAGTGGCTATGGTGGTGGACAAGGTGCACGATCCCGGTCGGATTGAAGTGAAGCAAACGCCTGCAATGATTGTGGCATCACTGTTTTCTATTACGGCTGGCGGTAGTGCAGGGCCAGAAGCACCCTTAGTACAAATTCTGGGCAGCTTTGGCGGTTGGTTAGGTGGCAAACTGCGGCTCACTCTGTCAAATACTCGTGTCTTAACCTTTTGTGGGATGAGTGCAGCGTTGGGTGCCTTTTTTGGCGCGCCGTTAGGAGGAGCCTTGTTTGCCTTGGAATTGCCGCATCGACGCGGGTTGGAATACTATGAAGCACTAATTCCAGCCGTTCTGTCAGCCATTCTCAGCTTCTTTGTGTTTCGGTTTAACACAGGGCTGACGATCGGCGGTATGTACCATTTTGAAGCCATTCCAGAACTGACGCTGATGAGCTTGGTACATGGGTTGCTACTAGGTGCAGCAGGCGCAGCGGTAGCCGTCACCTTTGTAGTCATCTTTCGACTGATTGGCTCTCTGCTGAAGCGGCTAGAGCACCACACTATCTTGTTGGCAACGCTGGGTGGATTGGTTATTGGTCTGCTAGCGCTGGCAGTACCTCAGACACTATTTTTTGGTGAGAAAGAAATTCAGACGATCGTCGAAACGGGCGCAACGTTAGGACTAACGATGTTGCTGATTGTCGGGTTCACTAAGATGCTGGCGATCGGGTTCACGCTGCATTCTGGCTTTCGGGGTGGTTTTATCTTCCCGCTATTTTATCTGGGTGCCGCCTTTGGCTGCGCGATCGTGCAGGTTTTTCCTGGTATGCATCCCACCATTGCAATGGTGTGCATGATGGCAGCGGTTAATGTTGCCATTACTAAAACGCCCATCAGCAGCACAGTTATTCTGAGCGTTTTATCCGATACCGCGATGGTGCCTGTGATCTTGATTGCGAGCTTTACCAGCTTTTTGCTCACAACCCAGGTTTCGCTCATTGGCACCCAGCGATCGCGCACCATCTTCCCCGCCGAACCAAGCTTCCAGTCAGCTCCCCAAGCGATCGCGGTAGAAGTGCCTGTAGAAGTGTAGGGAGCAGATCTTGCAAACTCGGTTACAAGGGTTTGGGGTGTGCCCCCTGTCCCCTATACTCAGTCCAACGGAACGGCTTCCTTACTGAAATCTAACCCATTCCAGGGATCAAGCTGCTGCTAAGGCGCTTAAGGGCACGACTGGCAACATCGGCGTAACGCAGTTCACCACACAAAATCTGCCCAATGCGCTCAGTGGCAGCAGGGCGTTTGATGCCAACCTTGTAGCCAATGTGAGGAATGCGGTAAAACACTCCAGCTAGCCGCTGTGCCCAAGCCATATCAGCACCCCATTCGTTATTGATGAGATCGGTATAGCCTTGCAGTGCATTGACATTGCCTGCCAGTGCTTCGTCGATCGCCCCTGCCGCCTTAACTCCTGTAAAGATAGCAGGACGAATGCCTTCAGCGGTGAAGGGATCAACCACACAGGCAGCTTCTCCTGCCAACAGTGCATTTTGAGCGTGGAGCGGTTGATTTCCATCCCACAGGCAGAGGGTGTGAGCCGTTAGTTGACCCGCTTTCACGTTCAGACCAGACTTCTGAGCGTATTCAGTTAGTAGATTGCTCAAGTCATTAGGATCATGGCCGCGAAACGTTGCAATGCCCAGAGAGTAGCCATCAGCTTTGGGAAACTGCCAAATATAGCCATTTTTGACCATGCCGAACTCAAAAAAAGCTTTCTCGGCATCAACGTTGGCTGCTGGCACTTCTAGAACCGCTCCAGACCGTCGCTTCGGCTCCTTAAAGCCAAGCCATTTTGATGTAAGACCGTTTGCCCCATCAGCGGCAATAAGATAACGCCCAGTGATGGCACCATTAGGAGTGTTTACCTGCCAGTGATCAGTTTTAAACTCAATACCTGTTGCCTCAGTCTTGTCTTTTAGCTCCGCACCCTGCTTTTGTGCCTGCTGCACGAGAAAGTGATCAAACACATCGCGGCGTACCATCCACATTGGCTCGGAGGTTTGCAGCTTAGCATCAACCGGATCACCAAGCTTCCAGGTATAGCAGATGTTTTCCAGTTTGCGATCGATGGCAGGCGCAAAATCAAAATCGAACCATTGCGCGATCGCGGGAGACACCCCGCCACTACACGACTTATAGCGCGGTAACGGCTGTTTTTCGAGCAGCAGCACCGATCGACCCCGTTTTGCCAGATGGTAAGCCGCACTTGCTCCAGCAGGGCCAGCTCCCACAACAATGCAATCAAACATTAGACCGACTCTCCTTCAACACTCCAAGACCTTTGACGCTAGCAGTTTGGCGGCTTTGTTCAGAAACGTCTCTTAAAAGGCGATGTGTTAAATAAGCACTCTCGCTTACACTCTCACATCGATCATGATTGCGATTTGAGGCACGACTAAGCTCAAAATACCTACATGATCGTCATACACTTAACTGTAAATGCGTCAGAAATTGTACTGAAGACGGCCCCATCTTAAAAGTAGCAAGCGTTAAGCCTCAGTTATTTGACGTAAGTCAGTGCAAAATGGATTATTCTCGCTCAAAAGCCTTAGGGAAGACACGCTTGAAAGTGAGCCAATGAATCTCATCTACGTACTCGCCTCAATTATGCGATTCACCAGTTACACGGAGTGCAAAGTTCCGATAAGAATCTTAGGATGGAAGCATAAATCTTTTATAAAGCGCGCAGCCTCGCTCAGTACCAGTAGTCATGAGTCATCGACTTTGCACTCCAGTGCTGGACAATGCTGAACAAGAGGGGGCTGCTCGTTCAAATTGAGCTTTACGACGAGCCATTGATCATCTGCTCATGCCCATTGCAACCCATCTGGTGAGGCTAAATTTATGCTTTGGGAAGTTTGTATTCGGTATCCCAACGGACAGGAACGTGCACTTCGCTCCTACAAAGATCGGGAAGTAGCCCTCAAGCGTATTGATACCATTTATTTAGAGGGCTATCCGATGCATGTTGCTTACATTGTACGACCAGCGCAGGAAATCGCATTTAGCCATTAGCTAGCAGCAGTCAGCGGTTAAAGAGCTTGGGAGGAGTCACCCCCTTGGCTGGTAATGTCGCTTGTAACGCTCCTTGGAGTGGCTTCATGGCTGATGGCTGATCGCGTCTAAACAGTCATGATGTCTTTTTCTTTGTCAGCAAGCACGTCGTCGACTTTGGCAGTGTATTTATCCGTCAGCTTCTGGATCTTATCCTGCAAATCGCGAGCTTCATCTTCGGGCAATTCGCTACTCTTTTCTTGCTTTCGCACCGAATCAACCGCATCGCGCCGAATGTTGCGAATCGACACCTTACCTTCTTCAGCGTATTTTGCGGCCATTTTGACTAACTCTTTGCGTCGATCGCTCGTCAGTGGCGGGATATTAAGACGAATCGTCGAGCCATCATTGTTTGGCGTCAGCCCAATATCAGACAGCGAAATGGCCTTTTCAATAAGGCTGAGGCTGCCACGATCGAATGGTTGTACCGTGATCGTCGAAGCATCGGGTGTATTAATGTTTGCAAGCGATTTGAGCGGTGTGGGTGCACCATAATACTCGACCTGGACACGATCGAGAATGGAGGCATTCGCGCGCCCAGTCCGAATCGTATTGAACGATCGCTGAGCGGCTTCAACCGCCTTCTGCATGTGTTCTTCTACATCAGCTAACTTCACAAGAACCTCCGACAAGCGTTCCAATTTGTTCGCCCGCAACGGCTCGACGCACGTTTCCTTTTACGGAAAGGTCAAACACGATAATCGGGATATTGTTGTCCTTACATAAGGATATCGCAGTACTGTCCATCACCCGTAGATCTTGCGTGAGAATATGCCCGTAGGTAAGGGATTTGTAACGGCGTGCCTCAGGATTAATACGTGGATCAGAGTCGTAAACGCCATCGACTTTAGTTGCCTTGAACAATACGTCTGCCCCAATTTCAGCTGCACGAAGCGCCGCTGTGGTATCTGTGGTAAAGAAAGGGTTGCCGGAGCCTGCACCAAAAATCACCACTCGCCCTTTTTCAAGGTGGCGCATCGCTCGTCGCCGTATGTAAGGTTCTGCGACTTCTTGCATGGAAATTGCGGTTTGAACGCGTGTCGGCACTCCAATCTGCTCTAGCGCATCTTGGAGCGTCATGGCGTTCATAACCGTGGCGATCATCCCAATATAGTCAGCAGTCGCGCGATCCATGCCCGCAGCAGCGCCTTTGACTCCTCGGAAGATATTGCCACCCCCAACGACGATCGCCACCTGTACTCCGGTGGCAATCACGTCGGCAACTTCTTGAGCAATATCTTGCACAATATTGGCGTCGATTCCGTAAGAAAGCTCACCCATGAGGGCTTCACCGCTTAATTTCAGCACGACTCGCTGGTAAGTGACTCCCATGTGGTGCTATTTCTCTTACTCCAGGTTGCTTTCAACCATAACGATACTCCTTCGTGGCGAGATTCGTCCACTTTGAATCGGCGAGGGGGGATGACATGAGTGAAGTAGAACGGTGTGACTCTCTGTGCCTTCTCCACGTCATAGCATCTGCCCCACGATCGCGCAGAGTCTCTGTGATGCACCGTTGCGTGCCCCATCGACGAGTTGTCTTCCCAACGCCTACCCTAAACGCTGGTATAAACTTTTGCGTAGTAAGCCTGGTACTCCTCAGAGAGGAGCGGTTGCCACCAGTCGCGGTTTGCCAGATACCACTCTACCGTTTGCCGCAAGCCAGTTTCGATCGTTTGTGCAGGACTCCAGCCCAGTTCGGTCTTGAGTTTAGTAGCGTTGATGGCATAGCGGCGATCGTGCCCCGCGCGGTCTTTGACAAATGTAATCAAACTGCTAGAGGGTCGCACAGGTAACTCCGGTGCGAGTTCGTCCATCAGCGCACACAGCATATGCACGAGATCCAGATTCTTGACTTCGTTATTACCGCCAATGTTGTATGTCTCGCCGGGAGTACCGCGATGAATCACCACATCCAAAGCGCTGCAATGGTCACCTACAAAGAGCCAGTCGCGAATATTCTGCCCGTCGCCATACACAGGCAGCGGCTTGCCCATCAAAATGTTGATGCACATCAATGGGATGAGTTTTTCGGGAAAGTGATAGGGGCCGTAGTTATTGGAACAGTTTGTAATGAGCGTTGGCAGGCCGTAGGTGTGGTAGTAAGCGCGTACCAGATGGTCACTCCCTGCTTTTGACGCGGAGTAGGGGCTGTTCGGCGCATAGGGAGTGGTTTCAGAAAAGGCCGGATCATCAGCGCTCAAACTACCGTACACCTCATCGGTAGACACGTGATGGAAGCGAAAATGCGTTGGCTCCTGCTGCGCTTTCCAATACTGCCGAAAGGTTTCGACTAGCGTGAAAGTGCCATTGATATTTGTCCGCACGAAAGCATCAGGCCCCAAGATGGAGCGATCAACATGGGACTCTGCCGCAAAGTGGGCGATCGTATCAACCGCTTCTTCTTGCAGCAAGGCATCAACCAGGGCGCGATCGCAAATATCACCCTCTACAAAGCGTAGATTTGCTTGCTCTTCCTGTACTGCTAGCGTTTTGCGGTTGCCTGCATAGGTGAGGGCATCCAACACGACCACGCGATCACCGGGATACTTTGCGCACCAGTGATGAACAAAATTAGCGCCAATAAAACCTGCCCCGCCCGTAATTAAAATGGTGCGTGGGGTTCTGGATAAAGATTGCTCGTGCTCTATAAGGGTCATAAACTCTAAGTACTCACATGTATAACGTTAGACTGGTCGAACGGAACCGAGAAGGCGTTGCCTTGAAGACGACTGGAAAAACAGCAAACTTGACGTGACGGCCATATGACGCGCTACACCCTACTAATTACAGGGTCAGGCTGGTTTTGCCTGGTCAACGATCGTGGCACCAACGAGTCGCTTAGGAGTCGCCGATAAATGTCGAGAATGTCATCAGCTTTGACATCCCAATCAAACTGGCTCACAGCGCGATAGTAGCCCTTTTGCCCCATCGATCGACGCAGCGCTGGAGATGCTGCCATACGGATCATGGCTGCCGCGAGGTCATCAATAAACAACTCTGGCGATCGCGGCTCAATCAAAATGCCACAGGACTCGTTCAAATACTCTGAAGGGCCACCCCAGTTTGTGGCAATGACTGGAACGCCCATCGCCATCGATTCTAGAACAACGGCACCGCCGCACTCCAGCATACTTGGTAATACCATCACATCTGACTGTTGCAACCGCTGCGCGCACTCAGCTTGAGACAACCACCCTGGAAAGGTCACTGAACCCCTGTGCTGAGGTTGCTTTAGAATGCCTTGATCGCTTGCTGGATCGGGAACTGAGTGCAATAAGCCCAAGGCGATCGCCTGCTGTTGCAGTTGAGCAGACTCAGGCCCATTACCAATAATTTCTAGCTCAACGGGTAGGGTGCGGGCAACGCGCTCAAAGGCAATCAGCAGAAGGTCAACCGCTTTCCAGTGAACAAGTCGACCGACAAAAACAAATTTTGTGGGTTGCACCGTTGCTTCTAAATGTGCATACTCTGAATGTGCATATTTGGAAGCCACCTTACTGCTTGCAAGCTCTGGTTGCCAAATCGACAGATCAACGCCATTCTCATACAGCTCAACCACGCAGTCACAGGTACCCTTAGGTAGTGCCGCATGGGTACGTGCGTTTGCTACGAGTAAGGCTGCTGCTCGACGCTTGCCCGGTAATAGCCAATTCAACCAATTTGCTATCAGACGACCAATTCCAAGCGTGAGATGGACAAAGCGGCTTTGCATGTACTGGAAGGAGGGCGGGTAGTTCATGCCACCATTCATGGGGCCAATGATGACTGGCGCACCCACGTCAAAAATCAGCGATGGCTCTTTAGGGGAGACGGGAATTGGTTGATGTACCAGGTTAATTTGGTGGTGCTGTACCGTTTCTCGCACCAGAAGACGCTGCTCCATCTGAGTGAGAAGGCGCGATACAAAGCCAACGGTGACATATGCTAGGCGATGTGGCAGAAAACGACCAACTTTCCATAAAAGCCGATGCAGGTGGGTATCAGAGACAAAATAGACTCGATCGAAATCCTTCCCCAAAAGCAGCTTTAACTCATCACGAGTGCGTTCATGCACAACCAACCAGACTTCCACTTGGCGTTTACGCAACACGCGAAAGTAATGGAGCGGTAGTACCGCCTCACCGCCAAATTTTGCCGATGCATGTTCTGCCACAAGCAGCACACGAGGTTTATTGGTAGTCATATCAAGCTTTTAAACACTGGTAATACACCCATTGGCTAAGCAGTTCTATAACATGGTGTGCAGGCTAACAGCTTCTACTATTGGTTAGTGTTTGGGTGTTTCAATCCATGTATTGAGGATCAGTGCGTTGAGAATAGATCGAGCCGCGATCGACATCACAGTGCAGGAGCAATACTAACGCTAGTGCCGCTAGGCTAGCTCAATTTGGCAGTCGTCGCCAATCATAAAACGAAGCGCTTTAGGACGTTGCGGTGCCGTTTTAAGGTGAGCGCGCTGTCCAATCACACTGTCAACAATCCGCTGATGAATACCGACAATCCGTGCACCTTGAAGGATCACACTATGTTCTAAATCTGCGTCAATGAGCGTTACTTGATCCGCAATACTACTGTAAGGACCAATAAAAGAGTTTTCCAGGTGGCAATTTTTCCCAATTGTCACAGGGCCACGTACAGTACAATTGACGAGCTTGGAACCAGAACCAATCTGTACACGCCCAGAAATTTGGGTTTGAGCATCCACTTCGCCACCAAGGTCTAGTGTCAAACACGTATCGAGGATAATCTGATTGGCTTCGAGTAAGTCATCTTTTTTGCCCGTGTCCAGCCACCACCCTTCGATTTGGCGTGCCTCGACGTGCTTTTTCTGGTCAATCAGGTTTTGGATAGCATCCGTAATTTCAAGCTCACCTCGCGCAGACGGTTGAATGCAATCGATCGACCCATGAATGGTAGGCGCAAAAAAGTAAATGCCGACCAACGCTAGATTTGATGGCGGCACTTTGGGCTTTTCGACTAAGTGGATGACTCGCCCCTGCCCATCTACCTGAGCAACGCCAAAGGCGCTTGGATTAGCAACAGGACGCAACATGATGAGCGCATCCATGTGCTGATCCTTAAAGTGATTTAAAAACCCGCCAAGTTCGTTTTGAATCAGGTTATCACCCAAGTACATGACAAAGGGCGCATTGCCCAGAAAGGGACGGGCAATCTTGACGGCATGCGCTAGACCAGCCGGGTGCTCTTGCAAAATGTAAGTGATTCTGGCACCAAAACGCTCGCCATCACCCGTTTTTGCCTTCACTTCTTCACCCGTTTCGGGGCTGATGATAATCCCAATTTCTGTAATGCCTGCCGCTACAATGGCTTCAATGCCGTACCAAAGAATGGGTTTGTTTGCAACAGGCACCAACTGCTTGGCTCCCGTGTGGGTCAATGGACGTAACCGTGTACCCTTACCACCACTAAGAATAATTGCTTTCATAAAAAGGGTCTCTGGATGAGCGTTATGTGTTAAGGATAGACTTCGGCTAGTTTAAGCGGCTTTCCGGCTTGATCTTTCGTAGACAAAATTGGTTCTGCGGCTAGAGACCAATTGATCGCTAAATCAGGATCATTCCAAAGCACGCAACGCTCGTATTGCGGCGCGTAGTAGTCGGTCGCTTTGTACAGCACTTCGGCAACGTCTGAAAGCACTACAAAGCCGTGACCAAACCCAGCAGGCACCCAAAGCATGTGCTTGTTTTCAGCGCTCAGGGGTCGGCTCACCCATTGCCCAAACGTTGGCGAATGCTGACGAAGGTCAACTGCGACATCTAAGATAGCGCCGACAATGGCCCGCACTAACTTACCCTGAGGCTGTTGGATCTGGTAATGCAACCCCCGCAGGACGTTTTGGCAGGAACGCGAGTGGTTGTCTTGCACGAACTGACCAGTAAAGCCAGTTTTATCGGCAAAGACACGTTCATTAAAGCTTTCAAAGAAGAAGCCGCGATCGTCTTCAAAGACGCGAGGCTCAAAGAGCATGACATCGGGTATTTCAGTGGGCAAAACGTTCATCGAAGAATCCTCACAATACGTCCCCTACACCCAAGATTTAAAGCGTTTTATGAGAACTTTGCACTCAATTTTCCCAACTTTTGTGCGCTAACTCTAAGCGTTATAGCCTGCTGATCGGTTAATACTCAATGCGTAGGAAAAATCTTCATTAAAAAATGAAGATCCTACTCAAAAACCGCCTGTAATATGTGAATTCATGCTGGCATCCGTAAATCCACTCAGCAAAGCACTCAGTTGCAATACAGATACATTTGTGTCAAGTCTTAAAGGAAACAGCAAGCCTGCTGGTGCCCATCTATTCCTAAAAACCAGGACATCCCCTTGTTTAAAGATGACTTGCTTAGAGGCTAATGGTTTTGGATCACAGTGGTAGGCGCACAGACTTTTCTTCAGTTTCCCAAGTTCTTAGTCGTGTTCAGATGAAGCCACTTATGCAAAAGCGTAGCGAAGGCAATCAGATGAAACGGAGTTTCCTAATTGCTGCTTTGCTACGCCTACTTCATATTGAGAGTGGTCTGACAAGTTGAAGCTTAAACGCTGCAAACAGGCTTGTCGTTGGCGTTGAGCTTAATGGTTCCTTCTGAACCGCCAACAACGAAAGGCTCTTGGCCGTCTCCAACCTTTCTAAGGAAGACTGGCTTCTGAAGCAAGCACGCTCTAATTTTCTCACCCCAAGCCGGATAGTCGGTCGGCGTACCGTCAGTGATGGGGGTATTTGTGGTGATAGCAGGGTCTTTCACGATCGCCAGTTCGATCGGCAGTGTGAAATAGATCGGTGTGACGGGTGGCGTAGGAAGATCAACCGAGCGACCGCCTACAATCGTTTCGCTGTCGGGGGAAGTGGTCACTGCCAAGGGGGCCGCAGAGGCAGCAGCAGCATAACCCAGCGAAAGTGCAACCGTAGCAGCAATCGCAATTCGTTTCAACATAGCGGAGTTCTCCTCAATAAATCTGTAGTGATTGACTGTCTTTGAGCAATCGATAACGAGGCAATGCCCCTGTAATTGATATCTCTATCATTTATAGAGCTAACAGGTCGCTATCATTAATCCCTCGAAAGGAATAAGCTTTAAGCCATTGCTCATACACTATGAACCCTATGCACATTACCATAGCTTAAGCGCTTGAAATATCGTAAGGCTATGTGAACGAATCTTATCAGGTGCGATCGTGGCGTTTCAGGTAACATCTCGCAAAAATTGACGAAAAATAGGGATTCGGCAGGCATGGAATTTGAGATGATAGCGGTTGCCTGTAATACCTCTAACCAATTAATGCGATGGCACGTTCTGCCAGTGCTGCTGCTGTAATACCGTTGACTGACATCAATTCTCCAGCGCTAGCCGTTGTTTCACCACGTTTCCAAGCGAACGTATCTCGTTTAGCAGCGCTTCGCAGCATGATTGGCTCTAGCATACCGCTAGCGCCACCCGTCACACCCACAAGCGCATCGCCGCCAAACAGCGACTCAAAGGCCGTATCACTCAAGAAGTCACCATCGGGTTCAGAGCAGAGATCCCAGGCAACATCTGAAGTGCGGTACAGGCGGCGAGGGTTGACGACGGAGACTATGCGTACACCAATCCCTTCTGCCGTGAGGCGTGTAGCCGTTTCAAAGACTGGCAGCAACGTCATATCGCCAATGACTGCAAAGACGACGGTTTTGCTACCACTAGTTTCGCGGAGGGTAAGGGCACCGTTGGCGATCGCTTGCTTTGCCTGCTCAAACGTCATCCGAATGGGCAAAGGGGATTTGCTGGCAGTAATCACAACACCCTTGTTTTTCTGCGACAGCGCCCACTCGTAGCACACCTGAATGCTATTAGCATCGGGTGGAAAAAGCGGAAATACATTGCCGTTTCGCATCATGGCAGCAAAATAGGCTTCAATCTCTGGCCGTTGATGCGTCCAACCATTGCGCCCCTGTTCTAACGCACCAGCGGTAAAGAGCGTTACGGTGGCAGGTGTGGGTCGGCGAAGTTCTGCCATTGCTTGCGTGACCGTCTGCCAGATGGGTAGCCCGTTAATGGCAAAGGATTCATAAGAACACCAGAGCGATCGCGATCCCATCAGTGCTAAACCAGCGGCTAGGCCCGCGCAAGCATCCTCGCTCAGCGGTTCGTAAACCTGACCAATGGGTTTCTGGTAGTAAAGGGGATCTTCAGTTGGGTGAATGATTTTGAGCACCTGGTTGATATTGGCGATCCCAGAGGCTTCATTGCCGTCTGCATTTGTTACCACAAAGCCGGGATCAGCTTGCCCTACAGCGGCAACCAGTTTGCCCATCGCCGTTGTCGAGACTTTTGAGTCGCCACCAACCGTAAATTCTTCTAACGGTAGTGAACCTAAATCAGGTAAGGGAAGCACAGACTCCGTAACGGCTGTTTTACTCGCAGGGCCACCGCTTGCCCGTTCGCAGTTAGTCCGCACTAGCTCCCAGGCAGCAGGAGTCAAGGCACGAGCATGAAGGGCTGCAATAATGTCAGGGTTTTCTAACGTGTGCTGGGCATAAAGGTTATGAGATTTTGACCCACGGGCATGCACTCCGGCTCCTTTAAGCTGCTTGATGATAAGCACGGTAAGTTTGCCACCCAACGCCGATCGCGCCGCTTCGTCGGTTTTTGCCAGCACGGCCTGACCAAAGGCGAGTCGTTGCTCAAACGAGAAAGCGGTGTTGTCTACATACGCTCCAGGCTGGTTTTGGTCGTCAAAGTCTTTGGCATCAATCAGCACGACTTGTTCAAACCCGTTGCCGCGCCAGTATGCCTCCATTTCCGCATTCGTTTTCAGCGATACCATGCTGTGGTGTTCTTGCGAGTAGCCGTTCCAGACAAGGACAGGCAGGAAGTTGGTGGCGTGTGGATAGGCCGTGTGGAAGTGGGCGATCGCGCTCACAATGTATGGCTCACCCAAGCCCCCATCACCGACCGTGAACGGAAAGAGCTTGTCTCGATGAAGAAGTGCGGCTGACATGGCGAAGTGCTGCCCCTGCCCCAGTGGGCCTGCTGGCGCAAGAATGCCTGGAATGAAGCCAGAAAGATGGCCCAATAGCCCATGCTGTTCGCGGAAGCGATCGCGCAACTGCTGGACGGTGGTAATGCCCATGTCCTCTAGTGATCGATCCAGAAACATGGCGCTGTAGAAACCGGGTGCATGGTGCCCTACTTCCGTAATGATATTTTTGTAGCCCAGCATCACCAGGGCAGCGTAGGCTTCTGCCTGACTCGCAAAGCCACCTGGATGTCCCGATGCTTTACTCGCCGTGACTTGCAAAATCAGATAGCGCAGCGCATCCGCATACAAAAGCGTTTGGTACGCCGCAGCCGGATCAGCGAGATCAGCGATCGCAGTGTGTCCGTCTCCAATCACCGGAGCTTTGCCGTAGGCATCAAACCCTGAAACTGAATCACTGAAATATTGGATGCCTTCGCAAAAGGCTGGAGCGCTCACGGATTGGGAATTGGGAGTCACTGCGGTCATGCTTGAGATACCTACTGCAACGAAGAGTTTGGCGGCGATCGCCTTTTAACAATAGTACACAGCCCGTTGCACAAAAAGGTGGTGTGAGTTTGGATGGCTAATACCAGTTTTGAGTTTTGAGTTTTGACTTACAGAAGCTTTGTTCCATCACTATTTGAGGTTCTTGATTTGTAGCCTAGTTACCTGTAAATGGTGTAACCCCGGAACTGATTGATGCCTTACATCCACAGGCAACCTGCTAGACTCAAGGCCATCTAGTTAAAGTATTTTGCCGATGTCTCTGCTGCGATCACTAACGTTCACATCTGGGAAGGAAACACTTCACGCTTACTATGCGTGTCCCGACGGTGCGGGGACGTTTCCAGGCGTGGTTGTGATTCACGAAGTGTTTGGGCTGACAGAGAATATTAAAGACATTACGCAACGTTTTGCCGATGCAGGCTATGCTGCCTTAGCTGTTGATCTATTTACGGGACGGAATCGCGTGGTTTGCATGGTGCGCTTCCTGGCTGACATATTTACCAACGCGCTGGATCATGGTGGCATTCATGATCTAAAAGCGGCACTCACGTTTTTAGCTGAGCAACCGAATGTCGATGCAGAAAAGCTGGGCGCGATCGGGTTTTGTCTGGGTGGAGGGTTTGCAGTGGCATGGGCCTGTACTGATGAACGCCTCAAGGTGATTGCTCCCTATTACGGTGCCAATCCGCGACCACTGGAAGCTGTTGCCCGTGTCTGTCCCGTTGTGGGGTCTTATCCCAGCCAAGATTTCACGGCAAAATCAGGGCGCAAGCTAGAAGCCGCTCTAACGCAGTACGACGTTGATCACGACATCAAGATCTATGAGGGAGCAAAGCATTCGTTTTTTAACGATCGCAGTCGTATGTATGATGCTGATGCGGCGATCGACTCTTGGCAACGAGTGCTGGCCTTCTTTGAGGCATATCTTGGAACAGGGGAAATGCAGTAGGGAAGGCAGAGGGCAGAAGGTAAAAGGCAGAAGGCAGAGTCGGGAGTCGGGAATAGGGAGTTGGGAATGGGTAGAAGCTGATGGCTGATAGCTGCCCGCTGCCCGCTGACTGCTCATGCTGACTACTAGTGATGCAAGAGAACGCGGAGGAAGATAAAGATTAGCCAGAGAGCAAAGACTCCAAAGCCGACAAAGGTAGTGACGGCGTTCTTTGTGTTGGTTGGTTGGTTGAGCGACGAAACATTCGTGGCTTCGGCAGTGTTGATGAAGGTGTCTTGATCGCGGATGATTGCCTGGGGTGGCAGCGTTTCAGAGTGGGTGCCGACTCCAGGCATTTTTTTGACAGCGGTACCGATCGCCATAAATTCGATGATTCCGCCGCCCAGGTTATACACGTAAGTTTTGATGCCAACGACCTGATCGGCACTGCAACGACGGGCTTCTTCGGCAATGTGGGCAAGGGCTTCTTCACGCGCTTCGTAGATCAGCGTAGTGACTTCCTGGATTTCGCCGCGCACAAAGGATTTGAAGAAGGAGGTAATGCCACCTACCAGGCCGAGGGAATACACTGAAACGCCAAGCACGAGTTGAATCGGCATATAGCCCTGATTCATCAGTCCCCACATTTCATCGTTTGTGAGGTCGCTGGTAATGGGGTTTTGATTGAAGCCGATCGGCAAGGCTGGATGTTTTGAGGCAGTGCCAATCATGACCATTTCTTGCATTCCCGCAAAGGGCAGAATTGAGGTTTTGATGCCAACGACTGCATTTGCACCCGCTTCTCGCGCTTCTGCCTTAATGCGTTTGAGGGCTAGATGTCGCGTTTCATTGAAAATCTGCGAAAACTCTTTGATTTCGCCGCGCTGCAAGCTTTTCAAGATGCCAATCAAACCGCCCCCCAGCCCGATCGAGTAGGCAACGTTGCCGAACACAAACCGTTTCGGCTCAAAGCCTGCATCCATTTGGCAATAGAGCGCTTGACCATCCGCAGCCGTCGAGAACTCCAGCGTTTCAGTTCTGGCTTCAGCATGATGGAGGCAAGAGCCGATCGCCAAAAACTCGACATTTGTCCCATGCAGCACTAGTTCATTCGCCACGCCTGTAATACCCACGCCACCATGCCGCTTTGCCTCGGCAACCATGCGCGCATAGGCTCGCTGCCGCCCTTCATGGATGATGCGCGTCACCTGATGTACCTCTCCTCCAAAAAGCGTTTTGAGTCCCGAACTGATGCTGCCAATCAGCCCTAGCGAAATGACACTGTTGCCAATGACGAGATCGCCCGGTGTAAGCCCCTGGCGCTGGAGGCAAAAGATTTCATTGCCCGATAAGCCTGTAATGATAGCCATCCGTCGTGTCCTCGCAATGTATGGGGTGGGCATCGCGCCCGTCTTGCCCGTTTTATTTATCTTGTTTGCCTTGTGGAAGCAATTGCTACGGGAACCTCTTACGTTGTATACCCAATTGGAATGAAGAGAAAATCCAGGAAATACGGAAGAATAAGATCATTGAGAGAGGTTTACATGACAGTTCCTGCCTCTGCTTGTTGTGCCGTGGTGCTTAACCAGCAGCAGCAAGCAATGCAACACCACGAACATTGTGTTCAAGCTAAGAGTGATCAAGCTAGAGCAGACCATATTGGCGGAAAAAATGCCTTGAAGAGTCGGGTAACGATCGCGTCTGATCGTGTTGTGCCAAAACAATGTACCGTTGTAGAGCGTGGTCGGGTTGTGGTCAAAGATATGACGCCTACAGATGAAGTAGACCCTACAGATGCCAATAACGCGGCAAGGTGATTGAGCGATTCGTCATTCGTCTAGTGCAAGTGGGATGACATCGTGAAAGTAGTTGTAATCGATGTAGCGATCGCCATCCTCCGTGTGGCGAATAATGTCAACAAACTGATTATTCCAGAGAATTTCAGTGGCAGCGTAGATATGACGCGCATGCACCACCTGTGCAACGGTTTCGTCAATGCCACTGAGTGAAACGGAGATGGTTGCCTGAGTTTGCACCAGTGCTTCGGCGGTCATGCCATAGAGAGGACTAGTTTCGTCAATTAAGTGGATTGCCAGCCAACTAAGCATAAACCCTGGTGATTGGTCCCGCATCAGGCGAAGGTCATGGATGCGACGAATAAACTGCCCATCCGATCGCACTTCGTCACGCAGGAGATACACACGCAACTGGGCTTCCAGAATTTGGTTGCGGCGCTGGTTTGCTGTGCGAAAAAAGAGGGCAGGGACACCATCATTGGGTGCAATGACGGCAACACGACTGAACAACACCCGCGCGGTGGGTCGAGAGAAGCGGGCAAAGGCCAACCCCGTCAACACAGCAACACCGACCAGACTGACCATTGCCTCAATCGTCATGATCGCATTGGCGTAGTCATTTCTGGGGTACATGGCCCCGTAGCCGATCGAGGCGATCGTTTCTACGCTGAAGAAAAACGCATCTAGAAACGAGCCTGGACGGGCATTGGCAATGCAATCGCCACCGATGAGATACAGCACTGCAAACAGCGAATTGATGGCAGCATACGACAGCACGATGAATGCCAGAAACCCGCTCCAGGGAAGTGTCAGCAGCAGATGGTAGGGGTCACGCCAGTAAGAATACCAGGCCCCGGCACCGTCTACCTGAAAGCGCCCATCCTGGACTTTAATGTGAACGTGCGGAATACGGCGTTGGCGTTTTTTTGAAAGTAATTTTCTAAAGCGGCGTTTCATAATGTGCGATCGTAACAAAGGGTCGATAGCAAGCTGAGGTTCCTACGTTGTAACGTACACGATGCTGCTGGCACGATGCTGATCGCAGTGAGATTGCTTTACTTCGTGATGGTTTGCGCGATCGCGCCCTGATGATCAATTTGAAGTCTATGCACCTGCACGGCAAACGCTTGCTCAGTCCAGGCAGTGGCGATCGCATCCTTCACTGTTTCTGCTGTTTGCGGATTTGCCAGCGCCAGTAGGGTTGGCCCCGCGCCACTGATCACCAGGCCATACGCTCCTGCCTTGAGTGCAGCCGTTTGTACCGCTTCATAGCCTGGAATGAGTGCCTGTCGATAGGGCTGATGGATGCGATCCTGCATGGCAGCCTTGAGCCATTCCCCGTTACCCGTTTCTAGCCCACGCAGTAGTAAACCCAAATGTGCCACATTAAAGACGGCATCAGCACGGCTGTAGGAGTTTGGCAGCACTTGTCGAGCCACCTTTGTAGAAAGCTCAAAGGCTGGGATGGCGACGATCGGAATGACGCTGCTATGCCAAGGGATTTCGCAAAGCTCCCAATCGCGATCGATCCCCGTTGCGGACAGGCAGCATCCTCCCACCAGTGCTGGCACGACGTTATCGGGGTGCCCCTCAAGGGCGATCGCCAGTTGCATCAAAACCTCAACCGTGAGTGGCGATCCTGCCAGCTTATTGGCTCCTACCAGACCACCCACGATCGCCGTCGCCGAGCTACCCAACCCACGTGACAACGGTACACCCAACTGAATCTCAATCTTTACAGGCGGCGGCGCTTGCTTTAAGTGGTGGTAAACCCTGATAAACGCCTGGTACGCCAGATTGCTCTCATCTGTTGTCACCAGATGAGCTTCTGCACCGATCGCCGTAATCACAACCGTCTCATCACCAGGCGGCAGCGAAAAGCAAAACTGATTTGAGAGCGTCAGTGCTGCTCCCAGACAATCAAAGCCCGGCCCCAAGTTAGCGGTAGTCGCTGGAACCGTAACATTAACAGTAGAAATCACAAAAATGCGGCAAGATATTGAACCGTTTCATTTTCCCACGATTGTAAGGACGTTTCTGTAGGGACGTTACATGTAACGTCCCTACAGGTGGTCGCTCACCACGCGAAACCCAATGTCATACAAATGCGTATCAGGGTTCAGTTTGCCACGAAAGGCAGAGCGGCAAGTTTTGGGGCCTGAATTCCAGGAGCCACCGCGCAACACTCGCTGGTCAGTCATGCCGTTCTCGACCCAGGCAGACCCATCGCTTGGGGCACCATTGTAGTTATCGTGCCAGCGATCGATGCACCATTCGCGCACCAGGCCGTGCATATCGTACAGACCAAAGGCGTTGGCGATCGCAAAGCTGCCAACCTCGGTGGTTTCGCGGCGATCGCTCCCGGTTGGTCCTTTGCCATAGGAACCTTTGCTGCACACCCTGCCTTCGTACTCCCAATCAATGCCAGAATAGTTAGCGAGTTCTGTTGTAATCGTTTCACCAAACCAGAATGGGGTTGTCGTGGTAGCCCGACAGGCATATTCCCATTCGGCCTCGCTGGGCAGACGGTAAGAACGGCCTGTAGAAAGAGAGAGCCGATCGCAAAACTCGATCGCGTCCTGCCAGGACACCTGCTCCACTGGACGGGTTGCACCTGTAAAGCAAGAAATTTTGGGCGATAACGGCTGGTTCACTTTTGGCAAGTTCGCTACAGCACTCCATTGCGCCTGCGTCACCGGATATTTGCCCATCCAGAATGGCGCGATCGTCACCAAGTGTTGCGGACTCTGGTTTGGGTGCCAACCGTTCTCAGTGGGTGGCGCTCCCATCATTAAAGTGCCACCAGGAATCGTAACCAGATCCATCGTTGTGCCATCACCTAACGCTTCTGTTCGGCCAGGAGCCGTTTGAAGGCGTTTCTCGTAGATTTGCCCATACGGATCAACAGTCAGAGTGCCAAACTCAAAGACGGATGCGTCAATCATAAAGAGTCACGATCGCAGGAATCAACTAAGCTCCGTTAGACAGGCAATTGTGCCCAAAAGAACATTACCAGATACCGCGATGCGTGAACCGATTCTAAAAAGATTAGTGAGGATAAACGTGCGATGGGAGTGGGGCTGTTGTGTCTGACGTTCTGCCAGATCGCGAACTCTCCACTCAATCCGACTTCTGCTCAATCCATCTCAGCAGTTTGGTCGTCGTATCGAAATTTTGCGAGCATCCAGTAACAGGGTCATATGCATGCCAGACAATCTTGCCAGCGCCATCACACTGCTGCTGTACAATCACATTTCTTCTCTTATGAAACAGTGTGCTCAAGCGATGCCAAACTTTAGTGATTGCCACAAGCAGAGGCGTTGTTTGCATCCCTTCATGACTATCGACACGATACATTCGCTCTAAGGTTTCTCGCTTTAAATCGAGGTGCGATCGCTGCATAGCATTACCCTACAAACAGTAAATGGACTACCTTCAGGTACCTTCAAACACACTCTACCAATTGCTTAAAGCCGTAACAAAGCAGTCACTGCATCGCTTCTATGAAAAAAATTCATCAATTGACCCTGGCAAGCGATCGCGTCTTTTGCAACAATCGAAACTATTGCTGCGGTCATCCTCATGAAGGCTATTGATGAGAGTCGTATTACGCTTGCTCAATTGCGCGCTGTGGTCGCGGTGGCAACCTATGGCAACTTTGGTGAAGCGGGGCTGCATTTAGAGCTTTCACAGTCAGCCATCAGCCACGCGATCGCGAACCTTGAGGCAGAGTTAGGGGTCGTGTTATTCACACGGGGTCGTCATGGTGCCTATCCTACTCCGGTCGGCGATCGTGTTATTGACCATGCCCATCGCGTACTCAAGCCATTAAGTGCGCTGGTTAAAGATGTGAACCTGGAAAAACGGTTACAAAGCGGCCAAGTACGGATTGCGTGTTTTCGCACGGTTGCCACGCATTTGTTGCCAGCCGTCATTAATCGCTTTCGCGATCGCTTTCCCAATATTGCTGTGACGCTCAATGAGCATTGGGATTATATCGGTGTCGAGCAAGACTTACGCGATGGTCGCGTCGATTTAGGCTTTACACAATTGCCTACAACTGACGAATTTGAAACATGGGAGCTGTTACGGGACGAATACATCGTCTTGCTACCGCCGAAAACGTTGAACACTGTCGATCAGCTCACCTGGGAGCAGTTAGCCACCTACCCGCTGATCTTTCCATCCAATGGCGGCAACTGCTACACCTTGATTCACAAGCATTTGACTCGCTGCCAGTTTCCCATCAAAATTGCCTACGATGTCAAAGAAAGCTCCACAATGGTCAGCATGGCCGTGCAGGGTTTGGGAGCCGCTATCCTCGCACGTCTGTCAGCGGAACCAATCCCACCAGAGGTGCAGGTTCTCAGTCTGCCTGTGCCTTTAGAACGCAGTATCGGTGTGGCGATGCTGGCGAATGCCCTGCAAACACCTGCCGTTTTTGCCTTTTTAGATTTGCTGAAGACGGCTAAGTTTGACAGGCAGTAAGTTTGGCAGATAGTAAGCTTGGTGCGTAAAGCGAGGGTAATCCCATTTTCCTTTGATTGGGCTATGGATAAATGGCACTGACGGAACGATCCGAATCGCCCCCAAACCCCAAAATCTGGAGGAGCCGAACCATAAAGTCCCCAAGGCTAGGAGCTTAAAGCCCTTTGGGCATACAAGAAAAGGGGCTGTTTTTGGTTTATTTCAATGCCATTCGGCTACAGATAATGTACTCCAAATAGGTATATCATGCAGGTTTGGGCACTCAAAACTCAAAACTAGTATAGGCTACCGTTCCACTAGGCGCAGGGGATGCCCGTCTGGATCGCGTACCAGCACTCCCTTCTTGAAGCCCAGGCTTTGCTTTGGAATAGTAACAACGTTTGGAGAAATAAAGGTGGATTGATGGAGTCGTAGCTGCTCAGCCATTGCCGCAAGATTGTTCACGATCAATGTGGTTTGCCAGTGCAGCAAGTCATTTGGTCTGGCATCCGCAGGAAGCGATCGGCCATCTTTAGGTTCTAAATACTCCAAAAATTCAATGCCGGGGCCAGCCGGAGAACGCAAGCCGCTAATGTGTAGCCGTGCACCTTGCACATTGTTGAGATGTTCTTGCTCAGTCCCGCTGTTCATGCTTTCCCCAGCTAGCTTCAACCCCAGCACATCTCGATAGAATTTGAGGCTGGCTGCGGTGTTAGACACGACGATCGCGGTATGGTCAATCCCTAAAAAGATTTGCTTTGTGGGTGTTTGCCATTTGGGATCGCCTTTCCCCTTGGGAAAATAAATAATTTCTAGATTGTGTCCATCGGGATCTTTGAAATAGAAGGCGCGAATACCCGCAGCCGCTTTATTAGAGTCAGGAAGACGCTGGGGAGCCGTAGACGCATATTGCACTTTGGCTTGGCGCAACTGTTGATACGCTTGATCCATATTGCTTACGACGATCGCAATATGTTGAAACCAGCGATCGTTGCTGCGTGAAGCAATGGGAATTGGTCGCCCTTTGGGAGTGAGATATTCGGTGAGTTCAATGAACTCAGTACCAAGTTGTAGTTTGACGACCCGTAACCGCACGCCAAACAGCCCTTGCAATTGTTCATATTCCGTACCCAGCACTTCCACATCAGAGACTTTCTTAAACGGGAGCACTGTGGTGTAAAACGCCAGCGACCGATCCATCTCTGCAACCGTCATCCCAACCGAATCAATCGCAACAACTGCACCTTGAGCCGTTTGCGCTTGTGCAGTCTGGTTTGTGACCGTACCTTGCTGAATCTGAGAGGCTGCTTGTAGTTGGGGTGCAAGCGCGATCGCGGTAAAAACAACCGCAGAAAGGAGCAATCGTTTGAGGGGTTTTGTCCAGCGTGCAGGCATGGTTACACCAGTTTTGAGTTTTGAGTTTTCAGTAGCACTAACTCCGAAGGAGCCACTTCGTGTTTCTTGTATGCCAGAGGCTTTACGCACCGACAAGCTAGAGAGTTTTGAGTTGCAGAGGCTCTGTTCCATCACTGTTTGGGGTTCTTGATCTGTAGCCCAATGAAATGAAAATGGTATTAGACCTCGGCAGGGGGGGCAGATTGCAGGAGGGCGATCGAAGCCTCTAAGGCTGAATTGAGAAATGCCTCGACCTGTTGCTGTTGCGCTTTAGCACCAGCATGCTTCGGTAATTGGGAGGTGGTTAAAACCGCGCCAACCCAGTGTTGAGTGTGCCAAAACCCATGACTGTCCAGGGCGGGAAGACTGGCTGTATCGGGATAGGGATAAGGCGATACATACCAATAAGGTTCGTCATAGCTCGTGTCGCCTGGGGATAAGCCAACGCCGATCGTGAGAGGATTACCATCTTTTGTGCCAGCAAGCGTTATGAGAATTGCCATATCAAATTGGTGAGGCCAAGTGCGGATCGCTGAAACGTTGTCAGTCATTGACACGATCCGTTCCAATAAAGAATGAGTGTTGGCATAATATGCGGTCAACTCATTTAAAGCGGCGGTATGACTGGCATCAAAACGGGCACCTTGAGCCAGGGGATGAGTCGGAAAATCATCGGGCGGAGCATCCAGAACCACGATCTTGCTGGTATCGATACCCAATTTAGACACTGCTTGCTTGAGCCAGTCCAATCCTTCTGCCATCGTGTTTCCAGTTAGCGGCAGAGAGGCGATTGCCTCACGCTGTTGATTCAGGAGGTGAAGCGTCAGGCGAGCAGGATCGAGTACGACTTGAAACGGTTGAGGCGATCGGGGCAGTGTATCAACAAATGCTTTGAGATCTGGATTCCATGCCACAGTCGTGTGGCTAGCGTCTGGTAAAGGCTCTTTTAGTGTTGCTCCCACAGCGGCGGCCAATTGAATCGCGTAGTGTAATTGCACTCTACTTTCGGTCAAGTCTTTAGATGGAATGGTACCAATGAATTGCCAGGTTGCCGTCATAGTAGTTGCCTTACTGTGAGAGAGGGGTTGAAAGCTGGAAAAAATTGCCAGTCAACAATCTCTTATCACAGCTGCTAAGTGCCGCCATCGCCCACCCAGGGCTAATTTTTCTCCTATCTAACATCATTGACGGCTTCGCTTGTACACCAATAACGTCTGCCTTTTACCTTTTACCTTCTGCCTTCTACCTTCCACCCAATCTGCCACACCCATTGCAGATGATGAAAATAAGTAGATATGTCTATACATCTAGCACCAGCCTTGATGGTTTGGGTTTGGCAATGCAAATAAGGACGGAACCATCGTCGATCGCAGCGGTTGGTGTTTCCACATACTCCACCTCACCCTCCAAAAGCTTGCATTGGCAGGTGCCACAAATGCCTTGACGGCAACTATAGGGAGGATTTAACCCATTGGTCTCGGCGAACTCTAAAAGATTGTCTGCACCAGCTTGCCAGAGCGCTGTTTTGTTTGACTGCGCAAATACAATTTCTGCATTCTCAACGTCACTCGCATCCTCTAGGGGGCGTTCAGCCGTTGTCTTTGTGGCCTTCGTAAACATTTCAAAGAAGACCCGACTTTCAGGTACATCTGCCTGTTTCAAGCCCTCACGGATGGATTCCATAAACGGTGGAGAGCCGCAGAGAAAATAATCTGCATCTTGCACCATCAATGATTGAATGAGGCCAGCATCCACATAACCAACACTGTGGTGGTGACCTATATCCTCTGCTCTGGGACGGCTATAGGCGAAATGAAGCATCAAGTTAGGATTTTGCGCTGCGATCGCCTTCACTTCGTCTCGAAAAGCATGAAAACGACCATCACGCGCTCCATGAAAAAACCAGATGGAACGGTTAGGGTTCAACTGCGTCAGCGCTTTTGCCATACTGATCATGGGTGTAATACCGACCCCGTTACTAATTAATACGACTGGGGATGGTTTACTCACATCTAAAACAAATTTACCGCTTGGTGGTTTGGCTGAAATCACGTCCCCTTCGTGAATCTGGTCATGCAGAAAGTTAGAGGCAATCCCTGGCATGACATCTAAGCCAGCAGGTATGGGTTCTCGCTTAATCGACAACCGATAATAGGTGTGTGGTTCAACATAATCGGAGAGCGAATAGGTGCGAATCACAGGCTTAGCCTGTCCAGAAATATCCAATTTTATGGTCAAAAACTGACCGGGTTGAAAGTTTGGCAGTTCCCCACCGTCCTGAGACTGTAAATAGAAAGAGGTAATTTCCTCGCTCTCTTTCACTTTGCGAGCCACCACAAAATTACGCCAATCTTTCCAGGTATGCCACTCAAGGGGTGGAGAAGATGGCTCATCTCGTACCTCGTCTGTCGTTTGTGATGTTCCAGCGTAAACCCATCCAAGTAGAGCGCCACATCCTGCACCTGCTAAAGCGGCATAAAAGGCTGTTTTGTAGGCATCATCTTTTGCTTTAGTGGTACCAATCACGATCGCAGACGCAAGCGTAATGGCTGAAAATGCGGTTAGAGCAGCGGTGGCGCTTCTGGCGAAAGGGTTGTGGATTGCTTGAAGACTTCTAATCATCTGCGACCTCGTTTACGATAATCATGACGGTGTGTTTCCATTTATGGATTGATGGCATCAAATGGTGCACGCGATCACATTCGGATCTTCAGTAAAGGAAATGAGCGCTAAATGGTCTGGGTTTTCTAACAGGGTTCGTGTGACCAAGAAGGCTGCGATCGTCCAGGTCTGGTATTTTCTCGCCTCTTTGCCAGTGAGCCTGCCATGCCTGCCGTCGTAATACTCAAGCCAGCGATCGGTTGAGAGACGTTGTTCGGCGATCGCCAGTGCTTTGTAGGCTAGTTCAACCTTGCCCACCTTTAAAGTTGCTGCTGTGAGAAGCCAAAGCAAGACAGGCCAGTTGCCGCCATTGTGATAAGACCAGGGAATATTTTTGGGGTCAGATCCCGTGATAGTGCGCCAATCTTGCCCTTCAACGGCTGGAAAGCAAATTTTCATCGGCATGTGACCGACTAAATCATTCCAGCATTGTTCGATCAGCGCGATGATGGCGTTCGATTGAACTTCATCAGCCAGTGATGCAATCACCGCCATTAAATTCCCTAGCCCAAAGAACCGAAAGTCTATTTGTCCCGGCCCCAGGTTTCCCGCCATGTAGCCGCCTGTATCTGGAAGCCACTCAATCAACCAGGAGGGAATCGTATCAGGATAAATATTGAAGCGATTCAATGCCGTTGCGCCAAATTCTTCCCCCTTGTAGCGATAGATCTCATTGAGGCGTTTGAGGTCAACCCAGTAATAGGCCCGCACATGATAAGCCAGGTGATTTAACCGCGTTTCTACGGCTTGAAGATACGTATAACCGACATCATCCGATCGCAGCAATTCGCGTGCCGATCGCAAAGCGGCATAGAAGAGCGCTTGAATTTCTAAGGGATAGCCGTAAACGCCCATCCGTCGATCGATCATGAACGAGCCTTCAGGTACCAGAAGGGTGGGGAACAGATCAAACCGTGCTTCCAGACAAAGCTGCAAAATTAAATGAATACCGTGCTGAAAATCATCGCGGTGCGCTAACGCCAAATCGCCCGTTGCTTTGACGTAAGCCCGTAGCAAAATCAGCCACCAAAAGCAAGAATCGATCGGTGCCACACGCGCGATCGCCTGCTCACCAAAATCAGCCAGGAGACGTTCTTCTCCCTCCTGCACAATCACCTTAAAGCTGGCTGGTTGCAACCCTTGCCCTGGTTGAAAACAATCCATTCGTCTTTCATGGCTTTGAAGCTGCAATACTTCTACTAAGAAATTGCGTACAATTTCTGGCTTGCCTTGCATGAGAAAGAACAAGCCCGAAGACACAAAATCACGCACAAAGCACTGGTCGTAATTAAGAGCATCTGCTTCTGGATCGCGAGCCGCGACCGTTCCAATCGGGCGACCCTGATAGTAGAGAACTGCATCATTAAGGGCTGCGGTAGCCTCTTCCACCAGAGCATTGTTTGCCAGCATGAAACCATTCCCTAAACGTCATCCACCCGCGCTTTAAAAAGACGATACAGAAAGCGCGTCTCAACCATGTCTGAAGATACCAGGTCTATTGAGGTTGCTTTTCAATTGATGGTGCGATCGCCTCCCCACAGAATAAACTGTGCCGCCAGAAATCATCACGACTTGCCCGTTACATCCCTCCTAAGCTGGCAGCGCCAAACGTTGCGTTAAACTTACGACACCAGATGACCGCAGATTTGTAATTTGCCACATTAATATTGGCAGGGATGAGATACCGTTGTGCGCCGCTGAACTTTTGTAGGGGTGCCAGAATAACGTAATCACCCGTTTTCAGCGGATAGGCAGGCGGTTTGGTAGAACCAATGACGTTACCAGAGCGATGTAAAACAACGACCAAATCTGGCCCACTCCTAGAGGTGTTAAAGCCTTGATTCAGTTCGAGAAAGAGCTTGCCATTTTGACGAAGAATCCGTGCAGTGCCCTGAGTTGGGTGTTCTCCAGACCGAAAGCTGCCAGAACTAACCACCACAGGTTTTGCCGATTCCATCATCTGGGCGATCGTGGTGGGTTGTTCTTGTGAGGTCGCAGATTGCGTGATGCCAGAAATAGCATTGACGATCGCCAGACTCTTCTCAATGCTTCCGAGAGACCCTGCAAGTACCAGAGCCGCTAGACTGAAGCAAAACCAACGTCTTACTTTCATGATGGAAACCGTCCTTAAGACAACATTAATGAACCGTTGTTTTGTTCTTTGAAGGCTCCTTGATTGTGGCTTAAGGTCACGCAGGCAAGATGATGAATGTCTAAGGGATTTAATTTAGAAGACTGAAAGTTTCGTGAGAAGCTTCTTAGTGTTTTCTCAGCCAGTTTTCAGCTTTGGCAGGATGAAGACGAAGTAACGTTGATTCTGCTTGGTGTGGTGAAGTCGTGTGGCACTGAGCCTCTTTGAGTAACAAACTTGATCAATTCAAATCTTGCACCATTCTCAAGAAAATGCCTTTTGGGCCTTTCTGGCGATCGCCTTGCCTCGCCCTGTACTAAAAGTGCGGTCTAACAGAGGAAAGTCCACTAGAAGTGGACTGAAAATCAACTGAGACGCTTTGCAGTCCGTTTTAACGGACTTCGTACTGTTATTAACCCAGCAATGTTTGTTCGTACCTATTTGCAAAGTCCTCTACGATTGCGTAGGGTGTGTTAGGCTTTGCCGTAACGCAGCGCTGGTCTTGAGTTTGGTGCGTTACGCTGTCGCTAACACACCCTACGCGGTTGTGCATGATCTTTGACTGCCATTTATAGCCCGTAATTATTACAGGGCGGGTTATTGCGAGAGATGCAAGATCTCAATTAACAAACTTGACCAACAAACATGGTAGATTTCTGACATAGCAGTCCTAAATTATTCGTGAAAAGCATGCTGTGTTTGAGTTAATCAGCCGTCAGCTATCAGCCTGGAGTTTAAAGCTGAACGCTGAACGCTGAATGCTGATAGCCAAGCAGAATCATTTTCACAAATCAAATTGGATCGCTATAGCTCCACGTATGATGCAGGTTGTGACTTGTGATAAGTGCGGATGATGAGTCTCGACAACAGCTTGCCTGGCAGCGAGAGCGGCAAGCAATGGCGATCTTATCCTCCCTCAACTATCGCACAGGTGAACTTAACGGCTATTTACACAACATTGCCTGCGCCGTGAGCCAACTGGTTGATGTGGATTGGACAGTTGTAACCATTTGTCAGGCAGGGTTTGAGAACGTCCTGGCAAGTAGTTTAGAGATGGGCGATGCGCCTCGCACTTATGCCCTACATGGACGGCTGATTAACACGGTGATGCAAAATCGCTGCACGCTGGCGGTCAGAGACGCGATCGCGCAACCAGAGTATGGTAAGCCAGCGCCGGGCTATCGGGCCTATCTTGGCATTCCCATGCGGACGGCTGAAAGTGAAATCATCGGCACCGTTTGCTCCTTTCATCGCCAGCCCCGCGAATTTACACCAGAGGAAATTCAAATCGTGGAACTGTTTGCCGAACGGGCTGCAACCGCGATCGACCACTTTCATCTTTATCAGCAGCAACGCCAGTTTAACGAAGCTCTGGAAACCGAAGTGCAAAAGCGAACCGAAGAATTGCAAATCGCTCAAGCAAAGCTGGTGGAACGGGAACGACTGGCGGCGATTGGTGAATTTGCAGCTATGATTGTGCACGAAATTCGGAACCCATTCACCACGATCGCTATGGGGTTGAAATATTTTCAAAAAACGGTGCTGACAACCTCGGCGCAAGAACGGCTGTCACTCGCTCTGGATGAAGCCAGCCGTCTGGAACGGTTGCTGGGTGAGATTTTGCAGTATGCCAAGCCCCAAACATTGCAGCTGGTTGAATTAGAGATCAACGCTTTTTTGCACAAGCTGCTGATTGTAATCAAGGAGATGCCGGAAGCTCAAGAGCGACGCATTGCCTTCACACCTGCACCCGCACCTATCAAGATCCTGGGAGACGAAGATAAACTGAAACAGGTGTTTATTAATCTCATTCGCAACGCTTGCGAGGCGATCGCAGCAGGAGAGGTCGTCACCTGGGCTGTCGACAGTACAGCCACTCAGCAGATTGACATTCGCATTCATAACGGTGGCGAACCAATTCCAGCCGCTATCCTGCCCAGGTTGACGCAGCCCTTTTGTTCTACAAAGCCTGGTGGTACTGGGTTAGGGCTAGCGATTACCAAACGCATTGCGACTGCTCATGGTGGTACATTAGCAATTCAATCGACAGCCGAACGGGGGACGATCGTCAGCATTACACTGCCTGTGCTAAACCCATAACAGCTCAGCGATTGCGAGAGTAGCGATGAGCACGCTGCCAATCTCACGCCCATGCTTTGCAATACGACCGATACCGTAAGCCTCTAATCCGTTCCAACGCCTTTCCCACGTTCTCAGGCTTGCAGCTTACCCCCAGCTGTCTTCGATTTTGGCTTGAAACATACGAGATTGGCGGGATTCGAGCGCAAAGCCTAAGACCGAAATGCTTGCCAAGAAGTCTTTTCAGGACTCAAAAAAGCACTGTGCTTAAAACAGTCTAAAGGCTGAAGTGCCTGTTATTCCTTTGTCAGTTTTGGCGTTAGCTCTTTTACTCGTGCATTGTCTACGACGTAAACATTGAGAGAAAAATAACCGTTCGCCACACACCCTACAGTCCTTGAATTAATTTGCAGCCTGCTATGTAAAACTGACTCATTTGGCTAATCTCCCTATTTTATAAGGGTTTCTGGCTAATCACCTGACAAAGCAATGGCTCATGCTTGGTTAATCACTATAGTGTGCCAACTCCTGGGTTACCTCCTTCGCAATGTCTTGCCTTAGTGACAGGGGTGCAATCACTTCGCCATTGGGTCGCCAGTCGCGCAGGCGCATCGTGACGTTAATATCGCCTGCCCGAATCCATACAGCGGAATAAGCGTCGTTGGCGGAGCGCCGATCGATCAGCTTTAAGACTTCCTGCTGCTCCAGTGGATCAGGAATCTCCTGACGAACTAAATCCGGCAGGCGACTGTAAGCGATCGAGCGAAAGGTGGGGTGGCGCACAGTGTTGTCTACATACCAACGGGCAAAGGTGGCTGGGAAGCGCAAAAGTAGCAGTTGACGAGGCAGGTAGAAATTGAACCCCCACGCCTCGTCTAACTTCGCTTTGACAGCTTCCGGGGAGGGCAGTTCACCAATCCCTACTGCTAACTCATCGGGGAAGCACTGCTTCTGTTTTTTTTGCTACCATGACCACAGCTCATTCGCACTCACCTTCTCGGTTTGTACTGCTTGAACCTGAGGATTATGTGCCAACTGCGCTTGCTAGCTAGCAGCACGAACAATATTAACGACTATGTTATGCGCAGTCCATTCGTACGACTGATTTCTCTAAAACTGCTGCTCTAACTATGGGCCTGTAGAACCTGCCGAATTTGTTCTGGAGTCACTTGTTGGTGTAGTACGAGGTATCAAACCGTTCGTTGAACGTTTGCTGGCATTGGGGACAGAAATATCGCTGGCTGCTGTCGAGAGCTTTGCCATACTCATGCGAAGGTGGATGACCACAGAGCCGACATTCCATAGCTCGTGTTACACATTTCATAACTCGTGTTTGAGAGTAAATGCTCTTCTACTTTACTAACCCAACCGTAGATTGAGCACTATCAAGTGGCCCAAACCTTCAAGTAGTCGGTTATTGATTAAATTATGTCTCAACCACTTAGCCTCTTGAATCAGTCTGCCTGCTTTGGCGGTACCGTCAGTTTCTACAGCCATCTGTCAGTGAGCTGTAATGGGATGATGAAATTTGCGGTGTACTTGCCAACCCGATCGCAGACTGAACCTTTGCCTGTGCTGTATTTTCTGTCGGGGCTGACCTGTACGGAAGAGAATTTTATGGCGAAAGCGGGTGCGCAGCAGTTTGCAGCAAAATACAGGGTCATTCTCGTTGCACCAGATACTAGTCCACGTGGTGCAGGAATTCTGGGTGAAGATGACGATTGGGATTTTGGCACGGGAGCCGGATTCTATGTAGATGCTACTGAAGCACCCTGGCGATCGCACTACCAGATGTACAGCTACGTCACGCAAGAATTGCCTGCGTTGATTGCAGCAAACTTTCCGGTGCTAGTCAATCGTCAGGGTATCTTCGGGCATTCGATGGGCGGACATGGTGCCTTGGTCTGCGCGCTACGGAACCCTGACCAGTATCGATCGGTGTCTGCCTTTGCGCCGATCGTCGCTCCTACCTGTGTACCTTGGGGACAGAAAGCGTTTACTAACTATCTAGGAGCGGATCAGGAAAAGTGGCGATCGTACGATGCCAGCGAACTAGTTTTGAAAACTCAACTCCAGCATCCGATTCTGATCGATCAGGGTACAGCAGATAACTTCCTGGAAAAGCAACTGATACCCCAGGTGTTTGAGCAGGCGTGTGCGAAAGCAGGACAACCACTAACCCTACGAATGCAGAACGGCTACGACCACAGCTACTACTTCGTCTCCACCTTTATCGAAGACCACATTCGCCATCATGCCGAAGTGCTGTACCACTAATGGCTTGTTGTGCTGCTTGAGTGATTAGGGGATGGCTCACTAGCCTTCGCTGTAGGCTATATTGTCTGAGAAAACCATGCTTTCAAAGTCTGTGTTATGAGTCATTGGTTGTTTGATGATCCGCCAAATGTAGCGGTTCTGACAACTCATCAGGTCTTGAAGGGCGAGACAATTTTGTATGTGAGTCACGATGAAGAAGACGGTGCTTGGCAGTTCCATACAGGTGCGACGATGAATGAATCGGATGCTAAAGTCGTGGCGTTGAAAAGAATTGTCGAGCTTGATTGCTCTGTAATGCAGTTAGCCGATTTGCCGCTGGGTTGGGTAGCAACTAGATGAGAGGCGGATGCTGATTGGCAAAGACTTAAGTGCAATAGCCACTTGTGAAATAGTGCTGCTTCAAGATGCTCATTCCAAATTCAGAGAATGCCGTTGTTGATGTTCGTAAACTGCGTGACTACTGCCTCAACTTAGAACATAACGATGGAAAGCACAAAGCACGGCTTTTTGGCTCAATGCTTGGAATGACGGTTGATCATGCTGAGGAGTTGCGTCAAATCCTGCTTGAGGCTGTCAAAGTGCAGAAAGCCCAGTTGGGAAGACGAGATGAGTTTGGACAGCGCTACACGCTCGACTTCACAATCGAATGGCAAAATAGAAGTGTAACCCTTCGCAGTGGCTGGATCATTGAGCATGACTCAGCGATTCCTAAGCTAACAACCTGCTACCCTCCTGATTGACTGACACAACTCTTAAGCAGCGGCGGTAACCGTATGGACTTGAAACTCCAAACGATAAAGTTGCTGCTCATATTGAGGACTGGAGGCTTTCGCTGGGTCGGGGTCATGATTGGAGGTC